>ERZ1673738.171-NODE-171-length-127376-cov-12.308881_pt1 | contig 127376 bp, 94 predicted proteins | sample MGYA00580198_ERZ1673738 | MGnify/ENA primary metagenome ERZ1673738 (study PRJEB41218, sample SAMN15661784) | gut metagenome | host: Homo sapiens | place: Canada: London | collected 2015-08-20/2019-03-30 | study: EMG produced TPA metagenomics assembly of... | reverse complement strand
GGTATTGTTTTTGGTATTATTTTAGTTTGAAAATTATTTTGAAATCTAAAATTTACCGAAAAACCGAAAGAAATTAGCAGTTTTAGACGAAATATATTACTCAAAACGCCCTAAAATGCGCAATAATTGCCTATTTTAATAGGATTTTGAGAATTTTTCAAAACTCCTAAGGGTTAGTTATGGGTTCGATTCCCGTCAGACCACGGTTCGTTTTATTCTTGTCTGGCATACCAAAAATGACGAATGCAGTTTTGCATCCGTCATTTTTTTGTAGTCTTTCATGAATTCGTCCTCGGTTCGTCAATACGGCAAAGCCGTATTCTTGCCGAGGGGCTACCGCTTGCGGGAAACGGCAAATTCCCGTTGAAAGAAAGACTTGTAGTCATTTTTTTCGAGATCGAAATCTGACCACCGTAAGCCGTGCAATCCCACCGTTCTCACGCCCGTTAAAACCATAAATTTCAACGTAACGCATTGGTAAATTATATTAAAGTAAGATGAGATGAAAGATTTTATGTTCGAAGTAAGACAAACGGGAAAGTCGTCCCCGTCAACGGTGGAAAAATCGCTAAAAACTATGAGTTAATCGACTTATACGGCGATATTTTCTACTTATTCCTTGACCGTCCCGGCATTTTCCGGTTGATTGTTTTGCCAAAAATGAAGATATACAAAACGTAAACGTTTATTCCGACAAGGCGCGGACGGAAGCGAACGCCGCCCTGCTTTTCAAAAATTCTGAATTGAACCACCGTATGCCGAACGGCGCGCACGGTGGAGTGAGAGGCGGATTTATTTCCGCTTACTCGATTATAACTGCAAATCGGCGAGATATCAATCCGATTTGAAGTGGAATTCTTTCGGCGTAAGCCCCGTTTTTTTCTTGAAATAGTTAGAAAAGGACGCGGTGTCGTAAAAATTGAGCGTTTCCGCAACGATGCTGGTGGGCGTGTCCGCGATGAGCATGGTTTTCGCCCGCTCTATTTTTTTATCCATAATATATTGCTTCACGGAAACGCCGAACGTCGCCTTGAAAAGATTTGAAAAATACCCCTCGTCCAGATATATGAGTTCCGCAAGGTTGCTCACGCGGATTTTTTCCGTGATATTCTGTTCGATATATTCAAGTACGGGCAAAAAACGACGCGTGTCGAATTCGTTAGCGGAGAGCGAAGCGTTCTCGTCGATCAGACGGGAAAGAAGAAATTTAAGCGCGCTGTCTGCGGAAAACGCGTGCATCAATGTGTTCTTTTTGCTATTTTGCGCAATCGTGGTGAAGAGATAATCGGCGATCGGTTTTTCGAGCGGACATTTTTCCTTTAAGGCGAGAATTTTCAGAAGATGCGCCGTCGTGGCGTCCGGAATCATATGGATAAAATAGTGTCCGAGCGAGTTGCACGTTCCGCCGAGAATGGAAAACGCGGGGATAAAATACATATATCCCTCTTCCAGCTCTATCGTTTTGTTGGTCAGAACGATTTTCCCCGAGCCGGAACGCACGTAATAAAGGCGGTAATACGCAAAAGATTCCACCATTTTTTCCCATTCTCTGCCCACGTCGAGATATGCGGCAGTTTCGATTGAAATGTTTAAATTGTACAATAACTTGAATTGTTCTTTCTCTGCCATAAAACCCTCGGTTTTTATGTTTTTTTGTGCCGGGTAAAGCCCGTTTATATTGTTTATTTTAAAGCATTTAAAAATTTTCGTCAAGCGAAGCGAAGTAATTAATGTGTAGTTTTTACAATATTATGTGTAATTAATCTCTTTTTGTCGTCCGGATTTTATGTTACAATGATTCCGAATCGGAGGAAAGGATATCTGTCTGTCCGCGCGGTTTGTTCTGCGCGGCGGGGGAAAATCGTCTTTTCTGCGAAATAAGATGAACGGAGACGTTTATGAATTTTAAAAGAGGTATTTGCATGGTGTGTATAGCGGCGGTCGCGTTTTCGACGGCGGCTTGCGGAGGCGGCGGAAACAGCGACGGAAAAGAGTCCTCGTCCGAGCGTTTCGACGCGACGAAACTGCCTTATTACGAGGCGGACATAGAAAACATTTCTTATAATTATACCGAAAAGCAGAGGATTCTTCCTTTCTGGCAGGGGAACGTTATTTACAACGAGCAACTGATGATCGTCGACGACGGCGTAAAGACGGAAGGGCATCTTTTATACGACGCGCTCCGCGTGATTTCCGTGAAGGACGCCACGCTTAAAACGGAATATAAAGAGGGCGCGGATTACGTTGTGAACGGAGATACGATCACCATTCCCGACGGCAGTTCTATTCCTGTGTTCCGCAACGAGTGGGCTAAGGGCGTAAACGTTCCCGAGCGGTATCCTTTGGGTAACGCCGGAACGGGTTATCAGATGATAGGCAACGTTATTTACACCGAAACGAGCCTTGTCTGGGGCAATTACATTCACGTGACTTACGCGTATGATCCCGCCGCGGCAGACCGTACTACGGTGAAATCTTATGGCGACGAATTATACGGGCTTTCACAGAAACTTGCGAACAAAGAAAACATAAAACTGACGGTTTTCGGGGATAGTATTTCAGAGGGCTGTTCTTCTTCGGAAAAGTGGAACCACGAGCCTTATTGTCCGCCTTATGCGTCGCTTCTGAAAGAGGGCATCGAAACTCTCGGCGGCGTGACGGTGGATCTTTCCAATCCGTCGGTCGGCGGAAAAGATTCCGTCTGGGCGGCGGAAGACGAGCAGATTTCGTTGATTTCGGCAAACGTTCCCGACGTTCTCGTACTTGCGTTCGGGACGAACGATACTTACGTAAACGTGGAAGGCGGAATTTATCGCAAAAACCTGAAAAAGGTGATTTCAGCCGTGAAAGCGGTTAACAGCGAGTGTCAGATAATTCTCGTTGCGCCGTTCCCGTCCAATCCGGAAACGAAGACGGACGCGGAGCAGGAAATGCTTGTCGACGAACTGAAAAAACTTGCGGCCGAGGACGCGAAGAGCGAAAAGTGGGTTGACGTTTGCCTTGTGGATATGTATCACGCGGTGAAACCGATGCTCGAAAAGAAGAAGTATTACGAAATCGGTGCGAACAACATCAACCACCCGAACGACTTTATTCATCGTTTTTACGCGATGAACATTCTGAGCGCGATTTTCGATTTTAACAAATAAACGATGACGGGCAAAGGGGAATTCGATGAGAAAAACACTTAAAATAGCGGGAGCGGTTTGTTTGATCGTTATGAGTTTGTTTAATTTTTCATGCGGAGGGAGCGCGGAAAAGAGCGATAGTACGGGGAAAGACGATTTTCCGTATCGTACCGCGAAAACAGACGTAAAAACGGATTTATTCTCGTAAAGGACAGCCGCGGATACCGTCTGGCAAGTTTTACGAAAACTTCCGATCCTATCGATAATTAACGAAAAATATTTTCCCGATTTATTCGGCGAGATTTTTCCTATATAAGTAATAAACAAAATTACAGGAGGACGAAAATGAAAAACAAAATTTTGGCGGCGATCGCCGTCGCGGTTCTTTCACTCTCTTTTTTGGGAGGGTGCGGACCGAAGATCAACGAATCGCAACCGGACGACTACGAAGTCAATCTGAACGTTGATAAAAACACGGAAGCAACCCTTTCCGTAATGGTGCCTTCGGGTGACGGCGGACTTGAAGCGAAATACGTGGAAGCAATAGCGGAAGGGTTTAAGGAATTATTCCCGAAAGTTAAGGTGACGCTCGATTATCGCGATATTTCGGATAACGGTTACGCGGCTTCTATTAATTCCGCGATTGCCTCCGGCAAAGCGCCCGATCTTTTTTACACCAACACGGGTTTCTATTATTATCTCATCTCGAAAAACTGCATCGTCAATCTCGAGCCTTATTACAAAGCCGCAAAAGACGCGGGCGTTTTAAATCTCGAATCCGATTACTATACTTCGTTCTTCTCGATGAGCGAATACGACGGCAAGCGTTACGTCGTGCCGCGTTCGATGGATTCCGTCGTCACCTATTACAACACGGATATTCTCGCCGCCGCGGGAATCGACCCGAAAACCGACGCGAGATTCAACAACGCTTTCACATGGGAGCAATTTAACTCCTTGCTCGACGACGTGAACACGTATCTCACGAGCGCGCAGGCAAAAACGGACGGATACGCCGATTGCTACGCTCTCGACCCCTGTTTCGAATGGGAAGCGGTTTACAACCCGATAATGCAGTCTTACGGCGCGAATATTTTCGATGAAAACGGCAACATAACCGTCGAATCGGAAAATATGACCAAAATGGCGACCATGATCAACACTATTTCCAAAAAGGGAAGAATAATAAAACCGTACTCGTCCGCTTATAACTTCAAAGCCGGCAAATGCGCGTTTTTCTTCTCCTCTTACGGGCCGACGAAGATGAACGAAGAACTCGCCGTGAGAGGTAAATTCGACGCCCTTCCGTTCCCGCTTATCGGCGAAAACGGAAAAATCGGCTGCGGCTTCGCGGGGTGGGGAATCAGTTCCAGATCGAGCGCGACGCAGCGCGACCTTGCATGGCAGTTCTTAAGTTATATGATTTCCAAAGAAGGGCAGATGGCTCTCATTAACAACGGGCTTGCCACTCCGTCCATCCGTATCGACCTTGCGGAAGAAAAGCAGTGGAGCAAAGGGTTTGAAAACCTTAATCTCGACGCATGGCTCGTTTCCGAGGATAAGAAAATCTGCACCGATTATTTCGTGAAATTCGACCCGTCTAAGATGTTCGGAATTCAGAACGCCGTGCAGAACTTCATGAAGAATATCAGCGATTTCTCGAAGAACAATTCCGTAACGTACTTCATCGGCTCGTTCAAGAGCGATCTCGAGGCGGCGATTGCGTGATGAACGGAAAAACTTTCGCCAAGAAAATCAGAGGGAGCGTTACGGGCTGGCTGTTCCTTCTGCCGATGACTTTCGGTATATGCGTGTTCACGCTTCTGCCTATCGCGCAGTCCCTCTGGTATTCGTTTTACGATTACGACGTGGTGTCTAAATTCAATTTCGTCGGGTTTGGCAACTACGTGAAAGTTTTCCGCGACCCGGTGATGGGAAAAGTGGTGGGGAACACGTTGTTGTTCGCCGTCGTCAATATTCCCGTCGTTATGGTCGGGTCGTATCTGCTCGCGCTCCTTTTAAACACGAACGTGAAAGGAGTGAAGGCGTTCCGCGTGATTTATTATCTGCCGTGCGTTATGCCGGCGATCGTGGGCGGAATTGTGTGGAGTTACGTTATGCGTTACGACGTAACGGCGGAAAACCCGGGGTTTTTCAACACGATTTTGCTTTCTCTCGGGCTTGACCAATTTAAATTTTTCTACGCCGAATCTTCCGCTGCGATTTTATCCATAGTTTTCATGAATCTGTGGAGTTTAGGCGGCGGCGTAATCGTATGGCTGGCGCAATTCAAAAACATACCGAAGCAACTTTACGAGGCGGCTTCGATCGACGGGGCGGGAAGCGTGATATCCTTTTTCAAAATCACGTTACCCCTTTCCACGCCGATGATTTTTTACAACCTGATAACGACGTTCATCGTTACTTTGCAGTTCAACGGCACGCTCACGTTCGCCCCCAATCAGGGCTTCGGCTATAACAATTCGGTGTTTATGTTCGGTTTAAAGATTTACGACGAAGCGTTCCGTCGCTACAACATGGGATACGCGTGCGCTCTCGCCTGGCTGCTCGTCGCGGCGGTGGGGCTTTGCACGATCGTCGTGTTCAAAACGGATAAGTGGGTGCAGTATGCGAACGATTAAACAAAAAAGAAAAGGGCGGAATATCGCCTTATACGTGGTTTTCGTGTTGCTTGCCGTCGTTCTGCTGTTTCCGTATTTCTTCATGATAAACCGCGGACTGATGAGCAACGAATTTATTCTTCAGCCGAAAACGAGGTTTTTCCCCGACGGGCTGCATTTCGAAAATTACGGTCTTGCATTCCGAGAGGGCGGCTACGGCAAACCGTTTTTGAACAGCGTTATTGTTACGCTCGTCGTAACGGTGAGCGTACCTCTTTCTTCGTTTCTTGCGGCTTACGCGTTCGCGAGGTTGGAATTCATAGGCAAAAACTTTATGTTCTCGCTGATGATGGTAACGGTACTTCTGCCGTCGATCGTCACGCAGGTGCCGATGTACGTTCTCTATAACGACCTCGGTTTCACGAATACCTTAAAACCCCTCTTTTTGCCGGGGATTTTCTTCGGCGGAGCGATGAATATCTTTTTAAGCCGTCAATTCCTGCTCGGAATTCCGAAGGCTTTGGAAGAAGGGGCGAAACTCGACGGAGCGAACGCTTTCGTCCGTTGCTTCGTCATCTGCGCGCCGCTGTGTTTCCCGATAATGATTTATCTCGGAGTTACGGCGTTCATCGGCGCGTGGGGAGATTATCTCACGCCGTCTATGTATAACAACTCAAGCGACGCGCCCTACACGCTCGCTTACGCGCTTTATAAAATGACGAGTTCGGAAACGAATTCGAAGCACCCCGAATGGATATTCGCCGCGGCGACGGTTATGTCCGTCGTGCCGACCGTGCTTTACGCTGTGTTCCAGAAATATCTCGTTGACGGCATCGCCTCTGCGGGGCTGAAAGGCTAAAACGCTAAAAGCGCGATTAATCGACTTATACGCCGACATTTATCGGGCGATGCTTACATTGTTGTCGGTCGGAATGCGGCAAAAAATAAAAACAATTCAAGGAGAATACATGAACCAGATGCTAAAAAGAGCAATCGGAATCGCTCTGTGCGCCGTCATGACTTTCTTGTGTGCTTGTAAAAAGGATGGAAAACAGAATATGACTCAGTTGCCAGACGCAAATCAGTTTACGATCGCGAGTTTGTCCGGCGCGGACAGACTCGGGAGAGAAATCACGCCGACGGGCGGAGATAAAAAAGACCGCAAACGCTACGTGGGAGTGTTTTACTTCCTGTGGCTCGGCACGCACGTTACTTCCGCAGGCGTTTACGATTCCACAAAACTTCTCGCCACGGAAAACGGCGCGAAGGCGATACTCGATCCGAGTTATCGGCTCGGGCAGAAAATTCCCGGCACGGCAAACGCCGAAGCGGGTTATCCGGACGGAATGGAAAGCCCCGCCAACTACGTTCACTGGACGAGCGAACCTCTTTACGGATATTACAACACCGCCGACGAATGGGTTATCACGCGACACATGGAACTTCTTACGCTCGCGGGGGTGGATTTCATTTATCTTGACGTGACGAACGATAAGATTTACGAAAAGAATTATCACACTGCGTTCTCATCCGACCCGACCGACCCGAAAAACGTCGCGTTGTCGAGACCGACTTACACCCTTCTCGATACCATTCTGAAATTATATAATCAGGGCTGGAACGTTCCGAAGGTGGTGTTTTACACGAACACGCAGTCGGGCGACCGCGTGAACGAAATTTACGATTGTTTCTATCGCGACGGAAAATACGAGGATATATGGTTCAGACCGACGGGCAAACCGCTTATCGTCGGCACTACGAAGAACAACAAAGGCACGGACGCGAAGGGAACGGCGAGAGTGAATATTTCCGACGAAATGTGCGATTATTTCGACGTGCGCGAGTCTCAGTGGCCCAATCAGACGCCCGCGGATAACGGTTTCCCCTGGATGGACTGGACGAACGGAGATAATTACTATTATTCCGAAAACAAGGTCGTGAACGTTTCCGTGGCTCAGCACGGCGCGAACGAAACTTCCTACGCGGCTTATACTTATATGAAAAACCGCTACGGCGACGATATTTCGAAATATCGTCTCGACGGAAGAAGTTCCAAGGGCTGGAATGAATCCGAACTCACCATTGAGAAAAACTGGCAGGCGGGCAGGAACATAGAAGATCAGTGGGAAACGGTGTTCCGTTACGAAGCCGAAGGCAAAGAAGTGGAAATGGTTACGGTGACGGGCTGGAACGAATGGCTCGCCTGGAAATATTGTCCGGGCGGCGATCATCCGCTTTTCGTGGATAACTTCTCGAACGAATTCTCCCGCGATATGGAGATGGACAAAAACACCTATCAGGACAACTTCTATCTTCAACTCGTGAGGAACGTGAGAAGATATAAGGGCGCGGCTAAGGCTTCCGATTACGAGTGGAAAAAGAAAACGGTGAACAGTTTCTCCGATTTTGCCGGCGTGGCTTCGAAATATTACGATTTCCGAGGCGACGCGATCGAACGCGACTTCTACGGTTTCGATATCCGCCCCGGCTCGAAAGAACAGGGCTTGTTAGGTTCCTGGTATACCGACCGTTCCGCTCGTAACGACATAGTATCCGTCGCGGTCACTCACGACGACGAAAACGTGTATTTCGGTATAGAAACGGTTGAGGCAATCACCGCTTACGAGAGCGGAGAAAATTGGATGAACGTTCTCCTTTCCACGAAAAAGGCGGACGCGGGCAATTCGTGGGAGGGTTACGATTACATTCTCAACCGCGCCCCCGGAAACGGAAAAACTTCGGTTGAAAAAAGCGCAGGCGGATGGAATTGGGAAAAGGTCGGCGAAGCGACGATGACGGTCGACGGCAACAAAATGACGATTTCCGTCCCCCTTTCGATGCTCGGACTTTCCGCAAGCGAGTTCTCGTTCGGGTTCAAAGTCGCGGATAACGTGACGAATTATAAAGATATAATGGACTATTACGTAAGCGGCGACAGCGCGCCTATCGGCAGACTTCGTTATTCTTACGGATATTAATAATTTTGGAGGAAAATTATGAAAAAACTGTTGGTATTTCTCTTATCCGCCATAATGGCGGTGTGTATGTGCGGTTTCGCCGTAACGCATGCCGAGGGTAACCCCGTTACGCTCGAACTGCCCGCCGCGCTCGGCGCAGGCGACAACTGCTTTACGGCGGAGGTTTCTCCCTCGCTGTATACGGCGGAAGGTCAGCAAGAATATGAAATTGCGGGAGCGGCTCTCTCTTCCGTCGTTATATCGGACGGAACTTCGACGGCAACGATAACTCATTTCCGTAACGAACCCGCGATGGGACGCATGAAGTTTTACAACACGAACGGCTTCATGAACTTTCAGACGGCGGCTAAAGGATCTACGATTACCTTTAAGGCGGGAACGACTTTCGCCGACAAAGGCGCGACTTATACTTTCGGCGATACGGACGTCGTTTACGAATGCGACGGCAACGGCAATTGGCTGAATCAGACCGCGGAAAGAGTAACTCTTACCTTAAACTCCATAACTCCGGATACGAATATGTTCCGCCTTGCGGTTTCTCCGTCTTTATATGCCGAGGAAGGAGCGGGCGAATACGATATCGCGAGCGCGTCGCTTTCTTCCGTTATTCTCTCGAACGGAACTTCGACGGCTTCGGTGACGTATTTCCGCAACGAACCCGCGATGGGATGCATGAAGTTTTACGATACAAACAACTTCATGAACTTCCGGACGGCGGCGGCAGGCTCTACGATTACTTTTAAGGCGAACACGTTATTCGCCGATCATAACAAAATTTACACTTTCGGCAAAAAAGACGTGATTTTCGAGTGCGACGGCAACGGCGTGTGGACGAAGAAAGACGAAAGCGAAATTCCCGAAAGATTCACGACCGAAGTTTTATCGGAATCGGAAGTAAATCTTCCTGCTTACGGCGACAATTCCGTTTCGTTCGATAACGATAAAATCTCGTTCAATCTCACAAAGGACACCGCTCAGAACGTTTCTTCTTACGACGCGTCCGTTACGTTGAATCGCATATACGAAGGCGACTTCACGACGGAGTTTAAGGTGAGCGACAAGAGTTCCGGTCACACGGGCGACAGATTCCTTATCTTTGCGGTGGGCGAATCCAACTCGTTTATGTATCTGCCGTATCAGAACGAAAACGTTTATCTTTTAAACGGCGCGAATTATGACGCGGGGCTCGGCAATTCCCTGCATAAACAGGCGATTTCCGGCGATCTCACCGTAAAATTTCAGCGCATAGGCAACGAACTCACTCTTTACGTAAACGGCGAACAATTCGGCGAAACTCAGCAGTATACGGCAAAAACGGCAAAGTTTACCGTTAAAGTCCGCAGACTTGTCGTCGAAGTTTCCGATATATCCGTGCTCGGAACTCAGGCGGAAGCGCCCGTAACCAAACAGTGGACGAGCGACGACTTCGCCGATTCCGTGATCGACGTTCCGGAATTCGAGAACAACTCGGTAACCGTAGGTGAAAACAAACTCTGTATCAACCTTTCGAACAATGCGGATCCCGGCGATTTAACCAAACAGGCAACCGTGTCTTTCAATAAAAAATATCAGGACGATTTTGCTCTTGAATTTAACGTGGATTATAAATCGACGAATTACGCTCAGCAGCGTTATCTTATGGTAACGTTCGGCAATTCTTATTCGTTGGTGTTCATTCCGTCTTACGCGCAGGTTCACCTGATCGGCGGCGTGGACTTCAAAACCGGCGCGACCGTTATGAATATGTCGGATGCGGAACTCAGCGCGGCTTCGATTAAGGTCGTCCGCTCGGGCAACAGCATGACTTTCTATATCAACGGAAGTCAGTTCGGCACCACTCAGACCTATACCGAAGAGTTCGTTAAAATAGGAGTAAAGGCTCACAGAGTAGTTGCGGATATAATCAACTTCAGAGTTACCGGCACGGAATACGTTGAAACGGTGGAAGAATGGACTTCCTGGACTACGGAAGATTTAGAAGATTCCGATATCAACGTTCCCGAATTTGAAACCAATTCCGTTTCCACCGCAAACGACAAACTCGCTTTCGACCTTTCGAACAACGCGACCGCGACAGATTTCACGAAAGAAGCGACCGTTTCTTTCAATAAAGAATTCATAGGCGATTTCAAGGTCGAATACACTCTGAATTATCTTTCCGTCAGTAATAGCGGTCCGCGTTACCTCATGTTCACCGTCGGCGACGCTTACGCGCTTATGTATTGCCCCTACAACGCGGACGTTCAACTTCTCGGAAGTACTGCTTACGACACGAAAAGACTTGAGTCCATGGCGTTTTCTGCAAACGGCGGAACTTTCCGCGTGGTGAGAAGCGGCAACGAACTTTCGTTCTACGTGAACGGCGACAGGATCGGCGCGCCGCAGACTTACACGGCCGAAACGGCGAAATTCGGCTTTAAGGCTCACAGAGTGACCGCTGAAGTGGTCGATTTAAAAACTCAGGGAACAGTGAAAGAAATTCCCGTAAATCCCGACGACGGCAAGACCTTCGTTGAATGGACGGGAGAAGATTTCGACGATTCCGTAAAACACGTTCCCGATTACGACGGCAACTCGATTACCGTCGCGGACGATAAACTCACGATTTCTCTTTCCAAGGACACCGATCAGAATTCCTCGGCTTACGATTCTTCCGTTGTCTTCAACAAGGTTTACGAGGGAGATTTCACGCTCGAATTCACTTTGAAATATCTGTCCGCCGATCATGCCGGACTCAGATACGTCATGTTCACGGTGGGCGGCTACGGCATTGCTTATTGCCCGTACTGCGAGAAGATTCATTTCTATAAAGGCACGCAATATCACGGCGACGGACTTATCGAAGAACCCGAATTCAAGGGCGTTACGGAATTCCGTTTCCGCGTCGTCGTGGAAAACGGCAAACTCGGCGTTAAGGTGAACGATACTTCGTTTACCGCGCAGGATTATGCGGAACGGGAAACGGCGTTCGGCTTCAACGCGCGCAGAACGATTTCCGAAATTTCCGCCTGGAAGATCGCTGGCAGCGTTAAAACGCCCGGCAACGCGGTTTCTACGGACGTATTCCGTTTCGTTACGGTAACCGGCGCGGAAAACCCGACGTTCGTTGTCAACCGCAACCTCGGCGCCACTGCTTTCGCAACGGAAAACGCGGACCTTTCCGCTGTTAAATACGTTGCGGCAAACGGACAGAAAGTTGCCGTAACGAGCGTTAACTATTCGTTCGCCGCCGCAGGCGACATGATGCCGTCTCTCATTTTCCTCACCTCCGCAAAACCCGCCGTCGGCGATAAGATAACGGTAAACGCGGGCTTCTCGTTCATGCTGAACGGCGAAAAGATTTCCACGACGAAAACTTACGTTGCGGAATATACCGAAAACGGCTGGACGGGCGTTTACGCGACCGCAGGCGAAACCGTTTCGGTTTCCACGGGTACGATAACGGTAGAGCAGTACGCTTCGTCCGACGCAATCGTGATAGACTTCGGTCTTACGGGCGTTAAAGGCGGTTCTTCTTATTTCGACGACGCCACCTCCGGTTGGCATCAGTACGACCACACGAAAGCCGCTCTCCGCGTTTACGAAAAATTCGCCGCCACGGCTATGCTCGTTCGCGACGGAAAACGTATTCCCGCGAGATACGTTCTTTCCAAGGGTAAATTCGCATTTGCAGGCGTTTCCGGACTCCGCGCGGGCGACGGAATAGTTCTTCTCAAAGGTCTTACCGTTTACGAGATGAACGAAGCGAACTATAACGCCGACATGGGTATGGTTCGCCTCGAAGAGAGTTACGCTCCCGTGTTCGTTCTTTCCGAGAACATCGTTTACCGTTACGACGGTACGAACTTCGTTAAAGAGTCCGCCGCTACGAGCGCGACTATCGTAAACGAAGACGAATTAAATTTTCTCCACGCGGGAACGATTTCCAAAATTCTTTGGAGAGTGAACGACGGCGCGGTGGATTACCCGAAATTCTCTTCGGATAACGAAGAAGTAGCCACCGTCGACGGCGAAGGTAATATAACGACGTTAAAGGCAGGCAGAGTAACGTTTACTCTTGCGTTTACCGAAATCACGAAGACGATAACGATAACCGTCGGCGAAGAACTCGCAAAAACGGGCATCGGTTACGAACTCGCGACGAGCGCGAAAAGGGACGGAAAGTCTTACTTCGTAGCCTACCTCGGCGAAGAACTCGATATCGATCGTCTGGTTGCTAATCTCAACGCTTACTGGATTATGGACGGCGGCGTTAACGGGACGGAATTCGTCGTGACGAAAGATATGATCGACGCAAGCACGTTTAACAATTCCGTCGAAGGCGAAACGAAAGTCGCTTTGACGAACGAAAACCTTTCGGTCGAAATTCTCGTTTACGTTTACGAAGTGAAAACCGTTGACGATATCAGCCCCTCGCGTCTTGTGTCCTTCGGCAACGCCGTGGACGTATACTTTATCGATTCCGTCGGCGGAAGTGAAGTTACGGACGTAAAATCGTTCAATATCATCGAAAATCCGCTTTACGGAATTCCGACGGATATAGTCACGATAAGAAAAGCCGCGCTTGACGGAGCGACGGAGTACGCTCTTCATTCCGTAGGTCAGGTTTCCAATCTTCAGTTCATAATGTTCTTCAACGAGTTCGATATGTCGAAGAAGAACGAAATCCCCGTAGGAACGGTGTTGTCTTTCAACAAGAGTTTCCGTTTCTGGCGTCATATCGACGAAACGTGGGTTGCGACTTATAAATTCAAAAACACGGTTGATTACGTGTGGACGGGCGCGGAATGGACTTATTTCGAATCCGACGCAACCGAAATCACCGTTTCCGAAACGACTCTCACGTTGCCGGTAGGCGCGGAATATGCGCCCGAATATAGCGTGTTGCCGGAAAACAGTTATTACAAACCGTCTCTCGAATCGTCCGATTCTTCGGTTGCGACGATCGAAAACGGCAAGATAAAAGCGGTTGGCAAAGGCAACGCCGTGATATCTCTCAGATTCGGCTCCCGCAAGCGCGATATCTCCCTTACCGTTGTGGAAAAAGAAATAGTCGGCGTAAAACTTGTCGACGACAGAATTTATAACGTTTCGCTCGGCGGCAAACTCGACATTTCCAAAATTTCCGTTTACGCCGATTACGGCGACGGCATTTACGGCGAAGCGATAGCCCTTACGGACGAAAACGCTTCTTACTCGCTCGACACTTCCGTCGCGGGCAAACAGACGATCGAAATGGTCGTTACCGTCGGCGGCAAGCAGTTCTCGCTCGAAGTTTCCGTCACGGTGTGGAACGTTGAAGAAGTATATCCCGACAACATCGCCTGCAACGACGACGCAGGCTGGTTCATGGGAACGACCATCGGAATTTTCTTCCAGAAAACGTTCGGCAACATGGCTAACGTTTATCCGACCGACCTTGCGGGCGATGAAGGCAAGTATATAACCGATTACGTAACTTACTCCCGCGCAGGTCAGACGGTTACGGTCGATTCTCAGGCATTCCTCACCTATATCTTCACGATTACGCCGAAGATCGACGGCACTCCGATTTCGACTTATCTCGTCGGAGACGTGATCACCCTTAAAAAGGGTATGGGTTTCTATAAGTGGATTGGCGGAACGGACGCCAACAACGTGCCGCAAGGCTCGGGCGACTTCGTGAAAGTCGGCGAACTGAAATACGACATGACTTTCACTTACAACGAAAACGGCAAATTCTTCCTCGAAATCCCCGTTTCGGACGCAAAAGTTCTTGAAGAAACCGTTTCCTTAGGTATGGGAGAAACCCATGCGACGAACGTAGTGGCGATTCCGTCTTACTGCTCGAACGCGGAATGGTTCTTCGACGTGGCGGATAAGACCGTTGCTTCTGTAAACGCGCAGGGGCTTATCAAAGGTCTTAAAATCGGTTCTACCAAAGTTACCGCAACGCTTAAAACGATTGCGGGAGATACGATAAAAATATTGACTTACACCGTTTCCGTAACCGATTCCGTATCGGGAATCATCATCACTTCGGATAAAGCGGTGGAACTTACCAAGGGCGAAAGTTTCGATTTCGCCTCCGTGAAAGAACGCTTCGGCATCAAAGCCGTCATTTTGATGGTTTCGGGCGCGAAGGGGCAGGAAGTCGATTTGTCCGGCGCGAGAATCACCGGCTACGATCCCGAAAAGGTCGGCGAACAGACGTTGACTTTCCGTATCACCGTAGATGGCAAATCTGTCACCGGCGAACTGAAAGTGACGGTTAAAGAAGCAAAGAGCGGTGGCTGCGGCAGTTCGGTCGATTACGGCGCGCTCGCTCTTGCCGTTCTCCTTCCCCTTGCATTTATCACGGTAAAAAAGAAAGGAGAAAATTATGCAGATTAAAAAACGCATGGCAAACGGAAAAGGAAAAACGATAACGCTTTTGTTCCTTCTCGCCGTACTTGCGTCGGTATGTTTCGGATTCACCCTCCCGAAAGCGTCCGCGGCGGACGTTTTCGCGGGGTGGTCCACATCCGGATGGACGATCTCCGAGGAGGGCGGCGTTGCCGTCCTCCTCGGAAACTCTTCGGCAAGTTTAAACGTCTTGTCGTCCGATGAAAAAGTGAATGCGGACGGCATTTCGTTCGACGTGTACATCGATTCCGTTTCAGGCACAGCCGACGGCAATATCGGCGCGGCATATCGCTGCACGAGCGGATATCAGTATTTCTTTGAATACAACGCTATTTCCAAAACGGCTAAAATCCGCAGAATCGGCGAAAACGGCACGGACGTTATCGTGTCGGAAACCGTTTCCTGCTCGCTTGCCGAAAAGAAATGGTATTCGATGAGAATGACGTTTGCGAAAGACGACCTTAAATGGTATCTCAACGGAAGCGAAATTCTTTCCGCTTCGTATACCTACGACGATAGTTTCTCGATGGGTTCGTGTTATATTCAGGGTTATTTCGTCTGTCCGAAACTGAGAAACGTTAAAATCGAGCGGACGAACGGCTCCGCGCTCAACGATAAGGAATTCGACTTCGAATTTACTTCTTCCGCGTCCGTATCGCCGTTTACTGCGGAAAACGGAACGGTATCCTATGACGACGGCTGCCTTAAATATACGTTGAGCGGAGAAAGCGGCGCGCTTATTTCGCCTAAACTTTACGTTGCGTGCGGTAATCGTTACAGCGCGCGTATCAGCATCCGCAACACGGTGTTCGTTCGCATGAGAAACGCCACGTCCGCTTCCGCGATGAAAGTATATTTCAAAACCAACGAAACGGACGAATTCACCGAAGAACTTTCCCGTTCGTTCGATATAGTCGCTAACGACGCTGGTTTTACTTCTTATTATTTCAACCTCTCCGCGCTCACAGATTCAAACGGTTATATCACGGAACTCAAATTCGTACCCGTCGGAGCGGAGAACGGCGAGATTTATATCGACGCGATTACCTTCGAACGAGAAAAGGAATTCTACGATTACGCCGGAACGGTTGAATCGTGCGTCGCGGACGAATCGGTTGTCACCATCCGCGGAACGCTCAACGACCGCTACGCGGGCAAAAGCGTAAAAATTTACGAGATTTATCCCGAAAACTACACGGAATCGACTGACGGACTTACCCCCGTCGCGCGCGTTCGTTCGAACGGAAAAACGTTCACGGCGACCGTTCCTTTCCGCAAGGGCAACATGACGCGCCTTTCCTCGCTCTTTCTTGCAGTCGTTTCGGGCGAAGAGGGCAACGTGAAAATCGCCGACCGTTTCCCGATTGAAAATTACCGCGATTTTACAGAAAATCCCTATGAGTTTACGTTGCCGTCCTTGGCGGTGGACGTCACTTCTCCCGAATTCGGGGCGAAGGGCGACGCCTTCACTAACGATAACGCGGCTATTCAGAAAGCGGTGGATTACGTTTCCTCGCAAGGTGGCGGAAAGGTTGTCATCCCCGGCGACGATTCATATTACGGCAGAAGATATATCGCCACGAATATCAAAATGAAAAACAACGTGGAACTCCACATCGAAAAGGGCGCGGTGATCTGGCAGTCGCCCCGTGCGGAGGACTATGATTACGACGTAGCGATAGGGCATGACGTGTATATTCCCGGCGTAAACTGGACCACGGCTTGTTCCTGCCACAACCTGCCGCTCATTCAGGGCGATTCGGTGAAGAACGTGAAAATCACGGGCGAGGGAACTCTTCGCTGCGTGGATACCGGAGGAGATAACCTCGATACCTTGAGCGGCGTTTCGATCTGGCGCGGCTGCGCGGGCAGAATCCATATTATTCCGATAGGTTTCTGGAATTGCGAAAACGTGGAAATCCGCGATATTACTCTGCGCAGAACTAACAATTACCATATCAACATGCGTACCTGCAAAAACATTTACATTGCAAACGTCACGCTGAGAGAGGTCACCTGCGCCGGCGGCGACGGTTTCTCCGCCACGGTCGGCACGAAGAACATGATTCTCGACAGATGTTTCTGTTTCATCAACGATGACGCGGTCACCATCTGTTCCACTTATAACGACCCCCGCGGACAGGTTTCGCCCTGGTGGAGTCCTAATCCCGGCGGAGATAACTGCATAGACAATCTCGTTGTTAAGCACTGCAATTTTTACGGCGGACACGGAATTACCTTTATTACCTGGGGTACGGACGCGCCGAATCTTTCTATGCAGGAAATCAAAAACGTGGAAGTTTACGATTGCGCGCTTAACGGCACGGCGGGGTCCGTCGGCAGTTGGGCGGACAACCCCTATTACGGCGGAGTTTACGATGGCTCGGAGGCGGACGATTATTCGCCCGTAAAACAGATTCGCATTCACGATAACGAATATCGCGGCAAAGCCACTATAGATTCCATTAAAGCGACCGATTTCATTTCCGACTGCGGAATCCGCAGCGCGGGCGATTTTCAAAACGGAACTTTCGACCGCGAAGGCGGCAAGGGCGGCTGGATCAGCGGATTCTCGAACTGGTCTTATGCGGGCGATAACGCGAAGTTCTCCGTTGTCCGCGGAGACGACGGCTACGCGGGCAAAATCGCAGGGAAAGGAAAACTTTGGCAGGGGCTTTATCTCGGCGCGGGCGAACATACTTTCTCGGTGGACGTGAACGTGTTGTCCGGAAAAGCAAAACTCTTCGCTGCGGACGCCGTTACCGGTGAAATAATCGCCGAAAAAATCGCGGAGCAAAACGGTAGAAATACGCTTACGTTTTTCCTTACCGCAGGTAGAACTCTTTATATCGGAGTGGAGCAGACCGAGAACGGCGAGGTGCTTATCGACAACGCTTCCGTCGGCGGAGAAGACCCCGTATACGCGCGTTATTTCGACGAAACGTTCGAAACGCTCGACAAGGTTACTTTCGATTATTCCGCGTGGGAACTGACCGAGAAAAACGGAAATCATTATATTTCGATGCTCTCGGGCGGCGGAACGGGATTCACGGATTTCGGTTACGATTACACATCCGCGGATTTGCGTTTCAACGTCCGCGTGACCAACGTCGTGTCCACGCTCGACGGAAACGTCAGCATAGCGTTTGCCCGCAAGGATTCGGATACTCAATATTATCTCGAATATAACACCGTGGGAAAATACGCCCGTATTCGTAAGTTCGATAACGGCGCGTCTGCCGTTCTGCAAACGGCGAGCCTCGCATTGGAGAAAAACGTGTGGTATACGTTCGGACTTCGGTTCGGCAACGGCGGCTACGAATTTTACGTGGACGGCGACAAAATTTTGTCCGGTACGGACGAAACGCCGCTTGCTGCGGGAAAACTGATGATCGTTACCTATAACACCGCGATCGACCTCGACAACGTGACCCTCGGGGAATACGAAACGGTGAAAGTGGACGAAAAAACGTCCGTCGTTCCCATGGAGAAGAAATACGTTCTGTCGTTCGACGCAGCCGGCGGCGACGTTCAGCCTGCCGCGCAGGAACTCGCCAAGGGCGATAAGCCTACGGAGATTCCGACTCCCGCAAAGGCAGGTTACGTCTTCGAAGGCTGGAAAACCGACGACGGAGAAATTTACGATTCTTTCTCGTTTGTAATGCCCGCCCGCAACGTGAAACTCACGGCGGTGTGGCGCAAAACGGCTGACGAAAGCGGAGATTCTTCACAAAACGATTCTTCTTCGGTCGATTCTTCCGGATCTTCCGCAGGCAAGGGCTGCAAGAGCGGAATGAGCGGCGTTGCGGGACTTTTCGTCTTTGCGGCGGCGGGCGTAGTTCTTGCTCAAAGGAGGAAAAGTAATGATCGCTAAAATCAACGGAAAAATTTTCGCGCTCGTCGCGCTGTGTTTCTGCATGCTTGCGGCGACTGCGTTCGGGCTTTCTGACACGACAAAAACCGCCAATGCGGCGGGAGCGGAAATCACTGCCGAAATCACGGCGGGAGCCACGCGCGGCGGGAAGAAATATCACGCCGCTTACGTGGGCGAAATGCTCGATAAAGAACTTATAGCCCGCAATACGGCTGTTTATGAAGTTGCGGCAGGCGGCGGAAAAGGGAACGAAATTTCCATTTCCGCGGCGAACGTCGGAGATGACGCCGATATCTCGAAAGAGGGCGAAACTTCGGTCACGATCACCGCGGGCGGCGGGAGCGTTTCCGTGCCTGTTTACGTGTATCGCACCGAAACGATAGAGCCGCTTTCTCCCGATCAGATTAAAGTTTGGGGACAGGCGTTTGATTTTCATTTCGAAACCCAGATATCCGGCGGCGAGGCGAGCCGCCTTGCAACGACGAATATTATAACCGACAAAAGTTACGGCATCGACGAAAATCTCGTCATCCTGCGCACGCCCGCGCTTTACAGCGGAAACGAAGCGTATAAACTTCATACCATAGGTCAGGCGAGCGAAAAACAGATGCTTTGCTTCTTTTCGGGGATAAACGCCGGCAATCTTTCTTCGCTGCCGATCGGTTCGGTGCTTGAATTCAACGATAATTTCCGTTTTTACCGTTATATCGACGAAACTTATATCGCCGCTTATCGTCTTTCGGAAGTCGCGAAATACGTCTGGACGGGCAGCGAATGGACGGATTTCGTGGCGGATACCACCGGCTTCACTCTGTCTGCGGATAAAATCGAATTGCCCGTCGGGGCTTCCCATCCGCTCAGTATTCAATTGATTCCCGAGGGGTCGTATATCGCCGCGAGCATGGTCTCTTCCGACGATAGCGTCGCAAAGATTGAAAACGGACTTGTTCGTTGTCTTAAAACGGGTACTGCCGAAATTACGGTAACCGTCGGCAAAAAGTCGGCAAAGGTTACCGTCGCCGTCTCGAATGCGAAAGCGAGCGGATTTAAACTCATGAACGACAGAGTGTTCCACGTTTCCAGAAACGGAACGTTCGACCTCTCCAAGGTATCCGTCGCGCCCGATTTCGGCGGTGGCGTTTATGGCGATGTGTTTTCGCTCGGAAACGATAATGCTTCCGTTGCGCTCGACACTTCCGTCGTCGGCAGAAAAACCGCGGAAATAACCGTTTCCAAAGACAGCGTGAACGGCAAAGTTTCCGTAACCGTCGAAGTGGTAGACGTAACCGAACAGATTCCGAGCGGCTTTTGGAGCGCGGAAGATTCCGGAAACTTCTTCGGCGCGATCGTAGTGCATTTTTCGGGTACTTTCCGTAACCCTGCGAACGTCTATTTGAGTAACCTTACGGCTGAACAAAAAGCGGCGGTTCTCGACGGGATAGAGTTCACGAGAAAGGGCGCGACCGCGGAAATTGCAAACGTGGAATTTATGACGAGCCTTTTGACTATAGACGTTAAAATCGACGGAAAGTCGGTGAAAAGTTATCGCGAAGGCGACGTTTTGACTTTGAAAAAAGGGCTTGCGTTCTATTCATGGACGGGCGAGACCGTTCAGGGCGCGCCTAAAGGCGACGGAGATTTCGTGCAGACGGGCGTTGCCGCGTGCGATATCCGTTACGTTTACGGCAAAAACGGTAAGTTTAATCTCGATATTCAGTATACCGGAGCCGTCGTAACGGAAGAAACCGTTCGTCTCGGCGTCGGCGAAACCTCGCCCGCGAACGTGAAGATGATTCCGTCTTATGCTACGGTCGGCGAGTGGTTCTTCGTTTCGGACGAACCGTCCGTTGCAGAGGTTGACGTTAACGGCAAAGTAACGGCAAAATCAGCCGGAAAAACCACGATTTACGCTTATCTCGAGGGCGGCGCGCTCGGCGAACTTTCAGTTTCGTTCAACGTTGAAGTCGCGGACGAGGCCGAATCGTTCTTCCTTAACGCGGAGTCGATAACGCTCGAAGAGGGAACAGACCTCACCGGGGAATACCTCGCCGCGAAAGGGATTTACGGCTACGTTTCTTATCGTTCGGGCAAGGTTGAAAAAATTAATCTCGCGGGCGTCACGCTCGGCGATTTCGATAAAAATGCGGTCGGAACTCAGACCGTTTCCGTTCTTCTGACCGACGGCGAAGAATCGTCTGCGGTATATCTCGCCGTCGTCGTGAAAGCGGCTGAACGCGAGGACGATTCCTCTTCGGATTCCGCCGATTCCTCGTCGCAAAGCGATATCGAATCCGAAGAAAAACGCGGTTGTAAAGGAAGCGCGGCGGGCGGCGTTGCGGCATTTACGTCCGTCGCTTTATGCGCGGTTATGATCAAAAAAAGGAGAAACGCGACCGATGATTAATATAAGCCCGGTTTTTCGGGCGGGAGAAAGAATATGATTAAACTTTCCGATGTTCTCGTCGATCGGGCGAAAACGCCTTTCGCGGTTCGTCGCAACAAGCCGTCCGTTATCTGGCGGGCGACGGGCGAGAATCAGGCAGCATATCGCATCGGCGTGGCAAAATCCCGCTATAAGGCGATTAACGGGCAATTTGGTGTGTACGATTCCGGTGTGACCGAAAGCGGAGAAACCATCGGACACGCCGTCGGAGCGGAACTCGAACCTTGTACGACGTATTATGTATCCGTCACGATTTACGGCGAAAACGGCGGCGAGGATTCCGCCGTCGTCCGTTTCCGTACCGAACTTTCCGCTGAGGATTGGAAAGGATATTGGACGTTTATGCCGCTGAATTCGGTCGGCGGTTCGTCGCTTTATCGCAAAAATATCGTCTTGCCGGACGAGCCTGTCGAAGAGGCGTTCGCTTACTGCGTGGGCATCGGTTGTCACGAACTTTTCGTCAACGGGAAAAAGGCGGACGACCGTTTGTTTTCTCCTGTGAACAGCGACTACGAAAAAAGAATATATTACACCGTTTACGAACTCACGGGGCGACTCGTTGCGGGAGAAAACGTAATCGGCGTCGAACTCGCGCCCTGGTGGTACGGCGGTAAAAAATTTCTCTTTCAATTGTACGTAACCCTGAAAAACGGCGAAACGCTCGAATTTCATTCCTCCGCCGGCGACGGCTGGTGGGAGCGCGGCGGCGCGGTTAAAGAGTGCAGCGTTTACGACGGAGAATTTTGCGACGGACGCGTCGAGGACGAAATTTTACCTCATTGGGCTTCGGCGGATTATCGCGCGGGCATCGAAAGCAAATGGGTGCTTCCGATAGTTTCGCGGGGGGATTCTTCGATTCTCACGCCCGAGCGTATCGACCCGATTCGCGTATGCGGGCGGCTGATCCCCGTCGCTTCTCACAAGGCAAACGGCGGCGTGATTTATGATTTCGGCGCGAATATTGCGGGTCGCTTAAGCGTTGCCGTCTGCGGCGAACGCGGCGCGGAAATTACCCTCGTTCACGCCGAACGCCTGACGGCGGACGGGGACGTGAACACTCTCAATCTTCGCAGCGCGAGAGCGACCGACCGTTACGTTTTAAAGGGTGAAAAGACGTGCGAAACATATTCCCCTCGGTTTACGTATCACGGATTTCAGTTTGCGAAGATAATTATGAAAGGTAACGTTACTGTTAAAAGCGTCGTCGCGGAGCGTCTTCACAGCGACGTCGATCTTATTGGCGAATTTTCCTGTTCGGACGAAAAACTCAATTATCTGCACGAAATCGCCGTGAGAACGGAACAAAACAATCAGTTCGGCGTTCTCACCGATTGTCCGCAGAGAGACGAGCGGTTCGGTTGGCTTAACGACCTTGGCGCGCGGCTTTATCAGACCGTTTATAATTTCGATATGTCGCGATTCTTTCCGAAAGTGGTTGCCGATATTTCGGATGGGCAATTGCCGGGCGGCGAAATCGGCGACACCGCGCCTTATTACGTGGGCGGCAGACCCGCCGACCCTGTGAGCGTGGCGTATCTTCTGATGCCGTACTATTCATATGTGTATTACGGCGACGATTCCGTCGCGAAGCGGGAATATTCCAACCTGAAACATTGGGTCGATTACCTCCTTTCCCGAACGGAAAACGGCATCGTTACTTATTCGTATTACGGCGATTGGGTTTTCCCGACTTGCTTCGGCAAGCCCGCCGATAAGTTGTTTGTTTCCACGATTTCTCTCTATTGGCATTTGCTTGTGATGATTAAAATCGCGAAGATCGTCGGTGAGAAAAGCGACGAGAAATATTACGCCGAAAGATCGGAAGAGGTTAAAAACGCGATAAACGCGAAATATTACGACTCCGCGAAGAAGAGTTACGCGTGCGGCGCTCAGACGGAAAATTCCATGTCGCTCACGCTTAACGTTGCGCCCGAACGGGACAGGGCGGCTATCGCCGAAAACGTCGCGAAGGATGTAATTGCGAAGAATTATCATTCGACCTGCGGAAACGTCGGGTACAGACATTTGTTTTACGTCCTCGGCGAGTTCGGTTATCAGGATCTCGCGGTTAAGATTCTCGAAAACCCCGAATATCCCGGGTGGGGATATATGGTCGCGAACGGCGCGACTTCGGTGTGGGAGAGGTGGGAGAGTGAAATGTCCGACGAAATGGACTCGTTCGATCATCCGATGTTCGGAAGTTACGACGCATTCTTCTATGCCTTTCTCGGCGGCATAGCCGTGGATGACGACGCGTTTGCTTGCGATAAAATAACTATCGCCCCCGTGAAACCCTCGGGTATGACTTACGTAAATTGCAGTTTGAACACGATAAGAGGAAAGGTCGTTTCAAATTGGAAAGAGGACGGCGAAACAACCGTTTATCATGTGGAAATTCCTTTCGGAACCACGGCTCGCTTCAAGGCGGAAGGCGTTGAAAAAACGCTGACTCACGGAGCGTATAACATAAAAATATAAGGCAATAAGTCGATAAACGCTATGTTTATCGGCTTATTGATAATTGTATGACTATTTCTGGGATAATCAAAAATAAAGACCTGAGAGAATTTAAGCCCGTACCTTTCTGGAGCATAAATTCAAAACTCGACGTCGGCGAGATTAAGCGGCAGATTTCCGAAATGAACGATTTCGGGCTTGGAGGATTTATTTTTCACGCGAGGGCGGGACTTGAAACGCCGTATCTTTCGGACGAATGGTTCGAAGCGGTTGGCGTTGCGCTCGAAAAGGCAAAGGAACTCGGGCTTAAAGCGTGGCTGTATGACGAATACGGTTGGCCGAGCGGTTTCGTCGGCGGAAAACTTTTAAAAGACGAGAAAAACCGCGCGGGTTTTTTGCGGTATGAAGTGAAAAACTATTTCGACGATTCGGCTTTTGCTGTTTTTGTTAAACGCGGCGATGATTTCGGGCGCGTCGAAGCCCCCGTTGCGGGAGTTACCGAATATCATACGATAAACAGATTGCTTTCGGACGCGTATTGTGATATTCTTAATCCTCGCGTTACCGATCTTTTCATCGAGGAAACGCACGAAAAGTATTACGCGCGTTTTAAAAAGTCGTTCGGGAAGGAATTTGCGGGCTTTTTCACCGACGAACCGCAATATTATCGTTACGAAACGCCCGTTTCTGCCGTTTGCGAAGATGAGTTTTACAAGGCACACGGCGAAAATCTCAAAGACGGACTTATCTGGCTGTTCGTTCAGAGCGAAAAAGGATATCCGTTCAGGATTAAATATTATAACCTTTTAAACAAATTATATTGCGAAAATTACTATAAAAGGCTTTACGATTGGTGCGATCGTCACGGGGTTCTGCTCACGGGGCATAGCGTTGAGGAAACGCTATTCTTCACGCAAATGTGGGGCGGAGCCGACTGCGCGACGAGCTATCTTTACGAGCATATCCCTGCGATAGACAATCTGGCTCGCGACGGAACGGCGGAAATTTCCGCAAAATCGGTAGGCTCGGTTGCGGCGCAGACGGGAAAGAAACTCGTCATGACCGAAACGTTCGGCTGTTCGGGTTACGGCGTTACTCCTCGCGAATTGAAGCTTATTGCGGAAAAGCAGTATGTTTACGGCGTGGACCTTATGTGTCAGCACCTTTATAACTACACCTTTTCCAAACTCGGCAAAACAGATTGCCCGCCGTCTTTCGGCAGAATTATGCCGTGGAAGTCGTTCTATAAGTCGTTTAACGACTATTTTTCAAAACTTGGTTTTCTGATTGCGAACTCGGAAGAAAAAACCGAAGTAGCGGTAATCACGCCTATGGAAAGCATTTACCTCGATTACTTGCGGCTCGATGAATCCAAGTCGCGAGATGACGTAGACAAGCCTTTCCTAGGGCTTTTATCCGAACTGAAAAAGCGCGGCGTTTCATATCATTTCATAAACGAAAAGATAGCCGAAAAAGTCGGGCGCGTAAAAAAAGGCAAACTTATAATCGGCGAAAAGAGTTATTCGCAAGTCGTTTTAAACCTCGCAAAGGAAATGAAAAGTTCAACCCTTAAACTTTTGAAAGAATTTTCGGCAGAGGGCGGAGAAATTTTCGGCAAAACTTTACCCGAATTTATAGACGGAAAGAGGGCGGAGGTTATTCTTCCCCTTGTGTCGGAATTCGATAAGCTCAAAAAACCGACTGAAATTTCGTTTGACGGCGAAGTCGCTTATTCATACAGAACGATTGACGGACGAGATTTCGTTTTCGTCGTCAACGAGAGCGAAAAACCCGTAACAATGACTACGAAAGAGAAGTTTTCTGCTTATGATTTTACTATCGGCGAAGCGGGCGAGTATCACGGCGGCAAAACGAAAAATATTATTCCCGCGCGGTCGGGTATGATTTTCGAACTCGGAGATATCGGCAAAGCCGAGGATTTTACGTTATCTTCCGAAATTGTTCCCGGGTATGTTTCGGCGGACGAGAATACGCTCGTTATAGACAACGTTACGGTAAAAACGGAAAACGGAAGGACTTTCGAAGGTTATTTCCACGGCGTTTACGAGCGGCTCGTTAAGTCGGGTTATATCGGCAAAGCGGACGTTGCGTTCAGATTTTCGAGCGACGGAGATTACCCCGCAAAACTTGTCATCGAAAAGCAAAAGTCGGGCTATAAATCGTTTAACGGCGAAAAACTCGCGTTTAAACAATCTAAAAACGATATAGGGTACGAGATTTCGGAAATTAACGTTAAAAAAGGCGTAAACGTTTTTTCGTACACGATAGATTTCGAGGATGGAGGAAGAGTAGGTAAAATCCTTTACGACCCGACCGTTCCCGAAAGTTTGCGCAACTGCATCGCATACGAAACAGGTGTCGAACAGATTTTTATACGTGGAGAGTTCGATTGCCATAGCGGCGCGATTATGGCGAAAAAGACCAAAACCGCGGGCGATCTTACTTCGCAGGGGTTTGAAAATTTCTTCGGCAAGGTCGTTTATTCTTTTGATTACGATTTCGACGGCTCACCCGTAAGGTTTGTTCCAAGCGGTGATTTCACTGCGTGCGCGTTTACGATTGACGGCAAAAAATATGAAGTTCTGATGTCGGACGGCGTTACCGTGAGAGGTGTAAACGGAAAAAAGACCGTTAAGGTTGAATGTTATTCCTCGCTCAGAAACGCTTTCGGACCTTTCTATTACAGAGGAAGAGAGGAGAGCGGCGTTGGCAGCGACGCGTTTACGCTTCGCGGCGGCTGGAAGGATGACGGAACAAATCTCGATTACGACGGCAAAAAAAGGCTCATACCTTTCGGGCTTAAAAGTATATCGGTTTTGCGATAATAAACTCGGTTTTGCGATAATAAATATTGTATTTAAGATAAAATCGGAGAATTTCTCCGCTAAAAAAATTAAAACAAATAAGGAGTAAAGGAAAAATGAAGACTGTTAAAGACAAATACCTGGTAGTAGGCGCGGATTTTGCGGGATTTCCGCTTAAAGAAGCGGTTGTTGCGCATCTCGAAAAGAAAGGCTGGAAAATTCTCGATATGGGCGTTAAGAAGGACAGCGATCCCAACGACACCGACCTTATGTTCCACAGAGTGGGACTCCGCGTAGGCTCGATGATTTCCGAGGGCGAATACGAAAGGGCTTTGCTTTTCTGCGGAACGGGCATGGGAATTCATATTGCGGCGAGCAAATGTCCGCACGTTCACGCGGGCGTTGTGGAAAGCGTACCTGCGGCGAGAAGAGCGATAACGGGCAACGGCGTGAACGTCCTCGCGATGGGCGCGTTTTACGTGGCCCCGGCAATGGGTTGCGACATCGCGGATGCATACCTTTCGGCGACGCTCGGTTCGGATCAGACCTGGTGGCATAATTTCTACGAATTCCATAAACTCGCGATTGACGAACTCGAGGCGTTCGATTACGAAGAATACAAGAAAAACGGCTTTAAAGTGAATAAACTCGGCGATTACGACCTTGTTTTAGAGGATAAACCCGAATAATTATGGCAGAAACGCTTTCCGATGCCAGTCAAGAATAAAACAAACCGTGGTTTGACGGCGAAGTTTATACTAATACGTCGTTACGTTCGCGGCTTATACGTCAAGTATTAACCTGTTCGTGTGCCTTGTCTTAGCCTAAAAACGCGCCGTCGGACTTGCCCGCAACCAAAATGCCGCAATTTCCGTGTTTTTTTGTCAAATCCCGCTATCCGGGTCTCGCTTTAATCTGTGTTTAATGAAGTTGCAGCGAAAATTTATTCAAAATGTAAACACTTAACTTGCATTTCGATTTTGTTTGTGTTACATTTTAACCGGATATTCGGATATGTGTAATGAACATTGATTTAAAACGGAATTTGTTTAGGGATTCCATTCGTCATCACTAATTACCGAAAAGGCGTCTTTTTCGCCATTTTCTGCGACCGTTCGGGCGCAGTACGTCAAGTACAGCAACCCTCACGCTCGCAAAAAATCATCAAAAAATGCGCTCTTTTCGGTGCGAAGCATTTTTGCGGATGAGAAACCGACCGCAACGCGGCTCGTTTAGGCAAGGCAAACGCCCGAAGTTGTACTTGTCGTACTACGAGCGGCGTTTAACGCCGCATAAATCGGTTTATCACCGCAAAAATAGTTAGTGATAACGAATGGAATCCCTAATCGCGAAAAGAATTTGTCTGAACTATCCAAAAGGAGTTGACAAGGTATGACGCGCGCGCGGCAATCGAAGACGAGAATGTCTGCCTATAATTTAAGTAAGAGTAACGGAATTTGACCGCACTGCCGCATAGGCTAAACCTATGGGGCGGTGCGATTGTGCTTTTATAAGGAAAAAGCACAACATTTTTACAAAGGTTTTAAGTCGCGTAAGCGGCACGGAATATATCCCCACAAAAATTTAAAGGAGATACGATATGACACACAACAAGGCGAATAAATCAAAGATATCAGCGCTTATATTCGGTCTTACGATGTGCCTTGCGCTTATGCTCGGCATAGCAACGGCAAGCCCGACGAGTACGGCCTATGCGGCTGACGAAACGCAGATTGACACCTTGGGCGTAGCGTTTGGAAAAGTTGAGGTTGGCGATACTCTTGACGCCGCTTTTGAACTTGAGAATGCGACAAACAAAACACTAAAAGTTCCTGCGGGCGCAAACTATACGGCAACGCTCGTATCTATATCAAAAAACAGGCGGGGAATAAAGTTGTGGGATAATGATGAAGCGTCACTTCCTTGGAGCAGAGTCGAAACTCAATTTGTCGAGCAGAACGTTGCGTATTGTATTCGCGTTCGTTTCACAAAATGCGCCGACGCGGCTTGCCCGGGCATAGCCTATGCTTTTGACACAGGCTCGCAGTATGCAGCGCACGAGTTTGTTGGCGGTTGTACCGAAAAATGCACGACGTGCGGCAATCTTGACAATCCCGACGCAATACATAATCTCAAATTTGTTGCAGAAACTCCCGCAACTTGTATCGCAGGCGGTATGAAAGCACACTACAAATGCACAGGGTGCGGAAAGTTCTTTGACGAGGACAAAAACGAAACAACCGAAGAAGCGTTGAAAACTCCCGTCAGCCCATACTACGGGCACGATTTTGGTTTTTGGGTAGAAGAAGAGTACGCGACTTGTCAAGCCCAGGGCAGAAAAGGATACAAGCATTGCAGCATCTGCGATAAGGATTACGACGCAAGCAATACGGAAATTACCGATTGGGTTATCCCCGTCAATCCGGACGGTCACGAATTGGATGATTTGGTTGCCGAAATACCCGCAACTTGCAAAGATACCGGCGTGAAAGAGCATAGAGATTGCAGATTGTGCGGAAAGCATTGCAATCCGATAACCCGAAAAGAGATTGCGGACTTGACTATCCCCACCACAAACGACCATACCTTTGGTGGCTGGACAGACGAAGTTGCGCCGACCACCACAGAATTCGGCACGAAAGGACATAAAGATTGCACGGTTTGCGGAAGACACTTTGATAAAGACGGCAACGAAATCACCGAACTTAGAATTGCCAAAATCGGCACGCACAACGTGGTAATAAACGGCGAAAGCAAATTCTATGCGCACGGCGAAAGCGTAACCGTAACGGCAGAAGATAAAGAAGGCAAAGTGTTCGTAGGTTGGCAGGACGAAAGCGGAAAAATCGTAAGCACCAAAAAGGAATATACCTTTAACGTAACGGAAGAAAAAATCTTACGGCTGTGTATGACGACGTAACGCCCGCGCCAACTCCGGACGTTCCCGGCGAGGTAAAACCCACCAACGAAGGTCTTTCGGGCGGACAAATTGCGGGTATTGTAATCGGTTCGGTAGCGGTCGCAGGACTCGGCGGATTTGCCGTTCTTTGGTTTGCAGTCAAGAAAAAGACGTTTGCAGACTTGGGCGTAGCAATCAAAGCATTGTTTACAAAGAAGAAATAATTTGCAGAATTAAGCAAATCCGATTAACGGCAAAAAAGAGAGTTTGACTTCGGTCAGACTCTCTTTCATATTTGCTGAAAATTTTTGAAATCGCGCTTGAAAAATCGGTATTGTTTTGGTAGTGAAGTTATCGCGGTATTTCTTTTCTTTTATATCTAAAATGCGTGATTAATCGACCTATGCCAGACAAGAATAATACGAACCCTGCCAAAACGCCGCAATTTCCGCGCTTTTTGTCAAATTCTCGCTTGAAGTACGTACAGTACGTCTGCGTTCGTCTTTACCAAAAATCATCGAAAATATCGGCGTTTTGGTTGATAGCCGAGAAGAACCCCCGATAAACCCGATTTTCAGGCGTGCCTCACGCTTAATTCATTGTTCTTTCCGCGGCTTATATTTGTATATTAACCCGCGGAAACGCCTCGACTTAATCGCAAGGCACGCCTGAAAATTTGCAGTATCAAGGATTAAATAATATAGGGCAACCTCAAAGCCGACTTTTCTGAAGATTTATGGAAAAGGCAACCGAAGTTGTATACGAATACTACAAGGGCGCATTTGCCTTAAAGCGCAGAAAAGGCGGCTTTGAGGCGGGATAGATCGGGGGTTCTTCTCGGCTACAAGTCTGACGGCGAAATTTTAGGCTAAGACAAGGCACGCGAACGGGTTAATACTTGACGTATAAGCCGCGAGCGTAACGATGTATTAGTCAAAAACTCGCCGTCAGACCACGGTTCGTTTTATTCTTGTCTGGCATACGCCGACTTTTATTGTTTAATGCCTGTGTGTGGGTTAAAATCAATTCTTTTTCATAGGCCGTTGCCGCATTTCCTTTTAACCTGCTTTAAGCAGTGTTTTCATCGGCTTTCCGCCGCTTTGAAAAGCGCCCGAAAAGTTTTTCCTGTCTTCCCGGACTTTTGGATTCGTATCTCTTGTGTGGGACTGAACCTGTTATTTCGATCGTCCGCTCGTCTTTCCGGTCGCTTCCGGCATCTCCGTCATTCGCAGGATCGTCGCGCCGTAAGGGATAAGCGTAACGCGTTCATCGCCCGTCGCCACGGTGCTTTTCGGCTTTTCGGCGCACATTCCGCATCTTTTGCCCCATTTGACCGTTTTCATCTCGCAGGAAATTTCGCACGGCGGGTTTTCGGGCGAAAACGGATAATCGCCTATCGCGTTTTCCTTATAATCGAAACGCGGTTTATCCGAAAAAGCGTAATTCCACTTAGAAATCGGGAAAAATTCGTAGTCGCAATAAGGGAATTTTCTTTCTATCTCGTTTATCGTGCAGATGTTGTAACTCGCCCATGCCGAAGTTTTCGCGGTGTATTCGCGCGTGACGCTTCGGTATTTTATCGGTACGGAATATAACAGCGCGCCGTTTCTCAGAACGAACATTCCCGTATCCGTTTTTTCGAGGCGGGGAGAGTAAATATATTCGCACGAAAATGTTTCTTCGGGTTTCGTTATCGCAAGCGTAGCGTATTTTCCGCCGTAAATTCTGCCGTTTACCGACAACTTCGCGTAAGACGGAATTCTGATTTTCAGCGCCGTGCCGGAAGCAGAGCCGGCATGGTTTTTCTGTTTCCAAACAATCTCGAAACGGCTTTTGAACGGATAATCGGAAATAACGTTCAGTTCAACGTTCTCTCCGCCGACGCAGGCGCGGACTTCGGCGGGCGTGGGAGAAAGTATTACAAGCCCGTTTTTGCAACGCATAACGGAACGCTCGGCAAACTTCGGAAAGCCCTGCCCGTGGTTTGCCGTACAACAGCCGTAATGCGGTTCAAGCCCGAAAAGATGCGCTTCGCCGTTGTTGGAATTGAACGGAACGTCATCGTTGTTCTGCGCGGAACATTCGATCTGATTGACTTGCTGGTCGTACTGATGCGCCCACATGTCGGGCGTGAGCGCGGCGGGGAGCAGATTGAACGCGAGATTTTCCAGAACGTCGCCCCAGTACGCGTCGCCCGTTATTTCGAGCAGAGTTTCCGCAGAAAACATTGTTTCCGCCACGCCGCAAAGTTCCGTTCCGTGAATCGGCGAATGTCCCGAAAGACACTCGTCGCCCGAAAAATGCCCGTTGCCCACGCGGTGAAGAGAAAGGATTTTATTCAGGAATTTTTTTGCGAAACCTTTGTCTTTTTCGCCCGAAATAAGCGAATATAACGCTTTTTGTTTGAGAGCCATCGCTACGTTGACGTTGTGAAATTCGAAGTTCCAATATTTTCTTTCTTTCGGTTTGGCGAAAGACAGCGTATCGGCCATTTTCTCGTAATCGAAGGAAGTACAGTATAATTCCTTGGCAAAACCGATGAGTTGCTTGTTTTTCGTCCGCTCGTAAACGTGTAAAATCGGAAAAATCGCCTCGAACCAGCGCGCCGACGCCCAGCCGTGAACGGTGCAGTTGCGAACGTGAGAATACATGCAGAGCAGACTTTTTTCGGCGGCTTTCGTTGCTCTTTCGTCGCCCGAATATTCCGCGTATTCGGCGAGAACCTTGTCCATGACGATTTCCGCCCACAGGTCGCAGTTTTTTCTGTCCGTCGTGGGCGTGAGCCAGCCGTCCTCGCACTGGCGGGATATAACTTCGTTTATATATTTTTCCGCGCGCGAAATCATGTCTTCGTTTTTCAGAAGATAAGCGAGGGGAACAAATCCGTCCAGCCAGCAGGGGAGCCTTTCCCACGAGTCGGCTTTGCCGCCCAGCCAGCCGCTGTCTTTAACGTCCGGCCACACTTTGTCGAGATTGCCGGCAAGCCCCGCCGCCTGAATTTCGAGTTGCCTTTTCATCCAGCCCGAGGGGTAAATTTCGCCCGGCGAGAGTTTTTGAAATGCTTTTGCGTTTTTCATATATTCTCCTGTTTGACAAATATTACGCAATGAATTATAATGGCAATGCGTTGCCGTTTCAATGGGTATAATACGCAAAAAAGTGAGGTTTAAACGCATATGGAAGAAATGCGCTGCTTTTATACGAGGGACGCGAGAATTCCCCTCAACATTCAGGCTATAGGCAAAAGCACCTGCGAGATGAATTATTCGTCCTGGTGGGAGAATTCGGATATAAGCGACGTGGAATATATTCTTGAAGGAAAGGGCAAAATAGTGGTGAACGGTACGACTTATTACCCCGAGAAAGGCGACGTGATAATCATTCCCACGGGGAGCAATCATCGCAACACGACCGATATGCGCGATCCGTGGCGAAAATTGTGGATAACCGTTTACGGCTATTACGTCAACGACCTGCTCGCCGCTTACGGGCTTAAAAAATCGGCGTGTTACCGCGCGGACTGCAAAGACCTTTTCGAAGAGATGAGAACGCTTGCCGAAAGCGATATTTCATATGAAACTCTGTGTGAAGAAATCTCGGTGCTGCTCCTTAAAATCGTTCACAGAATAGCGCTCACAACGAAAACGCTGAAACACGTGAACGCGACCGTTCAGCGGATAAAAAAGGTTATAGACGACAGTATCGAAAAGAAAATCGACCTCGACAAGGTGGCGAACGAAGTTTATCTTTCAAAATCTCAGGTGATAAGGCTTTTCAAGAAGAATTACGATATAACGCCTTACGAATATATTTTGCAGAAAAAAATCGAAACGGCGAAAATTTTGTTGAAAAACAGCGACCTGACGATAAAGCAGATCGCCGACAGGCTGAGTTTTTCGGACGAGCATTATTTTTCTAATTTCTTCCTGAAAAAGGTCGGCGTGAGACCGAAAGAATACGCGTTGAAATAAAGACGAAAGTTTTAAGGCGTATCCCGTAAGCGAGAAGCGGTTCGGGGTATGCCTTTTTGTTTTGCCGAAAATTCGGTTTGTCGTCGCAGACGAATCCGCCGTCGGCAAAGCAAACGAAATACGTAAAAATCTTTTTTGCGTATATGTTACACTTTTTATCCGATAAATTGCATTGTTTGCCGTAGTCCGCGTGTTTATAATTTATCTGTCAATACCGGAAACGGCTTGTTGTGTTTTTGGTTGATATTATCAGGAAAAGGAGAAAAAGATGAAAAAATTACTGTGCCTGATGTTCGCTTTTATTTTCGTATTTTCGCTCGGTTCGTGCAAGACGGGCGGCGGAAACGCGGGAGAGGCGAATCTTCCCGATTACGTTAAAAACAGAAACGAAAACGTCGAGTATAAAATTTCGTCCTGGGTGGGCGTGCCTAACTACGTCGTTAAACTCAACACCAAAAAGGACGTAGTCGCCGGCAGCGCGAGAGAGTTGACCGACGAGGAGTTTGAAAATCAGTACAGGATTTTCAAAGAAAGCGGAATATCTATAATGTACCCCGGCGAATGGAAAGTTTCGGCGACGGACGGCGGACCTTACAGCGGCAATTATACGTCCGACTCGAGGTTTATCAAGAGAATGCTCGCCACCGCCGAAAAAACGGGCGTGAAGCAGATGATAAGAGATTACACTCTCAACGGAATTCTGAAAAACGTTTCGCTTACGGACGAAGAGGCGGTCGCGGCGGCGCAGGAGGCCGTGGCTTATTATAAGGACGACGCGGCTTTATACGGTCACCTCATCGAGGACGAGCCGGTTTTAAACGAAATCGACGTGTGCAAACTCGCGCTTAAAAGATACAAAATGGTTTTCCCCGACAAGGTCGGGCTTGTCAATCTCTGCCCGATAATAGGCAGAGCCGCCGATTTCACCGACGAAAACTGGAACAGCGAAGAATGTACCGCGTGGGAATATTATCTCGACAAATGGCTTGAGGGCGAAACCGCCACGGACTATATTTCTTACGACCATTATCCCCTTCTCGGTAGTAATTCTACGGGCAAAACCTCGATAGAGCCGACGTTTATCGTTTCCATGCAATACGTCGCGCAGAGAGCGAAAGCGACAAACAGAGAAATGTGGACTTATCTTCAGAGTATAGGTTACGGCGGGGCGAACCGTATCCCCACGAGCGCGGCGGATATTTCATTTCAGGCGTACACCTTCCTCGCTTACGGCGGAAAACAGATAAGTTGGTTCTGTTACTGGTCGCCTATCCGCTACGACGGACTTACTCATTTTACCGAGGCGATGATTGAACTCGACGGAACGAAAACGGCGGTTTACGATTACGTTAAAGAAATAAACCGCGAAATTCTCGCGTTCGACGATATTTACGATAACTTCGAGTGGCAGGGATCGATGACGAAGGTCGGCAGAGAAAACGCGATGGGCGAAAACGATAACTTCGAATACGTCGCCAAGTACGTTATGACGAGCCATCCGCGCATCGAAAAATACACCGCCGAGCAGGATACGCTTATCGGCGTGTTCAAGGATAAAGCGGGCAAAGAGGACGGGTTTATGGTGGTAAACTTCACCGATCCCGCCAAAAACTTGTCCAACAAAATCGAAATCACGTTTAAAGATACGAATTACGCCGCGGTTGTCGTCGACGGCGAACTCACCACGATAAAACTCAACAACGGAGTTCTTAAACTCAATCTCGACAGCGGCGACGGCGCGTTCGTCATACCTTTGAAATAAATTCGTCATATCTTTTAAATCAAGAAAGAGGAGAAATCATGAAAAAGTTTTTAAAAACGATTATTTGCTGTTTCCTTATGTCGGCTACGCTCGCGTTGACCTTCGCGTGCGGCGGCGGCTCGGACGAAAGCAAAGGCGGCTCTACGGGCTTGATAATGAACGAAAACAGGGTTTATTATATCGATCCGGACGTTCCCGGCGACAGCATCGACAATAAAACGAGAATCAAAGTCACTTTCGCCGAAACGGGCTTCGGCAGAACGTGGATAGAAAACGCCGCAAAGGCTTTCGTGACCGAAAACCGCGAATACTGGGTTTACCTCGACGGCGATCCCGAAATCACGACCGGAATGAGCAACAAACTCGAAACGGGCGCGGCGATAGCGGACGTTTATATGGTTCTCGCTTCCAACTGGTACGATTTCGCGGTGAAAGGCTGGATAGAGCCTATCGACGACGTCTACGCGACGAAAATCGACGGAGAGAATAAGCCCTCTATCGGCGAAAAAACGGACGAAGTGTTCCTCGATTACAGCAAAGCGACCGTGAAAAACAAAGAATCGCTTTACGTCATGCCCTGGAACAAAAACGTTACGGGCATCGCTTATAACGGCAAAATGTTCGAGCAGTACGGCTGGAAAGTCCCCGAAACGGTGACCGAACTCGTTGAACTCTGCGACCGGATCATCGTGGATACCAAAGGCAAAGTTTCGCCTTTCGTCTATTGCGGAGCGGACGGCGGATATTTCGATTTCCTGCTCATGAACTGGTGGTTGCAGGCTTCCGGCAAGGAAAAAGTCGAGGAGTTTTTCGATTTCGGCAGCGAAGAAGTGTTCGCTTATAAAACGCAGAGCGATCCGAGTTACGGCAAACTTGTGGGGCTTAATCAGTTCAACAAACTGTTCGGGAAAAACGCGAGCGGAACTTATAACGGGAAAGAGTATTCTTACGTTCTCGCGGGTTCGGGTTCAAAGAGGAATACGCAGGCTCAGCAGAGTTTCCTTATCGGCGAAGCGGCGATGATGCCCAACGGCGGCTGGATGGAATGTGAAATGCAGGAATTTTTGCCCGACGGCTTTGAAATCAGAATGATGAGAACGCCTTACGTGGAAAACGTTTCCCTCAAAAAGGACGGCGAATATATTTCCTGCAACTATTCGGCTCAGCCCGACTATATGCTCGTCCCCGCGAAGGCTAAAAACAAAGAGGGCGGCAAGAAATTCCTCGCGTTTTTACAGCGCGACGATATTTTGAAACAATACACCAAAGATACCGGAAGCGTAAGACCTTTCGTCTACGATTATTCGGAGGGAGAATACACGAAATTCAACGCCGATTGCTTCGATATCTGCAAAAACTCCGATTACAGTTATTTCGAATACAGCAAATCTCCGTTGTGGCTTGCGACAAAAGTGAGAGTTTTCAACACTCTTTCTCCTTATACGAAGATAAGGAGCGGAGAACTCACCGCGGCGGTATACTGCGCGAACGAATATAATCACGTGAAAGATAATTGGGCAAAATGGAAGAAAGAAGCGGGAATGTGATAAAAGAAAAGAAAGGGCTTTCCGCCGCGTGGCACAAGAGGCTGTTTCTGATCGCGATGATGGCGATACCCATAGCGCATTTCCTCGTGTTCTTCGTGTATATCAACGTAGACACGATCGCCTTGTCGTTCAAAACGCTCGACAGGTCCGCTTCGTCGGACGGAAGTTACGTCTGGGTGGGGTGGCAGAACTACGCGGAAATTTTCAGGAACATGACTTCGCCTTACAGCGTTATTCTCAAAGCGATAAGAAATTCGCTTCTGCTGTTTGCCCTGAATAACTTTATTTTGCTGCCGCTCGGCATAGTGTTTTCTTACGTCTTATCGAAAGATATGCCCGGCGCGAAGGTATTCAGAGTGGTGTTTTATCTGCCGTCGATAATAAGCGTCGTCGTTTTAACGATGCTTTTCGCGTTCGTGTTCGATTCCACGAACGGCATAATAAACCCCATTCTGAAAGCGTTGCATCTCGAAAGCATTATCCCCGAAGAGGGGTGGCTGATGAGTCCGAATACGGCAATGAAAATGGTGCTTTTGTATTGTTTCATCGTCGGTATAGGCGGCAATATACCGCTGCTTTCGGGCGCGATAGGGCGAATCCCCGAAGAACTGAAAGAAGCCGCGCGGCTTGACGGAATAGGTTTCTGGGGCGAACTCGTGAATATCGTTTTTCCGCTCATCGGAACAACGGTTTCCACGTTGTATATGTTCGGAACTACGGTTATATTCACCATTTTTCTGCAACCGAAACTGCTGACGAACGGCGGACCGGACGGGGAAACTTACACGATTGCGCTTTATATTGTGCAATCCATCAGAGAATCGGGCGAACTCACGATGGGCGCGGCGGTGGGTATACTTTGCGCCGTTATCGGAACGCCGATAGTTATCGGAACTAAACGGGTACTCGAAAAAATCTTCCCCGTTTACGAATATTAAAAAACGGTTTAAAAATGAACCGCAAGGAGGAAAAATGAAAAAACTACTTATTTTTGCGTTGACGTTAACGCTCGCTTGTTCGGCGGTTATCGGAACGTCTTTCACGGGCGCGAAAGCCGCCGAGAAGAAAGTAAGCGTTTCGGAAACGGTGGACGACGTCCGCTGGACGAAGCAGGGGGACGAAACAAAAATCACCAAAACGGCTAATTCCGCTTATTATCTTGCGGCGGAGAATACCGCGTGGCCCAACCTGAATTTTATCAGTTCGGAAGATACCGTAAAAGGCGACAAAACCGTTTACGCCGAGATAGAAATCGACGGAACGTCTTTCGGAACGGGCGCGACGAGTACGTCGTTCGCTTTCCAGCCGTATAACCTCGATACGGATTCGATTACCGATTATATGTTTACCACCGGCGAAAGAACGATAAGCGATCACACTTCCACCGGCAATTACGCGTCATGGGTAAGCCCCGAATGTGTTATCGGCGGCGGCTGGGCTACGAGAATGGCGGCGGCCGGCAACAGCGGCTGGGAACGAAAGGAAGAATTCGTTACCAAAATCCTTTACGTCGGCAGACCGGACGGCTCGATAAGCATGTATTTATACGAACAGGACGAAGCCAACAGAACGGCGGACCTTGCTTATCGCGAAAAAATGAGAACGAAGGCGGCGGGAGAAGATAACAAAAACTATTATCCCGTTCCCGACGCGACCAAAGATTATCACATAACGATTGCTCTCAACAGCACGGTAATAGTCAAATCGGCAGAGTTCGGAACGCTCGAAGAAAGCGCGGAAGACCTCGGAAAACAGATTTTTGAAAAAGGAACGAAAACGCCGATCGTTTCCACCAACGTTGCGGACGGCAAATTCGCGGTTAAACAGCACAAAGCCGGAACGGTTTACGCAAGCAAAGGCAAAATCGTGAACGTCGGCGGAACGGTGTTCGCCGACTCCTCGGCGGAGGATATGCTCGTGACGGCAATGCCCGTTTATAAAAACGAAGTATCTTCCAAAGTGTTCTCTCTCGAAGCCACGCTCAGAATCGAAAGCCTTGCCGAGGGTAAAAAAGTCGGTTTTGCCGTGACGGAACTCGAAGAGGACGAAATCACTTACAGAGGCGTAACGGAAGCGGGCGTGTCGTTCGTTTACTTTGAAAAGAGCGGCGATAACACCGTTATCGGGCTTATGAACGGCGGAACGACCGTTAAAACCCACACGCTCGAAAACGTCGATTTATCCGATCTCGCGTTCTCCGCTCTCGCAAACAAGGACGGAACGCTTAAAGTCGCCGTCGGCGGAAGCGAATACGCTTTTGAAAACGTAAACGTTGACGGAGAGAAATATATAGCGTTCGCGGCGGCGGGCGAGGGAAATTGTAAGTTTACCCTTGCGGACGAAGTGAAGATTATCCGTTACGATTATACGAGAAGCGACGGCAAAAACTTAGAATGTAACTTCAACCAGTATATGGACCCTGCCGACTTTATGATTTCCACCACCTCCACGACGGGATTCAGGAATCAGTTGGACGCCGTGGGGCTTGAAAAGAAGGACGGCAAACTTATGTTCAACGGTTCGGGCTCGAACACCGTGTTCTGCGCGGGCGGAATTTACGCCGATTTCGTCGTTGAATTCGATTATATTTCTTATCCCATAGAATCCCGCCCCGAGAAAATCGACGGCTGGATGTACGGTTACAGCGATCTCACCATAGCGTTCGGCAACGAAACGCCTTACGGCTGGGGCAAAGGCGCGTATCAGTTGTTCATAAGAGATTTCTCTACCAGACAATGGAGCGCCGCCGACGAACCCTATCAGGGTTACGGCTCGGTTAAACTTATGGACTGGGCTCACGGACAACTTGTCGGCGACGAAATCTATATAAGCGACGGAAGCGACACGGTTGCCGGGGACGGCTCGCATACTTACGCCTCCGTTGCTAAAGAGGGTTACGTTTCCCTTTACGCAAAGACGACCAAACTCAAACTCGTCGTTGCCGACAACGTGGCATCTTTATACGCGGCTGAAATGATCGAAGGCAAAGAACTCGCCGACTATACTGCCGCGGATTACGTCAAACTCGGCGAGTGGAATCTTCCCGACGCCTACGAGGGCAGAGTGTCCGTCTGCGCGGACGAAAACGCGTACTTTGCGATCGATAATTACAGAATAACCCGTCTTGACGGCGAAACCGAAGGCGCCGTTGCGGAAAATCTTGCAGCCTATGAAGATTTCAGGGCGATTGCAGACGATCCGAACCCCGTAACTCTCGACACGCCCGTTCTCTCGCTCGACGGCAACACCGTTAAGTGGGAAGCCGTTGAAAACGCGGACGGTTACGCCGTAAGCGTTAACGGCGGAAAGGAAACGATTGTCAGCGGAACTTCATATACGATAGACGCAAAAGAGGACGGAGATTACGTCGTAACCGTTAAAGCGCTCGGTTCGGGTGCGAAGTTGCTCGACAGCGAAACCGCCTCGATAACGTATACCAAAGGCGGCTCGCCCGCAGAATCGGGCAAAGATTCCGCAAGCGGTTCCGAAACTTCTTCGTCCGGAGGAAAAGTAGACACCGATCCGTCGGAAACGGGCGGTTGCTTCGGAGCGGTTTCGGCGGCGTCTGCGGCGGCAGCGTTCGCGGCGATCGGAGCGATGCTCATCGTTGCGAGCAAAAAACGCAAAGATTGATTTTAAAGCAAAAACGTTAAACTGACAACAACGTCGCCGCCCGCGCAAAAACGCGGGCGGCGGAAGAAAAAAACGGAGCAAATATGAGAAAAAGAAGCAAAACGGAAAGAACGACAATGATAATATTCTTCGTTATCTTTGTTCTTTACGCCCTCATAATGCTTTTTCCGGTGCTTTGGTGCGTGAACAACTCGTTTAAAAGCCAGAAGGAATTTATGTTCGATACCTGGGCTTTTCCGAAGCAATTCACGCTCGAGAACTGGCAAAAAGTGTTCGGGATAAAGATCGACGAAACGACCATCGTCGGAATGTTTGCCAACAGCATTATTCTTATAATAGGTTGTTCTTTCTGCAGCATAGCGAGCAGCGCGGTGACCGCGTATTGTCTTGCCAAATACGAATTCAAGGGCAAGGGGATATTTTATTCCGTAGCCGTTATTCTTATGATGATTCCGTCCACCGGCTCTACCGCGGCGATTTATTATCTTTATTCCAAAGTCGGGCTGTACGACACTTATATCGGTATTTTTATAATGAATATGGGCGGCTTCGGCGCGGGATTTTTGTTGCTTTACGGCTTTTTCAAAAACCTGCCCTGGAGTTATTCCGAGGCGGGGTTTATCGACGGCGCGTCGCATTTCACGGTTTTTTTCAGAATAATGCTTCCCATGGCTTTGCCGGGGATAGGCGCGGTCGCGATTCTGACGTGCATAGGCATATGGAACGATTATTACACGATTTATATGTACGCTCCCACGAAAATAACCGTCGCTTACGGCTTGCAGAGATTTGTTTCCAAAACCTCTTATAAATCGAATTATCCGCAGTTGTTCGCGATGATGATCGTTTCGATGATTCCCGTCATAGCGATTTTCTGCGTCTTTCAGAAAACTATTTTAAACAACACGGCGGTCGGCGGCTTAAAAGGATGAAAACGGATTTTAACAAGTCCTTTGTTAAGGCAAAAAAGGTGGCGGCGGACGCGTCGTTCGTTTCCGTAAGGCTCGTTTACGACGGCAAAGTTACGCTTAAAATCGGTTGCGAAAGCGATTTTGCGGTCTATGATAACGGCGAATTCGTCTTTTCAGGGGCTTATTCCGCGCCCTACGGCAACGTGGCTTACGATTGCTTCGGTTTTTCGGGCAAAGGTTTTCTGGATTTGTATTTTTGTAAATTTCCGCGCGGAAGTTCGATTTATAAAAGCGGAAAACCTCTGTTTATTTACGAACTGACCGACGAAAATGGAAACGTCGTCGCTTTCTCCGACGAGGGAAACGACGTTTTTTTACGCGAGGATATTCGTTATCCCGATTATTCGATAACGGCTCAGATAGGCTGGTCGTTTGCTTACGACCTGACCGCAAAGCCGCAGACAACGATTAAAACGGTTCTTTCTGCAAATAAAAGCGTTCTTTTGGCGCGCCCGGTGAAAAAGTGTTTTTTTACGAAAATAACGGGCGCGATGCTCGAAAAAGGCGATTTTGTTTTTAACGGAGGGGCAACTCCCGCCGAAAAAATCGAGACGGCAAGCCTTACCGGGGTGGTCGACGGGACGAATTATATTAAAAGGGGGCAGTACGCCGTTTTTGATCTCGGCGAAGAAACCACGGGACAGATATTTTTCGATATTACCGTGGAAAACGCCGCGGAAACCCCCGACGGGAACGCTGTTTACGTCGGCTACGGCGAGGATTTCAAGGGCAGGGTACACGCGTATATAAACGGCAGAAACTTCGCGTTTTCATATAATTTGAACGGCGGAGAAAATAAATTCGTTCAGCCTTTCGGCAGAATGGGCGGCAGATATCTCGTCCTGTTTGCTCTTTGCGATATTTCCGTCCGCGAAATCGGGGTTTCGGAAATCGGTTATCCCGTTACGAAAAAGGAACTTGCGTTCAAAGACCCGCTCGACCAAAAAATTTACGACGTGGCGGCGAGGACGAATTATTTGTGCATGCACTCGCATTACGAGGATTGTCCGTGGCGCGAGCAGGCTTTTTACGGCATGGACGCCGCGCTTCAGATGAAGTACGCCTATGAGTTTTTCGGCGAAACGACCTTCCCGAGGGAAAACCTGAGATTGTTTTATTCCACTCAGCGGGAGGACGGTTTATTTGAACTTTGCGCTCCTTCGGAAATCGGAACGACGATACCGTCATTCTCGCTTTTTGCGGCAATGGCGCTTGCCGATTATTACGATTTTTTGGGCGACGAAAAGTTCGTTTCCGAATCGCGCGGGGCAATCGGAAAACTTCTCGATGCATTTGCAAAAAGGCTCGATAAAGGGCTTATAGCGCGGTTTTTCGAGAAAAAATACTGGAACTTTTACGAATGGAAAACCGACCTCGACGGCGGCGATATTTTCAAAAGCAATGATCAGAAACCGATAATCGATTTGCCGCTCAACGCGCTTTTCGTTATGACTTTATATAAAATCGGGCGGCTTTTCGACAGGTTGAATATCGCGAACGATTACGTTTCGCTCGCGGATAAAATAAGAGAGCGGCTCGACGAGGAATTTTACGACGAGAAGAGCAAGGCGTTTTATTGCTTTTCTTACGACGGCAGGCGTTGGGCGCGGAACGAACTGAGCGAAACGCTTATGCTCGCCATAGGCTCAAGGTATTCCTCCTCCGCCGCGGAAAATATCGTCGGTGAGAGATTCGAGCCTGTGACGACGGCGTTTTTCGGGATAAAAGCCGAAGCGTTGATAAGTTACGATAAGTCGATGAAAAAATACGTTTACGATAAAATCAGAACCGTGTTCGGCAAGATGATTAAAGGCGGCGCGACCTCTTTTTACGAAACAGAAAAAGGCAAAGAGGATTTTGAAACGGCGGGGAGTTTGTGCCACGCCTGGGCGAGCGCGCCGGCGTATTTATATGCAAAGTATTTTACGGAACTTTTCACGGAAAAAACCGCGCAACGCAACGCCGTGACGGATAGCGTTAAGGAAAACGTCAAAGGAAAATCCGTAAAACGGTCGAAGGACAATCAGGAGTAATATGAGCGAAACCATTGCGTTTGCGTTGAGCGAACTTAACAGATATTATAACATACTTACGGCAGATGACGGGCTTACCGCAGAAGCAAAAGTTATTCCGGAAGAGTTTTCGGACGGGTTTGAAAATTACGACTCGTTTTTCGACGACGCGTATATCGTCCGCGCAGGAGGCGGTCGAATCGATATAACCGCGTCCAACGAAAGGTCGGTTCTGCTTGCCGTTTACGGTTTTTTGCGTAAACTCGGCTGTGTTTTTACCCGACCGGGCGCGGGCGGCGAAGTTCTGCCCGCCGTTAAAAAGGAAAATTTCCGCGGCGAGTTGCGTTTTAAGGCGAAATATCGCCACAGGGGCGTTGCCATAGAGGGCGCGGTCAGTTACGAAAACGTCGCGGCGATGATAGATTATCTGCCAAAGAACGGATACAATTCTTATTTTCTTCAGTTCGACAATTCTTACGAGTTTTTTGAAAGGTGGTATCTGCACAAGAACAACGAAAAACTCGCGCCCGAATCGTTCGATATAAACGAAATTTATCATAAAGTCGTTTCCGAAATCAAAAAGAGAAATCTTATTCTTCATTCGGTCGGACACGGCTGGACGGCTAAAGCGGTGGGTTGCGACGTCACCGGCTGGGATAAACACGAGTGCGAAAAAGACAACGAATTGCTTGCGCTCGTGAACGGAAAGAGAAAATATTTCAAGGACGTCCCATCGAACACCAACCTTTGTTATTCCAACCCCGCCGCGCAGGAAGCGTTTGCGAATTGCGTTGCGGATTACGCGGGAAAACACCCCGAAACGGACGTTCTGCACGTCTGGCTTGCGGATGATTGCAAAAATTTCTGCGAGTGCGAAAATTGTAAAGGGTTGCTGCCGTCCGATTCTTACGTTCTCGCGCTGAACAAAATCGACGAGATTCTTTCCGCGCGCAAAATCAAAACCAGAATCGCGTTTCTTGCTTATTGCGAGTTGCTCTGGGCGCCCGTTAAATACAAAATCAAAAACGAGGACAGATTTATTCTGATGTTCGCGCCGATCACGCGCCCGTTCTCTCAGAATATTTCCGACGAGGCGGAGAACTCTCTTTATGCCAAAAACGAGAAATTCGTTCTCAACAAAAGCGCGTTCCCGGGCGATCTTACGAGAAATCTCGCCTTTCTGCGCGAATGGAAGAATGTTTTTAAGGGCGACAGTTTTATTTTCGATTATCCGCTTATGTGGGAGATAAACAAGGATATTTCCACGTTGCGCCTGCCCGGAATTATCAAAAAAGACGTCGCGGGGCTTGAAAAACTCGGGCTTAACGGGGAAATAAGCTGTCAACTTCAGCGGGCGTTTTTTCCGCACGGATACAGCCAGACCGTTTTAGGCCTGGAACTTTGCGGCGAAAAAACCGACGATGAGTTCAAAAAGAGATTTTTCCGCGGACTTTACGGCGATTTAAGCGAAAAATGCCTTGCGTTTTTTGAGCAAACCGCAAAAAATCTGCCCGTGGATTATTTCAGATACGATATTCCCGAAGTGTGTTTTTCCGTTTCGGAGGGCGCGGAAGCCGAGAGCCTGCTTGCGGCGGAATTTGCCGGGGAAATCGCGGAAGGCTTAAAAAAAGCAAAAAAAGGCGAAATAAAGAGCAATCTTGAAATTTTTGCCGTCTGGCTGAAATACGTTCGGCTACTTTCGGCGGCAATCGCGCAAAAAGCGCGCGGCGAGGATTGCGAAGAAAAGAGCAAAGAGATTCTCGATTACCTTAAAGCCCATGAGATTGTCGTTCAGCCTTATTACGACGTGTTTTACGCGTCCGTGACAGTCGCTTCCATTCTTTCCACGCATTGGGACAAATGTCTGGACGAGAAGTGCGACGAGGCTTATGAACAAATAAAAAACGGCTCAGGCAGGCAGATTTCCGAAAGTTTCGTTTCCGGGCGCGACGAGGTTAAACTCAGATACGGCAACATCGTGAGCGGCTCTTACGAGTTTTATCTGAAAAATGCGGACGGAAGTTATCTCAGGCGGTTCGTTGAGGGGAAAGATTACGAAATAAACTGCGAAAAAGGTACGGTTAAGAGAACTGAAAACTCGGCTTTTCCGAATTTTACGAAAAGTCCGTTTTACGGGCTTGAAAAGTTCAACCACAACGATTTCGTGAAGTGGGGCAACAAGGACTATATTATTTACGTCGATTATAAGTACGACGTCGCGGCGAACGTTTCCGATGCGCTCGTTGCCGAAAACGCGGCGAAAAAAAGCGGCGGTTACGGCGCGCTGAAAGATTTTTTAACCGATTTGCCGACCGACGAACTCAAAATAACGGTGTTCGGCGACAGCATTTCCACCGGAATGGAAGCCAACGGCGAAGGAAACGCTTATTTTTACCGTTTCAGGAAGAAAATAATCGATAAATACGGCAAAAAGGTTAAGATAATCAATAAATCTGTTGTCGGCGACAGCACCGCCGAGGGGATGAGCAGGTTTGAAACGGCTTTTGCGGACGACGATTCCGATATGGTTATCGTCGCTTTCGGAATGAACGACCAGAATATCTTTGGCGATTTTATGCCCGTCACGCCCGAAATTTTCAGGGAAAATCTTAAATTTATGGGCGAAAAACTCACAGAAAAAGGCAAAAAGGTTGTTTTCGTAACGCCGTGCGTTCCGAACGGCAAATGGGTTTATTGCAGCGGAAAAATCGGCGAGTACGCGGATATCGTAAGGCAGACGGCGAAAGAACTCGGTTGCCCTTATGCCGACGCGAATCTCTTATGGAACGAAAATCTCGCCGCGGGCAAACGCTCGGAAGATCTTCTCAGCAACGGTATAAATCACCCCGCAGATTACGGACATTACCTCTATTACCTCGCGTTAAAACAACTGATTTAATTTCGGTGAAACGCCGAATAATCGACTTATAGACGCATATCCGGTAATTAATAACTAAAAAATAAAACAACCGCGGCTTTAAACCGCGGTCGTTTTTTAAGTTTGCCGTAAATCAGCGGATTCTCTCGCTTTTGATGAGTTGGCCGTATACTTTCGGCTTGCGTTTGAAGGTTATGCCGCGTTTTTTCAGAATCGAATAAACGGCAAAGAACAACAGTACGACGCCGATTATAACCGGAACGGTGATGAGGAACGCCGTGGAAATATCTCCCACTTTAACGTCGCTCCACATTTTGTTCAGGTCTTTAAGTTCGCCTTTGGAAAGAGTGGTCATCAGGGCGCATCTGTCAACGGTGGATTTTTCGGGGTATTGAGTGGTTAATTGTCTGCCGATATTTTCAGGCGCGCTGTACACGATGACTTTTCCGTCCTCGGTTTTATAGTCGTCGGAAATGTTGGTGAAGTAGTACGAATAGTCGATTGCATAAGTCAGGCCGTTCGCTTCCGCTTCGGCGGGATCGGTGGTGAGTTCGTAAGTATCGAGCAATCTCTCGAACACTTCGTCGCCGGAAATCGGACTGACGTAACCGATATAATCCATATTCGAGATAGCGCATTCGGGGCTTGAAATGAAGTTTACGAAGAACTGAGCGAGTTCTTTGTTCGCGCCCTTGGGCATAACCCACGCGTCGAACCAGATATTGCTTCCTTCCTTGGGTACGGAGTAATATAACTGCGCGCCGTCGGAATATTCGTCGGCGGTGTCGAGCGTATAAGCCGCGTCGCCCGACCAGGCGAAGTTTATCGCTATTTTGCCGGCAGCCATGTCTTTCTTTCCGCTGTCCACTTCGAAGCCGTAAACGTTGTGTTTAAGGTCTTTAAGACTTTCGCTTACGATATCGACCGTCTTTGTTTCGGTATCGGGGAAAATCTTTGCAAGTAAGGTTAATTTGTCCGCCGGAAGTCCGAGCGTCGCGAATTCTTCGGAAAGGGGAGTGTTCACGTTGTTGAATACTTTGATGATTATCTTCTGATATTCGTCGTGCGTGAGTTCGCCGCTCTCCCAAAGCCGTCTTAATTCGAGCAGTTTTTCGCCGTAAACTTTTCCCACGGCGAGAGCGTAAGTATCTCTGATACTGTCCTTTATCGTGCCGAGGTTTTTGTAATACGCCTGCCACGGCAAAGACCAGGTGTTGGCTTTAACGTATTCTTCCAGTTCGTTGCCTGTGAGCGCGATTTCGCCGTCCTTTAAAAGTCCGTTAATGTCTATGTCGGCGTTCGTTTCGGCGAGTTTAACGGGGTTATAAATGAAGCCCATCGTGCCCCACATATAACACACGGCGTATTCCGCCCACTTTTTCACGCTGCCCGTGACGTAGTTTTCTTCCTCTTTGGAATTGAACAGATCTTTGATGAAGCCGGACGCGTATCCGTTGTAATTGTCCACCTTGTCGTAAACTATCTCGCCGTCCTGATTTTCTGAGGCGTCGTAAGTTTCGAGCATGTTCTCGTTTATCATCCGCTGAATCATATAGTCGGACGGGCAGACGAGATCGTAGGCGTAAGTATATTCTCCGTTTTTGCCTTTTTTCTTGGTGAGTTGCAGTTCGTTATACATATTTTCGATCGTGCCGAAAGTGGAGTAATTTACCTTGACTTTCTTTCCGAATTTTTCGGTGGCAACTTCCTCGAATTTCTTTATAATATCGAACGTTTCCCATTCGGCGTCGAATTCCGAAATATATTCTTCGGCGTTATAAACGTTGAGTTCCAAAACCCCCGAATCTTCGCCGCCGCCGCCGCAGGAGGCAAACGACGAAACACAGAGAACGACAGCAAAAACCAAGGCTATAAGCCGTTTAACGCTTGTTTTCATTTCTTTTTGCCCTCCTTGAAGCCGCCACGTTCTGTATCACGAGGATAAGAACCATAAGCACGAATATGAGAGTGGATAACGCCCTGAGCGCGGGAACGGACGAACCTTTTCCGCCTTTCGCGTAAGCGTCGAAAACGTAGGTGGAAATGGTGTCGAACGTCGGCGGACGGGTGAACGTCGTAACGATGTAATCGTCGAGCGAAAGGGTTACGGCGAGCATGAATCCGCTGAATATACCCGGGAGAATCTCGGGGATTATCACTTTGAACAAAGCCTTCGTCGGGCTTGCGCCGAGATCGAGCGCGGCTTCGTAAAGGTTTCCGTCGAGTTGTTTGAGTTTGGGCAGGACGGAAAGATAAACGAACGGGAAGCACAGAACGATATGCCCGATGAGGAGCGACGCGTAAGTTCTGCCGAACGAGAACATCGTGCAGACGAGCGCGATCGAAATAGCCGTGACGATTTCCGCGTTGATTACGGGAATCTGCGTAAGGGCGTTGAGCGCGCCTTTAACTCTTCTTTTGGAATAAAACGTGCCTATCGCGCCGATCGTTCCCAGAATCGTGGAACAGACGGAAGCGAGCAGAGCAAGCACCACGGTGTTTAAAACCGTCTGCATGATCGAATCGTCGGTGAAGAGTTGTTTATAAAGCCCGAAGCCCCATTCCTTCGACCAGATGCCGATTGACGGCGAAAGGTTGAACGAATAAATCGTGAGCAGAATGATGGGCGCGTAAATAAACGCGAGCGCCAAGACGATATATGCGATTTTTATAATCTTTTTTACCATAATCCGCCTCCTCTCGTGTTGACTTCTTCGTCGGAAAATTTACGCGTTATGAACATTGTCAAAAAGATAAGCACGAGCAGAATCATCGCGATCGCCGAGCCGGCGTGCCAGTCGAACATCGTCGAAAACTGATCCTCGATGAGTTTTCCGATAATCGTGACGTTTCCGTTGCCGAGAGTGTCGGAAATAACGTAACTCGTCGTTGTGGGGAGAAGCACCATGGTTATCGCCGAAACGATGCCCGGAGCGGAAAGGGGAATAACCACCTTGAAAAACGTTTCCGCGCTCGTCGCGCCGAGATCGGCGGAGGCTTCGAGAATACTTTTATCGAGTTTTATTAGCACCGTGTAAAGGGGCAGAATGGTGAACGGAAGATAATCGTACACCATACCGATTACGGTGTTTACCATGCTGAGTTTGCTCGATTTGTACATTCCGATTTTGAACAGCAACTCTTTCATCGCCGCCGTTCTTAAAACGAAGTTTATCCACATCGGCAGAACGAAGAGCATAAGGACTACGTTCCTCCACTTCATCTTAGAGCGGGCGAGAATGTACGCCACGGGATAAGCGATGAGCAGGCACAAAACCGTGGTTATTATCGCAAGCCCGAAACTGACGTAAATCGCGCGGATGTTCGCGGAACTGCCGAAAAAGTAGACGAAATTTTCAAACGAGAACGAGAATTTCGTTATGTCGTTCGTCGTCGGTTCGCCGCGTTCTACGGTGAACGCGTATAAAACGATGAGAAGAAGGGGCAATACCACGAATATGGCTATGAACGCCGCGTAAGGTATTCCGAGATTCTTCCTCGAAAATTTAAGCGCTTTCATTTTTATTTTGTCACCGCCTTTAACTTAAGTTTAATCTTGTCCGCGGGGATTTTAACCGAAACTCTGTCGTTTTCGTTCCAGGTGTATTCCGTATCGACTACGAAATCTTCTTCCTCTTCGTCCGTTCTGATGATTATCTGATAGTGGTCGCCTTTGTAAACTATCTGAATTATCGTGCCGCAGGCGTCGCCGTCCACGTCGTTGTCGATGATTTCGACGTCTTTAAGCCCGACTTCGACGGAAACGTCAACGTCGGTAAGGTCGATTTTCTCGCCGTCAGCGGTGATAAGGTAGCCCTCTTCGTCGAGATGAGAGCCTTCGTAAAGTTGAGTTACGTCGCAGGCGAATTCGCCGTCGGCAAAGCAAACGGTGTTCTTTTTGGTGATATATCCGTCGTAACGGTTGCAGTCGAATTCCTTCGCCATAATGTGGATATCGTCGGGCTTGATGATAACGGAGCATCTTTCGCCTACCTTTCTTTCCATGGTGTCCTGAATGACGATTTCCGTTTTACCCACGACGAAAGTCATTTCGTAATGCACGCCCTTGAAAATAGAGGAGATGATTACGCCGTCTACCTGACCTTTCCCTTCGTCAACGAGGAACACGTCCTCCGGGCGGACGACGACGTCCACTTTTTCGTTGAGCGGGAAGTCGTCAACGCAGTCGAAAACCTTGTTGATGAAGCGGACTTTGGTTTTGCCGACCATCGTGCCGGAGAAAATGTTGCTTTCGCCGATGAAGTCCGCTACGAACGCGTTTTTGGGTTCGTTGTAAATGTCTTTCGGCGTGCCTATCTGCTGAATGGTTCCGTCCTTCATAACGACGATGGTGTCGCTCATCGTCAGGGCTTCTTCCTGATCGTGCGTAACGTAAATGAACGTTATGCCGAGTTTTTTGTGCATCTCTTTAAGTTCGAGTTGCATGTCTTTTCTCATTTTGAGGTCGAGCGCGCCGAGAGGCTCGTCCAGAAGAAGAATCTCGGGTTCGTTGACGATCGCTCTCGCGATGGCTATTCTTTGCTGCTGACCGCCCGAAAGAGTGGTTACGTCCCTCTTTTCGAACTCTTCGAGGTCTACGAGTTTGAGAACTCTCGAAACCTTCGCGTCGATTACGTCTTTGGAGAGTTTTTCGGTTTTCGTTACGATTTTCCCGTCGCTCGTTTTATAGGTGTTTCTGAATTTTTTGAGTTTCAGCCCGAACGCTATGTTATCGTAAACGTTGAGATGCGGGAAGAGCGCGTAACGCTGAAAAACCGTGTTTATCGGTCTTTCGTAAGGCGGAACGTTCGTTATGTCCTTGCCGTTGAGCAGAATCTTGCCTTGGTCGGGCATTTCGAATCCTGCGATCATACGGAGCGTGGTAGATTTTCCGCAACCCGAGGGACCTAAAATCGTGATGAATTCGCCTTTTCTTACGTAGAGATTCATGTTCTCCACAGCCTGCTCGCCGTCGAAAGTTTTTTCGACGCCGATAAGTTCGATGATTTTTTCTTCTTTTTCCATAAGTTCGATCTCCGGTTTAAGTATTTAGCCGCGGTTCCGACGCAACCGCATGCGGCTTAAAATGTGGGCGGAGTGGCTACCCATATAAATTTCGCCACTCTGTCGGTGTTGTTTTCGATGTAATGTTCTTTGTTTGCCTGATAATAAAAACTTTCGCCTTTATTCGCTTTGTACTTTTTTTTGCCGAGATGAATGACGACCGACCCCGAAAGGACGTAGCCGAATTCCTCGCCCTCGTGCGGAACGTCCGGTTCGGTGTTTTTTTTCGGCATCAGATCGACAAGCACGGGTTCCATCTCGTTTTTCTGCGAGTTGGGAACGAGCCAGTTGAGAGTGTATTGCGTCGTTTCCTTTTCGATGAATTCCTGCTCCTTGAAAACGATTTTTTCCTCGGGTTCTTCGCTGAAAAAGTCCTTAAGGTTAGTGCCGAGCGCGGACAGAATGTCCATAAGCGTGGCAATCGACGGGCTTGTCAATTCGTTCTCGAGTTGACTTATATAACCCTTCGTGAGTTCGCACCTGTTGGCGAGTTCTTCCTGCGTAAGATCGCATTGCAATCGCAGTTGTTTGATCTTGTTGCCGATTTCCATAACGTTAAAATTCCTCCGTCGCGTTTCGCCGGATTGCGGAGCCCCGGCAAGTTTTATTTCCGTCCGCATACTAAACAAAAAGTTTAAAAGGGTTAGCAAATATAAACTCAAAGTTTAGCAAAAGTAAACGCAACGGTGGAATTATATACGGAACGGCTCTTAATGTCAACTGTTTTAACGGCGTTTACACGAATTTATAAAAATATTTTTTCGCGGCGATAACGAACGAAAATTTCGCGGTAAATAAAGTCAGTCCGGTTTTAACCGCGGCGCGTCCCGCATATTATATTATCGTATTATTCCCGAGCGGGTTATCGTCGGATACGCGGACGGAAATACCGATAAAATAACCTGTATTTCGACAATATCTACCGAATTTTTTTCATAGCGGAATGTTATAATCGAGGAGCGTTGAATGAAAGAACAGAAAAAGTATGCGATATCCGTTATCGCGGGGCTTCTGACGATAATCGTATCGTCGATAATCCTTTTTTCGAGCGGAAGTTACGCCGTTTACACGGCTGGCACCGCAAAGCGGAAATTGCCCGTTTACGGCGTCGGTCGCGACGACGGCGCGCTTTCGATTTCCTTCGATTGCGCCTGGGGAACGGATTATACCGACAAAATTCTCGACACGCTTGATTTTTATAACGTAAAAGCAACCTTTTTCGTGGTGCAGTTCTGGGCGGAAAAGTATCCCGATTATCTTAAGAAGATAGTCGGAAGAGGTCACGAAGTAGGCACTCATTCCAAAACTCACCCGAAGATGACGAAACTTTCGGCAGAGGAGATAGAAGAGGAACTTAAAAGTTCCGTCGCGGCGATAGAGAACGTGACGGGGCAGAAGGTAAAACTCTTCCGCCCGCCGTTCGGAGATTATGACGACAAGGTTATAACCGCCGCGGAAAATCTCGGGCTTTACACCATTCAGTGGAACGTCGACTCGCTGGACTGGAAAAACCTTTCCGCAGAACAAATCGCGGCGCGCGTTATAAAAAAAGCCGGCTCGGGATCGATAATCCTGATGCACAACAACGGGCTTCACACGGCGGAATCGCTGCCGCTCATTTTCACTGCAACGCAACAAAAAGGGCTCGTTTATCGACCTATAAGCGAACTTATTTATACCGATGATTTCAGAATTACGCCAGACGGAACACAAATTAAAAACTGATTCGGAGAACAATGATGAACGTAGAAGAAAAACAAAACAACAAAGTATTTTTAAGCGGAGTGATAGTCACCGAGGCAAAATTTTCGCACGAAGTTTACGGCGAGGGGTTTTACGAAATGGAAGTCAACGTCAAAAGGCTTTCCGGGCAGGCGGATATCCTCCCCGTGACCATTTCGGAACGGCTTATCGAAAGCCATAACCTTTCCGTCGGCTCGACGATCTGCGCGATCGGACAGTTCAGAAGTTATAACAAACTCGTGGACGGCAAGAGCAAACTCATGCTCACCGTTTTCGTTCGCGAAATCGTCGGAGGCGAGGGCGCGAGAAACCCCAACAACATAGTCCTTTCCGGCTATATCTGCAAACCGCCCGTTTACAGAACGACGCCTTTCGCAAGGGAAATCGCGGACGTGCTTATCGCGGTGAACAGAGCGTATAACAAGTCCGATTATATCCCGTGCATCGCCTGGGGAAGAAACGCGAGATTCGTGAAAAATCTCGGCGTGGGCGAAAAGATTGCCGTTTCGGGCAGAATTCAGAGCCGCGAATACGTCAAAAAAATTTCCGAAACGGAGAGCCGGACAATGATCGCTTACGAAGTTTCGATTTGTCGTCTTGCCGCTTACGAAAACGCGGACGCTTTCGATCTCGATACGGAGTTCGATTCAAATTTTATTCCGTCGACCGCGCTTGCGGATTCGGTGTGATGAAACGGTAGAATAAATAGCGTTGACGCGTAGCCACAGGAGTTTTTGCGGGTTCGAATCTCTCTCGGCTAAAATAAAAGGATGCTTACGAAAAGCATCCTTTTTTGTTGCGATAAAATATTATTTCCCGAAAATATTATTTCCCGGCGTCGGAGGATTTGTCGGTGGGCTTTATGATTACGCTAAGCGCGTCCGAAATAGTCTTTTCAAACGCCTCTCTGCCGTATTTATCCACTTCGGCTTTGTTCTTTTCGCCGTGAGTTAAGCAACCCGCGCCGCCTATGCAGCCGCCCGTACAGGCCATGCCTTCGATGAAGTTCGCCTGCAGTTTACCCGCGCGTTTCTGCAAAAGCGCGATTTTGCATTGCTCGATTCCGTCGCAGGAGCAGGGTTTAAGCACGAATTCGAGATTTTGTTCTCTGATTCCTTCCGCAACAGCGTCGGCAAGTCCTCCGCTGCGCGCGAAGATTCTGCCGAAGTAAGACGCATTGTCGAGAACGTCCTCGTCGAGCGCGGTTATGTCTATATCTTTGCTGTCGAAAAGAGCCTGAAGTTCCTCGAACGTTAAAACCGCGTCGATATAAGGTTTCACGGATTCCTTCTGGAATTCCATTTTTTTGGCGGTGCAAGGTCCGATGAACACCGTTTTGCAGTTCTTTTCCGTTTCCTTTATATATTTCGCGATCGTCGCCATCGGCGAAAGATTATGCGAAACGAACGGTTTTAAGTCGGGGAAGTTTTTGTCGATATAATCCACGAAAGCGGGGCAGCACGAACTTGTTAAAAATCCCTTTTCGGCAAGTTCTCTGGATTCCGCCTGAGCGACCATATCCGCGCCGAGAGCCGCCTCGACGACCGTGTGGAAACCGAGTTTGCGAAGCCCCGATATAACCTGACCCAACTTCGCGTAAGTGAACTGGCTGGAAATCGACGGAGCGACTATCGCGTAAATCCTGTAATTCTGATTGCCGTGACTGCCTTTGAGCATATCTATGACGTTGAGAATGAACGATTTGTCCATTATCGCGCCGAACGGGCAGGCGTAAACGCACGCGCCGCAGGAGATGCACTTGTCGTTGTCGATGCAAGCCTGTTTTTCGTCGCCCATTTTTATGGCTTTAACTTTGCAAGCCGTTTCGCACGGGCGTTTGTAGTTAAGAATCGCGCTGTAAGGGCAGACCTTCGAGCATGCGCCGCATTCTTTGCATTTTGTTTTGTCGATATGCGCCACGTGATTTTCGTCGAAGGTGATCGCGCCGAATCTGCAGACGTCCTCGCAACGGTGCGCAAGGCAACCGCGGCAGGCGTTAGTGACTTCGTAACCGCCCATAGGACATTCGTCGCAGGCGATATCGATAACTTCTATGACGTTGGGGTTCTGTTTGTTGCCGCCCATCGCGAGTTTCACGCGTTCCGCTAAAATGGCGCGTTCCTTATAAACGCAGCAGCGCATGGTGGGGATTTTGCCGGGAACGATAATCTTCGGGATATCGAGAAGATTATCCTGCAACGTGTCGTTCCACGCCTGCCGAGCCACTTCGCGCAGAACTTTATATTTTAAGTGTTGAACTTTTGTATCGAATTTTCTCATAAATAATACCGTTTAAAAATAACTTACTTTGATTCGCTTACCCATTTTTTTAAGACAAGCGGATAATTCTTCGACGAGATTCATTTTGATGTTGAAGTTTATCGGCAAGTCCGGGTTCTGGTGCGCGGGGTTAACGGCTCTGCCGACGAAGAAATTGATGTCCGTCCCTTCTTCGAAGAGCATCCGGCATATCAAAGACGCGCCGTCGTGTCCGCAACTCCATTTTTCGTATAGTTTGTTCTCTCCGAGGACGTCGTTGGCGTATTCCACCACGCGGTTCATCGTGATAACGCCCTCCGTAACCAGGTCCACGCCCTCGATTTTCGCTATCGGCGGAATGTCCGAATTGACGAAATTGACGCTCACTTCGACTTTCTTGCCGAGATACTTCGCCGCGAGAGAAGAAGTCGTGCCGCCGCAGACGATATGCTTGCCCTCTTTTGAAAAGAACAAAGCCATCATTCGGTTCGCGTCGTCCCTGTCCCTCGGCGGGCCGAACAGAATGTTCATAGGCTCGCGTTTTCTGATTTTTATAACGCACGCCGTGGCGTCGTCGCCCGGGCGATGCCCGTAAAGGTTATCCACCTCGTCGAGCAGAATAGTTGCCATCGTTTTCGCCGCGTATTCCCCCGCGACGATGACTTTCATGAATTCTATTATTTCTTCTCTTTTCCAGCCGAAGTTATAGGCGAGCCCGATGCCCGCGTGCGGACAACCGTCGCTCATGGAAACGAAAACGTCGCCCTCCTGCAATTTTATCATCGAGTGATAAATTTTCTTGCCGTCGATGTTCATCTCCGTTTTCGGGTAGAGATAATTCTCGCCGTCGCGGATGAGAATGGTCAGCGGATTGTCGTACTGGATAAGTTCCATTTCGCGGTTTTCCACGATGTGCATAATCGTGAACGTGGAATACGCAACGCCCCTCACCGAGCATATCGGCAAAGTTTTCGCGATGGTTTCCACGCAGTCCGAAAGGGTAAGTCCTTCCGCCATCATCGTGGAAATAATCTTGCTCGTGAGCGTGGAAAGTATGCTTGCCTTAACGCCGCTGCCGAGTCCGTCCGCAAGGACGATGACGGTGGAATCGTCGTCGCGCTCCACAACGTCGATATGGTCGCCGCAGAGTTGCTCTCCGAAATGGTTTATGCTTTTGTAACCTATATCGGCGCAAAGATTATTCATCGGAAATGCTCTCCTTCAGTTTGGTAAGAGCGATTTTCGTTTCCGCCGCGGTTTCGCCGAGCAGAGAGGCGATTTCCTGAACGATGCGCATTTGCTTGTCCACCACGTTGTCCGCGGTTTCAACCGTCTGATTACGCAGTTTCTCGCGTTTTTCGCGCTCGTTCTCCTGTTCGGTGATATCCCTCATTATGCAGAGAAGCATATGATAGGTCGTGTCGTAAATAATCGTCTGTTCTACGAATCTGTTGTATTCCGCAAGGTAAGTTCTGCGGTTGCGTATGCTTTTTTTGTTGCCGAGAACTTCGAGGAAAGGTTTCGGGTCGAGAATACGCACGACCTGATCGCCGAGTACGTCCGAAGCGTATCTTATGTTGAGAATTTTGCGCGCCGCGGGGTTGATCTGCTGAACTTCCAAAGCGTCGTTGACGACGATGAGCGCGTTCGGCGTGTTGGAAACTATGCAATCGGAAAAACTTTCGGCTTTTTCTTTAAGATAGGGCAGACACATAGAAATTTCCGCCTTGCCGTGGATGATCGCTATCGCTTTTTCGCGGCAGGTATCGTACCCGCATGAGCCGCAGTTGAGTTCGTCCTCCGGTCTGTTTTTGCCCATTTTTTTGAGGACTTCCTGAATTTCGCTCTCGGACGGAACGGCGTTTTTGCGTTCGATAGGTTCGAATCTCTTTTTCAATTCGAGAGAATCGGGCTGGACGATTTCAAAATCCTTCGTTCCGGCGTATTTCGCCACCGACTGATAATCGATGACGGGCGAGCGGTGATATTTTTCCATAACGGGGCCGCCCACGCAACTGCCCGCGCAAGCCGACATTTCGATGAAACACTTATGAACGGTTCCGCGTTCGATTTCCTTAAGCGAGGCTATACAGTTTTCGATGCCGTCCACCGCGAAATAAGTGTAATCGGGAGTTTTGTTTTTCATCGTTTTCAGAATTCCGCCCGCCGTGGGGAAGAAACGAGCGCGGCTGTTATCCGTGTCGTCCATATCGGGCTGAAGTTCGATATGCTCGGCGCTCAGCCAGTTCGTGAGTTCTTCAAACGTTAAAACGGCGTCCACTATGCCTTCGTAATGCTGAGCCTCGTCCTTTTTCGCAACGCACGGACCGATAAAAACCGTTTTCGCGTCCGGGTGCTTCTTTTTGATTTCGGTGCAATGCGCCTGCATGGGCGACATTATGTCCGCAAGGTTCGGCAAAAGGGTGGGGAAGTATTTCTGAATAAGCAGATTCACCGAATGGCAGCAGGACGAAATTACCACGTCCCGCGTTTCTTCGGCAAGCATTTTTTCGTATTCGTTTTTGACTATGGTCGCCCCGAGCGCGGTTTCTTCCGCGTCGGCAAAACCGAGTTTTTTTAGGGCGGCTTTGATGCCGTTTATGCCTACGCCGTGATAGTTTGCGATAAAGGACGGGGCAACGCTGGCGTAAACCTGCGCGCCCGACTGAATCATTACTTTAACTTTTTCGGTTTCTTCAACTATCTGTTTAGCGTTTTGCGGGCAGACGACGAAGCACTGCCCGCAAAGAATACACTCGTTACCGATAATATGCGCCTGATTGCCCGAAAATCTTATCGATTTAACGGGACAGTGACGTATACATTTATAACAGTTTTTGCAGTTTGATTTTTTAAGCGTCAAACATTCCGACACGGTTAATTCTCCTTGGCTTTCGCTTTTAAGACGGCGGGCATGACGGATTTTTCCCAGAACTCGCCGAATCCTTCGGGCGTTATGCCGACGTAAACTTCGCCGTCGACGGTTATCGTCACGCCGATACGATTGCACCTGCCGGAGCAGAACGCCCCGACAAGCACTATTTCGTCCTCAAGATGATTATTCGCTATTTTTTCCTGTAACAATTCAACGATCCTCGGCGCGCCTTTCAAGTGGCACGAACTGCCGACGCAGACTTCGACGATTATCATTGTACTTTCGCTTTGATTTCGTTATCGAAAAACTCTTTGACTGTTTCGGGGCTTACGGAATAGAATTTGTCGTCAACCGTGACGCACACGCCGAGTTGGCATTTACCCATGCAGAACGTTCCGCCGAGTTCCACTTTGTCGCCGAGTCCCGCTTCGTTGATATAATACTGAAGCCCTTCAACGACTTTGCGGGATCCTTTAATGTGGCAAGATGAGCCGATACATACAGTAACTTTCATTGTTTTGTACTCCTTTTTATTCGTAATCGACGACGTTTACCCACGAAAGCAGGAATTCGCGTTCTTTTTCGTTGCCCTTAACGGTCTGCGAAGCCGCGACGATGGGCATCCATTTCTGAATATATTGTTTTTCGGTGTGGCTCTTCGCGCAGAAGAGATCGAGATATTTCTCCGCGCCGTCTATATCGCCGTTGAGCCAGAACAAAAGGTAAGTTCTCGCCACGTCCGCCGAGGCGTTACCCTGCGTTGCGTGCGACCAGTCGAGAATATACGGCGTTCCGTCCTCGGCGATGATTATGTTGGAGGGGTTGAAATCCCCGTGGCAAAGTTTATTGTGTTTCGGCATACCGTCAAGACGGGTATGAAGTTCGTAACGGGTAGTCGCGTCGAGATCGGTGCTTAAGATCTTGCGGTTCATTTTGTCCTTCAACTTCGTGAGAAGAGGGCAGGTTTTGGACTGAACTTCCATCTGAAGGTCTACGAACATATTGAGATATTCGTCCTTCTTGTCGGGATTTTCGCTCATGAGTTGAGCAAGGGTTTTGCCTTTGATATAATCGGTTATTATCGTCCATTTGCCGTCGATGACGGTAACTTCGCGGAGTTTGGGGACGTTAAGCCCCGTTTCCTCCACGAGCGCGTGGTTCAACGCTTCGTTTAAAACCTGCGCTTTTGAATAAGTGTTGTCGAACACTTTCAGGCACAGATCGCCGTCGCGATAAACCGTTTTATTGTTTCTTACGGCAATTATTCTGTCAAGTTTCATTTTTTCTCCTCCTTATGCCTTTTTTATTCCGCTTTTGGCGCGGCGGTACGCTTGTTTGAAGTTATGAGTGTCGTCCGCAGGCGTAACGTCCGCTTTCGGCATTTCGGGTTCGGTGAAGTGTTTGTTTCCGTAATAAGCGTTGAGATACATCTGTTTGATTTCGCTCATGAGCGGATATCTCGGGTTTGCGCCGGTGCATTGATCGTCGAACGCCTGTTCCGTCATCGCGTCGAGGCGGTTGAGGAAGTCGGCTTCGTCGGGGACGTAATCTTTGATTGCGGGTTTGATTCCGACTCTCGCTTTGAGGTCGTTCACGGCTTTGATAAGGTTTTCGAGTTTTTCGGTATCGGTGTTGCCGCCGAGGCCTAAAGCGTCGGCAACTTCGGCGTATCTCGCCAAGGTGTGCGGGTGGTCGTACTGCGAGAACGTACCCATCTTGACGGGCGCTTCCGCCGCGTTGAAACGGAGAACTTCTTCGAGCATCAGAGCGTTCGCGACGCCGTGAGCGATGTGGTGGAACGCGCCGAGTTTGTGAGCCATGGAGTGGCAGACTCCGAGGAACGCGTTTGCGAACGCCATACCTGCCATTGTTGCGGCGTTAGCCATTTTTTCACGGGCTTCAACGTCTACCTGACCGTTATCGTAAGCGCGGGGGAGATATTTGAATATCGTCTGCAACGCCTGTTTGGCAAGACCGTCGGTATAATCGGTAGCCATAACCGAAGCGTATGCTTCCAACGCGTGGGAAACGGCGTCGATACCGGAAGCGGCGGTAAGTCCTCTCGGCGCGCTCATATGGAAATCGGTGTCGATTATAGCCATATTGGGCAGCAACTGATAGTCTGCGAGAGGATATTTGATTCCGCTGTCCTGATCGGTGATTACGGCGAACGGAGTAACTTCCGAACCCGTGCCGGCGGAAGTCGGGATAGCGATGAAGTACGCTTTTTCTCCCATCTTCGGGAAGGTGTAAACTCTCTTACGGATATCGATGAATCTCATCGCCATATCCATGAAGTCTGCTTTGGGGTGTTCGTAAAGAACCCACATTATCTTGCCCGCGTCCATTGCCGAGCCGCCGCCGAGAGCGATGATCGTATCGGGTTTGAACGAACGCATGAGTTCCGCGCCCGCCTTTGCGCAGGCGAGAGTGGGATCGGGAGCGACGTCGAAGAACGTTTCGTGAACGATGCCCATTTCGTCGAGCTTGTCCTCGATGGGTTTGGTGTAGCCGTTATTGTAAAGGAACGAGTCCGTTACGATGAACGCGCGTTTTTTGTTCATTACGTGCGTCAACTCGTCGAGAGCGACGGGCAGACAGCCTTTTTTGATATAAACCTTTTCCGGAGCGCGGAACCAAAGCATATTTTCTCTCCTTTCTGCAACAGTCTTAATGTTTATAAGGTGCTTGACTCCCACGTTTTCCGAAACGCTGTTGCCGCCCCAGGAGCCGCAGCCGAGCGTTAACGACGGAGCGAGTTTGAAGTTGTAAAGATCTCCGATTCCGCCTTGCGAAGAGGGAGTGTTGACGAGGATACGGCAGGTCTTCATGCGCGAAGCGAATTCGTCGAGTTTAGCCTGTTCCGTTGCGACGTTGAGATAAATAGACGAAGTGTGTCCGTAACCGCCGTCGGCGATAAGGTGTTCCGCTTTTGCGAAAGCGTCCTGAATGTCCTCGGCTTTGTACATTGCGAGAACGGGGGAGAGTTTTTCGTGAGCGAACTCTTCCGAAAGTTCGACGCTTTCGACTTCGCCGATAAGAACTTTCGTTCCCGCGGGAACGGTAACTCCGGCAAGCGCGGCGATCGTGGCCGCTTTCTGTCCGACGATTTTCGCGTTGAGCGCGCCGTTTATGATGATCGTTTTGCGGACTTTTTCGGTTTCTTCGGGGTTAAGGAAGTAACAACCTCTGTTCGCGAATTCGATTTTTACGGCGTCGTAAACGTTTTTATGAACGATAACGGACTGTTCGGAAGCGCAGATCATACCGTTATCGAAAGTTTTCGAGTGAATTATGGAGTTTACGGCAAGAACGATATCCGCGGAATCGTCGATGATCGCGGGAGTGTTGCCCGCGCCGACGCCGAGAGCCGGTTTGCCGGACGAATAAGCGGCTTTAACCATTCCGGGGCCGCCCGTCGCGAGAATTATGTCCGCTTCTTTCATGAGGAGGTTGGTCATTTCGAGAGAAGGAACGTCAACCCAGTCGATGATTCCTTCGGGCGCGCCGGCTTTAACGGCGGCGTCGAGAACGACCTTAGCCGCGGCGATGGTCGATTTTTTCGCTCTCGGGTGCGGACTGATGATGATCGCGTTTCTCGTTTTGAGGGCGATCATGGTTTTGAAAATCGCGGTGGAAGTGGGGTTGGTCGTCGGAATGACCGCGGCGATAACGCCTATGGGTTCGGCGATTTTCTTTATTCCGTAAGCCTTATCCTCTTCGATAACGCCGCAGGTTTTAGTGTTCTTATAAGCGTTATAAATATATTCGGCTGCGTAGTTGTTTTTGATGACTTTATCTTCAACCACGCCCATGCCGGTTTCTTCCACTGCCATTTTCGCGAGCGGAATACGCGCCTGGTTGGCGGCGATTGCGGCGGCTTTGAAAATCTTGTCTACCTGTTCCTGCGTATAGGTCGCGAATTTACGTTGAGCGTCCTTTACTCTTGCGATAGTCGCTTCGAGCGTTTCGACGCTGTCGACTATCTGTCGTTCTTTGTTTTCCATAGAAACCTCCTGTATTTCGTATTGTTTTTTTACTTGATTTTGTTTTGCAGGTGGGCAAGCGAGAGCGCGAGATCTTCGTATTGAACCGTCACGCCTTCGGGAACTTGCAGTTGCGAGCGGGAAAAACACCACACGGCTCTGATTCCGCTTTTTATCATCTCGTCCGTCGCTTCCTGCGCCGCGGCGGCGGGAACGGTGAGAATGCCGAGTTCGATCTGATGAAGCGAACAGTACGTTTTCATTTCGCTCATCGGCAAAACGTTGTTGCCGAACTTCTGTTCGTCGTTGTCGAACGCCTTTGCCACTTTAAGTCCGTATTCGGCAAAACCCGGGTAGCCGAGCAACGCCGCGCCGAGTTTCCCCGCGCCGACGATGATCGCTTCCTTCAGACACTTGTCGGGGAGAACCCGTTCCATGCTTCGGATCAGGTCGGCAACCTTGTAGCCGATTTTCGGTTTTCCTTTTCCGCAGACGGAAGCGAGATCTTTCCGCACCTGAACTTCGCCGAGCGAAAGTTGCCTTGCGAGCGTGGTTGCGGAAATTTCCGTAACCGACGCGGGCAACTCTTTCAGATGTTTCAGATACCCCGGTATTCTGCTTAAAGTCGCTTTGGATATCATCGTGTTTTTCTCCTTACGATATCAGTATACAGTATTCCGCAAAAAAAGTGAATTGCTTTATTTTTATATCGGTATGGTATTTATCGATATAACGCGGATAGAAATAAAAACCGCGAAAAATCAGGAGTTTTCGCGGCTCGGAAAGTCATGATGCGCCGAACAATTCGCGCTTTACGCGGCACAACTCGGTAACGAACGCCTTATCGAGATCGGTAAGGGCGTAATCTTTTTTGTAAATAAGAACGTCTTTATAGATTTTTTCGTTCTCGGCGCACGTCTTTTCGACCAGTCCGTAACTCGCGAGCGTGGACGCGGGAACGGCGGACACCCACATAAAGGTACGCGGGTCTTTGGAGAGCAGTTCGAACTGGCTCGCCCGTTCAAAAACGAAAATACGCCTTTCGGTCTGCGGCAATTCCTCTTTTTTCACTTCCGCAAGCGATAAAAACGGAACGTAAGGGTCGGCGTGCGCTATTTCGGTTTTGTCGGGCAGGTCGGAAAACTTCACGTCGTTTACGGCGGCGAGCGGGGAATTTTTGCTCACGAGCAGGCGGTAACGGAATTCCGTTACGAGTTCGTATGCAAGACCTTTCGCGTCGAGAAGATCTTTATAGTACGCGTCGTATTGCTCCGCGTAACGGATAATGCCGAGGCGGTAATCGGATTCGAGAATGTTTTTAATGGCGCGGAGCGAGTTCGTTTCCTTATAAAAAAACTCGAACTTGTCCTCGTCGGGCAATTTGCCGATAAAGGACGAAAACGCGTCGCTTATATAACTCGCGCGGGGAACGGAAACGGAGAACTTTTTGTTTTCCGAAAGATTGCCGCGGAACATGTTTTCCACGGTGTCCACTTGTTTAAGTATGCTTTTCGCGTATTTCAGAAACTCCTCGCCGCGGGGAGTTACCTTTATGCCGCGGGAAGAACGCTCGAAGAGATTCACTCCGAGCGAGGCTTCCAGATCCTTTATGCAACGGCTGAGGTTGGATTGGTCCATATACAGCGATTCGGCCGCCTTGTTGATCGATCCGCAGGACGCTACTTCAACCGCATATTTCATATAAACTAAATTCATGATTATATTGTATTATATAACGCGCGAGTTGTCAACCTTTTGCCGTAAATTATGCCGTCGTCTTTTGCCGTAAATTATGCCGTCGTCTTTTGCCGTAAATCAGCCGTCGCCTTTTCGCGGCGCGCTTTCCGTATCCCGGTCGGCTCGGGAATCTGCATTATTTTGTCCAGCGACTGTTTTAAAAATATCGCCGAAACCACGCACGTGAGAATCTCGGAAATCGGGAAAGTCCACCACACGAGGTTAAGAACGTTATCGGAGAGCGTGAACAGATAAGCCGCGGGAAAAGCGAAAACCACGAGCCTTAAAAATGCCGTCGCGAGCGGTTTTACGGCGTTGCCGAGAGCCTGCCAGGCACCCTGAACTGCAACGTTGAACCCCATAAACACAAAACTTAAAGCGGCGATTCTCGTCGCTTTGGCGCAGACGTCCACGAGCGCGGCGGAACTGCCGCCGGAAAGAGCGAAGAGTTCCGAAAGGGGAACGGCGATGATTTCAAACAGAACGGTTATGCAGAGCGTTACGAGAAGAGTGTCGAGTATTCCGTATTTTATGCAGTCTTTGGAGCGTTCTTTACTTTTCATTCCGTAGTTAAAGGAAAGAACGGTGATTATCGTGTTCGACAGCCCGAACGCCGAAAACAGCGCGATTTGCTGAATTTTGTAATAAATTCCGAACGAGCCGACAAGAATGGTCGAGTCTGCGTTCGCCGAGCCTAAAATCGCGTTCATTCCCGCCATCATAACCGAAAGTAACGCCTGCATTATCGCGGCGGAAACGCCTATTTTGTATATCGAAGCGATTATCGCGGCGCGCGGTCTGACGTATTTCGGGTTGCCGCCGATTTCTTTGTTTACGGAATAGTGCAGAGCCATAGCGATGAAAAGCGAAACGAACTGTCCTGCTATCGTTGCCCACGCTGCCCCCGCGACGCCCATCCCGAGCGGGAAAATGAAAACGTAATCTAAAACGATGTTCGTCAGCGCGCCGGAAATCTGCGCGACGGTGGAGAGCATTGTTTTTCCGGTCGCTTGTAAAAACCTTTCGTAAACGGCGAAACCTATCGAGCCGAGAGAAAAACAGACGCAGATTTTAAGGTATGCCGCGCCCATTTCTTTAACCGCGTCGTTTTCGGTGAAAAGCCCGATAAACCATTCCGAGAGAAACAGTCCGAAAAGAAGAAATACCGCGTATATAACAAGGCAGAGAAAAATTCCGTTCCCCGCAACGGCGTCCACTTTTTCTTTGTTCCGCTCGCCAAGGCATTTGGAGAGCATCGCGTTCAGCCCCACGCCCGTACCCACGCTCACGGCGATGATCATTATCTGTATGGGGAAGGCAATCGTCAGCGCTTCGTTCGCGAGCGCGCCCGAGCCTTGCATGTTTGCCACGAACACGCTGTCCACAACGTTATAAAGAGCCTGTAAAACCATCGATACAATCATCGGCAAGCCCATTTTCCGGATTAATTTTTTCACCGGTTCGGTCGCCATTTTGTTCTGTTTTGTCTGTTCCGTTTGTTCTGTTTGTTTCATTTTAAAACCGTCCTTTTTGAGAATAAAAAAATGCGTAAATCCGGGAAAATCGGATTTACGCATAAGAATTTCAAAGAAAATTCCGCTATTTTTGCCACTCATTTTCATTAAGCATTATAGCGATTTTATTAAAAAAGTCAAGTTTTTTTCGCCTTTGCCGGTAAAATTTTCGCCGTAATTAATATCGTCAAGCCACGGTTCGTTTTATTCTTGGCCGGCATCGGTCGGCTGAAAATCCGAGGATTTACGTTTTTTCAAAGCGGCGTAAGAAACGAAGAAATAAATCGTTTCCGCAATGCCGGTTATTATCCAGGAAACGGGATAAAGCAGGAACAAAGACGTTATGGTTTTGTAATGCGCGAAAACAGTGTAAATCCACACCACGCGGAACACGCACGAGCCTATAATAACGACTATCGTCGGAACGAGACTCTTGCCGATTCCGCGCGAGGCGGCTATTGCGTTATCCATAAACGCCGATAAACCGAACGAAAAGCCCATGATTTTAAGTTTCTGCATGCCTGCGGCGATGACTTCGGGATCGCCGTCGAACATGGAGAGGAAAAGGTCGCCTTTGAAAAACGCGAGAGCGCCGAGAACAAGTCCGAAGGCGAACGCGTAAAGCGTGGTTACGTAATAACTCTTAATCGCTCTGGCCGGCTTGCCCGCGCCGTAATTCTGACCGATGAACGTCGAGCAGGCGGTGTAAAACGCCATCATTATGTTGTAAATTATCGTGTCGGCGTTCTGGGCGGTGTTTATGCCCGTAACCTGCTTGTATTCAAATTCGTTTATGCCCACCTGAATAAAGATGTTCGCCACGGCGAATATTCCGTTCTGAATCCCCGCGGGGACGCCGAGCGCGAGGACTTCGCCCGCTTTTTCCCATTTGTACGTGAAGTTTTTCAGGTCGAGCCTGTGAGCGTCCTTTATTTTTAAAAGCCTTACGGTGACGGCTACGGCAGACATATATTGCGTTATCACGCTTGCGAGGGCCACGCCTTCCACGTCCAGCCCGCAAACGAGAACGAAGAAAAAGTTAAGACCGATGTTTGCGATTCCCGAAACAGCGAGGTAGATAAGCGGTCTTTTGGTATCTCCCGCCGCGCTTAAAACGCCGTTACCGTAATTGAAAATCGCAAGCGCGGGCATGCCGAACGAGAAAATGCGGAAATAAGTTACGGCTTTGTCGAGCAGTTCGGCTTTTGTGTTTAAAAGTTCGAGCAGTTGCCTTGCCAGAAAAAAGCATAAAGCGAAGATTATCACGCCCGTAGCCGCGCTTAAAACGAGAGAGGTATCCACCGTTTCTTTAACGTCTTTTTCTCTCTTTGCGCCTAAGTATTGAGCGACTTTTACGTTTATTCCCGCGCCGATGCCTATCAGAAAACCCGTGAAAAGGGTTAAAAGCGTGCTTGTAGAGCCGACCGCGCCGACCGGAACAGTCGAATCCGCGACGCCTTTGCCGACGATGATTACGTCGGAAATATTGAACAGCACCTGCAGGATCTGCGAAGCCATCAGCGGCAGACTGAACAGGATTATGCCCTTAAACAGGGAACCTTCCGTAAAAGTTGTCGAAGATTTATGTTTTTGCGTAAGTTCTTTCATCTTCAGTTTTTGGATTTGTTTTGCCTTGAGTGTGTTTTTGGGGATTCGGCAACGTAAACGTTTTGCCGTTGAGGTAAAAAAGCGGGCTTTCCTTGCCGAACCGCAGTTCGGTTTTATACGCCGTGAGCGACTGTGTTTTTTCTTTAAATCTATCGTTAATCGACTTATAGCCGTATTTTCCGTCACCGATTAAGGGGTGTCCCACATGCGCGAGGTGCGCGCGGATCTGATGAGTTTTCCCCGTTACGAGTTCGACGTTCAGCAAGGACGTTTCTCCGTCGTCCGATAAAACTTCGTAGTGCGTTATAATTTTAGCCGCGCCTTTTTTCGGTTCGTCGAAAATTTTCACTTCCGATTTTTCCGCGTCTTTTATAAGGTACGCTTCCAGCGTTTCCTCTTTTTTGGCAAACGTTCCGTAAACTCTCGCCATATAGTATTTTTTAAAAGATCGGTTTTTAAAGCCTTTCAGCAGTTCGTCGTTCGCAATCGGATTCAAAGCGAAGAACATAATTCCGTCGGTGTTTCTGTCGAGCCGATGAACGAAAAACGCGGTCGGGCGGGTTTTCTTTATCAGTTCGTAAAAATCTTCCGAAGTTATGCCTTTGGGTTTGATTGCGACGAGGATATTTTCGTCCTCGAAGAGAACGTTTTCCGCGCGGTTGTCGCGGGCGATGGTGTAAACGCTTATCTCGTCGCCTTTGGCAACGGCGACGTCTTTGTTCGTTCTTTCTCCGTTGATTTTCACGTCTTTTTGTCGGATCAACTTCATAACCAGCGAATAAGACATCGCGCCGTTGAAGCGAGCGAGAATCGCTTCGGAAAGTTTTTTGTTGCCGTCGGCTTTAAATTTTATCAGATTCATATAAAAATTCCCGTGAAAAAATATATCGCGTAAGCCGCAGAGAGAGCGACGAGCAGTTGATAAACCGCCGAAATAAGAGCGTACTTAAACCCGATCGTTTTTCTTATCGCCGAAAGAGCGGTTAAGCAGGGCGTGTAAAGGTAACAGAACGCGATCAGCGCAAGTCCCTGATCGATCGCGAGGCGTAAACCTTCGGGATAAAGGAGCGCGAACGACGAAACGACGCTTTCTTTCGCGAATATTCCCGAAAGGAGCGCGGCGGGCATGCGCCAGTCGAACCCCATAGGTCTGAACGCGAACGCGAAAATCGAGCCGAGCCGCGCCAGAACCGAACGGTCGATTTCCCGTTGCGGGAGAAGTTCGACGTTCGGCGAAACGTTTGCGCCCAGCCACACCGCCAGCGAAACGCAGAACACGACGGTGGATAATCTGATTATAAACTCTTTGAAAGTTTTTAGCAAGGATTTTAACAGGGGGTGTAACTTCGGAATTTTCAGGTCGGCGATTTCTTCCGTCAAAGGCTCCGGTTTTTCCTTGATGACGGTTTTCGAGAGCAGCAGAGAATGAACGAGCGGGGTGACGAGCGACAGGAGATATACGCCGCAGATTACGAGAAAAGCGTATTTTTCAAACGCCGCTTTGGCAACGAAAAGATAAACGGGCGTTCTTGCCGAGCAACTTATAAAAGGCATGGAAAGAACCGCGCGGAGCCGCACGTTTTCGTCGTCTATTCCGTTCGCCGTAACCGCGGAAACCGCCGTGCAACCGAATCCGCAGGAAAGGGAATAAACGCTTTTGCCGGAGAGAGAAAAGAATTTCAACGCTCCGTCCGTGACGGCGGAAATTCTCGAAAGGTAGCCCGACTGGTCGAGAAAATCGAGACAGAAAGACAGGGCGCATATCTGAGGAATGAATTCCGCCACGCCGGACAGTCCGCCTATAACGCCCTCGGAGAGCAGCTTTGCGAGAAAAAAATTGCGCGAAGAAAGCGAATCGTAAACCCGTTTAGCGATAAAATCATTCAATAATCGACTTATAGCCCCGCTTATCGCCGCTATCGGAGAACGATTGCCGAACGCGAACCAGAAACAGAACAGCATGACGAGGACGAAAACGGGGAGAGCGGTGAATTTGCCCGTTACGACTTTTTCGAGCGTTGCGCGGCGTTTTTTCGGCGCGACGTAGCCGAACGGCTCGTTCGTCGCCCGTAAAATCGGAGTTTCGCCGAATATCGATTTCTTTAATTTTCTCACGTCACGCTCGTTTATCGCTTCGCCGCAGATAACTTCAATGCCCGCGCTTTTGCCGAATTCTTCCGCGTTAAGTTCGCCGCCGCGCTTCAAAAAGTCTGCGTATAAGTTGATAAACACAACAATCGGCACGCCGAACGATTTCAGTTCGCGGATTAATCTCAGCCCGCGTTTCAGTTTTTCCGCTTCTATGACGACGACGATTAAGGAGTAGCCGCCCGCTTTTAAAGTTTCCGCGGCGGCGTTTTCTTCGGCGTCGTGATTTTTGAGAGAATAAATGCCCGGGACGTCGATTATTTCCGCCGTTTCGTTTTTCAGCCGGGCGGTCGCGCTCACGCTTTCAACCGTAACGCCGTGCCAGTTTCCCACTTTTTCGTTTCTGCCCGTCAATGCGTTGAAAAGCGTGGTCTTTCCCGCGTTCGGGTTTCCCACGAGAACGATTTTGCGTTTGCACGCCTCGCGTTTTTCGGCGTTTTGATTATCGTCCTTGCGTTTGCCGACGACGCGTTTATTATTTTCTGCCATAATCTGCCCCCGATTTTTTATCGCTCATATTCCGTGACTTCATCAGCGACTTCGATTTTTTCGGCGATTTCTTTACCGACGGCTATCGCCGCTCCGCTCGCGTCGATAATAAGCGTGGATTTGCCGATTTTTTTCGTTATCGTCACCGTTTCGCCGGGAAAAATTCCGAGTTTGTCCAATTTTGCGGTCTGTTTTTCCGTCAGGTTTACGGCGACGATTTTATAACGTTTTCCTGTAAGGCTGTCCGATAAACGATAAATCATAATATATGTTATTAAAAGCGCGATTCAAAAATGAAAAAACGCCGCAAAACGATTGACATAAAAATTTTTTCGGCATATAATCAAGAAAAAATAAAACGCTGGGGTGCTTGAAAGGCGAAACGCGAAATGCGAAACTCAAAACGCAAAACCGTGAAACGCTTTTCGGGCTTAGATTATACCCGTTGAACCTGACAAGGTAATGCTTGTATGGAATTAAACGCGAATTTTCTTGTATTTATTCTTGGCTGGTATGCCCCGGCGCGCGATATGCGGCGGGGTTTTATTATGCCTTAATTTTGCCGCATTTTCCGCAAAGGAGAAATTATGAAGGATTTGTTGACTCTCGACAAGGGTACTCTTAAAACGGTGATAACTGCCGTTCAGGAGTTTTCCCTCTGGCTCACGCTCGCGATTGCCGCGGCGCTTCTCATCGCGTTCGCGATCGTATGGTTTAAGAAAAAAGACGCTCTCGCAAGTTTCAAAAAAGTGTTTGCGGGCGTTATAATCGGCTATTCCGTAACGCTAATCGCGGTTATTTTGTATCTGCAGATTGCAAGAATGAAAGTTAAAGGCGAACTTGACGCCAACTTTTTCCTCGTCGTCGGATTTTTCGCGGCGTTGCTCGTAACCGTAATCGCAGGACTTATTCTCGGCAAATGCGCCCCCAAGGCTTATAAATATTTCGCTTATATCGCCCTTGCCGTGGTCGCCGCTTACGTCGTAGTGCTTCTTTGCGTTCTTCCTACCGTCGGCGACGATTACAAGCCGCAAAACAACGCGGGATATTACGTTTTCTCGTTCGCTCTCATCGCGGCGATAATCGTTCTTGCGTTTCTTTTCGACAGACGCGAAGGAGCGGCTTCTCAGACGAAGAGCCTTGCTTACGCCGGCGTTTGCGTCGCGCTTTCTTTCGCTCTTTCTTACGTAAAGTTTTTCTCGCTCCCGATGGGCGGATCGGTAACGCTTGCGAGCATGCTCCCGCTTATGCTTTACGCTTACGTTTTCGGCGCGAAAAAAGGTGTTTTCGCGGGCGTTATTTACGGTGTTCTGCAGTTTATTCAAAGTCCGCAGATTTATCAGCCGATGCAGGTTCTTCTCGATTATCCCATAGCGTTTTCCGCAATCGGACTTGCAGGTATCGCGAAAAACTTTAAGTTTTTGAAGGGCAACATGATCGCCGAACTCGTCGTCGGAATGACGATAGCCGTGCTTTTCCGTTACGCGGCGCACGTTATCAGCGGTTATTACGTATTTTACACTTGGTCCACGATGGACAATACTTTCCTTTACAGCGTGGCTTACAATTCGTTCACGCTCGTCGATCTCGCGATCGATATCGTTGCGGGAGTTCTGCTTTTGTCGTCTAAGAGCATGAGAAAATACGTTCGTTCGATAAACCCCGAGCCGCAGCCGCTCGAAGCGTAATCCGTAAACGCGGTGAAACAATAATATAATAAAGCGGTACGTTCGCCGCAAGCCCGAAAAATTTTCGGGCTTGCGGCGTATTTTTTACGTTAAAATCGTTGACAATAAAAAAACGGAGTATTATAATTACCACGGAATTCCTACCAAGCAGGTAGGAATTGAAAAGGTTTAAATAAACGAAAAAATGAAACTATCCTCAAAAACGCATTACGGCGTGCAGATCCTGACCGTTTTAGGCGCGAAAAACGAAACGTATTCGGCAAAGGAACTTGAAAAATATACGGGCGTTTCGAGCAAATATCTCGAAAAAGTGCTGAAAATCCTGCTTTCGACGGGCGCGATAAAAGCGACGCGCGGCGCAAACGGCGGTTATTCGCTCGCGAAAAGCCCGGAAGAAATCAAAATGGGCGAAGTGGTGCGCGCGCTGGAAGAAGATAATATGGAAATCATAGGTTGCGTTACGAAGCCGGGTTGTTGTTGCCCCTCGAGCGCGCTGTGGAAAAAACTTTTCGACGGAATAAACGACGTGCTTGACGGCATTACGTTAAAAGATATAACAGAAGGAAGTTTAAAATGAAAGAGATTTACCTCGATCACGCTGCGACGACTAAACTCGACGAGCGCGTACTGAAAAAAATGACGCCGTATTTTCTGGAATATTACGGCAACGCCAACAGTCAGCACGGAATGGGCAGGGACGCCCAGAAAGCCGTTGACGAGGCGCGCGACGAAATCGCCGCGCTCATCGGCGCGAAGCCGAGCGAAATTTATTTCACGTCCGGCGGAACGGAAGCCGACAACTGGGTTCTGCGCGGAGTTTGCCACGCTCTTCACGAAAAGGGCAGACACGTCATCACCACGAAAATCGAACACGCGGCAATGCTCACAACCGCCGCCGAACTCGAAAAAGACGGCTTTGAATTTACTTTCGTTGGCGTGGATAAAGAGGGATTCGTCGATATCGAAGAATTGAAAAAGGCTATCCGTCCCGACACGATTCTGATTTCGTGTATGTATGCGAACAATGAAGTGGGGACGATCGAGCCGATTAAGGAAATCGTTGAAATCGCTCATTCTCACGGAATTCTGTGCCACACCGACGCCGTTCAGGCGATGGGCGCGATGAGAATAAACGTTGCCGATCTCGGCGTGGATTTTATGAGTTTTTCGGCGCATAAGTTCAACGGACCGAAAGGCATCGGCGCGCTTTATATCAAAACCGGCGCGCGTATCGGCAGGCTTATCTCGGGCGGTCATCAGGAGAGAACGAGAAGGGGCGGAACGACGAACGTTCCCGGCGCGGTAGGCTTTGCCGAAGCGCTGAGGCTCACTTACGAAACGCTCGAAGAGGACGCGAAATACGTTACGTCGCTCAGGGATAGATTTATTAAACGAGTTACGGAAGAAATTCCTTACGTAAAACTCAACGGGCCGAAAGACGGAAGCAAAAGACTTCCGAACAACGCCGATTTTTCGTTTGAATATATCGAGGGGGAATCGATTTTGTTCTCGCTCGATCTCGCGGGGATAGCCGTATCGTCCGGATCGGCTTGCTCGTCCGGTTCGCTCGAACCGTCGCACGTTCTGCTTGCGCTCGGCGTGCCGGAAGAATTGGCTCACGGCTCGATAAGATTCACTTTCGGAAAAGAAAACACCGTCGAAGAAGTGGATTACACCGTGGATAAACTCAAAGAAATAGTGGACAGGCTCAGAAAAATGTCGCCGCTGTTCAAACTCGACGGAACGTTAAAGGAGGTTTAAAAGAGAGTATGTATAACGAAAAAGTAATGGAAGCGTTTAAAAATCCGCAGAACGTGGGCGAAATAGAGGATTACAGCGGACTCGGAAAAGTCGGCAACGCCGCCTGCGGGGATATAATGCAGATCACGCTTAAAATCGAAAACGACGTCATCGTGGACGCAAAGTTCAAAACGTTCGGCTGCGCCGCGGCTATCGCCACGAGTTCCACCGCCACGCAGATGGTTATCGGAATGACGGTAGACGAAGCGTTGAAACTCACCAACAGAGCCGTCGTCGAAAAACTCGAGGGATTGCCTCCGCAGAAGTTGCATTGTTCCGTTCTTGCCGAAGAGGCTATAAAAGCCGCGATAGAAGATTACCGCAATCGTCAGAAAGGAATAGTCGCGGAAAAAGAACCCGAATACGTTTAATGAGGTTAATAATCGAACGCCGCGTTCCGAAATTTCCGGAACGCGGCGTTTTACGGTTTTACAACTCGGTGAAGCGTTTAACTTGACATTTTGCCTGCGTCGTATTATTATATAAACAGAATTATAATCGCCTTGCAATCGGGGAAAACGGATATCGGAAATCCCGACAATCGACAAGCAGACAGAATTGACAATCGGAGAAAAAATGAAATTTACGGAACTTACCGTGTCCACGACGACTTCCGCGCAGGAACTCGTTGCGGACATTATGTGGAATTACACGAATTACGGAGTGGCTATATCCGACGTTTTAGACGTCGTGGAACTGCTTAACGACAGAAAATCGACGTGGGACTACGTGGACGACGCGGTCTTAAGAGAACTCAACAGTAACGTGACGCTCGTCAAGGCGTATATTCCGCTCGACATAACCGACGAAACGGTTAAAAAGATAGCCGCCGACCTCGACGCGTTAAAGAAAAACTGCGCCGAAAACGGCATAGAAACAGGCAGTTTGGAAACGGTTAAAAGAATTGTGGACGGCGACGACTGGATCGAAATCTGGCGCAAGCATTATCGCCCCATAGAACTCGGCAACGTGCTTATCTGCCCGGCGTGGATCGAGAGAAAGCCCAAAGAAGGGCAGGTCGAAATCATAATCGACAGCAATATGGCGTTCGGCACGGGCGAACACGAAACCACTTCGATGGTTATTTCGCTCATGCAGACTTACGTGAAGAACGCGGAAACGGTTATCGACGTCGGCACGGGCAGCGGAATTCTCGGCATCGCCGCCGCCAAACTCGGCGCGAAAAAGGTCGTTATGACGGATATCGATTACGTTGCCGTCAAGTCCGCAAAGCACAATTGCGAAATAAACGGCGTAGCGGACAAATGCGAAGTCGACCTCAACAATCTGCTCGACGACAAGAACATAACGGGCGATCTCGTCCTTGCGAACATCACCGCGGACGTACTTTTAATTCTTTCCGAGTCTATCCCTTCGCACGTTAAAAACGGCGGGGTTCTGATAATGAGCGGAATTATAAAAAGTCGCGTTAACGAAGTTATAGACCGATATTCGGCTATTGATTTTGAACTTGTTCAAAGAAAAGACGAGGGAGAATGGATCGCTCTCGTGATGAAGAAAAAGGGCGGGGCGGAGAAGAGATGAAAGCCGTGGTATTCACGCTCGGTTGCAAAGTCAACAGTTGCGAAAGCGAATCGCTCATGGCGGGGCTTAAAGCCAAAGGCTACGAAACGAGCGAAGAACTGTGCGCCGCCGATCTTTACGTAATCAATACGTGCGCCGTAACCGCCGAAGCGGAAAAAAAATCCCGTCAGACGATAGCGCGGGCGCGCAAATTCAACGAAAACGCGAAAATAATCGTCACCGGGTGCGCCTCGCAGAAAGTTCCCGAGGACTTTTTGAAGAAAAAGGGCGTGACTTTGGTCACGGGCGCGAAGTCCAAGGATAAAATTCTCGCGATGCTCGACGAAACGGGCGTGGCGATAGAAAAATCGGACGAATATTACGAGGAGTTCCTGCCCGAAAAAACAGACAGAACGAGGGCGTTTATCAAGGTGGAGGACGGTTGCGATAATTTTTGCAGTTATTGCATTATCCCTTATCTTCGCGGCAGAGTGCGCTCGAGAAACCCCGAAAACGCCGTGCGCGAAATAGAGTGTTTATCTCCGCTCGAAGCGGTTATAACGGGGATAAATCTTTCGTCTTATAACTACAACAATTTGGGGTTTAAAGAACTTATAGACCGACTTTCGGGCGTTGATTGCAGAATAAGGCTCGGCTCTTTGGAGGCGAACGTGATAACGGAGGATTTTCTTTCGTCGCTTAAAAAACTGAAAGACTTTGCTCCGCATTTCCACCTTTCGTTGCAGTCCGGCTCGGACGACGTTCTCAAAGCGATGAACCGTCATTACACCGTGAGCGAATACCTTGCGAAGTGCGAACTTATCCGCAAATTTTTCCCGTCTGCGGCGATAACCACCGACATAATCGTCGGTTACTCGGCGGAGAGCGAAGTTAATTTCGAGGAATCGCTCGAAACGGCGCGAAAAGCGAAGTTCGCCGATATCCATTGCTTCCCGTATTCCAGACGCGAGGGAACGGCCGGCGCAAAACTGAAAGAAATTCCGCACGAGATAAAAGCGGAAAGAATGGAAAGAATGCTCGCGCTTAAACGCGAACTCAAAGAGAAATTCATCGCGGAAAACGTCGGCGAAACGCGAGAACTCGTGCCGGAAGAAATCGAGGACGGCTATCTCGTCGGTTACACCGAAAATTACGTCAGGTGTTACGTCAGGAGCGATTTCGTCCGCGAAAAAATCAAGGTCAGGCTCACCGGACCGTTTAAGGACGGCGCGCTGGCGGAAATAATGGAATAATTTAACGCAGGACGATTTCGGTGCGGCGAACCGCATAAACTCAAAAAACCGGCTAAATAAGGCTAAAATAAACGAAAAAAGGAGCGAAAATATGGAAGATTGTTTGTTTTGTAAGTTCGTGAGCGGCGAGTTCGCCACGAATAAGGTTTTTGAAAACGAGGATTTTATCGTGATAAGAGATATAAATCCGCAGGCTAAGAATCATTTTCTGATAATTCCGAAAAAGCATTTTAAATATCTTGCGGAGATGACGGATGAGGACGCCGCGATGCTCGGCAGAATTCTGAAAACCATTCCGGCGCTGACGGATATCCTCGGACTCGAGGGCGGTTACAGGCTCGTCGTCAATCAGGGTGACGACGCGGGACAGACCGTTCCGCACCTTCACATTCACTTGCTTTCCGGACAGAAAATGGGCTGGCAGCCGGCGTAATCAGATTTTGCGTAATCGACAGTCGGCGTGGTTGATTGTCGGCTTAATTAAAATTTTGAAAATTGCCTTGCAGAGAGGCAAAACTTTACCCGGAGCGAAATTCGTTCCGGGTTTTTATTTTTCGTATGTTTCTTTGCCGCCCGCCCGCGTTGCGGGCGGGCGGCAAAGAAACATAAAAGACGGACGTTTTTGCAAATTTTATCGTATTTTTAATTTGTTATATTCGCTTAATCACAATTACGTAGTATAATAAACAAAAAAAGCGACGAAGGAGGTTCGATATGAGTTTTCTCAGCCTTGAAAACGTGGGTAAAATTTACAAATCGGGCGAAGTGGAGGCGGTTGCGCTGAGCGGGGTTTCGCTCGAACTCGACGAGGGTGATTTCGCCGTCATTTTAGGAAGTTCGGGCGCGGGTAAAACCACGCTTTTAAATCTTCTCGGAGGAATGGATTCGGCAACGAGCGGAAAAATTCTTCTCGGCGGAAAAGACGTAACCGCTCTTGATAAAAAAGGGCTTTGCGACTACCGCAGGAACGACGTCGGTTTCGTTTTTCAGTTTTATAATCTCATGCCCAATCTCACCGCGCTCGAAAACGTGGAAATCGCGGTGGAAATCTGCAAGAACCACCTTTCTCCCGAAGAAACGCTGAAACAGGTGGGACTTGGCGACAGGTTGGGTAATTTCCCCGCGCAACTTTCGGGCGGCGAACAGCAAAGGGTTTCGATTGCCCGCGCGATTGCTAAAAACCCGAAACTTCTTTTATGCGACGAGCCGACGGGCGCGCTCGATTACGTTACGGGCAAGAAAATTCTCAAGTGCCTGTACGACGTTTCAAAGAGTAACGGCAAAACCGTCATCGTCGTCACGCACAATCAGGCTATAAAAGACATTGCCGACAAGGTGTTTTACATTAAGAGCGGAAAAATCGAAAAAACCGTCGTCAACGCCGAGCCGAAGAGCGTGGACGAAATAGAGTGGTGAAAAATGAGAACTTTTTTCAAATCCGTCGGACGGTCCTTCAGAAAAAACATCTCCCGATTCATTTCAATCGTTTTTATCGTGCTGATAAGCGTGAGTCTGACTTCGGGCGTGGGTGCGACGGGCAAAAAACTTAACGATTCGATAAGCGAATTCGCCGTTGAACGCAACGTTTCCGACGTGATAATAAAAAGCAAAACGCAGAGCGGTTTTTCCGAGGATCAGATACTCGCGCTGAAAAACGAATACGGCGCGGAAAACGTGAACGCGGGCGCGTCTTTCGACGTTTATATTTCCGTAAACGGCGAGCGGAGGCTGACGCGGCTTTATTTTTCGGACGATCCGCTTTCGGCTACCGTGAATAAATTCCGCGCGGAAAGCGCGGATGAAGGCGCCGAAGGCTCGGCTGTTTCCTCGCCCGACGACGAGAAAATCGTTTACTCGGAAGTCGCGGACGACTTTATAAAAGGCTATTCCGCGGGCGACAAGATAACGCTCGACTTCGGCGATATTTTGCTTCAGCTCGCCGAGCAGGGCGACAGAGAATTAAGCGATTACGAAAAACAGTTTTTCGCTTTGCTTGATCCCGTTACGGTGACCGTTGCCGGGACTCTCGAAAACCCGCTTCTGTTTTCCAAAGGCGGCGAGCCGAGTTATCTCAACGAAACGGACGAAATTCCGGATGTGATGATTGACGACGGATTTATCTTCCTCGACGACGCGTTATATCTTCCGTTTTCGGTCATTCCCGTCGCCACGGCGATTTCCGACATATATATTTCATTGCCGAAGAGAAGCGGCATCAAACTCTTTTCGGGCGAATATAAAGAACTCGTTGCGCGCGGAGAAACGAAAATTACGGAAATTCTTGCTTACGTTTCGGGCGCGGACGAGGAAACGATTAAAGAACAAACGGCGTTTTTAACTCTCGGCGACAATTTCAGTTTCAAATCGATCAATGCTTACGCAGGCAAAATTACGGGGCTTGCGGTTGCGCTTGCCGTGGCGTTCACGTTCATAACGGCTCTCGTCGTTCTCTCCAATATGACGAGGCTTATGGAAGAGGAACGCGCGCAGACGGCGTGCCTTATAACGCTCGGCTATTCGCCGAAGCAGGTGATAGGAAAATATCTGTTGTTCGTCTTTGTCGCGACGTCGGTCGGCGGCGTGGCGGCGTATTTCGTCGGAACGGGGCTTTGTTCCTTTATTTATCTCGTTTTCGGTTACAGTTACGTTATGCCTCCCGAATCGGGGGTTTTTTCCGCAACGGCGTTCCTTATTTCGTTCGCGTTCATTGTCGTAACGGCTCTTTTCGCAACTCTTCGTTCGGGACTTAAAACGTCGGCGGAAACCCCCGCCGAACTTTTGAAACCGCGTTCGCCCGTTCCCGGCAAAAAAGTAATAATCGAAAAAATACCGTTCATCTGGAACAGGCTGTCGTTTAAATACAAATCTACCGCGAGAAACGTGTTGCGGTATATGAACAGATTTATCATGACGGTCGTCGCGGTGGCGGGGTCGATGGGGCTTGTAATCGCGGGGCTTGCGCTTCTCGATATGTGTCTTTTCGGTAATTTCGGTAACGCGTCGATAGCCTGGCTTGCGGTCGTGGTGGTCGCGTTCGCCGCGCTTTTAACTCTCACCGCTATTTACACGATAACGAATATTTCGATAAGCGAAAGAAACCGCGAAATTGCGACGCTTATGGTTCTCGGCTATTACGACGGAGAGGTTTCGGGGTATATTTATCGCGAAATTTATATCGACGTCGTCGTCGGCGTGTTGTTCGGTTACGGCGTCGGCGCGGTTCTGGCAAATATAGTGTTTGCGGTTATGGGCGTCGGCTCGCTGGCGAAAATCGGCTGGTACGTGTGGCTTATCGCTCCCGCCGTGGTCTGGTTCTTCACGTTTCTTGTCACGATAATTCTTCGTAAAAGGATAATTTCCGTGGATATGAACGCGAGCCTTAAAGCCGCCGAATAAGTTTCAAAAACTCAATCGGATTTAAAACGGGCGGCTATAAGGCGATTAACGCCCGTTTTTAATTGTTTTTCGACAAATCGCTCGTTTGGTTAATCCGGTTTTGTTGCCGAAGGACCGCGGCTTGTTTTATTCTTGTCCGGCATACGCTTGACAAAATGCGGGGTTTTATTACTTGACAAAATGCGGGGTTTTATTATATATTAAAAGAGCAATAATAAAAACAGAAGGGCCGCAAAAAATAAAAGGATGAATTGCCTCATAACGAAAGGCCCGGAAAAAGGAGAAAAAGATTATGGTCAGATACGACGTTTACGAAGAAAAAGTGAGAGGACTTTACAAGACTTTGGAAGAGGCAGGATACTCTCTTTGACGTCGACAATCTCAGAATCAAATTAAAAGAACTCGAAACGGAACTCGAAAAGCCGGAAGTCTGGTCGGACATAGAAAAATCCAAACACGTTTCGAGAGAAGCGCAGAGCATAAGGAATAAACTCGACGTTTTCGATAAGGCGAAAAAAGCGGTTTCGGACGCGGAAGTGATGATCGAACTTGCCGAAGAAGAGGGCGACGAAAGCGTTCTCGAAGAGGTGGACAAAGATCTCAGCGAAGCCGAAAAGGAAATCGAGGAGATTCGTCTGCGTACTTTGCTTAAAGGTAAGTACGACGGTTGCGACGCTATTTTAACTCTTCACGCCGGAGCGGGCGGAACGGAAGCGTGCGACTGGACGGAAATGCTTTACAGAATGTATATCTGTTACGCGGAAAAGCACGGCTACAAAATAACCGAATACGACAGGCTCGACGGCGACGGCGCGGGGCTTAAATCGGTGTGCTTCAAAGTCGAGGGCGAAAACGCTTACGGCTATCTTAAAGCGGAAAAGGGGATTCATAGGCTCGTCCGTATTTCGCCGTTCGACGCCAACGCGAGAAGACAGACGTCTTTTTCGTCCGTGGACGTAATGCCCGACATTCAGGACGAGGGCGACATCGAAATCCGTCCGGACGAGATTAAAGTGGACACTTATCGTTCTTCGGGCGCGGGCGGTCAGCACGTCAACAAAACCGAATCGGCGGTCCGCATAACGCACATTCCCACGGGCATAATCGTCGCCTGCCAGAACGAGCGCAGTCAGGTTCAGAACAAAGAACAGGCAATGCGTATGCTTATGAACAAACTTCTCGAAAAGCGCGAAGAAGAGAGAATGCAGGAAGCGAGCGCGATAAAGGGCGAAGTTAAAAAAATCGAATGGGGCAGCCAGATAAGGAGTTACGTTTTCTGTCCGTATACTCTTGTGAAAGATCACAGAACGGGTTCGGAAACGGGTAACGTTCAGGCGGTTATGAACGGCGATATCGACCAGTTTATCATCGATTATCTCAAACAGTGTTAAAAGGCGACGATTGAAATGTATTCCGAAATAAAAAAATCGTTCGTCGCTTTTCCGGGCGCGATTATTCTCGCGATAGAATCTTCGTGCGACGAAACCGCGGCGGCGGTGATAAAAGGGGGCAGGGAAATCCTGTCCTCAAAAATTATGAGTTCGGCGACCGAACACGTCCGTTTTGGCGGGGTTGTGCCGGAAATCGCTTCGAGGGCGCACACTTCGGCGGTGTCGCTCGTCGTGAAAGAAGCGATAGAGGCGGCGGGACTTGACCTTAACGATATCGACGCCGTTGCCGTAACTTACGGCGCGGGGCTTTTGGGGGCGTTGCTCGTAGGCGTTTCTTACGCGAAGTCGCTTGCCTACGCGCTCGATAAGCCGCTTATCGCCGTGAGCCACATAAGAGGACATCTCGCGGCGGCGTATCTGTCCGACAAAACACTCGAACCTCCGTTCGTGAGTTTGCTTGCGAGCGGCGGACATACCGCGGTAATCGTGGTGGAATCCTATAACGAATTCAAAATACTCGGTTCAACGCTCGACGACGCCGTTGGCGAAGCCTTCGATAAGGTCGCGCGCGTTCTCGGGCTTAATTATCCCGGCGGACCGAACATAGAAAAACTCGCCAAAGAGGGGGAAAACAACGTTAAATTCCCCAAAATGCTCAAAGGCGAGGGCGGTTATAATTTTTCTTACAGCGGGCTTAAAACCGCGGTGATCAATTACGTTCACAACAAACAGCAGACGGGCGAGCCTTATTCCCGAGCGGACGTCGCTTGTTCGTTTCAGGCTGCCGCGCTCGACGTTCTCGTAGAAAAAGCGGTGGAGGCGGCAAAAGAATATTCTTTGTCCACGATAACCGCGGGCGGCGGGGTTGTCGCGAACGGCTATCTCAGAGAAAAACTCAAAGCGGCTTGCGACAAAAACGGACTGAAACTCGTTCTGCCGGAAAAGGTTCTTTGCACCGACAACGCGGCTATGATCGGCGCGGAAGGGTATCTGAGATATTTAAACGGCGAATTCGCCGATTTGTCGCTCAACGCCAAGGCTCGCGTGGAACTTAAATAACGGAAGAACGATAGCCGCCGTTGCGGCGAACGCGACCTGAAAACCCGCGTATAAGTCGATTAACGTGTGTTTTTCTATAACACTTTTCGAAATCGAAAGGGTTTGAATTACGGCATATCGGCGATAACCCAGAAGTTATGAGCGAACCCGACGATTATCAGATAAACGTTCAGCACGATAAGCACGGGCATAAAAACCATCATAAGCAGGCTTCTCAGACGATATTTAAAAACGAACATCGCAATATAAACGCCTGCCGCGCCGCCTAAAAGCGCCGCCATGAAAACACTCCCGTCGCGCACTTTGGAGCAATCTCCGTCACATTCGGCGTTCCTTTGAGCGCGCAGAAGCAAAAACGAATATACGTTGATCGCGACGTAATACACCGCGACGAGTATCTGAATAAGTACCAGCATATAAAAAGTATGCGTTTCGGGCGATAAAATAATCTTAAAAGGGAGCGTTTTTTCAAAAAAACCGCAAAAAAACGTAAAAAAACGCAAAAAAAACGCAAAAACCCGCGAAAAGACGGAAAATTAAAGGAAAAAATCGCGAAACCCTTTGCAAAAAAGAAAAAATGTGTTAAAATGTTTTTAATCGGGACGGAAAAGCCGGGATGGCGATTCCTTTTTCGCTGACGAAATAACTCGGCGGACGAAACCGAAACACCAAAGGAGAGGACGTTATGAGATGTATGTATTGCGGGCATCTTGACAGCAAGGTCGTGGATTCCCGTCAGACAGAGGACGGAACGGCAATCCGCCGCAGAAGAGAATGTATCAACTGCGGGAAACGCTTCACGACTTACGAAACCATCGAAACCACGCCCGTTCTCGTTGTTAAAAACAACGGAAACAGACAGTCTTTCGACCCGAACAAACTTAAAAACGGCATCATCAAAGCGTGTGAAAAACGCCCCGTGCCTATGTGGGAAATCGATAAACTCGTCGAGGATATTCAAAAAAAGGTTTATAACTCGCTCGAACAGGAAGTCACCACAAAGGAACTCGGCGAAATGGTTATGGACGGCTTGAAACAGATCGACGAGGTCGCTTACGTCAGATTCGCCTCGGTTTATCGCCAGTTCAAGGATATTTCCACTTTTATGAAGGAACTCAAAAAACTTCAGAAAGACAACGTCGTCAAAGAACATAAAAACGAAAAACAGCCCGAGGAAAACGGCTGAAAAGAAGAAAAGAGGATTTGAAATGAAAAGAATTATTACGGCGATGCTCGCCCTGATGCTTTGCGTAACGTCGGTTTGCGCTCTCGCTTCGTGTAAGAACAAAAATCAGCCTTCCACGGGCTGGGAAGTGCAGAGAATTTTGGAAAGCGGAGATACGACCGCCGAAAGCGGAACAACCGCGGAGGAAACTCTCCATAAACTCGGTTTCACCGTGGGCGACGGCTCGAAAAGAGTTTCCGAAATCTGGGTAAATATTCCTAAAATGTATGAAAACGAAGCGGAGTTATCGGTGGACGTTTATTCGAGTTCGAGCGATTCGCTCGTGAAAAGAAGCGCAAGTCCCACGTATCCCACGTATACCCGCAAAATCACGAAAAGCGAAGCGAAACAGGCTAAGGGTCTGAACTATTGGATAAAACTCGATTTCAACGACGCCTGGAAAGATAAAGCGACTTCTTACGCGAAGAACGTTATGATAAGCGTCAAAGGAACGTTTGAATTTAACGAAATCTTTTTTCTTGATCAGAACGGCAAACAACTTTCCGTAAGCCTTTCCAAAATCAATTACTGGTATTTGCCCGAAAACGTGAATTATATGAGAAACGTAGTAAAGACGGCGGATATTCCCGATATGGAAAAAAGCCCCCGGAAACTTATCGACGAGCAGGATAAATTCGCTCTTCGCAACAAGTAATAAAAAAATTCAACAAACGAAACGCGCGGGCGAGGAAACCGAATGGTTTCCTCGCCCGCGCTTATTATGCTATATTATAACGGGTTATAAGTTTTATAAGTTTTATGCCGCCGCATAGCCACAGGCGATTGCGTTCGAACTCGGTCTTGCCTTGTGTTTTTTGACTAATACGTTGTTTCGTTCGCGTGTTATATATACAGTATTAACGCGCTCACGCGCCTTGTCTTAGCCTAAAAACGCAAGGCAAGACTTGTCGACAACCAAAACGCCGATATTTACGATGATTTTTGGTAAAGGCGAACGCAGACGTACTATACGTACTTCAAGCGAGAATTTGACAAAAAGCGCGGAAATTGCGGCGTTTTGGCGGGTTCTAACGCAATCGCCTGCGGCTAACGGCAAGCGGTTGTTTTCTTATTTCTCTTCCGCAAGTTTCGCCGTTTTCAAAAATCCGAACACGCTTTCGATCGCGCTCTGGCAGGCGGTCAACTGAGAATAGGTTTCGCCCACGCAAAGGGTAAGTTTCTGCGCGTTTCTTATCTTGAAGAAGAATCTGCCTTTCTTGTCGCTGTCGATTATAAAGTTGCCGTTCAGACCGTTCTGCGTGATGTTTTCAACCGCGTCTTTTGCGGAAGAATAGGAGGCGTAAGATTCGCTGCTTAACAGCAATTCTCCGTTGGAAGCGAACAGTTGAGCGATAAACGTTTCGTCGTCGAGTTCGGAAATCACCCACTTGCCGCTGTTTTTGCGCGGGGTGTAAGTCTCGTCTTGGCCGGGCGTGTAATTAATGATCGTAACGTCTTTTTCGACTTTTTCCGCAAGCGGAGAATCGACGAAATTTTTAACCGATTCGATAGATTTGAGGCAAGCCGATTTGTTCGCGTAAGTTTCCCCGGCGCACAAAAGACGGTTTTTCGAGGTCTTGAGTTTAAAGAAATAATTTTTGTTCTTGTCGCGGTAATAGGTGAAGTTTTCGTCGATCGCGGCGTTCTTCCTAATCGTAGCGATGCCTTTTTTAGCGCCGTCGGGCGAAGAATAAGTTTCGCTCGTCAGCATGATTTCCTTGTTGTTCGCGTAAAGATACGCAACGAATTCCCCTTCGCCCTTTTCTTTTATAACCCATTTGCCGAGTGTTTTTTTATCCGTCGCGGGCTTTTCCGCGACGACTTTTTCCTTCGTGGTTTTTTCTGTTACGGACTTTTCCGCAACGGTTTGCTCCGTCGCGACTTTTTCGGCGGGGACGTCCGCTTCCGTCTTTACGGTTGCGTTTTTTGTTGATCCTTTTTTCATAATTTCCTCCTTAATGTTTTCTTTTTTAACGCTTTTAACGCTTTCCGACGCGTCCGCGAACGTTTTTTCGTCGGTTTCGGCGTTTTTTTCGGTAAGGTCGTCGATCGAAAGTTGCGTGGATATGGCAGCGTCCGTTTCCTTGTTATCGTTCGTCGCGGTTTTTCTCTTTCCGTCTTTTTCCGCTTTTTTGCCCGATTTTTTCTGCTTTTTAGCAGATTCGTCGCTTTCGTCGTTCGCTTTTACGGTGTCGTTCGGTCCGGATTCGGGGCGGAGCGTCCGAGTCGCTTGCGCGTCGGCGTTTTCCGTCGGTTTCGGGTTGTTCGCTTCGGTTCCGCGTTGCGCCTTGACGGGCGGAAGTTTCGTTCGCAGAACGCCTTCGAATCCCCTCTCGCCTTTGAGCCAGTCCATCTCGTGAACGGTGAATTCGGGAAGATTTTCGTTCGCGTTGATCTCCTCGGTGTCATCGTTCACAATCGGCACTTCTTTAAACATTTCGGCGTACTTTTTATCACGTTTTTGCTGTTTCTTCTTTGCCGCAACGATTAAAAATACGACGACGGCGATAACTACGACCGCGGCAAAAATTATCGTTACGACGCGGTTATTCGCAATAAAATCCAAAATTGCTTTCATTTTTTCCCTTTAAAATCGCAAATTAAATCTTCAATGTCGCAATTTCGCTTTAATTATACAATATTTTCATAAATAAATCAACTTAAATATGACCAAACCGTGAAATCGCGTATTTTTCGGCTATCAAATCGCGTCGGGAGGACATGGCGAGTTCTTGCAAAAAAGAACAGGGTATGATATAATCCCGGGTATGATATAATCCGATAAGGAAAGCAATGCCTATGATACTTTTTTTCGATACGGAAACGACGGGGCTGATACCCGGCAGAATAATTCAACTTTCTTACGTAATGCAGAGCGAAACGGAAACGCGGGCGAAAAACTTCTTTTTTGCCGTGGAATATATCGAGCCGTCGGCAGTCGCGGTGCACGGCTTCACGCCGGAAAAACTCGCGGTTTTGTCGAACGGAAAGACTTTCTCGTGCGATATCGACGAAATTTACGACGATTTTTCCTCGGCGGACCTTATCGTGGCTCACAACGTGAAGTTCGATATAAACTTTATGATAGCGGAATTCTGTTATCAGGACAGGCGTTTCCGTTATAAACAGGAGTTCGATACGATGAGGTTTTTTACGAATATAATGAAACTCCCGAGGGAAAACCACGCGGGGTATAAGTATCCCAAACTTTCCGAACTCATCGAATTTCTGGATATTTATCCTTATGACGTGACGCGAAAAACCGTCGAACTGTTTTCTGTTCTCGACGTGGGCGGACACGACGCGCGCTACGATACCGCCGCGCTTTATCTTGCTTTTAACGAGGGCGCAAAACGCATAGGCGACCTGGCGGAAATAAAAGAGAAGTATCTGCGTTCGGTCGCCGGCGACGATGAGTAAAATTGTGTTAATTACAGATAAAATTAGTCGATAATCGACTTATAGGTAAAGATTTGCAAAATAAAAGCCTCCCGAAGCGGGAGGCTTTTCTGGTTTTTTAGCCGAGAGGGATTCGAACCCCTCTCGGCTAAGTGAATCAGACGAGTTTTTTGCCGAAGAACATAAACACGCCGTCTACGATAAGGATTACGCCGATAACGATAAGGAACGTGTCGGTAACCTGCCATTTGCTGACGATGAGCAGAACGCCGATGACTATCGTAAGGATCGCCGCGAGAAGAGCAACGATGTTTATCTTCGAGAATCTGAGGCAGGCAACGAGTTCGAGAATGCCTTTCACCACGAGGACCACGCCGAGAACGAGGAGAACTATCTCGAGGAAAAGCCAGCCGCCGAGAATGATGAGCGCGCCGATCGCCGCCGTGACGATACCGTAAACGAGGTCGCCTTTTAAAATAGCGAGCACGCCGATAACGATCGCGATGATACCGGCTATCGTCATTGCCCAGTTGAGCATCTGCGTTCTGAAAATGCAGAGCATTGCGCCCAGAACGATGTAAACCAGCGCGGAGATAAGCAGATTCTTGTCCTCGGTCGATCTGATTCTTTTAACTTTTGTTTTGCTTTCTTTTTTTGCCATAATATAACTCCTTCGGCGCGTCTTCGTCGCGTTTGAGATTTTGCCCGACGATCGCCGCCTATTTTTCTTTTTTTATCGGTTTGATTTAAAATTATTTCAAAAATCCGTCCACGATTTTTTCTTCGGCTTCTTTTTCCGTCAAGCCGAGCGACATAAGTTTTATGAGTTGTTCCCCCGCGATTTTGCCTATCGCCGCTTCGTGGATAAGACTTGCGTCAACGTTGTTCGCGTTGAGTTCGGGCTTAGCCGTAACGGAGCCGTTGTCCATGATAATCGCGTCGCATTCGGTATGCCCCGAGCATTTCGCGTTTCCGTCCATGCAGGAAATGTATTTCTGATGCGAATCGTCTTTGGCTATCGACCTCGAAATTACGTGCGCGCCCGAGTTTTTGCCGTTCAGCGCAACGTGGAAATTCGTTTCGGCGTATTGCTTGCCGTGCGTCATTATCTTTTCGTGAATAACAAGCGTCGCGCCGTCTTTCAACACGGCGTCGGTTTTCCTTATCGCGGAATCCACGCCTTTAATCTGCGCAGTTTCCATCGTCATCGAGCCGCCCTCGTCGATTTCTACCAAAGTGGTGGGGTTGAGGATTCTTTCGCCCGTTCCCTCGCCCTCGCCGTAATGCTTTTCGATATACAAAACCTTCGCGTTTTTGCCGATATGGAAAGCGTGAATTCCGTCGTGTTCGCTCTTCAAACCGCCCGCGTTGTGTATGCCGCAACCTGCGACTATGGTTACGTCCGCGCCGTCGGCAACGTAAAAGTCGTTATAAACGAGGTCGTTAAGCCCCGTTTCGGTGAGAATGACGGGGATATCAACCCTTTCGCCTTTCGTTTCCGATTTTATATAAATGTCGATGCCCGGCTTGTCCTTTTTCGTCACTATGTCTATGTGCGCGGTGACGTTTCTCCCGGCGAGTTTTCCGTTTTCGCGGACGTTATAAGCCCCCGCGGGGATCGCTTCCAGCCCGGCTATTTCTTTGAGCAGACTTTTTTCGGTGTTGCCTAAATTCATAAAACCGCCTCCTTGGTTTTGTCTTTAAGTACGTTGCAGGTGGAGGAAGCGGATAAAATTCCGGGCAGAACGTCGCTGCCTTTTCCGTCTTTCGTCACTTCGCCGTCCGAAATAACGATTATTCTGTCGGCAATCGAGAGAATTCTTTCCTGATGCGAGATGATGAGGAGCGATTCCGCGGTTTTTGCCGCGAGATTTTCAAAAACGCGGATAAGGCTGTTGAAACTCCACAGGTCGATGCCCGCTTCGGGTTCGTCGAAAATCGTGAATTTGCTCTTTCTGGCGAGAGTGATCGCTATTTCGATTCGTTTCAGTTCGCCGCCCGAAAGGCTCGCGTTTATCTCTCTGTCCACGTATTCCCTCGCGCAAAGCCCCACTTCGGAAAGATAACCGCAGATTTCGCTTACGGAAAGTTTTTTGCCGCTCGCGATTTCTATGAGGTCGGTCACGGTTATGCCCTTGAACTTGACCGGTTGCTGAAAAGCGAACGCGATTCCGGCTTTCGCCCTGTCCGTAACGGATAAATCCGTCACGTCTTTTCCGTCGAAAATTATCCGACCGCTCGTCGGCTTGATTATCCCCATGATGATTTTGGCGAGGGTGGATTTACCTCCGCCGTTGGGCCCGGTGAACGCGATGAATTTTTCGTTCAGTTTAAGGCTCACGTTTTTGATTATGTCTTTTTTCACGCCGTCGTTTTCGGCGGAGTAACATATATTTCGTAATTCGAGCATATTTTTCTCCGGATACAATTTTCCGTTTAAATTATATCATCGCGGAAAGGAATTGTCAACGAGTGAACGCCGTCGGCATATTTTTCAGGCAAAATTGTTGACCGGGCGGGCTCAACTATGATATTATGAAAAAAGGAGGGTGGTTTTTATGAAATCGATTAAAATTTCGGCGATAATCATGTCGCTGATGATGGTATGTTGTCTTTGTCTTTCGTGTCTCGAAGGTTCTGCGGGCGGCTCGCCGACCGATTCGCTCGGCGGCGATCCAATGATTTCTGCTTCGGAAAGAGAAGATTCGGGGTCGGACGAGCAGGATTCTTCCGCGGGCGACAGCAAGGGCGAATCGAGCGACGGGAATTACGGCGAAAGCGATTCCGGCAAAGAAGACGAAACGGGTTCGTCCGGTGGCGAATCTGCGGGATGCGCTCACGAGTTGAAGAGAGACATCGTCGCCGCAACCTGCACTACGGTTGGCGGAACCGTTGAAACCTGCAAAAAAGGTTGCGGTTATAAAAAGATATATCATAAAGTTTTGCCGACGGAACATAATATCGTGAAAGGCATTTGCGTGTGGTGCGAAAAAACGGAAAACGAAATCGAATGGTACGAATTTAAATTCCACTGGGCTGTCGGCGACGACAGCAAGGTCGAAACCTTTAAACTCGACAAGCAGACGGAAGATATCGGCGAAGTTCTTGAAAACAAGGCGTGGGAAATAACCTGGAAACACCGCGAAGAAAGTCCGAGCCTTAATTGGACGATTGTTGACGAATGGTTTGTGGACAGAAGCATAGCGATTTCTTTCAAGGGTTGGGACGGCGGAACGTTCGATTATTATAAACATAGGGGGCAGCCCGGCTGCGGACCGGGACTCGACGGAACGCATTTTATGAATACAACCGATTGCCCGGGAGAGCCGTTTTGTTCGGTAGTCGGATATCGTTACGGCGAATGTAATCAGTGTCATTACAAAGAATGGCTTAACGACATTCCCGCATACGGTCACGAATATATAAATGACGGCGGCGAAGAAGTTTGTCAATGGTGCAGAAAAACCAGAACGGAAATTGAAAACGAAAGCGTATAAGTCGATAAACGCGATAAAACGCCCCGGCATCGGATGAGTCCGATGCCGGGGCGTTCTTTGTTAAAATATTGCTCTTAAGGCGAAATTATCAGGCGTGTTTTGCATTGCGGATTTTCTTCACGATAACCACGATTTCGTGCCAGATGAGCGGCGCGAGCGAGCAGACGGCGGTTACGAGCCATTCAAATGCCGTAAGGTTTGCGGTCGTGAACACCATTCTCGCCGCGGGAATTTCGATTACGGCGAGTTGAAGAATAATACCGAACGCGAACGCAATACCCATCATGAAGTTGCCGCTTTTAAACACCGCGAAAGAAGATTTGTTGGCGTTGCGCATTCCGAACATATGGAAGAGTTCGCCGAACGCGAGCGTGGTGAACGCCATCGTCTGAGCCTGATGAAGAATATCGGCGTTCGCGGAATAAAGCGCTTTGATTGCCGAAAGACCGAACGTTCCGTTGAGCCATGCCGCCGAGAAATAAGCGAGAAGTACGGAAACGGTGAGAATCGCGCCCCTTACCAGAACGAGCGTCATTCCGCCGTGAGCGAAAATGCTTTCGTTCGGGTTGCGCGGCTTTTCGTCGAGAACGTCGCTCGTGGTTTTATCCATGCCGAGCGCGATCGCCGGCAAACTGTCGGTGATGAGGTTTATCCACAAAAGGTGGATTGCGATAAGCGGAGCGGGCAGACCTACGCAGATAATCAGGAACATTGCGAGGACTTCGGCTATGTTGCTGGAAATAAGGAACAGAATAGTCTTTTTGATATTCGCGAAAATTCCTCTGCCTTCCTCCACGGCTTTTTCGATCGAGGCGAAGTTGTCGTCGGTGAGAACCATATCCGCCGCGCCTTTGGCAACGTCCGTGCCGGTTATGCCCATCGCGATGCCGATATCCGCGGCTTTAAGGCTCGGGGCGTCGTTCACGCCGTCGCCCGTCATCGCGCAGATGTTGCCGTTGGCCTTGAACGCCTTGACGATCTGCACTTTGTTTTCGGGGGAAACCCTTGCGAAAACCCTTGCCGTTTTGCACGTTTCGCGCAGTTCTTCTTCAGTCATCGCGTCAACTTCCGCGCCCGTTTTGCATTGATTTTTGTCGTTGCAAATGCCGAGTTCTTTCGCTATCGCGAACGCGGTGTCCTTGTGATCGCCCGTTATCATAACGGTTACGATTCCCGCGCGTCTGAACTTTGCAACCGCGCCTTTCGCTTCGGGGCGGGCAGGGTCTACCATTGCGACAAGCCCTACGAACGTAAGGTCGTTTTCGTCGGGAACGTCCGTTTCCTTGGTCGCGAGGGCGAGAACCCTGAGCGCTTTATCCGAAAAATACGAGTTGGTTTCGTAGATTTTTTCGACGTCGGCTTCGGTTATCGGGCGGATTTCGCCGTTTTCGAGAATCTTCGTCGTATGTTTTAAAATGGAATCGAGCGCGCCTTTCGTGAAGCCGACGTTTCCGCTTTTGCCGTTATGCACCGTCGTCATCATCTTTCTTTCGCTGTCGAACGGCAGTTCGTCGATACGCGGCGAAAGGCTTTCGAGTTCCGATTTTTTTCTGCCGATTTCCATCGCGAAGTTGACGAGCGCTATCTCCGTCGGGTCGCCGTAAACGCCTTCTTCAACGGTCGCGTTGGAGCAGAGGCACATTCCTTCCGCGAGGAGCGGGAAGTCTTGCAGACCTGCGTTCGCGAAGTCTTCGCGTTTGACGATTTTGCCGTCGGCGTAAGCCTCGACAACGGTCATTTTGTTCTGAGTGAGCGTGCCTGTTTTATCGGAGCAGACAACCGAAACCGCGCCGAGCGTTTCCACGGACGGGAGTTTTCTCACAATCGTGTTGGCTTTCACCATTTTCTGAACGCCTATCGCGAGAACTATCGTAACCACGGCGGGCAGTCCTTCGGGAATCGCCGCGACGGCGAGCGAAATGGACGACAAAACGGTTTCTATGTACGCTTCGAGTTCTCCGCCTCTGCCGTCGATGAATATCCACACGAGGTCGGCTATGAACACCGCCACCACGACCGCGAGCGTTAAAAGTCCGAGCGACTTGGAGAGTTTTGCAAGGACTTTCTGCAAAGGCGTGAGTTCTTCCTCCGCGTCGTCCAGAGCGGTGGCTATTTTACCGATTTCGGTATCCATTCCCGTCGCCGCGACGACGCCGAGTCCTCTTCCGTAAGTGACGGGAGCGGACATATAAACGCAGTTTACTCTGTCCGCAACGCCCACCGGCTCGGAAAGAGTGACGGACGCGTCCTTTTCAACCTGCGTCGATTCGCCCGTAAGGCTCGATTCGTTTGCTTTGAGATTGTAAGATTCTAAAAGTCTGATATCCGCGCATACGGTGTCGCCCTCTTCGAGAACGACTATATCGCCCACGACCAGATCTTCCGATTTAATTTTGCGGCGTTTTCCGTCGCGGATGACGGTCGCTTCGGGGCTGGAAAGTTTTTTGAGCGCGTCGAGCGAGGAGCGCGCTTTTATTTCCTGAACCGTTCCGAGAACGGCGTTGATAAGCACCACGCAAAGGATGATTATAACGTCCGGCCAGTCGCCCACGCCGAAAAAGTCGAACGCGTTGCCCGCGCGGAGCCATTTCACCGTGTCGTAAATCGAAATGGCGGCGGTAACTAAAATCGCGGCGAAAAGCACGAAAATCATCGCGTCGTTAAACTGCGCGAAGAAAATTTTGTACCAAGGGTCTTTCGCTTTTTCGGCAAGTTTGTTCTTGCCATTCGCTTCAAGCCTCTTCGCGGCTTCTTCTTCCGTAAGCCCGTGTTTGCGGTCGGTTTTCAGCCGTTCGACAATCTGTTCGCTTGTCAGAGTTTCAAAATTTTTAACCTTTTCCATTTTTACAAAATTCCTTTAAGAAATATTTCGATTCCTATCAATATTAATATAATACCGCCGGCGATTCCGGCTTTGTTTGCGAGTTTGGTTCCGAATTTTCTGCCGAGAAAGAGCCCCGCAATGCAGATGCCGAGCGTTACCGCGGCGATTATTACCGCGGCGACGAGCGCGTGGGCGACGTCGTATTCGGCGAGAGTGAAACCAACGGAGAACGCGTCGATCGAAGTGGCGACGCCCTGAACGAGAAGTTGTCCGAGCGTGACTTTCATCGCCGGTTCTTCGGAGTTGCGGTTTTTGATGCCTTCGAAGAGCATTTTGCCGCCGATGAAAAGCAGAAGCCCGAGCGCGACGTACGGAATTGCTTTTTCAAACGATCCGAACGCTTCCGCGGCAATGCTGACCAAAAGCCAGCCCGCCATCGGCATCAGAAACTGGAAAAAAGCGAACGTTCCCGAAATAAGGAATCGTTTGCCGCGTTTCATATCCGGTTCGGCAAGTCCGTTGGCGAGAGAAACGGAAAACGCGTCCATCGCAAGCCCCGCGCCGAGCAGAGCGCTGTTGAAGAAAAATAAAAAACCCCACATAAAAACCCTCGCAAACCATGCGAGGGTGAATAAACGAAATAAAAGGGCAGACCGACGCATAGCAAAGGACGTTATACTCAAGTCTCGTAATTTGAAACAAGCCAGATCGAACGTGTCGCAGCCGTTATGCAGACAATTCCGTTCAAGCGGGGATGTTGACTTGTTACGCCTGAGTTTCGACACAATCTGTGGTCAAGCGCTTACTACTCCCTATCGTTGAGCCGATTGTAACACATAGTAAATTTAAAGTCAAGCGAAATCCATATTAAATTTTATAAATAAAAACGCAAAACGAATTGTGAAATAAAACGCCGTCGCGTTATGAAAAAATAAAGCCCCGGGCGTTTCCCCGGGACTTTCGATTGCTCTGTAAATTCGCCGATAATCGGCTTATAGACCGGTTTATTTGTCCGAAGACGCGGTTTTTCTGAATTGAAGAGGGGTTATGCCTACGGTTTTTTTGAAGATACGGCTGTAATAACTCGGATCGTCGAAACCGAGGCTTTCGGCGATGGTCACAACGGGAAAATCCGAGGAAGCGAGCATCTTTTTCGATTCGTCGATTTTTTTGTCGAGAATATATTTGCCTATGCTCACGCCCTGAAACCGCGTGAAAAGGTGCGAGAGATAGTATTTGCTCGTGTAGCATTTTTCCGCAACCTCGTCCAGAGTGAGTTTCCGCTTGAAATTTTCGTCGATATAAGCGAGGACGGTTTCCATCGTCATGCTTTTGTCGAGAAGAGCCGAGGCGTTTTCGGTGCGGTTTATCAGCCTGAAAATGTACATTATGAGCGTTCTGGAAATGTTCTGGCAAATTTCCATATAAAACCGTTCTTTAAGTTCGAATTCGGTGATTAGCGCGGTGAAATAACGGTGGAAAACGTCGTACATTTCTTCCGTGTGAAAAATCGGACCGTAAGATTCGGGCAAAAGACTGTTCGGCGGAAGATTGGTTATTTCGAGTTTGTCGTAGGCGATGAAAAGGATTTCCATCGGGTCTGTTTCGTTGCTTTTTTCGCAATGCGTCACACCGCTGTTGTAAATGAGCAGATCGCCTTTTTTCACCTGATAGTTTTTATTGTCTACCGTTATTTTGCCTTTGCCGTCCGTGATGAAGATGATTTCGAGAAATCCGTGAGAATGAGGTTCTTCTGTCCAGCCGCCGTGTTTATCGAGCGAGCCGACGTATAAAAGACGTGGTTTTAACTTGAAAGAATAATGGTTTTCAAGCAGGTGGTGCTGCCGTTCGTCGCTGTCGTATCTGTGCGTTACTAACATTCTGTCTTCTCCCGAAAAAACGCAAGAGCGTTTTTTATCATATTTCGCAGATATGATAACATTATTTTAAAAGAAAATCAATATTTATCGTAAAATTTCTCCGTAAAAATTTCAAATTTCCGGTTTTTCGTTGCGCTTAGGAGATATAAAAACAGGATTTTGTTACTCTCGGAATTCGGCAAGTAAATGCCTTGAAATTTGCAAAAAAAGGTGCGATAATTGAAAAGGCGACGGGGAAAAAGACCTTGAAACGACAGGTTTAAGTGCTTTTCCGGACACGCAATTTTATGATAAGGCGCAGGGAATATGAGCGAATTGATTTTGAAAATGACAGGTATAGACAAGCGTTTTTCGGGCGTTCACGCGCTGAAAGGCGTTGATTTCGACCTTTACGCCGGAGAAGTTCACGCTCTTATGGGCGAGAACGGAGCGGGTAAGTCAACGCTGATGAAAGTGCTTTGCGGAATACACGCTTACGACTCGGGAAGTATCGAATACTTCGGCAAAAAAGTTAAATTCGCGTCGATAGCCGAATCGCAGGCAGCGGGCATAAGCATAATTCATCAGGAACTCAATATGATGAATCACCTTACGGTCGCGCAGAATATTTATATCGGCAGAGAACCGATGAAAGGCGGGTTTATCGACGACAGGAAAATGGAAGCGGACGCGACCGAACTTTTCAAACGCATAGGCGTTCGCATCGATCCGTCGGTCAAACTCGGCTCGCTCACCGTCGGCAGACAGCAGATGGTTGAAATTGCCAAAGCCGTTTCGAGAGATTCGAAACTTCTTATTCTCGACGAACCGACCGCGGCGTTGACTCAGCCCGAGGTTGAGGATCTTTTCCGCATAATGCACGATTTGCAGAGAAAGAATATCGGAATGATATACATTTCTCACCGTATGGACGAGATAAACCGCATATCGGACAGAGTGACCGTTATGAGGGACGGCGAATACGTCGGTACGGAATATACGAAGAACCTGACCAAAGACGATATCGTTAAAATGATGGTCGGCAGGGTTATTTACGGCGAACAGAAAGAAAAAAGCCTTGTCCCGGACGACGCTCCGGTTGTCCTCGAGGCGAGAAACATCGTCAGCGGGAAAACGCTTAAAAACGTGAGTTTTAAACTCAGAAAAGGCGAAATTCTCGGATTTGCGGGGCTTATGGGCGCGGGCAGAACGGAACTTGCGAGAGCCGTTTACGGCGCGGATCCGTTCGACAGCGGAGAAATTTTCGTGAACGGAAAGAAAACGGAAATAAAAACTCCCGAGGCGGCGGTCAAACACGGAATCTGTTATCTTTCGGAGGACCGCAAACAGTTCGGGCTCATGCTCGGCAAGTCGGTAACGGAAAACACCGTTTTAGCCTCGCTGGACGATTATATCCGTTTCGGCTGGATAAACGACGCCGCCGCGAAAGCCGCAGCGGAAGAGAAAAACAAGCAACTCAGAACGAAAACCCCTTCTATGGATCAACTCCTTAAAAATCTTTCGGGCGGAAATCAACAGAAGGTAATCGTCGCGAGGTGGCTCCTGAAAGACAGCGACGTGTTTATTTTCGACGAACCCACGAGGGGAATCGACATAGGCGCGAAGAGCGAAATGTACGACCTTATGGCGGAACTTGCGGCGCAGGGGAAATCGATAATAATGATTTCTTCCGAACTTGCGGAAATCCAGAGGCTGAGCGACAGAGTAATCGTCATGTGCGAGGGCAGAATCACGGCAGACTTGCCGATCGAAGGACTCACGCAGGAAGAAATTATGAAATACGCCACGATGCGTCAACCGGCGTGATTGAGCGTAAAAAAAGGGAAATCACCGATAAATTACGGAGGGAAATGATATGGAAAACCAAAAATTGAATTTGCCGTTTAACCGCAAAATGCGTAAGGCGGCGGTAAAAGTTAAAGACGCCGCGATAACCAACGGCAAGCAGAACATCATCATAGTTGCCGCGCTCGTCGTGCTGGCTTTGATATTCTACGCTTTAAACCCCAACTTTCTCAACAGATTCAACGTCGTCAGTATGACGCAAAGCCTTGCGCCTTACGCGATACTCGCTCTCGGCGTAACGTTCGTCATCGCGACGGGCGGCATCGATCTTTCGATCGGTACGGTGTGTATCGCTTCCGCCGTCATTTCGGGTTTTTGTTACACGAAGGGAATGCCCCTCTGGCTCACCATTCCCATGATGATCGTTATCGGCGGACTTTTCGGACTTTTAAACGGATTTTTGGTTGCTAAACTCAAACTCCCCGCATTCATAGCGACGCTCGGAACGATGATGCTTTCGAGAGGTCTGAGCGCACTTATCGTTTCCGTTCCCAACATTTTCTTCCCGGGCGGAACGTGGTTCAATTCAACGTTTTCCAACCTCAACGGATTCCCCATAGGTCTTGTGTGGGTTATAGGTCTTATGCTTCTTTGCATGTACCTTATGTACAAAAACAAAGTAGGCAGATACATTCTTTCTATCGGAAGTAACGAGGAAGCCACGAGGCTTTCGGGTATAAACACCGACAAATATAAAATGCTTGCTTACGTGTTCTGCGGAATCGGCGCGGGCGTTGCCGCGATTTTCTGGTCGGCGTCCTTCACGACGGTCGCTTCGGCAACCGGTAACGGAATGGAACTCGACGCGATCGCCGGCGTTTACATCGGCGGAACGAGCGCGGCGGGCGGCGTGGCTTCGATCGCGGGGTCGGTCATCGGCAACATGATGCTCGTCGTTATAAGAAGCGGACTCAATTTCGTTCTTGCAAAGTTCAACCTTAACATGAACTCCACTTACGTGACTTACGTTCTTACGGGTATCATAGTCGTTGCGGCGGTTCTTATGGATACGATCAAGAACAAAAACGCGATGAAGGTCAAGGAAGACACGCCCAAGCAGAAAGTCAGAAAACATTACGTCGAAAGAAAAGCCGCTTTGAACGACGGAATCGACGCGATACTCGTCGACGGAACAATCACCGAGCAGGAAAGAACGTCGAGAGTGGCGGTTTTAAACGACGAACTTACCAAACTCAAAGCCGATTATTTAAGCGAAATGGAAAAACTCAAATCGCAATCGGCAAAAGCCTGACGATATCGGACGGATATCGGGCAAGGCGTAAAAATATACGGAAAAATCCCGAAAGGGTAAAATAAAGGAGGAAAAATTCCTATGAACAAATTCAGAAAGTATTTCTTACCGATCGTATGCGCAATCGCGTGTATGTTCACGACTCTCGCTTCCTGCGGCGGAAGCACCGAAAAGACGATCGCGGTAGTTGCGAAAGGCGAATCTCATGCCTTCTGGAAGTCCGTTAAGAAGGGCGCAGAGGATGCAGGCGCGAAGTACGGCTACAAAGTAACGTTCCGCGGCCCGGAAAGCGAATCCGCCAAAGATCTTCCCAGTCAGAAAGAAATGGTTACCACGGCTCTCAGCAATAAGCCTGCCGCTATGGTTCTCGCAACCATCGGCGAAGGTTTCGTGGATAGCCTTAAGAGCGCGTATGATCAGAAAATCCCCGTCGTTCAGTTCGACAGCGGTATCTGGGCAAACGACGTAAAAGCCCTCGACGCGGCTAAGAAAAACCCGATTAAATCCTCGGTTGCGACGAGCAACACGTTGGCGGCGGGACTTGCGGCGGAGAAGTTCTTCAATGCAATCAAAGCGGACATCGCTGCGGCTGAAGGAACTTACGTCGTCGGTATAATTCAGCACGACGAAACTCAGACCGGTATCGACCGCGCGAGCGGATTCGAAACCAAATTCAAGGAACTCGCAGACGCCGACGTTACCACGAAGGGTAAATACAAAATCGAAAAAGAAGTTAAGCCCGGCGACGCCGGTCAGACTTATAAAACCGCTCTTGAAGCCCTTTACGAAAAGGGAATAAAAGCGTTGTTCATGAGCAACGAAGGCGTTGTAAAACAGGTAAGCGACGCTATCTCCGCTGCAGGAACGAAGTACGACGCGATCAAGTTCTGCGGATTCGACGCAGGCACGAAGCAGATCGAATGGATGAAGAAAACCACGGGCGCGAAACTTATCGGCGCGGTGGCTCAGGACTCCTATCAGATAGGTTACAACGCCGTTGAACAGGCTGTTTTCGCGGCGGAAGGCAAAACCGTCACCGCATCCGTTGCAATCGCCGGTTCGTGGTGGGACGCTACCAACGTTGACCAGATGATTAAAAACAACATCGTTTACGAAGGTTAATCGTCTTAACAAATCAACAAAAAACCCGGGGCTGTCCGCCTCGGGTTTTTCATTTGTTTTTTCGATTATCCGGAGATAATCGTGTTATAGACCGCTTTTTGCGGTTTATTTATTTTGCTTTTGCGTTTTGAATCGGCCGTAATTTAAGCGTTGTCGGCAGGGGACTCCGTTTCCGTTGCCGCAACTTCCGCGTTCTGTCCGTCGGGTTTTTTCGCGGCTCCGGCGGCGATCTTGCCGCCTATCACGCCCGAGATGAGCGCGTTCACGTCGATACCGGTCGATTCCTTAACGCCTTCCATGATCTGGCTTGCGCTTTGCATAACGTCCTTAACCACTTTCGTGGCGTTTCCGTCGCCGTACATAACGATTTTGTCGGTGCGGGAAAGGGGCGCGGCGGCGTTTTTAACCACTTCGGGCAGAGCGGCAAGATACATTTCGAGAACGGACGCTTCGCCCATTTTCTTCTGCGCTTCGGCTTTCTTTTCGATGGCTTCCGCTTCCGCAAGACCTTTCGCTCTGATACCTTCGGCTTCCTGTTCCATCGCGTATCTGAGGGCTTCGGCTTCCGCGCGTTTCGCTTCCGCTTCCATCATCGCCTGATATTTCTTCGCGGCGGCTTCCTGTTCGGTTGCGAATCTTTCCGCTTCGGCGTCTTTCTGGCGTTTGATGAGTTCGGCTTCCGCTTCTTTCGCGATGCGGTAGTTGTTGGCGTCCGCCTGCTTTCTGATTTCGGCGTCGAGTTGCTTTTCTTTCAGAACGATAGCCTTATCCGCAAGTTCGGATTCCTTTTCCTTTTTGGCGATGTCGGCTTCGGTTTTGGCGATTTCGATCGTCTTTCTCTGGTTTTCCTGCTGAATGGAATAAGCCGCGTCCGCCGCCGCCTTTTTGGTGTCCGCCTGAACTTTGAGTTCGGCTTGCTGCACGGAAAGGGCGGTGTTCTGTTCGGCGATCTTCTTTTCCGCCTCCACCTTTACGGCGTTCGCTTCTTCCTGCGCGTGGGACGTCGCTATGGCGATATCTCTCTGCGCGTTCGCTTTTGCGATCTGGGCGTTTTTGCGGATTTGCTCCACGTTGTCGATACCCATGTTTTCGATCGTTCCGGCGTTGTCCTTGAAGTTCTGAATGTTGAAGTTAACGACTTCTATGCCGAGTTTTTCCATGTCGGGAACTACGTTTTCGGTAATCTTTTTGGCGACGCCCTGTCTGTCCTGAACCATCTCTTTAAGCCCTACCGAACCCACGATTTCACGCATGTTACCCTCGAGAACCTGAGTTACGAGGCTTACGAGTTCGGCCTGATTCATTCCGAGAAGGGATTCCGCCGCTTTTTTGAGAAGTTCGGGGTTGGACGAAACTTTAACGTTCGCAACGCCGTCCACGTTCACGTTTATGAATTCGTTCGTGGGGACGGCTTCGCTCGTTTTAACGTCCACCTGCATAACTCTGAGCGAAATTTTATCCACTCTTTCAAAGAACGGCATTCTCCAGCCGGCTTTGCCTATAAGAATTCTCTTTTTGAACGGACCCGAAATTATGTAAGCGGTGTCCGGCGGGGCTTTAAGATAACCCGCTATCAAAAAGAGGAGAATTACTGCTGCGATAACGACTAACGTTGTGATTAACCATGACGGCATAACTTTTTTTACCTCCTGTTGCGATATGTTTTGCCTTTATGTATTTTACTTCGGGGGAGTTTGTTATATTACTTCCTGCGGCAATCCGACTAAAAAAAAGACTTTTACGGCATACGTTCCGTAAAAGTCTCAAAAAACCGTTGTTCAGTTTTACGATACCGGAAAACTTATTTTTCGTCCTGACGATATCGTAACACAGCCGAGCCGTTGCAGGGCGGATTTTGTCCGCTGCGGGCAGCCGCGTCTTTACTCCCTTTCAGTGACTGTATGATAACACACGTTTTAAAAAATGTCAAGGGTTTAACCGAATTTTCATTTATTTGCTTAATGCTGTTCTGCCGAGAGAGCAAACTCCCGCAACGATAGCGGTTATACCGCCGGCGATCGCACCGTAACCGAGTTGCCACACCTTTGTGCTGTCGGAGTTGAAATCGGAGAATTTGGAAGTCGTTTCGCCGCCGATACCGAGAACGGAGCCGGAAGTCGTTACCGAAGAGAAGTTGAGCGCGAAGAAGAAAAGTATTCCTCCCGCAACGAGAGCAAGAGCCGCGATAAGCGACATAAGTTTACCCTTGGCGATGCCTACGAGTTGAAGAACGTTGATTACAAGCCCCAAAACTACGAGAACGTAAGCAAGAAGGTTGAGGAAAGAGAAGTTGATCGTCGTCGAGCCTGTGAAGAAACTGCCGCCGTCGACGGAGGAAAGTTTTTTGCCGAATGCGATCGCGATTCCGTTATACGTCGTGTCGCCGTTTACCGCCGCGATTTGCGGAAGGAAAACCATAACGACGGCAACTATTGCCAGAAGCGCGCCGACGAGCGAAATAAGTTTGTTCAGTGATTTTGCTTTTTTTGATTTCATTTTTCACTCCTGTGATTTTAGTAATAAAATTATAGCAGACTGAAAAAAATTGTCAAGCGAAGTCGTGTGAAAAAGAGGAAAATAAAAACCGTACAAAAATGATGATTTTGTACGGTTTTGGCGTAAAATTCGCGATTGTAAAACGGATTTTATATGCCGCTGCCGGCAAATTTTCTTTTCGCGGCGACGATGTGCGAAAAAAGTTCGGGCTTATCGTTCAGAATAAGTTCCCCGGGAAAGTCTACGTCTTTCAGAACGGCGAGACAGTTGCCGAAATCGGCTATTCTGTCCTTTCCGTGGCTGTCGCTCCCGAGCGAAACGAAAACGCCTTTCTTTTTGCACAAAAGCAGAATTTCCACGGTTTTTTCAATATTTTTCTCTCTGTATCCGTCGGGCGAAACTCCCACCGCGTTGAATTCGACGATCGTTCCCGTGGCTTTCGCCGCATCCGTGAGCGTTTCCGCGTTTATCGGAAAAGTCGGGTCGTCCGGATGCCCCATAATATTAATGAAAGGATTTTCCGCGGCGGCAACGAGGGCGGCCGTGTTCGCGCTCTCCGAGCCGGGTTTGATTGTTTTTTCGTGCAGGCTCGCTATGGCGTAGTCGAGTTCTTTCAGAATATCCGTCGGCAGATCGACCGTTCCTTTCGCGCTTAAAACGTTGAGTTCCGCGCCGTAGAGCATATTCACTCCGTAAAGTCTTTTGTCGCAGTATTTCAGATTTCTGAAGTAACTCTCCGAAGCCGCGCCCGGCATTTTCGGCGCGTGGTCGGTTATCCCGAGATATAAAAGTTGTCTTTTCGACGCTTCTTCCGCCATCGCGGTGAGCGTGTCGGTCGTGTGATGACCGCTCGCGATGGTGTGCGTGTGAAAGTCGGTTAAAATCTTCATAATGCGATTATATAATATTTGACGCAAAAAAACAACAAAAATAACACGCTTTGCCGAATTTTTTTATCGAAAACAACACAAAACAACATTTTTTATGAAAATTTTCAAAAATTATGTTGTTTTGTGTTGACATATGCGGAACAATGATATATAATAAAGGCGAAATGAGGATATGTGGATTTTTGTGGGATTCGCATAAGAGGTAAAATGGATTTCAGGGACATAGCGGAAAGCGACGGAAAATTGAGAATAGTTCAGGAACTCGTTCCCGGCAAACAGATAACTCTCGCTCACGTGATAGCCAATCCGGACGCGATCATGTACAGAAAACTCGGGCTTAACCCCGCAGTCGATTATTCCAAAAACGCGATCGGCATAGTCTGTATGACTCCGGCGGAATCGGCGATAGTCATGGCGGATATCGCGCTGAAGGCGAGCGGAGCGGAAATCGGGTTTGTGGACAGGTTCAGCGGCACGCTCATTCTTCTCGGAACGGTTTCCGAAGTTTCGGAATCGATAACCGCCGTCCTCGCTTACGCGGAAAGAACTTTGAAATTCACCGTGTGCAACCTCACAAAGACGTAATGAAAAGAAAGATTATGTTCATGGGGCGAAGCGGAGCGGGTAAAACCACTCTCACGCAAGCCCTTTACGGCGAGGATATCGAGTATCACAAAACTCAGTACGTAAATTACAGCAAGTATATTATCGACCCTCCGGGGGAATATATAGAGGATAAGCAATTCGGCTTCGCTCTCGCGCTTTATTCTTACGAGGTGGACGTGATAGGGTTTATCCTTGCGGCGAACGAGCCGTTTTCGCTTTATTCGCCGGCAAGCACGGCGACGGCGACGCGGGAAGTCATCGGGATAGTCACTCAGATAAATTCCGAAGGCGCGGACCCCGCTCTTGCCAAAGAATGGCTCGAAATCGCCGGGTGCGAAAAAGTTTTCTTCGTCGATTCGGTGACGAGAGAAGGGCTGGACAAGTTGATAGATTATCTCGGCTGGAACGAAAAAGACGAGCCGGAAAACAAAAAGAAGAAAACGACCGGAATTAGGACAAAAACAAAATAAAGTAAAATACATACCAAAAAAACTTCAAGGAGATAAACATGGTAAACGAATTTGAAATCAAAAAACAGATTTGCGACATCGGCAAAAGGATTTACAACCAGGGCATGGTCGCTGCGAACGACGGAAATATTTCCGTTAAACTCAACGATCACGAATTTCTTTGCACCCCCACGGGCGTATCGAAGGGATTCATGACTCCCGAGTTCATCTGCAAAGTCGATGAAAACGGCAAAGTGCTTCAGGCTAACGAAGGATTCAAGCCTTCTTCCGAAATCAAGATGCACATGAGAGTTTATAAGGAAAGACCGGACGTTAAGTCGGTAGTTCACGCTCACCCGATTTACGCGACCTCTTTCGCTATCGCGGGTATTCCTTTAACTCAGCCGATCATGCCCGAAGCGGTTATCGCTTTAGGATGCGTTCCCATTGCGGAATACGGCACTCCTTCCACCGAAGAAATTCCGGACGCGGTTTCCAAATATCTTCAGTATTTCGACGCCGTTCTTCTCGCTAACCACGGCGCGCTCACTTATTCGGACAGCCTTCTCAACGCTTATCATAAGATGGAATCCGTAGAATTCTACGCTAAACTTCTCTTCAATTCCAGACTTCTCGGCGGACCGAAGGAACTCTCCAAGGATCAGGTCGCTCGTCTGTACGAAATTCGTCGTCAGTTCGGTCTTAAAGGTAAGCACCCGGCAAATATCTGCCTCAACAATAAGAAGGGCGAATTCAGTTGCCACAACTGCGAATCCTGCGGAGCGGATATCGGATCCTGCGGCGGAAGCGACGAGGATAAGATCGCCGAAATAACCAGAAAAGTTATCGAGCAACTCGGACTTAAAAAATAAAACGCGCCGATATCCCGGCGGAGCGGTTTTGCCGTCGGGAAACAGGAGAAACAGAAATGAATATAACCGATAACGAAGTGTCGGCAATCGTCAAGGAAGTAGTTGCGAAACTCCAACTTGCCGAGCCGAAAGCGTCGCTCGGAATTTTCGACGATATGAACGAAGCCATAGCCGCCGCGAAGGAGGCTCAGGCAATCGTTAAGAAAATGCCTCTCGACGCAAGGGAGAAAGTTATCTCCAATATAAGAAAAAAGACGATCGAAAACGCCGAAATTCTCGCTCGCATGGGCGTGGAAGAAACGGGTATGGGCAACGTCGGACACAAGATAATGAAGCACAGGCTCACGGCTGAGATGACTCCGGGAACGGAAGACATCAAAACCACCGCGTGGTCGGGAGATAAAGGGCTTACGCTTATCGAAATGGGACCGTTCGGAGTAATCGGCGCGATAACGCCTTGCACCAACCCCAGCGAAACGATAATCTGCAACACGATCGGAATGTTTGCCGCGGGCAACACCGTTGTGTTCAATCCGCATCCGGCGGCTATCAAAACGTCTAATTACGCGGTTAACATGATAAACGAGGCGAGCGTTGAGGCGGGCGGACCCGCAAACATCTGCTGTTCGCTTCATCACCCCACGCTTGAATCGAGCGGAATCATGATGCACCACAAGGACATTCAGTTGCTCGTTGCAACGGGCGGTCCGGGCGTCGTAACCGCGGTTCTTTCCTCGGGTAAGAGAGGAATAGGCGCGGGCGCGGGCAATCCCCCGGCTCTCGTGGACGAAACCGCAGACGTGAGAAAAGCGGCGGAAGACATCGTGAACGGTTGCACGTTCGATAACAACCTTCCCTGCATAGCGGAAAAGGAAATCGTTGCCGTGGACAGCGTTTGCGACGAACTTATGCGTTATATGGTGGAAGAACAGGGTTGTTACCTCGCTTCCAAAGAAGTTCAGGATAAACTCATCGCCACCGTGCTTACGCCTAAAGGGCTTAACAGAAAATGCGTCGGCAGAAGCGCGAAGGCTCTTCTCAAAATGGTCGGCGTTGACGTTCCCGACAATATAAGATGTATAACGTTCGAGGGCGAAAAAGAGCATCCGCTCATCGCAACCGAACTCATGATGCCCATTCTCGGGGTGGTCAGAGCCAAAGACTTCAAGGACGCCGTCGAAAAAGCGGTATGGCTCGAACACGGAAACAGACATTCCGCTCACATTCATTCCAAGAACGTGGATCATATCACGGAATACGCGAAAGCAATCGACACGGCGATTCTCGTTAAAAACGGTCCGTCTTATGCGGCGCTCGGTTTCGGCGGCGAAGGTTACTGCACGTTCACGATCGCAAGCCGCACGGGCGAAGGTCTTACGGCGGCTCACACGTTCACCAAGTCGAGAAGATGCGTTATGGTCGAAAGCCTTTGCATCAGATAACGGTCTGAAATTAAAAGTCAATTCTCGCTTAAAAGGAGATTATATATAATATGGATAACAGCAGTATCGAAGCGATCGTAAGACAGGTGCTTGCCGGAATGACTACGGGCAACGCTTCCGCTCCCAAGGCGGCGGCAGGGCCTATTCCCGAAAAAGCAAGAGTCGCGATGCTTGTCGAAAAAGAGAGATTCGAACTTAAGGAGTACAAAATTCCCGAAATCGGCGACGACGACATTCTCGTTAAAGTCGAAGGTTGCGGAGTTTGCGGCACGGACGCTCACGAGTTCAAAAACGATCCGTTCGGTCTTATTCCCGTCGTTTTAGGTCACGAGGGTACGGGCGAAATCGTTAAAATGGGTAAAAACGTCGCGAAAGACAGCGCGGGCAAGCCTCTCGCTGTAGGCGATAAAGTCGTAACCTGCATGATTTTTGCGGACGATCCCGAAATCACGATGTACGACCTCAACAAACAGAACGTCGGGAAAGCCGACGTGTACGGTCTTATCAAGCCTATCGGCGACGATTATTTCACCGGCTGGTTTGCGGACTACATAGTCATAAAGAAAGGTTCCACCGTTTTCAACGTGTCCGACCTCGATCTCGATTCGAGAGTTCTCATCGAGCCGTGCGCGGTTCTCGTTCACGCGGTCGAAAGAGCGAAAACCACGGGTATTCTCCGTTTCAATTCGAGAGTAGTCGTTCAGGGTTGCGGACCTATCGGTCTTATCTGCATCGCGGTTTTAAGAACGATGGGTATCGAAAACATCGTAGCCGTGGACGGAAACGAGCAAAGACTTGCGTTTGCTAAACGCATGGGCGCGGATAAATCGGTTGACTTCAGAAATTACAAAGGAGCGGAGGCTCTCGGCAAAGCCGTTTACGAAACGTTCGGCGGACATTACGCGGACTTCGCGTTCCAGTGCACCGGTAATCCGATCGCTCACGCCAACATCTATAAGATGATAAGAAACGGCGGCGGACTTTGCGAACTCGGTTTCTTCATCAACGGCGGCGACGCTACGATTAACCCCCACTTCGACCTTTGCTCGAAGGAGATTACTCTGGTCGGAAGTTGGGTTTATACGCTCAGAGATTACGCCACGACGTTCGACTTTTTGAAGAGAGCGCAGGCGATAGGGCTTCCGATAAAGGAACTCATCACTCACAGATTCCCGCTCGAAGAGATTAACGAAGCGCTTAAGACGAATCTTTCGATGAAAGGTCTTAAAATCGCCGTAATCAACAAGTAAGAGGAACTAACTTATGTCGAAGGCAGTAGGTATATTAGAAGTTTACGGTCTTTCAACGGCGTTCTGCGCAGCCGACGCGGCGTGCAAAGCGGCCGACGTTACGCTGGAAAATTTCGACAAAAACAAACCGGCTAACGCAGACAAACTTCCCGTACCGCTTCTCGTGACGATAAAAATCAGAGGCGAAGTCGCGGCGGTTGAAGCCGGACTTAAGGCGGCGCGCGAAACCGCGGAAGCAATGACGGGAGTAGTTGCCGAATACGTTATTCCTAATCCTGCCGAGGATACCGAGAAAATGCTCAGACTCAGCGGAATGGATAAAAAGTAAAAACAAAAAAATAAATTTTATAAATTTAAATAATATCGGAGGATAAATATTATGTCAATGGAAGCATTGGGAATGGTTGAAACAAGAGGTCTTACCGCGGCAATCGAAGCGGCAGATTCTATGGTTAAAGCCGCTCAGGTCACTTTGATCGGAACGGAAAAGATCGGTAGCGGACTCGTAACCGTTATGGTAAGAGGCGACGTAGGCGCGGTTAAGGCTGCAGTCGAAGCGGGCGCCGCTAACGCCGCTAAACTCGGCGAACTCGTTGCGACTCACGTAATTCCCAGACCTCATCAGGACGTTGAAAAGATTTTACCCGGATTCGGCAAGTAATTTTTGCGTCGGATAAAAAATAAAAGGTAGCATTACATATGGGAAAAGCCCTTGGTTTTTTTGAAATATCCGGCGTTGTCGCGGCTGTGGACGCTCTCGATATAATGTGTAAAACCGCAGACGTGGAGTTCGTCAGTTGGGAGAAAAAACTCGGCGGCAGACTTGTGACCGTGATAATTCGCGGCGATGTTTCGGCGGTGACGGAGGCTATGGATGCCGCGGCGCAGAACGGAATAAAAAAACCCGTAAACAAAGCGGTTATCGCCAACCCGCACGAAGAAGTCGAAAAAATCGTCAAAAAAAGCGCGGAAAGGCTTGCGAAGTCCAAAGGCTGGGCTGAGCAGAGCGATCAGGAAAGCGAAAACTTCATAAAAGAAGTTTGAAACTAAAAAACAAAAAATAAAAAATAAAAAACAAACATAAGGAGAAACAATATTATGGCACTCGAAGCATTAGGAATGGTTGAGACCAGAGGACTTACGGCGGCAATCGAAGCCGCGGATTCTATGGTTAAAGCGGCTAACGTCGTTTTGATCGGAACCGAGAAGATCGGTAGCGGACTTGTTACCGTTATGGTAAGAGGCGACGTCGGCGCTGTTAAATCCGCTGTTGAAGCGGGCGCTGCGAACGCTTCCAGACTCGGCGAACTCGTTGCGACTCACGTAATTCCCAGACCTCATCAGGACGTTGAGAAGATTCTTCCCGTTTTAAAGTAATTTTAAAACAAAAGAAGAAATCTGAAGATTCGTTTTAAGACCTGATTCTGTTTTTTGCCGCCGCGGCGCGTTTTTCGCGCCGCGGCGGCGGAAACGGAACGGAAAGCCGGAATCGGAAGCCTGAATTGAAACCGAAAATCGGGCAAAAGCGGATTAACGGATAAAACGGATTAAAACGAATTAAAACGGATAAAAACGCGGGTATGCCGCAATTGTTTTCGGGCATAAAATCGGCTCGTATATTTTAAGCATACGCAAAAATAAATCGCAAAAAGGAATTACTTATGGAAACCTGCGATATCGAGAAAATCACGCGGCTCGTCATCGAGAGCCTCAAAAAAGACGATAAATCCACAGGGTTTATGGTGCCCGTGGGCGTTTCTGCAAGACATATTCATTTAACTCAGGCAGACGTCGAAACCCTTTTCGGAAAGGGATATCAACTCACCAAAAAGAAAGATCTGATGGGCGGTCAGTTCGCTTCGAACGAACTCGTAACGATCGTCGGTCTGAAACTCCGCGCAATCGAAAACGTGAGAATTTTAGGACCGGTCAGAAAAGCGTCGCAAGTGGAAATTTCCGCGACGGACGCTGTTAAACTCGGAATAAAAGCCCCCGTAAGGGAGTCCGGAAATATAGCGGGGTCTGCGCCGATAGCGGTCGTCGGGCCTTGCGGAGTACTTTATCTGAAAGAAGGTTGCATAGTCGCGAAGCGTCATATACATATGTCTCCCGCCGACGCCGAAAGGGCCGGAGTTAAAAACGGAGATATCGTTTCGGTCAAGGTGGACAACGAAAGAGCGACCACTTTCAATAACGTTCTCATAAGAGTAGATCCTTCGTTTACGCTTGAAATGCACATCGACACGGACGAGGCTAACGCTGCGGAAATCCGTACCGGCATGAAAGCGGAAATCGTCAAGGATTAAACTTGCATTTTCTTTAAAAGAGGACTAAAAAATGATTATAGGAAAAGTTGTCGGTTCGGTAGTTTCCACGAGAAAATGCGATAACCTTGTAGGCAGTAAGTTTATGATCGTAGAGCCGATTCCGAGCCTTAAGGTGGAAAACAGAATCGTTGCCGTCGACAAAGTGGGCGCCGGTATCGGCGAACTCGTTCTCATCGCGCAAGGCAGCGCGGCGAGAATAGGATGCGATATGGAAAAATCGCCCGTCGATGCGGCAATCGTAGGTATTATTGACGAAGGACAAAATTTAGAGTAATATGGAAATAGGCGCTTTAAGCAAAATTTACAGGGAAGCGGGAATAGTCGGCGCAGGCGGCGCGGGCTTCCCCACCTATGCAAAACTGAATAACAACGCAAAAACGATACTGCTTAACTGCGCGGAATGCGAACCGCTTCTGAGATTGCACAGACAACTTCTCAAGTTCCACGCCCCTGAAATCGTTTCGGCTTTTGACGAAACGAGAAAGAGCGTCGGCGCGGAAGAAGGCATCGTCTGCATAAAAGAGCATTATAAAGGCGCAATTAACGCGGTTACCGCGCTTCTTCCCGAATATCCGGCTTTAAAACTCAAAGTTTTAAGAAAGGTTTATCCCGCCGGCGACGAAGTTATGCTTATTTACGACGCGACGGGCAAAGTCGTCCGTCCCGGCGGACTTCCGATAGAAAGCGGAGTTGCGGTGTTCAACGTCGAAACGATGTATAACGCGTATCACGCGCTGAAAGGCGAACCGCTCGTTTCAAAACTCGTAACGATTGCGGGCGAAGTCGCGCATCCGAAAACGCTCAGGCTTCCGCTCGGCGCGAAACTTTCCGAGGCGATTAAACTTGCGGGCGGAGAAACGATAAAGGATTACGTTTACTGGGTGGGCGGACCTATGATGGGCAGAATCGCTTCGCCGTCGGATCCCGTCACCAAAACAACCAACTCGGTATTCGTGCTTCCGTCGGATTCGTTCGTCGTGAACAAACTCAGGTCGGACGTGAAGATAGAGGTCGGCAGAGCGGCGGCAAGTTGTTGCCAGTGCAGAACCTGCACGGATATGTGTCCGAGGAACAACGTCGGGCATCCGATCGAGCCGCATAAGATAATGCGCGCTGCGGCGTGCAACGATTTCAGCGACGTTTCCGCGTTTCTGAATACGTTTTATTGTTGCGGTTGCGGAGTGTGCGAATTGTACGCTTGTCCGCAAGGGCTTTCTCCGCGTAAACTCATTCAGACAATCAAGGGCGCGCTCAGAGCGAACGGCGTAAAACCGCCTAAGGACACGCAGGCGAGCGAAGTGAACCCGATGAGAGATTTCAGAAGAGTACCTCTCGAAAGGCTTGTCTCGAGGCTCGGCGTGAAGAAGTATCAGGCTGACGCTCCGCTTGATAATCAACTTATAGACGGGTTTTCGGAAGTTAATATACTTTGCAGTCAGCATATCGGCGCTCCTGCCGTACCGGTCGTTAAGGTCGGCGATAAGGTTGAACGCGGACAGGTTGTCGCAAAGGCGGCGGAAGGGCTTTCCGTCAATATTCACGCTTCGATAAGCGGAATTGTTACGGGCGTTACGCCGAAATGTATAACGGTTAAGAAGGTAGACTGAGATGAGTAGAGCAATCGGAATGATAGAATTTAAAACGGTGTGCGCAGGCATCACCGCAACGGATATAATGGTTAAGACTTCGGAAGTCGATATAATCGAAGCGCAGACCGTTTGTCCGGGCAAATATATAGCGATAGTTACGGGCGATCTCAGCGCGGTTAAGGCGGCTGTGGAAGCCGCCAACAATACGGACGGAGAAAAGAGTATCGACAGTTTCGTGCTCGGCAATCCCGATCCGTCGATTTTCCCCGCGATAATAGGAACGACGGACGTCGACCCCAAAACGGTGAACGCGCTCGGCGTTATCGAAACGTTCGACGCCGCGCAGATAATCGTTGCCGCGGATAACGCCGTCAAAACGTCCGACGTTGCCTTGATAGAAATAAGGCTTGCGAAGGGAATGTGCGGAAAATCTTACGTTACGTTTACCGGCGAAGTCGCCGCGGTTCAGGCGGCGGTGGAGAGGGCGAAATCGATTGTGTCCGAGAGCGGAATGCTTCTCGACGCCACGGTCATCGCTCGTCCCGACAGAAAACTTATCGAGAAAATATTGTAACATGTAACACAAGGGGCTTTCGCAAATATGTTTTTAATGTTTGCGGGGGCTTTTTTTGTAATTTTTTAAATAATCGGCGCGTCGGCGCGACCTTATAGGGGAAAAGATGCTTGCAGTTGAAAGAAAAAACAGAATATTATCTATATTACAGGAAGAAAAAAAGGTCGTCGTGGGCGAACTTGCCGAATTGTTCGACGTTTCGGAGGAAACCATTCGCCGCGACCTTGAAAAACTCGAATCGGAAGGACTGGTCGTTAAGGCTTACGGCGGCGCGGTTCTGAACGAAAATCTTCAGAGCGATATGCCGCTTGCCGTCAGAAAACGCACGAACGTTATCGGCAAGCAGAAAATAGCCGAACTCGTGGCAAGCAGAATAACCGACAATATGAGCGTTATGCTCGACTGTTCGTCCACCGCGCTTTTCATTGCGAGGAGAATAAAGGACAGAAAAAATCTGACGATAATCACCAATTCGCTTGAAATTCTCATCGAACTCAAAGACGCTAAAAACCTTAAAATTTTCTCGAGCGGCGGACTTCTCGGCGAGGATTCGTTCGCTTTGGTCGGAAATCAGGCGGACAGAATGATTTCCGAGTTTCACGTGAACGCATCGATAATTTCGTGTAAAGGCTTCGATATTGACAAGGGTTTTACCGATTCTCACGATATGCACGCGTCCACCAAGCGCGTTATGCTCGAGAATTGCGACACGCGCGTGCTTGCGGTCGACAGTTCAAAGTTCAATCACATCGCGTTCAACGTTGTCGGCACTCTTTCCGATATCGACGTCATCGTAACCGACGTTAAGCCGCCTAAGGAATGGGCGGAAAGATTTGAAAAGGCGAAAGTGGAGTGTTTGTATCCCGCGGACGCGGAGGAAGCGGCGAAGTAAACGTCGGGACGCCGACCGGGAAAAGCAAGCCGGGGTTTTTACGGCGAATCGGAATCGGGGGAGCGGGGCAAATAAAACGGGATATAAATATACGCCTATAAGTCGATTATCGGCGTATTTTCGGAGGGTATAATGAAAAAGACGAAAGTGATTTGCTTTGCTAACAACAAAGGCGGCAGCGGAAAATCCACCACGTGCGCGAGCCTCGGTTACGCGTTTGCGGCGAGAGGAAAGAAAGTTTTGCTTATCGACGGAGATATGCAACTCAACTTAACGCTCTCTTATTTCGACGAGGATAAGGCTCTCGAAATCGCGGCGGGAGATAAAAATATTTACGTCGCGCTCAAAGAGCAGAAGCCGCTTGACGGATATATTTATAAAACCGATTACGAAAACGTGGACCTCATTCCGTCATCCACGCTGATGAGTTCGATAGAGTTTGATCTTTTCGGCAAATGGCAGAGGGAATTGATTCTTAAAAAACTTCTGCGTCCGGTTATCGAAAGCGGGGTTTACGATTACGTTCTTATCGACGCGCCGCCCACGCTCGGGTGCTGGGTTATGAACGTTCTTTGCGCGTCCGATAAACTTATTCTGCCCGTCGAGGCAAGCCCGTGGGGGCTTTTCGGGCTGGCGAATATGTTTGATTTCGTCGGACAGGTGAAGGAAATTTCGCCGTCGCTCGAACTTGCGGGCATTGTTGTTACGAAGGTTGATTCGAGAAAGAATTATTTCAAGCAGACGATGGAAACGCTCAGGGATACGAAAGGTATAAACGTTTTTGATACGGTCATTCATCTCGACAGTTCCGTGGAATGGGCGCAGGATAACAGCAAACCCGTCGGCGCGTTCAAACGCAGCGCGAGGAGCGCGACCGAATACGGAGCGCTTGCCGACGAACTGATTGAAAAATTATAACGCAAGGACTTAAGCAAGGATTTAATTCGTCGTCATTGAATGACGAAAATTATAAATATCGGGAGGAAACGATTATGTCTATAGGTAAAGATAGTGTAAAAAGGGCTGCCGCAACTAAAAAAACGGCTAAGCACGCAGAAAAAAAGGCTGAAACCACAATCGCGGAAGTTGCCGTGGCGGATATTTCTTACAGATCCGGCAAAGCTTGCCCCGCGCTTGCGGAGTCGATTAAGGAAAACGGCGTTATTTTGCCGGTTATTCTGGTTAAGGACGGCGAATCGCTTAAAGTTGTCGACGGAGCGAAAAGGCTCAACGCCTTGAAAGAACTCGGCGTGACTTCGGTTAAAGCCGTAATCCTCGGCGACGACGCGAAAAAAGTGAAAGCCGAACTTAAAAAATGCGGACGTGCGGCCGACTGCGCTACCGAATGTTCCGGAAAACCCGTTGAAAAAACCGCCGGGAAGTCCGTCGAAAAAGCCGTCGGAACACAAAGCGCGACCGACGTAAAAGAAGAAAAATTCAATCTCGTAAAGAGATTGGACGAGGACGATTTCCCCGTTTATCTTCTTTGATTTGTTTTTTGCATGCCAGCCAAGAATAAAACGAACCTTGCCAAAACGCCGCAATTTCCGTGCTTTATGTCAAATTCTCGCTTGAAGTACGTATAGTACGTCTGCGTTCGCCTTTGCCAAAAATCATCGAAAATATCGGCGTTTTGGTCGTTTGCGAGTCTGACGGCGAAATTTTAGGCTAAGACAAGGCACGCGAACAGGTTAATACTTGACGTATAAGCCGCGAGCGTAACGACGTATTAGTCAAAAATTCGCCGTCAAACCACGGTTCGTTTTATTCTTTGCTGGCATAACAGGTACTCGGGTTTAAACGCAATCGCTTGCATCGCCTGCGGTTAAGGCGGCGACTTGCTTTAATTGAACGGTAAAATACCCGATAATCGGCTTATAGCCTTACATTTAACGTTGATTTACTTATGAACGCTTACGATTTCGACGAAACGGTTTATTACGGGGACAGCGAGTTTCACTTTATCGAATATATATTCGCAAAGTATCCGTCCATGAAAAAATACGCGCGGAGATATAAGTTTTACAGATTTCTGCAAAAGAAGTTGAAACTCATTTCCCGCGATGCGGCGCGCGTTAAGATATTCGCTTTTTTGAAAGTTTTGGATAACGTCGATAAGGAACTCTCGGAGTTTTGGGCGATTCACGAGAAAAATCTGAAAAAGTGGTATCTCGACGTAAAAACGACCGGCGACGTTATCGTTTCGGCAACTCCCGGTTTTATTCTCGAACCGATCGCGGAAAAACTCGGCGTTAAACTCATCGCAACGAGAATGGACAAAAAGACGGGCGAATTATCGGGAACGTATAATTACGGCGACGAAAAAGTCCGCAGGTTCAGGGAAATTTACGGCGACGTCCGCCCGGAAAAGTTTTATTCCGATTCTTATTCGGACGAGCCGATGGCAAAACTCGCCGCGGAAGCGTTTATGGTGAGCGACGACGACATCGAGCCGTGGAATTTCAGAAACAGCCGATAAAATCAAATTTCGGGATTTCAGAAACAGCCGATAAAATCAAATTTCGGGATTTCAAAATCAATCGGTAAAACGGTCGGAAAAACGAAAAACTTAAAACTCTCTGCCATAGCGGCGGGGAGTTTTTATTTTGCCTGACGACTCGGAAAATATTGCCTTCGACCGACCTTTTATAGAATATTATCTTTGACCGACGACTTAAAGAATAAACCGCCGCGCGGAAAAATATATATTGTATGAACAGGAATTTTGCTCGTCGTTCGGCGGTCACGGATTGCCACAAATTGTAACAGATTGCCGCGATTGTCACGGATTGTCGCGATTGTCGCGATTGTCGCAGATTGCCGCGATTGCCGCGATTGTCACGGATTGTCACGGATTGTCGCGATTGTCGCAGATCGTCGCGATTGCCGCGATTACCGCAGATTGTCGCGATTGCAACAGATTGCCGCTGATTGACGGCAACGGGCGTAAATTCAAAAATCCCGAGGTGTATATGAACGCGCATTCCGCAAAAATCAAAGAAATCGAGAAATATTACAAAACAAGCGAAAGCACGGGGCTTAAGCGCGAGCAGGTTGAAAAGAACAGGCGCGACTTCGGAAAAAATGAAATTACGGCGCGCAAGAAAAAGACGGTTTTCAAGCGTTTTCTCGAGGCTCTTTCCGAGCCGACGCTGATAATTCTCGAGTTTGCCTGGGTGATTACGCTCGGCATCAACGTCGGCAAGTTCGTCAAAAACGGGAGTTGCGACGTATATGAGTGCGTTGGCATTTTCGCGGCGATTCTCATTTCCGCGTGTCTTACGGTTTTTATGGAAGGGCGTTCGGAAAAAGCGTTTGAACTTTTAGGTTCGGTTTACGATAAAATCAGCGTCAAGGTCATAAGGGACGGTCGCGTGACGGTTATTCCGAAGGAGGAGATCGTCGTCGGCGACCTCGTGATTTTAGAAACGGGCGATAAAATCGTTGCCGACGGCAGGCTTGTGGAGTGCAACGGGCTTAAAACCGACGAATCGACTTTGACGGGCGAGAGTAACAGGGCGACCAAAGCCGTTTGCGAAGTGAAAGACGGCACGCCGCTTGCGGAAAGGCGAAACTGCGTTTATTCGGGAACGTTCGCGAGCCAGGGAGCGGGCAAAATGATCGTGACGGCCGTCGGGGATAACGCCGAACTCGGAAAAATCGCGGGGCAACTCGGGAGCGGCGTTTCAAGCGCTCCGCTTAACGAAAAACTCGCAAAACTCGGCAAACATGTGACGATTATCGGCGCGATTTTCGCAGGTATTGCCTTTATTCTTTCTGTTTTAAGGCTTTCCGCAACCGAAAATCTGTCGTTTTTCTCCGTACAGGACGCGTTTGTGGAAGCAATCGTGCTTATCGTTGCGGCAGTTCCCGAAGGGTTGCCGACGACCGCCGCGATATCGCTTTCGCTGAACGTTTTAAAACTCGCAAAATCGAACGCCCTTATCCGAAAACTCGTCGCCGCCGAAACCGTCGGTTGCGTAAGCGTTATTTGTTCCGACAAAACGGGAACGCTCACCGAGAACGATATGCGCGTGGAAAAAATCAAAAGCGAACAAGGCGAGTTGTCCGAAAAGAACGTTCTTTTAAATTTTGCCGTCAACTCGACGGCGGTTCTTAAGTTTGACCGCGGCGATATCCGCACGTTTGGCTCGGCGACGGAAGGCGCGCTGCTAAAATACGCCTTGAAAATCGGCGTTGATTATGAAAAATTACGCGATAAACGACTTATAGGTGGATGTTTGCCGTTTAATTCGGACAATAAATATATGGCGACGGAGTACTTCGGGGATTTTAAACGCGTTATTTTTCTCAAGGGCGCGCCCGAACGGATTCTGCCGCTTACCGGAGAGAAAGACCGCGCGGACGAGATTTTAAGAGAGATAGCCGCTTTTCAGAAGAAAGGTAAAAGAGTTATCGCGTTCGCGAGAAAGGAAATCCGCGAGGGCGATTCGGGCGCTGTCGTCGGAAAGACTCATCCAGACGACGCCCCGACTATCGGGAAGAATTGTTCAATCGGCGGCGCGTCGCTTGACGAAATCGTCAGGCAGGGAGGTTTTACGTACGACGGTTACGCGGTGATCGCCGACCCTGTGCGCCGCGACGTTAAAAAATCCGTCGAAGCCTGCAAAAAAGCGGGGATTGAAGTGAAGATGATGACGGGCGACAACGCCGCCACGGCTCAGGCTATCGCCTTTGAAACGGGGCTTATCGATTCGCCCGAACAGGTTGTTATGGCGAGCGAAATCGAGGCGATGCCGCTCGAAGAACTGAAAGACAGAATACGCGGAATAGGCGTGATTGCCCGAAGTACGCCGTCGGTCAAACTGAAAGTCGTTGAGGCGCTGAAAATGACGGGCGCGGTCGTGGCGGTCACGGGCGACGGCGTGAACGACGCCCCCGCGATAAAACACGCCGACATAGGCATCGCGATGGGTTCGGGTTCGGAGATAACCAAAGAGGCGAGCGATATCGTTCTTTTGGACGATTCGTTTTCGACGATAGTCAAAGCCGTGTCGTTCGGGCGGAATATCTATCGGAATTTCCAAAGATTCATAACCTTTCAACTCACCGTCAACGTCACGGCGATGCTCGTGGTAATCGTCAGCCTTGCGCTGGGGCTTGTCAGTCCGTTCAACGCCGTGCAACTTTTGTGGATAGACATCATAATGGACGGTCCGCCCGCGCTCACGCTCGGACTTGAAAAGGGCGGTCCGGAAGTCCTGAAACATAAACCCGTAAAAAGGACGGACGAAATTCTGACGAAAAAGATGATGATAAGGGTGGTCGTTCAGGGCGCGTATATGGCGACGATTATCATTCTGGAATATCTTTTCGACTTTTTGCGCGCCGGGCGCGAACTTCTCCCGACGACGTTGTTCTGCATGTTCGTAATGTTCCAACTCTTCAACGCGTTCAACTGCAGGAAACTTTCGGGCGAGAGCATTTTCGAGTCGATAGGAAACAACAAGTTGATGCTCGTCGTTTTCGGCGTGACGTTCGCCTTTCAGATACTGATAACGCAAAATCTCGGCGGTTTTTTCAAAACCGTACCGCTGCCTTTGACGTTGTGGCTGAAAATAATCGGCGTATGTTCGACTTGCGTGCTGTTCTCGGAAATTTACAAACTGTTTTATCGTCTGGCGTTTTCCGGCAAAAAAAACGGCGTTTCGCCGCGACAAATGTCGGAAAGAAAGATTGCCGCGGTAGAATGAAACCGTTTAATTGGCATACACTATAACTATGAGAACGATAAAAATTTCTGACGGCGCGGAGAAAAACTACGGCGTTAAGTACGTCGGGAACACTCTTTCGGGGTTGATAAAAGAAATCGGCGGGGAGATGAGGTTTTCCGAGGACGGAACGCGCGCGTTTCTCAAAATTTCCGCGCCGGAAAGATACGCCGATTACGTGACGGGCGAGATCGAGGACAGAATAGCCGACGTTATCGCCGTCGGCTATAAATACGGGTATTTCAGGGCGGGAATTTCCGCGTCGGGGCTTACGCCGTTCGAGCGGGAAATTCTTTACAGCGCGCTGATCGCCGCGGATATCGACGAGGACAGGCGTTACGTGATAAAAAAGGCGCGCCTCGTCGCGGAATACGCCGTGGACGGTATTTTCAATTTTCGACTCGCGCCGCTGAAAAGAAAGTGGGAAGAGATCGTCGGTTATGTTCCGTCCGCTTTTACGAGCGGGCAACTCGCCGATTTCGTCAGATATCTTATCGGCGAAAGGCGCGGCAAAAAAGCGATAATCCGCAACGGAATGGTTTACGACGGGAATTATAATCTTCTCGAAAGGTCCGCGCTTCTGCCCGATCTCCCCTGCGGCGCGGAGGGGAGGATTCTTCGGGAAGTCATTCTCTCCGCGAGCGGCAGAGTGGAGGTCGGTTCGGATATCCCCGAGGCGGACAGAAGATACCTGCGTGATTTTTACGGTGGAAGAATTTCGTTCCGCGCCGGCGCGGATTGATTATGACGTGGGCGTGAATCGATGCGCGACCGCGACAAAAAAAAGAAAAATAAAAACATACGCAAAACGGTTGACAAATTTTCGGCGGAGGCTATAATAGAGTTATAATTTAATGTCCGAAAGGAAAGACAAGTAGTCCGTATAAGCCGTACAGAGAGCGCGGGAAGGTGAGAGCCGCGCAGGATAAAACGATAGCGAAACCGCTTTCCGAGGGCGAGGCAGCCTGCCTTAAACAGGCAAACAAAGAGGCCGGCAAGGCAAATAAGGTGGAACCGCGGAGAGATAATTTTCGTCCTTAAACGATTTGTTTAAGGGCGTTTTTTGTTACCGCCCACGTTTCGCGTTTTTGGTAATCGGGCGGTAAAACTCCGCCTATAAGCCGATTAATCGCGTTTTTGCCGACGGCAATGCAAAAGGAGAAGAAAAATGAAAATTACGTTGACAGACGGAAAAGTGCTGGAACTCCCGCAAGGGACTACCGTCGCGGGGGTTGCTTCCGCGATAAGCGAAGGTTTGAGAAGAAACGCCTTAGCGGGAAAAGTAAACGGCAAACTCGTGGACCTTTCTTACGCGCTCAATGACGACGCGGAAGTGGTTATCGTCACCGCCAAGGACCCCGAGGCGCTCAATATTTATCGCCACACCTGCGCGCACGTTCTCGCGCAGGCAGTCAAGTCGATATACCCGACCTGCTCGCTCGCGATCGGTCCTACGATCGACACGGGATTCTATTATGATATAGATTTCAAAACGCCGATAACGATGGACGACCTTCCGAAGATCGAAGAGGAGATGAAAAAGATCATCAAAGCCGATCTTGCCATCGAGAGATTCGAACTTCCGAGAGAGGACGCCGTCGCCCTTATGAAAAAATACAAGGAACCTTATAAAGTTCAACTTATAAAGGAGCTTCCCGAGGATAGCGTAATTTCGTTTTATAAGCAGGGCGATTTCACCGACCTTTGCCGCGGACCGCATCTTCCGTCCACGGGGCTTATCAAAGCGTTCAAACTCACTTCTATCGCCGGCGCTTACTGGAGAGGCAACGAGAAGAACAAGATGCTCACGAGAATTTACGGCACGGCGTTCTTCAAAAAAGCGGACATGGAAGCCTATTTCACCATGCTCGAAGAGGCTAAAAAGCGCGGCCACGTTAAACTCGGCAAAGAACTCAAACTTTTCGCTCTCTTAAACGAGGGAAAAGGTTTCCCGTTCTTCCTTCCCAACGGAATGGTCGTCAAAAACGCCCTTATCGACTACTGGAGAAAAATTCATCGCAGAGAAGGTTACGTAGAGGTTTCCACGCCCATAATGCTTTCGAGATCGCTTTGGGAAACTTCCGGTCACTGGGATCATTATAAGGAAAACATGTACACCACCAAGGTGGATGACGAAGATTACGCTATCAAACCGATGAACTGCCCGGGCGGAATGCTTATTTATAAACTCGAACCGAGAAGTTATAAGGATCTCCCGATGAGAATAGGCGAACTCGGACTCGTTCATCGTCACGAGCGTTCGGGGCAACTCCACGGACTTATGAGAGTTCGTTGTTTCACTCAGGACGACGCGCACATTTATATGACGCCCGAGCAGATAACCCCCGAAATCAAAGGCGTTGTCCGTCTGATCGACGAGGTTTACAGCCTGTTCGGTTTCAAGTATCACGTGGAACTTTCCACCCGTCCCGACAACAGCATCGGCTCGGAAGAGGATTGGGAACACGCCACCGACGCGTTGAGAGAGGCTCTGGACGAACTTAAATTGCCCTACGTCGTAAACGAGGGCGACGGCGCGTTCTATGGCCCGAAGATCGATTTCCACCTCACCGATTCTATCGGCAGAACGTGGCAGTGCGGAACTATTCAGCTCGACTTCCAACTTCCGCAGAGATTTAACGCGGAGTACGTCGGCGAGGACGGCGAAAAGCATCGCCCGATAATGATTCACAGAGTGGTGTTCGGTTCTATCGAGCGTTTCATCGGTATTCTTATCGAGCATTTCGAGGGTAAATTCCCGCTCTGGCTCGCGCCCGTTCAGGTTAAAATCATGGACGTTTCGGAAAAGAGCGAGGCTTATTGCAAGGAAGTTTACAACAAATTGTTCGAGGCGGGGCTTCGTCCCGAGAGCGATCTTCGTCCCGAAAAAATCGGCAAGAAGATCAGAGAGGCGGAACTCGAAAAAGTACCGTACATGCTCGTAATCGGCGAAAAGGAAGCCGAAAGCGGAGAAGTCGCGATAAGAAAGAGAGGCGTAGGCGATATCGGCAAGATGAAACTCGAGGACTTCGCGGAACTGTGCAAAAAGCAGGTCGAAACCATGGAAAAGTGGTAAGCGAAGGATTGCCTTATATAGTCTTAGCGTGATAAAAGTCGGCGTATAAGTCGATTAAACGTCGAATACGTCGCCAAACGATAATTAATAACGATAATTAATAAAGGGCGGCTGCGGGTTTAAATTAAACCCGCAGCCGCCCCGTTTTTTTTGAAAATATTTCAGACGGCGAATGTAATTCTTAATATTTTTTGACTATTATACTATCTCAATATTTTTTTCCTATTATGCTTTTGAACAAGGGAGCAAGCAGAAGCAGAGAAGCGAGTATCCACGCGCCCGGATCGGCGAAACAAAGCCCCACGAACGCCGCGGACGAAGCCGTCGACGTGATCGCTCCGCCGTTTATCAGCGGGGGAAGAAATACGCAGATGAGTATTCTCGCCGCAAGTTCCATTATCCCCGCGCCGAGAACGTAACCCGATTTGCAGATGCCCTGAACCGCGCTCCTCACCACGATAAGAAACCCGAGAACGAAATAAAGCGCGAAATCGACGTAAACGAGAATGTTCCCGTATTTAATCGATTCGGCGGTGATTTTTTCCGCGCTCATAAAGATATATTGATACGCCCCGCCTATAGATAACCCGAAGCCCGTCCCGAGGCATACGAAGGAAATCACGAGCATTATTATAAGCGATTGCAGAGTGCCTTTTTTAATCGCGTCGTAATTGCCTTTGCCGAGATTCTGCGCGTTGAACCCGAGAATCGCCACGCCGAGTCCGTTGAAGAACGACATAAGGAAGTTTATGAGTTTGTTCGCCGCGCCCACGCCGTTCTGCGCGGGCGTGAGAGGAAGCATGATTCCGTTTGCGTCTATGTCGAACTTAACCACGCCGCCCTGCATCACGATTATGCCTATCGCGAGAATGGAAAACTGAAGCCCGAGCGGCAATCCCTGTTTCAGATGATTGAGAAGTTCGCTTGCCGAACACTTGAAATCTTCCTTTTTCAGTCGCAGGGATTTGTATTTTATCATTGTGTAAACAAAACAGCCCGCCATGCTTAAAAACTGAGTGATTACGGTTGCGACGGCCGCGCCCGAGGGGCCAGATTTCAAAACGGCGAGGAAGAAAATGTCCAGCGCGACGTTTATCGCCGTGGAAACGACGAGAAATACGAGCGGCGTGAGCGAATCTCCGTATGACCTCAGAATTCCGCAGACGAAATTGTAACCCATCTGAGTTACGATCCCGAGGAAAATCACGAAACAGTAAGAATACGCGGCGTCGTAAACCTCTTTGTTCGTCGGGGTAACGTTGATAACGCCGAGAAGCCACGGCAAAAGAATTATAGACAAAACCGTGAGAACGGCGGAAACGATTATCGTGAGATAAATCTGCGCCGCGAAAGACCGTCGCACACCCTTTTCGTCGTTAAGCCCCACGCGCTTGGCCGTTATAACGCTGAACCCGGAAGTGCAGCCGAACGCGAATTGCAGAAAAATGAAAGTCAGAGGGCTGGTGTCGTTCACCCCCGCCACCTGCCCCGCCGTCAAGGTCTGCCCGCAGATTATCGCGTCGGTCAAAACGTAAATCTGTTGCAGAAAATACGAGAGCATGATGGGCGCGCCGTATAAAAGCAGAACTTTCCACGGGCTGCCTTTCGTGAGGTCCACCGGCTTCGATAAATTCTTGAAAAAAGACTTTTCTTTCGTCATAAAATCCTCGTTTTATTCTTTGAGCGAATACTTTTGCGCGCGCCGCGAGCCGTTCGGCTCGCGGCACACGCGCATTATACAACTTTCGCCGCGAAACCGCAAGCGAAAAAATCGCGATAGCCGAAATTTTCACCCGCTTTGCCGCCGCTTCTTTTTCGCCTCGCGGGAATTGTTTTAAAATCATTTATTTTGCATAAAAATCAGATAAATTTTTGTTATTCGTTTGACACTGTTATGTAAAAATAGTATAATAATTATAAATGTCGGTACATATGCGAACGAACCGTTATGCGTCGCGGCAAACCGGCAAAGAAAACCGTTTTACGGCAACGGTTAAACTACTTTTTCACTTAAAGGAGGGCTTATAATGGCTCATTTGCAGGAGGCGGCGGTCAGGCAGATAAACGAAATCTGCGAAAGATACAAAGACGAAAAGACCCCGCTTATGATGATTCTGAGCGACATTCAGAAGGAATACGGCTATATTCCTCTCGAAGTTCAGGAACTCGTTTCCGAAAAGACCGGGATTTCCGTTGCGGAAATTTACGGCGTGGTCACTTTCTATTCTTTCTTCTCGCTTATGCCGAAGGGAAAATACGTTATCGGTTGCTGCCTCGGTACCGCTTGCTACGTTAAAGGCGCGCAACAGGTCGTTGACAAATTTTCCGAAATTCTTCAGATCAAACCCGGCGAAACGAGCGCAGACGGAATGTTCACGCTCGACGCGCTTCGTTGCATAGGCGCGTGCGGCATCGCTCCCGCCGTTACGATAAACGGTAAGGTTTATCCGAAGATGACGGTCGACGCCGTTCCCGGCGTTATCGCAGAATACAGAGCAATGGGAGGGGGATTATGAAAAAGATAAAGAATTTTGACGAACTGAACGCGGCGATCGCAAAATGTTCCAAATGTATGGACGCCAAGTTCACGGGTTCGGACGGTAAAAGACATATCGTTCTTTGCGGCGGTACGGGCTGTCTTTCCTCTCATTCGGCGGAAATCAAAGCCGAATTTGAAAAGATTATTTCCGAAAAGAATCTCGGCGACAAAGTTACCGTCAATCAGGTGGGTTGTTTCGGTTTCTGCTCGCAAGGACCTTTCGTAAAGATTTATCCCGAAGATACTCTTTACAGAATGGTTAAAATAGAGGACGTTGCCGAAATCGTCGAACACGATATCGAAAAAGGCGAAATCGTGGACAGACTTTTATACGTCGATCCCTCCACGGAAGCGAAGATCACCAAGCAGGACGAAATCACTTTCTATAAAAAGCAGGTTCGTATCGCTTTGCACGGTTGCGGAAGCATCAATCCCGAAAATATAGACGAGGCTCTCGGCGCGGGCGCGTTCAAAGGTCTTGAAAACGCTCTTAAAATGGACAGGGCGGACGTGATCAAAAACATTCTCGATTCCGGACTCAGAGGCCGCGGCGGTGGCGGATTCCCCACCGGCAGAAAGTGGCAGTTCGCTTACGCTCAGCCGGACGGCGAGAAGTACGTCGTCTGCAACGGCGACGAGGGCGATCCCGGCGCGTTCATGGACAGATCCATTCTCGAAGGCAACCCCCTTGCCGTAATCGAAGGTATGATGATAGCGGGTTACGCTATCGGCGCGCAGAACGGCTACTTCTACGTAAGAGCGGAATATCCCATAGCGGTCAACAGACTTAAAATAGCAATCAAACAGGCGGAATCGCTCGGTCTTATCGGCGACAACATTCTCGGCACGGGCTTTTCGTTCCGCGTACATATCCGTCTCGGCGCGGGCGCGTTCGTCTGCGGCGAAGAAACCGCGCTTCTCAATTCAATCGAAGGTCAGCGCGGAATGCCCCGTCCCCGTCCGCCGTTCCCGGCAGTCAAGGGTTTGTGGCAATGCCCCACGATAGTCAACAACGTGGAAACGCTCGCCTGCGTTCCTTACATTATGAGAGAAGGCGTCGCCGCTTTCACCAGACACGGAACGGAAAAATCCAAAGGCACGAAGGTTTTCGCGCTCGGCGGCAAAATCAATAACGTCGGTCTTGTGGAAGTCCCGATGGGAACTACTTTACGCGAACTTATTTACGATATCGGCGGCGGAATACCGCACGGTAAAAAATTCAAAGCCATTCAGACGGGCGGTCCTTCCGGCGGATGCCTTACGGAAGCCGATCTGGACGCGGAAATCGATTTCGATAACCTCGTTGCCAAAGGCTCGATGATGGGCTCGGGCGGCGCGATCGTCATGGACGAAGACAACTGTATGGTAGACGTTGCGAAATTCTATATGGAATTCATTTACGACGAATCCTGCGGAAAATGCTCGCCCTGCCGTATCGGAACGAAGAGAATGCTCGAACTTCTCACCAAAATCGTCAACGGAAAAGCGACTATGGACGATCTGGACGCGCTTGAAAAACTCGCCGCGAACGTAAGAAGCAACTCGCTCTGCGCTCTCGGTCAGACCGCTCCCAACCCGATCCTTTCCACGCTTGCTCACTTCAGAGACGAATACGTCGCGCACATCGTGGACAAACGTTGCCCCGCGCACGTCTGCAAAAACCTTATGGTTTATTCGATCGATCCCGAAAAGTGCAGGAAGTGCAGTCTTTGCTCCAAAAAATGCCCCGTCGACGCTATTCACGGCGTTGTCGGAAAAGAGCCGTACGTTATCGATACGAAGAAATGTATCAAGTGCGGAATGTGTATGGCGTCGTGTAAGTTCGGCGCTGTCGAGAAAAAGTAAGCGGAGGACGATAAACTATGGCTAAAGTAAATATTAAAATCGAAGGCATACCGTACGAAGTCGAAGCCGGTATGACCATACTCGAAGCGGCGAAAGCCTGCGGTTACGAGATTCCCTCGCTTTGCGCTTTCAATCACGGCGAATGTTCCAGAGGTTCGTGCAGAGTCTGCCTTGTAGAGGCAACCGGCGCGAGAGGACTTGTCGCTTCGTGCGTTTACCCCGTCAACGAAGGAATGGAAATAACCATTTCCTCGCCCAAGGCGGTGGAAGCGAGAAGATGTTCCGTTGAACTTCTTCTTTCCAACCACAATAAAAATTGTCAGCAGTGCGACAAGAACGGTCAGTGCGAACTCCTTCACGTCGCTCAACTCGTCGGCGCGCGCGACGATATGTATCAGGGCGAAAAAACGCCCGTCACCATCGATATCCTCACTCCTTCCGTCAAGAGAGATACTTCCAAATGTATTCTTTGCGGCAGATGTATCGAAAGATGCAAAAACGCGCACGGTCTTTCCGTACTCGGTTTTGAAAAGAGAGGTTTCCAGACCATCGTTGCTCCCGCCGGTAACAGAAGTTTCGCGAACTCCCCCTGTATCCTTTGCGGTCAGTGCGTAACCGTATGCCCTACGGGCGCGCTTATGGAAGTTTCCGAAATCGATAAGGTAGACGCCGCGATGAAAGCGGGCAAATACGTAGTCGTGCAGACCGCTCCCGCCGTCAGAGCCGCTCTCGGCGAAGAATTCGGATATAAGATCGGCACTCCGGTAACGGGAAAAATGGTTGCCGCCCTTCGTCGTTTAGGCTTCAAAAAGGTTTTCGACACGAACTTCGGCGCGGACCTTACAATTATGGAAGAGGCGACCGAACTTCTGCACAGAGTTGCGGATAAGGGCGTTCTCCCGATGATAACTTCCTGCTCGCCCGGTTGGGTTAATTACGCGGAATATTACTACGGAGATCTTCTTCCTCACCTTTCGTCCTGCAAATCGCCTCACGAAATGTTCGGCGCGATTCTTAAGTCTTATTACGCAGAGAAGAAAGGAATTATCCCCGAGGATATGTTCGTAGTTTCCGTTATGCCCTGCGTTGCGAAGAAATACGAAAAGGAAAGACCGGAACTCGCCAAGGACGGCATCAAGGACGTAGACGCCGTTCTCACCACCAGAGAACTCGCAAAACTCATCAAGCGTTCGGGTATTATGTTCAACAGACTTCCCGACGAAGATTTCGATTACGATATCGTCGGCGATTACACCGGCGCGGGCGTAATTTTCGGCGCGACGGGCGGCGTTATGGAAGCGGCTCTTCGTACCGCGGCTTATAAACTCGACGGAAAGGAACTCAAAAACGTCGAACTCAAAGACGTAAGAGGTCTTGCGGGAATCAAGGAAGCAACTTATAAACTCGGCGGAGCGGAAGTCAAGGTCGCTGTCGCTTCGGGTATGAAGAACGCGAAAGTCCTTCTCGACGAGATCAGAGCGGGCAAGAGTCCTTATCATTTCATCGAAATAATGGGTTGTCCCGGCGGATGCGTCGCGGGCGGCGGTCAGCCGTTTGTTAAACCCTGCTTCCTGCCGAACGAAGAGGACAACATTCTCGATACTTACAAGGAAAAGAGAGCGAACGCCTTATACTCGGAGGACGAGGGCAGACCGATCAGAGTTTCTCACAAGAACCCGCAGATCATCGAACTTTACGAGAAGTTCCTCGGCGAGCCGAATTCTCACAAGGCTCACGAACTTCTTCACACCACTTACTCTGCAAAAGAGAAATTTAAGGATTAATATTTAATATAAAAAAGCGGCTCGGAATCGTTCGATTCCGAGCCGCTTTTTG
>ERZ1673738.165-NODE-165-length-128692-cov-9.124474_pt1 | contig 128692 bp, 111 predicted proteins | sample MGYA00580198_ERZ1673738 | MGnify/ENA primary metagenome ERZ1673738 (study PRJEB41218, sample SAMN15661784) | gut metagenome | host: Homo sapiens | place: Canada: London | collected 2015-08-20/2019-03-30 | study: EMG produced TPA metagenomics assembly of... | reverse complement strand
TCCAGTTCTTGACCGAGTTGTGAGTTCTCTCACGACTCGGTCTTTTTCTTTCTCTCCCGCTCCCTTTCATCGACAAGACCTGACCTTCCATTCCGACACTCCCACACCCCACCCACCTTTCCTTCCTCTTTTCTCCCTTCATCCCTCACTGACGCCCTCTCTTTTCGACAGAATTGACTCTCCTTTTATTTTTCTCCTTGCGATAAATTATCTGATATATATAAATTTTGGAAGAAATTTCCATTAAATGCTTGCAAACGTATATATAATATGGTAAAATGTTAATAAATAGATATATTAATATTTATATCGATATAGACCGATAAAAATATTAAAAAATGGCGAGGGAGAACAAAAGATGAAGGCGGGAAATAAAAAGAGATGTTTTGTAATTTTGTTGGTTGGTATTTTTTGGGTCATCTTGGCTTGGGGAATATATTCGCGAGGCAAAAAAGAGGAGTATTCTTTCAAAGATAATTATAGAAACGATATTGCTTTTCAGGAATGGAACGGGGAAGTGGTAGGAAACTCTGTCCGTCCGCTTTCTGTGCGGTATTCCACGGCCTCCGCAGCCGAGGAAACGATAAGTCCGGAAGAGTTTTCCATGCGTGCGGGAGCAAGTGTGCGATTGAATACGGTAACGGGACTTCGATTCAGGGCGGATGTTTCCGTCGATTTGGCAGAGCGGGTTGCGGCGACGGATTCGGCTTCTTTCGGGATTGTCATTGCGCCCGAATTTTACTTTGAAAAAGCGATTGAACTTTCGGACGCTGAGAATGTGGATTATGTTCGTGCCTTGGAAACTCTGGAAGAAAAATATGGGGCAAAACCAGCTTTGGTTATGGAGTGTGAACCTGTAAAGGAAGAAGGCTATTGCTTCATTCAAGGTTCTGTGGCAAACATTTTGTACGAAAATACAAATTTGGAGTTTACGGCGGCCGCTTTCATAAAGGAACAATCGGAAAACGGAGAAATAACTTATACGTACGCTTCTTATGAAGAGGACGTTCTTTCAATGGGGCGTTCGGTATTTTATGTTTCCGAAGCGGCGCTCAATGATGCGAATGCCAATTATTCCGACGGGGAAAAGGAAATTTTACGGGGATTTATCGGCCGCGGGATAGACCATGCGGCGGGGCTTTCCGAAGAAGAATCGGATTCGGTTTCGGAAAGAGAACTCGAAATTCGGTGGTTAAAAAAGCTCGAAACGGCATTGAACATAGGGGAAACGTTTTCTTTATTCGTGGAGACAGATGTTCGTTACGGCGAGGAGACAGGGACGGAACAATGGCTAAGTATCAATGTTCCCGTCTACTGGAAATCGGATAATTCGTCCGTAATTGCCGTTTCACGCGACGGAAAAGTTACGGCTTTACGGGAAGGCAAGGCAAATATAACAGCTTGCTTCGGCAAAATTACAGATGTCTGCGAGGTCGTTTGCGCCACGTTGCCCGAATATACCTGTGAGATTGTAGACACTACTCCGTATGGCGTATTGGAAATAGAGAACCCCGTATTGAACGTGCGGGAAGGAGTGCCGTTTGAAACAAAAATCCGCGTAAAGGATTATGAACGCTGCGGCGAACTCTCCTTTTGGATAAACGGGGAGATTTACACCACGGCAAACGGAGAAATTACATTTTCTTCTACGGTATCGGAAGATACTGTTTTTGAAATTAAAGACGTATCTTCTTCTTTCGATTATTTTTCGGGAAGCGGTGCAAAACCTTCTTTTAATGCAACCGGTAAAAATTTGAAAAAATTAATTCTTCCTGCAAAAACAAAAAATGGAATTGAGGTGACGGAGACGGCAAGTAATTTTTTTAGTAGTGCAGCATTATGCAAGAATTTACAAGAAATAGTAATTCCCGAAAGCTACGAAAAATTGCCACAGACGATTTTCAGGAATTGTTCGAATTTGGAAACGATTTATTTATATAATACAAACTTGGCAAATATGTCGGGAAATTCGCAAAATTGGTCGGGGTGTACCGCCTTACAAAGTATCTATGTACCGTCGGAGGCTTTGGAAGAATATAAAGCAAGTGATTTTTGGACGGCAAGTAGTGCCTGCATTTCAAAAATTCCGAACGAAAAAGAGAAATGAACAATTTTTTTTTGAATTTTCATTGAATAATGATTGACATTTTCCCTGAAAATACAGTAAAATAATAGTAAGTATTTTTTAAGGAGACACATTGTGGACGCAGACGGCAGTAGTAGGCCCCATTCGCTTTTTACTTTCGTTTTGATTTCATTGGAATTACCGATTTGAGCATAACTTGTACGCTGTCAGCGTACGGGTTATGCCTTTTTGTATTTCAGAGCTTTTTAGGAGATTAAAACGGAGTGAATTTATGATTGGAGCAGTTATTCTACAAATAGTACTTATATTTCTCAATGCGATTTTCGCGAGTGCGGAAATTGCGGTAATTTCTACAAATGAAACGAAATTGCAAAAGATGTCGGAAAAGGGGGATCGGCGGGCAAAGCGTCTTGTAAAGTTGACATCTCAGCCCGCGCGCTTTTTGTCTACCATACAGGTTGCAATCACGTTAGCCGGTTTCTTGGGCAGTGCGTTTGCGGCGGATAATTTCGCGGAACCGTTGGTGGAAGCATTGGTCGGAGCGGGGGTACCCGTTCCCCGCAGCGTTCTCAATTCCGTATGCGTAATATTGATTACGTTGATTTTATCGTATTTCAGTATCGTTTTCGGGGAATTGGTTCCCAAGCGTATCGCCATGAAACGAGCGGAAAGTTTATCCTTAAAACTTTCGGGCATTTTACGGTTCGTATCTATTATCTTCGCGCCTATCGTGTGGCTTCTTACGGTTTCTACGAACGGCCTTTTGAAATTGATGGGAATTAATCCGGTAGAGGACGGCGAGGAAGTAACGGAAGAAGAAATTATGATGATGGCGGAAGCCGGCAGTGAAAAGGGCTCGATAGACAGCGAAGAAAACGAATTCATCAAAAACGTGTTTGAGTTCAAGGAACAGACGGTCGGAGAAGTATGCACGCATCGAAAGGATACAGACCTTTTGTTTTTGGACGAAAGCGACGAGGTATGGAAAGAACGAATCCAATCGACCCGTCACACCTATTATCCCATTTGCGGCAAGGATATCGACGATATTGCAGGCGTTCTTTCCACCAAGGATTATTTCCGCCTGAACGACCAATCGCGGGGAAACATCATGAAGCACGCGGTTTCTCCCGCCGTGTTCGTCACGGAAAACACGCCTGCAAATACGCTGTTTTATAAGATGAAGATTACCCGCGAATATTTCGCGGTAGTCGTGGACGAATACGGCGGAATGAGCGGTATCGTGACCATGCACGACCTTTTGGAACTTCTCGTGGGCGAGCTTACGGAAAAGGACGATAAAGCGGAATATGAAATTATCCGTCTCAGCGAAAACGAGTGGGAGATTACCGGTCTTGCGCCTATCGATAAGGTAGAAGAAGCTTTGGGAATCAAATTCCCCGAGGAGGAAAGCGAGCATTTTGAGACTTTCGGGGGATATGTTTGCGGTATGATGGGAACTTTGCCCGAAGACGGTTCCACCTTTGAATTGAGTACCGATTTCATGAATATCCGCGTTCTGTCCGTACAGGAGCGTTGTATCAAAAAAGTAGTCGTCACGCTGCCCGAAAAGAAAGCGGAAGAAGAAAAAGAAAAGGAAAAGGAAAAAGAATAACAAAGAAATCGATTCTGCCCGGACGAAAAAAGTCCGGGCTTTCCATATTGTGTGAAAGCGGCGGATATGCTTGACAAAACGGGAAAAATCGGTATAATGATAGAAAAACGTTTCGGAGGAAAAAAATGATAAAACTTTTTCCCGTACTCAAAGATTATCTGTGGGGCGGATATAAATTGAAGGGACTTTTCGGCCGAGATAACGGCGGAAAGAAAATCAGTGAGAGTTGGGAAGTCTCCGTTCATCCCGACGGTCCGAGCCGTTGTAAAGACGGCAGACTTTTTCCCGAATACATCGCGGAAAATCCCGTTGCCGTGGATAAGAAAGGTTCTGCTTTTCCCGTACTCATCAAATATATCGACGCTGCGCAGAACCTGTCCGTTCAGGTTCATCCCGACGACGAATATGCGCGGCGGGTGGAGAACGATAACGGAAAGACGGAAATGTGGTATATCTTGCAGGCGGACGAAGGAGCTGGAATTTATTGCGGGTTTTCGAGAAATACTTCCCGCGAGGAATTTTTGGATAAAGTCAAGGACGGAACCGTAGAGGAACTTTTGAACTTTATTCCCGTAAAAGCGGGCGACTGTTTCCTCATCAAGGCGGGCACCGTACACGCCATCGGTGCGGGCTGCGTCATTTGCGAAGTCCAGCAGAGCAGTAACGTGACTTATCGCGTATACGATTATAATCGCCGCGGAGCGGACGGAAAACTCAGACCCTTACATATCGACAAAGCGGTAGACGTCATCCATTTCGATGCCTTTCGCGACGAAACGGCGAGCGGGCAGCCCGAACCCTTTGAGGGAGGTACACTGCGCCTTTTGACACAATGTAAATATTTCCGTTGCAGGGAGCTTCTTTTGGACGGAGAATTTTTCGAAAAGAACGAGACTTCTTTTACAGCGGTAAATGTATTGAGCGGCGAAGGAAAAATTGACGGCGAAACCTTCTCGGCGGGAGACAGTTTCTTTATTCCCTGCGGGGAAGTCTATTCCCTGACGGGAAAAGCAAAAATTATTTTGACGGCGGAAAACGAGGGGGGACAGGTATGAATTATTACGCGGGAATCGATTTAGGCGGAACTTTCGTCAAATGCGGAATTGTGGACGAAGAGGGGAATATTCTCTGCAAAGATAAAATTCCCACGGGAAAAGATCGTCCCTATCCTGCGATAGCGGCCGATATGGCGGATCTGGTCCTTCGGCTTGCGGACAGGGTCGGCGTCAGCCGCGCGGAATTAAAAGCAATCGGAATCGGGGCACCTGGAACGATAGACAGTCAGAACGGCGTGATCGTTTACAGCAACAATATCAGCTGGAAAAATGTTCCCCTGTGCAGGGAACTTCGCGAGGCGCTCAGCCTGCCCGTCTATATCACGAACGACGCCAACGCGGCGGCGCTCGGCGAGAATTTCTGCGGAGCGGGGAAGAAATACTCGTCCATGATTTTGGTGACTTTGGGAACGGGAGTCGGCGGTGGAATCGTGATCGACGGAAAATTATTTGAAGGAAATCGTTCGGCCGGCGCGGAAATCGGCCATGAAGTCATTCGCGTAGGCGGCGCGAAATGTACGTGCGGCCGCCGCGGTTGTTTTGAGGCTTACGCTTCGGCGACGGCGCTGATTTCTCAGACCAAACGCATGATGGAAAGACATCCGGACAGTGCGCTGTGGAGTGTGGCAGGTACTTTGGAAAACGTGGACGGAAAGACGGCGTTCGACGCCATGCGCGCGGGGGATAAACACGCGAAAAGAGTCGTTTCCGAATATATCCGCTATCTGGCGGAGGGAATTACGAATCTGGCGAATGTGTTCCGTCCGGAAGCTGTTTTGCTGGGCGGCGGAGTGTGCGCCGAGGGAGACGCACTTTTGAAGCCCTTAAAACGCAGAGTGAAGCGGTTACTGTTCGGCGGAAGCGATTATGCCCCTGTCGAAATCTGTGTAGCGGGACTGAAAAACGACGCGGGAATATGCGGAGCCGCTCGTCTGGCGATGCTGAAAAGACAGTAAAAGCATAGGCAGGTATGCGATGAAATAATATCAATGAAAAAATACGGCACAGCAATACGCTGTGCCGTATTCGTTGCCGGCAATCGGCCGATTTTATCCGCGAGCCGTTTCTATTCGGCGAATTTAGCCGAATAGAGGGGCGGTTCGGATTTTTTGGCTCAGTTGCAGCCGCACCCGCATCCGCACGAAGGGGTGAGGATCGCGGAAAGCGTTCCGTTCTTATACAGGCAATAGAGGAGTGCGAGAATGATGGGCAGACCGCAGCCGCTCAAAATACCGTCACTGAAACATCCGTCTTTCGAGCCTAAAACGAGCAACGCAATGAGAATCCAAAGGGTGGTGTTACCCTGTGTGCAGCAATTCATAAAATAAAAACCTCCTGTGTTTTCACCGCAGGGGATATGTAAAATCGACTCCGAAAGAGAGAAATGGCCTGCGGTTTTATCTTTCTATTACATAGTATTACGGACAGGGGAAAAAATGTTCCGATTTTCTTCTTTTATTTTGTTGCCAGAAAAGAAAAAATGCGGTATAATAATAAAGATATTTTTCCGCGGGCGGATACGCCTCGATTTTGCGGTCTGACTCACGTTGCGGGAAAGTATACATATTTTTTTATCGTCACGGGTATCTTTCGGTCGTGGAAGAACTCGATGGAGGCATTTTTATGAAAAGCAACCGTTTCTTTACGGCGAGGACGATAGCGTATCTTGCCGTTTTGATTGCACTCGTCGTCGTTTTGCAACTGTTTGCAAGCGCGATCCCTATGTTCGGCGTCACGCTGAATTTCAGCCTTATCCCCATCGTGCTTGCGGGGATCTTTTTCGGGGCATACGGCGGCGGATTGGTCGGATTGGTTTCGGGGCTCGTTACCTTTATCACGACGGCGGTCATGGGGCGGGAACCGTCCACCGCGTTTCTGTTTCAGGCAAGTCCCGTCATTTTAACGATCGTATGTATCGGAAAAACGACGCTCGCGGGAGTCGTCGCCGGAATACTGTATCGGGTGATCGGGAAAAAGAACGAACTGATTGCTTCTTATGTCGCCGCGCTCACCGTTGCGGTCGTGAATACGGGAATCTATCTGCTGGGGATGGTGATCATGAAAAACGACGTCGCTTCGTTTTTGGGCACGGAAGCAACAGCAGGCGTTGTATTCGTGACGGTATTCGGTCTGATCTGGCTGAACTTTGTTTTGGAAATCGTCGTCAATCTGTTGATAGCGCCCGCTTTGTATCGCATCGTATCGGTGATAGAAAAAACGGCGGGAAGGAAAAACGGAAAAACCGCTTAAAACCGAAAAAGGAGAAAATCGTCTGAGAAGGGCGCGTTTGCCCGAAGGCAGCGTATCGAATAAAATGATTATCTGTATCGATATAGGCAATACTAACATCAAATATGCGATTTACGAGGGCGAGACGCTGTGTATTTCTTTCCGCGTCGCTACCGATTTGAAAAAAACTTCGGATGAATACGGCTCGCAGCTCGTGAATATGTTAAAGGTGAGGGAAATTAAGCGCGACGGAATTACGGGCGGGATTATCTCGTCGGTCGTACCATCCCTCGATTATACGATCGAGCGCATGTGTCATCTCTATCTCGGAATAGAGCCTTTGCGCATCGAGCCCGGCCTGAAATCCGGACTGAATATCCGCTGCGACGACGCGCGAGAAGTGGGGGCGGATCGTATCGTCAACTGCGTTTCCGCCATTGTAAAATACGGGGAGGAAAAGCCGATGATCGTCATCGATTTCGGTACGGCCACCACGTTTAACATCATCAACGAAAACAACGAATTTATAGGCGGGGTCATTGCCCCCGGAATCAAAGGTTCTCTCGATTCCCTGGTCAACGGTACGGCGAAACTGCCGCGCGTGGAGATAGAAGCTCCGAAGAGCATTATCGCCAAAAATACGATTACGAACATGCAGGCGGGGATTGTGTTCGGTTTTGCGGGATTGGTAGAATATATCGTTACCCGAATCAAAAAGGAGCTAAAAGCGCCGTTTACGAAGACGATCGCGACGGGCGGGTTCAGTCAGGTCATTTCCAAAGAGGTTTCCTGCATCGATGTGGTAGATAAACTTCTTACGTTGGAGGGATTGAAATATCTCTATTATCTCAATCGCCCGGAAGAAGGCGGACAAGCACCCGTCAAGGCATAAAAATTACGTGATCAGCTAAAATAATATTGACATCAAACATTCCAAAGGAGGCAAGACTATGATGAAAAGAGTGGGCGTAGCGATATTAGGGCTCGGCGTGGTCGGAGGTGGAACGTATAAAATTCTCACCGAGCACAGAGAATTTTACCAAAAGACGCAGAACGTGGATATAGAAGTGGAAAACGTACTCGTGCGGAATCGGGAGAAGGCGCTCGCTATGGGCGTTCCGGAGGAATGTATAGCAGGAAGTATCGCGGAAGTCATCGCGAATCCCGCCGTAGATATCGTCATAGAATGTATCGGCGGCGTGGAGGCGGCAAAGGACTATGTTCTTGCGGCTCTGCACGAGGGAAAGAGCGTCGTCACGTCCAATAAGGAACTTATCTGTAAATATTCTCACGAATTGGAACGCACGGCTCGGAGAAATTGCTGCGGGCTGTACTTCGAAGCCAGCTGTGTGGGCGGGGTTCCAATTATCCGTACCCTGCTCGACGGCGTGCAGGCGAATTGTATTTCCGAAATGATGGGAATTATCAACGGCACCACCAATTATATCCTGACGAAGATGGCGGAGGAGAACGAGGATTATGCCGCCGCTTTGAAAGAGGCGCAGAAGCTCGGTTACGCCGAAGCCGACCCCACGAACGACGTGGAGGGTTTTGACGCGATGTATAAGCTGTCGATTCTTTCTTCCCTCGCTTTCCACACCAAAGTACCTTATACAAAGGTTTTCCGCGAGGGAATTTCCTCTGTGGATAAAACGGACATCGCTTTCGGAAAACAGCTGGGCTATACGCTGAAACTTCTCGCGATCGGCAAAAATACGTCCAAGGGCATCGAAGTGCGCGTACACCCCACATTTATTAAAAATTCTCATCCCCTCGCCAGCGTACACGACAGTTTTAACGCGGTATTCCTCAAAGGCGACGCCATGGACGACATTATGCTGTACGGCCGGGGCGCGGGGGCGCTTCCCACGGGCAGTTCGGTAGTCAGCGACGTCATTTATGCAGCGACCCATTCGGACATCAAATATTCTACTTTCAAGAATACCGCGGCGGCGGATAAGGACACGAAGTTCGTATCCGATTTCAGCAGCGCTTATTATCTGCGCCTGTCGGCGGCGGATAAGGCGGGCGTACTCGCAAAAGTTTCGGGAATTCTGGCAAGATACGGCATTTCCATCGTCGAACTCGTACAGAAAGGTACGTCGGAGCTTGAAGCGGGGACGGAGGAAGAACAGGTCTCCCCGGTCGCGTTGGAAGACGAGGATTCGGCTTGCGGAACGGAATCGGAAGGAGAACGGGTTCCGCTCATTCTCATCACGCACGTCACGACGGAAAACGCCATTCGCGGCGCGGCGGCGAAAATCGACGCTTCCGGTATGGCCAAGGTCGAAACGATCATTCGGGTAGAATCTTAAAAGAAAAAGGGAAAGGCGAGGGGAATATCCCTCGCTTTTTGAACGGAAGAAAAGATGAAAGGTTTAATCGTTATGAACGCCTATCCCAACGGCGAAAAGTTTTATCGTCAGAGCCGCCGCATCGCGGAGGAACTCAAAGGGATAGGAATAGAGACGGAGATTCGTCGAACGAGCGAGATAGACGCTGCGATCCGCTTCGACGGAAGGGCGGAAGCTGTCGGCGGTTTTGATTTTGCGGTATATCTCGACAAAGATAAATATCTGGGGCGAATCCTCGAAAAAGCGGGCATGCGACTCTTCAATTCATCGGAAGCGGTAGAGCGCTGCGACGATAAAATGCTGACATACCTTGCGCTTTCCGATTCCGGAATCGAGATTCCCGAATCGGTTTCGGCGCCGCTCTGTTATACTCCGGGCGTACATCCGGACGAATCATTTCTCTCGCGCACGGCCGCGAAATTGGGATTTCCGCTCGTCGCAAAAAAAAGTTTCGGGTCCTTCGGAAAAGACGTGCGCCTGATACGGACCATGGACGAGCTGCGGACGACGGAAAAAGATTTTCTATATTGTCCGCATTTTTATCAAAGATACCTCGCGGAGTCGGCGGGGCGCGATATTCGCGTCATCGTCATCGGCGGTCGGGCGGTCGCCGCGATGGAACGGCGGGCTCAAAAAGGGGAATTCCGCTCGAATATCGAATTGGGCGGTCACGGAGTTTGCGTCAGACTCACGGAATCTTTCCGCCTTGCGGCGGAAAAAGCGGCTGAAGCGTTGCAATTGGACTACTGCGGCGTCGATTTGTTGGAGGCGGGGTCCAAACCTGTGCTTTGCGAGGTCAATTCCAATGCGTTTTTCGAGGGCATGGAAGCGGCGACGGGAATGAATATTGCCCGATTGTATGCGGAACATATTTTTCGGACTGTGAACGGATAATAAAAACTTCCCCGCGTTGCGGCGAGGAAGCGAGCCCTGTAAAGGGGCTTCTGTTATGATTTTTTATCGTTGTTCTTTGTTTCGTCGGGTTTGTTTTCCTTGACGGTATAGCTGTAATCGATGTCGGGGTTCCCTTTTAAGAGAGCGCGCACAAAATCTTCGTTCCAGGAAGACTGTACGGAGATGACGGAATAGGCCTCGCCCATATATACGGTCAGCTTATTCGTGTCTGTATCCAATACTACGGAAGTGATATCCTTCAAAGCGCACTTGCTTTTGATGATTCCGAACTGCGTAGAGAAATATTTATCGTCGACGATATACTGCGATTTGATAAGGAGCGAAACGACGATGACCAGTCCCGCGGCGCTGACGAGAATGAGAAAGGGATATTTCAGCCAATCGTTAAAGACGTGGAGCCCTGCATTTTCAAAAATCCGCCAGACGGAAATCGCGATGGCCGCAATGCAGAGAACGATGGCTCCGGCGCAGGCGGCGAGAATCGTTTTAGAAAATCGAAAACGAAAATATTTCGGTTGTTGAGAAGCGCTTTTCTTTTTCATGGCTCTATTATAACACACGAAAAAGGAAAAATCAAATAAAATTTGTTCGCGTCTGTATTTTATCGTTCGGTCGGGCGGGTATTTTGTCCGTTTCCGTCTTGCGGTATTTCGTTTTTCCGTCCGGGACAACGGGGCGGACGTTTATTTTCTCCGGGAGCAAAGTCCGAATTCCCTTTTTTGCGATGGGATTTTTGTTCGTTGAAATCCGTTTCGCCGGGACAGTCCTTTGCTCTCGGACATTCGTTTTCATTCGGATAGGTTCGAGACCGGTCGTCGGAAGTTCGTCCTCCGCGGTCGCGTCCCTTTTCCGGTTGATAGGAGTCGGGCCGTCTGCCGTGCGGGCGACGGGGAGAGGGCATTTCTTCGCCGTTGTTCGGGTTCGCGGGGCGTGCGGGTGTGACGGGGCGCGGATGAACGGGTTTTCCTTCTTCGGGGCCTTCCGTATGCCCGGGAAATTCAGGAAATTCGGGGAGAAGAGGCAGAGGTTCGCCTGGAAAGCGGCCGTGGGAATCCTCGGAAGATTCCGTCGGCATTTCGCGGCGGGTAGGCTCGCCACTGCTGGGCTTTGTCGATCCCGGAGTCGAGCAGGAAGCCATAATCGGTAAAGAGAAACAAATCGTTGCCGCGCACAGCGCGGTCAAAATACGGTGAATCTTTTTCATATCGACAGTTTGCGTCGGAACGGGGAAAATTATGCTTTTTTCCCGTGGGTATCCGGTTGCGTTTTTGAAAAAAAGTTTGTATAATAATACTATGGAACATTCAGATAACACGGAAGAACTACGCACGGCGGAAGAAGTGCGGCAACGAAAACAATTTGCAAAAATGACTGAGACACCCGTTCCGAAATTGGTGGTCACGCTCGGTATTCCCACCATGCTGAACATGATGGTTTCCTCGTTTTACAATCTTGCGGATACCTATTTCGTATCGGGGTTGGGGGAAAACGCCACGGGTGCGGTCAACGTCGTCTTATCGCTGATGGCGCTGATTCAAGCAATCGGTTTTACGTTCGGTATGGGCGGAGGCAGTATCATTTCTCGGCTTTTGGGCAGGCGCGCCCAAAAAGAAGCGGATGAGGTTTCCTCTTCGGCATTTTTTGCCGCTGCCGTTGCGGGAACGTTGATTCTTGTATTTGGATTGATATTTTTGACGCCTTTGATGCGTTTGCTAGGCTCTACCGAATCCATTCTGCCAAATGCCAAAGAATATTCCCGCTATATCCTGATTGCCGCTCCGTTCATGTGCATGTCCTTTGTCATGAATAACCTTTTGCGCTCTCAGGGGAAAGCGTTTTTGTCCATGATAGGATTGGTGACCGGTGCGGTTATCAATGTCGCTCTTGACCCGCTTCTCATCTTTGGGTTCAATATGGGCGTTACGGGTGCGGCGGTCGCTACCTTTCTGAGCCAGATGATCAGCTTCTTCATTCTGCTCTTTATGTTCCTTTCCAAACGGAGCATTACGAGACTTCGCATTTCTTCTATTTCCCGCAAAGCCTCGGTCTATTGGGAAATTGTCGTGACGGGCTTCCCGTCCTTCTGCCGTCAGATTTTATCTAGCTTATGCACGGTTCTTCTCAATTGGGCCGTCAAGCCCTATGGCGACGGAGCTTTTGCCGCGATGGGCGTCGTTCAAAAAGTATTCATGTTTGCGTTTTCCATAGCGCTCGGCATAGGGCAGGGGTATCAGCCGGTTCTCGGATACAATTACAGCGCAAAACGCTTTGACCGCGTCTATAAGGCATACCTGTTTACTTTGGTGTTTTCTACCGCTTTGATGACTCTCTTTGCCGTAATCTGCGCCGTCTCCGCGCCCTTTATCATGCGTGGCTTTCTCGAAGCGGAAGAATTGATGGAGATAGGCACACTCGCTTTGCGACTGCAATGTATCTGCATGCCTCTTCTGCCTCTCAATTTCATGGCGGGGCTCACGTATCAGGTCGTGGGAAATAAGGCGCTCGCTTCGCTTTTGTCCTGTTCGCGCCAAGGATTATTTTATATTCCCGCCGTGCTTGTTCTTCCCCGTGCGTTTGATTTATTCGGCGTACAGTGTTCGCAATCCGTTTCCGATTTACTCGCTTTTTTATTTGCCGTTCCCTTCACTGTAATGTTTTTCAAAAAACTTCGGATTTTACAAAAGACAGAGGGCATTCGTCCGGCTTCGGAATTTCCGCCCTCGGAAGAAAAATAAATGGAAGAACTCTCCCGAATTTGGGAGAGATTCTTTTTACGGAAAATCAGAGCGTTTGAGAAAAATAAAAACGGGTTATAAAAAAGTATCGGCAGGTAAAATTTTTCACAAACTGCCATTAAGACGATCTCGGAGGTATAGAAATGATTACAATCCATAAAGATAATTTTGAAAGCGAAGTTCTCGGTTCTGCCGTTCCCGTCGTGGCGGATTTCTGGGCTCCTTGGTGCGGCTATTGCCGTAGGCTGGCTCCCGTTATTGAAAGGCTCGAAAAGGAATACGGAGATAGGGTTAAATTCGTAAAAATCGATACGGACGATAATGCGTCTCTCGCTGACGAATACAGTGTGGATACCATTCCTACCTTGATTTTATTCCGCGGCGGTGAGGCGCTCGGAACCATTGTGAATCCTGCTTCTCAGGCAACCGTCGTGGATTGGTTGAAAGAAAAAGAAATTCTTTGACGGAGCAAAAGGCATGGACGAGAGAAGATACGACGTTGTCATAATCGGCGGCGGCCCCGCAGGGTATACAGCTGCTCTGTATTGCGCGCGGAACGGTTATTCCGTCACGGTAGTGGAAAAACTTTCCGCGGGCGGGCAGATGGCTTCAACCGACCGAATCGATAACTATCCCGGCTTTGAGGAGGGCATAGACGGTTTTGAGCTGGGCGAACGCATGCGGCGCGGCGCAGAACGCTTCGGGGCGATTACTCTGTTCGAGGAAGTTACGAATGTTTCCCTTTCGGGAGAAAACAAGACGATTTTTACGAATGCAGGGGAGATTTCCGCCCGTGCCGTCGTCTTGGCAACGGGTGCGGAACCCCGCGAATTGGGGCTGAAAGACGAAAAAGAATTGATCGGGCGTGGCGTGGCATACTGTGCGACGTGCGACGGAATGCGCTATAAGGGCAAGATAGTCGTCGTTACGGGTGGCGGAAACAGCGCGGTGGCCGATGCTTTATATCTTGCGAAGATCTGCAAGAAAGTGTATCTTGTGCATCGGCGGGACAGTCTGCGAGCTTCGAAAGTGTATACCGCGCCGCTGTCCGAAAGCGGCGTGGAAATTTTATGGAACAGCCGCATAGAAGAGATATTGCACGATAAAAGAGTGACGGGCGTGCGTATTGCCGACGTCCGTTCGGGAGAGGAAACTACCCTCGATTGTGATGCGTTGTTTATTGCAGTCGGGCGGAAACCCGAAACGGAAATTTTCAAAAATAGTTTGGAGCTCGATTCCGCGGGATATATCATCGCAGACGAAAGCACTAAAACCTCACTTCCGGGCGTATTTGCGGTCGGAGATGTACGGACGAAGGCGGTGCGACAAATCGTAACTGCGACGGCGGATGGCGCCGTTGCGGCACATTTTATAGAAGAATATCTCCTCTGAGAAAAATTGTGGGAAACATGGACATAGTATACAGGCCGATTGAATTTTCCGAAACGGAGATCGGATTGTTTTCCTCCTTTGAGCGAAAGCAGAACGTTACAGATTGTTGGCGTAAAATAGAGGGAAAATGGAGGATTGTCAATGCTCCTTTTACCGACGATTGGAACGAAAACGATTATATAGTTTTGACGGAGAGCCTAAAAAATACAGTAAAGGCGGGCGGGTTGGTTTACGGCGCTTTTGTTGACGGCAGGCTAAAAGGTTTCGTTTCGGTTGACGGCGCGCCGTTCGGGAAGGAAAGGCAGTACGCGGATCTTATGTACCTCTATGTTTCGCGGGATATGCGGGGGAGGGGAATCGGCCGCAGGCTGTTCGGGACGGCGAAAGAGTATGCCCGAAAAATCGGTACTGAAAAGTTGTATATTTCGGCGCATTCGGCGGTCGAAACACAAGCGTTTTATAAAGCTGTGGGGTGCGTCGAAGCGTCGGAATATCAGAAAAAACACGTTGAAAAAGAGCCGTTTGACTGTCAGCTCGAATGTGCTTTGAACGATGGAGCGGCTTTATCCGTAAACAAAAAGCGCGGAAATTTTTGAAGATTTCCGCGCTTTTCGTTTGAATCAATCAAGAAATCATACTTGTTGTTCTATCGGCGTATTTCCGAGCCCTGAATCCTCTTTTTTATAAGTGAGCTTCAAAAGCAGAGGAGCCAAAATGGAGGTCGCGATAATGATGATAAATACGAAAGGATATACGGCAGGATCTACCAAACCGCCGTCTATTCCCTTTTGCGTGCAAATCAGAACGACTTCCGCGCGCACCATCATGCCGATGCCGACGCGCAGACTGTCCTTGCCCGAATAACGGCAAAGCCTTGCCGCCAATGCACAACCTCCCAGCTTTCCGACGAGTGCGGCCACGACGTAACAGGCTCCGAACAGGACGAAAGAGGAGGAAAAGCCCGAAAAATCGAGATTCATGCCGATTGTCGCGAAGAAAATAGGGGAAAAGAACATGTATCCGAGCATATCCGCTTTATTTTCCACATACGGGGTTTCCTGCAAGGTTCCTCCCAGCATAATGCCCGCGACGTAAGCGCCCGTGATGTCCGCGACGCCGAAGATTTTTTCTGCGACGTAAGCATAGATGAAGCAGGCTGCAAGTGCGAGTATAGGTACGCGACGGTTATGAGGGTATTTGCGTTCTATTCTGTTGAACAGCTTCCTCAACAGGATTCCCGCACCAATGGCGATAATGAAAAATACGACGATTTTAACACAGACGAGCCACCAAGCCGCATTTTCCCACCAGGCGGGCAGGAATGAGACGAGGGATTCTTCCCCGCCTGCATCGGAGGTAAAGCCCGTGAGCACGGAAAGAATGACGATGCCGATGATATCGTCGATGACGGCGGCGGCGACGATAGAGGTCCCTATTTTGGTATTGAGTTTTCCGAGTTCTTTCAATGCCGCCACGGTGACGCTGACGGACGTTGCCGTCAGAATAGCTCCGTAAAAGAGGTGCCCCAAGAATCCTCCGCCTTGATTGAAGGCCCAAGCTACCAATGTTCCGAGAGCCATAGGCACGATGACGCCGAAGGCCGTAATGACCACGGAAGCCGCTCCCGACGATTTAAGTTGCTTCAGATCGGTGCCGAGTCCTGTGGAGAACATGATGAGGACGACTCCGACCTTAGAGAATACGCTGAGTTCTTCTTTTATAGGATCGGAGAAGAACATATTTTGCAGCGGTTCACAGGGGATATATTTCAAAAGCCCGATCAAGAGCCCTGCAATCAGCATGCCGATAACGGCCGGAAGCCCGATTTTTTGAGAACCAAGTCCGAGAAGTTTTGTCATAATAAAAATGACCGCAAGGGGCAAAAGAATTTCAAAAGGGGACATAAAAACTCCTTTAAGCTTATCCAGAAATGTAAAAACGATCGAGGCGGAAGAGAGGAGATAAAATTTCACTTTCCTTTCACTTTTGTTTCGATCGGTTACCATTATACACCCAACGCCTTTGAAAAGCAAATGTTTCCATATACAAAACAGGCGAAAAAAAGAGGAAATTTAAGAGAAATCAAGAAAAGTTTTTGATATAGTATTGACAATTTTGAAAAATGTGATATAATAAAAGGCGGTGCTCAAAATATGAAACAGAGGGCATCGGTGAAAGATAAACAAGGAGATGTTGAGGATGTATCGTATAGTCAAAAAGCAAGCGCTGAACCCGACGGTTACCTTAATGGTAATCGACGCTCCGTTCGTCGCGAGAAAAGCTCTTCCCGGACAGTTCATCATTCTGCGTGTGGACGAAGACGGAGAACGTATTCCCCTTACGGTAGCGGATTATGACCGCGAGAAAGGTACTGTGACCATTATTTTCCAAATTGTGGGCGCTACGACGGAAAAGCTCAATCATAAAGAAGAAGGCGATTTTTTGGCCGATTTTGTCGGTCCCCTGGGCCGTCCCACCGAGACGGAAGGACTCAAAAAAGTCTGCGTAGTCGGTGGCGGCGTCGGCTGCGCCATCGCGCTGCCCGTAGCGAAAGAGCTCGCCGCTCAGGGATGTGAAGTCACATCTATCATCGGCTTCCGCAGTAAAGATCTCGTCATTTTGGAGGACGAATTCAAGGCCGCAAGCAAGAAATTTTACATGATGACGGACGACGGCTCTTACGGTCGTCAGGGAAACGTCTGCGTGCCGCTCAACGAAATGCTTTCCGCAGGCGAGACGTTCGACGAAGTCATCACCATCGGACCGCTGATTATGATGAAATTCGTCTGTGCGGCGACCAAGCCCTATGGCATCAAGACGGTCGCCAGCATGAACCCGATCATGATCGACGGAACGGGCATGTGCGGCGGCTGCCGTCTGACGGTGGGAGGAAAAATGAAGTTTGCCTGCGTGGACGGACCTGATTTCGACGGCCATGAAATCGATTTTGACGAGGCGATGAGCCGTTCGAGAACGTATGCGGATTTTGAACAGCACGAGAGAGATGCCGCATGCAACCTGTTCAAGAAGGAGGTAAAGTGAGATGCCCAAATTTAATATGAATCCCTTGAAGAATCCCATGCCCTCACAGGATCCCGACGTCAGAAATAAAAACTTTCAGGAGGTCGCGTTGGGCTATACCGCGGAAATGGCCGTGGACGAGGCAAAGCGCTGTCTGAATTGTAAAAATCGTCCCTGTGTGGCGGGGTGTCCCGTCAATATCGCCATTCCCGAATTTATTTCCAAAGTGGCGGAAGGTCAATTCGAAGAAGCGTATCAGATCATAGCGATGTCCAGTTCTCTGCCCGCGGTCTGCGGTAGAGTCTGTCCCCAGGAAACGCAGTGCGAAGGTAAGTGCACGCGCGGAATCAAGGCGGGTTGCGAAGCGGTGGGCATCGGTCGTTTGGAGAGATTTGTCGCCGATTACCATAATATGCACGCGACGGAAAAAGCGACTCCCGTTCCCTCCAATGGCCATAAGGTGGCGGTTATCGGGTCCGGTCCCGCAGGATTGACCTGTGCGGGAGACCTCGCAAAAATGGGGTACGAAGTCACGGTGTTTGAAGCGCTCCATGTCGCGGGCGGCGTTCTCGTTTACGGGATTCCCGAATTCCGTCTCCCGAAAGCGATCGTGCAGAAGGAAGTGGACAACTTGAAGGCTCTCGGGGTCAAAGTAGAAACCAACATGGTCATCGGCAGAGTGCTGTCTATCGAAGAACTCAAAAACGAATACGGGTTTGAGGCGGTGTTTATCGGATCGGGCGCGGGGCTTCCCAAATTCATGAATATCCCCGGTGAAAATTTGAAGGGCGTCTATTCAGCCAACGAATTTTTGACTCGTTCCAATTTGATGAAAGCCTATAAAAACGACAGCTCCACGCCTATCCAGCACGGCAAATGCGTGGCAGTCGTCGGCGGCGGCAACGTAGCCATGGACGCGGCGCGCACGGCGAAGCGTCTCGGTGCGGAAGTACACATCATTTATCGCCGCGGCGAAGAAGAACTTCCTGCCCGTCGCGAGGAGGTAGAGCACGCGAAGGAAGAGGGCATCATTTTCGATCTCCTCACTAATCCCACTCGTATTTTGCCCACTCCGACGGACAATCCCCGCGATCCTTCCTATGGTTGGGTGAACGGGATCGAATGTATTCGCATGCAACTCGGAGAACCGGACGCGAGCGGCCGCCGTTCGCCCGTGGAAATTCCGGGAAGCGAATTTACCATTCCCGTGGACTGCGTGATTATGTCCCTCGGGACTTCTCCCAATCCGCTCTTGAAGCACACGACGCCGGGACTTGAAACGCTCAAACGTGGCGAGATCGCGGTAGACGAAAACGGCAAGACTTCCATCGAAGGCGTTTATTGCGGCGGCGATGCCGCAACGGGTGCCGCTACGGTCATCAAAGCCATGGGGGCGGGTAAAGTTGCCGCTAAATCCATTGACGAATATATCCGCAGCAAACAATAAAATGTAAGAGATAAAAAGCGGCTTTCCGAAATTGGAAGGCCGCTTTTTCAAGGAAAGAAATGGAAATAGTTATCAGAAAAGACATAAAGAAATATATGGAGGAGCTCAAAATCTGGCTGGAAGCGCAAAGAGAAATTCCTCTGGAAGGTATGGACGAATTTTTTACTGCCAGAGTAAAAATATATGATGAACATATGTCTATATGGAAAGAGGCCTATCGCGTTTTGCCTGATTATCTTCCCGAAAAAGTCGATAAAATTTTGGATCTGGGCATCGGCACGGGATTGGAACTCGAAGGAATATATCGAAAATTCCCCTCCGTGTCCGTAACGGGAATCGATTTAAGTCGGTCGATGTTAGACGAGCTCGAAAGAAAATATTCCGGCCGAAAATTTACAGCGCTATGTGGAGATTATTTTAAGGAAGATTTCGGTCAAGAATATGATGTCGTTGTCTCGGTAGAGTCTTTACATCACTTTTCTCCGATAAAGAAAGGAGAATTATATCGCAAAATTTATCATTCCTTAAAATGCGGAGGGATATTTCTGCTCTGCGATTATATTGCCTGCTGTGAAGAAGAGGAGACACTCCTCGCGGAAGAATGTATGCGAAAAAGGAAGATACAGAAAATTTCGGACGGCGACTTCGTGCATTTCGATACGCCGTTGACTTTGACGCACGAAATTTCACTATTAAAGGACGCGGGATTTGTTTCGGCCGAAGCCGTAACTAGTATTGAAGGGGCTACGTTAATTCTTTCTATAAAATAATTTCCGATACAAAGTTTTTAATATTTACTTTATGCGGACTTTTATACAAATATTTATAGAAATACTTGACAATTTGGAAAAGAGAATTATATAATATATTTACAAAGTACATTCCCCATCTTGGAGAAAAGGAGAAAATCATGAAAAAATTTTGGAAATCGGCGGCGGCTCTTTTATTGTGTGCTGCGTTTGGAGTCTCCGCTGCGTGCGGTGTAGTGGACGATTCTTCCGGCAGCGGCAAGGGAGACAGTAATTCGGGCGAAGGAACCGGCGCCTCCTCACAACTCAGTCGGAATTATGTCACTACGGCTTTGCAACAGTTTGCAGAAGCAAAAAATCTGACAATTTCGGTCGGGGGCGAAGTAACGGTTTCCTATATGGAGGGAACGGAGTCCGTTTCGGAAAAATATGAAGTAGATTTGGAGCTCGCCGCATCTTTTTCCGATTCGGGTATTGCGATGAAAGCGGAAGGGACGATTGATCAGACTTCGGAAGGACAGACTGTTACGGAAGAAATCGGCTATTACATAATCGACGGTATTGAATATATCTATAATTCCGAAGGAAATTATTATACGGCCTGGGAAACAGAAATTCCTATGGATGATATATTCGACCTTTTCTCCGGAATTTCCGAAGGGCTCGTTTCAGAAGATACGGTCGAGTTTTTCGCGGGACTCTTGGATCAATACGGAACGGTCACGGAAGATTCGGCCACGGTTTCCCTCGTTTATGATGCCGGCCCTTTTCTCAATAAAGTGATTACAACAATCGATAATTTTGACGAAACGACGACTTTGGAGACGGCAATCAATGAAACTTTGAAATTGTTCGGCATTGAGACGACAGTCGGAGATATGCTCGATAGCTTGAAGCCTCTTGGGGCGATGACGTTATCGCAGCTTGTCTTTGTTGCAGATCAGATCCTTGGAGAATACAATACTTCTTTGCGGGAGATAAAGGATACGCTCGTCGCCTTAGAACCCGTTCAACAGTTAATAAACGATGCAGTTGCGGCAGGAGCACTGACCGAACAACAGGCAGCGACAGTCAAAACGGGAACGATTGCAGAGATTCTTAAACAGTTTAATTTAGAGAACGTCACGGTCGATAAACTCGTTGCGCTGCTTTTTTCAGCGGCGGGCGGCGGAACAGTGCACCCCGGAGACGAAACGCCCGAATCCCCCGAAACGCAATCCGAAATCGGTGTCGATTTTGACCTTGCAGCTGCAATCGATTACCTGAAAGCCATGTTAAAGGAAATGACTTTGTCGCAGCTCGGAATGACGTTTCCCGATTTAGACGGCTTTGCTTTTTCAAAGGCGGAAATGGGTGCGGAACTTATTATCGGAAAGACAGAAGTTGAGAAGTTAGAGCTGAACGGAGAGGTCGGCTTTGCGCAAACGGTCGGCGAAACGTCGGTGGGAGAAATACAGGCGAAAGTATCCTATAAAATAGAAACAAACGATTCGGAAATTTCTCTTCCGGAAGATGTCAAGGTCATTTATTGGTCTTATTGGGGAGGAGATGAGGATGCTTCACGCCATATTATCGTTTACGGACCGCGGGTGGACGAGAACGGCGAATATATTTGCGAAGGGTATGTCGAAGTGACGGCAGGGGAAAATCGAAACTGTCTCTATACCTTTACTTATACGTCGCCCATAAGCGTGAATTTTACCGAAATCACTCTCATTATTACCGGAGGTACGTGGCAGAGCGGAGAGGAGGGAGGAACTTTTTCCGAAACGGAGCTGAAAGAGATTTTCGGGGAAAATGTTACGGTCGAACTTATAATCGGCGAGAGCGGTTGCGATTTGTCGGCCTTTCCCTTATTCGAGGCCGAAACAGTATATAGCGTTACTTTGTAAAATTTTGAGAAGGAAAGGCAGAAGTCTTTTCTTCTTTTTTATGAAATATAAAATTTATGCAACATTTCTTCTCGGAATTTCTACTTAATTGATAAGGAGCAGCGGAATAGGATTGACGTTAAGGGGGAAAAATGGTAAAATAGCATTATGGATATGACGAACCGAGAAACAGAGATTCAGACGGAAAGCGGGCAGATTTCTTCCTCGGAGGAAATGTTGTGCGAGGCTGAACCTGCCGTCGGAACGGCAGGGGGCTTGACCGCCGTATTAAAGAGAAAATTCCCGAAACCCTTTTCATTTTTTGTGAAATATTGGGGGCTTTTTGCCGCGCCGCTCATCGCTTTTGTACTTTATATGGTTCAGTTGGCCGTTTCGGGGGTATATCCGTTCGGTTCGGATTACGTGGTCGCGAGTTACGACCTTTCGGCGCAGATTTGTCCCTTTATCGAACATCTTTTTGATGTCTTTGACGGAAAATCTTCTCTCTTCTATTCCTATGCAATTGCGGGCGGAGCGGACGTATTCGGAACATTTGCCTATTTCTTTATCAGCCCGTTCAGTTTTATCTTTCTGTTATTCGGCGACGGAAACGTATATAACGCTTGCGGTATCGTCATGGCGTTCAAGCTCGCTGCGATTGCTTTTTCGGGCGCGTGGTTTGTCAAAAAACTTTTTTCGGGGATTCCTGATTTTTTGGGCGTGGCAATCGGAATCGTCTATGCCTATTGCGGATATACCTTTGTCGCCAATACCTATATCAATTGGGTGGACTTTCTCATCTATATGCCTTTCTGTGCGGCGGCCTTCGTGCATTTTGTCCGCACGAATAAATTTCTTCCCCTTTCCATATTGATTGCTTGTTGCATTTATACCTGCTTTTCGATTGCCTGCTTTTCCATGTTGGTTGCGTTTCCCGTTTTAGTTTCGTATGCCTTTTTCTGCGTGGATAAAGAGAAAAGAAATTCGTTCATCGCATACCTGTGCCTTGCATTTTTTGTCGCTGTTCTGATTGCGCTGCCGCTTCTCGTTGCCGCGTTGATGGCATATCTTCGCAGCGGCCGTGGGGGAGGTCTGTTCGACGAGTTCTGGTATGGATTTACGACGAAAGACGGAAAGCGTATCTTTGACATTAAAGGATATTTCAGTCGCAGCGGAGAGGCTTTATATCGCAAATTCAGCTATATTTTCAGCGATTCAATCTTTGTCTTTCTGACGATCGTCTATTTTGTCCGCTCTAAATTGAAAACGCCGCTTTCCAAATTTATGCTCGCGGCGGGGATAGCTACTTTGGTTCCCGTCGTTGTCGATGAGTCCATGTTGCTGATGAATATGGGCTCATATATGTCCTATGCGTTGCGTTTCGGGTTTCTCAATGCTCTGTATTTTCTCGGCGGAGCCTGTCTCGCGTTGAGAGGGATTTGCTTTCAGGCCGATACGGCCTTTGACGGAACGGAACTTGAAAAGAAGGGAAAAGAAGGCTCGTTGATATTTTATGCGGTTGTTTCGCTCGTTGTGGCCGTAGTGATATGCTGTTTTGTGTCCAGCGATGCCTATCTTACCATTTGGGATAATTTTATTTCCGATTCCGCGGCGCTGAATAACGCGCACGGTTTTTCGGGAATGTTTGCTCATTCTCTCGGCGGTTTGCAGGTCATCGCGGTCTTGTTTATTCTCGTGGGTTTTTCTGCCTTGCTGGGAACTTTAATGGTAAGGAATAAAGAGGTCGGCGCGCGCGTTATGTCGATTTTGTTGCTTTGCGTCGTTGCCGTTCAGGTAATATTTTATAACGAACAACTTATCGTCGGAAACCGCTCTACTCATTATAATTTCGATCACTATGAAACAATGACTGCCGTCCTCAACGAACGCGATGACGGTTACTTCCGGATTAAAGACTATGACGACAAACTTACCGCTAATGTACCTTTTTCCTGTAATTCAAATTCTTTCAGCGTGTTTTCTTCCGTTATCGACGGCGATAACTTTGAAATCGTCGATTTGTTCGGATATTCGGGGAATGGACGGAACAGCATGAAAAGTGCTCGCGGTAATTTTTTCGGGGATTGCTTTTTAGGGTATAAATATTTCTTTGTCAATGAGGACAGTAACGCTTCCGTCTCTAAACTCAGCTATATAGATCCGCTTGAAGGTGCCGACGGAACTTTTGAAAAGGACGAGGACGGCAATATCGTCACGCTTCATTCCGGAGCTTTTTATATGTATGAAAATACGTCGGTATTTCCGTTGGGGTATACCGTGACGGACGGAGCGTTCCGTTTTCCCGAAGAAAACATCTCCGCCAATCGTACGAAAAATCAGTTGGCGCTATATAAATTTTTGGGTGGCGAGAGTGGTAAAGCTGAAACCGTTACGACAAATATGGTAAAGACGCTCGGGAAGGATTTATGGACGCGCGCGGCGGAAGTACAGGTCGGCGCGGGGGAAATCACTGCGACCGTAACGGCCGAAGAGGGGGAATATCTGTTCCTTAACTTTGTGGCTTCCAAGGGCTATACAGTAACTGTAAACGGAAAAAAAGCGGAACTTATCGACAACGATTTGCATTTTCTTTCCGTAACTTTGGAAGAGGGGGAAAACGTCGTAAAATTCAGCTATTCTTCTCCGTATATAAAATATTTTGCGGCAGGGATCGCCGCAGCGGTGGTGGCGCTTTTGGCGGTAGCGCTCATCGTCAAAAAGACGAAATTTATGCAGTCTGTATCGGGCGTTATCGCTTGGACGGGAGTGGCGCTTGCCGTAGGCGTCGTGCTTTTCTTTATGGCGTTTCCCGCTGTCGTAGGTCTAATAAAATTGATTTTTGCACTTTGGACAAAAATTTTCTGAAACGGGAAATAAAAATATTTTGTGCGTTGTCAAGTAAATAAGTATAAAATAAAAATTCTTTTGAAAAATTGCCGAAAAACGCTTGACTAAATTCCTCCATGTAAGTATAATAGTTTATGCTGTTCCGCGAGAAAGGTCGTAGAGCGACAAGGCAATATTGAGGCATAGCGCAGTTTGGTAGCGCGCTTGGTTCGGGACCAAGAGGTCGTGGGTTCAAGTCCCGTTGCCTCAACCATGGAAGCTCACATATAAACGTATGTGAGCTTCCTGTTTATCTAAATAAAATCGAGGTGTAGCGCAGTTGGTAGCGCGCATGGTTCGGGACCATGAGGTCGTGGGTTCAAATCCCGTCGCCTCGACCAGTAAAAAGAGCTATTTTGCTTCCAAAATAGCTCTTTTTTTGTTTTAAAAAATAGAATACCTCGTAAAATGCGCTTGGAAGCTTTTTACTTCATTACTCGTGCAGGATAAGTAATTATTTTTTAGAAATTGAGCAGAGAATTAAAGCCGTGAAACTGGAACTATATATGAGTCAAAACGGAATTTGCACAACTATTTGGTTTGAGCTTTGTAGCTGTCAACTGATAGGAAAACGCTATAAAAGAGTTAGTACGATCAATTTATTCGTTTGAAAATATTTGTGGTTTGGCATTAATCTGAAATAATCATACAGCGAATTGATACAATTTGACTATATAATTTTTTGTGCGCGTGGTATGCTTTAATAAAACCAAGATAGTTCAACAAGTAGGGGATTGTATGAAAGCAATAGAAGAAAATACAGTAAAGGCAGCAGGGCAAACGAATGGTTTTGCACGTATTAGCTGGATTGGTGATAAAGGAAAAAGAGTTTTAATCTTCGGTAATTCCATCACAAGACATCCTCCCGCTCCCGATTTTGGGTGGCTTTTAGATTGTGGAATGGCTGCATCCTGTGCGGAAAAGGACTATGTACATTTATTGTATAATCGTTTCAGAACGAGTGGGGAAGTATGTTTTTGTATCTTTCAGGCGTCGGATTTTGAATGTACTCTTTCTGAACGGGAAATCATGCCCGAACTTGCCGAAGCGGAGAAGTTTGGTGCTGATCTTATCATAGGACGTTTAGGCGAGAACGTACCGTCTGGAAAATTTCATCCCGGAGAATGGACGAATGCTTACGGCTCATTGCTGGAAAAATGTGCGCATTCAGGAACAGAGATTGTCCTTTCTTCTTGTTTTTGGAAAAATAAGCAGACAGACGAAGAGATTCGACGATTGGGCAAACTGAAAGGATGGCGAGTAGCAGAGCTCGGGGATTTGGGCGAGATGGATTCCATGAAGGCCAAAGGAAAATTTTCTCATTCGGGAGTGGCTGTACATCCCGGTGACGAGGGAATGCATATGATTGCGGAAAGAATTTTTGAAATGACAGAGGTAGATAAGAGATGAGAAAGAGAATTAATACATTGGACGCTTCGTTGCTGCTGAACGGGATCAGTTACGGAGAACACGTCATGAACCCCCACAGTGTCATTAAAGAAGTGGACGAGTTGGTCCAAGGCAGCGCGAATGCCTTTATCGTGCGCTGTAACCCGGAAAAACCTCTTTCGGATGAGATGTATTATGCTCTTGCGCGATATGCGAAAGAGAGAGGATTTCATTTCGGTTTTTTATATGCTTATCAGTTTCCGCCCGCGGGGCAAAAAAGTCATCTGAACGAAAAACTTGTGCGCGGAATCGAGAAGATTGCAGGGGATTTATTCCTTGGGGAATTTTTCGGCGAAGCGGGAAGCGATAAGGCGGCAAAGGACAAAGGGTATTACGTGGAGGGAAGCGAGGTTATCGCCCTTCAGAAACCGCCGCAGAATTTTAAGAACATGCAGGAAGCGAAGGAAAATTTTGTTAGGTTTATCCGCAGTATGACGGCGTATGACGATTCAATTGGTTTGGACAGGACATGGTTGGTCGAAGCGACGGCGCTTTTTCGGTACGAGCTGGAAGGTGGAATCCGTACGCCCGTTTTGGAAGTTTTGCCGGGAAATCCCGAGACGCTCATTCCGTTTGCACGGGGAGCGGCAATCGGATACGGACGGCAGTATTGGGGCGGATTCATCGCCTGTGAATGGTATGGCGGTTACCGCCATGAAGATTCCCTCAAAGCGGCAAGGCTGGAACTGACCTACAAATATCTTTACCTATCGGGGGCGAATATCACACTATTGGAAAGCGGCAATCATGAAATCCGTTCTTTCGGTTACGTTTTGGATTCCGAATCGGATATTTGCCGTTTTTATCGGGAAACGCAAAAGAAATTTCAATTATTGATTGACAAAAATCCCCGTTTGCCGTGCGGTCCGCTTGCGAAAGTAGCATTTGTTGCCGGGAATTTGGACGGATATACCGATTTTATGGGTGGTAGCGCATGGTGTCAGTTTGATCGTGAGGAATGGGGAAACGGAGATGCGGAAAAGAGTTGGAAGCTGCTTCGGGAAGTTTTTCGTGACCGTGATTGGCATGATCCTGCCTCTTTCGCGCGGGAAGGGTTGGATTTGAACGGTTCTCCCGCTTACGGATCTTACGACGTCGTTCCCGTGGAGTCGCCGCTGAACGTTCTAAAAAATTACGATTATCTTATTTTTGTCGGTTGGAACACTATGACGGAAGAACTTTACGATAAGCTGGTCAAATACGTGCACGGCGGCGGGGTACTCCTTATGAGTTGCGCGCATTTATCGGTAAATCCCGAACGCGGCGGCAAACGGGAATATGTGCGCGGCGGCGATCTGTCGGAACTTTTCGGGTGTTCGGTGGACGGGACGGAGCGGAAAAATCACGGAGTCAAATTTGTCCGTGACAGTTACGTACCCGGGTTGCTCTATCCGGGTACGTCCGATTTTCGTTGCGACGCGAACTATACTGCGGGATATGTTGACTATGCGCGGGTGCGATTGCAAGGCGGAACGGTACGGGGCATGCTGAGCGATAGTTTTTTTGCGCCGAAAGAGGTTTTTCCCGCCGTGATTGAATATCGGACGGGCCACGGTACAGCAATTTTATGTACGACAGAGAACTATCCGGGTAATCCGGCAGTATATCCGTTATATTCTTGTATCGTAAAAGCCATTCTCGCCGCATCGCACGCAAATGCGGAGCTGAAAGTGACGGGTAGCGACCGGGTGCGATATTCTCTCTTTTTCGACGATAAAACGGGTGAAGAAGAACTGTGTTTTTTGAATACATCTACCGAAAAAGCTATCGTTACAATCCGGTATCACGGTAAAAAAGAGGAGCTTTTGCTTGCTCCTCTGGAATTGCGAATATTGCGTTTTTAAAAACGTGTAAGGATATTTTTTCGATAAGAATTGGGCGTGGTGCCGCGCAGCCTGCTGAATACCCGAATAAAATGCGAACAGTCAAAAAAGCCGCAGTTCTGTGCGATATCCGTAATGGAAAGTTCTCCGTTTTTTAAAAGCAGACAAGCTTTTTTTACCCGCAGCTCTGCAAGATATTCCATGGGGGAAGTTTTACAGACGGAGGCAAAGCGACGCAAATAAGTGGAGCGGGACATATTTGCCATGGAAGCTAATTCATCAACCGTGATTTTTTCATAGTAATTTTCGTTCATGAATTTCAGTGTTTTAACAATAAAAGCCGAATCGCCGTATGTATCGGGGGAAAGATCGGTTCCGTCCCTATTGAGCAGACGGGAAAGCGTGCAGACGAGCAAAACCGCCCGTAATTCAAAAAGTGTATTCGTCTCTACGGTTTCTTCTTTAGAAACGGAGATCAAGCCGTCCATATCGTGCTGCAGCTCTTTTAATTCCTCTTCCCGCAGATGTAAAAAGAAGCGATCGGTACTATTTTTCCTAAGCCACGGTTCGATTTCAAACAACATATTGTATCCGCGAAATTTTTGAAGTTCGTTTTCGTATTTCTCCAATACATAATGCGGAAGAATAAGATGAAAGATATTCAGATCGTTTTCCGACCAGTATCCGTGATGGCTTTTGGGCGGAATCGCGAATACGTCACCGGGGGAGATGGGTATAGAGATGTTTTCTATATAATGTGCGCCCGTTCCTTCAACGACGATGTTGATTTCGTAAAAGTTGTGGGAATGCATGTTGATGGGGTAGTCATTCCGATGATAGTACGCCCGACGGAGTTGCTCGTTGTTATGTTTTTCCTCCAGCCGGAAAGTGGCGGTTGAATGATTTGGCAACTTTTTCGGATACATTTTGCCCCCTATTTGAAACGATTGTACAAAAAGTAGCTATATTTATGCTATAATTATATCATAATGACGTGGTATAATCAAGCAAAAAATAATATAGTAGGGGAAAAATATGAAAGAAAACATAAAAGTTAAAATATTGTTGTGGGTTGTATTCGCTCTGTTTATGATCTACATTCTAACGCTTATGGTACCGCTGTACTATTTAATCCTTAACTCATTTAAAACGAGTGGGGATTTCGTACAGAACCGCTGGGCGTTTCCGAAAAAGTTTACTTTTGAAAACTTTGTGCGGGCGTTTGAGATACGGTCGGGCGATACGACGTTGGCGATGATGTTTGTTAATTCCGTATTGTTGAGTGTCGGAGCGACGGTGGTCAGCGTCGCGTCGATTACGGTCACGGCGTATACATTGGCAAGGTTCCGTTTTTTCGGACGGAATTTCCTCGTAGTGGTTGCCATATCCGCTATGGCCTTTCCGGCTCTCGGTAGCGGCGCTGCCATCTATAAGTTGATGGTTGATTGGGGGCTGATAGATACATGGGGAATTCTCATCATGTTCGGAGGACCTTTCGGATTTTCTTTTTTGATCATGTACAGCTATTTCAAGGGAATTTCCCATACGTATGCGGAAGCAGCCAGGCTGGACGGCGCGGGAGAGTTTCTCATTTTTTTCCGTATTATCCTTCCTATGACGAAAGCAGCTCTCGGCGTCATCATCTTTATGGGAATTGTCGGGTCGTGGAACGATTATTATACGCCTTATATGTATCTGCCGGAGACCAAGACGCTAGCCACAGGGTTACAGGCATTTTCCGTGAATGCGGCGACAACAGGTGCGTATACGCCCATGTTTGCCGCTATGATTCTCGGGACTGCACCTATGGTAATTCTCTTTATCTGTATGCATAAGACGATAATCAACAACACCGTAACGGGGGGATTGAAAGGATGAAAAAGATATTCGGGCATATTTGTTGTGCCTTGGCGGCATGTTTAGTGCTTTCTACCGGCGGTTGTGGAGAGGGGGCTTTTCAGGCGGACCTCGCCGACGTGCCCGTCTATCCCGAAGCGGAGCCTTTTCGTTTCGTTGCGTACATGGGACCTCCACCTGCAAATTCCGGTTCAGGGGAATTTGCAGATAATCCCAATTATATGACGCTGGAAAATTATCGGACGATGGCGGAATGCGGGTTTAACTATACGACGGGTATGTACGAAAATACGATGGAGCAATATCTGAACGGTATTGAGCTTGCCGAACAAGTGGGTATGAAATACTACGTTCGGGATTACAGCTTCGTTGAGGGATGTATTGAAGGAATTATTGTGGCCGCAAACACAAAAGAAGAGGCCGAATCAATGCTTGCGGAACAGGCAGCGAGTATTCGGGCGCGTTTTGAAGAGTACAGCGGTCACGAAGGATTTGCAGGTGTGCTTGCCGTGGACGAACCGTCCGTACAGCGATACGATGCGATTGCCGTAATGAACGAGTGGTATCGGGAAAACTTCCCGGACAGTGAATTCCAGGTAAATTTGCTTCCGACCTATTCTTCTCAAAGTCAGCTTTTCGGAGATGCTTCTGTCGATAAGAAATACAAAGAGGATTATGTGGAATATTTTAACGAACACGTGAATCCGTCGGTACTGAGTTACGATCACTATGCATTGTCCAAACTCGGTACGACCAATCGTGTCAGCGCAACCTATTTACAGAATTTGGAAATTTTCGCCAACGAATCGAAAAGGTCGGGAAAACCTTTTTACGTATTCCTGCAAACGCTGGGACATTGGGATTACCGCACGATGGAATATTACCGCGATATCGCGTGGCAGGTATATACTTCGATGGCATACGGTGCGGTAGGTGCTCAGACGTTCACTTACTGGACGAATCTCAGCAACGGTCCGACGGAAAAGATCACAAACGCACTGGTGGATAGAGACGGGACAAAGATGCCGGCTTGGTACGCGATGCAGGAAGTGATTGCCGAGGTGCGTGCATTCGAGAACGTGTATATGAATTTTGAATGGCAGGGCGTATTGCCTGCGGTGGCGGATGTGTATGAAGGAAACGCGATGGTCGATCTGCTCATGGAGCCGCTCGAAAGCCATGAACGCATTCTTTCCGTATCCGCCACGAAGGACGCCGTTATCGGCGTATTCAAAGACGCGGAGGGGAGAGACGGCTTTCTCATTGCCAACATCACCGATCCTGCCGACAACCTTTCTTCGGACGTGACGATAGATTTCAAAGATGCCGAAAAGGTTGTGGTATATAAAAAGGGACGTACACTTGTCTATCCGGCAGAGGACGGAAAGGTGACTTTCCGGATCGGTTCCGGCGAGGGACAGTTTGTAATTCCCGTCTGAACAGGAGGAAAATTCCGTGAAAAAAGATATTCGGTTTCATTTTGTCGCATACTTGTCTCCGCCTCCCGCAAAAGTCGGATACGGTGAATTTGCAGAAAACGCAAATTTTATCGACGAGGAAAATTACCGCACGATGACGGAATGCGGTTTCGACAGAGCGATCGGTTTATTTGAAAACCGTACGGCACATTACCTTGCAGGGATGCGGCAGGCTGAAAAAGCAGGCATGGAATATTTTGTCCGTGACCAGTTTAAAAGCGGTTCTTTGGAAGGGTTCATTGACCATCCGTTCCGCAGGAATCCGCGAATATCTGCGGCTCTTGAGGCAAAGATCGCGAAGAGATTCGATCGCTATGCGGATATGCCCGCTTTTTCGGGAATTCTGGCTTCCGACGAGCCTCCCGCTTCAAAATTTCCCGCCATCCGCGCTGCGCAGGATTGGTTTTTCGAAAGATATCCGGGCAAAAAATTTATCGTCAATCTGCTTCCGACATACGCCAATGCGGAACAGCTTTCGGGAATGAAAGGAGCGAAGGAATTCAATTTTGAAAAAGAGTACGTCGGGGCGTTTATCGACACGGTTCGGCCGGAGGTACTTAGTTACGATCACTATGCGTTGATTTATGATGCTAAAAACAAGAAAAATGTTCTGAGGGAAGATTATCTTCGCAATCTTGAAGTGTTTGCGACGTATTCCGAAAAGAAGAAGATTCCCTTTTATAATTTCCTACTGACTTTGGGTCATCTTTTTTATCGGACGGTCAAAACGTATGCAGATATCGCATGGCAGGTATATACTTCGATGGCATACGGTGTGCGGGGGATACAGACGTTTACATATTGGACGGTTTTGAGTAACGGTCCCGGAGAAAACATTACTAGCGGACTCGTCGATCGGGAGGGCAGAAAAATGCCTGCTTGGTATGCGATGCAGAAGGTGATCGGGGAAGTTCGTTCCTTTGAGGAATTGTATATGCGTTTCTGCTGGCAGGGGACGGTTCCGGTGCGCGGCGGAGAAACGGAAAATCCTGCGTTTTCAATGCTTGAACATCCTCTTTCGGGAGATGCGGGCATTTCTGAAATTCGTGCGTCAGAAGACTGTATCGTCGGCGTGTTCGGTAATCAGGGAGAAAGAGCTTATCTTGTTTCGAATTATACCGATCCCGCAGAAGGGAAGAATGCGGCGTTTTCTGCTCGATTCCGCTCCGAAAAGGTAGTCCTTTGTCGCGGTGGAGCTAGGAAAGAAATAAGTTTACAAGACGACGTATTTGAATGTACGTTGGAAAGTGGGGAAGGGATATTCCTGATTCCGAAAGAATGAAAATGTTGCAGTGCGGACGGGGCATGCCCCGTATCTGTTACGGAATGTAACAGATAAAAAATTTTATTTGGCAAGCGCGGTTTAGTTCGTTCTGAAAAATGTAGAATGAAAAAATGCGGGATACCGCAAATAACGGGATACCGCAAATAATAAGTAAGGAGATAAGGAAAATGAGAAAATTTGCAAGAATGCTACTGCCTGTATTGGCGCTTACGATGGTTTTTCCGTTTGGTAGCTGCGGCGGGAAGGACGATCTTCCGCCCGAAGCAGAAGGGAAAACCGTAGTCAAGGTCGCGTTTTATGCGGCGGGCTTCGGCACGAGATGGATGGAAGACGCAAAAGAGCGCTATGAGGCGCTCCATCCCGACGTCTATCTCAAATTGGAAGGAGATCCTTATATCGAAGATACGGTGAAACAGCGTCTGGATACGAACAAGGCGGAGCTTGCGGACGATTTGTGTGTGTTCGGCGGAACCTATTATCGTTACATGATTCGAAATAACCAGCTTACGGAGCTTTCCTCTTTCTACGACGAATTAGTGGAAGGAGATGACACCGTGAACGACCTTGTCAATCAGCAGCTCAAAGATTATTTCACCGTAAACGGCGAAATTTATGCGATTCCTTGGCAGGATAACGCGATGAGTATCGTATATAATGCGAATATGTTCGATCAATACGGGTGGGAAATTCCCCAGACGATGGACGCCTTTTTCGAGCTTTGCGAGGAGATTCGCGATGATACGAATAATTCCGTGCATCCTTTGGCATATTGCGGCGCGGCAAACCAGGGCTATTTTCCCAACGTCATGGAAAACTGGTTGTGCCAATACGAAGGAATCGATGCGATGAAGACTTTCCTCGAATGCGAGACGGCGGAAGTGTATCAGGAACAGATTCCTGGCAGAACAAAGGTATATGAAACGATTGCGAAACTTGTTCACGGTACAGATTCCAAGGGACGCCGCTATGTGGATCCCAATGCCCGCGGATATACTTCGATCGACGCGCAGGCGGAAATGCTGGCGGGACGTTCGGCGATGGTCGTGTCCGGCCCTTGGATGCAGATAGAAATGAGTGAGTATCTTGTGGATTATCCGGGCTTCCGCATGGGGATTATGTCGACTCCGCATATCAATTCGGACATGAAGGATAAAAACGGAAACGATTCACAGTATGCGCGTACTTCCAGTACGGGTGTCATGGTCATTCCCAAGCTGGCACAGCATGCGGATATCGCGATGGATTTCATGAAGTTCATGCTCACGCAGGAAAGTTTACAGCGTTTTGTTGAAACGACCGACGGTCTCACTCGTCCGTATATCATCATGGCGTTTCAGAGCGTAAATCTCGACACAAACGAGCTGGAATTTGTGGGACTGGGGAATTTTCAGAAATTTTTTAAAAATTTCGTATCGTGGGATAAAGACACGTTTTGGCATACGATCGGGAATTCGTTCGGGTATTGGCCCGTGACATATTTGATTTCCATTCCCTTGCAGCTCGCGGCGGCGTATTTTCTCTATAAGAAAGTCCACGCATCCGGATTTATTATTGTCATGATTTTCTTACCCAATCTGATTCCGCCCGCAGTGCTTGCTCAGTCATTTACGCAGATGCTTTCCATTCGCCAGGGACCGTTGAACGAAATTCTGATGCGGATATTCGGCTATACGACGGAAACGGTTCCGATTTGGCTGACGGACGAACGATATGCAATGGGTATCCTGTATTTTTACAGCGTATGGGTAGGCATAGGCTACAATGCGGTCTTAATGTGGGGTGCGATGACTCGTGTCCCTACAGAAATCGTGGAATCCGCTCATTTGGACGGCATTGGGTTCTTCGGGGAGTTTTTTCATATCACGCTCCCGATCATGTGGCCGACGCTGTCCATGATTTTGATGACGAGCGTCGGAATTCCGTTCACTGTCTATATGCATTCGCTATTACTTACCAACGGCGGTCAGGCGAAAACGGGAACACTGGGACTTATGGTCATTCAGACGTTGCGCACGGGGAATATGTACTATTCGGCGGCGATCAGCGTATTGCTTTCGCTAATTTCCATTCCACTCATGCTCTCGGCAAAAAAGTTCCTCAATAAGATTTACGAGGACGTAGAAGTGTGAGGGAATTCCAAAAAAAGATTAGAAAAATTTTATCAAGGAGGAAAATATGAAACACAAACTTAGTCTGGTTTTATCCTTGGGGCTGGCGATTACCTTTGCCGGCATAGGATGCGCTTTGCTTCCCGTGTCTGCTGAAGAAGTTGCAGAGCCCGTCATGGAGAATATTCTCCAAACCGTTGAAGGGTATAAGGAAGCGGGTGCGGCGCAGATCCGCACGACTGAAAAATTAACCGGAGAATATTCCGTCACATACAGTACCACAGGGGTTACCCCGAATAACGGCTGGATTGCGCAGCAGTTTATCGGACTCGACGAAGAGGGTACTTTTTTACAGGTTAATCTTTTCGTTGATAACGACATTACCGTTTCCAAAATGAAAGACGGAAATCCCATCGAAACTCTTCCCATTTTGAATGCGGAGACGGGGGAGCCTATGTCGCCGACTCGCACATTGGAGGTTGGAGGTGACTGGTTTAACGGTCCGGAATACATCTTTAAGTACGAGGTGACGAAAACGCGGTTGAATCTGTATTTTGGTTATGCCTCCAAAATCGTAGAAGGGACGGATGCGCCTATAAGTCGGGCTTATGTAGAATTAGACGAGGAGACATTTGAAGAATTTACCGACGGCTTTGCGGCGTTTGCTCCTTATTATAACGGTTTTGAAGGATATTCGATGACGGTCAATTCCGTTTCCGTGAACGGCGAAAAGGGAAATCTCGACTTGTCGTCCATGACTTCGGAGGAAGATCCGACGGTGGTTGCCAACGACACGATTACTGTGTTCCATCCCGAACTTCTCGTCAATTACGCTTCGATGAGCGCTGATTTTTCCAAGGACGGCGGCGCAGTGGAAAAGAGATGGGTGAGTGAGTTGCCGGTCAATTCAGCGGGACTGCCCGACGCTGCGGATGTGTTCGTGACTTCGTTTGAAATTAACCTCGTCACAAACGCAAACAATTATGTGGCTTCAGGGTTACAATTTGGCATGGCGTTCGGTCTGCCCGAAAAATATTCTGCGATGACGGAAAGGGGCGTGACGACGATTACGGGTAAATTGCCTATGGCAGGGCTGGATATATCCGTCGGAGACGGAACGGCAACCTCTGTTAAACAGACCGTTGGGGACGCGAATAAAATCTTTTCCGCTCAGGATAGCGGGATGAGCACGCTTTTCGTGAGCCTTATCGGTAAAAAGGACGGCAGCCTGACCATTTCTTATCGGACGGACGCCGCCAACGATACGGAAGTCACGGCAACGCTGGAAGGGTTGACTTTCGACGGCTACCTCTCTTTCTGGATCGAAGCGAATAACGTTACGTTCGGAGGAGGCAGTACAAGTGGCATTTTGACGCTTCGCAACATCCGTCTTCCTTCCACGGAAAAGGTAGAGGCGGAAAGTATTTCCCTTTCTGAAGAAACTGTATCTGTCAGGATCGGGGAAAGTAAACAGCTTACGGCGGAAGTCAAGCCGGACAATACCACGATCAAGTCGGTGACTTGGACTTCTTCCGACTCTGAGGTCGCGACCGTGGATGAAAACGGTCTCGTAACGGCGGTTGCCAGTGGTTCGGCGGTCATTACAGCGACGACGAAGAACGGTTTGCAAGCGACTTGTTCGGTACTCGTTCCCGTGGAAGCGGAGAGTGTGTCGCTCGAAAAGACGGAGGCGACCGTCTCCGTGGGCAGAACGTTACAACTCAAAGCGACAGTATCTCCGGAGACCGCCACGGACAAATCGGTTACTTGGAAATCGTCGAACGAAAAGATAGCTACGGTGGATAAAGACGGACTTGTGACGGGTGTATCGAGCGGTGAAGCAACGATCACTGTAACAACGACAAACGGCAAAACGGCGGAATGTCGGATCATTGTTTCCGTTCCCGTGGAGAGTGTGACGCTCGATAAGGAAGCCGCGACACTGGAAACGGGAGAGACACTCGCGCTGAAAGCGACTGTGCTTCCCGAAAATGCGGGGAATAAGGCCATTACATGGAGTTCTTCGGCCGAAAACGTAGCGTCGGTGGACGAGAACGGCTTGGTGACTGCGAAAGCTGCCGGAGAAGCTGTGATTACGGTTGTGACGGCGGACGGATATAAAGAGGCGAGTTGTACGGTCACGGTGACGGCTCCCGTCGTACCCGTAACCAAAGTTACTTTGAATAAATCTGAGCTCGCTTTGGAAGTGGGCGGGGCAGAAAAGCTCAGTGCGACCATTGAGCCGGGTGACGCCACGGACAAATCGATCAGTTGGAAGTCTTCCGATGAAAGCGTTGCAGTCGTAGACAAAAACGGGGTCGTAACGGCACTGAAAGCGGGTACGACGACCGTTACAGTTACCACAGCGGATGGAAAGACCGCCACATGCAAAGTCACGGTTTCGGCAAAATCGACGGAGAGTTCGGAGGTCGGTGATGACGGATGCGGTTCCGTATTTGGAGGAACGGGAATCGCCGTCGGTGCGGCGGCCGTGGGAGTCATCCTTTCCCGCAAGAAAAAAAGAGACTGAAAAGAAAAATAAATAAAGAGAGACGATCGTTTATGAAAATTCAGTACAAAGATTACAAAGACAAGATTTTAGGTTGCCTGTATGGAAAAAATATCGGCGGAACGCTGGGCGCGCCCTTTGAATGCTACCGCGGCGTTTACGATGTGACGTTCTATACGCAGGATACTTCTAAACCCATTCCCAACGATGACGTAGATCTGCAATTGGTATGGCTGCGTGCGGTAGAACTGGAAAAGGGCAGATTGGATTCCCATGTTCTCGCGGAATATTGGAGTACGTATATTTCCGCCAGTCTTTCCGAGTACGGCACGGGAAAAAACAATTTCCGCATGGGGATCCGCCCACCTCTTTCAGGTCATCTGCGCAATCGTAACCGCGATAGCAACGGTGCGTGGATCCGTACGGAAATTTGGGCGTGTTTGGCGGCGGGACATCCGGATGTAGCGGTACGCTATGCTTTGGAAGATGCTATGGTAGATCACAGTGGCGAGGGCGTGTATTCCGCGATATTTCTTGCAGCAATGCAGTCGGCGGCATTTGTCGAAAGCGATCCTTATAAGCTCATATCGATCGGTCTTTCTTATATTCCCGAGGATTGCGGCATTACGAAAGGGGTACATACCGTCATGGAATGTAAGGAAAAGGGAATGGACTGGAAACAGGCGCGTAAAGCTCTTTTTCAGGCTGTTCCGGGTAGTTTCGGCATGATGGGCGGGTATTATAAAGGTCAGATTCCCGAAGAAGATGTCCCCGTAGGGGAAAACGGTTACGATGCGCCCAGCAATGTCGGAATTATTATCATCGGCCTGCTGTACGGCGAAGGAGATTTCGGGCGTTCCATCTGTCTCGCGACAAACTGCGGAGAAGATACTGACTGTACGGCAGGTTCGCTCGGCGCCCTTCTCGGAATTATTTCGGGCAAGAGCAATCTTCCCGAAAAGTGGGTGAAGGGTTGTTCGGACGAGATTTCCACTTGGTGTCTCCGTATAGACGCTGCACTCCGTTTAATGCTCCTATTCAACAGTTATATAATTTGGGAGTGGAGATCGAAGAAAATAGTGAATTGGATTTGTTTGAGGCGTTCAATAAGCATGCAAATGATAAACGAATTCCCGAGACGGTTGCCGATATGGAAAAGGAATTGGGAGCCGGAAATAAGAAGCCGGAAATTCTTTCCAAACTTGCTCAGTATGAACTTACCCTGTCGGATTGGATTGAGTCGCATAAGGGAAGTAAAGAGTTTGTGGCAGTTGCAGGCAAATGCTGGCCCGCTTTCCAGACACAATTTGGATTTGTGCCCTGTTACATAAACAGCCGCTTTACGGGCAGAGGGATTCCCGTTTCCTGCGAAGTGGATATTTACGGCTGCCTTTCTGAGTATATCGGCACGTGTATTTCGGGCGAAAGCGTGACGCTTTTGGATATTAACAATACAGTGCCGTTTGAAATGTATAATCAAGAGATTGCCGGCAAATACGGTTATCATTTTACCGATACGTTTATGGGCTTCCATTGCGGAAATACCTGTGCGAGCAGACTTTGCAATCCCGCAATGAAATATCAGAAGATTATGGCGCGGAGTCTGCCTCAGGAAGTGACAAACGGCACGTTGGAAGGAGACATCTGTCCCGGAAACATTACCTTCTATCGGTTGCAGTCAACTTCGGATAATCACCTTTACGCCTATGTCGCAGAGGGGGAAGTCTTGCCCGTAAAAACTCATTCCTTCGGTTCTATCGGAGTATTTGCCATTCCTGAAATGGGAAGATTCTATCGCCATGTTCTGATTGAGAACGGTTTCCCTCATCACGGCGCCGTAGCATTCGGACATTTCGGAAAAGAAATGTTTGAGGTTTTCAAATATTTGGGCGTGGAGAAAATCGGATATAATCAGCCGAAAGAGCGGCCTTATAAAACGGAGAATCCGTTCTGAGTGACTTCTCGGTTATTTTTACGGAAAAGAATATTTTGATAAGGATTTCCAAAAGTTTTTGTTTAGCCGCCGTTAAAGATTTTTAGGAAGGAAAGAGATGAAGCAAAGGCGTGTTTTTCGGGTCATGGCCGCCGTTTGGATTGTAGTTTTATTTCTTTTGCCGATTGTAGTTTTATGTGCAATCGGCTTTTCGGCTTCTCGTTTCGGAGATACTTATTACGGAGAACTCGCACCGATGTGGAAAAAACTTAAAACGGCAGAGGGGCCCAAGATTGTCATAGTGGGTAATTCTGCCGTTGCCTTCGGTGTGGATTCTGCTTTGTTGCAAGAAGAACTTGAAGCCGATGGATTCGACTATACCGTTTGCAACTTCGGATTATACGGTGCCATCGGTACGAGGGCGATGCTCGATTTGTCGGAAGAATATATCGATAAGGGCGATATCGTTCTTTTTATGCCGGAAATAAACGCACAATCGCTGAGCCTGTACTTTTCGGCGAAGGATTTTTGGTATGCGGCGGACAGCGATTTTTCGCTTTTGTTTTCTCTTGACGGAGTCGGCGGAAGAATGATGGGAGCTTTTGCTCCGTTTGTAGCCGAGAAATATACGTATATTTGCAAAGGCGAATACGCCGATTCGGGAAATGTATATACCAAAAGTGCGTTTGATGAAAACTGCGACATGAAGAATGTCGAACGCGCTTATAATAAAATGGCGGGAGGATATGATTCCAATAATCCTGTTTCCTTTGAAAATTCACTCATCGGAGCGGGGTTTTCGGATTATGTGAATACTTATTACGAAACGTTAAAAGGAAAAGGCGCGCAAATGTACTATGTTTTTTGTCCCGTGAACGAAGCGTCCGTTTCCGATTTTGAAGCTATCGATCCGTTTTGTGATTTTCTCCGTTCGGAATTTAAGTTTCCGCTTTTAGGGAGTCCGTATTCGTCGCTGTATGAAGCGGAATGGTTTTACGATTCAAATGTCCATCTGAATGAAAGCGGAATGGTTTTACATACGCTAACGCTTTTGGACAATTTGAAAAATTTATTCGGGAGTACAACTCCGAACAATACGCCGATTCCCGAAAAGCCCGAAATTCCGCCGCCTGAGGCGGGAGAGGGAGAGGATAATTCGGACGCCGTGTATTTTGAGTATGAGGAGGAAGGAAACGGATATAAAATCGTAGGATTGAACGCGGAAGGAAAAAGAAGAACGAGTCTGACCGTTCCCGGCGTCTATAACGAAAAGCCCGTTTTATCGCTTGCGGCAGACACGTTTGCCGGAAACGAAACCATCGAGAGCATAACGATTCAAGAGAATATCACCTCTCTGCCCGATAATTTGTTTTCGGGTTGCACCGCTCTGCGGACAATTAAATTACTGCAAACCGATCCGGAAAAAATCGGGGTGGGTTACGGGCTTTTGAACGGGACGCGACAAGACTGTTATATTTACGTGCCGAATACTTCGCTCGGAATTTATCACAATAATTATTTCTGGGGGCATTATGTGGGACATTATAAAACGTATTAAAAAACAGATCGTTTTCGGTGTACTTTTTACGATGCTTTTGTCGTGTTGTGCCTGTGGCGGAGAAACTATCCCCGCGGAGAAAAAAGTAACGGTAAATTTTGTAGATAATGTGTTGTGTTCGTTTTCGGAGCAAACGATAACCACGGATATCGGAGAGGATATTACCGTTTCTTTGAATTTCCAGGACGGAACGGATTTTTCGAGCTGCAGTTATCGGGATTATTCGGTAAAAAAGACGTTGGAGAATACAAAATTGACTCTCCATAACGTTCGGTATTCGGAACGCGTCAGCGTGAACGCTTCCGTCATGCAGGCGTCAATTTTATATCAGGCAAACGGCGGTCTGTTTTATGACGGCAGAGAAGAAACTTATTTTTTGGTCGGCTGCGTTCTCAACGACAGCGGAAGGACGAATACAATGCTCGGTACCGACTTGATGTATAAAGAGGACTGTGTTTTGACGGGCTGGAATACGGAAAAAGACGGGAGCGGAGAACATATCGGACTCGGCAGCCGCGTTTCGCTCGAAGAAAAGGAATGTCTCACGCTCTATGCGGAATGGAAAGAGCAGACGGGATTGCAAAATTTTTCTTATCAATTGCGGGAGGACGGAGTCGTTCTTACGCAATATCTCGGCGAAAAAGAAACTGACGAACTTGTGATTCCGAGAATGATCGAGGGCAAAGAAGTGGTCGGGATAGAGAGACATTTTGCGCGAGGGATAAAAGTCCGTACTCTCATTCTTCCCGAAACGCTTCGGACGATAGAAGAAAATGCTTTTTACGGAGGTTTTCAGGCGGAGGAGATTTATTTTTTCGATAGCATAAATTTCATAAACGATATGTCTTTCGGCAATACCTGTATCAAGACGTGGCACATTAACGCCGTAAAAGCGCCGCGCTATCGCGACGCGCCGAATTCTCAATTTGCCGAGAATATCGACCGACTGATGGCGACGCGCGAATCGGAAAGAGACAGACTTTTATTTTTCGGCGGTTGCAGTATGTCCTATGGATTGGTCAGCGAGATGATTTCTGAGGCTTTTCCCGACTACCAGGTATTGAATCTCGGAGTAATCGGGGGGATAAATGCCGCTTATCAGTTCGATATTATTACGAATTATATTAAAGAAGGAGATGTTTTCGTTCATGCGCCGGAGGAGGGGAGCCCTTATCAGTTAATGGCTTTGGACGAAGCCGAACCGCGTATTTTTATCACGGTGGAGGGAAATTACGATCTGCTTGCCCTTGCGGATTTCTCCTCTACGAACGGAATGTTTGCCGCGTTCAAAAATTATAATATAGCGCGGGACGAGTTGCCGGAAACCGCGTATGAAACGGTTCCTCCTATGTATAATCGATTTGGCGACTATATAGAGGAACGTCCGTTTGAAGGAGAGGATAAGTCCTTTTCCGACGGAGAGTATCAATTCGATCTTTCCTTTGTCAATAATGCATCTATCGCAGCACTTTGCGACAAATATGACGCTATCCGAGAAAGAGGGGCGGAAGTCTATTTTTCCTTTGCTCCGTTTAACAGGAACGGATTGGAAATTGAAGATTTGGAAACCCTCGATTGGCTGACTTTTGAAATGATATATAAAGAAGCACTTTTTGCTCGTGGATATAAGGTGATTTCCCGAGTCGAAGATTATATGCTTCTCGGTCGTTTCTTTTTTGATACGGACTATCATTTGAACGATGAAGGAGCGAAACTCAGAACGGAGCTATTAATCAAGGATTTGAATAAAGTTCTATAAAATGAGTCGAAAGAAATTTTGTTTTTGACAAGGCGGCATCTGAAAATTTTTCGATGCCGTCTTTATCTTTGTTGTCAGCAAAGCTCGGGAAAAGTTACGTTTGTCATCTTATTTTTGTCGTTCGTATTCGCAAAATCGAAAAAAAATGAATTTGGCACGTTTAGCCTGTCGTTGTTCACGAACCCCTTGAAAAAGGCTTTCAATGCCTGTAAAATATTGATAGACCTCGATTAAGAGAGGAATTTATATTTCAAGGAGGAACTTTAATGGCAAAGGCAAAGAAGAAACAGACAGCCGCAAAAGTCGTTACGGCTGGATTGGTAGCTTTGTCCGTCGCATTCACGACGGGCTATACCTCAATGCTGTCTGTATCTGCCGCAATCGGTGCGAGCAACAATAAGATCTACACCGACTACACTTCACTCGAACAAGCCCAAGAGGCTGCGGGCGAGCTGAACATTGAAATTGCGGGAGAAGGAATCACGCTGCTGAAAAACAGCCAGGACACCGACGGGAATGCCGCGCTTCCGTTAAATAAGGGCGAAAGCGTAAGCGTATTCGGAGGCGGTGCATTGAATGTTATGGGCGCCGAAACTGTTGGTCACGGCGCTGCCGCGAGCGCTGCGGAAAATAACGTCATGAGCGGCCTGTCGGACGCAGGATTCAGAGTAAATCCCGTACTCCAGAGTTTTTATGAAACCGCGAGCGGTTACGAGTGTACGACGGGGGGCAAGCACACCGAACCCTTGGATTTCACGGGCGAAGTGACGAATTCCTGTAAGCAATATAACGACGCGGCGTTCGTCGTATTTTCGAGAGGCGGTTCGGAAGGTGGAGATAATGCCGTTATTACCGACGACGTCGACGAAAACGGAGCGGATCATAACGCACTGTATCAGGACGAGGACGGGAATTATCGCAAGCACAGCATGATGCTCTCCAATGATGAAGAAGAACTTTTGGAGTACGTAAAGACCCAGGGCTTCAAGAAAGTGTTTATCGTCATCAACAGTTCTTCCCCCATGGAAATGGAAGAGTTTCAGAACGACGACGACATCTCGGGAATCATTTGGCTCGGCCGCCCCGGCGAAACGGGCTGTATCGCGTTCGGCAGAGTGGTATCGGGAGAGATAAATCCTTCCGGCAGCTGCGTGGACGAATGGTACGCGGACTTTACGGCGGATCCGACCTGGTATAATTTCGGCACCAATACCCAGATGACGAATACAAAATACGGAAAGGGCGCTTATACGGCGGCTCTTACGAAGACGACAGACGGCAAATGGGTTTCCATCGCGACCGGACAGGAAGTCACTTCTTCGCCCGACGATAAAAACCTGAACATCGTCGATTACGACGAAGGCATATATCTCGGATATAAGTATTACGAAACCTACTATTACGAAAGATATAACGCGGCGACGACTCCTGAGGAGAAAGCAGCCGCGCAGCAATGGTATGAAGATGCGGTTACATATCCCATGGGCTACGGCCTCTCTTATACGAGCTTCTCTTTCAACATAAAGGGCGGAGTTTATACGGACGCCGATCTGAAAGAAGAACACTTGCTGGAAGAGACTGTCCAGAGCTCTAAGTTCGAAAATTCCGAGGGTAAGGCGGCGGAATACGATAAACTGTACGTTCCCGTAACGGTAAAGAATACGGGCGACGTGGCAGGCAAAAAGACCGTTCAGGTCTATATCACCGCACCTTATACGGCGGGAGAAAGCGCCGAAAAATCGTTCGTGACGCTGGTGGGCTATGCGAAAACGGACATTATCAAACCCGGAAAATCGCAGACGGTCGTCGTCGAATTCAATACGCAGGATATGGCGACCTGGAATACGGCTGCCGACGACGGAAAGGGCAGCTATGAGCTTGAAGACGGCGAATATACCATTCGCGTAATGGGAGATTCGCACTATGATATGGAAACCGACGTTGAGGACACGACGGATATGTACGACGAGTACAAATTTGAGCTTTCCGAAACGGCGCTTCAAAAAGCCGACGACTTCTCGCTGAACGCGGTCGGGAACGCCTTCTCCGAGGAGACGCATTATTCCGATTTGGAAAAGGGCGAATATGCCGTATACGATCAGGGTATGCGTACCGCGGATATGATGGAAGAGGGCGGTCACGAACAGACTCTCATCACCCGTGCGACCATGGCCACAAACACGGTGAAGGACAATCTGGATCGGACGGCTATGACCGCGGAAGAAAAAACTGCTTACTATGAGGCGGAGAAGGTTACGGCGGATACTTTGACGGCTCCTCTTCCCAAAGTAAAGCAGAACGAGGATTTGTGGATTAAACAAGAGGCGTTCGATTCGATCGCGTACTACGGGGATTATCACATCACCAATAAAGACGAAAACGGTAAGTATTACAGAGATAAAGAAGGGGATAAGTGGTGGATTTCCGAGGAAGAACTCGCTACAAAGATGGCGGGCTGGACGCAGAATCAAGACAATGGCCTTACTTATGCGGATATGGCGGGCGTCACGAATGACGACACTGTCTATGAGATCAACGGAGAAAAGAAGACGGGCAAAGAATGGTGGACGCTCTTGATGAACGAGCTCAGCTGGTCCGAAATGTGCTCCCTTATAGAGGATTGCGGCGGCGTTCCCGCAATTAAATCGATCGAAAAGAACGACAGAGACAGAAACGAAGATACGCCGACCAATTACAAGAGCACTTTCCAGTGGGCGTGCAATTCGACCGTCTCTGCGACCTGGAACTCCGATCTCGCATATAAGCAGGGCAGAATGTTCGGCAATCTCTGTATCCTTTCCGGATGTCAGGGCTGGCACGGTTCGGGTATGGATAATCATCGTACTCCTTTCTCGGGCCGCAACAACGAATACTACTCTCAGGACGGCATTCAGGGCGGTTATATCGCCGCAGCCGTTACGAGGGGCGCTCAGGATGTAGGTATCATCTGCTACGTGAAGCACCTTGCCTTTAACGATCAGGAAACGAACCGCGGCACTATGGTCAACTCCGTATGGTCGGATGAACAGAGTCTCCGCAACATCTTGAAAGTGTTCCAGATGGCGATGCAGGAAGGCGGTTCCAAGGCTTCCATGTCCTCTATGGCGCGCGTTTGCGGTCAGACCTGTTCCAACAATTACGGACTCATGACGGGACTCATCAAAGAAGAATGGGGCTGGGAAGGCTTCCTTGAAACTGACGCTTACATTTCTTCCTACACGACGACCGACCCGGATATGATGATCCGCGCGGGAAACAATACGATTCTGCACCTCGGCAAGAGCGAATACTGCTCGGGCGTTTGGGTGACAGAAGATACTACCGGTGAACTTACGGGTACGAAGGGAACTAAGATCACGAATGCCGGCGGCGGAGCCGGCGGCGTGCTCATCGACGGACGCGAAGAAAACAACAACGGTACTTTCTCCGACAACGGCGGACCTGCCTCAAAACCGTCCGAAAATCCTCAGGACGCAAACGGCAAACCGGGCGGCGTCGTAACCATGACGTATCCCGCGGCAGCCAACTCCATGGAGGCGGAAGAAGGACAGGCTTATTTCAGCAATCTTCAATACTATTATGTGAGAACTGTCGCGACGGCCGTCCTTGTGGCGGACTCGGATCGGTCCATTCAGTTCAACGGATTTGCGAACTATAAACCCGTACTCACGGCCGATACGACGACCGAAGGCGTCAGCTATACGAAAGACGTCTCCATTTCGGACGAAGTACTCGGAACGAATACCGCCATGCCTTCCTCTTGTCTCTATGCGGCGACGGGACTTCCCGAAGGATTGGAAATCGATTCCAAGACGGGTGAAATCAGCGGAAAAGCGACAGAAAACGGCAAGTATACCGTAACGGTAAACTATACAATCGACTCTTACGTGAAAAAGTCGGCAACCTTTGAGCTGACCGTAAAAGAGGCTTTCTATCTCGACCCGGACGGCGACGACCTTGAGGCTTTGAAAATCGGCGACACCGAGGTATATGCGGCCATCGTTTCCGACACCATAACGACAAGCGGCGGAAAGTACGATTCGATTGAGTTTAGCACGGAATCCAAGCTTCCCGAAGGACTTCAACTCAATGATGACGGCACCATTACGGGCGCTCCGAAGGAAACGGGAACCTTTGAAGTCACCGTCAAGATTAAGGCGACTTCGGGCAGCCAAGGCGGCGGTAACCAAGGCGGCGGCTTCCCTAGCGGCGACCAGGGCGGACCCGCAGCACTCGCTGCCGACGGTAACCAAGGCGGTCCTGTATTCCTCGATGCAGGTGGCTTCCCCGGTGGTGATACCTTCCCGGGCGGTGGCGGTGGTAGCTCGTCTACGTCCGATGAATTTACGGTGAGCTTTAAGATTGTCGTTACCGGAGATTCCCAGACGGAAGAACCTCCCACTTACGTGACGGAGGATGAAGTAAAAGACATGATTGATGCGGCGCTTGAAAACAGTAACAGCGGAAACGATGACGGCGGATGCGGTTCTTCCGTTTCCAGTTATGCGGCGCTTGCGGGCGCGCTCGTTGTCATAACGGCGGCCGGTGCGGTTATTATGACGAAAAAGAAGGAAAGACACAACAAATAAGCAGGTAAATTGATTAGACTTGTATAGAGGATGCTGCAAGATTTGCAGCATCCTCGGATACAAGGAACAAATGGAGGAATAATTTTTATTATGGTAAAACGGGCACAATCAAGTTGGTTAAGGATACTCAGTGTAGTTTTTCTTGCCATATTTTTCTTTGTGTTAGTCGGTTGCGGAGATAATTCGCAAAAAACTAGTGGTAGCGACGGGGATTCGGGAAACCAAAGCGATGCAAGTGTAGACGATGAACCCGAAACCGAAGGCGACACTAAGGTTATTTTCTATTATAACGACGGTACGGACGAAATTTATTTAACTACGACTTATAACTCCGGCAAACGCGTTAAGAAACCCGCGGACCCCGTGAGAGAGGGCAAAGGATTTGCGGGTTGGTATGCGGAAGCGGAGTGTACCACGGAATACAGCTTTACCAAAACACACGAAGGCGAACAGCACATCTATGCAAAGTGGCTGAATCAATATACCTTTGAGGCCGAATATACCCAGCTTACCGGCTTTGAGCCGAATTCAGACGGCGCGAATTCAGACGGCGAAAAAATCGGGAGCGGCTATTCGAACGAGGTTTACGGCCTGAATTTAATTGAAAAAGAATCGAGTACGAACGCGAACAGCAGCAACGGTTACAGTATCGGCAATAACTTTACGATGGGCTTTTTCCTCGAATTCGTGATCGAGAGCGACAAGGAAGTTAACAACGCGCAATTGACGCTTCGCCTTTCCTGCGCTTATTACAGCATAACGCTTTCGGATATGGAATTCTCGGTATCCTGCCGTAAGGAGGGCGTAAATATCGACGACGAAGCCAACGTGCAGTATTTTGAATTTGACGATATTGTTCTCGAAACAGAATTTACCGACGGTTATGGAGACAGCCGGAGACGTCCTTTTACGCGACCAGAAAAGCGTATTGTATGGAGATAGAAAATCTTACGACGGGAAAGAGCTATACTTTTCACGCCGACTGCAATACGGACGCTTTGGAGCAAAAGGCGCACGAACCCTATACGATGATTGCAGCTTCCTATTGTCCCGTCGTCCAAAATACGCAGATGTGGGACGCAAGGTCGGGCGCGATGTTCCGTTATATCCGTTTCTATAACATAAAAACCGCGGAATTCATCGAAGGGGCGACCTGTGCGGACGATTATTCGGACGCAAAGAAATATGATTTTATGCCTTCGGACGAAAGCATTTATTCTTATGGCTTCGCACAAGGGGACGATAACTGCGATTTTAAGACGGGTACGGACGAAAAGGGAAGTTATCTCGAATCGAACATTTATTATCTCGAAAATTAACGCACGTGTTCAGTTTTTAGTTTGAAAAAATTTTTCGTCTATAAAAGGGCGGGTAAAGGAGGAGTGTCATGAAAAAGAAGTTGATTAAAAATACGATAAGGTCATTGGCCTTGGTTTTTTCTGTCGCAATAGCGACTTCCTGTGTGTCTTGTGGGGGCGGCGGTGGAAATTTTTCGGGTACGTTAAACGTGCTTTTTCCCAATTCGGGAATCACGGACGATAAATTTGTCGATAATTCCACGACGCGCGCAATCGAAGAATTTACGGGACAAAAGGTCAATTACTCTCAAATGCTCGGTTCTTCCGAGGAGAACGACGTATCGAACGCTTTGCTGGCGGGGGAATATTCTCTGATAAAAATGCAGCGCGGCTCATTCGACCAAAACGTCGTTTTAGAAGCCTTTTACGATATTACCGATTTGATAGAGGAATACGGTAAAAATTTGCTGGAAGTTATCGACGATGAAGCCGCTTGGGATGCCTGTCGATATAACGGAAAATTATATGCCGTTCCCGAGGTGGGGTGGGGCTTTATGTACGACAATGCAATCGTATTTAACATGAACGACCTCGCAGAGGTCGGGATTACGGAAGTTCCGTCTACTTTGTCGGAATTTACTACTGCCCTCGAAAAATTACAGGCTCGATTCGGCGGCGAATCAAATCCTTTTTATCATGCGTTTTCCATGCAGGGGGCGGAAGCGGATCAGCAGCTTATATCCGGCTGTTTCGATATGCCCAAAGAATTTTACGTAAATCAAGACGACGAAATCGAAAGCTGGATTTACAGCGACGCCACGGATAAATATCTGCATTATATGAACGACCTTTACAGAAAGGGATATGTATCCACTTCGTGGGCGAGCTCGACCAGCGCTACCGTCATGGGATTGTATGCGCAGGGAAATTGTTCCGTCGCCGTTCTGCCCTATTGGAATATCGCTCCTACCTGCGATTCCATGGTATCGCTCGGAAAGGCGGATTCCGTAGAGGACGCTTTGAACGATATGGGCTTTGCGCTGTATCTTCTCGGCGACGGTTCAAACGGTTCGGTCGATCAGCGGGAGGACAACGGCTGGCATCTCGCCTCCATCAACGATGTCAGCTATTTCTGCGCGATTCCCAACAGCGTCTCGGAAGAAGAGGCGATCGCCGCCATCAAATGGATGGACGCAAAAATCGTCGACGAAAATTACCGCACCTTCATCACGGGAAAAGAGGGCGAAGGTTACGAATTCGTGACGAAAGAAGAATATGAAGCCAACGAGGCGGACGGAGAGAGCACGACGAAGATCGTCCCCATTGTGGAAGAGGACGGAGAAACGAAATACTATAAACTTTTGCCGGAATACAATAACATAAAGGATAATTCCATGTACCAGACGGGCGGAAACGGAAAAATAGGAAAGAGATATTGGCCGCTCCGTGAAGCGCAATATAATTGCTGGGATATTTTAATGTCCGAGGCGGATTATGATCACGTCATTACCAGCGCTCTTGCAAAGTGTTCCGTAATCGAAAGTTGGAGCCGCCAATCCATCACGGCACGTTCCACGGTCGTAACTTATATTCAAAATATCATCAATGCCAAGGACGACGCGACATTTGATAGACAATTCGGCTATTTGAAGGATACGGCTTTTCCGAAATATTGGAATGAATGCAATGCTGATGTTCAGGCATGGTATCAAGCGAGCAAGAAGTAAGCAAGGAGGAAACCGGTGACAAAATCAAACAAGGAAGTTTTGAGCGAATCACGGGGAAAAGTTTCTGCGGCCGCTTTGCGGCCGCAGCCGGATAAAAAAGGGTATTTTCGCGAGCAAATGCATAGGCTGAAAAAACACAGAAATATTTTTTGGTTTGTCCTGCCTGCCGCTTTTCTTGCGATTCTATTCGGATATATCCCTATGGCGGGTGCGCTCATTGCATTTAGGAGTAAATTCAACTATTTGGGAACTCATTCTTTGGTGAAGGCGTTTTTGGGCGGCGAATGGTCGGTATCGGCGTTTACGGAGCTGTTTGCCGATTCGGACGGACTCTTTTGGACTTCCGTCAAAAATACCCTGGTCGTCAATATCGTAAAAATCATCATTACGTTCCCTATCCCTATTCTTCTCGCCGTGCTTCTCGTGGACATCAACCGTCCGGGCGTCAGCAAAACGATTCTGATTGTTCTTTGTCTTCCGCATTTCCTTTCGTGGGCCATGGCGATCGGTATTTGGAAAAATTTACTCAGCCCCGACAGTGGTGCTCTGAACAATATCTTAATCAATATAGGCATTTTGAAGGAACCTTACTATTTCTTCGGGTCGAACGGTTGGTTTAAGCCGCTCGTGGTATTTTTGGCCGCGTGGAAAGGGTCGGGATGGAATACGATTATCTTTTTTGCGGCGGTCGTCGCCATCGATAAGAGCTTTTTCGAGGCTGCGACGCTCGAAGGGGCAAACAAGTTCCAAAAGATTCGTTTTGTCACGATTCCGACGATTCTGCCCACGATCGCGCTTATGCTCGTCAACAGCTTGACTTATTTGTTTACCGCCGGATTGGAACAATTTATGGCGATGTATGAATCTCCGACGAGATATTCCCAGTACGTCATCGATACTTTGATGTACGACAAGACGATGCAGAGCGCGGGTAATTATCCCGTTGCCACGGCTCTCGGGCTTATGAATGGCGTTATTGCTCTCGTGCTGATGCTGGGCGGAAATGCGTTCGTCAAGAAAAAACTGCATACGAGCTTGTGGTAAAGGGAGGAGACGATATGAAAAGAACGAAAATAAAGTTGTCCCGTGCGGACGTCACCTTTGACGTCATCAAATGGGTGTTTTTGGTCCTGTGTCTCGTACTCGTCATATTTCCGATTCTGAACGTGATATCTCTCGCGTTCTCCAAAGGGCAGTATAATTCGGAAATTACGTTTTTCCCCGTCTGGAAAGGACTTACGCTGGATAATTTTTCATGGCTCTTCAAAAACGATAACTTTCTGTCCGCGATAAAGAACTCGCTGCTTTTTACGATCGTTGCGACGGTCGGTTCCAATATCCTCATGGCGATGGCGGCTTATCCGCTCTCAAAGGAGGACTGCCCGTTCAGAGGCCCCGTCATGATATTTTTTATCATCACGATGCTGTTCTCTGCCGGTATCGTACCCGCTTTTATCTGGTTGAGAGTTCTCAATCTCTATAACAGTATATGGAGCTTGATTTTTTTGAGTCTGAACAACGTTTTTAATATGTTGCTCTATAAGACGAATTTCGAGGGAATTCCCGCTGAAATAGAGGAAGCCGCCATGATGGACGGAGCTTCGAGCATCACTCTGTTTTTCCGAATCGTCATTCCCATGACCCTTCCCATTATAGCGAGCTGTGTATTCTTCATGATCGTGAGTACGTGGAACAGCTACGGCAGCGCCATCATCTTTATCACGGATACGAAGCAGATGCCTTTGGCTCAGTTCCTTTACAGATTGGTCGCTTCCACGGAGCAGTCCAAAGACCCGTATCTTATCACGAATACGCAGAACGTCAATGCGGCGACGATTATCGTTTCGGTAATTCCTATTCTGTGCGTGTATCCGTTTATTCCATGATGACGGCTTATGAAAAAGACAGCGGAGAGAAAGTGCTCGCGACCGTAAACGCCGATTTTTTCGGCGCCACCTGTCTGAACGCGCTCGTCAAAGACGGATGTATCTTAAAAGACGGACATACGATTACGTCGACGGACGATTATGAGGACTCCTTCCTTTATACGGACTCAAAAGCGGACGTTCCCGCTTCGGCGCCCATGCTTTTCGGCGTCAACGGGGAAGGAAAAGCGCAGATTGCGCCCATCGTTCAATACGAAGGCGACGTCACGAGTGCCGAAGTGAAAAAGAAGCTCGTCACTTCAAAACTTTCTTATGAACTTACGGCGCAAGACAAAACTTATGAAATCTATGAAAACAATGCCTCACAGGATGTCGAAAATGCCGTCATATTCCATACTTCGCCCGTTTCGAAAAGAAAATTCCCCGAGGGAAGCGTCGTATATAAAGTAGACATAACGGACGATTATACCGATATGTCCATTCTTGAAAAGACGGTTTTGGAATCTTCCGAATCTTACAAGGCGACGGATTCGGAAGGCTATATCGTCGTCGATCCTTCTTTCGTCGGAGATGAAAGTATCCGTGAACTGAACGCGGGAGATTCCGTGACCGTACAGGTCACTTCCGACGACGGAACGTGGAACGGCTACGAAACGATTCTCGGCTGCCGTCAGGCTCTCGTCATGGACGGGGAGATGGCGTATACCTATCAAAACGGAGAAAAAATCTGTACCGTGACGCTGGAAAATTCAAACGGAGCGCAATCTGAAAACGTTCCGAGAACGGCGGTGGGCCTCAAAGAAGACGGAACGCTCGTTGTGTTCGCCGTAGAATCTCTCCGCTATGGCAATTCCCACGTGATCGGGGACATAAAGGAGGACGACTCCTACGGGCTCAATCTTCCTCAGCTTGCGGATTTCATGATTTATTACGGAATTGAAACGGGCGCAAACTTTGACGGCGGCGGGTCCACACAGTTAATAGCCAGACAGGGCGCGGACGCCGATCCCAAAGTCATCATTCGTTCGAGCGATACGGGCAGCTATACGCTTGCGGCGAGCCGAAAGGTCATGAATACGTTGATGGTCACGACGAAATGACACGCTTGAATTTTATGAATAAATTGGAAAAAATACTGATGCTGTTTTTGGCCGTCGCCGTATTTTTGTCGGCCGGATGCTCCGCAGGCGGCGGGGAGAACTCTGCTTCTTCCACGGATACAGGCGGATCTTCGGGGGTGGAAGTTACGGACCCTGCCGCGATAGAGTATCCGTTTGAAGGAGTGTACGGAAAGGGCGAATTGTCGGACGAAAAGCGAGGCTTTCAAAGCGCAGAGGACATTTCCACGGCGAGATTTTATATCGACGGGGAATTTGCGGATACCTTTTCCAACATATCTGCGCGGACGGACGCAAAGGCAGAATTTTATAACGAAGAATATGTGAAGATGGTAGATTATTCGGGCGGAATGACCTATTGCCTTCCCGCCGACGAGCTTTCCTATATCGATTATTCGATCGCGCATTACAGACTGCAAATTTCTTTGGGAGATTCTGTTTTGACCGTTTCGGCCGAAAACAGTAATCCGTATCTCGCGACCTCCGACCCGTGGGGGATTTATCGCGACGAATGGCTGCTGAGATTTATCGACGATGACGGATACATTTCGGCAAACGGATTGGAAAGAATCGGGAAAACGCTGTATAACGATACGGAAATAAAGCCGGGATATGACGTTTATTATTACGGAATACATATCAAAGACGACGAAAAGATAGAGCGTCCCTATTACAATATAGCGGTCATCCGAAAGGAAAGAGATAACAGAAATTTCGGTCTGTTTGTCATGAAGTCGAAACGCGATCGTGCGGCGGAAATGATGGATATCATAGACAGCTATTCGTTCGTTCCGAGGAAAGGAAGCGCAAAGAATTATTTTGATGCGGGGAAATCCGGCGGAAACGAAAATTGGAGCGAAGAAACCGCGGAATATTTCAATCGGCTGATCGCAGAAGATAAAATAAACTGGGGCGTATTCAGCTATTCGATGTCCGACGAAGGAGAGGGCAGTGCCGCGTTTACAGAGCAATACGAACGAATAAAAAATATACAGGCGGAAACGGAAAGGCTGTTCGGTTATAAATACGATATTTATCCCACCTATACGCACCTTCGGTACGGTTTCCCGCAGACCATGGCTGCGGGTTTGGCAGGCGGAAACGGCAAAAACGGAAAACCTGTATTGCAGTATACTTATCAGTTTACCGTAGATAACAATTCGTTCGTAAAAAATAAAACACCGATGTTCGACATATTGCGAGGAAAATACGACGGAACTTTCCGCCGTTTGGCTCGGGACATAAAAAACTATGGAAAACCCGTCCTTTTTCGATTGAATAATGAAATGAATACGGATTGGACGAGTTACTGTGGTTTGGTTACCCTGCTCGATCCCGATATTTTCGTGATGACTTGGCGGCGGCTCTACGATATTTTTGAGGCAGAGGGCGTGGATAACTGCATTTGGATCTGGAATCCGTCGGGGGTATCCTGTCCGTATTCTTCCTGGGGAGAAGATCTCTGCTATTTTCCCGGAACGGAATATGTCCAGATGCTGGGGCTTACGGAATATGAAATGGGAAACGGAGAAACGTTGACGAGTTTCAGGGAGCACTATCAGACGCTCTATGAAAAGAACGTAAGTTTTCAGAGCTATTGTGCAATTATTTCTGAATTCGGTTGCGGTTCGGGCGGCGAGACGGACGGAGTTTTAGGCAGAAATGCGGCGAAGCAGGCAGAATGGGTGAGAGAGATGTTTGCGGAAATCAACGCCGCGGAAAAGGCTGCTTATATTAAACAGATAAAAGGCGCCGTTTGGTTCAATTGCAACGATTATAGCAACGGATTGATAACAAACAGATTAAAAATAGTCAATGCCGACGGCTATATGGGTGAAGATTACGGCGATTTGCGGGAAACGATAGAAGCGTTCAGACAGGGTTTGAACTACTCGCGAGGTTGAGAAAATCATGAAAGAAAAAACAGTATTTGATTTCGATTCGAATCTGAAAAACGAACAAAGGGAAGAAAGGGCTTTGAAATGGCTGAACGTCAAGGACGGTTGTTTCGGGCTGTTCGGCTCGGACGCCCTTGAAGAAGACGGTTTCTGCCGTCTGACTAGGAAAGAGAGAGATTACATTCGTCCCGTCAACGACGGAGAAGCATGGCTTGCGGAACAATCTGCCGGGATACAGATACGTTTTGAAACCGATTCGACGCAGCTGTTCTTAAAAGGCCGAAATCGCGCTCCGTTCGACATGACGAATATGACGCAAATCGGGGAATGCGGCGCGGATTTGTATATTTATGACGAAGAGATGTCCGCTTATGTCCTGCACGAAGTAGTGCGGATTTATCCGATAAATTCTACCACGTATGAGCTTTCTTTGGGACATTTTGCGGACAAACCGAGAAAGCCGAGAAAGTATATCGTTTATCTCGCGCTGTATATGGCGGTGGAGGAACTGTATGTCGGGGTGGACGAAACCGCCTCGGTAATACCATCCGGATTCGGCCGAACCGAAAAAATAGGAGTATACGGCACGAGTATTGTTCAGGGCTGTTGCGCCAGTCGTCCGGGAATGGCTCCGACGAATTATCTTTCGAGAAAATTGGATATGCAGGTTTACAACTTCGGGTTTTCGGGAACAGCGATGATGGAAAAGGAGATGGGCGAAGTTCTCGGAGACAGGGAAATAGACGTACTGCTTGTAGATGCCGAGCCGAACGCCGGAATCGACGGAAGAATGAAGGAAAATGCCGAAGGGTTTCTGAACGCATTTTTGGCAAAAAAGCCGGATGTTCCCGTGGTGCTTTTCAGCCGGGTACTTTTCGCGATGGACCGATATGACGAGTACAGGATAAAATTGCGAAAGTATTATAAAAATTATCTTTGCGGACTTGCGGAAAAATACAGAAAAAAGGGATATAAAGTATATTTTGCGGACGGTTCAAAGATATTCAAGGGCAACTATACGGAATATACAGCCGACGGAATTCATCCGAGCGATATGGGTATGGTGGCGATTGCCGAGACCTATGAACGAGAAGTAAAAAAAGCGCTTAAAAGGATAAAAATATGAAAAAGATAGTGATGCTCCCCTTGGACGAACGTCCCTGCAATTATGATTTTCCTAAAATGATGCCGAAGGCGGATTTCGAGCTTGTCCTTCCGCCCAAGGAATATATGGGAAATAAAAAGATTCCCGCGGATACGGAGCGGCTGGCTGAATGGCTGACGGAAAATATTGACGGAGCCGACGCGTGTATTTTGTCGATGGATACGCTGATTTACGGCGGAATCGTTCCGTCCCGCCTGCACCACGAAGAAATTTCAACGTTAATAAGAAGGGCGGAATTGGTGGAGGAGCTTCGAAAGAGAAATCCGAAAATGCAGTTTTACGTGTTTCAGCTGATTATGCGCTGTCCGGATTATTCCCTTTCCGACGAAGAGCCTGATTACTATGACCTTTACGGAAAGGAATTGCATTTATACGGAAGGTATACGCATAAGGAGAAACTCGGAATCCTGACGGAGGAAGAAAAAGAGGATTTTGAGAGGATAAAAAAGACCGTTCCTCGGGAAGTGTTTGACGATTTTATCGGCAGAAGGGAGAAAAACCTCGCCGTCATCATGCACAATCTCGAATACATAAAGAACGGTACGGTGGATTATTTCATCGTTCCTCAGGACGACGCGGCCGTTTATGGATTCACGTCGATGGATCAGATGACGGTAAGAGAATTTCTGAAAACGAACAGCCTGCACTTAAAAACGGCAATGTATCCTTCCGCAGACGATACGGGTTTGATTCTGCTCGGCAGGGCCGTCGCGAAACTGCATAACGCCGTTCCCAAAATTTTTGTAAAATACGCCTCGTCAAAGGCGGGCGCGGTAATCCCTTGGTTTGAGGACAGGGCTCTCGACGAAACGATAAAATATCATATCATGGCGGCAGGCGGACAGAGGGTATATTCCCTCTTGGAAGCGGATATCCTCCTTGCGGTCAACCAAGGCTCGGGAATGTGGTATCCCGATCAACCGGAATACGTCACCGCATACGACATCGAAAGAAACCTCGGCGAGTTCGTTTCCTATATGGAATATGCGCTGGAAAAGGGAAAAATCGTCGCCGTCGGAGACGTAGCGTATTGTAACGGCGGGGACGAAGAACTCGTCAGATTGATGAATGAGGAAAAACTCATGTTGAAAGTCCATGCCTACGCGGGTTGGAACACGTCGTCGAATACGCTCGGAACGGCGGTGTGCGAAGCGGTGTTGTATTTGCTCGGAAAAGACGAAACGGGAAACGAGAGTTTCCTCCTTCATCGCTACTATGAAGATATCGGATATATGCCTTTTGTCAAAAAATATGTCACCGATACTTATTTGCCGAAGATGGGACTAGACTATTTCCATACGGACGGCAAGGCGGGAAAAGTGGCGGAGATCGTCAAGGAAGAAATCGATAAACGCATGAAGACATACTATCCTTCCGTATACGGGCGCGTGGATACTCTGCATGTCGAAATGCCATGGAGCCGAATGTTTGAAGTGGACGTAAAACTCACCGTAAAGAAGGCGGAACGAAAATGCTGAAATGCGGAATAGACATCGGCGGGACGACGATAAAAGGCGCTCTTTTTGACGGCGGACCCGTACCGTTAAAATTTGTTTCGGCCGAGACGAAAGGCCGCATGGGAAGAGAAAAAATATTGGAACAGCTTTTTTCCGTGCTCGACGATCTGACGGCCGGACTTCCCGAGTTTATCGGTATCTCTTCGGCTGGAAACATCGATCCGTATAAAGGAACCTGTGTCTACGCGACGGATAACCTTTCGGGGTGGACGGGAACGGAAATCAAAAAAATTGTCGAAAAAAGGTACTCGATTCCGTGCAAAGCGGATAACGACGCGATTTGTGCGTTAAAGGGAGAACTCGTTTTTCATGAGGGCGTAAAGGATGCGACGATGCTGACGTTCGGAACGGGCGTCGGTGGCGCGAGCCTCGTCGGCGGAACGATTTTGCGGGGAAAGGACTTTGCGGGCGGACGCTGGGGACATTTCTGTCTGGAACCGAACGGAAACCGCTGCAACTGCGGAAAGACGGGCTGTGCGGAGACATATCTTTCGGGAAACGCGCTCTTGAAAGAGGGGCGTAAGGAATTACCCTCGCTGAAAGATACGGAAGAACTTTTTGCCTTGTATCGGGACGGAAACGAGCCCGCAAAAAAGGTCATTGAAAACTTCGGCGTTTATCTTCGGCGGCTTCTTACGGAAATAAGAACGATTCTTTCCCCCGAGTTAATAATTCTCGGCGGAGGAGTGATGAAGTCGGAGGATATAGTTCGTTCTCTCCTTTGCGGAGCGGACGAAGGAATTACTTTTGCAAAACTTGGAAATTTGTCCGGCGCTTACGGTGCCGCAAATCTTTGAAGGAGTGAGGATAAGAACAAAATGAAACAGAAATTACAAAGAGGACTGATCGTTTCTTGTCAGGCATTAAAAGACGAACCGCTGTATGGCGGAAATACCATACCGAAATTGGCGATGGCGGCAAAAATGGGCGGAGCCGTGGGCATACGTGCGAATACGGTAAGAGATATAAACGCTATCTGTAAATATATAGGCGGAAGCCTTCCCATTATAGGCCTTATCAAGCAGAACTATGAAGATAGTCCCGTATATATCACGCCCACTTTGAAGGAAGTCAAAGCGCTGCTGAAATCCGAGTGTGACTTTATCGCTCTCGACGCGACGTTGCGTCCGCGCCCCAACGGAACAAATATAGAAGAGCTGGTCGCTTATATCCGCGACAATTCGGATAAAGGCATCGTCGCGGACATAGCGACTTACGAGGAGGCATTGGAAGCGGAACGAATCGGATTTGACTATATTTCTTCCACGATGAGAAGTTATACAAAGGAAACGGAGGGAATCCGTATTCCCGATATAGAATTTCTGAAAAAACTGAAAAGCGATATAAAAAATTCCGAAATTATTGCGGAGGGCGGAATTCATACATATCGGGAACTCGAAGAAGTTCTCGATACGGGCATCGGGCATATCGTAATCGGCGGAGCAATAACCCGTCCGCAGAATATTACAAAAGATTACGTAAGCGTCTTTGCCTCGAATGCGACGTTTAACCGCGCGTGACGAAACAAATCCGAATGCGGGTATTTTAGAACGGCAATAAGTAAGCCGATAGACATATTTTTATCAAGGAATCTGAGATTTCAGAAAATAAAGTATAAAACGCGGAGGCTCAAATATGGAGAAAAAGATTTTTACTGTCGCCGTACTCGGTTGCGGAGGGCGCGGAGCCGAATCTTACGGCAGATTGATGTATGAAAGAAAAAAACAATATAAACTCGTCGCGCTCTGTGATATTAATGAGAAAAAACTCGATTCTTACGGCCGTCAATTCGGCTTAGACGGTGCGCTTTGCTTTTCCGATGAAAAGGAATTTTTTAAGGAAAAAAGAGCCGATTTGCTGATTATAGCGACGCTAGACAGAGACCACGTCCGCCAATGCGTCAAGGCGCTCGAATTGGGGTATGACGTTTTGCTCGAAAAGCCGATTTCCGACAAAGAGGAAGAATGCGAACAGCTTCTGCGCGCGCAGAAGGAATACGGCGGAAAGGTGCTCGTCTGTCACGTTTTGCGCTATGCGCCCGCTTACAGAAAGGTTTACCAATTGATAAACGAAGGGAAAATCGGTAAACTCGTTGAAATTCAGGCGCTGGAACAAGTCGCTTACTGGCATTATGCGCATAGTTATACGCGCGGAAATTGGAGAAACTATCGGGTGGCGGCGCCGATGATTTTGGCGAAATGCTGCCACGATCTCGATTTGCTTCAATGGTATGCGAAATCAGCCTGCGATACTGTTTCTTCGGTGGGAGCGCTGACTTTTTTTAAGGAGGAAAACACGCCGGAAGGAGCCGCAAAGCGTTGTACGGATTGCAGATATGAACAGACGTGCCCTTATTCGGCCGTAAAGTATTATATTGAATCGTGGAAGCGGGCAGGGTGTCCCGAAAATATTTGGCCGATCAATATTCTCACGCAGGATTTTCCTTTGACGGAAGAAAAAATACTCCAAGCCCTGAAAACGGGGAACTACGGCAGATGCGTATTTGCCTGTGACAACGATGTAGTCGATCATCAGCATGTTTCTATGACCTTTACGAACGGAGTCAATGCCACGCTGACGATGATGGCGTTTACGCAGGATTGCGGACGGGTTATGAGATTTTTCGGAACTTACGGCGAAATTGTTCTCGACGAACAAAAAAATGTAATCGAAGTGGGCATTTTTGGAAAAGAGAGGGAAAACATTAGCATCAATAAGCTCGTCGAAGGCGGTTACGGTCACGGCGGGGGAGATACGGGATTAGTGGAGGAACTGTACCGCGTACTCACGGGCGAAAGCAACAACCCGACGTCGCTTGCCGCTTCCGTAGAAAGCCACCTTATGGGAATACGGGCGGAAGAATCCATGCGTTGTGGCGGACAACGATTGAAAGTACATAAAAATTAATCGAAACGGAGAAAGGATATGAAAACGTTAAGAAATATAAAAAAATACATTTACGGGAACCCGATAGAAACAAATTCCGTGGAAGAAGATGTCGAAGAATGTTCGTCGGAACTTCCTTACTTAAAGTGCGAACCGACGGAAACGGGGTACACGTTTTCATACACTCTTTCCGAAAACGACGGGGTATATGGACTCGGAGAACAGGTACGGGGGATCAATAAAAGAGGTTGGATATACGAGAGCTGGAATACCGACGATCCCGAAATTCATGAAAATCGCAGGAATCTTTATGCTTCGCATAATTTTCTTTTCGTCTGGGGGGAGGTTTCCTTCGGTATCTTTATCGACTGTCCGGGAAAGGTGATTTACGATATAGATTATACGAAACGGGGCGAAATGACCGTAGTTTGTCCGAAGGATTTTCGGCTGTATATCATAGAGGAAGAGACTCCTTTGAACATTATCCGTTCTTTCCGCCGTATGATAGGTCGCAGTTACATTCCTCCGAAGTTCGCGTTCGGTTTTGCGCAGTCGAGATGGGGATACATGAATCGCGAGGACGTCCGAACCGTTGCCGACGGGTATCGAGAATGTGATTTTCCCATAGATATGATCGTTCTGGATATCGATTATATGGAAAATTACAAAGATTTCACAATAAACGGCGAACGGTTTCCCGATTTTCCCGCTTTTGTAAAAGAAATGCGGGAAAGGGGAATCAGGCTCATTCCCATTATCGATGCTGGCGTAAAGGTCGAAAAGGGATATTCCGTATACGAAGAGGGCGTTAAAAACAATTATTTCTGTAAGGGAGAAGACGGAGAACCTTTTGTCGTAGGCGTATGGCCGGGCGATTCGGTCTTTCCCGATTTTCTCAATTCAAAAGCGCGCGAATGGTTCGGAAGCAATTATAAAACACTCCTCGATTGCGGTATAGAGGGATTTTGGAACGATATGAACGAACCGTCGGTCTTTTACAGCAAAAAAAACTTGGCAAAGACGATCGAACATATTTCGGGAAAAGCGGGGAAAAATCTTTCTCTTCAAGAGTTTTGGAGCATTACGGGAGCCGTGGCCACACTTGCCAATAATCCCGAAGATTACGCTTCTTTTTATCACGACGCAGACGGGAAACAAATCAGGCACTCCGAGGTTCATAATCTGTTCGGCTATAACATGGTGCGCTCCGCGAGCGAATATTTCAAGGAGTACGACGATAAAAAACGGTTTTTGATTTATTCGAGATCTTCTCATATCGGAATGCATCGTTACGGCGGAATCTGGACGGGAGATAACGCTTCGCGTTGGGAACACCTTCTCATGAATCTGAAAATGCTGCCGTCTCTCAATATGTGCGGCTTTCTCTATGCCGGAGCCGATATAGGCGGATTTGGACAGGATACGACCGAAGATTTGATACTCAGATGGCTGGCGCTCGGTATATTCGTTCCTTTGCTGAGAAATCATTGTAAAGAAGCAGTAGAGCGTGTAACGGGTTGGACGGCGGAAGGGAGAGCGGCAGATGGTTTTATCCACTTGCTGAATTCTGGCGCGGCTGCTTTGGATGGAACGGGAGCCAGTAAGGACGAAAAAGGAAATTCCATCATGAAAGAATGGTGGAAGGTGACGGAGAAAGATATCGGGGAAATGTTGGAGGCTACAAGGTTTTCCCCTGCAAACCGAGGTTATTTTCGTGGAGGAGGATTTTCGAGCACCTATTCGACGAAAGGGGAAATGCCTGTAACGCTTGCGAGGGTGAATATGGTGGATGGAATCGGATATACGATGCAAATAGCGGAAGGTTGGACAGTGGATTTGCCTGAACAAGTGGATAAAATACTTTTGAACAGAACGGATCCCACGTGGCCGAGTACGTGGTTTGTACCTCGTCTTAACACTACAAACGCGTTTTCGAGTGTGTATAACGTTATGTCGAATTGGGGAGCTAATCATGGCGCATTCTGTTACGGTCATATTGGAGCCGAGTTGATAACGTTAGCAAGTATGTATCGAATTCCCGTGAGCTTACATAATATCGAGGAGCAAGATATTTACCGTCCGCACGCATGGAGCGCGTTCGGAACAAAAGACTTGGAAAGTGCGGATTATCGTGCTTGTGCACATTATGGGGAATTATATAATCTTATGGGAGCGTTTAATGACTCCGCTAGTATCCACGCCTTTTAGCCGATTTCTAAATTTCCCCCAATTTAGCGGGTGATATTTACTTGTCTCGCATCGGAAACAGATTGCCGTTTTTTCATCTTCGACCAACTGATAAAACCGTAGAGGTCGTTTATGAAGAATGTTACAAAACAGATGACCATTGAAAGGTAGGAAATATTCTCAACCGTTGCTAATATCCATAAAACGATTAAGACGATATCGTTTGCCGCATAGGCGAGTGCATAGCAGGAACTGCGCCGAAAGGTGAGATATGCGGCGAGAAAACTCGTAGTGACGGAAATTGTACTGGGGATGAGGTTGGCGGTGTGGAAGGCTTTCAGAATAAAATAGAAAACGGCTGTCACGAAAACGGTCAGGAAAATCATAAAAAAGATTTCCTTTTTCGTAAGGGTGTTTACCTTTACTTCCGCTCTATTGCCCTGATAAGGGTTTTTGAGCCAGGAAATTACGGCGAGGACAGCGATAGGGGCAGTCATGCCGAGATAGGTAATCATTTCCCCGTAATAGGCGAAGGAAAAGGAAACTATGCCGTATAGAACGCTGAAAATTACCATCAGGATTTGCCCGACGGCATTTCCTTTCGCGTTGAAAATCAAAGAAGTCGCGCCGATGACGGACGCCGCGAGGATAAGATAGCTGCTTCTGTCGAAAATGCAGAAGAAAATGACGATAAGGGCGACGGAAGAAATCCAAAGCGCCAGCTCTGCTTTTGAAAAGTAACTGAAAAGGGATTTGAATTTGTTCATGAAATTTCTCCGAAAAAAAACATTCGCGGGCACATCTTCAAAGACCTAACGATGTGCTGGCGAATGTTTTATGCTACCCGGTGGCAGCAAAATGATTTATTTTTATTGATTATAACAGGTTTTGAATAAAAAGGCAAGCAAAAAAATAAAGATAAAACTTCGCTTTTGAAAAAACATTTAGAAAAGTTATATAGTTAAAAGATTTTCTGTTTTCGCTCCTCGCACGAACTGTCGTAAATACGGCGCCTGCATTAGCAAAAAAGACACTTCGAATGGGTGTCTTTTTTGCTGGTAGACAAAGGTAGTAAGAAAAACGTCGCATTTGCGGTGGTTCGCGCGAGGAGCGAAAAACGAAATAGTCCGAATAAACCGTACGGTTTTTGAGCGACGACACTTTGGCTCTGCCAATCCACCTCTGTCCATCAACCGGGAAACTATCCGAAATATTCGGATTTTTTGCATTACTATTATATCCAAAAGAAAAGGAGTCTATATGGAAACCTTTTTTAATACGCATAGAAAGAGAGCCACCTTGTTCTTATATCGGCGAGCCGAACAAACTGATTTATATAAACTAGCTCATTTTGTAAGATTAGTTTAAGAAAAAAAGAGGATTTTAAAAATTCTTGTCGAATATATAATTTAAGAGAGTAGATACACTCTACATTATTTGAGGAGAACAAAAATGAATATTATTGAATTATCTAAAAGAATTGACCATTACAAAACTAATGTAACTTCACGTTCATGGACAAAGATAGAATCAGCAGTATATTTTAGTAATGAATACATTAGTGTAAAAAGATTAGATTCTTCAAATAAATGGCTCGGTGTTCCTCATGCGTCTGAAATGGAAAAAATGTGGAGTATTATTGTAGATCTAAAAAAGGAGATTCGAACTCTCCCTAAATATCGTGAGCTGTCAAGAGTAATAGATATAAGATTGACACCTGTAAAAAAAGGTGAATTGGCTGGTTGTTATGATATCCGCATTTATGGAATGAAAAGAGAACCCACTAGTACCATTATTTACGATATTTTAAATTTTATTTTTAGTTAAATACATAAGGAAATAAATGGAAAAAAATTCAAGTTAATTTTGGATAGTTTCCATCTCTCTTGTGACTACTAGAAAAAAGACACCTTACGGGTGTCTTTTTTTGGTGGACAGAGGTGGATTCGAACCACCGAAGTCTGAGACGTCAGATTTACAGTCTGATCCATTTGGCCGCTCTGGAATCTGTCCGTATGGTGCCTCAAGGTGGAATCGAACCGCCGACAGAGGGATTTTCAGTCCCTTGCTCTACCAACTGAGCTATCGAGGCATGTCTGCCCTCAAAAATTTCTTTCCGACAAGCAGATAATTTATGGCGACCCAAACGAGGCTCGAACTCGTGACCTCCAGCGTGACAGGCTGGCGCTCTAACCAAACTGAGCTATTGGGCCGTGCAACAGGATATGAAAAATTTTGGTGGGCCTTCACGGATTCGAACCGCGGACCAATCGGTTATGAGCCGACAGCTCTGACCACTGAGCTAAAGGCCCACACCACGCGACGTTAGAAGTGACGATGGTCATCACATAAGTGCTTGTATATGATAAACTATTTTGCGGAAAAAGTCAAGTATTTTTTTGAAGATTTTTGATAAAAAGCGAAAAAAATTTTTTCGGCAAAATTCGTCGGAGTTTTTCCAAAAAAAGCAAAATCCGCCTTGCGGTATCGTGTAAAATGTAGACACATAAAAACGGGAGGAAAAACTATGGATCTCGCGGCTCATTTGGAGGAGGGGATTTTATATATCGTCATGAACGGTGAAATCGACGAACATTCGGCCGCAGACGCAAGGCGCCGAGCGGATGAAATTATCGACTGCCACACGCAGGCGGAGCGAGCGGTATTCGATTTGAAGGACGTAAGTTTTATGGATTCGACGGGGATCGGTTTTCTGATCGGGAGATATAAGAAGCTGAAACGGTACGGAATTTCGATGTACATAACCCGTCCGAACCTGACCGCGGATAAAATTCTTTCTTTAAGCGGTGTATACACGTTGATTCCCAAGATCTGAACTTTGTGAGGGAACGGAAACAAAGACGAGGAGAAACAGCATGGAAAATTATATGAAATTAGAAATCGCGGCGATAGGGAAAAACGAAAGTTTTGCGCGCAGTACGGTAGCTGCGTTTGCGCTGCCCTTAAATCCTTCCTTATCGGAACTTTCGGACATAAAAACGGCGGTGAGCGAAGCGGTAACGAACTGTATCGTACACGCCTACGGAAAGAAGGGCGGCGATAGGTCGGACGCAAATAAAATTCTCATCGAGTGTGAGATAGAAGCGGCTCCCGAAGGGGAGGACGGCGGCATTTTACATATCGGGATCACCGACTACGGGTGTGGGATAGACGATGTCGAACGCGCCGTCCAACCGTTTTATACCACGTTGTCGGACGATGAGCGTTCCGGTATGGGGTTCACCATCATGCAGACATTCATGACGGAGTTTTCCGTAACGAGCGAGAAAGGCAAGGGCACGAAGGTGAGAATGAGTAAAAAAATCGGCGTAAAGGACGCGGCAGATGCTTGATGAAAAGGACACAATCGAATATATCCGCCGCGCGAAAAGCGGGGACCAAGAAGCGAAGCAAGCGCTGGTAGACGGAAACGTTTCGCTCATTAAATGTATTGTCAAGCGCTATTTGGGGAAAGGAGTGGAGTACGACGACTTGTTTCAACTTGCCTGCATGGGTTTTCTCAAAGCGATAGCGGGATTTGACGAGAGTTTCGGCGTCCGTTTTTCCACGTATGCGGTGCCCATGATTGCGGGAGAAATCAAGCGGTTTATGCGGGACGACGGTTCGGTGAAGGTTTCGCGCGCCATGAAGCAGACGGCGAAAGAAATGAATACGTTCGTTTCGGAATATACGTCGGTGCACGGTCGCCAGCCCGCGATTAAAGAAATAGCCGAAAAATTTGGTTTGGACGAAAGCGAAACGGTATTCGTCATGGGCTCTTCCAAAATGCCCGTTTCCATATACGGCGGTTCGGAATATAAGGACGGAAACGAAAGGGAACTGATCGATACGCTTCCGGCGGAGGACAATCAGGAGGAACTCATCGATAAACTTCTTTTGCGCACGGCCATAGAGTCCCTGCCCGAACGCGACCGAAAAATTATTGTCCTCAGATATTTCAGGGACATGACGCAGAGCGAAGTGGCGGAAAAGATAGGAGTCAGTCAGGTGCAGGTATCGCGGATAGAGAGCCGCATTATTAAAGAATTTCGGCAAAAACTCATCGGATAAAAAAACAGCGGGAAGAGAAAATTTCTGTTTCCGCTGTTTTTTGTTTGCCTTCCGCAAAAAATCTGTTATAATAATACCATGGAATCGCAAAACGGAAAAAATTCATTATTCAAAGATCTTACGGCCGAAAGGCAGTCGGGCTTGACATACAGTGCCGCCGCCGTTCTGCCCGTAATCATATCCTTTGTTTTTCTCCTTGTCGTTCAGCTGATCGGGCTGACCGACGCGGAAGGGAAATACACGTCGGAAGAGTGGTATCTTTATTGTAACTTTTTGTTGCCGCAGCTCTCTTTCGCGCTCGTGGCTTTTCTGTTTTTCCGCATGACGAAAACTCCCGTCGGAACGGTCGCGGGCAAATGCAGAGCAAAATATTTTTTGCTCGCGATTCTCTTGCAGGTCGGGCTGTTTTCACTCTCTTTCGTCAACGGACTCTTTCTCGATTTTCTCGGCCGTTTCGGCTATGAAAACAGCGAGATAACTCTTCCTTCTTTGGACGGAGCGGGCGTAATCGGCGTGCTTTTGGTCGTCGGGCTTCTTCCCGCGGTTTTCGAGGAAACAATTTTCCGCGGCATCGTTTTGAGAGGTTTGAAAAGTTTTGGCGCGGTGGGAGCGGTGCTTATCTGCGGCGCTTTGTTTTCCCTTTATCACGAAAACCCCGCACAGACGATCTATCAATTTTTATGCGGAGCGGCGTTCGCTCTCGTGGCGTTGCGTTCGGGCAGTATTCTTCCCACGGTGCTTTCCCATTTTCTCAATAACGCCGTCATCGTCGTTCTGACGAAATTCGGCATCGAAAGTTATCCTTCCGCCGTGGCTGTTCCGTTAATGATTGTGTCTGCGCTCTGTTTGGTCGGCAGTCTCGTATGGCTGATCTTCTTTGACGGGCCGAAACGCTCCGAAAATCCGGGACCGTCCGGCGGGACATCCGACAAAAAAGGATTTTTTCTCTATGCGGCTTTGGGTATACTCGTCTGCGCCGTGATGTGGCTGGGCGTACTGGCAACGGGCTTCGGAAACTGATTCGGATAAGAGTTTTGCGCTTTTTTAGGGCGCACAGAAAATTTTTCGTCCGTACGGAGTACAGACATCGGGAGCTTTGGAAAAATTTTTTTTAAGCGCGGCGGGAGGCCGCGAAAGAGAATGCAGAAAATTTATTTTGTCGTCGTGGGAAAAATCAAAGAGGCGTTTTACCGCGACGCCGTCGCGGAATATATCAAGCGCCTTTCGCGATTCGCAAAAACAGAGATCAGGGAGCTTCCCGAAGGGGTGAATCCCGAAGCGGAAGCGGACGAGATTCTGCGCGCCGTGCGCGGATACGTCGTGGCTTTGACCGTGGAAGGGGAAAAGATTTCCAGCGAAGGCTTGGCGTCGCGCCTGAAAAGGCTCGGCGACGAGGGCAGGGAAATTACTTTCGTCATCGGTTCTTCCTGCGGGCTCTCGGAACGGGTGAAGTCTGCGGCCGATTGGAAACTGTCCTTTTCCGATATGACTTTTCCCCATCAGCTCATGCGGGTAATTCTTGCGGAGCAGGTATATCGGGCTTTCATGATCAACAGCGGTTCGGCTTATCATAAATAATTTTCGCGTTTTTTGAACGAAGAAAGGCGGATTCACATATAGTATTATGTGGATATTTTCAAAGAGACGAAAAAATTTTATAAGGCCGCCGACGGAGAAAAATGCACGATCGGCAAGAGTATTTCGGGACGGCCGATCTATGCCGTGCTGCTCGGCGAAGGCCGACCGACGGGAATCGCGCAGTATGCGATTCACGGACGGGAATGGATTACGGCCCGCCTCGCTTTCGAGCATTTTCATTTCGGGCTTAAACGCGGAAGCGTTTGGCTGATTCCCCTGATGAATCCCGACGGAGCGCTCCTCAGTCAAAGGGGAATCGGGTCCGTGCGGGATGAGATGCGCGCGGCGTTTCTCTCCGGGATCAACGGCGGAACGGATTTTTCGCTTTGGAAGGCGAATGCCGCGGGAGTGGACCTCAACGTCAATTTCGACGCGGATTGGGGCGAAGGAAAGCGCAACGTCTTTTCCCCCGCAGGTGAAAATTATATCGGTCCCTTTCCTTTTTCGGAACCGGAAACCCGTGCTCTGAAAATGTTTACCGAGAAAATCCGTCCCGATTTCACGGTGAGTTATCATACGAAGGGCGAGGAAATTTATTGGTATTACGGCCAACCGCTCTCGTCATGCGTGCGGGATAAGCGCATGGCGATGGCGCTTTCAAAAGCCACGGGGTATCCGCTGGCGCATGCGGCGGGAAGTGCGGGCGGGTATAAAGATTGGTGCATCAAAAAACTCGGTATTCCCGCGTTTACGGTGGAGGCGGGTTCGGACGTTTTTTCCCACCCGCTCGGAGGGGAAGCGTTCAAAAATATATGGAAGCACAATATAGAAGCGCTCCGCGTTCTGACGGAAGCGTGCGGGAAAAAGGAATGACGAAATGACTCGGGAAGAAAAATTCATGCGCGCGGCGCTCCGCTGCGCGAAAAAAGGATTAAAAGAAGGCGAGGTTCCTATCGGAGCGGTCGTCGTGTACGAAGATAAAGTGGTGTCGCGCGGCTATAACCGCCGCGCAAAGACGCAGCTCGCCTCCGCGCATGCGGAAATGATGGCGATCGATAAGGCGTGCCGCAAGTTTTCCAGCTGGCGCCTGCCGGAAGGGTGCGAATTGTACGTCACTTTGGAGCCCTGTCCCATGTGCATGGGCGCGGCGCTCAACGCGCGCGTGGACAAGCTGTATTTCGGGGCCTACGAACAGAAGGGGCGCTCTTTGACGAAGGAACTCGCGGAGGCCAATCTGCTCAATCATAAGACGGAGGTGAAAGGCGGAGTCGCGGAGGCGGAATGTTCGGCGATCCTGACGGAATTTTTTTCTTCCATGCGAAAGCGGGCGAAAGAGGAGAAGGAGCGGAGAAAAAATATTCCCGAAAATAATTTGGGGGAAAGCGGCGGAAACGGTTGACTAAATTTCCCAAAGAGGTTATTATATAACTGTAATAAAATTGTAAGGCGTCATAAAAACGCAGGAGTTAAGGGGTCACACTACGGATAAAAAGATTCGGCTTCCGGAACGCGGTAAAGCGCTCGGCAGACGGATAAAAAATAAAGGAAGGTACTTCATGATAACTCACGGCAATGAAATCAAGTTGTTCTCCGGTAACTCGAACCGTCCTTTGGCAGAAGCGATTGCGGCAAAGCTCAATACCGAGCTCGGCGGAATCGAAGTAGCTACATTTTCCGACGGTGAAATCAATGTCCATATCGAAGAGACCGTTCGCGGCAGAGACCTGTTCATTATTCAGTCCACGTCCTCGCCCGTCAACGACAATCTGATGGAACTTTTGATTATGATCGACGCGGCAAAGCGCGCCAGCGCGGGGCGTATTACGGCGGTAATTCCCTATTTCGGGTATGCGCGCCAGGACAGAAAAGCGCGTTCGCGCGACCCCATCACCGCGAAGCTGGTGGCGAACCTTATCACCGCGGCTGGTGCGGACAGAGTGCTTACGATGGATCTTCATGCAGAGCAGATTCAGGGCTTTTTCGATATTCCGGTAGACAATCTTCTCGGCGGCCCCACGCTCTATAATCATTTTGCGAGGGAAGGGAATATCGACGTAGTGGTTTCTCCCGACGTGGGCAGCGTCAAGCGCGCGAGAAAGGTAGCCGAAAAATTCGGAGTACCCATTGCGATTATCGATAAACGCCGCCCGAAAGCCAACGTCATGGAAGTCATGAATATCATCGGCGACGTGAGCGGGAAAAAGTGTCTGATGATCGACGATATGATCGATACGGCGGGTACGATCTGCCAGGGCGCACAGGCGCTCAAAGACGCGGGCGCTACGGAGATTTATGCCGCCTGCACGCATGCGGTGCTGAGCGGTCCCGCGGTGGAAAGGCTGGAAAAGTCCGCCATTACCAAACTTGTCATGCTGGATACGGTGCACCTTCCCGAAGAAAAAATGCGGGATAAGTTCAGTATTCTTACGACGGCAGACATCTTTGCCGCGGCAATCGAGAACGTGTATCTCGATAAGCCCATGTCCAAGCTGTACGACTGAAAATCGACATACGCACGAAAAACCGCCGCCGCGAGAACCGGCGGCGGTTTCGGCGGTTAAAAGAGCGGCATGCCGACAACTCCGACAAAATGCCGCGGTAAAACTTTCGCGGAGCAGTTTTTGATCGGACGCGAAGAATGGAGAAATAACAGGAAACGATTATGTATCTGATTGTAGGATTGGGGAATCCCGAAAAACAATACGAAAAGACCTTTCATAATATGGGTTTTATCTGCGCGGGCGACGTTGCGGAGCTCTTGGGCGCGAAATTCAAAAAGAAGGAATGCGAAGCTTCGGTCGCGGAAGCCTACGTCGGCGGGGAAAAGGTGATTATCGCCCGCCCTTTGACGTATATGAACAGCTCCGGACGCGCGGTGAAGCAGCTCATAGCGAAATATAAAGTTCCGGAGGAAAAACTTCTCGTCATTTACGACGATTACGATTTGCCGAAAGGAAAAATCCGCATCCGCGCGGGCGGCAGTGCGGGTACGCATAACGGCATGCGCAGTATCATCGGAGAGACGGGACTTACGAATTTCCCCCGCATCCGCGTGGGAATCCGCGACGAAGAGGTGAAGATTCCCATTATCGATTACGTGCTTTCCGAAGTAAGAAAAGAGGATTACGAGCTGTTCGCGGCCGCCTGCCGTAAGGCGGGGGAAGCGGCGGCATATTTTGCCAAGGGAAATCCAATCGATCGGGTAATGAACGAATATAACTGATTTTAATGAAAGACGGTTTCTGTCCGAAAAGACGGATTTGTTTATTGTCCGAACAAATGGGAAGTTCGAGCGAGGTTTGAGGAAAAAATCAGCCCTCGATAAATACCTTCTGAACCGCTGTGAGACTTTCAGAAAATATAATTATTGTTCCGAACCGTTGCAGGGCTTTCAGAAAAATGCGGGTATTATTCCGAAAGATTGCGGGATTTTCAGAAACATGCAGTTATTGATCCGAACGATTGCGGGGCTCTCGATTAAATATGGTTTTGGATAAATTCAACTGCTCTAGACGCGCGATGAAAGAAAATTTCTTTACTTTTGACAATATAGGAGGGGACTATCCCCTTTTGGGAGAAGAACTCCGCCGCGGCGCGCCCACGGCGGTTTTCGGCGTTTCCGATTCCCTGAAATATCTCATTGCATCCCTTGTTCCTTATCCCGTGGTATATATTGCGGCGGACGGAACGGCAGCGCAGAAAGCGGCGGACAATATCGCGGCGCTTTCGGGCAAAAGGACAGAGGTTCTGGCGGCGAAAGACGAGGTCTTATTGTATCGGAAGGCGCTTTCCAAAGATTCTCTTTTTAAGCGTCTGCAAGGCATCGAAGCCTTGCAGGAGGGCTGTCCCGTGGTAGCGGCGGAGCTCGACGCGCTCCTTCAGCTCTTCCCGAAAACACTGCCGAAAATCACATTGAAGGAGGGCGAGGACATCGATTTTTCTTCCCTTCCGTTCCGCCTGACGCAAATGGGTTATGTGCGCGGTTTTGAGGTGGAGACAAAGGGCGCTTTCGCGCTTCGGGGCGATATTCTCGACATCTATCCCGTCAACGCGGAAAATCCCGTCCGCGTGGACTTTTTCGGGGATACCGTGGAAAAGATAAAGCCGTATGACATCGTCACGGGCGAGCGCTTGGCCGGTACGCGGGAAATCTCCGTCCTTGCGGCGACGGACGTTTTCGTTTCGGACGGGGACAGAGATCGGATTCGGAAAACGCTGGAAAAGGAACTCAAAACTTTCAAGACCTCCGACGCCTATTCCCGCGCAAAAGAGATCGCGGATGAAATTCTTTCCGATCCGGCCGGCGAGAAATCCTCTTTTATTCTGCCTCTCACGGAAAACGCGACGGATTTTTTCTCCGTTCTTCCCGAAAACGCCGTTTTGATTTTCGACGAGTGCAAGACTTTATGGGATAAATTCAACGCGCTCTATAAGGAGCACGAGGAACGTTTTCACCGCCTTGAAGCGGGCGGAGAGGCCTTCGGATTTACTCTTTTTCAATATGCGGAAAAAGATTCTTTTCTTTCCTCCCTTTCCCGTTTCCGCCGTCTCGCGTTGCAGACCTTTACGGGAAAATCCTTCTTTTTTGAACCGCTGAAAATTTTCAATCTGACGGCGACGCCCGTGGCGAGATACTTAAACGGTTTTCCCGCGCTGCTGACGGATATCAAAAATTGGCTTCGGGGGGGCTATCGGGTCGTTTTATGTTGCGGAGATTCCTCCCGTGCGGCAAAGATGTCGGAAATGCTCTCGGACGAATATATTTCCACGACGAAGCTCCCCGACGACCTTTCTCTGTTGAAGGGCGTTTGCGTTTTGCCCGAAAAGGCGGAAAAGGGGTTCGTCCTTCACGAATGTAAGCTCGCGTTGATCGGTTCGGGCGATTTGTATACGAAGGCTCCCGATACGCGGCGGGTACGCCGCAAGCGCGGGGATATGTTTTCCGCTCCCGAAGTGGGCGATTACGCGGTGCATGAGACGCACGGCATCGGACGGGTCATCGGCACGAAAAAAATCGAGACCACGGACGGCACGAAAGAGTATATCGCGCTCGAATATAAAGACGGAGACGTGCTGTACGTCCCCGCGGAGCACATGGACATATTGTCCAAATACGTGGGGGACGCGAATCCTTCTTTGAGCAAGATCGGCGGGGCGGATTTCGAACGGGTAAAGGCCCGCGTCCGCGCTTCGCTCAAAAAGCTGGCGTTCGACCTCAAAAAACTGTATGCCGAACGCGCGGAATCCCGCGGGTTCCGTTTCCCCGAAAACGAAGCCTTCATGCGGGAGTTTGAAGACGCGTTTTCCTATGAACTGACGCCGGATCAGGCTTCCAGCGTGGAGGAGATCAAGGCGGACATGTGTTCGGATAAAGTGATGGACCGCCTTCTTTGCGGGGACGTGGGGTTCGGCAAAACGGAGGTGGCTTTCCGCGCCGTGTACCTTTGCGTGCTCGCGGGCAAACAGGCGGCGCTCATGTGCCCGAGTACGATTTTATGCAATCAGCATTTTAATACCGCTTGCGAACGCTTTGCGGATTTCGGAGTCAGGATCGCTGCGCTAAATCGTTTCAACTCCCCGAAGGATCAGGCGAAAATTCTTTCGGGGCTCAAAGACGGCAGCATCGATTTCGTTATCGGTACCCATCGTCTTTTATCGAACGACGTCAAATTCAAGGACCTCGGGCTTCTCGTGCTCGACGAGGAGCAGCGCTTCGGCGTGGAGCATAAGGAAAAGATAAAAAATCTCAGAAAAGACATCGACTGCCTGACCATGACGGCGACGCCCATTCCTCGGACGCTGCATATGTCGCTGTCGGGAATAAGGGATATTTCCACCATTCAGACTCCGCCGGGCGAACGGCTTCCCGTGCAGACGTACGTCGTCGAGGAAACGGAGACTTTGATCCGCGACGCCTGTATTCGCGAGCTTTCCCGCGGCGGACAGGTCTTTATCCTGTATAACAAGGTGGAGAGCATTTTTACGTTTGCGGCGAAAATCAAGCGGATTCTGCCCGAAGCGGAACTTTCCGTGGCGCACGGCCGCATGGATAAGACGGTGCTGGAAAACAGCGTGTATGACTTTTACAGCGGAAAATCGGATATTTTGATTACGACTACGATCATCGAAAACGGGATAGACTTGCCGAACGCGAACACGCTCATCGTCATCGACAGCGATAAACTCGGGATTTCCCAGCTCTATCAGCTCAAAGGCCGCGTGGGGCGGGGAACCAGACTGGCGCACGCCTATTTCACTTTCAAGCCGGAACGGGTGATGACGCAGAATGCCTCCGAACGGTTGAAGGCGATCATGGAGTTCACGGAACTGGGGGCCGGATATAAGCTGGCGATGCGGGATTTGGAAATCCGCGGCGCGGGCAACGTGCTGGGCGCCGAACAGCACGGGCATATGGACAAAGTGGGTTATGAACTGTACGCGAAACTTTTGAAGGAAGAACTGACGGGCGAAACGCAGACGGTTGCAGAGCTGGATATCCGCGCCAATGCGTATATTTCGGAAAAATATATCGAATCTTCGGCGGGGCGTTTGGATACGTATAAGCAGATTGCGGAAATTTCTTCGGTCGCGGATTATAAGCGGGTATACAGCTCTTTGGAAGAGATGTACGGGCCCTTGCCGCAGGCGGTCATCAATCTGCTCGTCATCGCGGTTTTGAAGAGCTACGCGGCAAAATTCAACGTTCGGAAAATCTCGGTCGTCAAGGGCGTGGGGGCGCTGGAATTTCCTTCTCTGGAAGCCTTGGGCGATAAGCGGATACAGGCGGCGATGGACAAATATCGGGAAAGAGTGCGCCTGAATATGTCGGAAGCGCCCGTCGTGGAATTTTTCGGACGCAGGGAAGCGACGGATCTGATGGCGGAAATGACAAAATTTTTGAAATTTGCCTTAACTTTCACAACTTTATAACGCAAAATGATTGCACATTTGCGGGAAATCGGTTATAATATAAGTTGTTGATACAAGTCCCGTCGGGGAAAAATTATGTTTTTTCGGAAACAAAGATAAAGTACGATAAAAAATCGGAGCGGTTTATGAAGAAGAGAAACACATTCAAGAAGATAGCGGTATTGTGCCTGAGCATTGCATTCACGCTCAGCGCGGCGGCGTGCGGAGAAGGTCTGATTACGACCAACAGCGAAAAGGATATGGCGCAGGTCATCGCAACCGTAAATATCGCGGATCATGACGACTTCAAAGGCGACGGCGAATATGCGGCCTATGCGGACGTCATCAAAAGCATGAATAAAGATATTCTGAAACGCGACCTTGTGGCCTATTTCCTCAATGTCGGATATACGTATATCAACAGCTACGGCTATACGTACGAACAGACATTCAATACTTTGATGGATACGCTCGTCAGCCGTAAAATTATGGTGCAGTATGCGATGGCGTATTATTTCAGTACGGAGAGCGACGTTTACACGGTAGAAGGCTATAATGCCTATATCGAAAGCGAACAGGCCAAGATTACCGACGAAACGGAAAAGAAGCTGTATGCCGATCATCCCGAAATCCTGACCATGAAATATTTCCTCACGAACGGCGGAAAGACTGCCGCCGAGGATACCGCCGATTATGATCGGGCCGTTTATAGTCTGAAAAAGATGATCAACAATACGCTCGATTCGAGCGAGCAGAACTATATCACGGAAGAGGATGACGAGGATGACGATACTTCCGCCGAATCCCGCACGACTCCGACGGGCGTGGGTACGGAGACGGAAGACTACTACGACGTCGATTACGAGATTTATACCGGCCGCAACGCGGCGGACAGCTGCGGCTCTTACGAACGGCTCGACGGTTCGACGGAGCGTTCCCGCCGTATGGCGTACAATAATTTCCTCGCCAATCTGTCGGGCAACGGCCTTCTCGGCGATAAGGAAGACACCACGGACTTCACGAAACTCGATTATTATTTTGTCGAGCTTTCCAGCCAGCTCGAACAGGCGCTCATCAATAAATATAACGACGATTTGAGCGAAGCGGCAAACGCAAAGCTGACCAAAGAATATGTGGAGGGGCAGTATAATGACCTCGTGGAGACGCAGAAAAACAGCTATACTTCCGACCAGAGCGCGTTTGAAACGGCGATAGGGAGCGTTTCCGACGATTCGTTCGTCGTATATTCTCCGAAGGAAGGCTTCGGGTTTGTCTATAATATTCTGTTGCCGTTCTCTGAGACGCAGACGCAGCTCCTTTCCACGTATAAAAACGACAAGGGGCTGAAAAAGGAAGAAGTTGCCGCGAAGAGAGCCGACCTTCTCGAACAGGTGAAGGGGAAGGATCTCCGCGCCGCGTGGTTCTCCAAGAACGAGGATAACAATTATGCTTATGAAGCGGCCGACGGGGAGGAATACTATTCGGGTTCCGAAGGTTCGAAAGAACGCAGCAATTATCTCTTTTTCGAGGACAATCTGAAAAACAGCGAAGGGGAGAACGCCCGTTACGAGCCGTTGAAACAGTATTACGGCAAATATGCTTATAACGGCACGGTGACAAAGGACGAAGACGGAAAATATACTTGTAAGCCCAACGAGATCGGTATAGACGAATTCATCGACGAGATGGAAGGCTATTTGACATATGCGGGGCTGACCGCTTCGGGAAATCTCAGTTCTTCTTATGTCACGGACGGCGCTTATACGATTGACGAAAAGGGCAATTTCGGCGATTATTCCGAGTTCCTGTATTATGAAGGAAGCGTAGATTTAGGAGACGAAGACCAGAACGATTACTTTATCGAAGGTACGAATTCGTATACGGCGGTTTCCGTCATCAATGAATTGACGTTTGCGTACAGCACGGATACGGGTCTTTTCAATACCTACATGGGATATACCGTTTCCCCTTATAAGACCGATTACATGACGGAGTTCGAATATGCGGCTCAATATGCAATCAAGAAGGGGGCGGGAACTTACGTCGTCTGCCCGACGGATTACGGCTGGCACGTGATTTATGCCTCTTTCGTCTATGATAAGGTAGGTCCGGTGTACACCTTTAATTGGGAGGACGTGGAGAACGAAAAGGAGGGTTCCTTCTCGTATCTGTATTACGAATCCTTGAAGGAATCGACGGCAGATTCCTATACGGAATTGATGTCCACGCAGATTTTGGGCGAATATAAAGATTCCTGTTCCAAACTGTATAAGAACAGATATAAAGACCTGCTCGGAATGGACAAATAACGAATTGAGGTGTATAACTAGGGACAATGTACGCCATACTGCTCTTAAAGACCGTTTTTGCGGTTCTATGGAGGTATAAATTTATGATGAGATTGCACAGCGGCGACATTTGTCCCAAGACCGGAACTTACAGAGTAATCAACGAAGACGGGAAGACGCTGAATAGCGTTTTCGTGGGCGAAGGCGAAACCATGCCCCCCACGCAGCATTCTTCCTGTTGCTATGAGTTTGCCGAGTAAGTCAACGGAAAAGATGAATAAAATTCCCGAATGAGAAGGTTTTCGTTCGGGAATTTTTTTATAAAAATAAAAATGAGGATAATAAAATGAATTATACAAAGATAGATTTGAGTACATGGAAAAGGGGGACACTTTTCAAATTTTATATCGATAAAATGCGCGTTGTCATGAGCTTGACCGTGGAAATTGACGTGGCTCCGTTGATCGAGTACGTGAAGAAGAACGGTTTGAAATTCTATCCTGCGATGATTTGGGTAGTGTCCAAGGTGATCAATTCCTGCGGCGAATTCAAATACGGTTGGGACGGCGAGGGAAATCTGATCAAGTGGGATTATATTTCTCCGTCCTATGCGCATTTTTATCGGGAGGATGAAACTTTTATAAAGTCGGTTACGGAATATTCGGAAGATTTGTCTGATTTTCATGCAAGATTTTTGTCCGATCGCGCGCGACATGAAAACGAGCGCGGGATCGTCGTAAACCAACCTCCGAACTTTTTCGACGTGACTTGTCTGCCGTGGGTGAAATACAGCCATTTCGATCTGCATGTATTCGACGAGGGAAAATTTCTCGCACCCGTAGTAAGTTGGGGAAAGTACGAGTTTTCGGGAGATAAGGCGCTCATGCCGCTCACAATGAACATTCATCATGCGGTCGCCGACGGCTTTCACCTGTCGCGATTTTTTAATGAAGTACAGGAAGTTATCCGCGGTCTGAAATAATGCGTAAAATTCTTCGGTTTCTTAAAATACCGTTTTTTAATTTTTTCATAAAATTTTGTTCTTATACTCTGAAATTTAGCTAATCGGAACTCTGCCTTGCAGAAAATGCGATTTTGAGAAGAGAGAATAATTTTCGATTGGTTTTAAGCTAAAAAACTTGTCATATAGGTATTGACAAAGTCGGGGTTATCGGTTATAATTTAAGGGATTGCCGATAAATGGTAAAATTGGAGGAAAAGGTTATGTTGCTTGAAGACGGTCAGAAGATTTTATTTGCGGGAGATTCCGTCACGGACGACGGTCGCGCTCGCCCCGTAGGCGAAGGAAATTGGGCGGCGCTCGGAAACGGTTTTGTGCGGCTTATCGATTCCTGCCTTGCGGCCGAATATCCCGAACGAAAAATACATACCGTCAATATGGGAATTTCGGGAAACACTTCCCGCGATTTGCTCGCGAGATGGGAGACGGACGTAAACGCTCTTAAACCCGATTGGGTAGTGCTCTGCATCGGTTTCAACGACGTTTGGCGGCAATTCGATTCGCCCGCCATTTCGGAATGGGCGGTAAGTCCGCAGGAATATGCGAACAATCTCAGACGCATGGCGGAAAATACCAAGGCAAAAATGATTTGGATGACGCCTTACTATCTCGAATCAAATACGGAAGACGCCATGAGAAAGCGCATGGACGAATACGGCGGAATTATGAAGAAAATCGCCGCGGAAAAAGGGATTCCGTGCATCGATTTACAGAAAAAATTCGAAAGGCTTTTGAAATATCGGTATCCCGCATATATTACTTGGGACAGAATACATCCCGGCGCGGTCGGAAGCGTCGTCATCGCCCGTGCTTTTTTGGAAACGGTGGGATTTTGTTGGAATAAGGAAAATGCCGAATAAATTTTTGTGTTTATTATTTAGTGCTTTAATTAGAACTTTCACAAAAAAATCATTCGGATATCATTCGTTCGATTGCTAAAATCTTAAAAAAGTAATAAAATAATAAATAGAGTTTCATTTAATCCAATCGACGAATAAGCAATCAAGAGAATAAGAGAATTTTTTTTCAGCGGGGATTTATGACGGAAGAAATCATCAAATCGATTACGGCGTCGGAAGCGCAGGCCTCAGAGCGCAAGGCGCGGGCATACGAACGAGCGGCAGAGATAGCGTCGGAAGCGGAAGTGCGCGCCGCGGAGATTGCGAAATCTTCGGAAGAAGTTTGCAAGGCTTATCGCGAGACGCAATTAAAAAATGCCGAAGCGGAAGCGGAACGGCAGTATTGTGCGACGCTCGCAAAAAAAAGAGCGGAGGCCGAGGCTTATGCCGCGCGGCTCATGGACGGTCTCGAACTTCCCGTCAGTAAAATCGTAAGGAGGATATGCGATGGCGATTGCTGAAATGCGAAAGCTCAACTTCATCGCCATGTCCTACGATAAGGGAGTTGTTTTAGATGCGTTGCAGCGCACGGGGGCGGTCGAGGTGAAACTGCACGCGGATACGGAAAATACTTCCGTCCCTCCCGTATGCGGTGACGAGCTTCGCAGCTATCTCGCTTCCGCGGAAGCGGCGCTGTCCGTTTTATGCTCGGAAGCGGAGAATTACAACAGAGAAAACAACATCAAATCGGGGATTTTGAAGGACGGATTTGAAGTCACGTATACCGACTTTATGTCGGCAAGGGAGAAAAAAGGGGAGATCGATTCCCTCATTGCCCGCATCAATCGATTGACGGACGAAAAAAACGCTTTGAAAGCCCGTCTTTCGCAGAATCTTCGGACGGCGGAAAATGCAAAGCTCTATGCGTCTCTGACGATTCCTTTCGATTCCTTCGGGGATTCGCCGCACACTCGCGCGCGGTTGGGGACGTTTCCCGCCGCGGCGAAAGACAAGCTGTTGAAGGACTTGGAACTTCTCCCGCTCGCCGCGTATTCCGCGGCTGTTGCAGACGAGGAAAATATCCTGTTGTCGGTATTCTTTCATCGGGACTGTTCGGACGAGGCGGAAGTAATCCTTGCGGAGGCGGGATTCGTTCCCTGTCCCTTTGAAGGCGGGGAAACGGGAAAGGCGCTGTATGCGTCGCTATTGGAAGAACGGAAAAGATTGGAGCGGGATTTACAGGCGAACGCCTATGCTCTGTATGAATTGAATTCGGAAATCCGCCCTTTGAAAATCTATTGCGATTTTCTCGGTTTTGCGCTCGAAAAGGAGGAGCTTTCCGATAAACTCCGCGTTACGGAACGCACTTTTCTCTTGGAGGCCTATGTTCCCGCCGAGGCGGAAGAAGGGGTAAAAGAAACGCTCGTTTCCGTAAGCAAGGCGGTCTATTTCGAATTTTCCGAGCCCGCCGCGGACGAAATGCCGCCCACCCTCATGAAAAACAACGCCGCGGTGAGAAACTTTGAAGAAATTACGAATATGTATTCGCCGCCCAATTATCGGGAAATCGACCCCAATACCGTCATGGCGTTCTTTTACAGCCTGTTTTTGGGCTTCATCATGGGAGACATCGGATACGGAATTTTGATGCTCCTCGGCGGCGGCTGGATTTGGTATACGCACCGTGCGAGGGAAAGCGGACTCAAACGGCTTTCCGCAGTCTTTGCCATCGGGGGATTGTTTTCGATCTTCTGGGGAGTGCTGTTCAATTCCGTTTTCGGGTTGCCTTTGCCTTTCATAAAGACGGTCATGCCCGATGCGCAGAGCGACATGTGGTCGTTTGCGGGAATTTCCGTGCCGAGCGTTTTAATCATCAGCCTCCTCATCGGAATCGTGCAGTTGTTCGCGGGGTACATGTGCCGCGCGGCGCAGGAATGGCGCAGAGGAAACGTCGCGGACGGAATTTTCGACGGGCTCGTGTGGGCGATTTTTTCCGTGGGAGCGGCGTTGGCCGTCATCGGGTTTATCGACGAAGCGGGAGCGCCCGTTTTGGCGACCGTCGGCGGAATTGTTGCGGGCGTTTCTCTGCTCTCCGCCATGCTCACGGCAGGAAGAAAGGAAAAATGGCTCGGTAAGGTGACGAAGGGCTTCGGGGCGGCTTACGGAATCATCAATTACGCTTCGGATATTTTAAGCTACGCGAGGCTTTACGGGCTCATGCTTTCGGGCGCGGTCATCGCGCAGATCGTTTCGCAGTATGCCGTGGGCTTTCTCACGGGCGGAAATGTTTTGCTCGTGGTCCTCGGAGCGCTGCTGATGGTCGTGGGGCATGCTTTCAATCTCGTCATGAGCCTTCTGGGAGCCTATATCCACGACGCGAGACTGCAATACGTCGAATTTTACGGAAGATTTTTCGAGGGGGAAGGGGAATTGTTTTCTCCCCTCGGTTCCAAACACAAATATATTTACCTTTTGCCTTCCAAGGCAGTCTGAGCGGACTCGGTAAAAAATCGATGAAAAACCGCTGAACGGAAGAAAAAACAATAAAAAATTATTGATAGAAATAGAAAATTTTCGGAGGATTGTTTATGTTTACAACCGGTTATGCCATCGCTATGGCGGGAATTGCGCTCTGCGTACTGCTTTGCGGTATCGGCTCCTGCGTGGGGCTTTTCAAGACGGGCAGCGCCGCCGCCGGCGTTTTGGGCGAAAATCCCAAAAAATTCGGTAAAGTGATGGTGCTCGTGCTTCTGCCCGCAACGCAGGGAATTTACGGCTTTATTATCGGCATTATCGCTTCGGGCAAGCTGGGAATGGATATGGTCACCGCTCAGGGCTGGGCGATTTTCGGCGCCGTAATGCCCATGGCGATTTCCGGCCTCGTCTCCGGTATCTTTCAGGGAAAGTCGGCGGTCAACTGTATCTATGCCGTCGGGAAACAGGATTCCCTTTCGGGAAAACTTATCGTCTATCCCGGTATGATTGAGTTTTACGCCATTCTCGGACTCATCATCTCCATTATGCTCGTCGGACAGATTTAAGGGCGCGCCATGAGTAAAGAAGCGATTGTGGAAAGGATTCTTTCCGATGCGGAACAAGAGGCGGGAGAGATTCTCAAAGCCGCGGAAGAAAAGGCGGCGGCCGTGATTGCGGCCGCTTCCGCCCGTGCGGAAAAGGGCCGCCGCGAATCGGAAGCGGAGGTCAGGGAAAAAACATCGGGGATTTTTGAGCAGAAAGCCGCGGCTGCGCGGTTGGATTCCGCAAAAATTCTGCTTTCCGAAAAGCGTCGCGTCATCGACGCGATTTACGCTTCGGCGCTGAAAAAACTCGTCGATTTGAACGAGGAAGAATGTCTCGCTCTGACCGAGCGGCTGTTGAAAAATTATGCGGACGAGGGCGATGAAATTTTCTTTGCCGCGAATTATTCTTACGTCCCCGCGGCGGCGAGATTGCCCGTCATCGAAGAGAAAAAATTGAAAATTTCCGCCAAGAAGGCCGACATCGGGGGCGGATTTGTTTTAAGGGGCGTTTTGAGCGATAAAGACCTCTCTTACGAAGCACTTTTAGCGGCGGATCGGGACGCGCATCAGGCGGAAATCGCGGCGGAAATTTTCCGCGCGGATTGACGGAGGGCGGCTATGGGAATAGACGTCATTTATACGAACGGCGTAATTGCCGCGCAGGAGAAATATCTCCTCAAAGACAGAATTTTCAAGCTCTGCGAGGGCAGTGCGCCAGAGGCTTTCCGAGCCCTTTCCGAAAGCGGCTTCGGAAGCGGCGCGGCGGCGGAATCCGCATACGATTTCGAAAAACTCGTCACGGCGGAGGAACGGGCGCTGGACGATTTTATCCGCGAATACGCTCCGTCGTGGGCGGAGGCCGTTTATTTGCTCTCTCCGCGCGATTTTCATAACGCCAAAGCGCTCCTGAAAGCAAAATATCTGGAAACAGATGCGGAAAAGATGCTGGCTCCCGAAGGGCTGATTTCGGTCGCGGAATTTGTAAAGTGTCTGGAAAATCGAGATTTTTCCCGTCTCGGAAAAAATCTCAGCGAGGCTTTGACGAAGGCCGAGGAGCTTCTCTCTGCTGAGGACGTTTCGGGAGCGGCGGTCGGCGTGTTATTTGAAAAAGCATTGTTTGCGCATCTTCAAGAAAATTGCAGGAAAAATAAAGTATTGAAAAAGCTCCTGACGGCCAAGGCGGATATGTCGAATATCCTCACCGTCTTTCGTTCTTCGGACAAGGAAAACGCCGTAAAGGCCTTTGTTTCGGGCGGACAACTGAACGACGGACAACTGAAAAAGTTGTTTGACGGAGAAACGGCGGCTTTGGAAAAGACGCCGTATGCGGAGTTCGGCAAAGCATGTTTTGAAGCGAAAGAGGCGGGGCAACCGTTTACCGCCGCGGAAAAAATGCGCGATTCCCTGGAAGCGGAGTTCTTTTTTGAAAAGAGGTTTGAGCTGGAAAAAAATCAGCCGTTTCTCTTTTATGTTTTTCGCAGGCGTATGGAAATCGAAAACGTGCGAATTATTTTCGTATGCCTTTTGGCGGGAATGAAAGAGCAGGAAATTAAAAAACGGCTGAGACTTCTATAACGTTCGGACGCGGAACGATGACGTTTATTTGAGAAAACGTATCGGCGGAAAAGGAGAAGGTATGACGGGAAAAATGGCGATTGTCGGTGACGGCGACAGCATTATGGTGTTTAAGGCGGCGGGCATTGCGGCGTTCCCCGCCGAGAACGAAAAGAAAGCGCGGGAAACATTGAGAAAAATAGCGAAAGAGTATCAGATTATTTTTCTGACCGAAGAGCTCGCGCGGCCGTTATCCGAATTTTTGAAGCGTTTTGACGAGGAGCCGTATCCCGTAATTCTGAGTATTCCTTCGGCCTCGGGTAGTTCGGGCTACGGCATGGAAATATTGAAGAGCGCCATGGAAAGGGCGCTCGGCGTGGACATTTTGTTCAACAGAGAGTAAGCGAGGAAAAATTCATGGCAGGCAAGACAGTAAAAATTTCCGGTCCCCTGATTATCGCGGAGAACATGGCGGACGCGAAAATGTACGACGTGGTCCGCGTATCCGAAAAGGGGCTTATCGGAGAAATCATAGAATTGCGCGGCGACAAGGCTTCTATTCAGGTCTACGAGGAAACGTCGGGACTGGGACCGGGAGAAGAAGTGTATTCCACGGGAGAACCCCTTTCGGCGGAGTTGGCGCCGGGACTCATCACGGGCATTTTCGACGGCATACAGCGTCCTTTGACCGCGCTCTATTTCAAATACGGCGACCGTATTTCGAGAGGCGTTTCCGTCAATAATCTCGACCGCAATAAAAAGTGGCATTTCATTCCCCGCGTCAAAGCGGGAGACCTTGTTTCGGAAGGCGATGTCTTGGGCGTGGTCCGGGAAACGAAAATCGTCGAACATCGCATTATGGTTCCGAACGGAATGAAAGGAAAGGTGCTTTCCGTCGCCGAAGGAGACTACACTATCGAAGAGACCGTGGCCGTGCTCGACACGGAAAAGGGAAGTATGCCCGTTTGCATGCTCCGGAAATGGCCGGTTAGAAAGGGGCGTCCTTATCGAGAAAAATTGTCTCCGAACAAGCCCATGGTGACGGGACAGCGCGTTATCGACACGCTGTTTCCGATCGCGAAAGGGGGCGTGGCAGCGGTGCCCGGGCCTTTCGGAAGCGGCAAGACCGTCGTTCAGCACCAGCTGGCGAAATGGGCGGACGCGGATATTATCGTCTATGTCGGCTGCGGAGAGCGCGGCAACGAAATGACGGACGTGCTCAATGAATTTCCCGAACTCAAAGACCCAAAAACGGGAGAGCCGCTGATGAAACGCACCGTTCTCATCGCCAACACCTCCGACATGCCCGTGGCGGCGCGCGAAGCGTCCATCTATACGGGAATCACGATCGCGGAATATTTCCGCGATATGGGTTACAACGTCGCTATTATGGCCGATTCTACCTCCCGTTGGGCGGAGGCTCTGCGCGAGATGAGCGGACGGCTGGAAGAAATGCCCGGCGACGAAGGGTATCCCGCTTATCTTTCCAGCCGTCTGGCGGAATTTTACGAGCGCGCGGGAATCGTCAGACTTCTCGGAACAAACGAAAAAATCGGTTCGGTGAGCGCGATCGGGGCGGTATCGCCGCCCGGCGGGGATCTGAGCGAACCCGTCTCGCAAGCTACGTTGCGTATCGTCAAGGTATTCTGGGGACTGAGCGCTTCCCTCGCCTATAAACGGCATTTCCCCGCGATCGACTGGCTGGTGAGCTATTCGCTCTATGCGGACAGAATGAGAGAATGGTACGACGAAAACGTGGGTAGAGATTTTTTCCGTTATCGTCAATTTGTAATGACGATTTTGCAGGAGGAGGCTTCTCTCGACGAAATTGTGAGGCTTGTCGGTATGGACGCGCTTTCCTCGAAAGACAGACTCACTATGGAGATCGCTAAAATTATCCGCGAGGATTATCTGCATCAGAACGCATTTCATGAAGTGGATACTTATACGTCCATGCAAAAACAATTTCTGATGTTGAAGCTCATCTATGAATTCCATCGGCTTGCAGGGGAAGCGATTGCAAATTATGCCGATCTCGACGATATTCTTGCCTGCTCCTGCAAGGAGAAAATCGGGCGGGCAAAATATATCTCCGAAGAAAATATTTCCGAATTCGACGGGATATTCAAGGAGATGAATACGCAGTTGAAAGCGCTGGCGCAGGGAGGCGGCGACGATGTTTAAGGAATATAAAACGATTCGCGAAGTGGTTGGGCCGCTCATGCTGGTGGAGGGCGTGGAGGGCGTCAAATATAACGAATTGGTGGATATCGTGGGCGCGGACGGCGAAATCCGCCGCGGAAAAGTATTGGAAATCAATCGCGATAGGGCCGTCGTACAGCTTTTTGAAAATTCGCAAGGCTTGAAAATTTCCGACTCCAAAGCCCGTTTTCTGGGACACAGTCAGGAACTGGCCGTCTCTCAGGATATGCTCGGAAGAGTGTTCGACGGAATGGGAAATCCCCGCGACGGCGGAGATCCCGTCATTCCCGAAAAGAAACTGGACATCAACGGAGAACCGATCAACCCCGCGGCACGGGATTATCCCAACGAATTTATTCAGACGGGAATTTCGGCGATAGACGGGCTTAATACCCTCGTGCGCGGTCAGAAATTGCCCGTATTTTCCATGAGCGGTCTGCCGCATGCGGAGCTCGCCGCACAGATTGCGCGACAGGCCAAGGTCAGAAGCGGAGATTGCAAATTCGCCGTCGTATTTGCCGCAATCGGTATTACCTTTGAGGAAGCACAGTATTTTGTGGACGATTTCAAAAAGACGGGCGCCATCGAACGTACCGTCCTCTTTACCAATCTCGCTAACGACCCCGCGGTGGAACGTATTGCTACGCCGCGCATGGCGCTCACCTGTGCAGAATATCTCGCGTTTGACTGCGGCATGCATGTCCTCGTCATCATGACGGATATTACGAACTATGCGGAGGCGCTTCGGGAAGTGTCGGCGGCTCGCCGCGAAGTACCCGGACGACGGGGATACCCTGGATATCTCTATACCGATCTCGCGTCTCTATATGAGCGTGCGGGACGGATTCGCGGAAAAGAGGGCTCGATTACGCAGATTCCCATTCTGACGATGCCGGAGGACGATAAGACGCATCCTATTCCCGACCTTACGGGATATATCACCGAAGGACAGATTATTCTTTCGCGCGACCTTTATAAAAAAGGCATTAATCCGCCCGTAGATGTGTTGCCTTCTTTGTCCCGTCTTAAAGACAAGGGAATCGGGCGCGGTAAGACTCGCGAGGATCATGCGGATACGATGAATCAGCTCTTTGCTGTATACGCGAGGGGAAAAGAATGTAAAGAACTTTCTGCTATTTTAGGAGAAGCGGCGCTTTCCGATACCGATAAATTATACGCAAAATTCGCGGAAGAGTTTGAAAAAGAATATATTAATCAGGGATTCGATACGGACAGAAAAATTGAGGAAACTCTCGATTTGGGGTGGAAATTATTGAAAATTCTGCCGAGGGGAGAGCTCAAACGTATCCGCAGCGAATATCTTGAAAAATATCTGACCGCAGAGGACGGAGAAAATGGCAAGGCTTAACGTAAATCCTACCCGCATGGAGCTGAAAAAGCTCAAAGCGCGCCTTTCGACTGCCGTTCGGGGACATAAACTTCTGAAAGATAAGTCGGACGAGATGGTACGGCGCTTCACGGAAATCATTAAAGAAAATAAACGGCTTCGAGAAGAGGTGGAAAAGGAACTCGCCCTCACCTTGAGGCAGTTTTCGATTGCGCGATCCGTGACTCCCGCCTATCGTGCGGAAACCGCATTCTCCATGCCGTCTCTCTTGGTTAAATTAGATTGCTCGACGGAAAGTATTATGGGCATAGACGTACCCAAGGTAGAGCTTATCAAAGAAAAGCGTGGGGACGGATTGCCGTATGCCTATTCGGAAATTACCAGTGAGGCCGATTATTCAGTCGGAATGGTTTCCGCGTTGCTTCCGAAAATGGTGATGTTGGCAAAGACCGAAAAGGCGGTTCGTATGCTCGCCGATGAAATAGAGCGCAACAAACGGCGCGTCAACGCCTTGGAATACGTCATGATTCCTCAACTGGAAGAAACGATTAAATATATCAAGGATAAGCTGGACGAAAATGAACGCGCGGCCGTTGTACGGCTCATGAAGGTAAAAAGTAAGGCGTAACGAAACTCTGCTTTTGAATGTTTCGTTACGCTCTGAAAATATGATTAAATTATTATCGAAAACAAGAAAGTTTTGCTTGACAAAGAAAGAAAAATCCTGTAAAATAATTACGTTAAATCAGTTGGGGTTATAGCGCAGTTGGTAGCGCGTTTGAATGGCATTCAAAAGGTCAGGGGTTCGACTCCCCTTAGCTCCACCAAGTTAAACCTAAATTGAACCGCTTATGGTTTGATTTAGGTTTTTTATATAATTTAACAAAAAAATTTTCTTGTAAAAAAGATTTTGACGATTTTTGTCGAATATATATAATAGAGAGTAAAATCTCAATACTACATAAGGAGAAAAAATATGGCAATTATTAGTGGAATTACTAAAAGTGGCGGAGGTTATACAATGAGAGGCGGCTTGACTTATTGCGAGGCAGAATACAATGAATATTACTATTTAGACAAAAAATATGTTCGAATCCAAACATTTGGAAGCGCACAAAGACAGGAACAGGGAAAGCAAAGTCAAGTTATACACCTTGATAAAAATACCGCGAAGCAGTTGGTAGAGTATCTTAAAGAATCTTTCGATATATGAAATTTTCAAATAAGAGGTTCAACTTACGTTTAACTCGCTCCACCATAATGAGTTGTACGCACACTTTTAAGTGTGCGTATTTCTTTTACAATTTTCCATAGATAAGAAGAAACAAAAACAAAGCAGACAGAAGACTTTTGACAAAAATTAAAATTCAATAGAAGGATATAAATTATATTGATAAATAGGAAGAAAGAGTCCTTTTAGTTTGATGACTTCTTTGCAAACAGAAAATATTGTTTACATCTTTTTCCCTATAAAAGCAAAGTAATTTTTGAATTAAAGTAGTTTCTGATATATCTAAGATAGAGAGGGAAAATTTCGGATTAAGGGAATTTTCCCAAAAAATTCTGATAAGAGATGATAGAAAGTGTAAAAAGAAGGGATTGACTTTTGTTCGTTATAGATTTATAATATATATAATGATGTATGATGTGATTGTGATAGGAGCCGGACCTGCGGGCTGCACAGCGGCAAAAATTTTATCTGAAAACGATTTACGGGTATTAATTGTAGAGCGTCATAAACTTCCCCGATGTAAGTCTTGTTCGGGTATTTTAATTCGGAAATCTTTGAATTTGGTAAAAACGTATTTCCAAGAAGCGATTCCAAACTCTGTGATGTGTACGCCGACTGAGAATCGGGGAATGATATTTATAGATGATAAAGGAAAAGAGTACCGTTTTGAACAAAAGGGAGTAAATGTTTGGCGTGGGCCGTTCGATTATTGGCTTTTATCAAAGGCACTTGAAAAAGGCGCAGAAATCCTTGAAAATACAGCAGCGGTTTCTTGTTTACAAAATACAAATGGTATCGAAGTTACTCTTTCGGGAGAAAAAGAGCGCGTTGAATATTGTAAACATGTTATCGATTGTGAAGGCGCTGCGGGAATAGTAAAGCGTCGCCTATTAAATATAGAGAAAAAATATATTTTCACGTATCAAACTTTTTATGAAGGAGATATAGAATTAGACCCGCACTATTTTTATGCTTACCTGCAACCGGAATTTTCGGAATATGACGCATGGTTTAATGTCAAGGACGAACAAATAGTCCTCGGAGTGGCGGTAAAAGATGCGAAAAAAGCCGAAACGTATCATCGGCGTTTCGTCTGTTATATGGAAGAAAATTTCGGAGCGTCACTTCGTCGGAAATGGAAAACGGAAAAATGGTTGATGCCCCAAATCTGTTCCCCGTATGAAATTTATTACGGAAAAGAAGGGGTACTTTTTTCCGGGGAAGCGGCGGGATTTCTCAATCCCATGGGGGAAGGAATATCGTCGGCTATAGAGAGCGGATTTCATGCGGCTCGTTCTATACTTGAAAACTTTGGGAATTACGGGGCAGCCCTTGCAAGTTATCGTAAAAAAACGCAGGAGTTAAAAGAGTATATGCAACGGCAGTGGCATTTGTTGTCTCTTTTGTCGAATAAATTCAGCTTCATGCGAAAGCGGAGTGAAATCGGAGGTGAAAATCAATGAATTTGAATAGTATCCATCATCTGGCAATTATCGTCAGCGATTATCAAAAGTCCAAAAATTTTTATGTCGATAAGTTGGGGTTTAAGATTCTACGGGAAAATTACCGCAAAGATAGAGGAGAGTATAAACTCGATTTGAAGATCGGAGAATGTGAGCTCGAAATTTTTTCGGGACAAAAAAACCCGCCGAGACTTTCTGAACCGGAAGCGCTTGGTCTTAGACATTTGGCTTTTAGAGTATCAAATATCGAAGAAACTGTTAAAGAGTTAGAAACTCTTGAAATTTTTACGGAACCTATTCGTATCGATCCGTATACTTGTAAGAAATTTACTTTTTTTTAAGGACCCTGACGGATTGCCTTTGGAACTCCATGAATAAAAAAGAGCCTGTCTGTAAATTAGACAAGCTCGGATACAAAAATATATTTTTCAGAAAAATAAAAACTGTGCTACCTTTTTTGTCGGAATTTACCGAAGCGGAAACACTGTAGGTGACTCCCTCAAAGCTACCTCATGGCACACACAAAAATCCGCTTAGTGCTGCTACATTCCTGTCCTGACACGGTTCACGGCATCGTGTTGCATGAGACCTTGCTATCAACGTTCCTTACAGTGCGCAGCCTTCCATAAATACCGCCGGGAAAGGCGTTCGGTTCTGCTATAGCGGATTGCAGATACAGGGTGCCGCTAACTCCCCACCTAGCACAGCTTAATCATTATACACTATTTACAGCTTTTTTGCAACCTTTTTACGGCAGTTTTTTTGTCGCTTTTCGGGAAGTATAAAAATTTCTTTCGAATACCTTTTACGTTGACAAAATAGGAAAGAAAGAGTATAATATCAGATTGGAAACAAGACAGACGAGGAGAAAAAGTATGTCGGAAAATAATTGTACACACGATTGTTCCAGTTGTTCTGCAAATTGTTCGTCTAGGAACAAGGAAAGTTTATTAAAGCCCCTTCATGTGCAGTCGTCCGTTAAAAAAGTGATTGCGGTAGTTAGTGGTAAAGGAGGAGTGGGAAAATCACTCACTACGTCCCTGCTGGCCTCATACGCGCATAAAAGCGGAAAGTCTGTGGGGATTATGGACGCCGATGTTACAGGGCCTTCCATTCCTCGCATGTTCGGGATCGACGAACGCGCGACGGGAAGCGAGGAGGGGATTAATACGGTTTTAACTCCTTCGGGAATCCAGATGATGTCTATGAATTTGCTTTTAGAGAATGAGACGGACCCCGTACTTTGGCGCGGAGCGCTCATTTCGGGAACAGTATTACAATTCTGGACTGATGTCATTTGGAGAGATATTGATTTATTATTTATCGATATGCCGCCCGGAACGGGCGATGTCCCTTTAACCGTCTTTCAAAGTATTCCTATTGCGGGTGTCGTCATCGTCACTACGCCGCAGGATCTCGTTAAAATGGTTGTAGAAAAGGCAGTAAATATGGCGAATATGATGAATATTCCTGTTTTGGGACTTGTCGAAAATATGAGCTGGCTTTCCTGTCCGGATTGCGGCCGGAAAATTGAGATTTTCGGTCAAAGCAAAGCCGCGGCAATAGCAAAAGAATATGGAATTCCTGCCATTGCCAAAATGCCTTTGGATTCAAGAATCGCAGAATATGCAGATTCGGGCCGGATAGAAGATTACGAGACGGAGGACTTAAAAGAAATCTATAAAGCGATTGAAAGAGCATAATGTATAGAAAAAAGGACGGCTTTTATCCGTCCTTTTTTCTATGGCCGTAGCGACGTCTTCGCTATTCTTATATAGACAACTGAGATATATACTTTCGTAAAATAAAGTTTTTATACGGCAATCCCGACAGGTATAGCTTCTTCCTCTGTCTTTGTTTCCGCCGCAGAAGGCACAAATTCAGGACAGGGAGCAGACACAGGGGAGGTTTTGATATAATGCACATATTCGTAAGTGGAGTTTTTACTCCTTTCGAGCATGGTTTCGTATACGAGGTCGCGAAGCTTTTTTCGATTGTCCTTTAAGGAAAGGTTTGCGTCGGGAAAGAAGGGCCCGTCGATATAAACCGTCACTTTGGGAAGTTTGGAAAATTTACGCTTCTGATAAGTGGTGGTAAAACAGAATACGGGCTTGTTTTCCTCTACGGGATAGCGGAAGGACACATCCTTAAAAGGACGAATTTTCGTATAGTAAGGCCAAATATGCGCCTCCGGATAAATGACGACGCAGTGATTTTTTTCGGCATGGCGAGCGACGGCGTCGCAGAATCCGCGCATACCTCGACGGGTGGTAGGAATTGGCACTCCGCCTAACATTTCCACAGCCTTTCCGACGACGGGAATGGATACTCCGTCGGGATTAATGATAATATAGGCCTTTTTCGGAAATGTGACCAGTGTAGGAATAAAGGCGTCCTTGACGGCAGCCGTATGATTGGCATAGAGAAAATATCCGCGCTTTTTATAGCCTTTCAGGACTCGGCGATTCTTTATCTTTACCCGAAAAACTAACTTTTGGCTGAGAAAAATAATCGGAGTGACAATCAATCGATAGAGAATAAATTCAAAGAATTTTTTCAAAGGATTGCGCGAAAAGTATTGATAATCGGCGGGAAGCTCTTTTTGTTTGATATTTGTTCCCGCAAAATCATCATTCAGTTCGTCGCTATAATAATACGTTTTCATTTAGCTTGCTTCCTCCCGTCTATTGTATTGAGCAACATTTTTTCCATTTCTTCCATACAGGCGGACTGAGAAAAACTCTTTCTCATTTCCGCGTATTTGTCGACATATTCTCGTTTCAAGGACTCGTTTTTGTACCAGAAATCAATTTTTTCGGCAAGCGCCGCCGCATTCTTTTCCTCAAAAAGATTGTTTTCATCTATGGCGAAAAATCTCGTGGCGCTACGTTTGGAATTACAGATTACAGGGACTAATCCGCAGGCAATGGCCTCCATGCAGGAAATCGCTTCTATCTCTATTAAGGCGGTATGCACATACAAATCGGCACCGTGCAGGAGTGCGGAAAGCTCCGAACGAGTATAAAAGTGAAATTCGCAGTCCGCATGAAGCGCTTCGGCCTTATGCTTCAAACGGCTTTCGTCCGGCCCGCCTCCGGCAAAAATTACTTTAATGTCTGATTTATGCCGCGATAACGCAATTGCTTCAATTAGTGTGATTTGTGATTTTTCCTTGCTGTAACGTCCCGTACAGACAATCGTAAATTTATCGGAGACTCGTTTCTGTTCCCCGAACCGAAAAAATTCGTCGTTGACTCCGTTAGAAATTACCCGTCCCTCAGTAGGGTGCGCTTCCTTTTCAAAGACTTCTTGGATAAATCGGGTAGGATAGTGAATGACGTCGCAATAACGGTACACATTTCGATAAAAGGTTCGATAGACCAGTCGATTCGCAAACGGAACATTCATCATGCCGATATGAGAGGTAACGTTTTCAGCCTGACAATGAAAGCTCGCGGTAAGAGGCTTGTGCATTTTTTTTGCAAGTTTTGCCCCCGTTGAACCTAAGGAAAACGGAAATTGAATATGTACCGCATCGGCGCTTTCGATGGCTTCCGTCAATATTTTTTTGTCCGCTTTTGCAAGGCTGACTCCGTTTCGTTCGAGAATATTATTCAGAGGACCAAAATTCATTTTTCGAACAACAAAATGATTTTTTTCACCGTCCGTTTCTTCGTCCGAGGAAACTACCGTAACTTCATGCCCTTTTTTCCGTAAATACCGGATAAGGTTTAAGGTGGCGATGGTAGTGCCATTATTTGGTTGTCCAAGTACATCGCAAATTACGGTAATTTTCATGCTTCTCCTTCTCAATTACATCGGTAAAATTCGGCTGTCTTCTATATGTATTTAATTTCGGTAAGCTCTTTAATGCCTGAAATTACTTTTTTCAAAGAACTCTTAAAAGTATTTAACGCCCAATATTTACGAGAAACGTTAATCTTTGCGAAAATCTTTGCGAATTTTTCAGATTGCTTCATCTAAATTTATAATGTTTTTCTGATAGGACATCGATGTGTAATTTGTAATAAAAAATAATCAAATTATGACATTTGTCATCTGTTTATATTATATCTTTTCCTTTACAGGAAATCAATATCCGTCGTGGATAATGTTTTTCTACCGATATAGAATTATGAGAGATTGCTTTTCTCCTTTTATTCGAGTAAAAAATTGAACTCTACTCACAGTAGAATTTGCCGAAAAGACCGCTTTTGGCTTGATTTTTTGGGCAAAATATGGTATATTGAGGACATGGAAAATACAGTTAAGATGATTGTGGCAAAAAATTTGATAGAGTTGAGAAAACGTAAAAATTTTACGCAGGGTGAGCTTGCGGAGATGCTCAATTATTCAGATAAAACAATATCCAAATGGGAAAACGGCGACTCCTTGCCCGATATTTCTGTCTTGGCTTCTCTGGCAGAAATTTACGGAATAACGCTCGACGATTTGATTCACGAAAACGCGGCGGAGAAGGTGGCGGATAAGGCGGAGGAAAAAAAGGCTTTGGAACGTTATAATCAATGGATTATTTTAAGTCTGTCCGTAGTCGTGGTGTTTCTCATCGCTACCCTGATATTCGTCTATTTGAAGTTGAAGGCGAATATCGACTATTGGCAGGCGTTCGTGTGGGCGGTTCCCGTCTCCTGTCTTGCGCTTCTTTGGAAAAACCGCAAGTCGGAAAAAGGAATAAAAATGAGTAAGGTATACAGGGCGGTCGTGCTTTCCGTGCTTTGCTGGTCTCTCCTTGCCGCAGTATATCTCCAACTTTTAGAATACAGGGTTTGGCTGATTTTCATTTTGGGAATCCCCGTCGAATTGATTATATGGCTCAGTTCAAAATTAAATAAATAGTTACAATTATAGTCCAACAAAGAGTACCCGATATTTTAAGCATTGTGCTAAAAAACAGAAAAGTATTTTTTGTTTTTCCGAGTCCTTGAAGTTTTATGGAAATACATATTCTATATATTGTTTTCGGATTTAAGAGGACAAAAAATAAAAAAGCTGAGGATAAAATAATGAAGAAAATTGAAGGTTCGCCTAAAAATCTTAAACAACTATTGCAAAATACAAAATATTCGATTCATTATTATCAACGCGAATATATGTGGCAAACGAAGCAAATTGAAGAGCTTATCGACGACCTGACTTCTGAGTTTTTAGATTATTACAAAGAAGGCGATTTGAGGATAGCGGTTCAGGATTATGGCGCGTATTTCATGGGTTCTATTGTACTTGCAGGCAGAGAAAACGCTATTATTGACGGACAACAGAGATTTTCCTCGCTAACGTTACTTTTAATTTATTTGAATAACCGATTAAAAAGAATCGGCCAAAGTTATAATATGATTCGAACCATGATTTTTTCGGAATCGTTTGGCTCTAAGTCTTTTAATATTAACGTTGATTCAAGATATGCTTGCATGAATGCTGTTTACAATGATTTAGAGTTTGACCTCACAGATGCCCAAGAGTCGGAAAAGAATCTTTATAATCGCTATCAGGATATCGTAGAAAATTTTCCAGATGAAATTACAGACGATATGTTATTACATTTTTGTGATTGGCTTGCGGAAAAAGTGTTTTTCATTGAAATAGTTGCTACCACAGAGCAAGATGCACATAAAATTTTTGTTACTATGAATGATAGAGGTTTAAGTCTCACGTCTACCGAAATGTTGAAAGGTTATATTTTATCTGAGATCCCAAACGATACTATCAGAGAAAAATCAAATGCGATCTGGAAAGAGCAGGTTCTAAAACTAAAATCAATCGACGATAAAGGAGATGAGATTTTTATAAAATCTTGGCTCCGTTCTCAGTATGCTGAAACTATACGTGAAACTAAAGCGGGCGCGGTTAATAAGGATTTTGATATTATAGGAGGTCCGTTTCATAAATGGGTGCGGGAAGAAAAAGAAAAACTTGGATTATTATCATCGACAGATTATGAGGAATTTATCCGTAAATTCCTTCGCTTTTCGGAAATATATATTCATATTCGTAGTGCAGAAAACAAATTTAATCCCGATTTAAAATATATATTCTATAATGCGAAATTAGGATTTACATTGCAGACCCAGATGTTAATGGCTTCAATCTGTTATTCGGATTCTTGGAATATAATCAACGAGAAACTTATTATTGTCTCACGTTTTATTGATTATATGATTATTTCGCGCGTTACAAGTTATCGTTCGGTGGATTATAGTACAATAAAAAACTATGTTTTTAATGTGACTAAATCCATTCGTCGTTTGGATATAAATGAGTTGAAAAAAGTATTAAAAATTTATGCCGATGAGCTCAATTTTAATCCGTTTGAAGTTGTGGGTTCCTTTGGATTAAATAACTTTACGAAGAAATATATTAAACATATTCTTGCTCGAATCACGGGCTACCTCGAAGAAAAAATGGATGTAGCCTCCAATTATTGTAACTATATTGATATGGATACAAAAAATCCGTTTGAAATCGAACATATAATAACCGACCACTATGAGCGTTTTGCAAACGATTATACCGACCAAGAAGATTTTAGGCGTTGGAGAAATAACATTGGTGGGTTATTGCTTTTACATAAAAGCATAAATGCCAGCCTTAGCGATTCTCTTTATGATTATAAATTAAAAACATATTGTTCAAATGAAGGAAATATTTACACGGAATCGTTAGGTGAAACGGCTTATCAAAACAATCCGAGGTTTATAAGATTCATAAAAGATAACAATCTTTCCTTTATTCCATATAGTGAATTCGGAAAAAAGGAGATATCTGAAAGGGCTAAATTGGTCGCTGAATTAATGAATCTTATTTGGAACCTTGATATGTTTGTTGATTAAAAAAAGCAAAATCGTAGAAAGATAAATAAAATTAACTTAATAACTTGTCGTAAATAATTTTAATTAAAAAATAGAGCAGGTGACTTTTAAGGGAACGCCTTTCGGCACCTTGACTTAAAAGGGGTGGTGTGATATAATAGAAAAAAATAAAAACGAAGGAAGGAATACATGAGCAGAGCAGATCGGATTTTTATAGAGAATATGACGGATATTATGGAAAACGGATTTTGGGATACGGAATTGGATGTCCGTCCCAGATGGGAAGACGGGACTCCCGCACATACGGTAAAGAAATTCGGGATCGTCAATCGGTACGACCTTCGGGAGGAACTGCCCATTCTTACCATTCGCCGCACCGCATTCAAATCCTGTATTGACGAATTATTGTGGATATGGCAGAAAAAGAGCAATAATATCCATGACCTGCACTCTCATATCTGGGATAGCTGGGCGGATGAAAACGGCTCTATCGGGAAGGCATACGGCTATCAGCTTGCACAGAAGGCGAAGTATAAGGAGGGGGAGTTCGATCAAGTGGATCGCGTGCTTTACGATCTGAAAAACAATCCTTCCAGCCGCCGCATTATGACCAATATCTATAATTTTGCAGACCTTCACGAAATGAATCTCTATCCCTGCGCTTACTCGATGACATTTAATGTTTCGGGGGATACTCTCAACGGGATTCTCAATCAGCGTTCCAACGACATGCTGACGGCAAATAATTGGAATGTGTTACAATATGCCGTCTTACTCATCATGTTCGCGCAAGTTTCGGGGTTAAAGGTCGGTGAACTCGTACATGTCATCGCCGATGCGCATATTTATGACCGGCATATTCCGATCGTCAAGGAGATTTTGGAAAAGCCGCAGCATCCCGCTCCCAAGCTCATTGTGAATCCGGATATTAAAAATTTCTATGATTTTACGGTGGATAGCTTTAAGCTCGAAAACTATGAGTTTGAAAAGCTGGATACGAAAATCCCGGTGGCGATATGATTCGCGCGATTTTACATGCCGACCGAAATTGGGGAATCGGTCGGAACAATTCCCTGATGTTTTCCCTGCCCAAGGACATGAAATTTTTCCGCGAGACGACGAGCGGGAAGACTGTGGTAATGGGCGGAAATACCCTGCGTTCGTTTCCCGGCGGAAAGCCGTTGAAAAATCGTACGAATATTGTTCTTTCGCGAGGGCAGAGCAGTGACGACTGTATCGTTGTGTCCGATTTGGACGCTTTGAAATCGGAAATGAAAAAACGGAAAGCCGAGGATATTTATGTCATCGGCGGAGCGTCGGTATATGAGGCTCTGTTACCTTATTGCGAGGAAGTGCTCGTGACGAAGGTGGACGCGGAAGGAGGAGCAGAAACATTCTTCCCGAATCTTGATCGAAAGAAGCAATTTGTTGCCGTCGAAGAGAGTGAGCCAATAGAAGATAACGGGTATACGATACGTTTTATGAAATACAGGAATACAGAAGTATGCGAGCTTTGAGATGTTTCCGCAAAATCACTTTTGCGGAAATATTTTTATGTTTTTTCGGAATAGACCGCAGAATTTGTTGTCATATCCGAAAAAAAGTATTAAAATAGTAAAGTTAAAAAGACTGAAAAAGAAGGAATGACATATGATTAGAGACGATTTGAGGAATATCGCAATCATCGCCCACGTCGACCACGGCAAGACGACGTTGGTCAATCAGATGCTGATGCAGGGCGGAATGTTCCGCGCCAACGAACAGGTGCAGGATCGGGTCATGGACTCCAACGATCTCGAACGGGAACGCGGAATCACTATTTTAGCGAAGAACACTTCTGCGCATTATAAAGGCGTGAAGATAAATATAGTAGATACGCCGGGCCACGCCGACTTTTCGGGCGAAGTGGAGCGCGTTCTCAAAATGGTGAACGGAGCTCTGATACTCGTGGACGCGGCGGAAGGGCCGCTTCCGCAGACGCGCTTTGTCATGCAGAAAGCGCTGGAACTCCAACTCAAACTCATTATCGTCATCAATAAGGTAGACCGCCCCGACGCACGGATTTCCGAGGTCGTGGACGAAGTTTTAGAGTTGATGATGGATTTGGACGCCACGGACGAACAGTTGGAAAGTCCCATCGTATACTGCTGCGGACGTTCGGGGACATCCTCCCTCACGCCCGATAAACAGGAGGATAACCTCAATCCGCTTTTTGATACAATACTTTCCCATATTCCGCCTATGGAAATGGATACGGAAGGCCCCGCGCAACTGTTGGTTTCCTGTATCGATTATAACGAATTTGTCGGCCGTATCGGAATCGGCCGTATCGAGCGCGGTACCGTCCGAGCCAACGAGCCCGTAAGTATTTGCAATTATAACGACAATAAAGTGCGCACGAATTGTAAAATCGCCAATCTCTATCAAATCGAGGGATTGGAACGAGTTTCCGTCCCGACGGCGAAAGCGGGGGATATCGTGGTGTTTTCGGGAATCGACGGGCTGAATATCGGGGATACGGTATGCGAACCGACCAAGGTAGAACCGGTGCAGTTCGTCAAGATAGAGGAACCCACCGTGGAGATGACTTTTTCCGTCAACGACAGTCCGTTTGCGGGCAAGGAAGGCAAGTTTGTCACGACCCGTCAACTCCGCGAACGCCTGTATAAGGAATTGCTCCGCGACGTTTCCCTGCGCGTAAACGATACGGATACCGCTGATTCCTTCCGCGTCTGCGGGCGCGGTGAAATGCATCTTTCTATTCTTATCGAGACGATGCGCCGCGAGGGATACGAGTTTCAAGTCTCCACGCCCAAAGTCCTTTATAAGGAAATCGACGGCGAGCTGTACGAGCCGATCGAGCGCCTCGTCGTAGACGTACCCGAAGATATGACGGGACCGGTATTTTCGGGAATGGGCAACCGCAAGGGTACGCTCGTGCACATGAGCGCGGTCGGCAGCCGCATGCGCCTCGAATTTACTGTTCCCTCCCGCGGGCTTTTCGGCTATAAGAGCGAATTTCTCACGGATACCAAGGGGCAGGGAATCATGAACTCCATTTTCTTTGAATACGAGCCGTATAAAGGCGATATGCAGCGTCGAAATACCGGTTCCTTGGTAGCCTTTGAGACGGGCGAAGCGGTAACCTACGGGCTGTTCAACGCGCAGGGGCGCGGGACGCTTTTCATTACGCCGGGTACGCCCGTGTATGAAGGTATGGTCGTGGGATATACCAATTTGGCGGACGATATCAATATCAATGTGTGTAAGACCAAGCACCTCACCAATACTCGTTCGTCGTCGAGCGACGACGCGCTCACGCTGATTCCCGTCAGCAGAATGAGCCTCGAAGAATGTCTCGAATTTATTGCCGATGACGAGCTTTTGGAGGTGACCCCGAAATCGCTGCGTATCCGCAAGCGGATTTTGGACAGCGAGCTTCGCGCAAAAGCGAGATTCCGCGAAAAGAATCTCAAATAAAAAATCAAAAGGGGTATAAAGAAAGAAGTTTCCTGCATATCATAAGGTATGCAGGAAATTTTACATTCATTGACAATCGAACAACAGAAAAGTATTACGGTCACGGGTATAGAGAGCGTTTCAGCCTTTTCGGAAAGTCAAATTGTCCTTTGTCTTTTGGGAAATAATACGAAACTATATGTGACCGGTTCGGGGTTAAAGATTACGGGCTTTTCCAAGACGAGCGGGACATTTACTGCGACGGGCAATGTTTCCGGCGTTCGTTACGGCGGGAAGAACCTCCGCGCGAAGCTGTTCAAATGACGGGGGCGGAGAATGGACGCGGCGAATCAAATCTTTGTTTTTCTCGTCTGCGTTCTCACGGGCGTGGCGAGCGGCGTCGTCTATGAAGTTTTCTATATTTTGAGAAAACTTTTTCCTTCGGCCTTCTCGATAGCGTTCGACGTTGCGTTTTTTTTAGTGTTTGCGGGCATGAGTATTTTTGCTTCCGTGCTGTTTGCGTTTCCGAATTTTCGGGTATATATGTATCTCGGAAACGCTTTGGGATTGATATTATATTTGAAAAGTATCCATTTAATAGTTGCTTTTTTGTGGAAACTGTGCTATAATAAAGCCAGAAAGGTACTAAAAAGACGAAAAAGCACGAAAAACTCAAAGAAAAAAGAGGTGCATTCAATATGACACAGGAAAAATTAAAACGAGTAGTTACCGCCGCTGCGGTAGCGGGGACGTTAGTCGTCGTCTGCCTGCTCGCCGTGATTTTGTACCAAGTTATAAAGATTGTCGTGCTGAATAATAAGATTGCAGACAGCGAAGCTGAAATATCTCGGCTCGAAGAACAGCGGGATAACAGCAAGAGCGATCTTGAATATTATCTCAGCGATTACTATTTGGAACAGGAAGCCCATAAATACGGGTGGATTAACAAGGACGATAAGGTAGGAAATTAATGAATAAGACAGCCGTAATCGATATCGGTTCCAATTCCGTTCGCCTCATGATGATGGCGGACGGAAAAGTTTTATATAAGACACTCAATACTACCCGTTTAGGAGAGGGTATCGCTTCATCTCCCTTCTTGAAAGACGAAGCGATTTCTCGGACTGCTTCGGCTGTGGCTGACTTCTTTTCGCGCGCGAAGAGAGAGGGGGCCGTGGACGTCTATGCTTTCGCTACTGCGGCAGTTCGTTCGGCTGAAAACGGCTCGGCCTTTATCGACCGCGTCAAAGAGCTTTGCGAATTGGACGTGGAAATTATTTCGGGCGAAGAGGAAGCGGAAATCGGGATTTTGGGCGCCCTCGGCGAAAAGGATGGCGGCATTATCGATGTGGGCGGCGCGAGTACGGAAATCATTATTCGCGCGGGCGGCACGATAATTTATAAAAAGAGCGTCAACATCGGCGTCGTTCGCTTAAAAGATCTGTGCGGTGCGGAAAAAGACCGATTGAAAGCCGCCGCGGAGGACGCGGTAAAGGAATACGGAAAAGTTCCCAATGGGACTTCTATGTACGCCATCGGCGGGACTGCCACGACGCTCGCGGCGCTTACGCTCAATATGCGGGACTACACCCCGTCAAAAATTACGGGTACGGTTATCGGTCGCGAACAGATGCGGGTGCTCGCGGACAGACTGACGGGAATGACGGCGGCGGAAATCGCGCGCCTTCCGGGCGTGCAGCCGAAACGGGCGGATGTTTTGGGCGGCGGAGCCGTCCTGTTTTCAGTGATTATGGACAAGCTGAACTTTCCCGAAATTATTGTCAGCGACAGCGACAATTTGGAAGGATATGCGAAAAAACGCGGCCTGATGTAAAGGCGGAGGAATTATGAAACGAATTTTTGCCTCTGTTTATTCGTGGTTTCTTTTAATACTTATGGCCGCGGGGGAAATTTTTGTCGCGTTTTTCTATGCATGGCGGCAGAGCGGCCTTTCCGCACTCGTATGGACGATATGCGGATTTTTAGCTGCCTGTATTTTAGCGCCGACGCTCCATGAATGCGGGCATATTCTCTTTGCCAGATCTCAGGGAATGAAGATAAAAATGACGAAATTTTCTTTTTTCCGCTTTTTGGAAAGGGAGGGGAAACTCCGCTTTTCGCTTGCGTCGCCCTTTCGGACCGACCAGACGCAGGCGATTCCTCTTCGGAGCGGGAATATGAAAAAGCGCGCGGAGCTTTATACGATCGGCGGCCTTGTTTTCGGTGGAATTTACGCCTTTATTCTCTTGCTGTTCGCCCTGCTTTTGCAAGGGAAAAATATAGCTTGTTTTTTTTGGGGCGGATTTCCCTATGCCGCCTATCTGTTTCTGCTCAATGCCGTACCTTTTGCCTATTCGGGCGGAAAGACGGATATGCTGATTTTTTGCGGTATAAAAAGAGAATTGCCCGCAGAAAAAGCGATGCTCTGTGCCATGGAAATCTATGGGAAACTGTATGAAGGCAAGAGCTTTTCTGAAATCGAACGGGGACTGTATTACGATTTTCCTCAGCTTGCCGAGGACGAGCCCATGTATGCGGTGATGCTTGATTTGCGCTATCGGTATCATATCGAGAAGGGAGAGACGGAGCGGGCGGCGGACAGTCTCAACCGTTTGGCTTCCGCTTCTTCGTACCTTTCGGAGGAAGAGTTTTCTCAGACCGCGGCGGAGCTCGTATATATGCACAGTCTCGTCGGGGATAAGGCACGGGCGGAAGAAAGCGGAAAACTTGCCGAGCGTTATTTGCGGGAAGAGACGCCTTCGGCGTCCAGAATTTTGGCCGCGTATGCCGCGTTTTGCGGAGATGGAGAAAAGGCAAAAATTTTGAAGGAACGGGCAGAGCGTCTCCTTTCGGAAGAACCCTGCGAAGGGCTCAGACGTTTTGAGAAAATTTTATTGGAACGCATACGGATATAAAAATCGGGAAATCGCCCTGCCGCGTTCGTTGGCGGCGGGGCGATTTTTGTATGGAAAAGCATGGAAATACAAACGTTGCAGAATATGAGTCATATCGGACGCCTTACATGCGTTCGGCATGTTGAAATGTTCGTCCCGCATATTGCGATGGTGCGGAACCCGACCATTTTTTGAAACTGGCGCTGAAATAATTCTGATTGGAAAAACCGAGCGACAACGCGGTTTCTTTTACGCTTGCACCCGCTGAAAGGAGCTCGGCAGCCTTTTGCATGCGCAGGACGTTATAATACGTCATTGCTCCGCAGCCGGAGTATCGGAATACGGTTTTTTCGAGTGCGGGAATACTCATATTGCATAGTTTTGCGAGGGTAGCCGCATCGAGCGCGTCAGAAATCCGCTCTTCCATAACGGAAAGGATACGAAAATAATTTTCTGCGCTTCGTCCCTTGTATTCAGAAGCAGCAGCATTGTCGGAGGATAGGGCGGATAAAAGGAAGAGCTCCAACCGTTTGATGACGGCAGAGGCTTCCGCCTCTGCACCTTCCCGAATTTTTCTGACGTCGGTATTTTCGAGCTGAAAGGCCTTTTGCGCGGCTCGAAAAACGGATTTTATCTCCGATACATTATCGGGGGAGAGTGCAAATACTCGCCGGGAGATTTCGGGAAAAGCGCTTGAACGGAAAGAAAAAATCACGATTTCCGGTTCTGTGCCGCAGTCGGACCAAATTGCGTGAAATTCGCCGGGAAGGTGTATAATCATTTGTCCGGCGGAGAGGATATAGACGTTTTTTTCGGCGGTAATGCCGACTTTGCCGTCGGTGACGCAGACTACTTCGGTAAAATCGTGGCTTTCTCCCTTGAAGGCGTAATTGTCGGGAAATTTTCTTTTTGAAAAAGTGAATAGAGATTCCAGGGCGAGTACATTTTTAACGGGACATTCTCGATAAGCGGGACTTTCCATGATTTGCCTCAAAAAATTATCGAATTTTATAGATGTGTGATAAAAAAATGTATAGATTTATAGTATTCGATATAGTATAATTATAGCAGACCGAAAGGGAAAAGTCAATACGAGGTGATAAATTTATGAAGACGACGTTGGTGGTTATGGCGGCCGGAATGGGCAGTCGTTTCGGAGGCTTGAAGCAAGCGGAACCGATCACGACAGACGGAAAGGGAATCCTTGACTTTTCCGTTCACGACGCGAAGGCGGCGGGTTTTGAAAAGGCGGTATTCATTGTTCGCGAAGATATGGAGGCGGATTTCAAGCGCCTCGTCGGGGATCGTATTGCAAAGACGATAGATGTCGAATATGTCTTGCAGGATATGAAGGATTTGCCCGAAGGTCGGACCAAGCCCTTCGGCACCGCCCACGCGATTTTATGCTGCGCAGATACTGTAAAGGAACCGTTTGCGATCATCAATGCGGACGATTATTACGGGCATAATGCTTTTTTTGAGATCCGGAGGCACCTTGCGTCCGCACGGGCGGGGGAATACGCGATGACGGCGTATCTTCTCGAAAATACGCTCAGCAAAAACGGTACGGTTTCCCGCGGCGTGTGTGAGACGGAAAACGACTATCTCAAAAAAGTGACGGAGGTCACGAAGATCGCACCCGACGGGAGCTGCGAACTGGGCGGAAAGAAAGTAGTCCTTCCCGGCGATACTCCCGTATCCATGAATCTTTGGGGGCTGACGACGGACATTTTCGATATTTTGAAAGAGGAATATAAAAAATTCCTTTCGACGGCAAATCTCGCAAAAGACGAATTTTTTATTCCCAGCGTCATTTCCAAAGCGGTAGATACGGGACGGGCGAGCGTGAGGGTATTCAAAAATACGGATAAGTGGTACGGCATTACCTATCGGGAAGATTTGCAAGAGGTAAAGGACGCGATCGGAGGGTATATCCATGACGGAATGTATAAAGACTTATAAGCCTGCGGCGGAAAACTTTTCTCTCGAAGGAGAAGTGACGGATATTCGTCCTTACGGAGAGGGACATATCAATTTGACTTTACTCGTGACGACGACGGAAAAGCGCTATATCATGCAAAAGATGAATACGCGCGTATTTCCCGATCCCGATAATCTCATGCGCAATATTTGCCGCGTGACGGAACATTTGAAAAAACGCGGCGTGGAGACGCTGGACGTCATTCCCACAAAAGACGGTAAAGCGTTTCTCAAAGGGGAAGAATGTTACCGCGTATATGCGTTTATTGAAAATACGGTCACGTATCAGCAGGTCACGGATAAGAGAGTGTTTTTCAATTCGGGTAAAGCGTTCGGGGAATTTCAGAATTATCTTGCGGAATTTGATGCTTCCCTGTTGACGGAGACAATCCCGCATTTTCACGATACTCCCAAGCGTTTCCGCGATTTTCTCGCGGCGCTGGAATCGGATAAATGCGGCCGAGCGAAAGACTGTAAGCGGGAAATCGACTTTTTGCTGTCACACAAGGACACGTATGCGAGGGCTGCCGAGGGGCTTGCGGACGGGAGTTTGCCCCTTCGGGTCACGCATAACGATACGAAGCTGAACAATATACTCATGGACGAAAAGACGAACGAAGCGCGCGCGGTCATCGATCTCGATACGATTATGCCGGGCTCCATGCTTTACGATTTCGGCGATTCCATTCGTTTCGGGGCATCTACCGCGGCAGAGGACGAAAAGGATCTTGAAAAGGTGCATTTCGATATCGGGCTTTTCGAGGCTTATGCCAAGGGTTACTGTGGTGCGGTGAAAGACAGTATTACCGAAAAAGAGAAGGAATTACTTCCCTATGGTGCGTATCTCATGACGGTGGAATGCGGCATGCGTTTTTTGACTGATTATCTTTCGGGCGATACGTATTTCGCGATCAAATATCCCGAACATAATCTCGTCCGTTGCCGTACACAGTTGGCGCTCGCGGGAGAAATGGAAAAACAGTTCGGCGAAATGGGAAAAATTGTCGAAAAGGCAATAAAATAGAATTTAAAAATAAGACTAAAAAGCAGCGGACAAATTTTGTCCGCTGCTTTTTATAACAGAACAAGAACGCCGAGAAACGGAGTTTTGTTAAAAACGAGATATGCTGGTGGTCAGAAAAAGGTTTTAACTTCAAGTTATGTAAAATATAAAAAAAACTCCTTTGTGTTATATATGTAAGGCCGCCAATCATACATGAGAATAGCACAAAGAGAACATTGAATCGAAAAATCAAAATAATGACGCAAATAGTTTAGCATACACGATATGGAAGGAACCTCATATATTTATCTAAAAATATTCTGAAAAAATCATCGAGGTATTGTGTGCAGAAATAGGGAAAATATTGGAGGAACTATGAAAAAAAGGAATCGGGAGTAGTATTTAAGTACTCCGCCGGTATTTGCGCCTTTAATTCGAATTCTAAATCCCCCACTAGTGGGGGATTTTATTAAAGTTTTATCGATAAATAATCAAATCAGTTGTTATTAACTTCGAGATAACGAATGAACGAAAAAACTATCCGAATAAGAGGAAGGAAAAACGAAATCATTCGTTTGATGGTCATCTATGCGATTATGGCGCTTTTGGCTGTCAGCATGATTTTCCCTTACTTCTATATGCTTATGACGACGTTCAAAACCAATGAAGAGGCACTTTCTGCGGGTTTGACCCTCTTCCCTAAAAAGTTTCAATTTTCCGCTTATAAAGAGGTTTGGACTCTGATTCCTTTTGCAAAGGGCGTGCTTAATACTATGGTGGTGGAGGTCCCGGTCATTCTCGTAGGAACATTTACCTCTGGTCTTGCGGCATTTTCCTTTGCCAAAATGAAATTGCCTCATTCCAGGTTTTGGCTGCTCGTTTTGATGAGTTCTATGATGGTGCCTTATGCGGCGTTATTTCTACCGCAGTATCAAATCTATAATTCGCTGTCGATGACGAATACGCTTTGGCCACTCATTCTCCCCGGACTTTTCGGGAACGTGAGCATGATATTTTTCTTTGTCCAATTCATGGGTGGAATCCCCAACGCACTCTTTGAGGCGGCGGAGATTGACGGCTGTGGGCATTTCAAGAGCTTTCTTTCTATTATGCTCCCGCTCTTATGGCCTGCCATGGCCGCGCAAGGCGTATTTTGGTTTTTGGGAATTTGGAATGATTATTTTGCGCCGTCCATCTATCTCACAAGACCAGAGGTTATGACTTTACAGCCGCTCATTACTAGTTTGAACGCTTCTCAGCGCGGGACAAATTTCCCGCTGGTCATGACGGGGGCTTTCCTTTCGAGCGTTCCGCTCCTCGCTGTATATCTGTTCTTTCAGAAGTATTTTATTCGTGCGCTCTCCATTACTTCGGGAATTAAATAATCAATATAAATTTTTAATAAATTAAGATCCATAAGGAGGATATTATGAAATTTTTCAAAAGAGCGTTATCTTTAACGCTTGCAGCAGCAGGCTTTGCCGTATTTGCCGCTTGCGGCGACAATTCCCCCTCAAATTCGTCGGGAAACAATGGCAACAGTGCATCTTCGTCGGAGGTCAATACTGAGCCTTCAATTATCGGAACGCCGTCCGCGCAGTTCTTTATCGACTCTCCGAAGGATATCGAATTTAACGTTAAAATGAATAATGGTACTTTCGTGAGCTTCAAACAAGGTTCGACTGAATTGCAAAGAAATACGGATTTTAAGTTCAATATCGGTACGGAAATTCTTACAATCAAACAAGAATATCTTTCTAAGCTCGACACGGGCGAATATACCTTTACCTTCACGACCTCCGGCGGAAGCTGCAATATCGTGATTACCGTAAATGGAGAACAGACGCAGGGCTATGATATGCAATTTGCGCAGCCTAACACAAATCCCAATTCCGATCATATTTTTGCTAAGGCTACCCGCAGCGATACGGCGGTAACCTTTGACTTCATTACCTTCGGGGATTTTTCGAGGGACGGCTCCTATCTCGAATTTATCAATATTCTTTTCGATTTGCCCGAACTCAATAATCAGCAGGCAAATTGGAAATTTAACAGTGAAGATATCAATGTTCGCGTTTACAGCGATGGCTCAGTCATTTATAGGGACGATTTTGACGGCACGGTGACTCTTCCGGGCAAACCCGGTCCCGGCGTGGATAATATTTGGTGGAAGACAGACAGAACGACGCCTAACTACAAGACACTCGACGACGTGACGATTACTCGCGAAAACGGAGTGACGAAATTCAGTATTTCTCTCACCTATGATTTTTTGGGGATCGAAGTGAACGACGCTTTCCGTTTTAATCTCAGTGAATGTTCGGATAACAGTACAGTGGACTTTGCGCTCTATGAAAACGGAATTTTAACAGTGGACGATAAGGCGCTTGAAGATCCCGTCTATTGTACGCATTGGGCTACTCTCGACGCGAACGGGGAGGTACTTCGCCCCGAAGAAGTAGACGAAGTAGAAAAGCCCGATAATAGCGGTTTGAAATTTGCAGAGGCAAAGACGGCCGCAAATGCGGATATTTTTCAATCCAAAGTGACGAAGGAGGCGAATGGAATCAAATTCAGCTTTGAAACAAATGGGGATTTTTCGGAGGATAATGCGTGTTTGGAATTTATCAACATTTTCTTTGATAAATCTTGTGTAAACGACGATATTAATTGGAATTTGTTTGAAGGGGATACGAATATCAGGATTTATAGCGATGGCTCGGTCGTTTATCGCAATGATTTTAGCAATACGGAAATTCTTCCCGGCAAGGATAAGCCCACGCAGGATAATATTTGGTGGAAAATCAATCGTACACAACCCAATTATAAGACGCTCGACGATGTGACGATTATACGTGAAAACGGACTCACCTCTTTCAGTATTACGCTCACAAACGAATTTTTGGGGATTACGGACAATACGAAATCTTTTCGTTTTCTCATGAGGGAATGTTCTGACAATAGTGGCTCGGATTTTGCTCTGTACGGTGGAAATATGACATTGAACGGCGTAGTCGTACCCGCCGATGCGGATAGCTCCACGTGGGCGGTGTTCGATCTCAAAGCTGAGACGATTGAGATTCCCGGAAGCGCTGCCGTTGCTGCCGACAAAGCGAATTTACGCTTTGCAGAGGACCTGTTTGCGGACGTGTTTACCTCGACGATTGAACGGGTGACAGGGGGTGTGAAATTTACGTTTGAAACGGAGGGAAACTTCGATAAAAACGGAAATAATTTGGAATTTGTCAATATTTATCTCGATATGCCCGAACTTCGTGACGACGACCTTAACTGGAACTTTTTTGCTGAGGACTTGAACGTGCGTATTTATAGCGACGGAAAGGTGGTCTAACCAATCTCAAAGCCCCCGCTGACAATCGGCGGGGGCTCAATGTTGATCATTATTTAACGGTCATAAGAATTGCCTGTGGATAATCTCCGAAATTTTTTCCGAATAAATTCAGTCCGCCCTTGTGTAAGGCGTCTTCCTTAACTCCCAAGGTAAATTTAACGGCGCTGCCCGAATATAAATTTAAGTCTTTGAACATTATTTTGTTGTGAATAAGTATATTGTCCATATAGACTCCGTTTTTATTGATAGTTATCTTTTTCCAAAGCCCGAATTGAGTGCTTGTCATCGGCCAATAATCGGGCGTATAACGTCCGCGGCGACCGCCAAAATCTCCGGGCGAGGCGAAAGTAAGAATTTCTATATCATTAATATAAACGGTAATATCGCTGGGCCAATTATTGTTATAGAAGAAAGTTTCTGAACAGATTTCAAAACCGAAAGAAATTTCACTGCACTCATGATGAGAAAGAGGGAAAGCGGGAAAAGTATAGCTGATAAATCCCGTATGGAACCAAATACACTCTGCCTGAATCCGCTCAGGAGAAAAGAATACTCGCGGATCGTCGAAAGGGAGGGAAAAATCGCTCGATTTACCCGCCATACCGCAGGGCGGTTTTATGTGACAGTGCGAAAACATACCGACGGGCATTTCTACCGTATATTCCTTTTCCTGCTCTGTTTCCAAATTCGGGGCATATAAAGAGATTGTATATTCTGTGGCGAGCTGTGTACAAAATTTTGTATGTCCTTTCAGTCCGGGCTGATAATCGATAAAAACGAGCTGCGCTTCCGCCAAAACGTCGATGTGGCGGGAAACGCTGGAAACAGGAATATCGAGTTCTTTGGAAAGATCGGAAAGATATTTCGGATGATTGAGAAGACTTTTTAAGATTCGTACGCGTTCAGGGGAGGCGAGAGCACGACTGACTTTACAAATCATATCGTGATCCTTGGGGTTATTAACATGTAAAATCAGGTTTTTATTAAAATTGACGATGTCGCTCAAATTTGTTTTCTCCCTTTTTGTTAAAGTATAATCGGAAAATCAGAAAAAGTCAAATATAAATTATTTAAGTTTTCCAAAAATTGAAGAAATATTCCCTCGAAAATATCGAAAATCGGAAAGCCGGCCGTTTTGATTTTTGAAGGAAGGCGTGTTATAATATTGATAGAAATTTATTATTAGGTGGTGTTATGAGAAGGACTGAATTTCCCGATCCCCAGAGGAGAAGAAGTACTTGGCAATGTCTGAACGGCTCATGGGAGTTTGAAATCGATAATGAAAAAGACGGGTTTTCCCGCGGGCTTTTACATAATAAATTAGCGTCAAAAATAGAGGTGCCGTTTTCTCCCGAATGTGAATTTTCGGGAATACGGTATACCGATTTTATTCGCGCCTGTTGGTATAGACGGACATTTAGTATCCCTTCGAAAAATCGGAAAGGGCGCATAATGCTCTGTTTCGGCGCCGTGGATTTCGAGGCAAAAGTATATATAAACGGTAGTTTCGTCGGCGGGCATCGCGGCGGATATACGCCTTTTTCCTTTGACATAACCGCATTGATAGACAGAGAGGAAAATGAAATTGTCGTATATGTGGAAGATGATATTTCGGCTAACTTGCCCAGCGGGAAACAGTCCCCGAAAAGGGAATCCTTTGGATGTTTTTATACGCGCACTACGGGAATATGGCAGAGCGTATATCTCGAATTTACACCTGCGGAGTATATTCGTTCTTTCCGGTTTTATCCCGACGCAGAAAACGGACGAGTGGAAATCGAAACTGTTACGGTCGGAAAGGAACGAATGAATGTGCAGGTTTTTTATGAGGGACGGCTCGTCGGACAGGCGGATGCAAATGGATATTTCAAAAATCGCATCAATATAGAGTTGAGTGAAAAGCACCTTTGGGAAGCGGGCAGGGGGAGATTGTATGATGTCAGACTCACATTCGGAGAAGATATTGTAGAAAGTTATTTTGGATTGCGTAGTGTCGAATATAGAGAGGGAAAGTTTTTACTCAACGGAAAATCTGTCTTTCAACGGTTTGCGCTCATACAAGGTTATTATCCCGAAGGAGTATATACGCCCGCGGCTTTGGAGGAAATGGAAAAAGATCTGAATATTGCAACGGAGTTCGGTTTCAACGGACTGCGTCTCCATCAAAAAGTATTCGATCCGTACTTTTTGTATCTCTGCGATAAACGAGGGATAATGGTATGGGGAGAATTCCCTAGCTGGGGGGTGAGATATTCTGATCTCGAAGGGCTTGGAGAACTCTTGACGGAATGGAGAGAGGTGCTGCAACGAGACTTTAACCATCCGTCAATCGTTACATGGTGTCCCCTGAATGAAGCTTGGGAGGATTTGGACGATAGTGGAAAGATTCGCGATGTTCGATTTGTGGATATCGTTTATGAATTTACGAAAAAACTCGATTCTACACGGCCGTGCGTAGACGTTTCGGGCGGGTATCACGGCGAGAAGACCGATTTGTTCGATTATCACGATTACGGGAATTTTGAGGGCTTAAAAGCTCGCATAAAAAAGCTCGAAATCGAGAATATGCTCTATGTGGATAAACTGTACGCAAAAGGAGAGAATCGCTTTTATAAAAGTGGCGAGGCAGTCAATTTGAGCGAATACGGCGGCATGACGATCGGGAATAACGTCAAGGCGGAAATTACCGATTGTGTACAGGAGACGAGCGCTTGGGGATATGACGCTGCGCCCGGCGAACAAGCATTTACGGAAAATTATATTAAAATGACCGGGCTTATTATGAGCTGTAAAAAGATTTCCGGATTTTGTTATACGCAGCTTTACGATGTGGAACAAGAACAAAACGGTCTCGTGACATATAACAGGCGGCATAAAATTTCCGAAGAAAACAGAGAGAAAATAGCGGAATGTAATAGGCGCAAAGCTGCAATAGAGGATTAAAGTCACTGCGCCGAATCCATACGTGCGCATCTATAAAAATAAACCCCGACGGACGATTTTCAAGAGTCTGTCGGGGTTTTGTATAGTTTTCCTTTTTGATATTTTTGACGATAGGAGGTACAAAATTTATTTTGAAAATGGAAATGTGCACTGTCGAGCTTAAATCCGATGAGGTCTATGGACAAAAAATAGAGTGTAATAACTTTATGGTAAAAACGAATGATAATATCTCACTGATAGAGTTACTCTCTCTTAGAGCTATTCGTAAATAGATTGTCCGGAAGAAAAAATTTCATCCGAATGAAGCTGTTGTCTATATTTTGCGGGAGTGAGACCTGTCGCCTTTCGAAACAACTGGATAAATTGAGAGGTAGAAGAGAATTGACACCGATAAGAAATTTCCGTTACGGAAAGGTTGGTGGTCGCCAATAGTCGTTTTGCATAATCTAATCTTTTTCGGATAATGTACTGTTGCGGGGGCATACCTAAAATTTTTTTGAAGATATGGCGAAAATGGTGATAGGAATAGTTTGTAAGTTCGGCTAACTGTATAGGAGTGATTTCAGTCAAAAAATATTCATTAATATAATTTACTGCCTGCTCTACAACTTCTTTATGATTGGCAGATTTATCGGAAAAATCTAAGGAATTACGACTAATTTCTACGAGGATATTCGATAATAAATTATTGATGATGCTCATGAAATCTCGCCTTTTTTCGCGAAACTCTCGATCGATGGGTTGCAGATATTCTCGGATAAGTCCGTCAGAATCGGCAAAAGAACCTATCGGCGGCAAAAAATCAATTTGACGTTCGAGGGTAAAGCCGAGGCAAGTGAGTTCGCAGTCAGTCTCGTGTATATCATTATGAACCGCGTCGGGGGGAATGACGACATAGGACCATTTTTGATAGTTATATTTTTTTCCGTCGATAAAACAGTGTCCTGTACCGGAATAATAATAAACCAATTCGTAACATTTGTGCGTGTGGAAAGGAATGAGATAATCTACGCTGTCTTTTCGATGAAAATAGAAAGTAACATTTGCATTCATAATAAAAATCACTCTTAATTTATTTTTATTGTAGACTTTTTCCCTGAAATAATATTCGAGAAGAGAAGCTTTTCTCGATTTTTGTTTGCCTAAGGATAGCACTATTATACAATAAATTTTATCCAAAGAAAAGCCGAAAAATAGTTATTTAGCCAAAAAATGATATTATTTAGCCATTATAATATAGAAAAAGCAGAGGCGGTGTGTTATGATTCATATAGAAATGAAGAAAATTTAAAAGATAGGAAAAAATAAAAGATTAAACGTTACAGTTAGATAAAAGGAGACGGAAAATGAATTTGAGCGTGCGGAAGAAATTAAAAAGGGGCGGGATATTCGTTTTGTTGGCAGCGATATTTTGCGCTTGCGCAATTCCGTTTTTTTTGGGAGCGGGCAGTTCGGGAAAAGTTCGGTTGATCGTAGATTTACATGGCTATACTCCTTCTACCAGCCGTACTCCCACGGCGGAGGATCCGGAGGTATTCAATTCAACGTATTACATTGCGGAAGCGTTTATGAAGGAAAATCCCGATATTGAAATCGTTTGGGCGCGGACGAAGCCGGTCGGTGGTATGGATTCCGAAGTCGCGCAATGGTTTACGACCCAAATTGCCGGCGGAACGGTACCTGCCATCGCATTTAGCTGGGGTACCCGTTATCAGGACAGAGATTGGTATCTTCCCTTGGACGAATATCTCGATGACGAGTGGGAATACGAAGGGGATTACGAGACTTGGCGAGATGTATTCCGCGATTATTTATGGGATTCTAACTCTGTTGTGAATGCGAGGGGAGAAGTGGTTGCGGTTCCTGTTACAGTCTATCCCGGCGCCTCTACGGGTTACTTTTATAACAAATCAGCTTTTGAAAAAGCAGGGGTGAAGGCAGTACCTACTACATGGAAGGAGTTCATCACTGCAACCGAAAAGTTGGAAGCTGCGGGATATATAGGTGTAGCTCCTTGGCTGTATTTCGATACGACCACTACTTTTGACGCTTGGGTATTTCAATCGGTCATGTCTCCCGCGTATGCGGGAGCGCTAATGAACCTTATAGATTACGATGGAGACGGTATAATGACCTCGGCGGAACAAGTGAGGGCTTGTCTTGAAGGAGTATTTTCCTGCGAGCACGACTATACGAAGGACCTGTATACCAATCTCAAATATTATTATACAAATATGTTGGAGACAGGTTGGGCGTCTATCGATTATAATGCGCAATGGTTGAACGGGACAGTAGGAATTCGCGAAGAAGGGCTTTGGGCGATTCCCGATGAAAATTCCAATGTCGTGAGAAATTTTGAATACGGTGTATTTGTCGCACCGCCTGTTTCAACGGATTTCAGTCCGTATGTAAATGAGGTGGAATATTCCGACGGTCCTTATCAACCGGGGCCCGACCTCAGCTTGAATATTATGAAAGCGGCAGTGGAGGGAAAACCGGAGGTGCTCGACGCAGCAGTGCGCTTCCTGAAATACCTAACCCGACCGGAAAACGTCTCTCTCATTTGTATTGAAAACGCAGGGGTGCTCGGCGCTGTGAAAGGAACGGGACACTCTAATTTGATAGATGAGTTTATCCATCAGAAATTTCCTATACTTCCCAATGCGTCCTGGCCCGCCGGCTTTACTGATGAGTATGGTGACCAGATCAATCGCCGTTTTGAACAATGGGTCAATGGCCGTTTGACAGATGAGGCCTTTTATGCCGCCGTCGATGAAATCCAGAGAAACGGAGCTCTTGACTTTGCTCGAAATATGGGATTGAATATGACAGATTGGGGGATATAAGGCTATGATGAAGAAAAAATATATCGTTATGGGCATTATTGCGGTCTTTCTTCTGGGAGCCTATGTGATGGACGCAATTCGAGCAAATAGCTACGAATATGAACTCGTCGATACATCTGCCGAGACATTTATTGCTGACGGGCAATCTACTGTTCGGCTTACGGTAAAACTCAGTCGCGAAGGTCAGCCTGTCGAGGGGCATACAATTTATATCTACGCTTCTAACGGAACGTTGCCTGCTTCTCGCTGTGTAACCGATCAGGACGGACTAATTACTTTTCGTTATTATCCGTATGTCTATCTAAACGACGAAGTAACGCCGCTTGAAGATGTCACAATTTATTTACAGGACGAATCTAATTCCTTTATTTTCATGAAGCCTGCAAAGGCACAGTTTACCTTTGGAGTGGAGAAACCGGAAACAGATAATGTTTGGAATGATTGGCAAGGCTTGGGAGATGTGAATTATGACAAATAAAAAGGATTTGTTTCGCCGTATGGCGAAAAACAAATGGGCATATATCTTTATTTTGCCGCTAATGATCGGGGCCATCGGATTTTGTTATTATCCTGCCATCAGCGGAATTGTGACCTCGCTGTTCCGTTGGGACGGTACAGGTGCAAGGGAATTTCTAGGTCTTGGCAATTATAAAGAGTTGTTCGCCGACGAAATCTTTCTCGATTCTATCGGTACGATGTTCATTTTGCTCATTCCGAGACTTCTTATCGGCGTCTTGATGCCGCTCCTGTTTGCGGAGCTCATTTTCAACACGCGCAGCCAAAAAATGCAAGCGGCTTATCGCGTAGCGGTTCTATTACCCATGGTTGCGCCGGGCGTTGTAGGAATGCTTATTTGGCAGAATATTTTTGAACCGTCCACCGGACTTTTTGCAAAATTGATGGAGGCAATAGGCATCTTACCGAAGGGAACGGTAGTGGACTTTTTGAACGATCCCGATTGGGTTATTCCAACCATTATTATTCTCGGTTTTCCTTGGGTGAACGGTACTAATATTCTCATTTATATTTCGGGAATGATGAATATTTCGGGCGAGGTCATCGAAGCGTCCGAATTGGACGGCTGTGGAACATGGCGCAGGATCTTTGCAATCGACCTTCCCCTGTTGCTTGGACAGATACGGTATTTTTTGGTGTTTGGCTTTATCGGGTTAATGCAAGACTATGGTATTCAGATGATTTTAACAAACGGCGGACCGGGTTATTCTACCTATGTTCCCGGATGGTACATGTATAGATTGGCGTTCACGTCCGGAAGGTACGGCTACGCCTGTTCTATCGGGACAGTTCTGTTTATTGTCATTTTTGCGGTCACGCTTATTGCATTCAAACTTATGCATTATGGGCCGTTTGCAAAAAAGACGGAGGAATGACGATATGGCGGCAGCATCAAAATTTTTTACAAGGACCTATTGGAAAAATAACGGCAAAAAAATAGTGGGGCAGACTTTTTTGCATCTCACGATGGCATTTCTACTGTTTTGTATGGTCTATCCGTTATTAATGTCCGTTTGGTGTTCTTTCAAGACGACGGTGGAATATGATATCAGTAAATTTTATCCCACCTTGCCGCTTCGTCTCTCTAATCTTTCTGCGGCGTTTGGAAAAGTAGGACAATATTTATGGAATACCGTGGCGGTAGCGGGATTCGGAGTGCTCGGTTCATTGTTTATTTCTTCGCTGGCTTCCTATGCCTTTGCAAAAATGGATTTTCCGGGCAAGACTATCTTTTTTATGATGGTTATCTGTCTGATGATGATTCCGGGCTGTCTCACGCTCGTGCCGCAATTCTTGCTGTATAAAAATCTTAATCTCAATAATAAATTGATTGCGATTTTACTTCCACAGCTCACAGCCCAGCCGGTAGGACAAGTATTCTTATTGACGATGGTATTCAAAGCTCTTCCCAGAGATTTATTTAGTGCCGCAGAAATCGATGGGGCAAGCGATTTTCAGGTGTATTTGAGTATCGCACTTCCCGTGAGTATTCCCATTTTGGTGACACAGGCGATTATGCAGATCAACGGACTTTGGAACGATTATCTTTGGCCTATGACCGTTATCTCCACTGATTATGAGAGATTGACGATTTCGGCGGGGCTCGTTATAGAGCTCAGAAATCAGTATTCACAGAATATGCCCGTAACATACGCGGGGTACCTTATTGCGTCCCTGCCTTTACTCGTCATGTTTCTGTTCGGAAACAAATTCTATATTCAAGGCCTTGTTTCCTCGTCTATAAAAATGTAAAGTGAGTAAAAATATATGAAAATTTGGATAGATACGGATATTGGAGGCGATATCGACGATGCGCTGGCTCTCCTTTTAGCAATGGCAAGCGAAGAGGTTGAATTAGTCGGAGTAAGCACTGTATTTGAGAATACGGCGGCGCGAGCAAAAATAGCAAAGTCACTTTTGAATATGGGAGGCTTGACTCATGTTCCCGTTTATGCGGGCGAAGGATACCCATTGGCAGCCAAATCCGTGTACGATAATCCCGTAAATGTTTCAAAACTGCCGAAAACCTACTCTGAGGTATTATTCGGAAGGACGGAATACGATAAAAAAAATGCAGTAGAGGCGATGAAAACGGCATTTTTAGAAAGTGACGGAGAAATTATTCTCGTGGCGTTAGGCGCGTTGACAAATATAGCGAAGCTAATAAAAAGGTATCCGGAGGCAGCGGAGAAGATTAAAGGCGTTTACATCATGGGTGGCGCCGCAGAAAGAAATTGGAACGAATTCAATTTGACTTGTGACCCAGAAGCGGCAGATATCGTTTTTTCTTCACAACTGCCGAAAAAGATCGTAACATTAGACGTAACATTTCGTTGCCGTTTTTCATCCGACCAAATACGCCGTATGGCGAACTGTCAGAGCAAAGCGGTAAAAACAGTAATGCAGATGAGTGCGCTTTGGGGAGAAGGAATGATTTTGCATGATCCGCTTACCTTGGCGGTTGTTCTTTCAGATGAATTTGTACGTTTTGAAGAAGGGAATTTACTCGTTGAACTTTCAGGGGAATATTCCCGAGGAAAATGCGTGAATTTTTCTGATTTTAATTGGCGAAGGAAGCCGCGGCCGGATATGTTGGTATCTGTCGACGTAGAGGAAAAAAAGTTTCTCGATTTTTATATCGACAGGATTTGTAATATGGATCGTCTTTTGTGTGGGGAACTGCGCAAAATAAAAAAATAATTTTTGGAGGAAAATATATGAGACGATTGAAAAAATTACTTAGTGCTTCATTGGCACTTGCCGTAACAGTCATCGCCGTTTCGACGGTGACGAAAACGTTCCGCTTGGCCAAAGCGGAGGAAAGTGGGGACATATCGACAACAGAATACGTTGTCGCGAGTGACTCCGAGTCGCAGGCGGGATTTTCTGCTAAGACGTATGTGCCCGATAAATTTGATACTGTGGATTTCTATGGCGGCGTTGGAGATATTGATCCCGAAGAAGGAGACGGATTTACGACATTTGCTCACGCCGGAATGATTGTTCCTCTTCAAGGGACGAATGTACAAATGACCACGCAATTCAAACTGCTGTCTAAGACTGCGACGGAAAATGGTGGAGACGGCATAGATGGTTGGGTGACGTATTCCTTTTCCTCATCCCCGGCGGATATTTCTTCGGATAAGTCTTATCCTTATCATGGAGGAACAACGGACGGATATTTCTTGCACATCACTAATTATTCGTCCTCAACGGCTCCTAACTGTGTAGAAATACAGTTTGTCAAAATGCAGGACGGTGCTACGGAGAATGTTGTAGCTCCATTCTTTATGGATAATGCTTTGAATGTAAAGCTTGAATTATCCCTCGAAAAGCAAACGGATAATACGTATACGCTCAAATTTGCAACTGTCGAGGGAACGGAATTGAAAAAAGTAGAGTCATTGTCATTAAACGATTCTCTTTTTATCAATGAAAACGGTCAAACATTCTTTTCTACCGCAATTTATGAAGCAGAGGGCTGTGACGGCAATCATTGGGAACATCGCGGCATCGCTATCTATTCGGTTCAAGCGTACACGCGGGATATTACTGCAGATGACATAATCCTTTCCCAAACGTCTTACGAATATGTCGAAGGCGAGAAATATGAACCGGATGTAACAGTAACGCTTGATGAAATTACACTCATCAAAGATGTAGATTATCTCGTAGAATATACCAATAACCAAGCAGTCGGAACGGCGACGGCAGAAATTACTTTTGTCGGCGCGTATGCGGGGAATCTTGTCGAAAAGAACTTTATGATTATTCAGGCAGAAGAGCCCGAAGACAGTTCGTCCGAAAGCTCGTCTGAGGGCAATTCTTCCGTTACTTCGCAAAGTGACGGTACAAGCACGGAGAGTGGTTGCGGATCATCGCTTGCCGTCGGGGGAGTCGCGACAGCGGTCGCCTGTATGGGGGCGCTGCTGGTTGGAAAAAAGCGTGACAGATAAAAAAACAAATAAAAAATATGTATTCTCCCGCGCCTTTCGGATGCGGGAGGATATCCCGATTTTTGGGTAAAGACAACGGAGGTAAAGGTATGAAAAGACAACTTTTGAGTATTTTGAGCGCAGCGGTATTTTTTTCCGCAACGATAGCGATACCCGTTTCAGCATCAGCGGAATCTACGAGTATTTCAGGAGCTTCAAATACTGCGGCGGATTGGACGCTTACGCGGGCGACTGTAGAATATACGGATGAAGGAATCGCAGTGAGACAAACTGAAAAAGGTACGCCCGATAATCATGCGATTGCTATATATGAAATTCCCTTTGACAATCTGGATACTTTTGAGATTACCTTCCGTATCACAATGGAAGATTATGTAGCGTCTGGACGCAATGCAAACGACGTTTGGACGGCCGTCAACATTATGGGCGTTCCGGCTTTCTTTAATTGGCGGAACAGTGAGGAATACGGTTGGGCAAAGGATACACCCGGATTGGTTACTCGTTTTATGAGTTATGATGGCGATTTGCGTTTTGTCACGGATGTTTATCAGGAGGATTACAGGACAGCGGGGGACGATTCGTCTAGTCAGGTAGTAGATACTTGGACTTTGTTAAACGCCTCCGCGGGAGCTTCTCTCACTAGCGATGTAACCATGAAATTTGCTTGGGAGACAAATGGGGATTCACAATTTTATAGCATGTACATTAATGGACGGAAGGTATCTTCCTCAGATGAGCTTGCCTTTGTGGATCGAGAAGTGCTTTTTCCCGAAAATAAGCTGTATCTCACTGTTGTAATGAATACTCAAGATAAAGAAAGCAATGCTCTCAGTGAGGTATTGATTAAAAAAATTAATGATGTCAATTACGTAAAGGAATCGGAAAATTCGGGGACCTCCGGCGGCTCTGGATCAGAGAATGGTTGTGGTTCTCTGCTCTTTTCCGGAAGTGTGTTGACGGGATTCGCTGTCGTTGCATCAGTATATGTTTTTGGTCGTAAAAAGAGGTAACACGAGCCGATATGAAAAACTTAAGGAAAATGCAGTTTATGAGCTTGATTTTATGCGGCTGTTTTGCGCTTTCCGCTTTGTCCGCCTGCGGCGGCGGGAGCTCGTCGGAGTCTTATTCGGAATCTTCAAGCAATTCTTCCGAAACGCCAAATGACGATAAGAAGCTGTCGGAAACATTATTTGAAAATCCCTCTCTCGACGATCGACCGATGGTAATGATGCATTCTGCTTCATCGGGACTTGTGGACGATGTTTATAATCGTGGATATGGGGGAATTGTTACGAATGTATCGTGGTCGAATGACTATCTTCAAAATGATCGGGCGTTTTCGGCGCTTTCTTCGGTGGTGAAGCACGCTGTCGATAAAGGAATGCACATATGGCTGTACGACGAATATGGTTACCCCTCCGGTACAGCGTATGGTCAGACTTTGAACGGAAATCCCGAATATGAGGCTCTCGGACTTGTACCGCAGTATAAATCGATTCCTGCGGGTGCTTCGGGGAAAATCGACCTCTTACACGGACATACTAAAATTGTTTCAGCATTTATTTACGATGGTAAGTCACAATTGGATATGAATCTCGCTTCGGGAATAGATGTCTCTGCCATGATTTCGGACGACGGAAGTTCTGTAACCTATAACAATCGAACTTCGGACAATAAAGTACTCGTCGCGTACATGTCTAAGCCTTGGTATGAAAATACCCATTCTATGGAAAATTGGTATGCCCAACAGCGCTATATTAATATGCTGGACGCGGAACCCGTTCAGAAGTTCATTTCGCTTACCCACGAAAAGTATTATGATAAACTGGGTAGTTATTTTGGAAATGGTATTCAAGCATTTTTTACGGATGAACCCGCCCTCCAAGGAAGTTACTTTGAAATTAGTGATAGACCTCGCCAAGTGCTCGATGAACCAGATCCAAATGTTCCTATCATCGAATGTCTCAATTATTCGGAAACGCTATTTGAAAAATTTAAGGCTGCTTATGGCTATGACCTGAAACCTTTACTCGGTTATCTTTACAATGATGACGGAAGCGCGAAGGCAAAGCAGGTTCGCATGGATTTTTATCTTTTGACGAGTAGACTTTTTGAGTTGAACTATCTCGGTGCAATAGAGGATTGGTGTTCCGATAAGGGAGTAAAGAGCTCTGGCCATCTTCTTTTGGAAGAGACGCTCTATCAAAATCCTTGGTTTGCGGGGGATATGTTGCAGCTTTTGGGACAAATGGGAATTCCCGGCTCTGATTTATTGTATTCTGAACCGATTGGTGCGGCATTGGCAGCATGCGTTGTTTCCAAAATGGCCGCATCTGCTGCCGAATATACCAATAAGACGTATACCTTTGCAGAAATTTCCGGGGCCTTCGATGGTACTAAGGGGGATTTGTATGATCAAATTAACGCTGTCGGGGTACAGGCCTGTATGGGAATAAATACGTTTGCTTCCTATTATTATCAAGGCAATAACCATACGGCGGAAGAGGACAAGATTTTTTCCGCGGCACTCGGTAGAATGCGCTATATGACTACGGGAGCCGCTCATTCTTCTAAGGTTGCTCTTTATTATCCGTACGAAGGGGTTTCCGCCGAGACGCTTCCTTCCGTGAATATGTATCAACCTGCTCCGGAGGCAAAAGCGATTAGCGATAGCTTTAACCTTCTCTGCCGAACAATGGTCGGTAAGCAAGTGGATTATGATCTTGTAGATTCTGTTAATCTTGCGGCATGCACGGTTTCGCACGAAAAATTAGTCTCGCCGGCGGGAGAGGAATATGGAGCCGTGGTAATTCCCTATACGACAGCGTTACGTTCGGAGACGCTTCTCAGACTTATCGAAGCTGCCAACGCGGGCGTAAAAATTATTCTTGTAGGCATCGATAAGGTAGTTTGTGAGACGGGAAAGGAAGATGTTGCTGCACGTTTCGATGAGCTTTATAATCTTGCGGAATATGTTACGTCCGAAAATGGGGCAGCGAATTGGTTGCGCCGAAATGGCTATACTTATATGACGCTCGATGACGAGTATGCGGAAAATGTATTCATGAGTAAACGGGAAAATCGTAATTACAGCGTGTTTACAGTTGTAAATGGATACGAGGAAGAAAAAACGTATCGATTTTCGTTAGAAACTTTAGGAAATAGGCTTCGATATTTTGATGTCGTTACGGGAAACATCGAGGAGATCTCTTCCGTTGAAATATCTGGCGGAAAATTGGATTTTTCTTTTACCCTTCCTGCTAATCGAACGGGATTTTTTGTAATAGACTAATTCATGTAGGAAGAGGTTTAAGAAACGCCCCGGGGCATTTGAAAAAGAAATCAAATTATAGAGAAATTGGACGTTTTAAGGAGCAGAAACAGTTTAATTCTGCTCCTTATGCGCTTAATGGAGAAATTTTTATAGATTATGGGATAAATCAGATTCAATATTTATATAAGTTTTTCAGCATAAAAACAGGTAGGGCAAAAAGCCCTGCCTGTTTCTATTAAAGAAATATGTTAATAATTTCATCTTTTTTGTTTTATAGACAATACAGGTATGCGATGAGATATGTAAAAAATATCTGGATAGTATATAAAAAGGCTAATAGTCCCAAGGAGAACTTCCGTAATTTATACAGGAAATATTGTTTGATTTTTATTCGAGGTTATGATATAATGACGACCATAAAATTCAAAAAGCGGAGAATTTATATGGATTGTAAAACGGGTATTTTAAATTTGTCGTACGATATTACTTTTCAGGACGTTTCGATTATCGTGAAAAAGCACGAATCAAAAAGCTTTTTTTACAAAAGTTTGAGGCGGATTGATTATGGATTTATCTACATTACGAGTGGAAACGGAGTATATTCGGATTCGGAGAACGGAGAAATCAGAATTGCCGAAGGAAGTTTACTGATTTTGGAACAAAACAGTACTTATGACATACGTGCAGACGGGGAGAATTTTTCTTATGGTTGGGAACGACGGAAAGAGGGCTTTGCTTTTTTTCCGACAGCGACGAAAATTGGCAGCCCGAATCAAAGAAAGCAATAGAGGTTTTGCGGCGTGAAGAGTGTGTACTGCTCCGATTGAATTTACTCGGCGAAAAGCCGCACGGCTGGGTTCGCCGCGCCGACGAAAACGGAGAGGAATTTTTGCCCGCCTACGGATATATGCCCGTGACGTTTCGATTCGGCTTTCAGGCGACGCCCGTAAAAACATTTCCGAAAAATCCTTACGAAAACAAAAGCCTGCATATCGATTGTTTCAAAAAGATTCCGGGAAATTATCGCGATTACCTGTTTTCGGAGCCGAAAGACGGAAAGGATAAAAACTATTTTGACCGAATGAAGCGGCTCGGAGTGACCTGCCTTTATCTTCATGAAAAATGGCACAGAATCCAGAACAGCGGCTACTATTCGGACGACGAGGAAAAACAAACCGACGAAATCGTTTTTGAATGTAAAAAACGCGGGATAAAGGTAATTCCCTATTTCGGTTACGAAGTATCGACGCTTTCTCCCGATTGGAACGCAGCCGCGCACGATTTAAGAAAAACGGAGGGCATGTACGAAAACGGCGGCGGATGGTATCGCAATCCTCCTCAGCGGGATTATATCATGTGCTTCAACAGCCCTCAGGCGGATCGTATGGCGGACGACATCGCAAAGGTCGTCGAACGTTTCGGATTTGACGGGGTTTACTTGGACAGTGCGCTTTTTCCCGTACCTTGTTTGAATGAGGCGCATGGCTGCGGTTACGAAAAAGACGGAAAGAGACACGTCACCTATCCCGTGACCGCGATTCGCCGATTTATGAAAAAACTTCGGGAAATACTCCCATCAGGCGCTTTGATAAATGTACATCTGAGCAATTGTTGCATGGTACCTGCAATGAGCTTCTGCGATGGGATTTGGGACGGGGAGTTTATTCAAACGCAGCTCAATCGCGAGGGAATAGAACGGCTTTCCGAAGGATTAATGCAGGCGGAATATACGGGACGGAATTTCGGTATTCCGTATGAATTTGTCGCCTATTCCCTGCCGAATTGGAGCTTTGAAAACGCGCTTTGCCTCGCTGTGCCTCACGGGATTTTGCCCCGTCCGAACGACGCGGACGACGCACTTTCCGTTATCGCACCCTATTGGGCAGCGTACGTACATTTCCCCGTTGCGCAGTCGGTTTGGCATCCGTACTGGAACAGTGGTCTGCCGATTTTTTCAAAAAACGATACGGTTAAATGCAGCTTCTACGAATATGAATCGTACGAGGGAAAGCACGAAAGGCTGCTTCTGTTCGGAAATCTTTCAAAAACGCCGAATAAAGCAACCCTGTCGGGAAAAATTTCTTATGCGAAATGCCTTACGGACGAAAGTGCGGCCGTATTGTGTAAAGACGGATTGGAGATCCGATTGAAAAGCTACGGCGCGGCCGTCGTTTACGCCGTTTTTGGATAAAAAACGAGAAAAAGGCATGCCTTTTTGTTTGTCGCTGAAACCGACAAACAAAAAAACTTTATCGGATAAGGAAACAAAAAAATTACGAATCGTCCGTTTTTTCGATGCGAAAAGGAAGACGGCGTTTCGCAAAAAATAAAATCAGGAGGAATACCATGAAAAAAACAAGTTTGGCATTGGCGGCGCTGTTGACGTCGATGGCGGTATGCGGAGCAGCCGCAGGCTGTTCGCCCCGAAAGGAGCAGGAACAAATCAATACCGACAAGACACAGCTTTATGTCGGAACGTTCGACGGCGGATTCGGGGACGATTGGCTGTACGGGGTAAAAGCGCGGTTTGAAGAAAAGTATAAAGACGTATCGTTTGAAGAGGGAAAGAAGGGCGTTCAGGTTTACATAACCGCCGAGGCGAATTACAGAGCGGATAAATATATCGATTTATTTGCCACGTCGCGGGAAGAAATCATGTTTACCGAATCGTTCGATTATGACGAATATAAAAAGAGAGGGCTTGTATTGGATATTTCCGAAGCCGTGACAAAGCCTCTCAATTACGACTTTATTACAAAAGAAACAGCGGAGGGAGAAGAGACCGTAACGCTCGAATCCAAACTGAACGAGGACTATAAGAAGTTTTACGGCGAGGGCAGGGAATATTACGCCATTCCCTTTTATCGGGCGAATTACGGTATTTCGTACGATGTGGATATGTTTGAGGAAGAAAATTTCTATTTTGCGGCGGAAGGCTACGGTGATTCGGACGGCTTTGTGCGCGGTCCCGACGATCCTCGTTCCCCCGGTCCGGACGGCGATCCCGACACGGCATACGACAACGGATTGCCCGCGACGTTTGACGATTTTTTCAAGTTGTGCGACAAAATGGTACGCAGCGGAATTACTCCGTTTATCTGGTCGGGAAGCGTTCACGAATACCTGCTTTCTTTCCTTGAAAACATGCAGGTGAATTTGGACGGAGCGGCGCAGTCAAAAATTTTCCGCGATTTTGAAGGGCATGCGGATAAATTGGTAAAGAGCATTAACGCGGACGGGAGCTTGGAACTGTACGAAGAAGATTTGGTGCCTGAAACCGTGTATAAACTGTTGACGAGTTCTGCGGGAAGATATTACGCACTTAACTTTTTACACGATATTATTGCAAATAAAAACTATTATGACGAATCGCGCTGTTTTTCGACTGCCTATGACCATTTGAGCGCACAGAGAACCTTTCTGCTCAGTAAATTTGAAGGCTCGATAAAGGATACGGCGATGATTATCGACGGAAGCTGGTGGGAGAACGAAGCAAATCCTACATTCGAGGAAATGGAGGAGATGTACGGGGCTCCTGCGGCGAAGGAAAACAGAAGATTTGCGATGATGCCGTTGCCGAAAGCGACGGAGGAGCAGGTAGGGGAACCCTATACCATACAGGAGCAGAGCGCAGCGTGTTTTGTAAATGCGAATATAGCCGAATTTAAGATACCGCTTGCGTTGGAATTTCTTCAATTCTGCCATACGCAGGAATCCTTGGTAGAGTTTTCTCAGATAACGAATTCCATGAAACCGTATACGTACACGATGACGGACGAAGAAAAGTCAAAGATGTCCAACTATGGACAATCTCTGTACGATATTGCCCAACATGCCGTATTCGTTCCCGACTTCTCCACTTCTCCCAATTATAAGCGCACGGGGATTTCCATGGGCAAATATTGGACGGCGCAGTTTGTAGACGGTTCGACGCAGGGGTATCCGTCGAGGGCGTTTTACGGCAATTCCAAGCTGTCGGCAAAGGAATATTTTGAGGGATTTACGAAATATTACACGCAGGAACGTTGGACTTCTTCGGCGGGCCCTTTCGATAAGCAATGACGGGGGAGGCGTATGACAATAACAATCAAGGAAAGAAAAAATAAAAAATTGCGCAGTGAAAAGGTGCAGGATATGGTGTGCTATCTTACGCTGATAGCTTGGCCCGTTTTGCAATTTGTCATTTTTTACTTCGCAATGAATATAAATTCTTTCGCTTTGGCATTCGAGCGTTACGATATGACGCAGGGCTACGTATGGAACGGTTTGAAGACGATCGATTTAATGTTCGGGAAATTAATCAGTGAGCCGATGTTTGTCGATATGTTCGTAAATTCCTTTTTTATATGGGGCTTTTCGCTGACGGTGGGGCTGTTCCTCGGACTGATAGTCGCGTATTACATATACAAAAAGTGCGCCGGTTCGGGCTTTTTCAAGGTTATGCTTTTTGCTCCGTGCGTAATTTCCGGTACGGTCATGATTGCCATTTTCAAGCAGATTGCCGATGTAGGCTTTCCCGCCCTTGCGGAAGTGATTACGGGAAAATACGTAGTCGGGCTTTTGACCAATCCCGATTCGGCGTTTCTGACGATTCTGATCTATAATATTTGGTTCGGATTGGGCGGAAACATGCTGTTATATTTGGGCTCGATGGAGCAAATCAATGAATCGGTAATTGAATCCGCAAAATTGGAGGGCGTGGGCTTCATGCGCGAATTTTTCTGTATTACCTTGCCTTCCATATATCCGACGTTCGTCACGTTCGTGACGGTCGGCGTAGCAGGATTTTTCTCGAATAACATGAGCCTGTATCTGTTCTATGGCTTGGAAGCGGACAGCTCTCTGATGAACGTCGGCTATTATCTGTTCGTTTCCGTGTTGAATGCAGGCTATGATAATTACACGCAATTATCGGCTATGGGCTTGTTTTTCACCGCCATCGTCATACCCTTGACCTTTTTGGTGCGTTGGCTCATGACAAAATTCGGGCCTTCGACGGAATGAGAAAGGAGGACGGACGATGAAATTATCAGGTGTTACGGAACGGATAAAGAGACTGTTCCGAAAGGAAACGGAACTGAGCCGAAAACAGATAGTCAAGAAGGAAAACAGAATAAAAGACGGACAGAGATTTTCCGTATTTAAGATTTGTCTCATTGTCTTTTTGATTTTGTATACTTTCTCGTTTTTCGGAATGTTTTTCTGGGCGATATATAACTCCGTAAAAAGTCCCTTGTCTTTTGAAATCGATCCTTGGGGTTTCCCGAAAAAATGGCTGTGGGAAAACTATGCTACGGCATTTTATGAAATCGGAAACGTACAGGTGCAAAGCTCGACGGGAAACATTACGCTGGGATTTTGGAGAATGTTCTTGAACTCGGTCGTCTATGCCCTGTTGGGTGCCTTGTGGGGAACTTTTTTACAATGCACCGCAGGATATGCCACCGCGCGCTATAAATATAAGTCCAGCAAGGTAAATAGCCTTGGGGAATAATAGCAAATAGCAGATTCGTCAAAATAGTGTTAGTTAAAATTTCGTTGCATAGACCATGTTTCGTGGATAAAAATGCTGTCCACGGCAAAAACCTCGGAAAACGATATGTTTTCCGAGGTTTTTTGCTATTTTTCGGGCAAAAACGGGACTTTTACGCACCCTCAAAACAGGTTTTGATTTTGTGCTGTCTTTTGACCGTTTTTCATGCAAAACAGGACTTGAACCCTGCGATTTTTTGG
>ERZ1673738.162-NODE-162-length-129124-cov-138.255298_pt1 | contig 129124 bp, 116 predicted proteins | sample MGYA00580198_ERZ1673738 | MGnify/ENA primary metagenome ERZ1673738 (study PRJEB41218, sample SAMN15661784) | gut metagenome | host: Homo sapiens | place: Canada: London | collected 2015-08-20/2019-03-30 | study: EMG produced TPA metagenomics assembly of... | reverse complement strand
TTATTTCAGTCGCTTTGCGCTTTCACGAGTCGCGTCTCCCCTGCCAAGAGAAGTCCTTTGGGACTTCTTTTTTTTGGCGGTTTTCGCGAGTCGAACGCGCAACATTAAATTAACGACAAAAATTAAGCTATTTTTGTTTCCATGATGATTATTATTACTTTGTCTTGCAAACGGCAAGCGAATTGTGTACAATACAAGTATGAAAAAGAAAGTTGAAATCTACACAGACGGTGCATGTTCGGGCAATCCCGGCATAGGCGGTTGGGGCGTCGTTATGCTCTACAAAGGACATAAAAAAGAAGCTAGCGGCGCGGAAGCGTCCACGACCAACAACCGTATGGAGCTCACTGCCATCATTCAAGGACTTAAAATGCTCAAAGAACCTTGCGTTGTCACAATATACAGCGACAGCGCGTATTCGGTCGAGCCGTTTCTAAAAGGCTGGATAAACGGCTGGATTATGAAAGGCTGGCGCACGTCAAGCAAAGACGAAGTGAAAAACGTGGATTTGTGGAAAGAATTGCTTTCGCTTATGCAAATTCACGAGGTATCATACGTCAAAGTCAAAGGACATGCCGACAACGAGCTCAACAACCGTTGCGACGCTCTTGCGCGCGGAGCGATAAAAGAACTTCAAAAGTCACTCCCCGCCACTCTGCCGCCCATTCCCGACGGAATTTGATTTTTATATTTAACGTATCGACCGACTACGATTGAATATCATTGAGGTTTCGTATGAAAAGAATCAACAAAAAGAATTTGCTATTTCTTATCCCCGTCGGAATACTCGAAATCGTTTTGCTGGTTTTGGAGTGTCTCCCCGGCGGCGTGGAAATGAAATTCACTTTTCCAAACGATAGCGGCGTGTTCACCACAATCTCGAAATTTTATCCCTATTTCAGCGCGATGCCATACGGTTACGGAAACGTTTTACCCGTATATATCGGCATTCTAACCATATCGATTATAATTTTGTGGCTAGTGAACCTCTTTTTCTTAAAGCGCGGAATAAACGTTGCGATATTCGTTTTGACAATGATGAAATTTGTACTTTCTTGCGTTGAATTTGCATTCTCTCGCACGTGGGTAAACTGGACTGTATTTGCAATATCCACTTTGTGCGCAATATACGAAATCGCAAAAACAATCGCAAACAAGGAGTTTTCAAAGAAATACGACACTCAAACGTACGTTGCAAACTCCGATGAAAACGACGTAAACGGCGATACGGAACAAGCGTAAAATCAATTTTAAGTCTTAAAATTCAATAGCGAAACAAATAAAAAAGCGCTTTAAAAGCGTTTTTTTATTCGAAATATTCAGTCAAATTATTTTTCGATTTGCATATCAAACTAATTTTCAGTCGAAATAATCGATTTGCATGGCATGGCGCACTTTTGCAAGCGTTTGGGCCGCTTTTGCTTGCGCATTTTGAGTGCCTTTTCTCAAAATCTCATACACGGCGTCGGTGTCTTTTGCAAGCTCCAATCTTCTGTCATAGATAGGTTTAAGCTCTGTTTGCAGAACTTTGATAAGGAACTTTTTGATTTTGACATCGCCCAAACCGCCTCTTCTGTAATGGTCTTTGAGCTCGTCGAGGTTTTTATAGTCGGGCAAAAACTCCGCAAAGTGATCGTCGGTGGCAAAAGCGTCGAGATATGCAAACACGGTGTTGCCCTCAACCTTGCCGGGATCTTCGATGCGAAGATGATCGGGATCGGTGAACATCGACATAACTTTTGTCTTTATCTCGTCGGGAGTGTCCGAAAGATAGATGCAGTTGCCCAAAGATTTGCTCATTTTTGCCTTTCCGTCAGTGCCGGGAAGTCTGCAACATTGCTTGTTTTGCGGCAACAATATTTCGGGTTCGACAAGCGTATCGCCGTAAATGGAATTGAATTTGCGCACGATTTCCTTGCATTGTTCGATCATCGGTTCTTGATCCTCGCCGGCGGGAACGGTGGTTGCCTCGAACGCCGTGATGTCTGCCGCTTGACTTATGGGATAAGTCAAAAAGCCCACGGGGATGCTCATTTCAAAGTCACGCATTTTGATTTCCGATTTAACTGTCGGATTGCGTTGCAACCTCGAAAGCGTGACGAGATTCATATAATAGAAAGACAATTCCGTAAGTTCCGGCACGGAAGATTGAATAAAAATCGAAGATTTTTCGGGATCTATTCCGCATGCGAGATAATCGAGCGCAACTTCGATGATGTTGTTGCGCACCTTTTCGGGATGCTCGGCATTGTCCGTGAGTGCTTGCGCGTCGGCAATCATGATGTAGATTTCATCAAATTCACCGCTGTTTTGAAGTCTGACGCGCTCACGCAAAGAGCCGACGTAATGTCCGATATGCAATCTTCCCGTCGGTCTGTCCCCTGTCAAAATGATTTTTTTCATATTGCACCTAATAAGTTTTATATATTATATATACTATATCACCATTATAGAAAAACTGTCAAACTACTTGCATACGCCTTTTTCAAAAAAAATAAACCGTTGCTTTAGCGGGGTGTTCGTAAGACAGTTAAATAGGCAAAAGGCGTGACGAAAGTGGTCACGCCTTTTTTCATGTAAGGATAGCCGCATAGCGGCGCAAGGGATGGATCCCCTTGTACGGAACGCAGTGACGCACCCCAGACATTCAGGGGCCGAGCTGTTCGGTCTCGCAGAGCGCACATACGGGTTTAACCCGTATAGAAGTGCGCCCTTAGTATCAGTTCGACAAATTGGAATTTGACTTACTTCTTCACGCTTTTTGATAAATGAAGTTCTTTATCATCTGCATATCCAAGCTTGCTATATACAAATTGTGCAACAAGATTTTCTTGCCCTGTTAGAAGTTCATATTTGTGAAGTGGATAATTCTTACTACAATAATCCTCTGCAAAAGTAATCATTTCACTCGCAATGCCTTTTTTTCTGTATGTTGGTTTAACATACACTTCTGTAATTTCAGGCATATATTCATCATAGCAGAATGATTTTTTAAGCTGAACACAAACAAATCCAACTAACATACTATCTTCATCAGCAACAATAACAACTTCTTGCTCATTATTTATAAGAGAATTTCTAATATTATCTATACTAGTTTCACTCTCACCATTAAATTCGTTGTTTAAGATATTTAATTGCTCCGCATCATTTACAGTTGCTATTCTTACCATTACAACCTCCATAAATTATTAGCTATTCGACCTATTCAAGTTTATCGGTCTGTTTAATCATATCATACGGCTTCAATTTATACAAGAACAGTCCCGGCAGACATTACTACCGGGACTGAAACTGTTTTACGAACGCTCCCGATTTGGCAACGGTTTGTTTTTTATCAAACAAGGATTATTCAGCGGTTTCTTCAACTTTCTTTTTGCGAGTTGTCTTCTTTGCGGGAGCAGCCTCTTCTTCTGCTTCATCAGCAAGGTTGAGGTTGAGGTTCTTGAACAAATCGCCGAGAGTTGCGGAGGAGCTGCCGGAAACCCATTCTTTGGGTTCGTTGGAGGATTCCTTCTTTGCGCCGCGACGTTCGCGTTTGCTTTCGCCGTCTGCAACTTTTTGTTCGAACTTCTTGACTCTTGAAGATCTCTTTGCCGCTTTCTCTTCGTCGGTTGCTTCTTCTTGACCTTCGGTTGCTTGGGTTTCTTCGGGTGCGGGGAGCAATTCCTTGATAGAGAGAGTGATGCGGTTGTCGTCGAAACCGATGATCTTTGCTTCAACTTCTTGACCGACCGTCAACGCTTCGTTTGCGTCTTTGATCCAGTTGTGAGAGATTTGAGAAACGTGAACGAGTCCGTCTACGCCGTCGTCGATTGAAACGAATGCACCGTAGGGGAAGATTCTTTCGACCTTGCCTTTGATGACCGTGCCGACGGGGAACTTCTCTGCCGCAACTTCGTAAGGTTTCTTTTGAAGTTGTTTGTAACCGAGAGAGATTTTGCCTGTTTCTCTGTCCATCTTGAGAACCACGAAGTCATAGCTTTCGCCGATGGTGAGCACTGTGGACGGATCGGTGATCTTGTTCCAGGAAAGCTCGGAGATGTGAGCGAGGCAATCGAAACCGCGAACGTTTACGAATGCGCCGAATTGAGTGAATCTCTTAACTTTGCCGGTGACGATGTCGTGCACGTGGATGTTGTCCCAGAAAAGATCTTCTTTCTCTTTCTTCTCTCTTTCGAGGATGATACGTTGAGAAGCGAACAAATATCTCGACTTCTTTTGGGGTTTATCTTCGCTTTGAGCGTTTTCTTCGCCCTCAGCCTCTGTGTTTTCTTTTTCCTTCGGAGGCATAAGCGTCAAGCGAAGGGTTTTGCCTTTGTAATCTTCGAGGTTGCTGACGTAACCCATTCTGATTTGGCTTGCGGGAACGAAGATGGTGTATTGTCCGAGTCTTCCTCTCAAACCGCCCTTGACTACTTCCGTCATAGTCAAAGAGAATTCGCCTTGAGCAAGAGCTTTTTCCGCTTCTGCTTCTTCGAGACGAACGGTGTCAACATCCTTTTTGGACAAAGACACGTACTCTTTGTTGACAGCAAGAATAGTTGCTTGAATTTCATCGCCTTCTTTGAAGTCGGCAGGATTGTAGTTGCCGTCCAAAGATGCTTCACTCTTATCAATGAAACCGTCTTTCTTTCCGCCGATTGCGACGTAGATGCCGCTATCGCCAGCGCTGATGACTTTGCCTTTGATGCGTTTGCCGACTTTGTAGTTGGTGTAGCCGACGGATGTTGCAGATTTCAAAAGGTCTGCCATCGTGGTGGGTTCTTTTTCTTCGACCGGTTGCTCTTGAAGTGTTGCCTCGTTTTTCACTTCAGTTTCTACTGTTTCCACAGCGTTCTTTTGAGTTTCACTCATAAGTCTTGTTACCTCCTGTATCAACCACGGCGGAGTCGACGCTCCTGCGACAATCGATACACTTTGAATATCCTTGATAAATTTTGTTTGATTCAGAGCTTCGTTTGCGTCTTGTGCGAAAAACGTGTTCGGATTGACCTCTTTTGCAACTTCGTACAACCGCCTTGTGTTTGCGCTTGTGCGAGAGCCGAGCACCAATACCGCGTCCGACTTTTCTGCCAATGCGCGCGCTTCGTCCTGTTTCACTTTTGTAGTATAACAAATAGTATTGAAAATGCCAACTAAATTATGGTGTTTTTTTTCAAAATTCTTTGCATTTTCTTCAATTTTTTCAAATTTTTCGGGCAAAATAGTGGTTTGGAAAAGAATTGAGGTGTTTTTTTCGCCTATGGGCAGCTCTTCGGTATCCGAAACCATTTTGCAATTTTTGCCGGCATACGACGCAACTCCTATCACCTCGTCGTGATTTTTGTCGCCGACGATAATGACGTCGTCCCCCGTTTTCGCTCTGTCCTCTGCTATTTTTTGGTTGCGCTTCACGACGGGACAAGTGGCGTCGAAAAGCACCACTCCTCTATCTCGCAACTCCTCTTCGAGCTGTTTGGTTATCCCGTGTGCGCGTATGAGCGCAACGTCGCCTTTTTTGAGATTGCAAGCGTCCTCGATTTTAATGCAAATCGCGCCTTTTCGATTGAGAAAATCCGTGACGTTCTCGTTGTGTACGAGTTCGCCCAAAGTGTAGATTTTTCCGTACTTTTCGGCAAGCGAAACCGCTTGGTTCACCGCACTTTTCACACCGTTGCAAAATCCTGCGTTTTTGGCAAGAATAACCTTCAATTTACACCTCGAAAAACAATGCCCGATTTTTGAGCATTATTCCTTATTTGTTCTTTTTTGTCGATTTTTTCTTCTTTTTCGTAACGCTTTCGACGTACTCGTTGCAAAGGCGACGAGTTTTATCCATTTTTTCTTTTATGACTTGCGTTGCGGCGTGGTTCTCGTCGATTGTACGCGCGCCGTAATATTCTTCAAGCGTAAAAGGCTCGCCGACGTACAGCCAGTTTTTGCGGAAGGCTTTGGGGCTTTGATAATATATCATCGGTACGATGGGCACTTTTGCTTTGATTGCGAATCTTGCCGTACCCGTCTTAAACTCCGCCATTTGTTGCGTACCCTCTTTATTCCTCGTACCCTCGGGGAAAATAAGCAGTTGTTTGCCGTCTTTAAGCACACGCAACACCTGCTTTACAGACTCGATATCGGCTTCTCCTCTGCGCACGGGAATTGCGCCCATTTTGTGCAAAAACCAACCCGCTACGGGATTTGTGAACAACTCGTATTTCGCAAGCGCATGCGCTTCCTTTTTGAAAAGCACGAAGTAAGGTATCATCGAATCCATTTTGGAATAATGGTTGCAAGTAAAAAGCGCACCTGTCACCTTTTTCGCATTTTCCGCCCCTATGACTTTGGTCGGCCACACGAGCATTTGTATCGGGCGCAAAATCACTCTCAAAAATCTGTAAAAAGCAAAACTTTTTTCGGGTTTATAATACGTTTTAATCCTTGCGAGCGTCTTTTTGTCCATTTCGCTCGACGGAATTATCGTTGACGGTTGTTTTTCGGTGTTCTGCACGGTTGAATCGGCTTTTTTAGTCTTGATGTGTACAACCTCTTTCACGTGTGCGACGACGTCGTCTATACTCATGGAAGTGGTGTCCACGTAGTCCGCGTCGTCTGCTTGTTTCAACGGCGCGACTTCGCGATGCGAATCGTTGTAATCGCGCCGAATTATATCTTGCAAAAGTTGGTCGAAATCGACGGTTTCGCCTTTTTCTTGCAGGTCTTTCATGCGACGCTCCGCACGCTCTTGCGGCGTTGCCGTAAGGAAAAACTTACAGTTTGCGTTGGGCAAAACGAAAGTTCCTATATCTCTGCCGTCCAAAACGACGTCGTTTTTGCTTGCAAAATCACGCTGCAAATCCACCATTTTGTATCTCACGCAAGGCAATGCGGAGATATCGCTTGCGGCTTTGGACATATAATGTTCGCGAAGATACGGCGTTGCGTCTATGCCGTTGACAATGATACGTTGCGCGCCGTTTTCGTCGTACTTTATATCCATCGTCAAATCTTCGAGCATCTCCGCGACTTTCTCCTCGTCCTTGACGTCGATGCCCTTTTGCAGTGCAAGATATGCGGTTGCGCGGTACATTGCGCCCGTGTCGAGATAGATTATTCCGAGGTCTTTCGCCACCGCTTTGGCAATTGTGCTTTTGCCCGCTCCCGCAGGCCCGTCTATTGCGATATTTATCATATTTCCTCCGATTTTTCAGAGTTTGAATTCTTTTGTATTTTAGGTTTCAAGCGGATAGAATCCGCAAATTTTCATATTTCGTTATCATTGCGCACTTTTCAGAATATCTCTTGCCGCGCAAACGGCAGTCGCAAACGCAAGTTGCAAGTTGAATCCGCCCGTCAGTGCGTCGACGTCAATCGTTTCGCCCACGAAATACAACCCCTCGACGTCTTTGCACTCGCAAGTGGGTTTCAAACCTTTCAAATCCACTCCGCCCGCCGTAACGATGGCTTCCGAGAAAGGAGCAAGCGACGACACGTCAAAGCGCAAATTTTTGATTGTTTCGACAAGTTTCGCTCTCTCTTGCTTTGTGATCTCGTTTACTTTTTTACTTTCCACAATATTGGCGCATTTTAGCACGTAAGCGTTGAGCCTTTCGGGCAAAAGAGCGCGTGTAACGTTCTTTATATCCTGATTTTTTCTTTCGTCAAAATTGCGCAAAATGCGTTTGTCCAACGTGATTTCGTCAAGTGCGGGTTTGAGATCGAGGGACAATCTTACGTTCTGCTTTCTGTTTATATACGACGATATAGTCAACGCGATAGGTCCGGACAATCCCCTGTTTGTAAACAGCATTTCTCCGAACTCGCTCGCAATTTCCTTACCGTTTTCGTCTATTGCGCAAAGATTGACGTTTTTAAGGGATATACCTTGCAGCGCGGAAACGTTTTGCTTTACGATAATCGGAACAAGTGCTTGCCGAGGTTCGACTATTTTCAATCCGAACGCTCTTGCAAAAGCATAGCCGTCCCCCGTAGATCCCGTAGACGGATAACTCATTCCGCCGGTTGCAACCACGACTTTGTCGCACTCTATGCACTCCCAAGGAGTTACGACCTTAAAACCATCGGCATTCTTTTTTATTTCTTTTACTTCCGTGCCGAGATAGGTTTTCACTTTGAGATTTGCAATCTCGATTTGAAGCGTTTTTATCACGTCGCTCGACTTTTGAGAGAACGGAAAAACTCTGTTTCCTCTCTCCACGACGAGTTTCAAACCCGAATCTTCGAAAAATGCCATAGTATCTTGCGGCGTAAAGCCGTACAGTGACGAGCGCAAAAACTTTTCGCCGTGCACGACGTTTGCAAACATATCGTCAAGTTCGCAATCGTTGGTGAGATTGCACCTACCTTTGCCGGTGATGTAAAGTTTTTTGCCGAATTTTTCGTTTTTTTCCACAAGCGCAACGTCGGCTCCTCCTCTTGCAAGGACAATGGAAGCCATCATACCGCTTGCGCCTGCTCCTATCACGCAAACTCTCATAGCTCGAACTTCGCCTCTTTGAGCTTGTTTAGCGTTTTGACGTCGTTTGCAAGCATTTGCACTGGCGTGACGGTTATATAGCCTTGGTCGAGTTGATAGCAATCGCCTCCCGCGACCTCGTCAACGTGCGGTATTCTGTGTCCGTCGACGCTGAAATAGGTCAATCCATCCTCGCCGACCGTGCTCACGTATTTTTCCTCGTAAGGCTGATATGCCACGGGCGCGATTCTGACGCCTTTAATATCTTCCTTTTTCACATAAGGAATGTTGAGATTTATCGTCACGTTTTCGGTTGCGAAAGACAGAAGTCTTTCGAGATTTTTTGCGGTAAACTCAGCCGCAAATTCGTAATCGGGCACACCGTGAGTTCTGAGCGACACCGCAAGCGACGGAATACGCTGAAAAGTCCCCTCTTGCGCCGCGCCGAACGTACCCGAAAAAATGATGTCGCTGCCTGCGTTAAGACAGGTGTTTATGCCCGACACGACGGCGTTGATTTTTTCGTCTTTAAAGAGATATTTCACGCCGAAAAGCACGCAATCGCCGGGTGAACCGCTCACTGCGTACGTGGGTATTCCGTCAACTTCGCCTTTATTTTCGTAGGTTATTCCGCTGAAAAAGCTCACGGAATGGCTGGAGCCCGACCTTTCGGACATGGGTGCGACGATGCGGACGTCATGCTTTTTTGCAAGAGCCTTTGCAAGAGCCTTAATTCCGGGCGCAAAATAGCCGTCGTCGTTTGAAATGAGAATTTTCATAGTTTCACCGATGCTTTACTTTTGTGTGTTCACTCTGTCGCAAAGAGATTGCAAATATGCGATTTCCATATCGTTGAGCGGACGGTACGTACCGCGCGCAAGTCCTCCGAGACGAAGCTCACCTATTGCGACGCGTTTTAAGAAAACGACTTTTTTCTCTACCGCCTCGAACATGCGACGGATTTCTCTGTTTTTGCCCTCGAAAATGATGACTTCAAGGCGCGTAAACACTCCGTTCATGTCCTCCGAGCACTCGATTGCTTCTTTTGCAAGGGCATCCTTTGGATCTATCACCGCTTTTTTTGCGTCCTTAACCTTCTCGATGCCGGTCACTTTGACCTTGCTTCTTCCGTACTTCACGCCGTCTACGGTTACGCCCTTGCGGAGTGCCGCAAGATCGCTTTCGTCGATTGTGCCTTCGATTTTGACGATATAAGTTTTGGGAATCTCGCTCGACGGGTGCGTAAGTTTATAGGTCAAATTGCCGTCGTTTGTCAAAAGCAACAGCCCCTCGCTGTCATAATCTAGTCTTCCGACGGGATACAAACGCTTGTTTTTGTAATCGTCACCGATAAAATCGGTGATAATCTTGCGCGGTTTTGCGTGTACGACGGGTTCTTCCACAATTCCTTTTGCGGCAAGTTTTTCCGTGCGATTCTTGATTTCTTCAAGCTCTTTTTCGCTCTTTTTTCTTCCGCTCTTGTTGTCGTTGTCCTCGTTGAGCGTGGTTACGCAATTTTTGGGTTTGTAAAACAACAGATAGTCGTAGTGCGTCACTCTGACCACTTTTTTGCCGTCTACAAAGATAACGTCTTTGTCCTCGTCGATGTCCGTGCCGACTTCTCTTACGACCTTTTTATTCACGCTGACTCTGCCTTGTTTGACAAGCTCGTCCGCTTTTCGTCTGGAACACACGCCGCATTCCGCAAGATATTTGTTGATTCTCATAAAACCTCTCGCGCCCGCCCTTTGTGCAAGCGCATGTAAACTACACATAATATACAAAAAAAAATTAAATTAAGCAAGCGTAATGAACCAAACAAATAAAGTCAAACGAAAAAATGGCAAAAATCGAAAAGCAAGCGCATCGAAAAATCGAAAACGCTTGCTATAAAACTCATTCGGATTTGACAAAAAAAACGTTGCTCTGTAACAATCAGACGCTTTCGACAACCAGTCTTTCGCTGCCGTCGCGCTTTATAGGGTATTTTATATCTCTCCAATCCCCCGTAACGTTTTGAGAAATTTTAAATTTTACGACGTCGTTTCCGTTTGTCAACATAGCTTTGTCAAGCGGTATCATTTCATAGTTGTCAAAGCCGAAATTTAGCATTCTAACCGTGTCGTTCCACATATCGCCGTGATTGAGCACAACGGTGATAAGCTGCATATCGCCTCTTTTTGCTCCGCCGACAAGACAACGGCCGCTCTTTTTGGTATATCCCGTTTTAACCCCGTTCGCTCCGTCGAAAAGTTTGAGCAATTTGTTCTTGTTTGCGATATATCTGTCCTCACCGCTGACGGTGATTTTCCTTTGTTTCGTATTTGCAATCCGCAAAAACACGTCGTTTTCGTACGCTTTTGCGCAAACAAGTGCCAAATCGTATGCCGTCGTGTAGTGATTATCGTCGTGCAATCCGTGCGGATTTACGAAATGCGAGTTTCGAGCTCCTATTTCCTTGGCTCTTTCGTTCATAATATCGGCAAACGCCTCGACGCTTCCTGCAACCTCGATTGCAAGCGTAACCGCCGCGTCGTTGCCGCTTCGCAGCATCAAACCGTAAAGTAAATCTTCAACGGTGATTTCGTCCCCCTCTTTCAAATATATCGACGAGCCTTCCACGCCCTCCGCATATTTTTGAACGATAACCTTTTTGTCAAGTGGCAATCTCTCTATTGCAATCAGCGCAGTCAAAATTTTCGTCGTACTGGCAGGGTAACGCAAAACGTCATTTCCGTCCTCGAAAAGAACCCTTTTCGACGATTGCTCTATACAAACGGCACCGCTCGTTCCGCTTTTTACTTCGCGAACGCAAAACTCGTCATTTTGTACGTTTTGAGCCGAGTTTTTCGTGTAAGATTTATCGTTTTCAATGTTTTTTATAATACTTTTTATCGGATATACGATGTTACCAACCGAAAACGATGAAATTATAGCAATTGTCAGACATACGATCGCAATCGCCGCAACAACGGTTTTCTTACCGAAATCGTCCATACCTCACCTCAATCTTTCTTCATTACGTTTGCGACACTTTTTATAAGTTCCAGCCATTTGTTCTCTTCACCGTCCACTCTTACGAATTTCTTTTGCGCTCCGCACACCAAAAATCCTACCGGGGTTACGCTCACGCCGCCACCGCTCACGCCCGTCGGAGATTTGACGTTTTTCGTATCTTCATAGTCAGCACCGCCGGCAACGAACCCAACGCTAATTTTGCTCACCGGCAACACGATCGTACCGTCGCCGTTGACAATGGGTTTGCCGACAATCTCGCTGCACTCCGCGGACTTTTTCAAACTCTCTATCGTTTGTTTCAACACTTCATCAAAACTTTGCACTTATTCACCCTTTGCCGTCGCAATCGCTTTTACGATTTGCAAGGCATTTATTTTTATATTTATTCCGCACTCTGCATCAAACCTATCTCTGCTCGCGTCTTGCACGATGGTTTTCGAGATCATCGGCAACATTTTTATGACGGCACACAAGATTGCACCGTCTTTTGCATCGTACGCGCCCACATATGCGATTAAGCCTTTTATATCGACAATCTTGTTTTCAATCAAGAATTTAACGAGGTTGCGTATTGCGTTTGAGCTTATCCCTCTTTGACGTTGTACGATTTTGCCGTTGATTTCCACCCGTATTCCGTTTGAAATCACAACTTTCACTCGCATCAGCGACGCACCAAGAAACTTCACCTGCGCTTTCAAAATCTCGTTTGACAGCGCAAAATGTGCCGTCGCGACGAATCTGATCGGCAACAACAGCATAATCGCAATAATTTCGACGCATATCGCACAGTACGCAATTGCCATATCACTATTTTGCGTAACGTGGCGTTTTTTATGAAAAAAACATAAAAAAAGAACGGATAAACCGTTCAATTTTTGCAGATGAATATAATATGACGATAATAATACGTCAGTCGAACACTTCAAATTGCTCGCCTTCCAGAAATTCGGGGATTTCTTCCTCTTCCTCGTCGACGTCGGCGGCTGCCGCCATACCGGCAAGCGTTTCGTTGTCCACGTCGTCCTCGTCCAAAATAGTACGATTGTGAAAAAGCGTTTCTTGCGAAGGCGCGTTTATAAGCATAAGTTTTTCAAGCACTTCGTCGTAGTCGGGCAACTCGTCGATGCCGCTTATTTGAAATTTCTTCAAAAACTCGTCCGTAGTGCCGTAAAGAAGAGGTCTGCCGACGGTTTCTTTCCTTCCCACAGCCTCGATAAGCCCTGCTTTCAAAAGACCGGTAAGCGCGTATTCGGAGTTCTTGTTGCTTCTCATTTCGTCGATTTCAAGACGCGTGATAGGTTGCTTGTAAGCAATTGTCGCAAGCACTTCGAGAAGAGTTTTTGTAAGCTCTTTCTCGCGCAATGGAGTCAACACGTCCGCAACCGTATCGCCGTACTTGGGATTTGAGGAAAATTGCACTTTTCCGTTGAATTCCAAAAGCACGATACCGCAATTTTCGCTGTATCTTTTTTGAAGAGATTTAATGATAGAATTGAGTTTTTGCGTGGTGAGTTCAGGCACTTTTTCGCAAATATCGCTTTTCAAAATAGCTGATCCGCTTGCAAAAATAATAGCCTCGACAACGTTTTCAATATTTTCCATCGTCACCCTCCTCAAAGTCAATCGGCACGTCCTCCGTACCCTCGATCGCGTATATGGTTATTTCTCCGAATACTTCCTCTTGTTCGGCACGAAGTCTGCCGTATTTCAAAAGTTCGAGCACGGCAAGGAACGTCGTTACGATGTCGCCCTTGTCGTAATCGGGTTCAAACAAATCGGTAAACTTCATCTGTTTGCGCACGCTTATCATTAAGCGAATGTTTTCCATTTGCTCGTGCACGGAAAATCTGTCCTTGCCAACCTTTTTGGGTATGACTTCCTGTTCATGAATAGCGGCGTTTGCAAGCACTCTGGCAAATGCGTCCACAAGTTTCGGAAGAGAAAAATTGACGAGCGCAACTCGATAGTCCTTGTCCGTAAACACGGGAGCGCGATAGAAACGGTTGATAGTTTCGATTTCACGCAATTTGTCGCTCTGCTCGACAAGCAAGGCGTATTCCTTGATCTTGTTGATGAGCAATTGACGCTCGTATTCGGGATCGTCCTCGGTGATTTCCTCGTCCTCTTTTGGAAGCGTGCGGATGGATTTTAAGTACACAAGCTCTGCCGCCATGGTGATAAACTCGCCTGCATAGTCGAAGTCAAGCTCTTCTTTTGGCGTGTTGCGTATAATCTCGACGTACTGGCTTGTAACCTCGGATATAAATATATCCTCGATTGCGATTTTCGCGCTTTTTATGAGTTCGTAAAGCAAAGGGATCGGGCCGTCGAAGTCGCTCAAATGATAGACGATTTCGGGTTTTGCAACGACAAAATCGCCCTCGATTGCTTCGGGCTCTACGATTTCCGCATTTTGCGAGGTCTGTGCGGTTTCGCTTTGCTCTCTTGGGGTTTCTTCCGCATGTTGCGGAGTATTCTCACCCTCTTGCAAAGCCTTTCCTTCCTCTGTTTGCAAATCTTCCTCTTGCATTTCTACCTTCATAAAAATAAATAGCGTATAAATATTAACACGCGCACGCAAAAAAGTCAAAACAAATCGAAAATATGCTATTTCAAGCGCAAAAAGCCGCCCTTTCGAGCGGTTTTTTGCAATTTTCAACGGCGTAGAGGAAATTTTAAACTTCAAAAATCTTATTTTTCTTGCGCAATTATATCTTCGTATCGGCAATGCCGACGCTTTTTTCTATAAAAAGATAGAGATTTATTTGATGGTTGACCAGTTCTTTGCGATTTCGCCGATTGCGTCGAAGAAGCTCATTCTTTCCGCGTCCTCGCTTGCGATTATTCCGACTTTGTCAACGACGACGCTGTCTTTGAGAAGGTACGCTTCCCCGACTTTATCTCCCATTTTTACGGGTGCTTTCACGCTAGAGGGCAAATCGTACTTGATTTCGTATTTAGCATTGTCGTCACGAGCTACGAATCTTGCGATATTTTTGTCAACCGTGAGCGCAATATCCGATTGTTTACCGCCCGACACCGAAAGCCTGATATCGAGATTTTCTCCTGCTTTAAGCATAATTTCGTTTGAGAAATTTGCAAAAGCATAATCGAACATCGCACTTACCGCCGCATTTCTGATTTTCGAGCTTTCCGCGCCGATAACAACCGCTATCACGCGCATATCCGCTTTTTTTGCAGTTGCGCAAAGGCAGAATTTCGCTTCGCTCGTAAATCCCGTTTTTCCACCGTCGCAACCTTGGTAGAATCGCACGAGTTTATTCGTGTTGGTGATCGTCGTCGCTCTGCCGTCGGGATGTTTGTAGTCTTCAAGCCAAACTTTTGCGTATTCAAAGAATTTGTCGTGCTTTATTAGCTGTGAAAACATAATCGACACGTCTTTTGCGCTCGAAAAGCTCTCTGCGGCAGGAAGCCCCGTGCAATTTTTGAAAGAAGTGTCGTTCATTCCAAGCTCTTTTGCGCGAGCGTTCATTCTTGCCACAAAGTTTTCCACGCTTCCGCAGACGTGCTCGGCAAGCGCAACGCAAGAATCGTTTGCGGACGCAACTATGACGGTTTTCAAAAGATCGCACGCCTTATGCTTCGAACCTGCGTCCAAAAACACTTGCGAGCCGCCCATACTTGCTGCGTTTTGACTTACTTCCACTTCGTCGTCAAGGGAAATATCCCCTCTATCCGCTGCTTCTAGAGTGAGCAAAGACGTCATAATTTTCACCATGCTTGCAATGGGCAAACGCTCGTTTTCTTTGCGAGAGTAAAGCACCGTACCTGTTGCGTAGTCCACCAGATATGCGGATTTTCCAACGGTTTTGAAATCCGTTGCCGCTTCGCATACGGACGAGTTTACGACAAAAACAGTTGCAAGTACAAATGCGAAAATAAGTGCGCACACAACCAGCGCAACGCCGATTTTTGAAAAAGTCGACGCATTGAAAACATATTTATTGAAGGTTTTATTGTCCATTTTTCACCTCACGCTTTTTTGTTAGCGTGCCGAAAAATTCCAAAAGTATGCAATTATTCAAGCAATAAAAACAATATTCTAACCGTTTGTTTCAATAAAGGGACACGACGATAACCTTGAATACCGCGCCGATAATTAAAAAAAACACAAATGCAATCGCAACGTTTGCGCCAAACACTTTCACAGTTTGCACAAACGACGGTTTTAATCCCGTCTTGCCGCATGCGCAATCGGGTGCTGCGGCTATAACGGCGCACAATACGAAGCAGCAAAACGTACAAAGGAAAAACGGCAAATAAATCAAAAGTAAGTTTAAAAGCCCCGTCGTTTCGTATCTTGCTATGAGCGCAACCGAATACTCTCCCGTGACAAACCCCAAAGCAAAAAACGGAATCACAATCAAAAATATCGTCTTGGCGTTTATTCCCGAAAGCAAAAACACGACGTAACACCCCAAAAGCGCAAGCAAGCTTACAAAAAATACCTTTGCGGACGAAAACTCCATATCGGCTCTCGCGACTCTTTCAAATCCGTCATCGCCCACCGCTCCGAACGCTGAAATCACACCTACGGTTATGCCAAGCGCAAAAATAATAGTGGCGCATATAATCACTTTTTTGTTGTCGGACACAAACGATTTTATAGCGGATAATACGCTCTTCACGCGCAAAGAACCTTGCATACAATAAAGTTATGAATTAGTGCAACGAATATGACAAAAAAAGAGAAAATTTGTTAACATACCTTGCTATTTGCCAAATAAACCGTCAAGGAAAATGCTAGTATGCGCTTGTGAAAGAAAACGAAATCAAAACCAAAGAGTATCTGCTGAAACTGGGATTTCAGCCAAATCTGAAAGGTTATAGACTGCTTGCAAAACTCATATGCTACGCGCTCGACGGCAGGGACATACTTCCCTTGAAATACAAAGGATACGTCAATTTGTCATCGGATTTTTCGGTTGACAAAGCAAGTGTTGAAAAGGACATACAAAATGCGATTTCGTCCGCTTTTTTGCGCGGAAATATCGACGTTTTATACACGGAATTCGGCGAAACACTTGACGAAAATAAGGGCAAACCAACCAACAAGCAATTTGTTTTGACCGCTCTCGAACGAATAAAATAACGTGATTTAAAAAAAACACACGGTCAAAACAATATCAACAAAATTCAATTCGATTGTTTAGAATATCAATTTTATCTTGATTATCGTCTGAAAACATCGACGGGCGGACAAGTGTCCGCCCTATATTTATACGCTGCGTCAAGCGCAACGAGTAATTGCTTAAATTGCATTTCGATTTATGCCGCGACACGCATTTCGTCTCGAATATCGTCAAGCAACGAACACGATGTGCTTTGTGCCTTGTCAAACATAAATCTCGAATGGACGGCATATCCGCGCGTCGGATCTTGGACGAAAACGTGCGTGATAGCACCGATAAGCACACCGTCCTGAACAATCGGACTTCCGCTCATGCCTTGCACTATACCGCCTGTCTTTTCTATCAATTCTTTGTCGCTGACTTTGACCACCATACCTTTTTCTGCCGGTTCGCTTTGGGACACCACTTTAACGATTTCCACGTCGTAAAACTTCGGCGCGGCGCCCTCAATCGTCGTCAAAACTTGCGCTTTGCCTATTCTTGCCTCGCCTTTTGCGGCAATTCTGTACAAATCACCCTCGAACTTCCCGTCGTATTTGCCGTAAATCCCTATTTGCGTGTTGTCGCAAATCTCTCCGACGCTCTTGGACAATCTGTTTACGTCCGCAACCAGTCCTCCGGCTTTCCCTCTCTCACCTTTGACGACACCGTTTATGGACGCATTGAAAATGTTTCCTTCTTTCAAATCGTCGACTTTGACGCATCCGTCGCTAATTTGATGTCCGAGTGCGGCAAAATAGCCCTCCTTCGTGACAAAAGTCAAAGTGCCAACGCCCCCTACGTCCTCTTTGAGCGAAAGCCCGAGTTTATACTGTCCGTCGATTTTATCCTTTGCGCACGAAACGTTTTCGAAAACACGCCGATTATTGTGTAAAAACTCAATTTTGACGTTTGACGATTTCAATTCCGAAAGCAAGGTTTTGAGCATATATATTGATTTGACGTTTTTACCGTCTACACTCAAAAGCACGTCGCCGTTTGAAATGATTGATTTTTTCAAAGGCGAAACTTCGCCGTTTTGCGTTTGCACACTCCCTTTGTCAACCACGATTAAACCTTCGCTTTTTATGCTTATGCCGATAGGATTGCCGCCTATCCGCACGTAATCGTTCTCTTGATGCGTGCATAAATTAAATTTATCAAACGGTGAATTTTCAAGAATTTCAACGCTGTTTTTATCAAAAGTATTTTTAATTTCGATGTTTTTTAGAATACTTATATTGCTTATAAGCGCAAAAACACCGCAAAAGAGTATTGTTGCCACAATAACGGCAAGCACCCTTCTTTGCGTTTTCGAATAGTTTTCCTTATCATTTGTCTGCATACGCTTATCTTGCGCAAACGGTAAATTTTATCCCTTGTAAATTTATGTAAAAGAAAAAGCGAACGCAAATGCGCTCGCACTTTTCAAAAATCGTATCGCTTGCAACTTGACGCAAGCCTAATAAATCAGTTGTTCTTCTCTGCTTCCAATATATTGCGCGCCATATATACGCCCATAACCGAAGCCATCATAAGACCTCTCGTCCAGCCGCTGCTGTCGCCAAGGCAATGCAAACCGTGTATCGACGTGTTAAGATGGTCGTCCATCTTGATTTTGTTGCTATAAAATTTGAGTTCGGGGCTGTAAAGCAAAGTTTCGTATCCTGCAAAGCCCGGCACAACCTTGTCAACCGCTTGAATGAAGTTGATGATGTTGAGCATTGCTCTGTACGGCATACCTGCGGTGATGTCGCCCGCAACCGCGTCTTTAAGCGTGGGACGGACGTTCGAGAAGCCGAGTTCTCTTTGCCAAGTACGCTTTCCGCTCAAAATATCGCCGTAGCGTTGCACCATGATTTTGCCTGCGCCGAGCATGTTGGTAAGCTCACCCACGCGTTGAGCGTATGCGATAGGCTCTTTAAACGGCTCCGTGAAGGAATGTGAGCAAAGGATTGCAAGGTTTGTGTTGTCGCTCTTCTTTTCTTTGTAGCTGTGTCCGTTGACGACTGCAAGATCGTTGTCGTAGTTCTCTTGCGACACGAATCCGCCGGGGTTTTGGCAGAAAATACGCACTTTGTTCTTGAAAGGTTCGGGATATCCGATGAGTTTGGACTCGTAAAGCACGTCGTTGACTTCTTCCATAATCTCGTTGCGAACCTCCACTCTCACGCCGATGTCGACAACGCCGGGTGCGTGCGCGATATTGTGTTCCGCACACATCTTTTCAAGCCAATCCGCACCGCGTCTGCCCGTTGCGATGATGGTTTTGTCGGCATAAATTTCTTCTTTGTTGCCGCCCTTGCTGTCTTCGATATAAACACCCTTGCAAACGTCGCCGTCAAGAATGATGTTGTCGCATTGTCTGCCGAATATAAGGTCGACGCCGTTGTCGCGCAAATAATTTTCGATTGCCAAATACAAGTCGTGCGCTTTTTCGGTGCCGAGATGGCGTATGGGGCAATCAACGAGCTTCAAGCCTGCCTGAATCGCTTTTTTGCGGATTTCTTTGACTTTTTGCTCGTTTCCGAGCCCTTCGATATGCTCGTCCGCACCGAATTCGAGATAAATTTTGTCGGTGTAATCGATAAGTTCCTGCGCCTTATCCGCTCCGATGAGTTGCGGAAGCTCGCCGCCTACCTCGTATGAAAGAGAAAGTTTGCCGTCCGAAAACGCGCCTGCGCCCGAAAAACCGGTCGTAATATGGCAATAAGGTTTGCAGTTGCGGCACTCACCGCCGAAAGTTTTAGGGCATACGCGCTTTTCAACGGGTTGTCCCTTCTCGATGATGCACATTTTTTTGTTGCTGCCGTTGCGCAAAAGTTCGATTGCTGTAAATATACCCGCAGGACCTGCTCCGACGATGCAAATGTCGTATTTTCTCATTTCTACCTCGAAATATGTGATAATTTTGACGAGTGTATAAAATAATTTATTATTTTACGCATCGATATTTCCGTCGCGAGAAGTTTTGTACCCCCGCGACCTGTTGGATTATAAAACCAAATACGCAATCTGTCAACACATTCAAATCGTTTTGCAAAAATGTTTTTTGCGCTTTGTCGATTATTGTCAATTTTTGCAAGCCTACGCCATAAAATATACAGCTCGGAGGACTTAAATGGCTTTGGAAAACTTGCTGACTCTTTTGAAAAATCTCATCATATTTTCTTCCTATATGACGGAAAAGAGTTCTTTTCCGAAGCCGTTGTCCAAAGAAAAGGAGCAAGAATACCTCGTTTTGAGCGCAAAAGGCGACAAGGATGCAAAAGAAATCCTTGTCAAGCACAATCTTCGTCTTGTGGCGCACATCGCAAAAAAATACGCCAACTACGGCGACAACGACGAACTTATATCAATCGGTTCTATCGGGCTTATAAAAGCCGTTGAGAGCTTCAAAAGCGACAAAGGCACTTCGCTTGCGACCTACGCTTCGCGTTGTATCGAAAATGAAATTCTGATGACGATGCGCACCACAAAAAAGCACCGCTCCAACGTGTCGCTCAACGAGCCGATAGGCGTTGATAAGGACGGAAACGAACTGGTTATCATGGATATGCTCGAATCCGACCAGAACGTCATCGAGGACGTTGAAAACTCGATAATGATGGAAAAGCTGACCGCAATCACGAAATCCGTGCTCGACAAACGCGAATACGAAATCATAAAAATGCGATACGGGCTTGAAAACACCGGCGCGCTGACGCAACGCGAAGTCGCAAAAAAATTTAACATTTCACGCTCCTATGTGTCCAGAATCGAGAAAAAAGCACTCGAAAAAATCAAAAAGTCGGTAAACAAGGAAGATTTGACCTAAACGAACAATCAAGTTCGATTGAAAAAATCTCCATTTGCAGACAAGCATAAACGTCAATATCCGCAAAATTAAAACGCCCTGAAAAGAGCGTTTTTCTTTTGTGCTTCGAATTTTTGTCTATCGTAAAAATTTATACTCCTACGACAAGCGCGGATGAGCCGAGTGGTCAGTTCTCTTTCTTTGTCATCTCTTCTTTAAGCTTTACAAGGCTTTCGATTTCGTCGAGCAAAGTGTTGATGTCCTTAAATTGACGGTGTACGGAAGCATAGCGGACGTATGCGACTTCGTCTATGCCCTTCAATCCTTCCATAACCATATCTCCGAGAGCCGTCGAAGAAATCTCTTGATCGAGCGAGTTGAGAACTTTGCGTTGGATGTCTCCCACGAGTCTGTCTATCGAGGACATTGAAATGGGACGTTTTTCACATGCCTTCATGATTCCGATTTTGATTTTGTTCAAATCAAACGCTTGACGAGAACCGTCTTTTTTGATGACCATGACGGGAGTGGACTCAACGGTTTCATAAGTCGTAAAACGCTTTCCGCACACCACACATTCTCTGCGACGACGGATGGAAGTGCCGTCCTCGTTTTGGCGTGAATCCACAACCTTGCTGTCCATACTACCGCAATATATACATTTCATCTGTCAATCTACCTCGACTATTAATGCGAATATTATACAACGTATTATGAAAAAAGTAAACATTAATTTTTCAAAAAATACCATATTTAGTGGCTTTGCGCGCCGTTTACACACAATTCGCCGTCAAAAATGCGATTTTTATGCAAAATATTGTCGAAATCGTCGCATTTTAAGGAATAAACGTATATGCAACGAATATGATTTAGTATGAACCAACGCCAGTACTCATTTGCGGAACTAACAAGAAAAAGCGTCATAAACGTCGCAGACGGCAAAGAACTCGGCAAAGCCTGCGATTTGATTTTTTCAAGCTGCGGAAACGTGTGCGGAATTGTCGTGCCCGGCAAAAAAAGCATAATAAAAAGCATAACGAGCGCGGACACGATTTATATTCCATGGAATCGCATTATGAAAATCGGCGCGGACGCCGTCCTTGTGGAGCTTGTCGGCAATTACGCTTCGACTATGAGCGACGCGGATACGCAAAATCAAGAACAAAATAAGGATATTTCATATTGAAAAAACACGGAATTAACCGTGTTTTTTCAATATCGTTTCGCCGTTTTTACATCTGTTTATCCGATATTTTGCCGACTGCTTTTTATGCGCACACTACATTTGTAAAAACTATAGACTTAATTATAAACATATTATAAACAACTCAACTTATGCAACGGCTCAATTCATACACGCTCTGATACGTTTTATCGCGGACTTTTCAAGACGCGATACCTGCGCTTGCGATATCCCCACAAGTTTGCTTATCTCGATTTGCGTTTTCCCGTCGAAATAGCGCAGTCGCACGACTTGCATTTCTCTTTCCGGGACGTCTTTCAAAGCCTCGTACAGAGCGATTTTTTCCGTCCAATTTTCGCTCGTTTCCTTTTTGTCGGCAAGTTGGTCGATAAGCTCCTGCCCTTCCTCCGAATCGTTGTACACGGGCTCGTAAAAGGATACCGGCTCGCTCACCGCATCCAGAGCGCACGCAACCTCCGATAGCGGGACTCCGATTTCCTCTGCAATCTCGACCATAGTCGGATCGTTTGCGTTGAAACGCGATAATTCCTCGCGCGCCTTCAAAGCTTTGTAGGCGGTGTCGCGCATGCTCCGTGACACCTTCACCGTCGTTCGATCGCGGATTGCCCTGCGCATCTCGCCGATTATCATAGGCACTGCATAGGTTGAGAAACGCACGTCGAGATTGACGTCAAAGTTTTCAAGGGACTTCAAAAGCCCCACCATACCGACCTGAAACAAATCGTCCGCACTCTCTGCCGATTTCGAAAACCTGCCGACGCAAGACAGTACGAGTCGCATATTCGCACGCAAAAACAAGTCGCGCGCATCCTTATCTCCGTTTTTGATTTTGAGCAGCAATTCGTCACATTCTTTTGCGCTTATCTTGGGAAGCGTCGAAGTGTCGATACCGCAGATTTGAACTTTGCCCATACAAGCCTCCTTTGAGAAGTATGTAGCTTGCAAGCAAAGCACAAAAACAATTTTGCAGGTTTAGATATGCGATTTTGCCACTTTCGAGCGTTATATACGCTCGGTGTTCGTGTAAAACCGAACATATTTAACCAAGTTTTAGCATATCTTTTTTCAAATTGTCCACAATCTTTTTTTCAAGTCGCGAGATATAAGATTGCGATATACCCATCATGTCGGCAATTTCTTTTTGCGTCATTTCGTCCTTGCCGTAAAGTCCGAAACGAAGTTCGAGGATTTGCCTCTCTCTCTGCGGAAGCTTGTCAAACGTGTCTTTTAGTATTTGCTTTTCGTCGCTTGCTTCAACCTTGTTGTACACGGCGTCGGCATCCGTGCCTATGATGTCGCAAAGAAGAAGCATATTCCCTTCCCAATCCACGTTCAACGGTTCGTCAAGCGACACTTCCGCACGCTGCTTTCCCGTCTTTCGCAAATGCATCAGGATTTCGTTTTCTATGCACCTCGACGCAAAAGTGGCAAGTTTTATGTTCTTGTCGGGATTGTAGCTCCCCACCGCTTTGATAAGCCCTATCGTGCCGATAGACACGAGATCGTCCATATCGACGCCGGTGTTGTCAAATCTCTTTGCGATGTACACCACAAGGCGCAAATTGTGCTCGATAAGAGATAATCTTGCCTCTTCGTCGCCTGCAAGAAACTTTCTTACCGTTTCCGCTTCTTCGTCGGGCGTGAGCGGCGACGGCAGCGAATTGCCTTGCGATATGTAGTTGACAAAAGATTTCTCTTTTAGTCCCAGCTTTTCAAGAAGCCTTTGAAACAACGCTTTGATTTTGCCTTTCATATATTTTCTCCGTATTTCTCGTTTTTATTACAATCAAATTGCCATATCTGGCAAAGCGGCGACGATACATGGACGATTTTTTTGTTATCGACAATGGCGCAAATGCAAATTCAACTGTTTAGAACATCGAATTTTGCAGTATCACATCATAATCGCCGAACACCGAGTCGCTCATCGCGCCAAGTGCGTTTTTAGGCACGTTGCCCACTTTTACGCTGTCGAATTTTACAACCGGCATACACTTTTCCCCTGCAACCGTCATTACCGTGGCAAAGCCTTCTATTTGAGTTTTACCGATTTTTTGACACGCGGATTTTGAAAGAATCATAACGGGCAAACCGCTCGCGTCGTCGGTGAGCAGATTTCCGCTGTCGCATAGTCCTTTTAGCAAGATGCTTTCACCGTCAAGAGTTATAGTGACGCCTACAACGGCTTTTCCGCTCGAACTCTTCTTTTTGGCAATAAGGAGCGCGCAAACGATAACCGAAGTACACGCAAGAGCCACTATTCCGAGCGTCGCATAGGATTTTATATCTATTCCGAGTGCAAAGGACAATCCGTAGACGATACCGCCCGTAAAATACGTAACAAGGCAAAAGCAACAAAGCGTTTTCAAATAATCGACAATCTTGACTTTCACGTTTTCCCCATCGCATTTTGCAAGGATAAGACAAAGGATAGGCGCAAGCAAAATTTTAATCAAAATCTGCACAAATTTCGGGACAACGGCGTAAGCGGTTGCAACGATCGCGCCCAAAATCGAACAGCACGCAAGACGAAACTTGCCTATTCTCTTTCGCCGTATAACAAGCGTCGAGAGAGATATAAACAAATCGACGGCAAGATTGTTGAATATGACAAGTTCCACGTACACGCTCACAAGAAACACTATATTTCAAACCCGATGAAAAATCTTTCCTTTTTTGTCGTAAACACATAGAAAAATCCCCGTAATATCTACGAGGATTTTCAAAGATAAAATAATTATTTTCCGAAATTCGGATTGATTAGAATGCAGATTTTATGTCTTTACATTAAAATCAATCTCTGTCTCTTTTCAATCTGCGCAAGAAAGCAGGCACTTGTTTTTTGGTGACGTCGATTCTCGAAGATTGAATTTCGCTCTCTTGCATAACGGGTTGAGGTGCGGGAGCGGGTTGAACAACCGGTTGCACGACGGGTTGTACCGGTTCGGGAGTTGCGACGGGTCTTTGCATTTGACCAAACACGGGTCTATTGGCAAAGATGTCTTGATTGAACACGGGTTGTTCTTGTTGAGCGGGTTGTTCTTCTTCCTTCTCTTCCTCGGTTGCCGCCGCTTGAGAAAGCGCGGTTGCGAAAGATTTTTGAGGTTGAGGTGCGCTGCTTCTTGCAGGAGCAAGGTTTCTATCCACAAATCCCGTTGCGATGATGGTGATTTCGATGTCCTTTTTGTCGGGAACGAACGCCGTACCGAGAATGATGTTTGCGCTGGGATCGACAACTTGTTTGACGATGTCGCAAGCCTCGGTGACTTCGCCAAGGAGCATGTCGTCGCCGCCGGTGATGTTGACGATGATGCCGGTTGCGCCCTCGATGTCCGTTTCAAGAAGAGGACTGAACACTGCGCCGCGCACTGCCTCGATAACTCTCTTTTCGCCCTTGCCGTAGCCGATACCCATATGCGCAAGACCTTTGTTGGAAAGGATTGTACGCACGTCGGCAAAGTCGAGGTTGATAAGTTCGGGATTTGCAATGACGTCGCTCACGCCTTGAACGCCTTGACGCAACACGTCGTCGGCGATTTCGAACGCGCGCTTGAAGGAAATGTTTTTGTCAAGCACTTCGATAAGTTTTTGGTTTGGGATAACAAGGAGCGTATCCACGAAGTTTTTGAGGTTTTTGATACCCTCTTCCGCATTCTTCATACGTTGCGCACCCTCGAAGTTGAACGGCTTTGTAACAACGGCAACGGTGAGAATATTCATGGATTTTGCAATCTCTGCAATCACGGGAGCGGCACCTGTACCCGTGCCACCACCCATACCTGCGGTGATAAACAAAAGGTCTATGTCTTTGAGTGCGGCTTTGATGCGTTCACGAGATTCTTCGGCGGCTTTTCTGCCGATTTCGGGGTCGGAGCCTGCGCCCAAACCACCCGTCATATTTGCGCCGAGTTGAATTTTGCAATGCGGAGGAACAAGCGACATGTTGAGTGCTTGCATATCCGTGTTCATAACCACGAAACTTGCGCTCTTGATGCCTGCTCTAATCATGTTGTTGACAGCGTTGTTTCCGCCACCGCCAACGCCGACGACGACGATATTCGCCTTGCCGGGTTTCTTTTGAGAAACAGGTTGATACTCCTCGTGCGATTCCTCGTGTTGAACTTCCTCTACGGGCTCTTCAACAACTTCCTCTTGCACTGTTTCTTCTTCCTCGGAAGAAGTTTCATCGCTCGGTGTCCAACCGAATTTTTCAAAATCTATCATTTTTTACCTCCGTTGAATAACTTTTTTATAAACGCTCCGAAATCGAATTTCGACAGATTGTCCGCCATAACCAAGAGCGACGCTTTCGAGCTGTCCTCCGGTTTGACGAATCCGGGAAGTTTCGGAGTGATGATTTCAATGTTTTTGCCGAGCTGTTCGCTCAGGTATTTCTTTGCGCCGCGCATCGAAGCAACGCCCTCGCCGGTGAGATAAACCGACATATACGAGGGAGCGTCGTCCTCGATTTCCTTGAATATATCGCTCAAAATTTCTGCGAATACGTCAAGTCTGTTCTTTGCGATCTCGCAAGCGTCTTGTGCGTAAACAGCGTTTTCACCGTCGCTGACAAGCACCGCTTCGTCGCTGTAATTGAGGTTGAGATCCACAAGGCGTTTTGCCTCTTCCGCCATCTCGAAAGGAACGTCCAAAGCCTCGAATATATCCGCGCAAATGTGCGCTCCGCCCATAGAAAACGACTTCATATCCAAGATTCCGTCGCCCTTTGCCAAGCATACCGACGATGACAAATATCCGATGTCGATGAGCATATACACGTTGTCGCGTTGCTCTTTTTCGAGAAGGGACATGCACTCCGCCCAACAAGTCGCAACGTATCTGACGTCGGTGAAACCAAGCTCGTTTGCAACGGTGTCGAACATCTTGACGAAGGACGTTTCGCAAAGCATATAGCTTACGCAAGCCTCCACCGTCGTCGCCTCCATATCGCGAACGTCGGAATATATTTTGTCCTCTCCGTCAACCGAAAAATAGATTGCCGAAGTGTTTATCGTCAAAAACTTGTCGTGATCGAAATCGTCGCCCTTTTTGAGAAGATAAGATATGTCGTCGTCTATGACTCTGCGCTCTCTGTCAAGGCGCACGGAAACTTCTTTGGTGACCACCGTAACGAACTCTGCCGGAACGCCGATGAAAAGACGTTTGGTGCGCGAGTCCGCTTCCTTCATGGCTTCGAGCAAAACGGCTTTTGCGATTTGCACCGTTTCTTGCTCGTCAAACCACTCGCCGTTTTCATAACCTTGGTGTTGCTTTTCGACGACAGACTTAATGCCGAAAACGCTCTGCGCCCTCTTTGCGCCCACGATTGCGCTGACAAGGCGAGAGTTGACGTCCAAAACGGCTATGTCTTTTGTGAAAATCGAACCCATATTCTTCCTCTTTTTTTCTAAAAAACACGCTATCGCGCGCATTATTTATAATAATATTATATATAAAATACTTATCGTGTCAACGGATTTTTATCAAAAAAGTGTTTATTCGGTGCATTTTTTGTCAAAATTGCCACTTTATCGCAAACATAGCGATACTTATCTGTCTTTTGTGCGCAAAACGTATCCGCCCAGCGAGCAAAACACGTCTTCTATTCTCTCGTAGCCCCTGTCTATAAACTCGACTCCGTACACCTTGCTTTCGCCTTTTATTTTCAATGCCGCAATGCAAAGAGCACCCCCTGCGCGAAGGTCGCTTGCAACCACGCTTCCGCCCTTTATCATATAAGGCGAATCGGATTTTTCACACCCGAATATCGTTGCCGTATCGCCCCGAACGTTTATTTTTGCACCCAACTTTTGCATTTCTTTTACATGGGCAAATCGGTTTTCGAACACCGTTTCTCTTATCACGCTCACGCTGTCCGAAAAGCACGAAGCGCAAAGCAATTGCGGTTGCATATCCGTCGGGAAAAGCGGATAAGGAGCACTTTGCGCATGCACGCCGTGTATGCGCCCTGTCGAGCGCACGCGCATATACGTATCGTCCCCGTCGATTTTACAATCTTTGCTTTGCAAACAATTGATCACCGCTCCGAGATGATTTACGTTTGCTCCGTCGATTTCGACGTCGCCGCCGCAAAGCGCGGTTGCGCACGCAACGGTTCCCGCCACTATTCTATCTCCGATAGGCGAAAACCGCGTTCCGAAAAGTCGCTTTACTCCCTCGATTTTCATCACCGACGTACCGTCGCCGCTTATTTTCGCTCCCATCGATCGCAAACACTCTGCAAGCGAAATTATTTCGGGCTCTCTCGCACAGTTGACGAGCGTCGTTCTTCCCTTTGCGAGCGTTGCGCACATCATAAGATTTTCCGTTGCGCCGACGCTGGGATATTTCATAAGAATTTTTGCCCCGATAAGCGACTTTGCCGTGCAGCGTATTCCGCTTTTGGTCATTTCGACCGTCGCGCCCATTCTTTTCAAACCGTCAAGATGTATGTCGAGAGGACGAAGTCCTATCGAGCAACCGCCGGGAAAAGTGGTTTCCACCTCTCCGAGAGTTGCCAAAAGCGCACCCAGCATAAACATAGACGAGCGCATATCTTTGCAGTGTAAATCGTCAACTCGCGCGTGCGTTGCCTGTCTGCGCACGATGATATTTCTCCCGTTTCGTATCACTTCCGCGCCCAACTCTTCAAGCAAAATCGCCATTGCATCAACGTCGGATATGTACGGACAATTTTGCACGATAACGTCCTCGCTCGTCAAAATTCCGGCGGCAAGAATAGGCAAAACCGCATTTTTTGCGCCGTGCACTTCAACCCGTCCCGAAAGCGAATTTCCACCGATAATTTTCAAATACTGATTCGACATACTTCCCTCGATATAAACTATGCTCGAAAATTTTCCTTTCGTGCCACTCACGCGCGCAAACGTGCGCTTGCGCTTATGCCGAAAAGTCTTTCAAACTCACGTACGGCATGGAATTTTTTGCAATGCCTTCAAGCACGCCTACGGCGCATAGATACGCAACGAGCGAACTTCCGCCCGCGCTCATAAACGGCAACGGCAATCCTGTCGGAGGAATCGCGCCGCAAACAACCGCCATATTGAGCATGGCTTGCACGCTCGTAACCGCGGTTATGCCGAGCGCAAGATAACACGAATATCTGTCCGACGCTTCCCTTGCGATCTTGAGTCCGCGCTTTGCGAAAGTAAAAAACAAAATCATAATCGCGGCAATGCCGAATATGCCCGTTTCTTCACCGACTACGGACAATATAAAATCGCTCTCGGCAAAGGGTAAAAACAAATATTTCTGCCTCGATGCGAAAAGCCCAACTCCGAAAAATCCGCCGCTTCCCAAAGCATAGTAGGATTGTATGAGCTGATAACCCTCTTCGAGCGGAGATTTCCACGGGTCCAAAAACGCCAAAAGTCGTTGCATGCGATACGGCTCGACGACGATAAGCACCGCCGCGCCCGCAATCACGGGCAATACGAGCAACGCAAGATGTTTGACTTTCGCGCCGCTTGCAAAAAGCATAATGAATATCACGCCGACAACGCACATCGTTATGGACATGTTGGGTTCGAGCATGATAAGAACGCACGTCGCGCCACCCAAAAACAGCACGAAAAGCACATTTGCAAACTTGCTCATATCCCTTTGGCTTGCGTATGCCGAAATCGCCATAACCATAAAAAATTTGGCGTATTCGCTGGGCTGTATGGTAAAAAATCCGAGATTCAGCCACCTTTTCGCGCCGTAACTTTCAAAGCCTACGACTGGCAAAAACACCGCACCCAAAAGCGCAAGTCCCACAAGATACAAAAACGGCGAAAACTTTTTGAGCGTTTGCGCTTTTACGTTTGACAAAAGCACGCTCAAAAGCACTCCTATCGCAAGCGCAACAGCTTGCGTTTTTACGTAGCGAAACGCATCCCCCGTTTGCACTTTTGCCGAATAACACGAGGCGGAATAAATGAAAACAAGCCCCAAAAGGCTGAGCAAAATCGCAACAACCGCAAGAGGACGATCGACTTTGCCTTTGCCGAGAACGGACAGTTTCAAATCTTGCAAAACGCCTTGCGCACTCGTTTTACGCGTGCCTGTGCGCGCTCGCTTGTATGCGCGCTTTGCACGCATATCGATTGCGCGCTCGCCTGCGCGCATATTCGTAAAAGTCGAAAACTCCGTCATCTTTTTGCAAGATAATCGGCGATTTGAGAGTCGAATTTTTTTGCTCTCTCTTCAAAGTTTGCGTACAAGTCGAAACTCTTGCTCGCAGGCGAAAAAAGTATGCTTTCCGTTTTAAACTTCTTTGCAAGTTCGAATGCGGACGCTATCGCACTTTGCAAATCGTCATGTTTGCGGATATTTTTAAATCCGAAAGTTTTTGCGCTTTTGAGAATTATTTCGGCATTCTCGCCCTGAACGGTAATCGCCTTTACGCTTGAGGGCAGTTTTGAAAAAAGCTCGTCGAAATTTTCCTCCCCTTTCCGACCGCCGAGCATAAGCACGCAATCTCCCACGCTCGTACACGCGCACAGGCACGCGGATACGTTGGTGGACTTGCTGTCGTTGTACACGTACACGCCCTCTGCGATTGCAACCAGTTGACGACGATAAGACGGACGTTTGAAATCCGCAAGCGCAGACGCTGTGCAAAATGCCGAAACTCCCTTTATCATGCACGTCGCAACCGCCGCAAGTGCGTTTTGAAGTTCTTCTCCCTTGAAATCGATTTCGTCGACGGGCACAATCGGATTTCCTCTGAAACACAAAAAGTCGGAAGATACGTATGCGCCCGACGGTTCGATATGCTCGGTCGAAAACGGCACTTTTTGCGACGCCGCCTCGCTTGCCATATTTCTGACGATATCGTCGTCGGCATTGTAGACGAGATAGTCGCTTTCGCTTTGCGCGCGAAAGATATTCGCCTTTGCGTTTTCGTAGTTTTTCATCGTCAGATGTCTCGTCATATGGTCGGGCTTTACGTTGAGCAAAACCGCGATTTCGGGAGAAAAACCGACGCTGTTTTCAAGTTGATAACTGCTTGCTTCTATAACCGCTGTTTCGGTTGCGTCCAGCTTGTCCGCAATTGAGGAAAACGGCACGCCGATATTGCCGACAGCGTGCGAATGTATGCCTGCTCTTTTCAAAATATGGTCGATAAGCATCGTCGTGGTGGTTTTTCCGTTCGTGCCGGTAACGGCGATTTGCTCTGCGGCGCATACACCGGATGCAAGATTTAGTTCGCTCGTAACGATTTTGTTTTCAAGTCGCGCGTCCAAGAGAAAATCCTTGTTCGGATTCACACCGGGGCTCAACACGATTATATCGGCGTCTTTAAACACGCCGACGGAGTTCGTCGCGCGATCGCGTGAAGGATCGTCATCGTAGACGATGGCTCTCGCGCCCTTTTCTCTCAACAATTCGTATGCGCAAATACCGCTTGCGCCCGCGCCGTACACCACGACTTTTCTTCCGACAAAATTCATATCGCCCTCGCAAATATCAGCGTCAGCGCGCCCCCTACCATGCTGCAAACAAAATATATCGTCACGATTTTCGACTCGTGCAGTCCCTTCATCTCCAAGTGGTGATGGAACGGAGCCATAAGAAATATCCGTTTTTTCGTGAGCTTGTAGTAAAGCACCTGCAATATAACTGATATGCCGGAGAGCACGTACATTATGCCCGACGTTACGATTAAAAGCGGATTTTTTGAAAAAACCGCAACCGAAGCGCACGCCGCACCCAAAGCAAGCGAGCCTGTGTCCCCCATCATTATCTTTGCCGGATAGCCGTTGAAAACGAGATAACCGAGCAGTCCTCCGAGCATCGACGCCGAAAACACGCATAGAGACAAAACCTCTTTTGCATACTCGCTATTTCCCGCCTTCACTGCGTCGTCGTATATAAAATATAAGAGTATCGCAAACCACAAAAAGTATGCGACGGACGTATATCCGGCAAGTCCGTCAAGCCCGTCGGTGAGGTTGACGCAGTTGGTGGTTGCAACGTATACGAGCATAACGAAAGGAATAATGCCCCAACTCATATTTAGCGTAAACGTCGAAAAAGGCAAGTTTATTGCGCTACCCACGTCCTTCGACGCATACGCGAACCAGCCTGCCGCAAAACTCAATCCGAGTTGTCCGATTATCTTTTGATAGGGCTTCAATCCGAGGTTTCGGGCGTAACGGATTTTGATAAAATCGTCAAGGAATCCCAGCACGCAAAAGCCTGCCGACAACGCGGCGGCAACAAGTGAAAAACGCTGAAATTCCACAAGCGAAAACACGATCGTCGGCAAGAGAAAAATAAATCCGCCCATAGTCGGTGTACCGCTTTTATGCTCGTGTTGCTTTACGTAGCCCAGCACGGTTTGCTTTGCTTTGAGCTTGCGCATGATTTTTATCACGAGCGGCGCAACGAGCAAGGACAGCGCAACCGACGCAACGAAGTACAAAAGTATTTTTACGAGGCCGCTCATTATCTTGCGTACCTCGCCACCATATCGAAATCGCTGTACGGTATTTTTTTGCCTTTGATTTCAAGATAATTTTCGTTGCCTTTGCCGGCAAGCACGAGTGTGTCGCCCTCTTCCATTTCCGCAAGAGCAAACCGCACCGCTTCGGGTCTGTCCACGATGCACTTTACGTCTTTTATACTCACTCCCCACTCGATTTGTCTGATGATGTCAAGAGCGTCCTCGCTTCGAGGATTGTCGCTTGTAAGCACTATAAAATCGCTGTATTTCGACGCGATTTTGCCCATTTGCGCACGCTTTGTTTTGTCGCGTTCGCCCCCGCAACCGAACAGAGTTATAAGCCTCGATTTCGTTATCGTCCGAGCGGTTGAAAGCAAGTTTTTAAGTCCTTCGGGAGTGTGCGCGAAATCGACGATAATCGTGCCTTTTTCGGTGTGCAAAACCGAAAACCTGCCCTTGACCGCCTTGATTTTTCTCACGGCGTGCATAAGCGTTTCACCGCTTATTCCGAGCAGCGAACATACGCTCATCGCGCCGAGCAGATTGTAGACGTTAAATTCGCCGTACAGCGAGGACTTTACTTCAACGATTTCGTCGTTGAGATTTGCAACGAATCGCACTCCGTCTATGTCCTCCGCGACGTTCACCGCAAAGCAATCGGCAGGATTGTACAAGCCGAAACTCACCGCTTTTACGTCGGGTTTGTTTTCAAGGCGTTTGAGAAGGATACGTCCGCTTTCGTCGTCCACGTTTACGACTGCCGTCCTTGCGTGTCCGTCCTCGAAATAAGACATCTTTACGCTTTGATAGTTTGCAAAATCCTTGAAATAATCGAGATGGTCCTGCGATACGTTGGTCAAGACGGCAACGTCCGCCTTTATATCTCCGAGTTTTTCAAGATATATCGCATGTGCGCTGACCTCGGCAATCACGACGTCAACGCCCCTCGTTCGCATTTTGAAAAATAATTCGTTCAGTTCGAAGGGGTCGGGCGTCGTCAGACTTTGCCCGACTTTTTCGCCGAGAATATAGTGCCCTTCCGTGCCGATAAGCCCGGTTTTTACACCGGCAAAAGACAAAATCGAATCGATATAATGCGCAGTCGAAGTCTTGCCGTTCGTGCCGACGACCGCCACGAATTTCATGCCTTCAAGCGGTCGCAAAAAGCGGTTTTCGCACACTTGCGCATACGCTTTTCTCGCGTCTTTTACAAGCACGAATTTTGCGTTTTTCGGCTCTTTTTCGGTGAGTGCGACAAAGGCGCAATCTATCTCGCCGATATGATTGTTTCCGTCGTCGTTTACGCCTTCGAGACAGACGAACAAATCGCCCTTTTCGACTTTTCTCGAATCTATTTTTATTTCTTTTATCTCCGTATTCAAGTCCACGTTCGTCTTTTGGATTTCTACGCCGTAAAGCAAGTTTTCAAGTTTCATAAGTTGCGTCCTCCAAGGATTGATACACTCATAATAATGAGTGTAGAAAACTTTATCAACCCAACCGCAATCTTAGACAAAAACGGAAAATCTTTTCGCTTTTCAGGTGAGCAAAAGCACTGCGTTTCGCTTGTCCACTTTTACGCCTGCAAGCGGATATTGCCCCTTGACCGTATCCCCTTCGCCGTCGATTTCGCAGTATAAACCGAGCTTTGAAAGTTGATTCTTTGCGCCGAGAACGCTCATACCCTCAAAAGACGGCAAAATAAATTCTTCGCCGATTATGCTCTTTTCCTCTCCCGTATATTCGGGTGCGATTGCAAGATATGCGAATATGCTCTCGAAAATGTCCCCCACCATAGGCGCGGCGACAAGCGAGCCGTAATACATATATCCTTTCGGCTCGTCGACGATAAACAGCACTCCGTAGTTTGCGCCCTCGCTCACCGAAAAGCCGACGAACGACGAGATATATTTCCCTCTTGCGATTTGACCGTTTTCATATTTTTGCGCCGTACCCGTTTTGCCCAAAATTTTATATCCCGGCACGTATGCGCCCTTTCCGCTTCCCGTCGTAACCACCCTTTGCAAAAGCTCGCGCATGGTGTCGGACGTTTGAGAAGAAATCACCCTTTCGCCGCCGGATATGCCGTAGCTAGCCACAACTCTGTTTGAGGATTTTATCTCGCTCATCACGTGCGGAGCAACTTTTATCCCGCCGTTTATCACGCTCGACGTAGCCGCAAGCAGTCCTATCGGTGTAACCGCAACCGCTTGTCCGAAACCTATGCGCGCAAGGTCGACGTTTTTGACGAGATTTCTGTCGATAAAAATTCCGCTCGTTTCCCCCGTCATGTCAACGCCTGTCTTTGCGGACAATCCGAACTTAGACAAATAATCGTAAAACGAGTTTGTCCCCATACGCAAAGCGCACTCCATAAACACGCAGTTGCAACTAGATTCCACCCCCTGCCCGAAGTCTATCGAGCCGTGGCCTTTTGATTTCCAGCACCGTATTTTTTTGCCGTCCACCACTTTCGAGCCGGCGCAGTAAAATCTATCGCTCGTGCGCACTTTTCCGCTATCCAACGCGGCGGCAGACGTCAAAATTTTAAAAGTCGAACCAGGCTCGTACACCGTGGATATTATCTTGCTTTTCGAACGCTCGAAAAGCGTCGCCAAATCGTCGCGCGGCACGTCGTTCAAATCGAAAGACGGATACTCGCAAAGCGCGGCTATTCCGCCCGTGGAATAATCCATAACGATACACGCAACGCCTTTTGGATCGAACTTCGCAACTGCGTTTCGCACAACGCCCTCGACTATGCTTTGTATGCCTGCATCGAGCGTGGTTTTCACGTCAAGTCCGTCAACGGGCGGAAGATAATAACTTTCACCGTCGAGCGAGCGTCCCACAAGGTCGGTTTGTGCAAGAATCTTGCCGTTGACGCCCGTCAAGTACTTGTCGTAATAGGATTCCAGCCCCGTTTGTCCGAAACCGTCGCTCGAGCAAAATCCCAAAACCTGCGTCATAAAATCGCCGTAAGGATAATATCTGAAATTGTCCTCGGCATAATAAATGCCTTTCAAATTCGACGCATAAATCGCGTTGAGCTGCTCTTTTGTGACTTTTGTGGCAACCGTCACTTCGCTCGTGCGCTTGGATATTTTTTCAAGCGTACTTTCATACTCGTATCCGAACACGTCGCACAAAAGTTTTGCCACTTTTTCTTTGTCGGGCGTGTCGCTCGGACGCACGTAAAGATTGTATCTCGTCGCGGTAGATGCCAGAATTTTGCCGTTTTTGTCGAGAATATTTCCTCTCGGTGCGTCGGTGGGAACGTCGCGTAGCCATTGATCTATCGCCTTAACCTGCAACGCCTCGCCCTCGACGATTATCACCGCAAACATTTTCGCGAATATCGCCGAAAACAAAAAGACTATCAGCAATAATATTGCCGACAGCCTTTTTGTTGGATTATAAAGAAGATTGGGTTTTGTCTGTTTTTTAGATGCGAACTTCATATCTAGAATCTATTTCAAAAGATTCCGTAATATTCGCTTGTTGAGTTGCTTTCACTTCCGAAGCGGGAGTTACGGCTTTGCCTTGATTGATTTTTGTTGCGTTCACGATGATGAGAGATGCAACGAGAGCAATCACCGCAAGATATACGCCGAGGATGATTTTTCCTTTGGTGTTGAGCCGCGCACGTTGTTTTTGTTCGCTGACGTCTTGCGTTTTTTGAGCTTTGCGAGCAAAAAGTCCCGTGCGTTGAACACTTTGAGCGGTGCTGTCCTCAAACACTGGAGCGTTGCTCATATTGGTGTGCGCAAGTCTTGCGTAAAGCTCTTGATCGCTGGCTCTTTCGGTGTCTTGAGCGGTAAACTCGTAGAAACCTTCGTGAACGGGCGCATGTTGAACTTGCGGCTGAGCATATTGTACTTGATCGTAAGTTTGTGCAGGCGCTTGATACTCTACCGGTTGTTGATATTGTACGGGCGCGTATTGCGCTCTTTGTTGCAAGTTGTCGTAGAAGGGATAATCTCTCGTTTGGTATTCGCTTGATTGCGGAGCAACGTACGGACGAGCGGCTTCGTAATTTCTTACGCTTTCGGTTGAACGCACTTCTCTTGCGGGAGCCATATCGAAATTGTAGCGCGCATTGTTTTGCACGGGTTGATAAGATGCTTGTTGATTTGTGCGCGAAGACTTAAAATCTTCGTATGAGGGAAAACCGGTAACGTTGTTTTGCGTTGCCTCTCTTGTGTTTCTTCCCAACAATTCGTCCAATGTGATTGCCATAGCGTACCCCTTTTTAGATTATCGGTTTTCTAATTTTGCCCCATTTAGAATTCCGATTTCCCTTCCTTAATAATCTTTCTGTTTTATGTTTTTTTATTGTACGATTTATGTTTTTTGCTCTCAAAGCCTTTCGACGATTCTCAGTTTCGCGCTTTGCGAGCGAGGATTGTTTTGCTGCTCATCTTCGCTTGCCACGATAGGCTTTTTGTTTACGAGTTCCACCTCTTGCACTTTGCCGCACACGCACACCGGAAAGTCGGGCGGACACGTGCAGGCGAGATTGAGTTCTCTAAAAGCGGATTTGACGATTCTGTCTTCGAGCGAATGGAATGTTATCACTGCCATTCTTCCGCCCTTTTTAAGACGTCTTGCCATCGCCGTAATCGCTTCGTCAAGCGCGTTCAGTTCGCCGTTGACGGCAATTCTGATTGCTTGAAATGTGCGTTTTGCGGGATGTCCGAATTTCCATCTCGTCTTTGCAGGATAGCTGTCCTCAACTATCTTTGCAAGTTCTAGCGTAGTTTCAATCGGCTTTTGCGCTCGTTTTGCGACGATATTTCTTGCAATCACTCTTGCAAGTTTTTCTTCGCCGTAATCGAAGAGGATGTTCGCAACCTCTCTTTCGTCGTACTTGTTCACCACATCGTATGCCGTCAAGGGTTGTTCCCTGTCCATACGCATATCCAGCGGTGCGTCTTTCATATAGCTGAATCCTCTCTCTGCGTTGTCGAGCTGATAACTGCTCACTCCGAGGTCGAGAAGGATTCCGTCAACCTCGCCGATTCCGAGAGTATCGAGTTCGGATATGAGGTTTTTGTAGTCGTCGTGCACAAACGTCACTTTGTCTTTGTACGGAGCAAGTCTTTTGCTTGCGGCTTCGAGTGCGTCGCTGTCACGGTCAACGGCAATAAGTCGTCCACCCTCGCCCAGCCTCTTTACGATTTCAATCGAGTGTCCCGCGCCTCCGACCGTGCCGTCGACGTAGATGCCGTCGCTTTTGATTTTCAGTCCGTCAAGGCATTCGTTCAGCATCACCGGTACGTGTGCAAATTCCATTTTTACACCCCGTACTTTTTGAGGTCTTGGATCATCTTGTCGATCTTGCCGGGATCGAGCACGCCGTATCTTGCGTCCCAAGCCTCTGCCGGCCAAACTTCGAGGTAAGTCGCTTTGCCGACGAAAACCATTTCTTTGTCGATGCCGAATTTCTCTTTGATGTTTTTGTCAAGAGAAACTCTGCCCTGTGCGTCCTCTTCGAGCGGTCCGCTGAACGAGAACACCGTCGAGGTAAATTCGTCCGTGTCCGACGTGTAGGGATTTTGATTGATGAACGGTGCGAACATTTCTTCAAATCTCTCTTCGGGGACGATGTACAAGCAGCCGTTTTTGCCGGGAAGGTAATACGGGTTTGAGCCAAGCCCTTCGCGGAACTTGACGGGAATCCTGAACCTATTTCTCTCGTCGAGTTGATGACGAGCGTTTCCAAGCATAAATTTCGGCATTCGTTTTTCCTTTTTGAGGGCACTACACCCTTCACGCTTGTTATTGTATAACAATATAAAAGTCTTGTCAATAAAAATTTTCCATTTTTAACCCAAAAATTTTTTGAGTATTTAGTGGCATTTTTGCCGATTATACATTTTTGATTATGTTTACAAGTAAACTATATGCAAGACGGATTTTTCTCGCATATTTGCACCAAGAAAAACGCTACTGTCAAGTGGATTTTTGCCGAAAACAGTGTGATTTTTTATAAATTTTCGTTGTATTTCAAGGTGCTTTTTCTCCACTTTATCCCCTCGAATTTTGCGCTTTGACAACAAAAAATTCCGCTCCGCATATATTGTGGCAAATATAAAAGGAGGTAAAAAGATGTCTTTTTGCAACAACAACTCTACTATAGACAGATGTCCCGGGAACATCAACGGCAATCCGATGAACGGTTTGTGCGAAAAAGTGTGCATTCAGACAACGAAAATTTTTGATGCGTGCATGATGCAAACCAGCATCGACCAAACGGTTACGCTCACCAATATTTCGCCGTCAACGCCCACTCTTCCGCTCACTTTCGTCAGCGGTTCGTCCACTTCTTCCACGGGCACTATAACCGCCCTTACGATAACGCCGATTGCCGACCGAGCGGGACTTTCAAGAGTCACGGCAACCGTTTCGATCCCCATTCAAATCGCCTACACCGACGCAAACGGGGTTTCGGGCACGGGAACAAGCACGGTGAACATCACCCAAGACGTCGTTATGTGCGTTCCGTCGGGCAGCGTAATTTCGCCCGTGGTTGCGGCAACCGTCAATATGGCGTCTCCGCGCGGTACTTACGTGAGCGACTACACGTTCAATATCACGTGTTGCGTAACCGTAATTTTGAGCGTACAAGCACCCGTCAATCTTCTCGTACCCTCATACGGCTACTGCAAGATTCCGCCTTGCACGGAATTCAGTCAGGACGCATGCCAAGGCGTATTCGACTTGCCCTTGTTCCCAAGCTAAACAGCAAGACCACTTGCAATATTTAAGAGCAAGCATGAAAAAACACGGAGGTTTTGTCCGTGTTTTTTCGTAGAAATTTTGCAAAAATATTTCGAGCGCGTAATATAGCGCAACGCTTTTTAACAACAATAATTGATAAATAATAATTTATATGTTATATTATCAATATGAAAGTGTTTGCGATAAGCGATTTACATCTCTCAAACGCCGTCGAAAAACCCATGGATATTTTCGGTGACGGTTGGCAAAACCACTTTGCGAAAATAAGCGAAGATTGGACGAGCAAGGTTGCCGACGGCGACCTCGTTTTGCTTGGCGGAGATATGTCCTGGGGACTTACGATTGACGAAGCAAAACCCGATTATGACGAAATCGCAAAACTCAAAGGACAAAAATACGTCGTGAAAGGCAATCACGACTATTATTGGAGTTCGCTCGGGAAAATGAGGACGTATTTCCCCTCTTTCAACTTCGTCCAAAACAATGCGTACAGAGTGGAATCGCCGGACAATCCCGATAAAGCGGTAGTGATTGCAGGCTCGCGCGGTTGGAATATTCCCTCCAAAGACACGCCGGAAGCCGACGTAAAGATATACAAGCGCGAACTTATCCGTCTCGAACTTTCCCTTTCTTATGCAAAGTCATTGCAAAAGGAAGGCGACAAGTTGATTGCAATGCTGCACTATCCGCCGTTTGAGGCAACCTATCAGGACACCGAAGTTACGGCGTTAGTTGAAAAATACGACGTGGATTTCGTGCTGTACGGACACCTGCACGGCAAAAACGCAAGGGTTACGCCCACAGTGCAAAAGCACGGAATAACGTATATCCTCACCTCTTGCGACCTTGTGGACAACAAGCTTATAGAAGTGTGCGAAATTTGATTTTTTGCCATAAAATTCGGACAAAGTATTCTATGATTTTTAGATTTTTAGAATAAAAACATAAAAAAATGCCCGACTAATAGGTTTTGAGCATTATTTTTTTATTTTGGTAAAATTCAATAAACGAGCAATTTCAAAAATAAATCATCAATTATTTTCGGCAGAACCTGCATTTTCATTAGAGTTTTCGTTTTCGTCAGAGTACGTATTTTCGACAGAACGTGCGTTTTCAAGCAGCATATCAATTCTAGCAAGCACGCCTTCCTTCCCCGTCTTTGCGCTTGCCGAAGTAACCAAAATATCCTTTGTCCCGACACACAGCGCGGAAGCAATCACCGCAAGGCATTTTTGTTGTTGAGCACGAGAGAGTTTGTCAGCTTTCGTAGCAATGATTGTAAACGGAATGTTGTAGTTGTAAAGATAGTTAATCAGCATTTTGTCATCGTCGGTCGGTTCGTGGCGCATATCGACAAGCACAAACACGTTGACAAGGCGTTTGCTCGTGCGCAAATAGTTTTCGATAAGTCCGCCCCATTTTTGTTTTTCTTGCTTGTTTACCTTTGCATATCCGTAACCGGGCAAATCGACAAAATAGTATTCGCCGTTGTTTATTTCAAAATAATTGAGCAAGCGCGTACGTCCCGGCTCTTGCGAAGTTTTTGCGAGCTTGTTCTGATTGACCATAAAATTGATAAACGAGGACTTGCCGACATTCGATTTGCCTGCTATGGCGATTTCGCATGCGCCGTAGTCGGGCATCTTGCTTGCGTCCGCAACGGACACTACGAACTTTGCTTGTTTTATCATCTTTTGCACCTGTTGTTTTTTTGCTGTATTCAGCGTAATTCTTCAACGCAAAACTATAAAAATAGCGCATTAGATGCGCTATTTTCGTTTGTTATGCAATACAATCAGTCGTCTTTTTTTCAACCTGTTTTCTCACCACGATAGGCTTCTCTGTTTTGTCAATCGAAGCCTTTGTGACGATAACTTTTTCAATATCTTTTTCAGACGGGATATCAAACATAAGTTCGAGCAACACATCTTCCAAAATCGCTCTCAAACCTCTTGCGCCCGTATTGAGTTGGATCGCCTTTGCAGCCACCGCTCTCAATGCGTCATCCTCAAATTCAAGCGTCACGCCGTCAAGCGCAAATTGATACTTGTATTGTTTGACAAGCGCGTTTTTAGGTTCGGAAAGAATCTTGACGAGTGCGTTTTCGTCAAGAGCGTTGAGTCCGACGACAATCGGCACACGTCCGACAAATTCGGGGATAAGACCGAATTTGATAAGGTCGGCAGGTTGCAACGCTTTGATAAGTTCGTCGTAGCGATAATCAACCGTTCCTTTCACCGCCGAGCCGAAGCCGAGCTTCGAATTGTCTTTTCTTTGGTCGATAATCTTGTCCAAATCGACGAACGCACCGCCGCAAAGGAACAAAATGTTGGTTGTATCGAGTTGATAGCACTCCTGATTGGGATGCTTTCTACCGCCTTGCGGAGGCACGTTTGCAACCGTTCCTTCGATGATTTTGAGCAATGCTTGTTGCACGCCCTCACCGCTGACGTCGCGCGTGATGGACACGTTTTCGCCCTTCTTTGCTATTTTGTCGATTTCGTCGATATACACGATGCCGATTTCCGCTCTCTTCAAATCTCCGTTTGCCGACTGAATGAGCTTCAAAAGGATGTTTTCGACGTCCTCGCCGACATAACCTGCCTCGGTAAGCGTGGTTGCATCGGCAACCGCAAAAGGCACGTTGAGGATTTGCGCAAGCGTTTTCGCAAGCAAAGTTTTACCGGAACCCGTAGGTCCAAGCAAAAGCACGTTGCTCTTTTCGATGACCACGTCGTCGTTGGCTTTCGAGCGGATTTGATTGATACGCTTATAATGATTGTACACGGCAACCGACAGCACGCGTTTTGCACTGTCCTGACCGATGATGTATTCGTCGAGTTTCTCTTTGATTTCCTTGGGCGTATAAAGGCTCAGACCGTCGTTTGCGGTTTTTTCGTCCTTGCCGAGAAGGTAGGCACACTCGTCGATACATTCGTTGCAGATATTTATGCCGTTGGGGCCGCTGATGATTTTTTCAACCTCGCTTTCGCCTCGTCCGCAAAAACTGCAATGTTGTTCTTTATGATAATTTTCCATACTTGATTATACTCCTATTTTGGCAGAAACTGCCCGCTTTGCCCGCAATACGAGCCGAAAAGGCGTATTCTCATTGTTCGTTATCTTGCAAAATTACTTTCTTGAATAGAAAATCTTGTCCACAAGTCCGTATTTTTCCGCTTCTTCGGCGTTCATATAGAAGTCGCGGTCGGTGTCAACCTCGATTTTGGAAAGAGGTTGGGACGTATTTTGTGCAAGAATATCGTTGATACGCTTTTTGGTTTTGAGTATCTCGTTGGCTTGTATCGCAATGTCGCTTGCCTGACCTTGCGCACCGCCGAGGGGTTGATGAATCATAATCTTTGCATTTGGAAGAGAAAATCTCTTTCCTTTTGCGCCCGACGAGAGCAAGAATGCGCCCATGGACGCCGCCATACCGATACAGATGGTGGAAACGTCGCATTTGATGTAGTTCATTGTGTCGTAGATTGCAAAACCTGCGGACACAGAGCCGCCGGGACTGTTGATATAAAGGCTGATGTCTTTTGTCGAATCTTTGCCTTCGAGATATATGAGTTGTGCGACAACGAGGTCGGCAACGTTATCGTCGATTTCACCCGTGAGGAAGATGATTCTGTCTTCAAGCAAGCGAGAGTAAATATCGTATGAACGCTCGCCTCTGCCCGTTTGCTCGACAACCATAGGTATAAGTTGATTTTTGATGTTCATTTTTTCCTCCAAGCACCGCAAAAATCTTCTGTGATTTTGCGGCAAATACGGCATATTTTCGCACGTTTTTTCCTTTCAAATCGTACAAATGCCGATTTTATGCGCTTTCCGCCTGCAATGGCAAGCGGAAAGCCTAAATTTTGTTTTTTCAGTGCGCAAGCACTCTTATTTTACACAAAATCGCAAGCGATTATTCTGCGTCGGTTGCGGGTTTTGCTGTCTTTTTGGTTGTTTTTTTGGCAACAGGTTTCTTTTCTTCCGCTTTTTGCTCTTCTTGAACGTTTTCAGCCGTTTCTTCGCCTGCCGCTTTCTTTGCGGGTTTCTTTGCCGCAACGTTCTCTTTTACGAGGAAGGCGAGCAACTTTTCGTTCATGATAGAGTTGACGATATAGTCGATTTGCTCTTTGTGCAAAGATTTCTTGAACTCTTCGACGGTCTGAGAAGCGTCGCTTGCAAACTTCTCGATCTTTTCGTCGATGTCCTTGTCCTCGATGTTGATGTTTTCGGCTTTGATAAGCGTTTCCATGACAAGACGCACTTTGACGGTCTTTGCTGCTTGATCTTTGTATTGATCTTCGAGTTGCTCTCTGGTCATGTTGAGATATTTGAGATAATCGTCGAGCTTCAGACCTTGATACATAAGACGATATTCAAACTCGTGCACCATGTCTTCCGCTTCGTGATCTATCATTGCTTGCGGAATTTCAACCGTTGAAGCGTCGACGATCTTTTCCACGATTTCGTCTTCGAGATCGCGCTCTGCCTTATCTTCCGCTTCTTTGGTGAGGTTTGCTTTCACGTCGGCTTTGTACTCCGCAAGAGTGTTGAATTCGGAAACGTCTTTGACAAATTCGTCGTCGATTGCGGGAAGTTCTTTCACTTTGACCGCTTTGACGGTGCACTCGAACACTGCTTCTTTGCCTGCAAGTTGTTCAGCTTGATAGTTTTCGGGGAAAGTGACGTTGACGTTTCTCACTTCGCCTGCCTTGACGCCGACGAGTTGCTCTTCGAAACCGGGTATAAACGTGTTGCTGCCAAGTTCGAGATCATAGTTTTCCGCGCTGCCGCCTTCGAATTTTTCGCCGTTTACGCTTCCGACAAAGTCGATGGTAACCGTATTGCCGTTTGCCGCCGCAGTATCGACGTCAATAAGACGAGCTTGCTTTTCTTGCTCCTCGGCAATCTTTTCGTCAACTTGTTTTGCGGTGACTTTCACAGCCTTCTTTGCAACCGCAAGTCCTTTATATTGACCAAGCGTAACTTCGGGTTTTACAACCATAACGATGGAGTATTTCACGCCGCCGTCATCCGTCATGTCAACGTCGCAAACGCTGTCGACAGCCACGAAATCGTAGTCCGCGCTCTTTTCGAGTTCCGACAAAGAAGAATCGATGAGTTCGTTTACCGCGTCGCTGAAGAAAACGCCTTGTCCGTACATACCCTCGATAACCTTTTGGGGTGCGTGACCTTTTCTGAAACCGGGAACTGCATATTTATGCTTGGTTTTTTCGTAGGCTTGCTTGATTGCTGCGTTGAAAGCGTCCTTGTCAACCACGTAGTTGAACTTAACTTGGCTCTTTTCCAACTTTTCTGCTGTGTAGTTCATTTGTCCTCCATGTCCGCGCGAAATCGTGCGGATATATATTTTCTTAACAAGTGATAGAAATTATAACATGCGAAAGATTAAAAATCAATGAAATTATGTCCCCTTGGCAAAAATTTCTATGAATAATTGATTTCGAGCGCAAAAAATACTATACTAACCGTATGGGAAGCGACCTTTTTGCATTGAGTGCGCTTGCAAGAGAGCTTAACGATAATCTGCAAGGCGCAAGAATAGACAAGATTCAACAACCCGAATCGGACGAGTTGCGATTTTTCGTACGCTCGAAAGGCAAAAATCAGTGCCTTGTGGTGTCTTGCAACGCAGGCGCGCCGAGAATCCACCTCACGACGAGCAAAAAAGTCAGTCCGCAAGTCGCGCCGAATCTTTGTATGCTTCTTCGCAAATACCTACTGTCGGCAACCATAAGCGACGTTTCGATATACAACTACGACAGAATCGTGCGCATACGCTTCGATGCAAAAACCGAGATGCGCGACGAGGCGACTTTTTATCTTTTCGTAGAAATTATGAACAGATATTCGAACATTGTTTTCACCGACGAAAACCTTGTGATTTTGGATGCAGTCAAACATCTTCCCCTCGACGTAGAGCGCAATCACGTCGTGTTGCGCGGCGTACCGTATTCGCCCGTATCGCAAAAAAAAATCAGCTATCTAACCGACTGTTTTTCAGTTTTTAATGACTTCAAAGGCGGAGATTTGCATAGGTTTATTCAAGACAATATTTCAGGCTTTTCGGGTGCAACTATCGAAGAGTTGTTGCTTAGAGCAAACATAAATTCAAACGTCGGAACTTTTGGCGCAATCGAGCGCGAAAGGCTTTTTAAAACCATAAAGGATTTTGCAAGCGTCGCAACGAATACTCCCGAAATTCCTCTTTGCCCTTGCATAATAAACGATAAAGAGGTTTATCCCATAGAGTATCGCTCGCTTGAAAACTCCGACAAATCGAACGTCAAGACGCTTGAGAGTATGAGCGATGCGTACGACGCTCTTATTACCGATTGCGACAAGGATATCCGCAACAAAGCAAGGCTCAAATCTCTTGCCACAATCGCAAAACATCTTCGCCAAAAGGTTGAAAAAAACATAGCAATCGACCTTCAAAAACTTGCCGAGTGCGAGGATATGGACAAATATAGATTGTGGGGCGAGCTTATCGTCAACTACATTTATCTGGTGAAAAAAGGCGATGAAAAACTCGTGTGCGTCAACTATTACGACAATTCTCAAGTGGAAATTCCCCTCGATTTGCGCCTTACTCCCTCAAAAAATTCAACCGCATATTACGCAAAATACAACAAACTCAAACGCACCAAAGAGTTTGTGAGCAAAAAGCTCGAAAAAGACAAAGATTTGCTCGAATACGTCAAGTCGATAGAGGACGAAATCGCAAACCTCCCCTACGAAAGCGACACTTCCGCCATCGAACAGGAACTGGAAGCATTGGGCGGTGGCAAAAAGAAATCGTCAAAGAATAAGGTGCGCAAAGAAAAAGCCGAGCCGCCATACGTTTACTTCGTGGACGGATTTTATATCTATCGAGGCAAAAACAACCTCCAAAACGACGAACTTACTTTTAAAATCGCATCGTCCAACGACGTGTGGCTTCACCTCAAAAACGAACACGGCTCGCATACGATTATCGTCACCGAAGGACGAACAGTCCCCGAGAAAGTGCTCAAAATCGCAGGCGAAATCACCGCAAGCACAAAGCAAGCGTCTTGCGAGGTTGACTACACCGAACGTCGCAACGTCAAACGCAAACCCGACGGACACCCCGGGCAAGTAATATATGTCAACTACAAGACCATGATATCCGAACCCAATCCGCACAAAGACCTCGAAACATGCAAATAATCGAAAGATTTAAGCTTATTCGAAGCGTTATTATACACGGAATGTGCCAATTCGAAGACGGAACTGGAGTCGCAAGGCGACAACCGGTCGCTCGAGCGTCATTGCGGTCAAGGCAATCGTCCTATGTCATTCCGAGGAGTGAAACGACGTGGGAATCCCCTAAATAGAAACAAAAACCGTTTGACGATTGCCACAAACCGCATTAGCCCTCGCGCCTACTACCGCGCAGAGAATTTGCGCTATCAGTTCGAGCAAGGACAAGAACTCCTGCCACAGTTGCGCCAAATTATCTGCTTGGTGAAAGTCGGGCGGGACACCCACACCCGATTGAATTACATTCTTCCCCTCGTCATTCCGAGCAACGCCGAGGAATCTAGGCGTAAGCCGCATTTCGCTACGCTGGATTCTTCACTACGTTACTCGCAACAACTATGCTTGTGCATAGAAACCTACGGTTTTCGCCTTTAAAAAAGGCGGTTGCTACGTTAATATCTGCGTTCCCTTGCAAGCAAGTTGCCTCACTTGACATTGACAGAATGACAATATGGGCGAGACACCCACACCCGTTTATAATGAACGGCGGTATGGGCAGCGTTAAACAACACATCCTGTGAATGTGTTGTAGCCAAAGCGAACGAGGCGGATTGCTTTGCAAACGCCGAAGTTCAAACACGTGAGGAAGGGGGAAAATTGCAATTAAAATTATCTTTTTCCCCCCCCTACACCCATTTTAGAGCGAAAACATAAAACCGTCTGATTTAGATGAAAGACAAGGAAACACCCCTTGAATGGCAACTCCAATGTACAAGAGCGTACATGAGTTGACAGGCGGATATCTTCAAATACTATTCACTCGTTGAAACAGCAAAAACCGCGCCAAACAGATGCATAACAAGAAAGAGTCATTCGAATGGCAACCCTAATGTACAAATAGTACATGAGTTGACAGACGTATGACTCTGACGAAGTTAGGCGCTGTTTGGCGCGGTTTGGCGCGGTTTTAGTTTTTGTTTGCCCAAATCGGCGCAGGAATCCTCCCACCCCTTTCAATCAATCTCGAGGGCGAGGTTTGGTTGATAGGCATAATCGGCGCAGTGCCGAGAAGTCCGCCGAATGATACCTCTCCTTCGTTTTTGCCGTAAACGGGGATAACGCGGACGGCTGTCGTTTTGTTGTTGACTACTCCGATTGCGGATTCGTCTGCAATCATAGCGGATATAACGTCTGCGGACGTATCGCCGGGGATTGCTATCATATCAAGACCGACGGAGCAAATTGCGGTCATTGCTTCGAGTTTTTCAAGAGTTAGAACGCCTTTTTGAGCGGATTCTATCATGCCGATATCCTCGCTGACGGGGATAAACGCACCGCTGAGTCCGCCGACGTGCGACGAAGCCATAGTTCCGCCCTTTTTAACAGCGTCGTTCAAGAGCGCAAGAGCGGCGGTCGTGCCGTATCCGCCCACGGTGTCAACTCCGATTTCTTCAAGAATATGCGCAACGCTGTCCCCTTTTACGGGTGTAGGAGCAAGGCTCAAATCAATTATTCCGAAATTTGCTCCGAGACGTTTCGACGCTTCTTGCGCGACAAGCTGGCCTACTCTCGTGATTTTGTACGCAACTTTCTTTATGGTTTCTGCAACGACGGTAAGATTTTCGCCTTTTACGTGTTTCAACGCCTCTTCCACAACCCCCGGACCGCTTACGCCGACGTTGACGACGCAATCGTTTTCGCCTACGCCGTGGAATGCGCCTGCCATAAACGGATTGTCCTCGACCGCATTGGCAAAAACGACGAGTTTTGCGCAACCGATGCTGTCCTTATCTCTCGTCAGATAAGCGGTTTCTTTGATTACTTTGCCCATAAGGGCAACCGCGTCCATGTTTATGCCGGCTTTCGTCGAGCCGATATTCACGGACGAGCATACTTTTTCGGTGCAAGCAAGAGCTTCGGGAATGGATCGAATAAACTCTCTTTCGTAATCAGTCATTCCCTTTTGCACAAGTGCGGAATATCCTCCCACGAAATCGACTCCGATTTCTTTTGCGCAAGCGTCAAGAGTTTTTGCAACCTTCAAGGCATTGCCGGTACGTGCGGTGATTATGCTGACGGGCGTAACGCTTATACGTTTGTTGACAATCGGAATTCCGATTTCATTGGCAATGTCGTCGCAGACTTTGACGAGCTCTTTCGCTTTGCTCACGATTTTGTCGTGCACTCTTTGACAAAGCACGTCAATATTGTCGCTCACGCAGTCGAGAAGGGAAATTCCCATCGTAACCGTGCGTACGTCAAGATGTTCGAACGACACCATTTTGTTGGTTTCGACAACTTCGTTTGCGTTTATCATACCCACCTCAAATGCGATGCATGGACGTGAAAACCTGCTCGTTTTGGATGCGGATTTCAACGCCGAGTTCTTGGCCGAGTTCGCTCAAAGATTTGCTTATCGTGGCAAAGTCTGCGTTTGCTTCTGACAAATCGACAAGCATAATCATCGTAAAATAGTCTTGCATAATGGTTTGCGATATGTCTTGCACGTTAATTGCAAACTCGTAGAGCCTCGTGCTGACTCCCGATATGATGCCTCTTTGGTCTTTTCCGATGACGGACACAACCGCTTTCATAGTAGATCTCCATAGATATCTTTTTGCGCAACATAGTTGCAACGATGAGTGTAGCATTGAAAATGCTATATGTCAATTTTATACGCAAAAAGCCCGATTTTTGTCGGGCTTTTTGACAATGAAGCAATAGCTTTTGCGGCGGCATACGCCGCAAACAAGTTTTATTCGATAACTACGCCGTCTTTGATATTGTCGGCGATTTCCTTGCCGATTTGGTTGGCTTGTTCACTGCAAAGTGCGATTTCTTCGTTCAAATCGTCGGAAAGTTTGGCAGTGTTGTCGCAAGCGGTTTCGACTTCGCTTTCGTCTACGAGATTTTCTTCGACGTCGTTTTCAACCGTTTCGACTGCATTTTCGACTTCGATGTCGGCAGGAAGCGTAACCGCTTTCTTCGGTGCAAGGCGCGGGAACAATGCAAAGAAATGACTTCCCTTGCAAATGAAGATTTCACGCATGATAATAAAGGAAATAAACGCAAACGTGCCGCCGAAAGTGACGTCGCTCATATAGTGCGCACCGACGACTATACGGCTGATTGCAACGAGCATCGTAATTGCAATAGGCGTAACCCAGCATGCGATTTTGCCCGCTTTTTTGTGCTTGAAATCCACAACGTCGGGGAGCATGATGAGTGCGTACGACATCCCTGCCGCGCAAGTGTGCCCGGACGGGAACGACTTGAATGCGTCGCCTGCACCGGGATATGCGTCGATAAACGAGTTGATTATGCCCTCGTCGGGTTGACCGTTGGAGATATACCAAGGAGTGTAGCCCTTCACCAACCCCGCGTTAATAAGTCTTTGACCGACTTCGGAGTTGATTGCTCTAAATCTCATACGGCCGACGGGTTCTTTGATAATCATAATGAGAATATTTGCCAAAACGCACGCCGCAAGAGCCGCAATAACCCACCAAACGAGTTTTTTGAGAGTTTCGGCTTTCAAAGGACGAACGGAAAGCACCGTAAGAGCTTGAAGGGTGAGCGCGATGAGCATTTGACAAGCAACGACTGCACCGTTGTGACGATACTCGTAAACGACAGAACCGATAGCACCGACTTCGTTTGCAGCATGTTCGAGGATGTATTTCATTATATCTTTGATATAATACCACCACGCAACCGTGCCTACAAGACCGAAAATTACGGCAAGAACTATGCCCCATTTTTTGTCTTTGAAGTTTTTTGCAAAGAACCAGCAAAGGATTGCGGTACATACGCCGAGCAAAATATAAATGGGCGACGTTCCGATTGCTTCTCCCACAACTCCGAAGATGTCGTCTGCAAGATATTCACCGGGTTTCAATGCGTTTTTGGTGAGAATTTGGCTCACTTGATAATCGAAAACCGACGCAATCGCAACAAGCGTCGCGAACAAAACGACAAACAAACATATAGCGATGATTGTTTTTGATTTGATAGTAAGAGATTTCATAGTTTAACCCCTATAAATATTTTTACCGATATATTCTAGCATACGCAAAGTGTTTTATCAATACATATCTTGAAAAAAGTATTGCCAAAACACCTCAAAAGATAAAAAGCGTCAAAAAGTATTATAAAATTTGACAATTTTTGAAATACTTTTATTAAAAAACGATAAAGAAATTGCGGTATCAAAAAAGAAATTGCGGTGTCAAAGTCGCTATTCCCCGCCCGAAACAATCTTTCACATAGAGAGAGTTTCGCGGTTTAAATCAACAAAAAGAAAACAAAGTTGATAATTGGGTATTGCAATAAGCAAAAAGCTATGGTATATTAAACGTAGGAAAAGATTCCTGCTATGTTTGTGATGGTGCTCTATTTTGAACCACAAATTTTATACGGGATGACGCGTCCGACAAAAATGCAGCGATGCCAGGCCTCATCATATCAGTGGAAGGCAGATACTGCACGGCAGTCTTTACCCACCCTGCTATACGGCGGGTTTATAAAATGGCATCACACGGCGGTGCGGGACAATCAAGAGAAAAACAGTCGCTCAATCGAGCGACTGTTTTTTTGATAACGGATTTATTGTTTAATCTTATTTTTATAAAATATTTACACCGAAAGTGCTCCAATTTGTCGGATAACTAAAAAACGCCTCTCAAAAAGTAAGCTCCGTGTACTTAAACGGCTTGATAGCGGAAAAGCGTTGACAAAACATCGACCTTTTGTTTTTTTGTAAAACCGTCTGATTGAGATGAAGAACAAGGAATCGCCCTTTTGCGAATCCGCCTAATGTATGTGTGATACATGACGGGTGAGCAAAGGAGCATTGAACGGATCTTTACGAAATACTTATACAGAGAGCACTCCAAATTGATGGATAACGCGAAAACGCCCCCTTGGATAGCAAGCCCAGTCGTACACGGGTTGATAGCCGAGAGCGTTGACAAAGCCGACCTGATGTTTTTTTTGTAAAACCTTCTGATTGAGATGAAGAACAAGGAAGAACCTCTTTCAACGGGTAGGAGCGTACATGGACGTACGTGACTACTCGGGGAAAGAGGCTTTGACACAGTTATTCGCTCAATCAGACGGTTTTAAAAGGCCCAGTTGCCGTTGCGGAATATCGCCACATCCCTACCGTCCGCAGTATGAGCGTCGATATCGAGATCCTGCGAACCGATCATAAAATCAACGTGAATGATGGAATCGTTGATGCCTTTTTGGCGGCACTCTTCGTGCGTGTATTTATCGTAATCTTTGAGGCAGTTTTCAAATCCGCGTCCGAGAGCGAGGTGGCAGCACGCATTTTCATCGAACAAGGTGTTGAAGAACGTGATTTCGGAGTTGCGGATAGGCGAATCATAAGGCACGAGAGCGCACTCTCCGAGATATGCGGCGTTTTCGTCCATTGAAATCATTTGTTTCAAAAGCTCTTCACCCTTTTCGGCGTGAACTTCGACCGCTTTGCCGTTTTCAAAACGCACGGAGAAATTGTCGATGATTTCACCTCGATAGGAAAGCGGACGTGTTGCGTACACGATGCCGTCTGCTTTGCCCTTCATAGGCGACGTGAAAACTTCTTCGCTGGGGATGTTGGGATTGAACTCCACACCGCCGAGCGTGTCTTCGCTTCCACCAAGGAAAAGTCCGTCCGAAATAAGACCAACTGTGAAATTTGTGCCGTTAGATGCCGTATAATGCAAAGATTCGATGCCGAGAGAATTGAGATAATCGTATCTAGCTTTGAGGTCGGCATTGTGATCTTCCCATGCTTTTACGGGATCTTCGCCGTCCGCTCTGGAAGTGTAAAGGATAGCGTCCCAAAGTTTTTCAACCGCTTTGCCCACTCTCTCGCCGGGGAAAACCTTTTTTGCCCACGCTTCGCCGGGAACCGCGGCAATACACCACTGATATTTGTTCTCCATTTTGTCGATATACGGCTTCAAAACGGGATATCTTGCTTGGCTTGCCTTTGAAACTTTGTTTTGATCGATGCCTTTGAGCCCGTCGGGATCGTCGGAATCGATATAGATCATCGCAGGCAAAACGTCGCATCTGTGCGCCAACTTCTCTTCTTCCCACTTTTCGATTGTGGACAAAGTTTTCATTGAACGATAGCGGTAATTGAGTTTCGTCAAAGGTTGATAACTCCATTCCACCGTGACTTTTTTTGCGCCTGCGCGATAACACTCTTCAACAACCATTTTGACAAATTCGGGCTGATCGAGGGACGCATTGACGATAACTTCCTGATTCTTTTGCACGTTTATGCCTTTGCGAGCGATAAGACGAGCATATTTTTGCATAGTTGTTTTTTTCATACACTACACCTCTGTGCGTTCATATTTTGTGAATATTATATCATCTTTCGTCGTTATTTCAACAACATTTTGCGCATTACGCCAACAAAGGTTTTAAGTGCGATATTTGAACGTCAAACAAGAAAGGCACATCTTGAATCAATCCTCAACAAAACCGCACATATTCGTAAAGCGCAATATTTAGATGAAGAACAAGAAAGAGCCGTCCGAACGGCAACCCTAATTTACTTGTCGTAAATGAGTTGACGGACGGACGGCTCTGCCGAAGTTATTCGCTAAATAGCGCGCTTAACGCTTTACAGTTTCATTGCAACATCCCATGCGCCCCAGATGACCGTACGGAGATTGCCGACTTTCGCACTGTCGCCGACAACGTGAACGTGTTTGCCCTCTTGCGCGACGGGTGCGGGCTTGTATCCGACGGACATAATGACGGATTCGGCAGGAATCTCAAACTCTTTGCCTGTTTTCATGTCTTGAACTTTGACGCCGTTGTCCGTAATAGCAACGAGCTTCGTTTCAAGGTGTACGGGCACTTTGTGGAGGGCAAAGTACTCTCTCAAATAAGAAGAGTTTGCAAGGCACACGCCTTTGACTGCAATAAGGTCGTTCTTCATTTCGACGATAACGGGATGTTTGCCTTGAAGTTGCAATTCGTATGCGATTTCGCAACCGGTCAAGCCACCGCCGATGATAACGACGTTGTCGCCAACTTGCTTTTTGCCGAGCAAGAAGTCGCACGCTTCAATTGTTTTTTCTACGCCGGGGACGTTGAAACGTCTTGCCACTGCGCCAGTTGCAACGACGACTTCGTCTGCGCCGAGCTTGGTCACGTCGTCAACCTTGACGCCGTACTTCACTTCGATGCCCAAATCTTTGATTTGTTTTTTGTACCATTCGATAAGTTCTTTGTCCTTTTCCTTGAAAGACGGAGCAGCCGCAGCGACGAAGATGCCGCCGAGGTCGTTGCCTTTTTCGTAAATTGTGACTTTGTGTCCGCGAAGAGTTGCAACTCTTGCGACTTCCATACCTCCGATACCACCGCCGATGACGGCAATCTTCTTGGATTTGGTTGCGGGAACGATCTTATACTTCTTGGATTGCATGGTGTGTGGATTGAGTGCACAACGAGCCATGCCTGCGGTGTCCGACAAATCCTGATCGTTGGGAACGCCGTTGTAGTGAGCCATGTTGAAGCATGCGTTGTGGCAGCAGATGCACGGCATGATGTCGCCTTCTCTGTCTTGCATGAGTTTTGTCACCCATTCGGGATCGGTGAGGAATTGACGTGCAACGCCCATACCGTCGATCTTGCCTTCCGCAATCGCCTTTGCCGCGACTTCGGGAGTCATACGGCCTGCGCAAACGACGGGAATATCCACCGCTTTTTTGAGTTCTTCGCAGTCTTCGAGGTTGCAGTTTTGAGGCATATATACAGGAGGATGCGCCCAGTACCATGCGTCGTACGTGCCGTTGTCGGAGTTGAGCATATCATAGCCTGCGTCTTGGAGCATCTTTGCCGCAATCTTGCTCTCTTCCATATCGCGCCCGACTTCGACGTACTCTTCACCGGGAAGTGCGCCCTGACGGAAACCTTTCGTCTTGGAAACGACGGAATATCTGAGGGATACGGGATAGTCGTCACCGCAAACTCTCTTGATTTCCTTGACGATTTCCATGGGGAAACGATATCTGTTTTCAATGGATCCGCCGTACTCGTCGGTACGTTGGTTTGTGTATTTCATCGTGAATTGGTCAAGCAAATAGCCCTCGTGCACGGCGTGGATTTCAACACCGTCAACGCCTGCGTCTTTGCACATCTTTGCCGTCTTGCCGAACGCCTTGATAAACTCGTGAATCTCGTCTACGGTCATTGCGCGAGAAGGCACTTTGTCGCTCCAACGGTTAGGATTGGGGCTTGCGCTCATAGTGAGTTGGTCGATGTTGATAAACGGCTTTGCGATTGCACCCAAAACTTTGTTTGTGGCAAGCATTTCCATCATCGAGCTGATTGCAAAAGAGCGTCCGAAACCGGCAGTAAGCTGCACAAACATCTTTGCACCGGTTTTGTGAAGCTCTTCCATAAACGGTTTGAGATGTCTGAACGAGCTTTTGCTCTTGTAGAGCCAGTTTCCGCCGATAACGTTTCTGATGGGGGCGATACCCGGCAAAATAAGACCGACATTGTTCTTTGCCCTATCGAGCAAGAAGTTTGCGGCTTCTTTGTCGAAGTGATGCGGTTCCATCCAACCGAAGATTGAAGTTCCGCCCATAGAAGTAAGTACGATGCGGTTTTTTATTTCGCAGTTGCCTATCTTCCAAGGAGTAAACAAACTTTGATATTTGGGATCCATAATTCTCTCCTTATATTTTAAATACAAATGTATTTTATAATATCAATATCAAAAAATCAATACCGAATTTGATATTTTTTTATCATAATCACCGAATAAAACCGTTGTTGATCGCCAAAAGCAGTTTTTTTGAGAAAATATACAAATTTTTGCTTGCGTAGAGCATAAAATTATGCTATTATCACAAAGCAATATCGATTTGCCCTCATGGTCAAGCGGTTCAAGACGTCGCCCTCTCACGGCGGAAACTAGGGTTCGATTCCCTATGGGGGTACCAAACAAATATAACATACCATTCGGTATGTTTTTTTGTTTATGAAACAAACATAGGGAATCGAACGGGCGGATAAGTACACAATCCTGTGAATTGTGCGCCCGCCCCGGCGTGATAGCGCAGACCTGTCAAAAGCTGTACGGCAAACAATAAAGATGTGCGCCTGTGGTGTGCGTGCAACTTTGTATTGGTCAAGCGGAGCGATTCCCTATGGGGGTACCAAATGTAAAAACACATCTCAACGATGTGTTTTTTCGTTTCAAATCAAGTTTAGGGAATCGAACGGGCGGGAAAACTGAAAATCCAATGAATTGTGCGCCATACTCTAATTCCGCACATTTCATAAATGCAAAAGAATTTTGGCGTTTACATCTCGTAGGATAAATGATATAATGACCGAAACAATCGGATTATCCGAAAAACAGCACAAAACCTTGCATAACCTTGTACGGAAATAGGAAAAAGTATGAGCATAATCGATTCATTTGACAACAAATCGAAACCATTGATTGATATAAGTGCTTTTTACGGCGAAAAGAAGTTTTTTGCCGACGTTTGCATTGTGTCGTTTTCAAGGCACGTTTTGGCAATGTTTTTGGAAAAATACGAAAGCCACCCCATAGGTCACTCGGCAACGGCAAACGGACACATCGATATTTATCTGTTTGAAGTCAACGGGAAAAAACTTTTGTTTTATATGAGTCCAATCGGCTCGTGCGTTGCCGCGTCCGTTATGTACGAAGCAAATTACGTTTCGGGCGCAACCAAGTTTATCGTATACGGTTCGTGCGGCGTTTTGGATAAGGAAAAATGTAGCGGAAAACTGATAGTCCCCTCTTATTCCTATCGCGACGAAGGGCTTTCTTATCACTATATGCCGCCGTCCGATTATATCGAAATAAAAAACTGCGACAAGATTGCAAAAATCTTTCAAAAATACAATTTGCCGTACGTTGTCGGAAGGTCGTGGACGACTGACGCCTTGTATATGGAAACGCAAGATAAAGCAAGACGAAGAAAAAGCGATGGTTGCATTTCGGTTGAAATGGAATCATCGGGATTGCAAGCGATTTGCAATTATTACGGATTTGAATTGTATACGTTTTTCTTTTCGGGCGATTTGTTGAACGACGATTCTTGGGAACAAGCGAATCTCGGCAACGAAGCGGAACACGATATTCAAAAAGCAACGTTTGACGCCGCATTGAAAATTGCAATAGAAATCTGACGTTGAACGTAATATCAAAGTAAATAAAAACACATCTTTAAGATGTGTTTTTTCATTTCAAATCGATTTAACGGAATCGAACGAACGTTTTGACCCAAACGAAAACTCTGTTTTATTAGAATCCGAAGCGGTTAAAACCACAAGCCGCCGAAGAATCCCAACATACCGAACAATCCGAGTATTGCAAGCATAAGTGCCATAAAATGCATAATCCACCTCTCTACGCACTATATAATATGCAAAACGAAGCGGCGAATATCACAATCGCTCTCTCGCAATCATTTCAAGTTCTTTCTATTTATACTTAATCGAAACAATACTTAACGACGATAATAGAAAAACGGACTGCAAATTTGCAAATCCGTTTTTCATATAAATAGGGGAAAATTATGACTGTTTAGCTTTTGCTTGCGAAACGTCGAGCCAGATTAAAATCACATCGTTTTCATGTATCTAACAAGGTGTTTACTTTTGTTTCACAAGCGTCTTGTAGCCTTTGTTGACTCTCATTGCGTTGATGATTGCGGCGATTGCAACGCCGACGTCGCCTATGACTGCAATCCACATCGTCGCACTGCCGAGAACGCCCGTTGCGCTAAGTGCCATTATGAGAAGTTTGACGGCAAGCGAGCCGACTATATTCTCGTAAACGACACGCATAGTCTTTTTGGATATACGTTTTGCGGTGGATATTCCCGTCAAATCGTCTTGCATAAGCACCACGTCGCTTGCCTCGATTGCCGCGTCGCTCCCTACACCGCCCATTGCGATGCCGATGTCCGAGCGCATAAGCACGGGTGCGTCGTTGATGCCGTCGCCGACAAAGCACAAAACTTCGTCTTTTTTCTTGTCTTTGAGCATTTGCTCGACGTTTTCAACCTTGTTTTGAGGCAAAAGCGAGGCTTTGTAGCCCGAAAGACCTATTTTTGCAGCAACATCGGATGCAATTGCCTCGTTATCCCCTGTAAGCATAACCGTTTTACATCCCATTTTGTTAAGCTCCGCAACAGCAGACGCCGATTCGTCCTTGATTTCGTCGCTGATAAGAAGCGAACCGACATATTCATTGTTGTGGGCGACATAAACGACGGTGCCTACGCCGTTGTGCGCGACATACGGAATATCGTAAGATTTCATAAGTTTCTCGTTGCCGCAATATATCACATCGTCACCTTTTGTTGCGATAACGCCGAATCCCGCAACGTTTGTGAGAGCATAACCTCCCTCGATTTCGCCGTCATAACAAGCAACGATTGAGCGTGCAATGGGGTGATTCGAATCGTTTTCGGCAATAGCGGCAAGGCGAAGTATATCGTCTTTTTTGTCGACAGGAGATACGTCGGTGACGGCAAAGTTGCCTTTTGTAAGCGTGCCGGTCTTGTCAAAGACAAAGATGTTTGCTTTGCTCATCAGTTCCAGATAGTTGCTACCCTTGATGAGAATACCGAATCTCGACGCCGCGCCGATGCCCGCAAAGAAGGAAAGCGGCACTGACACGACAAGCGCACACGGACACGAAACAACCAAAAAGCTTAGTCCTCTGTATATCCAGGTATACCAATCTTTGCTGACCGCGCCGCCTATGACGGCAAGCAAAACGGCAGCCGCAACAACGCTCGGAGTGTAATATTTTGCAAATCTCGTGATAAAGTTTTCGGCTTTGGATTTTTTGCTTGAAGCGTTTTCAACGAGGTCAAGTATTTTAGAAACGGTCGAATCATAGAATACTTTTGTCACTTCAACCTCGATTTGTGATGTCAAATTGACGCAACCGCTTATAATCTCGTCCCCTTCGAAAAGCTCCCTCGGCAAAGACTCACCCGTCAATGCTTTGGTGTCGAGAGTGGTTGAACCGCTGACAATTACTCCGTCAAGAGGTACTTTTTCACCGGGATAAACCACGATGACGTCTCCGACTTTGACCTCGCTCGGATCTACTTGTTCGACAACGTCGTCTTCCCTCTTCACGTTGGCGTAATCGGGACGAATGTCCATAAGCGCGGAAATCGACTTTCTGGATTTTCCGGTTGCATAGCTTTGGAAGAATTCGCCGACCTGATAAAACAACAATACGGCGCATCCTTCATCGAAACCTTCCTGCGCTCTCCCCGTCACGCTCGTATAAATGCCAAGCGCAAACGCGCCGAGAGAGGCAACGCACATAAGCAAATTTTCATCGAGAACTTGTCCGTGAAATACTCCTCTTCCCGCTTTGTACAAAACATCGTAACCGATGACCATATAAACGGCAAAATATAGGAAGAACGGCAAAAGCCAACCGTATTTTCCGCCAACCGACGTCGCAAGTCCGATTGTTTTGTCAACGATAAGAATAACAAAAAACATCGAAAGCGCAACGAGTATGCGGATTAAATTCTTTTTTTCTTTTCTCGATAATTTGATTTTTTTCATATTTACAGCATTTTTATCACGATAAATCGTTTGCTTGTTTATCTATTCGGACTAAAATTGCGTATCGTTTTGCATTTAGCGCAAAATCGTGCAATCGGGCTCGATTTTGCGGCAAACTTTTTGCACGTTGTCCATAATTTCTTCAAATTTGTCGTCGTCCGCTTCGATTGTCAAACGTTGAGCCATAAAACTTACCGTTGCGTCGTTGACGCCGTCGAGTTTTTTGATGGCACATTCCATTTTTGCGGCGCAGTTTGCGCAGTCGAGATCTTCGAGTTTGTAAACTTTTTTCATTGTTGTTTCTCCTTTTCGATTTCTATGCTTCCCTTTCGGGTTAAATCCTTTGTATTTTTTTTGTTGAACAGTTGGATTATTGAACAACTATTCAAGTGTTGCGTCTAAAAAATCAGGGGTTTTCACCCTGTTTTTAGGCCATTGCGATTATCTTTCCTCGTTGACGTGCGTCAGACCGCATTGCATAATGAGCGTAACGTGGTCGTCGTCGAGAGAATATCTGACTTCTTTGCCCTCTTTCGTGCCTTTTACGAGTTTGATTGCGCGAAGCACGCGAAGCTGATGGGACACGGCGGACGTAGTCATTCCGAGCTTGTCGGCAATGTCACCTACGTTCATATCGCTTGTTTGAAGGCAACTCAAAATCATCACCCGAGTAGGATCTCCGAGCGCCTTAAAAAGCTCGGAAAGGGACGCAACGACATCTTCGTCAGGGATCGCGGTTGTTTTGGTGTTTTCGTCAATTGTATATGTCATTTTTTCTCCGACACTTGAACTGTTATTCAAGTGTTCATATATATGATATTCTTCGCTATCGTTTTTGTCAATATATTTTTGAGATATTTACAAAATTATTTTTGATTTTTTCACGATATTAAAATAATAAATCGATTTTTCAGCAAAATATCAATCAAACTGTAAACTATCGAACAAAATCGGATTTGGTATACGATTTTTGCAAACTTGCATATTGATTTTAATTATATTTTAATGTACAATCGTAAAGTAAAGAACGATTTGCGCGCCCACGCGCGCATAAGGAGGAAATATGAGCAACAAACTGCAAAAGCATCTGCCTTTGATTTTCGTCGTTACGCTCGCAATCGTGCTTGCAAGCGTCATGACATTCTCGATTGCGGGCATTGCAACGGCCGATACTGCAAAATCGCCGGTGGATAAACTTGAAATCGGTCAATTCAGCGATATTCACTACTTCCCCGTCGATGATTGCTATCAGGACATCAACAGCTCCGACTACAAAACAAGCGACTTCTACAATTCCATGACAGGCGACACGAAACTCGTTATGGAAAGCGGAATGATCCTCAAACAGCAGATCGAAGCATTCATCGAAGACGCAAAGAAAGGCATTGCGCCTACATACGTCTTTGCAACGGGCGACCTCAGCAAAAACGGCGAGGTCACCGCACTTGTGGACGTTGCAAACGCTTTGAGATATTTGCAAAACACCGTCAGAAATTTGCATGGCAAATACACCGACTTTCAGGTTTTCGCAACGCCGGGCAACCACGACCTTTACAACACGTCGGGCGCACTCTACTCCAAAACCGACGGTTCGAAGCGTGTTTCCGACGCTTTGAGTTCGATGCAATTCGCTCTCGTATTTGCAGGTTTGGGCTACCCCGATGCAAACCTTGACGGAAGCGAAGGAGCAATCAAACTCACCGACTATCTGCCCGAAAACTATTGGTATGGCAAATACACCACGACGTATATCCCCTCCACCAACGCGAAAAATCTTGAGATTCACTATTACAACGAGCATCTCGAAGCGATAAGAAATATGTCTGACGGGACGACTTCCGACAAGTTCAAAGAGTACTATCAAATCGGCGATGTCAGCAATGCTCTTTCCCTCTCCGTCGAAATCGCAGACGGAAATCACAACGACTATGCGTTTATGGTCATCGACGCTCACGACAGAGAATCCGCAGACGTCGGAGCATACGTAAGAGTCAATGCCGCAGAATACGAAGTTCTCAAAGACAAAAAACAGGCAAACGGCGCATCATACACTTATTACGGCGCAACCGCAGAAGGCGCAGTGGACACGTCAACCACGATAGTTCCCGATTTTTCGTCGGACAATGCGGTTGTGTTCCGCTCGACAGGTCTTGACCACCTTTGCGGAGGCAGACTGACCGAAGGCGTGCTCGATTGGATGCAAAAATTCTGCGAAGAACAAAATGCAAAAGCCACGCTCGGTGAAAAAACAATCATAAGCTGCTTCCACCAAAACGCTCTTCCGCACTGGGAAATGGAAGACGAAATCCTCAAAGATTTCACCATTTACAACTGGGAAAACACCGCAAAACGCTTGCTCGATATGGGTGCCCGCTACGTCTTTACGGGACACATGCACGTTTGCGACGCAATGACTTACACCGACGTCGAAGGCAGAACGCTTTACGACTTCCAAACGGGTTCCTGTGTGAGCTATTACTCTCCCAGAAGATACACCACTCTCGAAAGATACGATTTTGACGGCAAACTCGGCGAAACTTGCGTTTCTTCCGTTTTCTGCCTTGACGATCTCAAAGACGCCAACGGCGTCGCTCGCCCCTTCAAAGAAGTGCCGAGCCACAACGTATTCACGGCTCCCGCATTTGACAAAGATGCGTTTAAAACCGCCTATGAGGAATATAAAACAGCAACCACCGAGGCGGACAAAGAAGAAAAATGGGCGGCAGTCGTGGCAACCAACCCCGATTATCTTGCGTACATGATCAACTACGACAACATGAACGCAATGAGCTACAACGACTACATCAACGAACAAATTTACTCTATCCTCGTTGAGCGCGTTGTGGATCACTTCCTCAATCAAAGCACTATCGACGGTCTCGTAAACACGGTTATGAACATGGTCGGCGGCGACAATATGGTTCTTGGCATCGTCCGCAGCACCCTCTTTGCAGATTTCAAGAGAGGCGAAACGGAGCGCGATATCTACGGAAATATGGATTCCGCTGAAAAAACCGAAGCTCTCAACGGACTTGTCAAATACATTCTCGACACCGTTCTCGAAGGCGTTACGTACACGCACAACGGCGTTGAATATAATTCCGCTCTCGGCTTGGTCAATGCAGTCGTAAACGAAGTTCTTTCTTGGGAATACGGCGATGACAGCATCGTATCCGACGTCAATCCCGCAAACAGCGGAAAAATGAACATCAAGGACGTTGCCGCCTTCATCATGACCGCTCACACCATGGGCATCGAAATCTCTCTCGACGAAACCGCGGAATCCATAAAGGCGATTTTCGGCGACGAACAAAAAGTTGAAGCAGGCAAAGATTACCTCTTCAAACACCCCTACAACCCCACCTACCGTTTGCGTATGGTCGCTGCAATCAAGGATATGCAAGAGCAACTTTTGAGCGGCAAATTCGTGCAAGATTTGCTCAAAACTTTGCTTGATCCCATCTTCACCGAAGACGGTTCTCTCCTCAAAACTATCCTTGGCAACCACTTCGATTTCAAAGACGCGGTTGAAAAAGGCTACATCACCGAAGCTGCGTTCGCACATCTCAAAAAAGGTCTCGGAACACAACTTCCCTCCGTATTGAACAACACCGTCGTCAAAGGTTTCCTCACTCAACTCGGTGTGGAAATCTCCCTCCCGGCAGATTACTCGATCAACGCCGAAGACTTCGTGTTGGTTGACGTCATCAACGATTTGCTCCCCGCAATCAAAACGCTCGTTGCAAAACTCCTCGGCTTCTCTCTCGAAGGTCCGGACGTGATTTCAATCGTCCAAAACTTCCTTGACAGCTATCTCGTTGACAGCTTCTACAAGGGGCTCGGCGGAATCGCAAACGATATCGTAATCACGTTTGCAACCGATGTCTATCCCGATTTGGACGACTTTGCTCATCCTAACAAACCGTCATACTATCAACCCGACAAGGCATATGAAAAAGACGGCGTGCGTTTGTCCTACCTCAGCACTCTAAACAAGGTTTCTACGGTCGGCGCAGCGTTCAACGCCGCAACGCAACAAAACGGCAGAGTTCCCTCTCGCGTAACAGCAAACTTCGATACGGCAAACTCCACCACTTCCTACACAATCAAGTTCTACACCGAAGAGAACGTTTACGGCACTTTCAGACTTCTCGACGAAAACGGAACGGTTATCGGCGAAGTCGGTACGTCGCAAGCAAAGGCGTTTGCGCAGTACAAGACCAACCCTACCGATTACCTTGACGTAAAAGAGTATAAAGAATTCGAAAACGGCGTTAACGCAACCGTGTTCACACAAACCAAACCGCAATACATCCCCCTCATCGACCTCGGACTTCTCTGCCTCACGCACGGCGAAATCGTTGATGATGACGACGCTCCTTACGTTTACGGCGACAGAGATAAAGCGGTTGCAAACAGCGTGATTTACTGGAACTGCACCACAGTCACTATCAACGGACTCGAAGCAGGCAAAACCTACTACTACGACATCCTCGGCAACTACGAAACCGACAAGACCAACTACTTCTCTTTGCTCGATTTCATCAAAAACGACGGCTATGACGCAAACGCACTCAAATTTACGACGGCTGTCGGAAGAGACGTAGACGCGTTCGAATTCCTCACTATCACAGACATTCAAGGCATGATTCAAAGCATGTACGACAACAGTCACGAGGCCGTCAACGCCCTTCTTCAAGACGAGAGAGTCAACACATTCGACTTCATCCTCAATGCAGGCGATATGTGCGACAACGGCAAAAACTTCAATCAATGGGGTATGGCGCTCAACACCTATCAAGACCTCACTCTCAATACGTCGGTGTTCTTCACTTCCGGCAACCACGAGAACAACACGGGCGCAATGGGCAGATACTTCAACTACACCGAAAAGGACGGAAACGAAGTCAAGACAATAAGCGGCGAATACTATTCGTTCGACTATGCAAACGCACACTTCACCGTTCTCGACACCAACGACGCGTCCTCCGACGGTCTTGGCTCTGCTCAACTCGCATGGCTTGAAAACGACCTTAAAAATACCGACGCGAAGTGGAAATTCGTGCTTATGCACAAGAGTTTGTACTCCGCAGGCTCGCACGCTTTTGACGGAGAAGTCATCGCAATGAGAAGCCAACTCGGCAAAATCTTTGCGGAAAACGGCGTCAACGTCGTGTTCGGCGGCCACGACCACACCTTCACCACAACCTACCTTGTGGATAAGAACGGAAATGCAGTTGACAAAACAAGCAAAGATGGTGTGCGCTACACCGGCGACGGAGTGCTCTATATCACGCTCGGCACACTCGGCACGAAGTTCTACACCTACAGAGAAAACGACATGACCACATCCAAATTCAACGGCGACGAGAGCATCCTCCACACTCTCGATTCTCAAACGTTCGGCAAGGTCAAAGTCGAGGGCGAAACAATCACCTTCACGGGCTACTACTTCAACAGAGCAACCGGCAAGATCGACCAAATCGGTCAAAACACCGTTCTGGGCACAACTCCGATCAAGGACAACAAACTTATGGTTATCCTTCTTTCCACACTCATTCCGGGCGTAGCGGTCATCGGTGTCGGCACAGGACTCGGCATCTACTTCGCAAAGAAGAAAAAATCAAAAATAAGTACATAATCACTAAATGTGCAAAAACACAACTCCCCACCAAAGATCGGTGGGGAGTTGTATTTTTATTGCGAAAATTATTAAAAATCGCACTATTGACGAAGTCATTCAAAATCACAAGGGTTGAACGGCGTGTACCCTAAAATAGATGTGCCCCCTCTTTCCCTCTCGGGCTTTTCTCTCACCACTCAGTTAGGGGCAGTTCTCTACAAGATTATCCGTCGTTCGCGGGGGAGACAGTCGGCACTCGCATAGATAGGGACAATTCACTCATTATGTCACTTCGCCTGCGTGGCGGCTACGCAACAGAATGCCACGCATTCTCGTACTTTTCGTCAAGCTCGGCGCTCATATTCTCGCCGCCGTTGCGGCTCGCACTTCGAATAAGCACATTCCGTATATAAGTACGCCATGAATGAGTGTTCATTCATTCACAACTGTGGCAACGCCGCAGTTCATCAAATAACGCGGTTGAAAAACCGCACCAAATCGATGCATAACAAGGAAGAGCCGCTTTGCGCATCCGCCCAATGTACATGAAAGTACATGACGGGTGAGCAAAGCGGCTCTGACGAATTTAGGCGCGATTTGGTGCGGTTTTAGCACATCGTATCGCTAAGTTTACGACCACCAAGAATATGAATATGCAAATGCCCAACCGACTGGCAACCGTCCTCACCCTTGTTGGATACGAGACGGAAACCGTTTTGAAGTCCGAGCTTATCGGTGAGCGTAGAGAGCTTTTTGAGGCATTTCGCAAGGGTTTGGGCTTGCGCGTCGCTCATTTCGACGATGTTTGCGTAATGCTCTTTCGGGATAAGCAAAAGATGCACGGGCGCTTGCGGATTGAGGTCCTTTATGATTATCATATCCTCGTCCTCATAGACTTTTGCGGACGGAATATCCCCTTGTACGATTTTGCAGAAAATGCAGTTGTCCATATTATGCTCCAAAAATTTATTTCACCGAGTCGTCCGCAACGCCGTCCAGATAGACGTGCGTCGGAGTGACAAGTCTGATTTCGTTGTGTTCACCGTTTTTCGAATAAACTTTAACGTAGTTCGGAGAATGTCCGCACCAAACTCCCCTGTTTTGCGTTTCAAACAGGACGTTGACGGGCATACCGATTTGTTTTTTGAGATAGTTGGTTGCAAGCTCGTGCTTCAATGCGCTCATGCGCTTTTGACGCTCCAAAACGACGTCGGGCGCAAGCGTTTTCATACGCCCCGCAACAGTGCCTTTTCGCGAGGAATACGGAAAAACGTGAATGTCGGAAAAAGCGACTTTTCTTGCAAAGTTCATGCTGTTTTCAAACTCCTCTTCCGTTTCGCTCGGAAAACCGACGATGATGTCCGTCGTGATTGCCGGATCGGAATAATATTGCCGTATGAGCTTCACAGCGTTGTAGTATTCATCGCAAGTATAGTGACGATTCATAGCTTTGAGCACGCTGTCGTCACCGCTTTGCAAGGACAGGTGGAAATGCGGACAAAATCTCTTGACAAGTTTCGTCGCGTCAAGAAATTCTTTCGTAATCACGTTCACTTCGAGCGAGCCGAGCCGCACGGAAAAATCGTACTTCGAGAGCATTTTCATAAGCTCACCGAGCGACGAACCGTTATCTTTGCCGTATGCGGACAGGTTGATGCCCGTCACGACGACTTCTTTTGCGACGTTTTGCACTTCGTCGAGCTCTCTTTCAATGCTTTCGAGCGAGCGAGAGCGACTTCTGCCTCTCACGTACGGGATAAGACAATAGCTGCAAAAGTTGTTGCAACCGTCCTGAACTTTGATAAAATGCCTCGTGCGAAGATTTACGATGCCGTCGTTGTCCTCGAAAACCGAGCTTATATCGAATTTTTCGGGAACGATTTTGTCAAATTGCTTTTCTTCGCCCTTGTATTCTTCCACGATTTTTCTTGCAAAACCGAGTTTTCCGTCACTTCCCGATATGTACTGAACGTTGTTTTTTGCAAATTGCGAAAAGTTGTTTTGAGAGGCGCATCCGCACACAAAAATCTTTGCGTTGGGATTGACTTTGAGGATTCTCGCCACCGATTGACGAGATTTCTTCTCCGCTTCGGCGGTGACGGCGCAAGAATTTACCACGTAAACGTCTGCAAATTCAAGCCCTTCGGCAATCTCGAATCCCGCATGCTCGAAAATTGCGAGCATTGCGTCGGTATCGTACTGATTGACCTTGCAACCAAGCGTAAATATTGATATTTTTGGAAGTTTCTCACTCATAATCAAGTTCTCCGAGAGTGTCCAAAAGCAACGTGGAAGCCACGATTGACGCTGTTTCGGCGCGCAAAATGCGCCTTCCGAGCGTTACGATTTGCGCTCCGTTGAATTTTGCCTTCGCTGCCTCTTCGGCGGTAAATCCGCCCTCTGCGCCCACAATCAGCGCAATGTTTTTACCCTCTAAATCGCAATCTTTTATGCGGTTTTTCTTTTCGTATTCATAGGCAAACAACACCTTGTCGAAGTTTTTGAAATCGTCTATGACTTTTGAAAAATCACAAAGATCTTTCACTTGCGTCAAATATGCCGATCCGCATTGTTTTGCCGCCTCCAAAGCGATTTTGTTTGCTCTGTCGACTGAAAACTTCGTTTCTGCGGTGTTGTGAGACAAAAACGGCCGCACTTCGTCAATGCCCAGTTCAACCGCTTTTTGAACGGCAAAATCGAGCTTGTTGTTTTTCAACAATCCTGCATACAAAGTGATATGAACGTGCTTTTTGTCCTGCACTGTTTGCTCGTCGCAAGTCAAAACCGCACTGTCTTTGCCTATTTGTTTTATCGTGCAAAGACGCTCAATTCCGTCGTTTGCGCACACGATCGCTTTGTAACCGACTTTGTAGCGAAGAACTTTCGTCATATGCGCAAACTCATCGCCGCTTACGACGATTTCACCGTTTGCGCAAATATCTTGCGGATTGACAAAAAATCTTCTGATTTCCATATTCTAATCAACTCGATTGAGATTATGCCCTTTTCAGTTGAAGCGCGCGCCAATCGTCGATTGCCATACGTTCGACGATCTGATAGCCTGCGCTTTGATAGCATTGTATCACTTCGTCAAGTCGAGTGTCAATGATACCCGACAACACGATAGTGCCGTTTTCTCTCAGATGTTTGCCTATACTCTTTGAAAAACGCATGAGAATATCCGCGGTAATGTTTGCGAATATGAAATCCGCTTGTTGCTCGCCTTCGAGCAAATCCGCTTTTTCAATCGTTGCGACAACGTTGTTAAGTTCGGCGTTTTTGGTGGCAAATTCAACCGCTTGCGCGTCGATATCGCACATATACACGCTCTTTGCGCCGCAAATCTTTGCCGCAATACCCAAAATACCGCTTCCGCAACCGACGTCAATGACGTCTTTTCCCTCGACGTCCATAAGTTCGAGGCACATTCTCGTCGTTGCGTGCGAGCCGGTGCCGAAAGCCATGCCGGGATCGAGCCGCATGATTTTTTCGTCTTTTCCCGGATTGTATTCTATCCACGTCGGAACGATGGTTATATTCTTCGTTTTAATGGGATTATAGTACTTTTTCCACTCGTTTTCGTAGTCGGCAGCGTCGATTTCGCCTTTCAGAATCTCGCCGAATTGAACGCCGTTTTTCTTCAATTCTTCAAGATTCGCTTCAAGATTCGCTTCAAAATCTTTGTCACCTAGCTCATACATTGTCGACACTTTGACGACTTCGCTTTGTTCAAGCACGCTTTCGTCCACATAGTCCCAGATTACGTCGCTTTTTACGAGGTCGATGAAGTCTTGTTTGTCTAAAATGGAAACACCGCCCGCACCTGCGTCAAACATGGCTGACGAGATGAGGTCGGCGTCGTTATGGTTTGTAAAAACCGTTATCGTTTTGTATTTCATCTTAAATTACTCTCGCATTTGAGCGGTTTAGATGTCCGCTTTTGTGTGATTTTTGGTTATTGCGCTTTTTCGTCGTACGCTTTTTTCAAAGGATACTGTTTCTTTTGATCGGTGATTTGATCAAACCTCTTCAAGAATTCTTTTTGCTCTTTGCTTACGCTCTTTGGCACTTCGACGACCACCTTGACGAACATATCCCCCTTGCCCGTACCTTTGAGTTTCTTTATGCCATAATTCTTGATCGTAAATACAGTTCCGCTTTGCGTGCCTTCGGGGATTTTGATGTCTTTGCTGCCGTAAAGCGTTGGTACGCTGATTGTCGTTCCAAGCGTCGCGTCGACGATTGATACCGGCACTTCGAGCATAATATCGAACCCATTTCTGACAAAGAGTTTGTGCGGAGCAACGCGTACTTCGACGTACAAGCTGCCCTTTTCACCGCCGTTAGAGCCTGCGTGACCTTCGTTTTCGTATCTGATGCGTTGTCCTTGGTCGATACCGGCAGGGATATTGACTTTGACGTCTTGCACCTTTTCAAAGTGTCCTATGCCGCCGCATTTGGGGCATTTTTCGGTGATAATCTTGCCCGTGCCGTGACACGTGGGGCAAACGCCTTGCGTGCTGACTTGACCGAACGGGGTTCGTTGAGTCATCGTAACTCTGCCGCTACCTTTACATTGCGAGCAAACTTTGAATGCCGTACCGTCTTTTGCGCCCGTGCCTTTACAATCGGAGCAATTTTCCACTCTTTTTACGCTGACCGTCTTTTGAGTGCCGAACGCCGCCTCTTCAAAGGAAATGGTGATACCAACAAGGATATCCTGCCCTCTTTGCGGAGCGTTTGCTCTTTGCGAGCGCGTCGATCCACCGCCGAATCCCGAGAATATAGACGAGAAAATGTCGTCCATATCGAATCCGAAACCGCCGCTTGAAAATCCGCTGCCGAATCCGCCTGCGCCCGGTTGAGGACCGTTCTCGTCGCCGTAAGTGTCGTATGCCGCACGCTTTTGAGGATCCGAAAGCACTTCGTAGGCGTGGTTGATATCCTTAAATTTCGCCTCTGCATCCTTCTTTTCCTGCTCGCTTGCCGACACGTACATATCGGGGTGATATTTCTTTGCGAGTTTACGATAGGCAAGTTTCAACTCGTCCGCGTTTACGTTTTTGTCAACGCCCAATATTTCGTAATAATTTTTTGCTGCCATAATCTATATTTCAACCTTTAAGGTTGCCTTTTTTCGTATTCGAGCGCCTTTTTGGGCGCAATGCGCGATTTGCAAACGCAAATCGAATTTGTCTTTATACGCCTTGGCGCAACGGTTGCCCGTTGCGCCTGAACGTATTACGTTTTTTCAAACTATCAGTCAACGGTGCCGTCAACTCCGCCGTCCGGATTTACTCCGCCTTGGAAGTCGTCGGGATTGATGCCTGCTTGTTTTGCAGCTTCTGCGGCTGCTTCGGGGTTTTGTTGATAGAACTTCGTGAAGATAGGATCAGTCACTTTGGTGAGTTTTTCCACAACCGCTTTGACGTCGTCTTCACTCTCTGCCTTTGCAAGTTCTTCCGTTGCGGTCTTTGTCGCTTCGGTGACTTGGTTCTTGTCGGCCTCTTCGAGTTTTTCGCCGTTTTCGCTCACGAATTTGTCAACCGCAAAGATAAGTTGTTCGGCGTTGTTCTTTGCGTCCACAACCGCTCTGCGTTTCTTATCCTCTTCCGCATACTTCTCTGCGTCTTTGACAGCTGCGTCGATATCCGCTTCGGTGAGGTTCGAAGAAGCAGTGATTGTGATGGATTGAGATTTGCCCGTTGCCTTATCGCAAGCCTTGACGGACACGATACCGTTTGCGTCGATGTCGAAGGTGACTTCGATTTGCGGAATTCCGCGCGGTGCGGGAGCGATGCCCACGAGTTCGAATCTGCCGAGCGTCTTGTTGTCGCGAGCAAATTGTCTTTCACCTTGCAAAACGTGGATGTCGACTGCGGTTTGATTGTCTGCCGCCGTGCTGAACACTTGCGATTTGCTTGTAGGAATGGTGGTGTTTCTATCGATGAGCTTCGTGCATACGCCGCCGAGCGTTTCGATGCCGAGCGACAACGGAGTTACGTCGAGCAAGAGCATGTCTTTCACTTCGCCTGCAAGCACGCCGCCTTGAATTGCAGCGCCGAGAGCGACGCATTCATCGGGGTTGATTCCCTTATAAGGATCTTTGCCGGTGATACGCTTTACGGATTCGTACACTGCCGGCACACGAGTCGAGCCGCCGACCATGATGACCTTTGCGATGTCGTTGTAAGTGAGTCCCGCGTCTTTGAGAGCTTGTTGCATCGGGCCTTGCGTTGCCTTGACGAGATCCTCGGTGAGAGAATCGAATTTAGCTCTTGTAAGTTCCATATCGAGGTGCATAGGCACGCCGTTTTCCATTGCAATGAACGGAAGTGAAATCTTTGCTTTGGTCACGCCGGACAAATCGATCTTTGCCTTCTCTGCGGCTTCTTTGATACGTTGCATAGCCATCTTGTCTTTTGTGAGATCGACGCCGTGTTCTTTCTTGAACTCGCCGGTGATCCAATCCATGATGCGTTTGTCGAAGTCGTCGCCGCCCAAACGGTTGTTACCTGCGGTTGCAAGAACTTCAAACACACCTTCGCCGAGTTCGAGGATGGAAACGTCGAACGTACCGCCGCCAAGGTCGAAGATAAGAACTTTTTGATTCTTATTCTCGTCTTTATCGATGCCGTAAGCAAGTGCCGCCGCCGTAGGTTCGTTGATGATACGTTTCACTTCGAGGCCTGCAATCTTACCTGCGTCCTTCGTTGCCTGACGTTGAGAGTCGGTGAAGTATGCAGGAACGGTGATAACCGCTTCCGTAACCTTTTCGCCGAGATATTTTTCCGCGTCGTTTTTGAGCTTTGTCAAAATCATTGCGGAAATCTCTTGCGGAGTGTATTCCTTGCTGTCTATCTTAACTTTGTAGTCCGAGCCCATCTCTCTCTTGATGGAGCTTACGGTATGTTCGGGATTTGCAACAGCTTGACGCTTTGCGATTTCACCGACCAATCTTTCGCCGTCCTTTGTGAATGCAACGACGGACGGAGTCGTTCTCATACCTTCGGCGTTGGGGATAACCACCGCTTCACCGCCTTCCATAACTGCTACGCACGAGTTTGTCGTACCAAGGTCAATACCGATAATCTTTCCCATATTATTTCTCCTTTTCCCGATTTGACGGGAAGAAAACTTATTTTCTTTAAATTTTTATGTTTTCGCATTGCTGCGGAAATAGCTTATTTATTTTTGTTTGCTATACGCTCATCACTCTTCCCAGTATCCGACTTTTACGCTTGCCGGGCGAAGAAGTTTTGAACCGAGCATATATCCTTTTGCAAGCACCTCAACCACTTTGCCTTGCTTTTGTTCGTCCTTGACTCTTTCAACCGCACTCATATACTTTGCGTCGAAGTCTTTGTCAAGAGCGTCAACCTCGGTAAGTCCGAATCCGCCGAGCGCACCGAGAATCTGACTTTCCATCATATTGAATCCCGTAAGCGCCGCTTCGTCTTTGACGTACTTTCTTGCAAGGTCGCAGTTGTCGAGCACCGAGAGCATCTTTTCAATCACTATGGATTGTCCCAGTTGCTTCATATCCTCGGCAACCGAATTGTTGCGTTTGCGATAGTTGTCGAAATCCGCTTGCAATCTTTGAGTCAATCCCTTGCAGGTTTCGGCTTCGGCGATCGCTTGTCCGAGTTTCTCTTCGAGTGCGGAGATATACTCTTCGTCGCTCAAACCTTCACGGTCGATATCGAGACAAGTTGTGTCCGCTTCCTTCTCTTCCGCTACGTTTTGTTGCTCGTTGTCGTTTTCGACTTTATTCTGTTTTTTATCTTTGTCTTTCATTTCAGTCCTCGTCATTCTTGTCCTTTGCTACGCTCGCAATGGTTTTCTTCATGCAGTCCAAAACGCCGATAACCTTTTTGTAGTCCATACGTTCGGGACCTATAACGCCTGCCTCGCCGACCACCTCGTCGCCCACTTTGTAGGATGCCGTGATGATTGCGCATTTATCAACGCCTCTTTCCTCTTTGCCGATTCTCACCGAAAACTCGATCGAACCGTCCTCGCTTGAAAGCAAGTCGCCGATGTTCTCCTTGTCGGATATCACCGAGAGGAAGTTCTTTGCGTCCTCGACGTTGTTGTATTCGGGATAGTCCAGCATTTTGAGTGCGCCTTCGACAAACACGTTCCTGTCGCTGTGCTCGGAAAGGTAAATCCTCAATATGCCAAGCACGTCGTCGAGTATGTCCTCGAAACCTTTGAGTTCGACGTCGATTTCCGACAAGTCGAATTTATCCATATCCTTGATGTTTCTGCCTTGAAACACCTTGTTGAGCACTTTGGTTGCGGTTTCGATATACTCCGCTCTCACGTCCTCGGGCACGTCGATTGCCTTGTCCGCAATCATACCGCTGTCGGTGACGATAAGCACAACCGCTTTGCCGTTTTTCAAAGGCACGAGCTTAATCTCTTCGATCACGATGTCTTGCGCATTCTTTTCAACGATAAACGATGTGTAATTTGTCACGTCGCTGATTATCTTTGCCGCCTCGATCGACATGTCCTGGATCTTTCCGAGCTTGTTCATGAATTTGTCGCGAATAAGCGCGGTTTCCTGATCGGTGAGCATGTTGCCCTCAAACGAGCAGATGCTCTCAACGTAGAACTTGTATGCGTCTTTGAGAGGTACGCGGCCTGCCGACGTATGCGGTTGCTCGATATACCCAAGCGCTTCGAGTGCGCTCAATTCCGCTCTTACGGTTGCAGAACTGACTTCGGGCAAATACTTGCTTTGGATATCCGAACTGGACACCGGTTGTCCCGTTGAAATATACAGGTCAACAAGCGCATGCAATATTCTCTTTTTCCTTTCGGTCAACTCTTTTCCCATATTCTTTCCTCGCTCAAGACTATTGCTAGCAGTCTTTTGCTTTGATTGCTAACAGTATATGTCCATATTTGCCAAATGTCAATACTTTTATCACAATTTTTTTAAATTTTTTTCGCAATTTTCAAAAAGATTTTTTTCACCGCACCGACGTAAGCAACGCACCTGAATTTCGGCGCATATTCGGCGCATATATTGATTAGTATTAGCCTAAAAATAAGTTTTATTATATAAAAAAAGCGCGCATTACGCGCGCAAAAGGCTTTGCGTTTTCGATATGGTTGTCAGTCATTTTTCGCTTCGATATAAAAGCTCACCGGGCGAAAGCCATCGTTGCACGAAATCATTGCACTTTGAGGATTTTTCATCCATCCGTCGAAGAAATTTCCGCCACCGAGCGCAAGTTCTTTGACAAAAGGCGCAACGCTGTCCCATGCGCTTTGGCAAAAACCGTCGGGAATTTGCCCGTTTTTGCTTACGAAAACGTCCCCTACCTTTACGTCGCACGCATGCTCGATAGGGTTTTCGTATTGCTCCATCAAATCTTTGTATTCGGTTTTCCTCACCGCAGTGATAAGTACGTCTTTCATAAAATATCTCCGAGCAAAATATACCATCTTCGCACTTATATGTCAATGCCGATAATCAACGAAAAAACGCCGCCGTTGCATTACGTTGCCTCGATAACACTGCAAAAAAAACGGAAACAACAAGAACTTTACGAATAAAATTTTACGGATATTAAAAAATAGATTGCATTTTCTTTTTAAGTTTGATATAATCCAAAAGCAATCGAAAATTGCTAGTGTGGCTCAGCAGGTAGAGCAGCTGATTCGTAATCAGCAGGTCGCCGGTCCGAATCCGGCCACTAGCTCCAAAAAAAAAATACTATGCCTCGTGCATGGTATTTTTTTTGAACTAACGAGCAGTTTGTGACCGTGGGTACCTGCTGATTATACTTCGGGGTCCACGCAAAACTTTTGTTTTGTGGGGTAAACAAAAGGTCGCCGGTCCGAATCCGGCCAACTCCAAAAAAAATACTATGCCTCGTGCATGGTATTTTTTTTGAACTAACGAGCAGTTTGTGACCGTGGGTACCTGTCGATTATTTCTTCGGGGTCCCCGCAAAACTTTTGTTTTGTGGGGTGAACAAACGGTCGCCGGTCCGAATCCGGCCAACTCCAAAAAAACCGCAATACCTCGTGTATGGCGGTTTTTTATGCTAACGAGCAGTTTGTGACCGTGGGTACCTGCCGATTATTTCTTCGGGGTCCCCGCAAAACTTTTGTTTTGTGGGGTGAACAAACGGTCGCCGGTCCGAATCCGGCCAACTCCATAAAAAACCGCAATACCTCGTGTATAGCGGTTTTTTATGCTAACGAGCAGTTTGCGACCGTGAGCACCTGCTGAGTAATTTATCTGTTGTTATAATTTGACACTTTCATACTCTTGACATATTTTTTATGCGTGATATAATCAAAATATGAAATATGTTTCACATTGTCGGAGAGAGAAATGAAAAATTCAAAACTCAGATTTTTGCAAAATCTCAAAAACCCCGAATCGAGCGCATACGGTCGCGCGCAGTTGAGAGGAATGAACAACCGCTATTCTTTGCTTTCATCCTGGGGCTTTTCGCACGTGTTTTTCACAAGAAAGCGTCTTGTTTTGGACGTCGGTTGCGGTGGCGGCAAAAATCTTCAACGCATACTCAACCATTCAAAGAGCATAAACGCAATCGGCATAGATATATCCCCCGCAAGCGTCAAAACGTCCGTTCGCAAAAATCGTCGCGCGATAAAATCGGGACGTTTGCAAGTGGTTCAAGGCAGCGTTGAAGCACTTCCGTTTGCAAGCAATCTTTTCGACCTTGTCACCGCCGTTGAATCCGTGCATTATTGGGAGATAGAAAAAGGCTTGTCCGAAGTGTATCGCACTCTCAAAAAAGGCGGACAACTTCTCATCGTCAACGAAACGCAATCGAGCGACGGGCTTGACGAATATCTTGCCGAAGTCGGCTTCAAAGTTTACACGCAAAGCAACTTGAAAACTTTTTGAAACAAACGGGATTCAAAAAAATCCGCACGGACGTCAATGAAAACGGCAAGTGGATTGCCGTTGTCGCCGAAAAATGACAATTTCAAATTCTCGTTTTTGATATTAAAAAAACACAAACGTTTCAAAACGATATAAAAACGACTATATAAAAACGACTGCTGACAAAACGTTGTCCACAGTCGTTTTTCCAAATTATCTCAATTTATATCGACGTCGATATCAATATCGTCGGCAAATTGCGATTGATAAAGTTTTTCGTACACGCCGCCCTTTTCGACAAGTTGATCGTGCGTGCCTTGTTCCACGATTTTGCCGCCGTCTATAACGACGATATTGTCCGCTTTTCTCACCGTTGACAGACGATGCGCAACAACAATGGTCGTTCTGCCCTTGCACAGCTCGAACAGTGCCTTTTGAATGATTGCTTCGGTGGTGTTGTCAAGCGCGCTCGTCGCCTCGTCCAAAATGAGAACGGACGGATTTTTGAGGAACACGCGCGCGATGCTCAATCTTTGTTTCTGACCGCCCGACAGTTTTACGCCCCTCTCACCGATTTGCGTATCGTAGCCCTCTGGCAAACTTCTGATATACGCGTCTATATCCGCCCTTTTTGCCGCCTCTACGATTTCCTCGTCGGTTGCGTTTTCCTTGCCGTAGGCAATGTTTTCCTTGAACGAGCCTGTAAACAAAAACACGTCCTGTTGCACTATGCCGACGTTTCTGCGCATGGAATCGTTTTTGATTTCGCTTATAGGCTCGCCGCCGATATAAATCATACCATCTTCAAGCGGATAAAATTTTGGTATCAAGTGGCAAAGCGTGGTTTTTCCGCCGCCGCTCGCTCCCACGAAAGCGTACATTTTTCCGTCGGGAATGGTGAGATTTATGTTGTCAAGCACTTCTTTGTCGTGGTTGTAGGCAAAACTAACGTCCTTAAACACTATATCGCCTTTGAGGTTGTCCACCTCGTGCGCCGTGGGGCTTTCAAGCTCGACAGGAACATCCATAATCGCGATAAAACGTCTGAATCCCGTCACGCCGTCCTGCAACTGCTCGAAAAACTGTATGAGCGTCTGCACGGGCGAAATGAAAAGGTTTATCGAAATCATAAACGACACGAGGTCCACGTAGTCGAAATGCTCCTTGTCGTATATGCAAAACAGTGCGCCTGCAAGCAACACTATGACGTTGTATATTTCGGTGACAAGGCTCATGCTTGCCGAAAACGTGCCCATTGCCTTGTACGCCTTCGAGCGCGCCTTGACGTAACCTGCATTGTTCTTTTCAAACTTTTCCTGCTCGTACTCGGCGTTTGCATACGCTTTGGTCACTCTAATACCTGCGATGCTGTTTTCAAGCGTAGCGTTGATGTTGCCGATCTCTTCCCTGCTCTTTCTGAACGCCTTGTTCATATTCTTGCTGCACGCAATGGTGATAACGAAAAGCACGGGCAAAAACGCAAACACAATCAAGGACAGTTTCCAGCTTATCGTGCAAAGATACGCAAACGAGCCTATCGTCACAAAAGTGGTGATAAAAAAATTTTCGGGGCCGTGGTGCGCAAGTTCGCTCACGTCGAAAAGGTCGTTTGTCATTCTCGTCATGAGCTGTCCCGTTTCGTTGTTATCGTAAAAGGAATACGGCAGCTTTTCGAGATGCTTGAACAAATCCGTTCTCATCGCCGCCTGCATTTTTACGCCCATTACGTGACCGTAGTAGTTGATATAATACTTCATTCCGGCGCGCAAAAGATATATACTCAAAAGTATCGCGCAAAGTATAAGCACCTCGCTTATCACGCCGTTTGGTATGCTTTGGCGAAGTATGCGTTGCGACACGATAGGATAAATAAGCCCGCTCACCGAAAAGATAAACGAGCAAATCATATCTGCGGCAAACGTCGCTTTGTGCGGCTTGTAGTATGCCACGAATCGTTTGAGCAGATGCTGATTGTCGGAAGTATTTTGTTTGTGTTTTGTCATGTTGAAATCCTTGAGAATAAGATGTTAACTTTTTTTATACCACACCAGCGTTTGTATGTCAATGAAAATTTATTGATTTTTGTTTGTGTTTTCGAGTTTCTTTAAGACGGCTTGGAAATAGCTTGGCAATTCGCACTCGAAGTGCATAATCTCGTGCGTGTGAGGATGCTCCAGCACCAGTTCTTTTGCGTGCAAAAGCTGTCCGTTTTTGTAGAGTGCGGTTGAGCCGCCGTACACCTCGTCTCCGACGATGGGGTGATGCAAACTCGCCGCATGAACCCTTATCTGATGTGTGCGCCCCGTTTCGAGTTCAAAACGCACGAGAGTGTATTTTCCGAAACGTTCCAGCACCTTGTAGTGCGTCACCGCACGCCTACCGTCCTCGTCTATCGCCATCTTTTTTCGGTCTTTTTTGCTGCGAGCAATGGGCTTGTCCACCACACCTTCGTCCTCTTTGAAGTTGCCGTCGCAAAGCCCGTAATATATTCTTCTCGCGCTCTTTTTTTCTATTTGCGAAGCAAGGCTTTTGTGTGCCTCGTCGTTTTTGGCAACGACAAGCAGTCCCGACGTATCCTTGTCAAGCCTATGCACGATGCCGGGGCGAATCACGCCGTTTATGCCGCTCAAACTGTCGAGATTGTAGAGTAACGCGTTGACGAGCGTGTCGTTTTTTTTGTACGAGCTTGCCTGATGCACAACCATACCCTGCGGCTTGTTGACAACCGCCATATACTCGTCCTCGTACACGATATCGAGAGGGATATTCTCCGCCTTGACTTCGAGCGTTTCGGGTGCGGGTACGTCAAACTCCACAACGTCGCCGATTTTGAGTTCGAATCCGCTTTTTTGTCTTTTTACGCCGTTAACGAAAGCACCGTCTCTTTCGATGACGGTCTTTGCGTTGGAGCGCGATACGCCCCACTCGGACGCAATAAATACGTCCAATCTTACGTTGTCTTTGTCAACGGTATGCGTCATAAAAACTATTTGCTTTCGTTGCTCTCGTCCGTTTTTTCGTTGTTGTCGGAGTTGTTTTCAAATTCTTGCGATTTTTCGTCGTTTTCGGGCTGTTTTTCCGCAGTTTCTTGCGCTTTGTTTTCTTCTTTTTGCTCGCTCACGACAAAGGTATAATCGTTTTGCGATTTCATCATAGGATTGAGGTTGACGGGAGCGTCGAGCGGATCCGATTGCTCTTGATTGTCAGCGATACCCTTTTGCTCTTCTTCAAATTCTTTTTGGTTTTTCTTGCCCTCTTTCACCAGCATAACGATAAGCACGACGACAAGCATAAACGCGCCCACCGTAACGAAGGAGTCCGCAACGTTAAACACGGGGAAACTCTCCCAGAATGCAAACTGAATGAAGTCGCGCACGTATCCGAGCGCAATGCGGTCAACGATGTTGCCTATTCCGCCGGCGGTGACGAAAACGAGGGATATTCTAAGCCACTCGCTCTCTTTCAGAGCAAAGAAAAGATATACGCAAATGCAGATTACCACGATAAACGTTACGACGGTCAGTGCAATCGTTTTGCCTTGAAATATACCGAAGCCCGCCCCCATATTTTTGACCATAACGAGATTGAAAAGATGAGGTATCAGCTCTTTTACGCCGTAGTTTTCAAGATACTCCCACGCCGCTTGCTTGGAGAGCAAGTCCGCAACGAGAATTATTGCGACAACCGCAAGTTCGACAAGGTAAATCCACCATTTCTTTTTTGCAACCTTCGCCCAGTCGGAAAGAAATGTTTTTATTTGCGTTTTATAATCTTTTTTTTCTTGATTAGCCATAAAAACTCCTTATCCTCTGATTTGCGGAGGGATTGTTATCGTCACTCCTTGCGGAGCAAAGAGGAAAATATTTTTTGTGATTTGTTGTATGCTTCCGTCAAGAGCGTAAATCGCGCCGCTCATAAAGTCGAGAATTCTGTAAACCGCTTGTTGATTGAGCGTGGAAAAATCGACGATGACCTGTTCTCTCATTTTGAGGTGATCGATGAGCAGTTGCACGTCCTTGTAGGTGCGCGGCGAGTAGATAACTACACCGCCGCTTTGACCGACGGACGGTTGCGTGTAACTCGGCACTTGCGGAGCGGGCGCGGATTGACGGGAGAAAATTCTTCCCCCGTTTTGCATATCCGCGCGTTGCGTTTGATTGTTTCTAAAATATCTTTCGTCCATATATTTACCCATATTGTGCCTAGCGGCACAGTTGATTCACACAAAGCGTAAATTTCAATCTTTCGAAACCTATGCGAAGCGTAAAATTTCATTTTTCCGCAACTGAGTTCAAAGCACGCACTCATCAAGCAGATAATCTTGCGAAACTGTGGCTTGATTATTTATCCGTCTTGTTTTGATAGCAAAGATTCTCTGCGCGGTAGTAGCGCAATAAATCGAGCGAGGCTCTCGGCGATACGCAAATCTGCGTGTTGCCGTTGCCTCAGCGACGATTTTTGCGCAATTTCACTGCGCTTGCCCCGCAAGTGCCACCCTCTCTCCGAACAGCACTCTGCCGAGGCGGAGCATATTCGAGCCGTGTTCGAGTGCGATTTTGTAATCTTTGGACATTCCTGCCGACAAAATTTCGACGTTTACGCCGTCTTGCTTTATGCTTTTTGCGTCCTCGTATATGCGCTGCAACCTGTCGTAAAGTTTTGCAAGTTCAACTTCGTCGTCGAGGTTAGGCAACACGCTCATCACGCCTTTTACTTCTATGTGAGGATAATCTTTCATACTTTGTATGAAATCAAGCGTTTCTTCGGGGCGCACACCGCCCTTGGTTATCTCCGCACCCATATTGATTTCCACAAGGCATTTTTGAGTGATTTGGCGTTTTGCGGCTTGTTTTTCAATCTCTTTTGCAAGGTCTTGCCTGTCAAGCGAGTGTATCAAATCCACCTTGCCGGCAATATATTTGACCTTGTTCGTCTGCAACTGTCCTATGATATGCCACGTATATTTTTCATCGTAGTGTTCGACAAACTCCTGCACTCTGTTTTCGCCCAAAACAAAGTCCGGCGCGATTGACATAAACTTGTCTATCGTGTCTTTGGTCTGCATTTTGCACGCCGCAACGAGATTTATCTTCCTATCGTACCTTGCCACCTCGTCGCGCACTTTTTGAAGATTGTCAAGCAGTATCATAGGCTTTTTGCGTTGCGCTTATTGGATGATATAGTCACCCTTTGTCAAATCGAACACGAGCATCTTTTTCCTGCCGCCCTCTTCGTACACCACTTTGACAATTTCAGGCGCGATATGCTCTGCGGATAAGACTTTTCCGTCGAATTTTGCATAGGATTCAACCAAAACAGCGGTTTTTTCACTGTCGTACTCGCCGATATCGTCGCTCACGAACAGCACGTCGCCGAATATGTGGTTTACCGTCGCAAGCAGTTTCTTTTGTTGCCAAGTGTACACGGCAGGTTTCACGCCGCCGTCGCGCAAGAAGAATACGTCGGGATCGTTTGCAAAGATTCTGCCGTTCAAATGACGACGGTACACGCTGTTTTGCATGGAAATCTTTGTGGAGATAATTTCCTGATTGGTGACTTTGACGTAAAACTTCTCTTTGAACGTGTTTTCGGCGTCGCATCCTATACGGCAAGCGTCCACCACTCCGAACGCAGGGCCGAGAGGCACGCCGCATCCGAGAATGATTTTATCGCCGCAGCACTCGCGTAAGAAGTCCATCGCCTCGCACATAAGTTGTCCGCGCGTCTTGTTGTTTCTGGGTTCGATTGCGGCGGCATAGAGGAAGTCGAGCTTGACCATATCGAAGTGCCACTCGTCAAACACCTTGTCGAAAAACGCTTTGATATATGCCCTAACCTCTTCTTTTTCGAAATCGAGAGCATAAAAACCGCCCCACGCTATACCGCTCAACACGGGTTTGCCGTTTTTGCCGCGAATGAGCCAATCGGGATGATTCTTTATGACGTTTGCGCCGAACTGCGCCGCAAAAGGCGCGTACCAAAGCCCCGCTTTGTAGCCGTATGAATGGATTTTGTCAACGACGGGCGCAAGTCCTCTCGGAAACTTTTGCGTGTCCGTATCCCAGTCGCCGACTTTGGTTTCGTATCCGTCGTCGATTTGAAAAATATTTGCAAGGTTGCCGACGTTGGCAAGTCCTTCGAGATCGCGCAAAATGATTTCTTCGTTGATGTTTTGATAGTAGTTGTACCAAGACGTGTAGCCTGCAAGATGGTCAACCCTACCCGTGCGTTTTTGAGGATACTCGGCAAAATACGCGTCGAAAACGCCATCGTAAGTGCCGTGTACGTGCATAAGGTCAAACAATTCGTATTCGCCGTCAATCGACAATCCCTCAACGTCTTTTTGCACCGCAAATACGTTTTCTTTCATATCCGCATAGAAAATCGTATAGCCCGTGCGCTCGTTGAGCGAACCTACAAACTCCACTTTTTCGTCCTTGCGGAAGTAAGTATATGTGAAGCCGTGGTACAAATCTTTGCCGTATTCGGTGAAAGCGTAATCGCCCGACACACCCGAGAATTTTCTAACTATCGGCAGTTTGGACAGCGAGCGCAAACCGTATTGCACGTCGCGTTTTTTATACTCTCTCGTAGACGTCCAGGATTGGAAACCGTTCGCGAAAAATCTCTCGTTGTTCTCGAAATAACGGTCGTATATAAGTTCGGCAAGCGTCAGTTCGATTTTGCTTTTTGCGCTCACAACGATTTTTACGTGGTCGGCATCTCCGAAATCGCAAATACGAATATCTTCGCCATCATACCCGCCGTTTTTGACAAGAGCGTACTCGACGGATTCTTCTTTACACTTTCCGCCAATGCGGTATCCGATTTTCAGAGTATAGTCTTTTATATTCATAATTCCCCCGAATAATAAACTAGGATAATTTATTATATCAATGAAATGCAAAAATGTAAATACTTTCTTTGACGAAAAATAACAAACAAAAAAATGTTCGATTGCGGATAATTTCAGCTTATTCGAAGCGTTCTTATACACGGCATATGCCTGTTCGAAGACGGAATCGGAGTCGCAAGGCGACGACCGCAGTGAGCGCCGAGCTTTCGTCGCACACAAGCTACTTTTGCTTCAACCACAACAAGTTGTGGTTGTTCGCATTGGTTCTTTGTGTTCCTCTTCCCACACGGCAAAAAACTTCGCTTTCATCTTTGATATGCAAGCACTAGTTCGCTTGTTTTTGCCGTGCGGGAGCCCTTGTGTGCGTAGTACAAGCGCCTGCGCCGTGTTGTTGGCCACGCCTGGCGCACAAAGCGCAGTGGCACGGCTTTCAGCCGATTTGTATTGCAAACACCCCGTATGCCGTTCGTTGCCTGCAACGAACTAGCGATTGCTACGAAGTCAATCGCGTCAGTGTTGCCCCACTAACGACGATTGCATTTTGTAGAGAATTGCCCCTATTTGAGTGGTCGGGCGCGACGCGTCAAGCAACACATCCGGTGAATGTGTTGTAGCCAAAGCGAACGAGGCGGATTGCGGTGCGCAAACGCCGAAGTGGAAAAGCCCGGAAGGGAAATAGGGGGCAAATCTAATTTAAAGTATGCGACGCACACTCTTATAGAGGACGAACAAACACGTGAGGAAAGGGGAAAATTGCATTTAAAATTATCTTTTTTCCCACAAAAAAAAGCTCATTTTAGAGCGAAAACATAAAACCGTCTGATTGAGATGAAAGACAAGGAAACGCCCGTCTGCAACAAAACCCAACGTACAAGGCGCACACGTGTTGACAGTCGAGGGATTTTGACGCAATTATTCGCCAAATAGAGGGGTTTGTTAAAACCGTCTGATTGAGATGAAGAGCGCGAAAAAGCCCTTCCGTAAACTCGCCTAATGTACATTACGTACATGACGAGGATACGGAAGGGCTTTGACAAAGCTATTCGCTCAATCAGACGGTTTTAGATTGTTTCGAATTTGGTGATGGACACCTCATACGCCACTCTCTCTTCGATAGTGCCGTCGTCAAGCGACTTTTGATATATACGCGACTGAATACGGCCTACGAGATGAATTTTGTCTCCGACGTCGAACGTCGAGGCATAACGCGCGTTCCTTCCCCACGCTATTGCGGGAATATAGTCGGATTTGTTGTATGCGCGATTTACGGCAATAAGCAAATCGGCAATTTCTCGTTTGAAAGGCGTGGTGCGGTAAACGGGCGGTTTGCAAACGTATCCTTCGAGTTCGATGACGTTGGGGGCATTCTCGTCGCACTCGCAAAGCTCTCTTACAAACACTCTGAGCACCAGTTTACTCTTGCCGTCAACAATCTTGTTGTAACTTCTAAACTGTCCGATTAGTCCGATTAGATTGCCGATTTCAAAGTTTTGCCCTTCCATAAGTCTGTCGCTTACGGTGATGGGGATTACGTCGCTTTGTCCCGACAATCTCTCCACCGAAACCGTCGTATCGTAAAACTTTTCGCCCATAATTTCGTGTGAAAATTCAGGCGCGCTTGCGATTTGCCCCGAAAGGTAAACTTGGTTGTTTTGCATTTGTTCGTAACTCATAAATCCTCCTGTACGTCTATGCGTTTTTGTGTTGTATTCCGTTTGAATCTATCGTGTAGCCCTCTCGCAAAACGAGGTCGGCAACGCTCACAAACTCAAATCCCTGCCATCGCAATGCCGTCAAAATCATCGGCAGCGCGTCCAGGACGTGATCGCTGTTGTTGTGAAACAGCACTATATCGCCGCTTTTCGCCTTCGGTACAACCCTGTCGTAAATCTGTTTTGCCGACAAGCCTTTCCAATCCAGCGAGTCGATCGACCACTGCACGCCAATCATATTCAGCTCTTCGAGCGACGTCATAAGTTTGTTGTTGTAGTCCCCGAAAGGAGCACGGAAATAAGTCGGTTTTTTGCCGGTCAGCTCTTGCACCCTATCGTTGACGTATTCGATTTCGTTTTTTATCTCGTTTTCGTTAAGTTTGGGCATGTTGAGATGATTTCTGGAGTGATTTCCGATTTCAAATCCCGCATCGGCAATGGCTTTGGTTTCTTTTTCGTACTTGTCTATCCAAAATCCGACGAGGAAAAACGTACCCTTTGCATTGTATTCGCCCATAACGTCGAGAATACCTTGCGTTTTGTCCGCGCCCCACGCAGCGTCAAAGGTGAGCGCAATCACTTTTTTGTCGGTATCTACACCGTATACGGGCAGTTTTCTCGTGGTTTTGCAAAAGTACACGCCTGCGCTGTTTGTTACGCCCACCGACGCCGTAAGCACCGCAAACGCAATTAGCAACGACACCGCACCGATAATGCTCGCTTTTTTCACTGTCAAAAACATCGACTCCCCCGATTATATCCGCGGCAAGAGTGCAAAATTGAAGAAATTATGTCACGAAAAGTCGATTTTTCTTCTTTTTCGTTTAATTCCTTCCCTCACGCCTAGCATAAGTGTATTTTTCCGCGGCGATTTTTAGAACAAAAACGGCAAATCCGACGCCATTTTCAATGGCAAAACAAGATAAAGACAAGATAAAAACAAGATAAGGACAAGATAAAATATGGTAAAAGCAAGACGAAAAATAGCAAAAAACAAACGAAATTTAATAAAAAAACGCAAAATACTTTCAAGGGTTAAATGTTCTTGGGGACACAAATGCAATTATTAATATTAATGCAATCAGCAAGTTCAATATATGAAAAAACGGCGATAATTCTCGCCGTTTTTCTTTATGTCCGCAGATTTAATAATTAGATGTATTACAAATGTTATTTGCAAGCCTCGACTGTGTTATTATTTGTTCTTTTCGAAGAAATTGCACCCGCAAAAGCAACTACGAAATTTATAATCAATATTGTAATCTCTATAAGTGACTGGAGCCATATAAGAGTTAATTTTGCATGCATGCCAAATATTTTTACCTGTTGTACGTAGTATTTGTTGCGGAATTTTAAAAAAAGTGGTATAATATAAAATAATCGACCATAATCGATCAGGTGAGTCGCTATAGAGGTTTTATATGAGTAATACAAATAACGTAATGAACGAAGGGCTTCCTTCTAATGTAATCTGCTCCGATCCATACGGGTGTACTTTTGAGGAGATTGTAGAGCTTTTGGGAGAAAAAAGTGGAAGAGCTTTCTTTAGGACTCTTTATAAAGAGAAACCCAAAATTCAAAATCAAACAATTAAGGTTAATAGTATTGAAAACGGTGGCGATACAAAAAAATACGCTTTTGAGCTTAACGATGGATATTGTATAGAAACCGTTAGCATTACCAGAAAAACAGGGACAACCGTTTGTGTCAGCACAATGGTAGGTTGTCCTATTGGATGCACGTTTTGTGAGTCGGGTAGCAATGGATTTATTCGAAATCTTTCGGCTTCGGAAATTGTCCAACAAGTGATATTGATGAAAGACAAAATAAATAGAATTGTCTTCATGGGTATGGGAGAGCCTTTGTTAAATTATGATACATTGATAAAAGCAATACACATTTTGCGAGATCGAAATGGGTTGGATTTTCCCACGGATGGAATTACAATTTCAACTGTTGGACCACTTAAAGAATTAAAGAAATTACGTGAAGAGCATATTAAAATTCAACTCACCCTTTCTCTGCATGCGACAACGCAAGCTGTTAGAGATAGATTGATACCAAACATGAAAGGTCAAGATATTGGAAAAATTGTGGAATCGGTATTATCATATTCGGAAAGGCATAATAGAAAGATTACGATTGCATATCTGCTTATCCCTGGTGTAAATGATAAATCAAGCGATGTGCGTCAATTGGGAAGATGGTTTAGGGATAAGAATGTTTTAATCAATTTGTTGCAATATAATGAAACAAAATGTGGTAAGATTGTTCGTCCTAACAAGCAACAGTTGGTCGCCTTTAAACTGCGCCTAGAACAATCGGGTTTAGAGGTTAAAATTAGAGAGTCGAGAGGTGGAAGGATTAAAGCCGCTTGCGGACAGTTGGTAAGTGAACACAACAAGAAATCGAAAGCAAAAAATCAGCACCAATCTCCTAATTCACATGATGGCACAACTGTTGTGGAGCAATTTCATGTAAAAAAATGCAAAACCTGCCTTCAAAAAGAAAGCTGCGCACTCAGGGCGAGCGGAAAGCATTGTCAATAAAATTATACAAAATCAGTACGGTATTATAATGATGGAGAAACTCAAGGTCATTAATTTAGCTAAATCATACGATAGGGATGTCCCCGTTTTGAGGGATATTTCCTTTTGTGTTGATGACCGCGACTTCTTTGTTATTCTTGGACCATCGGGCTGTGGAAAAACAACCCTCTTAAATATTATCGCAGGAGTCGAAGATATAAATGGTGGAGAGATATACATTGATGGAATAAGGGTGAATGAAAATAAAGTCGGATAAGCTACGGATTGCTTTGCAAGCGGACGCGCGTGATGAAGAGAATCTCGAACAATTCAAAAGATTGGTCCGGCGCTATACAACGGTAACAGAATTGAACACGGAAATACTGAACGCTTTTATCGAAAAGATATATGTAGGCGAAACGGTAAAAACGGAAATACCGTCGAAACGCAAGCGTAAAAAGTATATGAAAACGCGAACGATTCGGATAATCTACAAGTTTATAGGCGCGGTAAACCTATAATTAAACAAAAGGACACGGCAGACGGCGTAAAACCGTCTGCCAAAAGTGTCCCCACCGATACCTTACGAGGGTAATCCTTTTGCCACAATGCCTAAATCCGACGGTACGCTCGGGAGAAACAAAGATTTCCTCATTTTCTTTGACAAAGAAAAAATGGGGATTTATAATATGCAATATGAAACGCATCGCAACACAAAAAAACGGATTTTGGAAAAGAGTGGGCATCAATATCCCCTTCGTTCTGATGATAGCGGCAATGGTCGCTTTGTTTTCGGGTTGTCTTTTGATGTGGTTTTATGCAATCGCATCCCTTTTCGCATTCAAAAGCTCGATGATATTTCTCATCTTGGCAGGCGCAGGCACGCTTTGTTTAGGTTTGGGACTTGCCCTAATCCCCGCTTACAAGAAGTACTACGATTTCTACAACAAAAAAATGGGATGGGAGTTCCCCGACAAGCCTGAAAAAGAAGAAAAAACCACCGTCGACGACGGCAAAAAGTCATTCAAAGATTACTTCACCCTGTCGAATATTTCGCTTGCGATAATCGCACTCGGCGCAGTGTTTACAATCATATCCGCAGCACTCGGTTGCATCAATCGCGACACGTGGGTTGACGCCACGTCCTCTTTTATGAAAGAAAGCGGATATATGACCGAGCCTACGCATATACAAAACTTCAAAGACGTGATTCAAGCTCAAAACGCAGGCGACAAAAATATTTCGACAATAAATATCGACTTCAAAGACAAACAAGCCGTGATTATCTACGTCGGCACGGAGTCCCCCGACAAGCTCGGCTTCGTGACGTACGACTACTATATCAAATACGAAAATCAAATCGTAAAAACACGCACCAAAGACGGCGTTATAACTCTCACGGAAACTCCTGCGCCGAAGCTCGACGACACGGCGATAAAAAAGATTTTCTTTTTTATGTTCAAAGATTTCGACGTTGAAAAACAAGTTCTGATTTACCTTCCCGAAGACACACGCGAAGGCGCACCGAACGAAATCAAAATCATAGGCGACAACGTCATATACGCAAAACAAGTTGACAAAACCGACAAAGCGGAATAAGGGAAAGTCACAAAAACGCCATTCGACCGCAATAGAAAAATCGCAATTAAAAAGCACCGCAAACGGTGCTTTTTATATTCTAATCGAATAAATCGTCGTCGAAAATAACATTTCACAATCTCGATGCGATTGCTTCAAGGAACTGTTTTGAATTGAGAGGCTTAACTTCGACACCGTCGAGTTTAAAAATTCCCGCAAGGTCTTTTGTCATTTCTCCGCTCTCTATCGTATCGATTGTGGCTTTTTCAAGGCGATTTGCAAAATTCACCAACTCTCGATTGCCGTCAAGCTCTCCCCTCTTTTTGAGTGCGCCCGTCCACGCAAACAAAGTCGCAACGGAGTTTGTGGAAGTTTCCTCACCTGCCCGATACTTTCTGAAATGCCGCGTAACCGTTCCGTGAGCGGCTTCGAACTCATATGCACCGCTCGGAGATACAAGCACCGATGTCATCATTGCCAGCGAACCAAACGCAGTCGCAACCATGTCGCTCATCACGTCGCCGTCATAATTTTTAAGCGCCCAAATGAATCCGCCGTGCGATCGCATTACGCGCGCGACCGCATCGTCGATAAGCGTATAGAAATACTCTATACCGGCATCTTCAAAGGCATCTTTAAATTCATTGTCGAAAATTTCTTGAAAAATGTCCTTGAATCTATGATCATACACTTTGGAAATGGTGTCTTTCGTGCTGAACCAAAGATCTTGTTTTTGAGCAAGCGCATATGAAAAACAACTCTTTGCAAAACTTCTTATACTCTTATCGGTATTGTGTTGCGCTTGCACTATTCCGTCTTCACCGCAAAAGTCGAACACCGTTTTTTCCTCGCCGTCACAAGAAACAATCGCCTTACCGCCATGGGCTTTTAGTTCTACGGCTTTATAAACATCGCCGTATGCATGTCTGGCAATGACGATAGGCTTCGTCCACCCCGGCACCAAAGGAGTTATCCCTTTGCAGAGCACTGGCGACCTGAAAACAGTACCGTCCATCATTGCGCGAATTGTTGCGTTAGGGCTCGGGTACATGCGTTTTAAACCGAATTCTTCGACTCGTTGCGAGTTCGGAGTAATTGTAGCACACTTAACGCCGACGCCATATTTTAGGCAGGCATTTGCAGCCTCTACCGTGACTTTATCGTCGGTTGCGTCACGATTCTGTATGGAAAGATCGTAATATTCGTTTTTTAAATCCACATAAGGACAAATAAGAATATCTTTCACCCACCGCCAAATCACGCGAGTCATCTCATCGCCATCGATTTCAACAATGGGAACGCTCATTTTAATCTTGTTCACACGAACACCTCAAAACTAAAGAATTATACAATTATTGTAGCATGTGGATGCCATATTCGCAAGAAAATTATAAAAACGATAATACGACAGAATTGACTATTTGACTAGTTTCCCTCCTCCCGAAAAGTTTTTCAACACGTCGGATTTAAATACGTCGGGTTTGATTTGCCTTGACTTATTTTCAATCGCCTCTTCGATAATATCGCTCAACAGTTGTTTGAACGAAATTCCTACACCCTTAAACAGATAAAACGCCATAGAACCGGGAATTGTGTTTATCTCGTTGACGTAAACCTTGTTTCGCTTTACGTCCGCAAGAAAATCCACTCTGACCACGCCCGATAGTCCGAGTTTTTCGTACAGCGTTTTCGTGTTTGACTTGACGATATCCTCCAACGAGCCGATTTCGGCAGGGATTTTGTGCGCGGACGCACTCATTTTTCCTCCCGTATATTTGTCCTCGAAAGTGAGAAAATCGCTTGCCGAACACGGTTGTTCGGTGTCGGAAATCACGATTCGACCGTTTTTCGAATATGCGGCGCAGTTGACTTCGACAAAATCTTCGAGTTTGTGTTCGACAACGATTTTTTCGTCGAATTTAGAGGCAACCTGCAAAGCAAAATCAAGCTCTTCCCTGCATTTTGCAACTTCTATGCCGATACTGCTTCCTTGCGACGCCGGTTTGACAATCATCGGATAACGGATAATATCTTCGAGCTTTGCAATAGTTTTGGCTTTTTCCCTATCGAATTCCGTTTTGGACACTACTTCGTATGGCAAAACGTTCAACACCATACTCTCAAACAATCGCTTTGACCACGCCTTGTCCATACAACTTGCAGAGCGCAACACGTCGCAAGACGTGTACGCAATCGAGTTATATTCGAAAAGTGCCTGCAAAACGCCGTTTTCTCCCTCACCGCCGTGGCAGCACAAAAGCACGACGTCGGGTTTAAAATATTTTGCTATCTTGTTTTTACGCAAGGTGTAAAACTCACCTTTTATCAAAACGACCTTTTTGTGTTCGAGCGGATTGAACGGCGCAAACTTTTTTATGGAATCGAACTTGCCCGCATAAAAATCTCCCTCATACGCAAACACGCACTCGACGACGTATTTCGACTTGTCGACGTTTTGAAAAGTTTGCATTGCGGTGATGACGGATATATCCCTTTCAAGCGACCTTGCGCCGAACACGAGCGCAACTTTCTTTTTCATGTTTTCCACCTCGAAAAAATTGTCATGGCATAATATGAACGAGGTCAAAATTGTGTGCATTGTACTTTGCAATCTTGCACAAAATCCGTAAAATTTACGGATTATCAAAATTAAATATTATTATACATATGTATATTATTTTTGCAAAAGTATTCTATTATTTTGCATTTTTTAGAATAAAACATTATCGATTTGGCTGTTTTTAATAGTACTTTCAACCAAAATCGACTTATTTCAGGTCATTGTATATGTCAGGCAAATCGTTGAGTATAAGCAGCGTATCGCCAAGTTTTAAGGTGTTTACAAAATCTTTTTCACACATATCGAGCGATGAATATCTTTTGATTTCACCGCCGAACTCACAATCTTTCAGGGCGCGCAATATGGGTTCTGTTCTCTCGTTTCCTATGAGCAAAACGACGTCGGCAACGTCTGCGATACGCTTGCCCAAAATTCTGTTTTCCTCCCCTTCTCTGCTTCCGAGTTCCACAAGTCCCGGCGTCATAACAACCTTTCGCGTATCGAACATCGCAAGCGTCATGAGCGCAAATTTTGCCCCGTCGGGATTTGAATTGAAACTGTCGTCGATGATGTTTATTCCGTTGCCTTTCAAAAGTTGTTGCCTATGAGCAACAGGTTGCAAATTTTCGATTGCATGCAAAATATACGGCATCTCTACCCCGAGTTTCATGGCCATCGCAACGGCAAGCATGATGTTTTGCACGTTGTGGATTCCGAGTATAGTCGTATGTGCGCGATATATGTCGTCGCCCACAACTACGTCGAATTCGCTTCCGTAGCTGTTTACCGACAAATTTTTGGCATAAATATCCGCGCTTTCGTCAAGTCCCGCATATATGGTTTCGGGAATAACCTTCTTTTTGAGCAACACGTTTTCCGTTATATTTTTAAGTTCCGCATTAATAACGCACGTGCCGTCCCCGACGTCTAGGATACGGCATTTTTCTTGTCGAATATTCTCTTCTGTTTTGAAAGTTTGAAGATGCTGGTCGTTTATCCCCGTAAGAATCGAATACTGCGGATTTACGATTTTCATGAGTTTTTTGACGTCGCCGACACGCCTTGCGCCGAATTCGGCAATGAAAACTTCGTGCGTATCGTCAAGCGCATTGACGGTTTTTGCAATTCCCATCGGCGTATTGTAGCTTTGCGGCGTACTCAGAACATTGTATTTTTGCGACAAAATCGTTTCGAGAAAATTCTTTACCGACGTTTTGCCGTAACTTCCCGTAATTGCGATTTTTATCAAACCATCTCTGTTTAGCCTTTTTTGCGCACGCTTTTCGTATCTTGCGTTGTTAAGCCTCTCAAAAACGTTGATAATCGCCGTCGAAACGACGAAAATAAGCGGATATACGAGCGGAAAAGCAAAAAACGTCAGATATCTCAAATACGTATCGTCAAGTCTCGCTGTGGCAACCGCAAACGCAACCGATACGGCAGCCGTGGAAACGCAAGTGTCGAAAACCAAACATCTCACGGCACGCTTTGTATATTTCAACGGTTTTTTGCGGTCGGGCAAGTCCTCCATAAAGTACATCGCAAACTCCGCAATAAAGAAAAACAGCGCGATAAGAAATCCCCAAAACGCTTTTGCGTTCAAAAACCAAAAAGTCAGCCAGATTCCCGTAAAAATTGCGACGGTAATTATATCGAGCGCATAAACAAAGCGCAAACGCTTGTTTTTGAATATCTCGCTTATGCGATAATTATCGTTTTGAATGGCATACAGATACGGCCTCGCCATAAAAAAGCTGTCGAGCGCAACCAACAAAATATAAAACCAATCGCCTCTTGCAAGCGTCATACGCACCTTCCTTGTTCCTACCAAGATATGCAAAAGGCATTTTTATGTGAATATTCAAACATACACTCACTGTTTAGACGATTTTTTTGCTAAAAAATGTTTCATGAAACATCGGAAAAATTCAGGACAAAGGAATTTTAGATTTTTTCATCGGTTTCTTCGAGAAATGCGGACAATATCAAGCCGAACGTTACCTTGTCCTCGACAAACGCAAAATGTCCGCCGTTAAGCAAAAACCCTTGCGCTTCGTCGATATTTTTCAAAAAGCACTTGTACATATAAAGCGGCGTTTCCTTGTCGTCCTTTCCCCAAAATATCGCGCACGGCACGTCAATCTTGTTCAAAATACGTTTTTGATTGTAATTTACAACCCTTACGAACACTTTTTTCATCTCGTCGCAAAGCGCATTGTAATCGCTTGAACCTTTAAGTCCGCGCTTGCCCAGTTTTTTGAGGATTTTGTGCGCAAACACTTTGAAATAATAACTCGGTTTCCTTTTCGGTTTTATGCCGGCACTGTCGACAAGCACGATTCGTTTTGCGATTTGCGGATAATATACCGCAAGTTCGATTGCCACGCGTCCGCCGAACGAGTGTCCTACGAACGTTGCGGCTTTTATATGCAAAACGTCAAGCAGGCTTGCAACGTCCGCGGCATATTCTTTTACGCCGTAAAAATCGGGCGGATAATCGCTTTGTCCGAACCCTAAAAAATCTATCGCAACCACACGATATTTTGCGCATAGTTGTTTTGCGACAAAGAAAAAGGCGGAAGCGTCCGAGCCCCACCCGTGAAGAACAACTATATTTTTTTCGCCGTTTCCAAGCGAAAAATACGATACGTTTCTGTTGTTGATTTTTGCAAATTTCCTTTCGAAACCAAAGGGATTCCGAGGATTTTTTTGCGGTTTTTCGCAAATATTTTTGCGATTTTCAGTCAAATTATGCTCGTTTTTCGTGCTTGCTCCTATATTGCGAGCCACATTATGAGTGCGTCGCGAACGTTGTTGTAATACTTCTTTCGCACTCCTTCGACCGTAAAGCCGAAACTTTGGTACAAGCGTATCGCAGGTTCGTTGTTGTCGCGCACTTCGAGTGTCATAAACTTGATACCCAGCAGTTTTGCGCGCGATATAAGCTCGCTCATAAGCAACTTGCCTATACCTTTGCCGCGCTCGGTCGATTTCACCGCAATATTAGTTATATGCGCCTCGTCGAGCACTTTGTGAAAACCGCCGTAACAAATCACTTCATCGCCTCTCACTCCCACGAGATAATGTGCGCTCGGATCTTCGACTTCGGGGATAAACATACGCTCGTTCCAAGGCTGATCAAACGCTTCGCGCTCGATTTCCGCCATTTGCTTGAGGTGCTCGTATTTGAGAGATTCAAACTTCATCTTTTTCCCTCTCGGCTTGCGATTTGCGCATATAAAAAGGCTCAAAAACGTTTACATATTCGCCGTTTTGTGCCTTTTCTTTCACGACTTCCGCAAGTGTTTGTCCGACGTCGTTTAAGGTTGTAAACACTGCGCCCGATATTTTTGCAGCGTCGCTTGCCTCGCAAAAACTCGTTTCCAAAACCTTTCCGTTGCGGCATTTTGCAAGATACAGATTGCCGTGTCCGGCATCTACTGCGGCAAGAATTTCTCCTCTTTGGTGTGCAATAAGGTCAAAACTCGTCACGGCAATACGCTTTGCACCCGTTGCAAACGCAATCGCGGTCATTGCCGACACGCCTATTCTTATGCCCGTGAAAGAGCCGGGGCCGACGTTCACCGCCACTGCGTCGAGATTTTGCACGCTTACACCGTGCGATTTGAGCATATCGTCGATTTGCGGCATAAGTGTTGCGCTGTGTCCCGATTTGCCGATTTCTTTTGTGAAATAGTGGCTTTCTTCGCCTTTGACGAGTGCGATCGAAAGCCCCGTCGACGTTGTATCGATTGCAAGAATGTTCATTTATTATCCCTTTTCTCAACGTCGAAAACTCTCTCGTTTTCGCCTGTCGGAGTGATATTTATGTCTATTATTTCGCCGTCAATATGCTCAAACTTGTTCCATTCGATGACGGTTACGCTGTCGTCGTCAAAACAATCTTCGATGCCGAGCTCGGCAAGTTCGTCCGCACTTTCCACTCTGTACATATCCAAGTGGTTGAGTTTGAGTCTGCCGTCATCGTAAACGTTGAGTATGGTGAACGTCGGGCTTGTAACCTCGTCGTCTATGCCCAACGCCTTTGCAAGCCCTTTGGTGAAAGTGGTTTTGCCGGCGCCCAAATCGCCGCTTAGCAAAATAACCTCGCCGCCTTTGAGAGTGCTTGCGATTTGCTTTGCAAGAGCGTAAGTTTCTTCGATGTTTTTGACGGTGTGTTTTCCGAAAACGTCGTGCGATTTTTTCATACTCGTGCCGTCCCAGTGCAGAATTTTGCTCAAACGTTTGTATAATACAAACGTAAGTCCGCTCACTATTATACATCTAAACAAGTTGAAAGGCAACACGCCGAGCAACAAATAATAGGTGTAAAAAGTGTCAATCGTGATGTTTTTGTAAAGCGGTGCGAGCAAATTTACTATCAGCGAAAAATCGCCGTTGAAATATAGCTGAACGTAATACGGAATGGATATAAATCTATTCACCAAAATCGACAGCGCGGTGAGGCACACGGTTCCCACGGCAAGTCCGATCAGCGCATGTTTTTTGTCCTTATGAAAATAATATATCAAAGATGCCGGCAGCACGAACGCTATACCAAGCAAAATGTCGGTAGCCTCGCCGACGTAAACGGTCGAGGACAGAGGAAATTTCAAAAGGCATTTCAATACTATAACCACGCACGCGCTTATCGGTCCCATCGAAAATCCCGCCAAAAGCGCAGGCAGCTCGCTTATCTGAATCTCCAAAAATTGCGGAAACATGAACGGTAAATTAAATTTCCCGAATGCGTACAACAAGAAAGAAATCGCCGTCAAAATCGCCATTTTGGTGATATATGCGGTTGAAAAACGCGGATTTTTGAATTTTGCAAAAGTCTGCCTTACGTCCTCTTTCGTGACTTTGACGCTTGTTCCGTCGGCGTTGTGCTCTGCTTTGAAAACACTGTTTTTCTTTGCTTCTTTGCCCATTTTTCTCCTTTGGCGCACTCTTTTTTGATTTTGCAAAACTGCATAAAAAAATGCGCCTTCGAGGGCGCAAACGTATGTTGAAATGCAAAATACGTCGCTTCTTTCGTCCGGACTATACCGTCGGTCAAGGAATTGCACCTTGTCGGCACGCATTGCGTGTTCGCGGACTATACCGCCGGTGAGGATTTACACCTCGCCCTGAAGCAAATTTATGATATGCCTAATATGCCGCCTTGTCAAGTCCAAAAACAATTTTTTGAAAATACGTGATAAAAATGAAAATTTGGCAAATAATCTCGGTATGACAATTTTTGCAGAAACCGCAATTCAATCAACGACGCAACAAAACGTATCCACAGAACAAAACGTATGCGCTCTGATGCTCGGCGACGAAAACGTCATAGGCGCAAAATGCTTTTTTTATCAAAACAGTTGCCTTGTCGCAATGCTTACGAAACCGTTTTACCTGAAAAGTCAACGGGACGAATTTTTGAAAAATACGCAAGAATTTTTGTCGAAAGAGCTTTCTCTCGACGTTGTTGCGACGCTTGACGTCGATGTTTACAGAAAAATCAAACCCGATATGTCAAACGAACAAAAAGCCGAGATTTTGCAAATCGCGCGGCAACGAATAAAATAAAAGTATTTCAAATCACGTCATACAAAATCGCTTTGAAACTGCCCTCGTTTGCGAAAATCGAGGAAGCAATTAGCAAACGATTTGATTAATAAAAGCCATAAAATTTAAGTTATAAAAATCCAATTTAATATGTTAGAATATCAAAAAAAACCTCGAAAACGAGGCTTTTTGTTTTGAAAATACTTATATTGTTTCGCTATCGCGTTTTACTTTTCAGCCATTGTACTTTGTGACATTTTTACCGTCCGCCCAAAGTTTTTCGAGGCAGTAGAACATTCTCGTTTCGTCGTTGAAAATGTGCACAATGACTCCGCCGTAGTCAAGCACCGCCCATTTACCCTCGCCCATACCGTCGGTGTGTGTGGGTTCGATGCCGTTTTCGCTCATTTTTTCTTCCACAAACTCGGCAAGTGCTTTGACTTGTTTGTTGCTCTTTGCGGTGCAAATGACGAAATAATCCGTCATAACTGTCAGATGCGCAACGTCCAAAATCGTGATATCAACGGCTTTGTGCTCGTCAAGTTCGGCACAAATGATGTCTTTCATTTCAATAGGTTCCATAAATCCTCCTGTCGCAAAAAGCGATAGTTCTTCGGTATATTTGTATTTATCGTGTGCAAAAAACGTGTTTTTGCACGTTTTTACAATTTGATTTTAGCATATATGCCATGCAATTTCAACGGTCAAATTTGCAAAAATACAACGATTAGCTTTAGTTTCGCATTGCGCCCGTGCTTTTTGAGCGCAAACAATTCAACCGAGATAGCAATTCACGGCTTCTTGTGTGAGCGGATGCATAGGTTTGCCGCTTGCGCCGACTTTGTCATAGGTGTATTTCAACACCGCTTTAAACCCTTCGTCGAAATTGCGCATTGCAATCTCACGGATTTTGGGGATTGGCTCGTAATCGCGGTCGAAAGACACGCTGTCTGCTGTATAGACGAGCTTTTCGAGCATAGTCATATTCGCTTTTGCGGTGGTATGATAACGGATTGCGTCAAGCACATCCTCGTCTTGTATATCGAAATCTCGCCTTGCCTTCTCCGCTCCCAAAAATTGATGCAATACCGGCGTTCCGACTGCGTCGCAAGGCACGTTTAAACCGTCGAGAGAGGGACGCTTTTTCGCATTGTCGTGCAAAAAACACGCAAGAAACACTTTGGTGAAATCCTGCTTCAAGTTGTGCAAAGAGTTGAGCCGCATCGCCGTTAAAACGACCGCTTTGCTGTGTGCGAACAACTCTTCCGTTTGATAGGAACGGAGTTTTTTCGCCATGTCCTCGTACTCGCAAAACAGACGTTTTTGTCTTATCGCATCCAAAACTCGCTCGTCGATCTCGATTGGAGTTTCGCCCATAAGCAGTTTTGCTCTGACTTCGGATGACGATACGTCTTTGCCGACGTAATTCAAAAGGATAAACTCCCCTCCGAATTTTTGTTCAAGACGTTTTGCTCTATCCCTAATATCGTCGTATCCCTCGCGCGCACAAACGGCAATCGGACAAACTTGAACGATTTTTTCGGGATGATACCAAGTGTCGAAATATTCAAGGCTATCACCACCGATAAGATATACGATATCACCGTATTTTTCTTTGAGTATAGGCAACGTAAGCGCGGAGTAATTGTCTTTTTCTCTTGCGTTTTCAATGTCGTCGATGACAAAATCTACGCCCTCGAAAGCGACTTTGAGCAAATCGCATCTGTCTTGAAAACTCAAAAATCCCGCACTCTTGTGAGGTGGTGTTACAGTCGGAACAAGCACGAGTTTGGATATACCGAGCTCTTGCATCGCGCTTTTGCACATGGCAACGTGCTCTTTATGCACAGGGTCGAAAGCCCCGCCGAAAATCAAAGTTTTTTCCATATTTTTATTATACAACACATATGAAAAACTTTCAAGAAATCAAGGCGTATGCAAAGAATTTTTTAAGCTGCAACATGTTTTTACTACTTGATTTTTGGCAAAAATATTTATATGGCAAAAGCACTCGACTACATTTTTGCAAGCATAATCGTCACCCTGACAACGTTCGTTTGGTCTGCGTTGCTGTTTAAAAACGCGGTGGGAGCAATCGTATTTTCGATTGCGTTTTCAAGCGTGATTCTCGTAAGCATGCGCTACTTCTCAAAGCGGAATCAGAAGCCTTATACATACGACAGACTTGAAACGGAGTTTTGTATAAGAGGTGGCGAATATATTGTAAATTTGATAAAAACCGCTCTAAAAAATCCACAAATCGAGAATGGTTCAAACTATATTTTGCTTGAAAAGAGCATAATAATCGCAAATTTCAAGTTTTCGTCACTTGGCGGAAGCGACGTTGCAAACGTTTGCAAAACGGCAAAAAAGCATGGGAAAAATCATGTTTACCTCATCACCAAATCGATTGACAGACACGCCTGGCAAATTGCAAATCTCGAAGATATAAATATCGAAATCGTAAAAGCGAAACAAGTTTACAAGTTTCTTGCAAAACACAACGCCCTGCCCGTCTTGAAAAAACCGCGACAAAAATTTTCTTTTAAGGCATTGCTTCAAACGATACTTTCTCGGCGCAATTTCAAAAACTATGCATTTTCGGGTGCGGTGCTCGTGCTGGTATCTTTTCTCACTCCCCTCAAAATCTACTATATCGTTTTCGGCACCATACTGCTTGTGCTTGCCCTACTCACATTGACACTCGGCAACGGCACTTTGTCGTCCCCGAAAGCGTTTGAGGAGCTTGAAAGAGAGTGTCAAGACGAATACGCTCGGGAGAATAATAACGTCGATTGATTTCGAGCTTCAATCAGATGAAAGAACGATTATGCGAATTTGCAAATCGCAGCATTGAAAACACGGCAATAAAAAACACCCGCTTGCAATCGGATACAAACCGTAAATCCGTTGTATTGCGAGTGATTTTATTTTGGCGTTTATCAGTCAACCCATTCGAATTCGATGTCGCCGATGGTAACGATATCCCCTTCTTTCATACCTTTCTTTTTGAGCTCTGCGATTACGCCGCGGTCTTTAAGGACTTTTTGGAAGAACGCAAAGGAATCCTGCGACGAAATCGTAACGTTTTGGATGAGGAAGTCCACAAGTCCGCCGTCCACGAAGAACGAGCCGTCCGGCATACGAGACACCGTGAATTTTTGATCGGATTTGGGTTCAAGTTCAAAGTCCTCGTCGCGCTCGATGCGTTGAGGCGGAGGAAGCTCGTCAACCTTTTGCTTCATTGCGGCAAGAAGCTCGTCAAGCCCTTCGTGCGTAACCGACGAAACGACGAAAACCTTTTTGCCGATTGCTTTCTCGAACTTTTCGATTTCAGAGCGATCGGTGAGCAAATCCGCCTTGCCCGCCACCACGATTTGCGGAATCGCGGCAAGTTTTTCACTGTATGTTGCAAGTTCTGCATTGATTTTGTTGTAGTCGTCAACGGGATCTCTGCCCTCGCTGCCGCTTATGTCCACGATATGCACGATAAGGCGCACACGCTCTATATGGCGCAAGAAATAGTGTCCGAGCCCCGCGCCCTCGCTTGCGCCCTCGATAAGCCCGGGGATATCCGCAATAACAAAGCTGTCGTCATACATTTGCACGACGCCAAGATTCGGACTGATCGTCGTGAAATGATAGTTGGCAATCTTTGGTTTTGCGCTTGTCAAAACGGACAAAAGCGTGGATTTTCCGACGTTCGGAAAACCGACGAGTCCGACGTCCGCGATGGTTTTGAGTTCGAGCGTAACCTGATGCTCTTCCGTCGTTTCGCCCAGTTGCGAGAATGACGGCGCTTGACGTCTTGCATGCGCAAAGCGATTGTTGCCCTTGCCTCCTCTGCCGCCTTTTAGCGCAACGAAAGTTTCGCCGTCGTCAAAGAGGTCTGCAATAACCTTTCCGCTCTCCGTGTCTCGAATGACCGTGCCTACGGGCACTTTTATAATGAGATTCGGAGCGGATTTGCCCGTGCAGTTTTTCGCTTCGCCGTCGCCGCCGTTTTGAGCGCGGTAGAATTTTTGGAACTTGAAGTCGATAAGCGTATTGATTTCCTTGTCGGCAACAAACACGACATCGCCGCCGTTGCCGCCGTCACCGCCGTCGGGACCGCCGTTGGGCACGAATTTTTCACGATGGAAGGACACTTTGCCGTTGCCGCCGTTGCCCGCTTTTATAAAGATTTTTACATAGTCTAAAAACATATTTGCCTCTTTGGTATTGTTTTTCGTTGTATTTTATTCTGAAAAAGATTTCAGTATCGCTTGCGCGCTGCGTTTGCCTGCGCCCATTGCGAGAATAACCGTTGCCGCACCCGTCATCGCGTCGCCGCCGGCGTAAAGACGAGGTATATTCGTCAAGCCGTTTTCGTCTGCGACTATCGTGCCTTTTTTTGTGGTTTCGAGCGACGGCATACTGCGTTTGATTATGGGATTGGGAGTCGTGCCCAGTGCGACTATAACTTCGTCGCAATCCACCGTAAACTCGCTTCCCTCAACGGGAATCGGGCTTCTGCGTCCGCTTGCGTCGGGCTCGCCCAGTTGCATTTCGATACACTTGACCGCCTTGACGTTACCTTGCTCGTCGCCGATGATTTCAACGGGATTTGCCAAGAGCAAAAACTCTACGCCCTCCTCTTCGGCATGGTTGATTTCCTCTTTTCTTGCAGGCATTTCCTCTCTGCCTCTGCGGTAGACGAGTTTGACGTTCGCCCCCATACGCAAAGCCGTTCTCGCACTGTCCATAGCAACGTTGCCTGCGCCCACAACAACCACGTTTTTACCGCGTTTTACGGGGGTTATCGCATCATTTTTGTAGGCTTTCATGAGATTGATTCGCGTCAAATACTCGTTTGCGGAGTACACTCCGTTGAGGTTTTCGCCCTTGACTTTGAGGAGCATGGGAACGCCTGCGCCCGTGCCTATAAACACCGCGTCGTATTCAAAAAGCAATTCTTCGATAAATATCGTCTTGCCAACGACGACGTTGGTTTCTATATCAACGCCCAGCGCGCGCACTTTGTCGATTTCCTTTTTGACAAGTGCCTTTGGAAGTCTGAATTCGGGAATACCGTACACAAGCACGCCGCCTGCTTCGTGCAACGCTTCGTACATTGTCACGTCAACGCCGCATCTTGCAAGATCAGCCGCGCAAGACAGCGACGCGGGGCCGGAGCCTACCACCGCCACTCTCTTTCCGATTTTGATAATTTGAGGTCTCTCGTCGTATCCGTTTGCAATCGCTTGGTCTGCAACGTATCTTTCGAGATTGCCTATTGCGACGCTTCCGCCCAACTTGTCCTTGCGCACGCAATGCTTTTCGCATTGATTCTCTTGCGGACAAACTCTTCCGCAAATTGCCGCAAGATTGTTGTCGTTTTTCAACACGCGATATGCGCCTTGAATATTGCCTTGCTTCACGTTTGCGATAAAATCGGGGATATGCACGCCCACGGGGCAACCGCTCATACACGGTGCGTTTTTGCAATTGAGGCATCTGTCTGCCTCGTCTTTTGCAAGTTTTGCGGTATATCCGAGCGCAACCTCGTCGAAGTTGCGTATCCTTTCGTTTGCGGGCTGAGTCGGCATATGGCGTCTTGGCTCTATCATATGTCCCTCCTCAAATTGCAAAGATGATCTTTTTCTTCTTTCAAATAAGTTTTGCTTCTTGCAATCGCCTCGTCGAAATCGACAAGATGTCCGTCGAACTCCGGACCGTCTATGCAAGCGTACTTCGTTTCGCCGCCGACGCTCAAACGACAGCATGCGCACATCCCCGTGCCGTCCACCATCATAGAGTTCATACTGACGACGGTGTGTATGCCGAGCGTTTTCGTGAGATTGCAAACCGCTTTCATCATAGGAAGCGGACCTACTGCAAACACACAATCGTAATTTTTTCCGTCCTCGACAAGCTGTTTGAGCATATCGGTGACAAATCCTTTTTGACCGCGAGAGCCGTCGTCGGTGACGAGATAAAGATTGTTTGCGTTTTTGTCGAACTCGTCTACGTACATAAGCAAATCCGCGTTTCTTGCGCCCAAAATCACGTCTGCCGCCTTGTTTTGCGCTTTAAGCTGCTTTGCTTGCGGATAGATGACCGCAGAGCCGATTCCACCGCCTATAAGGCAAATGTTTTCGTACGCAGACAGATCGGTGGCGTTGCCGAGCGGACCTACGAAATCGCAAAGAGCGTCGCCCTCTTGCATCATGGCAAGTTTTGCCGTCGTATATCCGACCTCTTGCACCATAACGGAAACCGTGCCGTCCGCTCTCGAATAATCGCAAATTGTGAACGGAACTCTCTCGCCATCGGCGTCCACTCGCAGTATGACAAACTGCCCCGCAAGGCAATGTTTTGCAACGAATGGTGCGTAAATCACGTACTCGTTCACGTTTGGCGCAAGGCGTTTTTTTGAAATAATCTCGTACTTTTTCATATCGATTTCGTTTTATTTTTGACCTACGGGCATGCCCGACGTCAGTTTCTTATAGTATTGACAGTACTCTCTCACAAGGCATTTGTCGCACTCGGGACGTTGAGAGTGACAAGTGTATCTGCCGTGAAAAATGAGCAAGTGATGAAGATGCGACCAAAGATTTTCATCGAAAGCCTGCATAAGCTGTTGCTCGGTTTGCTCGGGAGTTTTTGCATGCGCAAGCCCTATGCGGTTTGCCACTCGAAAAACGTGCGTATCCACAGCGATTGCGTTTTCGCCGTATGCCACCGCCGCTACGACGTTTGCCGTTTTGCGCCCTACGCCTTGGAGTTTCATAAGTTCGTCGCGCGATTTAGGCATGCCGCCCATATCCAAAACGCTTTGACTCAAACTCTTTATCGCCTTTGCTTTATTATGGTAAAATCCGCAAGAAAATATATGCCTTTCAAGCTCTTCGACAGGCATTTTTACAAAAGCCTCGGGCGTGTTTGCGATTTTGAAAAGCTCGCTCGTAACTTGGTTTACGCGCTTGTCCGTACACTGGGCGGACAACACCACCGCAACAAGCAATTCAAACGGCGAATTAAAATTCAGTTCGCAATCGGCATCGTGGTGCATTTCGTCAAGCAAATCGTATATTTTCAAGTTGTCTTTCGTCATATTTTCGATTATCGCATACTTCCTCGTTTTTTGCAAGAAAGCACAGCAAAATATACTTTTTTCTTAACACTTAATTATATTTGCCGCGTATCGCCGTGTTTTTTGCCGTTTTCAAATGTGATTTTTATTCTCGTATGCACAATCGAGCATTTGCGCATACGAGAATAAAGAGCGGTCACAATCTTATTGCGTTTCCGTTTGCGCCGAAATAATAGAAACCGATTGCGGATGCGTATCTGCCCCTTTGCAGAATTATTTTTGCCTGTTGCATGTCCTTTGCAAACAGTTTAACCGAAAGCCCGCATCCTACTTTTGCGGACGAGGGCGTATTGATAAGCCTGCCCGATATTCGATAACTTGCAAGCTCTTCATAAAACCGCACGGCTTCGGCGCGCGAGCGGAACGCAACGAAAAATTCTCTCATAATCCCCTCCGAAAATATATGTAACCGCTCTTGATTTTAATATATTGCGCTCGCACATTTTTCGTGCAAAATCGCATAAGTTGCATAGATAAGGACGATATGATTTACCTCGACAATGCCGCAACTTCAAGATTTAAGCCGAAATGCGTGTTGGACGCATTGATTTTTGACGTAACGCACTCGGCAAACAGCGGTCGCGCAGGACACGACGAGGCAATCGACAAAAGCATACGCATACAAAAATGTCGAGAGTATCTCTTGTCCGTGTTCGGAGCAAGCGACGAATACTCTCTGATATTCACAAAAAACTGCACGGAAGCCTTGAATCTTGCGATATTCGGCATTGTCAAAGGCGGCGAAAGAGTGCTTACCGGCGTCAACGAACACAATTCGGTTTTGCGCCCTCTCTACAAGCTCAAACAAGAGGGCAAAATATCCCTCGAAATCGTCAAAACAAACCCTCTCGGCCGCATAGACGTCAAAGATGTCGAAAAATTTGCAACAAATGCCGATATTTTGGTTTTTGGCGGAGCGTGCAACGTCAACGGCGCGATTTGCGATATTCAAAGTATTGCGGATTATTGCAAAAACAACGGCAAAATCCTGATTTTGGATGGAGCGCAAAGCGTTCCTCTTATTCCGCTGACTTTAAAAAGCAGCGGTATAAGTATGCTTGCATGCCCCGGACACAAGGGATTGCACGGCGTACAAGGTACGGGATTTTTGATTGTGCGCAAGGATATAAAACTATCTCCTTTGCTTTACGGCGGTACTGGGACGTTTTCTAGCGACGTAACGCCAATCGTCGAAATGCCCGACTCATTCGAGGCAGGCACGTTGTTTTCAGGCGGTATAGACGCTTTACGTCAAGGCGCGAAATGGTCTTTCGACAACGTCGATAAAAACAGAAAATATATCGATAGAATAACGAAAAATATTCTTCACGGACTTCACGATATAGGTGCGACGCTCTACACGCGCGACACGCAAACGGGCGTTGTATGTTTCAACCTCGCAAACGCGGACAGCGGCTATATCGCCGACAAGTTGAACGAATACGGCATATGCGTGCGAGGCGGCTTGCACTGCGCGCCCCTCGTACATCGCGAGCAAGGCACGTCCTTTCAAGGCGCAGTTAGAGCAAGCGTCGGTTGCGAAACGAAAGAGGGCGAAATCGCCTACTTTTTGTCTGTTGTCGAACGACTTGCGAAAGGGCTTAAATCTTAAATATTTTCGTGCCGTTCAAATTGATAGATGCATTTAGAATTGCGTTTTTTGCTTGAAACGGTGAAATCCTCGCATACTTTTGGCAAAGCAAGCAACAGGCGCCGGCAACGTAGGGAGCGGCAACCGACGTTCCGCTCATGTGCGAATACGCTCCGCCCGATTGAAGCCCTTTTACGTTTGTGCCGAGCGCGTAAACGTCGGGACGCTTTATGCCGTTGTACGAACCTCTCGACGAAAAATTTGCAATATTGTCTTCGTTATCCACTGCGCCGACGGCAATAACTTCGTTGCTTATCGCAGGCGATTTCAAAGCGTTTGCACCGCTGTTTCCCGATGCCGCAACCACGATAAGTCCGCTTCTTGCAAGCATTTCCGCGCCGATTTTCAGCGGATCGGCATATTCCAGCGGCTCTGCGCCGAAACTCATACACACAACTCTCACGCCGTGCTGCCTGAAATTGTCGAAAAGCCATTGCATACCGTCCAAAATTTTGAACGTTCCGCTCTCGCCACTCTTTTCTATGACTTTGACGGACAGCACGTTAGCCATAGGCGCAACGCCTTTGATTCCCCTTGCCGACAATATGCCGTTTCCGCACGCAACCCCCGCGACGAAAGTGCCGTGTCCGTTGTCGTCGTAGGCATATTTTTCACCGTTTACGAAATCCATTGCGCCGATTATACGATTTTTCGGCACGGACAAATCGATATGCGGAGATACGCCCGTGTCCATAACGCAAAGCGTAACTCCTCTGCCGTCAAGATTGTCGTCGAAAGTCGGTATGGGATAAAACATGCGGTTAGATTGCGTAAATTCCGCATTTCGAGCTTTGTCTACTCTGCGCAATACTTCCGCATTGTCGCTGCTATGGTCAACGATTTCATTGTCTGTTTCACAATGCTTTTCATTATAGCTTTCGTCTTTTCCCTTTCCGAGAGCAAAAACTTTGCTTTGAGCGGCAACGTATTCCACCTCGCTCATTCTTTCAAGCCGTATGGCGTCTTCTAGTCCGCATTTTATTCCTATCGAGCGTATGAACGGATAGCTTGCCACAACGTCGAAACTTCTCTCCAAAAAACCTAAATGCAAGGGATTGCGCACTCTTACGATTGCATCCGCCCTTTCGTCCTCGTTTTCGAGAGTTTTGACAAGCGCACTGCTGACTTTGCTCGAAACTTTGAGTTGATTTACAATTCGCGCGTCGATTTTGTCCATATCCCCTCACGCTTTGAGCATGTCTATAATGCTTCTCATGCGCCGTCTTTGCTCGTCGTTTAGCATGGGATATGCGTTGTTGTACAAATTTTCAAGGGATTGCGCGTCGAACGTGCCCTGCGCTTTCATACGCCTTGCAACGTCCATAAGGCGCGCGGTCAGCTCCTCTTCGCTCTTTTGCGAGTATTCGGCAAACTTATCCTCAAAAGATTGATTTTTACTCTCGGTGTCGCAATTCTGTCCCGCAAAATTACAAGAATTTTGTTTGCCGTTTCCGTTTTCGGCACTTTGATTGCCATACCCTCTCATTCCGTTGAAATCATAAAAATTCATAAATTCCTCCGCACGTTCAATATATGAGCGCATAAAATGATTGTGACAGGTGGCCTATGAATTTGGATATGAACACGATTTCAATGCTCATGCAACTGCTTACTCAAAAAAACGGCGACAACAAAGCGCAAAACACAGCGCAAGAGCCGCCAAACGAGCAATATACGCACGTGCGCATGCAGGACGACAAATATACCGAAACATCCGCCTTCGCTCGCCAGAACGGAATTGGCGAGAAAACTCGACTTGATTTTTCGAATATCGAACGGCAAAACGACGGGAAATTCGATTTTATAAAAAATATGGCGGCTCAAAATCCGATGTTTGCACTCCTTGGCAATATGCAAAACGGCAAAGTGGACGTATCGTCTATGCTTCCCCTCGTGATGTCAATGATGCAAAAATCAAAAACCGAAAAGAAAAACGACGATTCCGCATCCGAGCGCAACGACGAAAATAATAAATCGGATGCCGCCGATTCAAGCGTAACGGCATCGAAAATCGAAAACGAAAATGCTAGCTTAAAAACAGAAACGCAACGAGAAGTTTTTGCTCCCGTTGCGTTTGCAGGTTACGAAGTTATATCTTATCTTTGTTCGCTTGTCAAAGCGTCACGGCGTCCTTGTAGATAGGATGCGCGTCGCAAAGTGCGATTGCGCGCGCCTTGACGGATTCTATCGCACTCTCGCCACCCTCGACTATATCGGCAATCATATCCGCGATTTTGACCATATCGTCCTCTTTCATGCCTCTTGACGTGACTGCAGGCGTGCCAACTCTCAAACCGCTTGTGAGCGAAGGCGACAACGGCTCGTTTGGCACGGAATTCTTGTTTGCGGTGATATGCGCCATATCGAGCCATGTTTCGAGTTGTTTCCCGTTGACGCCGCTTCCTACAAGGTTTATGAGCATCATATGATTGTCCGTACCGCCGCTTACAAGGCGCAGACCTCTTTTGATAAGTCTGTCCGCCATTGCCTTGGCGTTTTTGAGGATTTGCTCCTGATAAGTCTTAAATTCGGGCGAAAGAGCCTCTTTGAAAGCAACCGCTTTTGCCGCGATTATATGCATAAGCGGACCGCCTTGCGAACCGGGGAAAATCGCCTTGTCGATCTTCTTTGCGATATCTTCGTCGTCGCAAAGGATAAGACCGCCTCTGGGCCCTCTCAACGTCTTGTGCGTCGTTGTTGTAATAACGTGCGCATATCCGACGGGGCTTGGATGCAGACCGACCGCAACCATACCTGCAACGTGCGCCATATCCGCCATGAGATACGCCCCGACTTCGTCGGCAATCTCGCGGAATTTCTTGTAGTCGATAAATCTCGGATACGCACTTGCGCCGGCAACGATGAGTTTGGGCTTACATTCAAGCGCAATCCTACGCACTTCGTCGTAGTTGATAAGCTCGGTTTGCGGGTCTATGCCGTAGCCGACGCAGTTGAAGAGCTTGCCGCTCATATTCACTTTCGCGCCGTGCGTGAGGTGTCCGCCGTCGGCAAGCGTCATGCCGAGAATGGTATCTCCGCTATCGAGCAAGGCGTAATACGCCGCAAAGTTTGCATTTGAGCCGCAGTGCGGTTGCACGTTTGCGTACTTCACTCCGAAAAGTTGCTTTGCACGATCGATTGCGAGTTTTTCTGCAATGTCTACGTATTCGCAACCGCCGTAATATCTCTTTCCGGGATACCCTTCCGCATACTTGTTGGTGTAAAAAGTACCTGCCGCCGCAAGCACCGCTTCGGAAACGATGTTTTCGCTTGCGATAAGTTCGAGATTGTGTTGTTGACGTTCAAGCTCTTGGAGCATGGACGCGTAAAGTTCGGGATCGACTTGTTTTATGCTTTTGAGATCTATCATCTTTTGTTTTCCTTGTAAATTATGTCAAAACAACGGTTTTGACTTCGTTTTTTATTATGAGCGTCCAATAAATATCAAAGATACTTGTCGAGGACTTGTGCGATTTGCATCTTCAAACGATAGCCGACAAGCACTTCTTTCTTTTCGCCGTCCTTAAAGACGATAAGCGTAGGAATCGACATAATTCCGAAACGAGTTGCAAGTTCTTGACACTCGTCCACGTCCACCTTACCGACAGTGACTTTGCCTTTATATTCCGTTGCGATTTCTTCAACGTTGGGAGCCATCATTTTGCAAGGTCCGCACCAGGTTGCCCAAAAATCCACGAGGACAACGCCTTTGGACGTAATTTCGTCAAAATTTTGTTGATTTAAAGTGATATAATCCATGTTTTATCTCCTTATTAAATTTGAATACGTATTATTGTTCCGCAACCGCAACGCAGTTGCGATATCATCCGATTGTTCTTTCTCTACAAAGGTGAACGTCGTGCACTATTAAATTGCAATGTCCCCCTTCCTCACGTGTGTATTCCCCCTCTACAAATGCGTAAGGCGTGTACTTTTATATTAGATTGCCCCCTCTTTCCCTTCCGGGCTTTTGTTCTCTATTTACAACGAGTGAACGTTTAGAACTCTAATTGCTATGTCCCCCTTCCTCACGTGTTTGGACTTCGGCGTTTGCGCACCGCAATCCGCCTCGTTCGCTTTGGCTACAACACATTCACTGGATGTGTTGCTTAACGCGTCGCGCCCATACCGCCGTTCCCCCTTAAAAGGGAACCCACGGCGTCCGCTCCGCGTGGGGACACGCGAACGCGATTGACTTCGTAACAATCGCTAGCTCGTTGCGTGCAACGAGCAGCACTCGCATAGATTGCTGTCGTTCTCTTCTTATGCCACTCGTTCGCGAACGAAAAGAATCCAAACTCGTCCGCTCACTTGTACTATACGTCAAGCTCGGCGTTCGCTTGCTCGCCGCAGTTGCGGCTCGTGTTCCGTCTTTTAAGTTGCACATTCCGTTTATAAGAACGTCCTGAAAGAGTATCCGTTCGGGTGTGGGTGTCCCGCCCGCAACTGCAACAAAGTTGCAATATCACTTGCGCAAAGCGCAAATATCACTGTTGCCATAGGCAACAATATCACGCACACTTTGCGTGCATATCACTTACATTGCCGTTGCGGCTCGGAATCCGTCTTCGAACAGGCAAATACAGTGTATAAGAACGCTCCGAATAGGCTGAAATCTTCCGCAACTGTCCGAAGGACAATATCGCGTTGAGGATTATTTTTTCAAATAATCTTCAACACTCTCGGGGCAAATTGACTTCATTGTCGGAGTAAAGCCCTTCTTTTTGCGGATGACAAGTCTATCGAGCAATATTGCGATGACAAAGCCCACAACAAGCCCTGCAAGTGCCAAAAGTGCTTGCGCAAGCTCGTTGATGAGCGTGCCTATGCCAATGCCTGCGCCGATAAGCACAAGCGGTATCACGTACACGATTGCCGCCGCCGTAAGCACGTACTTTTCGCCCATTTCGACTTCGACGAAATCGCCGACGTTTGCCCCCAGCGTATTTTCGACAACGACTTCGACTTTCATACCGTCTTTCGTCGTTGCGCACATATGGCACTTTTCGCACGCGCTACGCCTGTCGAAACGCACCGTCGCTTTATTGCCATTAATTTTTGCGACTACTCCTCTTTCGGTCATTTTTCAAAATACCTGCAAAGCTCGTCGATACGGCACTCTTCCGTCACCGAATCGCTCATTCTCTTTACGTTTACAACGCCTTTTTCAATCTCGTCGTCGCCAAGCACGCACACGTATTTTGCACCCGTGCGGTCGGCGTACTTCATTTGCGCTTTAAGGCCTCTGTTCATGATGTCGGTTTCCGCCTTTATGCCTGCGTTGCGCATATCGAACACGAGCTTTCTTGCAAGTTCTTCGGCTTTCTCGCCCATAGGTGCGATATAAACGTCCGTGCACTCTTCTTGCGCTTCGAGATTGTTTGTGTTTTCAAGCACCAAAAGCAATCTTTCAAGCCCCAAACCGAAGCCGACTGCCGGAGTGGGTTTGCCGCCGACTTCTTCAACAAGATTGTTGTATCTTCCGCCGCCGCAAACCGTGCCTTGCGCGCCTATATCCGTGGATACGAACTCGAACACCGTGCGCGTGTAGTAGTCCAAACCGCGCACTATGCCGGGATTGACTTTAAACTCTATACCCAGCGACGTCAAAATGCGTTGCACCTCTTGAAAGTGCGCTCTGCAATCGTCGCAAAGGTAATCGGTGATTTTGGGCGCGTTTTTGGTTATTTCCTTGCACTTCTCCTCTTTGCAATCGAGGATACGGAGCGGATTCTTCTCGAATCTTGCCTGACATTGTCCGCACATAAGGTGCAAGTTTGCGCCGATGTACTCTTTGAGTGCCTTGTTATATTCCGCTCTGCACTTGGGGCAACCTATGCTGTTGAGATTGAGTTCGAGATTTTTGAGTCCTACTTTTCTCAAAAAGGTCGAGGCAAGCGTTATAACTTCCGCGTCTGCGCTAGGGCTGTCCGAGCCGTAACATTCCACGCCGAACTGATGGTGCTCTCTGAGTCTGCCGTTTTGCGGTTTTTCATAGCGGAAAATGCTTGCGATATAGTACGCTTTCATAGGCATAACGCCTTGATGCAAGCCGTTTTCGATGAAGCAACGCGCAACGCCCGCCGTGCCTTCGGGGCGAAGAGTCATGCTTCTGCCGCCCTTGTCGTCGAATGTGTACATTTCCTTCGTTACGATGTCCGTAGTTTCGCCCACGCCCCTCAAAAAGAGTTCGGTGTGTTCGAACATAGGCGTGCGGATTTCCTTAAAGCCGAAGCAAGCCGCAACTTCTCTTGCGATATTCTCGACGTAGTGCCACTTGTATGCCTCTTGCGGAAGCATGTCTTTTGTGCCCTTTGGTATGTTTATCATAATATCCTTTTGCCTCGCGATTTTTTCAGATTATAAATCTACGCAAATTTCTTTCTTTCAGCGTTGTGCTCAAATGTTGCTCGACGTAGGATTTGTCGATGTTGATTTCCTTCGTCACGTTGTCGTCCGCCTCGTAAAGCACGTCTTTGAGGAGTGCTTCGAGAACTGCGTGCAAGCGACGAGCGCCGAGGTTTTCGCTGTTTTCGTTCTCTTCGAAAGCAACTCTTGCAATCTCGTCTATCGCCTCGTCCGTAAAGTTGAGCGACACGCCGTCAACGCCCAAAAGCTCTTTGTATTGTTTGAGCACGGCGTTGTCGGGTTCGGTGAGAATTTTGACGAAATCGTCTTTTGTGAGGTTGTCAAGTTCCACGCGGATGGGGAATCTGCCTTGAAGTTCGGGGATCAAATCCTCCATGCGCGAGATGTGGAACGCGCCCGCGGCGATGAACAAAATGAAGTCCGTGCGGATAGAGCCGTACTTCGTTTGCACCGTACTACCCTCGACGATCGGCAAAATATCTCTTTGCACACCCTCGCGCGACACGTCGTGACCGCCTTGTTGACCTTGATCGTTTGCGGCGATCTTATCGATTTCGTCAAGGAAAACAACTCCGTCTTGTTCCGCTCTTTGCAACGCTTCTTGCGTGATTGCGTCCTGATCCACCATCTTTTCGGCTTCTTGGTTTACGATGAAGTCCATTGCCTGTTTGACGGTGAGTTTTCTCTTTTTCACTTGACCTTTGCCCATCATTCCGCCGAAAATGCTTCCGAGGTCGATTTCGTTGCCGGGAGCATTGCCGGGTTGAAGTTGAATGGGCTTGGGTTGTTGACGGATTTCCATCTCGATGGTGATGCCGTCAAGATGTCCGGCGCGGATTTCTTGCAAAAGCTCTTCTTTGAGTTGAGCGTCGCTCTTGTCGGTTGCGCCTGCCGCATTTTTTCGCACGGGCAAAAGAATGTCGCAGAGCTTGTTTTCTGCAATTTCGGTTGCTCTGGGCATAACCTCTTTAAACTTTTCGTCTTTGACTAGGCGGATTGCAACTTCCACAAGGTCGCGGATGATGCTTTCCACGTCGCGTCCGACATAGCCGACTTCGGTAAATTTTGTGGCTTCGACTTTGACGAACGGGGCTTTGACCACTTTTGCAAGACGTCTTGCGATTTCCGTTTTACCGACGCCCGTAGGTCCTTTCATAATGATGTTTTTGGGCGTGATTTCCTCTCTCATTTCCTCGGAGAGTTTGCTTCTTCTATATCTGTTGCGAAGAGCGATTGCAACGGCGACTTTTGCGTCGTGCTGACCGATGATGTATCTGTCAAGCTCCGCAACTATTTGTTTCGGGGTTAAAACGTTTGAATCCATATTTCACCTCTCAAACCGTTTCGACCGTGATATGGTCGTTTGTATAAACGCAAATCTCGCTTGCGATTTTGAGTGCTTTGTACGCAATTTCCTTTGCGCTCAAATCGGTTGCGTCCGCAAGAGCGCGCGCCGCCGCCAAAGCGTAGTTTCCGCCGCTGCCGATTGCCACGATTCCGTTTTCGGGTTCGATAACTTCTCCCGTGCCGGATATGACGAAAATGCTGTTTGCGTCTGCCGCTATAAGCAACGCTTCAAGACGTCTGCCGCCCTTGTCGTTGCGCCAAAGCTCTGCAAGCTCAACCGCCGCTCGCATAAGATTTCCGCTATATTTTTGAAGCATTGCTTCAAATTTCTCACTGAGTGCGAAAGCGTCGGACACCGAGCCCGCAAAACCGACCACGACTTTGTCGTTGTAGATGCGTTTCACCTTTACGGCATTGCCTTTCATAATGACGTTTTCGCCCATTGTTACTTGTCCGTCGCCTGCAACGGCAGTTTGTCCGTTACGTCTGACGGCGCATATCGTAGTTCCGCGAAATTCCACCATAAGTGTATTCCTCCAAAATTAAATCGATTTTATGTTTCGAGATTGCTCCCTTATGAGCGTTGTCGCTCCATTGTTATTCTTGTTCGTTCAAAAGCTCATGCATAGCTTCGAGAGAGCGTCTTGAATACTCCGCTTTGCGCTTGGACTTATCCCTTATTCCCTCGATCGGCGGCAAGATGCCGAAGTTTGCGTTCATGGGTTTGAAGTCTAGAGCGCGCGTTGACACGTATTCGCACAGCGAGCCGATAATCGTAACGTCGCCGGGCACTGCGTATTGTTTGCCGTCAAGTTCGTTTGCAAGTGCTTGCGCGGCAATCATACCGCTCATTATGCTTTCGACGTAACCTTCTACGCCCGACAGTTGCCCTGCGATATAAAGCGGTCTGCTTCCCTTTACTCTGAACGTCTTTTCAAGTACGCCGGGAGCGTTAATATAGATGTTTCTGTGCATAACGCCATAGCGGATAAATTCGGCATGTTCGAGCGCGGGGATAAGGCTGAACACCCTCTTTTGCTCGCCGTAAGTGAGATTCGTTTGAAATCCCACGAGGTTGTAGCAATCCCCTGCGATATTCTCTTTGCGCAACTGCACCACGGCATACGCTTTTTCGCCCGTCTGCGGATTGCGAAGCCCTATGGGCTTCAAAGGACCGAAACGAATCGTGTCGCTGCCTCGTTTTGCCATTTCTTCTATGGGCATGCATCCGTCGAAAAGCTCGCTCTTTTCAAAGTCGTGAAGCAAGACGGTTTTGGCATTGACAAGCTCGTTGTAAAAACGCTCGTATTCTTCCTTTTGCATGGGCAGGTTGAGATAGTCCTCTCCCCCCTTGCCGTATCTGCCGCCAAAGTATGCTTTCTGCATATCTATGCTGTCAAATTCAACGATAGGCGCGATAGCGTCGTAAAAAAACAGCCTGTCTTTTCCCGTTAGTTTGCCCACTTGCTCGGCAAGAGCGTCGCTTGTGAGCGGACCGCTTGCCACGATTGTGGGTATATCCTCGTCGAGCGAGGTCACTTCTTCTCTTATAAGCGTGAAATCGGGATACTTTGCAAGTTCTTTCTCAACCGCTTTCGAAAACTTTTCTCTATCCACGCTCAATGCGCTTCCGCTTGGCACGCCGCACTCTCTTGCTATGGGCAAAAGCGCGCATCCCAGCATATCGAGTTCTTTTTTCAAAAGTCCCGACGCCGTGCAAGGCTCGGTGGATTTGAGCGAGTTGGAGCAAACGAGTTCGGCAAGCGAATCGCCTTTGTGCGCGCCCGTGGTTTTTGTGGGACGCATTTCGTACATTTTGACGGCAAAACCTCTTTTGAGAAGTTGCAACGCGCCCTCGCACCCCGCAAGTCCGCCGCCGATAATTTTTATTGTCTGTTTGCTCATATTTTTTGCATTATTTTTATCATCGAGAAATAAGATTCTTACTTTCTCAAGTGTGTTTGTTCGTCCTCTACAAGATTCGAACGTTTAGAACTCTAAATTAGATGCGCCCCCTCTTTCCGGACACGCCGGTATTTCTCCCACCACTCAAATAAGGGCAATTCTCTACAAGATTATCCGTCGTTCGCGGGGGAGACAATCGGCACTCGCATAGATAGGGACAATTCACTCATTATGCCACCGTCCTTTGTGCGCCAGCTACGCAACCACACGGCGCAGTCGGACGGTACAACCGTCAAGCTCGGCGCTCATACTCTCGCCGCCTTGCGGCTCGCACTTTGAATATGCACATACCGCTTATAAGTAAGCTACGAACAAGTGTTCGTTCGGGTGTGGGTATCCCACCCACAACTGCAACGAAGTTGCAATATCACTTGCGCAAAGCGCAAATATCACTGTTGCCATAGGCAACAATATCACGCACTCTTGCGTGCATATCACTTACATTGCCGTTGCGGCTCGTGTTCCGTCTTCGAACAGGCACATACCGTGTATAAGAACGCTTCGAATAGGCTGTAATCTTCCGCAACCGTAATACATCGGGTGCGGGTGTCCCGCCCGACTTTCACCAAGCAGATAATTTGGCGAAATTGTGGCGGGAGTTTTTGCCCATGTTTGAACTGATAGCACAAATTCTCTGCGCGGTAGAGATTGCGAGAACAAATGCGGTGTTTGTCAATCGCCGAAAGTGTTCTTGTTTCTATTTAGGGGATTCCCACGTCGTTTCACTTCTCGGAATGACATAAGGCGATTGATTCCACCGCAATGCCGTTTGAGCAATGGTGCCTTACTCTTCTTCCTTGACGAGTTCTCTATGCTTGCAAGAGTGGTTGGTGCATACGTAGTAGGTTTTGTCGTCGCGCTTCACCACTTTCATCGTAGAGCCGCAATCGGGACAGAAATACGGTGCCGGCACGTCCCAGCTGATGAAATCGCACTTGGGATAATTTGTGCATCCGTAGAACGTCTTGCCTGCCTTCGAAATGCGTTTGCTCACGTCGCCGCCGCACTTGGGGCATTTGCCGACGACTTCCACTATGCGTTTAATATTTTTGCACTTGGGATAGTTGGGACAAGCAAGGAAAGGTCCGTATTTGCCGTGGCGCACAACCATTTTTGCGCCGCACTTGTCGCAAACAACGTCGCTTTCTTCGTCGGGCAAATAGTTTCCGCCGCCCTGTTTTGCGGCACGCTCGACAAACTTCATAAGGCGCGGATAGAACGCTCCGATAAGTTCTTGCCATTGTTGCTTGCCGTCCGCAACCTTATCCAACGCGCCTTCCAGACGAGCGGTAAAGTTGAGGTTCATAATATCCGGGAAATTCTTTTCCATGTATTCGCACACCGCCTCGCCCAGTTGCGTGGGGACGATTGATTTTTGTTGCTTTTCGGTGTACTCGCGCTTTGCGATGACGGAAATTATGCTTGCGTACGTGCTGGGACGTCCGATTCCGTTTTCTTCGAGTGCTTTGACAAGCGTTGCGTCGTTGTATCTCGCCGGGGGCTTGGTAAACTTTTGTTCACATCCCACGTCGTCTAGATTAAGATGCTCGCCTTCGTTGAGGTCGGGCATGGTGTCGAGTTCCTTGTCCTCGTCGTTTTCCTCGACGGTTGCCGAGTACACGGCGGTAAAGCCCTTAAATTTGACGCTCTTGCCCTTGACTACAAAACCGAGCTTTTCATCGCCGCTTTCACCGAGAATATGCACTCTCATCGTGTTGTATTGAGCAGGCGTCATTTGCGAAGCCATAAAACGCTCGTACACGAGTTTGTAGAGCCTATACGCGTCTCTGTCCATTTTGCCTTCGAGAGATTTCGGAGTGCGGTTGAGGTCGATGGGACGGATTGCCTCGTGCGCGTCTTGCGCGTTGTCGCTGGTCTTGTAAATATTTTGCGTTTTAGGAGCGTATTCGCTTCCGTAGTTCTTGGCGATGAAGGACAAAGCGATCTTTGCAAAATCGGGAGAAATACGCACGCTGTCGGTACGGATGTAAGTGATGAGTGCGTGTTGTCCCTCGCCCTCGATGTTGACGCCCTCGTAAAGTTGTTGCGCAACTCTCGACGTGCGTTCTGCCGTCATGTTGAGCTTGTGGCTCGCCTCTTGTTGCATTGTGGACGTGGTAAACGGAGGTGCGGGTTTTGAAAAAGACACGCTCTTTTTCACGTCGTCTACGTGATAGTCGCACTTTCTCATAAGGTCGGCAACCGCATACGCTTCGTCCGCGCAAGAGGGCTTAATTTTCTCGCCGTTCTTGTCGTTGAGCGCGGCAACGAAAAGATTTGCTTTTGTCTTTTTTGCGCCGTCTTTCAAGAGCATAGCGTTTATCGTCCAGTACTCTTCGGGCGTGAAATCGCGGATTTCCTTCTCTCTGTCCACAATCATTTTGAGTGCGGCGGATTGCACGCGTCCCGCAGAAAGACTGGGTTTGAGCTTTCTTGAAAGAATGGGCGAAATTTTGTAACCGACAAGGCGGTCGAGCACTCGTCTTGCCTGTTGCGAGTTGACCAAATCCATGTTGATTTCACGCGGATTTTCCATAGCGGCGCGCACGGCTTTTGGCGAAATCTCGTTAAACTCGATACGCACTTTGTCGCCTTGCACTCCCAGTGTGTTTTTCAAATGCCACGATATAGCTTCTCCCTCACGATCGGGGTCGGTTGCGAGATAAACTTTGTCGTACTTTTTGACTGCCTGAGAGAGTTGTTTTATGGTCGCTTCCTTGTCCGGCGTGACGATATACTGCGGTTTGAAACCGTTGTCCACGTCGATGCCCAAAGAGCGCGTAGGCAAATCGCAAACGTGACCTTTGGACGCAAGCACCGCGGCGTCGTTACCCAAATACTTTTGTATGGTCTTTGCCTTGTGCGGTGACTCAACGATAATGAGTTGTTTCATTCTATCTCCTAATTGGTTATTAGTTTCGGTTTTCGTTTCATATGGTAAGGGTGAGCGACTTATTTCACGCTTTCCCTTCACAGTGTTTTTTGTTCTTCCTCTACAAGAGTTTGTCGTTGCGTACTCTAAATTAGATGTACCCCCTCTTTCCCTTTCGGGCTTTTGTTCTTCCTTTACAAGAGGTGAATGTTTAGAACACTAAATGCTATGTCCCCTTTCCTCACGTGTTTTCCCTATCACCGTTCCCCCTCTGCGTGCCTTGAGGGCACCCACGGTGACCGCATAGCGGGGGACAACACTCAGCACTCGCATAGATGGCTATCGTTCTCTTTTTATGCCACTCGTTCGCGGACGAAAAGAATCCAAACTCGTCCGCTCACTTGTACTGTACATCAAGCTCGGCGTTCGCTTCCTCGCCGCCTTGCGGCTCGTGTTCCGTCTTTGAAGTTGCACATACCATGTATAAGAATGCCATGAATGAGTGTTCGTTCGGGTGTGGGTGTCCCACCCGTGTCATTCCGAGGGAACGAAGTGACCGTGGGAATCTAGCCGTAAGGCGCACTCCGAATAAGCACATTCCGTGTATAAGCACGCCCCGCTCCACGCACGCTTTGCGTGCATATCACTGCACGAAGTGCAATATCACCGCCGCAGGCGATATCATTGTGCAACGCACGATATCACCGCCGTAGCGATATCATACGCTCTGCTTAAGGCAAGGCGTAAAAATTTCCTGCCGTCTTAACTACAAGTCCGTCTATTTCGAGGTTGAAAAGTACGTTTGTAAGGTCGGCAACGCCAAGTCCCGTTTCGGCAAGCAGCTCTTCAAAATGCTTTTCGCCGTCGTGCAAAGCGTCGATAATCGAGCTTTGAACAAGATCAAGCTGCACGGGCTGTTTTTCGACGACTTCCCTTTGCACGTGAAGCGCGTCGAGAACGTCCTCGGGCGATATTGCAAGCGCATGCGGCATTTCTCTCAACAATTCGTTGCCGCCTGCGTTTTCCTCATCGTAGATGTTGCCGGGCGTTACGAATATCTCTTTGCCCTGCTCGATTGCAAGCCTCATCGTAATGAGCGAGCCGCTCTTCTTTGCCGCTTGCGGAAGAAAAACCGCCTCGGATATTCCGCTGACAATACGATTCCTGTCGGGAAAATGGTATTGAAGCGGTTTTGTTCCGAGCGGATATTCGCTCAAAATCAACCCGTCGTTTGCAAGTATGCCGTCCACAAGCCCTCTGTGCTCCGCCGGATACACGACGTCGAGTCCGCTTGCAAAAACGGCGATTGTGGGCGATGCGTTGTCAACGCAAGCTTTGTGCGCGATTCCGTCCACGCCTCTTGCAAGTCCCGACGCTATGCAAAGCCCCGCCCTTGCAAATTCTCTTGAAAATTCTTCGGCAACTTTTGCGCCGTATCTCGTAGGCCTACGCGTGCCCACCACTGAAATTATACGCATTTTCAAAGCGTCTACGTTGCCTTTTGCAAAAAGCGCGATAGGCTTGTCGTACACGTCGCAAAGCGTTTGAGGATATTCGTCGTCGAGATAGGTTATCCAATGGATTTCTCTCTTTTGCATATCTTCCAAAATAGAGTCTATTTTGTCGATATTTGCAAAAAACTCGTTTGAACGGTCTCCCAATGTTTTTTCGACTATTCCTCTTGCAAAAGTCTCTTTCAACTCGCACGGTTCGTCGAATTGTTCGAGCAAAGCGGCTTTTTTCTTGTTTGCAAGCTCGTCAACCCATTGAAGCGCGACAAGAGTTTTTGTTGTGTCGTCAAATCTGTCCATCAGCTGTATTTCCTGTCAAGACCTCTATATTGAATCGCCTCCGCGATATGCGCGGGAAGGATGTTTTCGCAGCCTTCTATATCTGCGATTGTACGCGCGACTTTGAGTATTCTCGTCGTGCCTCTTGCGCTCAAATTGAGCTTTTCAAAGGCTTTTTTGAGCAACCTTTCGCAGTTTTCGTCGATTTGGCAATACTTTGCAAGTTCTTTCGAGCCCATCTCGGCATTTGTCGAGATGCCGTCGTTTACAAACCTTTCACGTTGCAACGCACGAACTCTGTTGATGCGCTTTTTGATTTCGGCAGACGATTCGCCCGATTGCTTTGTGCGCAATTCGTCATAGGAGATATTATCAACTTCGATTTGCAAATCTATTCTGTCCATAAGCGGACCGCTGAGTTTTGACACATAATTGTGTATTTGAGCGGGAGTACAACGGCAAATTTGGTTCTTCGAGCCGTAGTTTCCGCAAGGACACGGATTCATCGACGCAATAAGCATAAAGTTTGCGGGATATTCGGTTGTTTGTTGCACCCTCGATACCGTGACTTTTCTGTCCTCCAGCGGCTGACGCAATGTTTCAAGCGCACGACGGGAGTATTCGGGCATTTCGTCAAGGAACAACACGCCGTAGTTTGCAAGGCTCACCTCGCCCGGCTTTGCCTTTGCTCCACCGCCCACCAATGCCGGAACAGTCGTGGTGTGATGCGGCGTCCTGAACGGTCTTGTCGTTACGATGCCCACGTCGCTGTCCAATATGCCTGCAACCGAGTGAATTTTGGTCACTTCGATCGCTTCTTCGAAAGTCATTTCCGGCATAATCGTAGGCACGCATTTTGCAAGCATGGTTTTTCCTGCGCCGGGAGGACCGATCATAAGAGCGTTGTGTCCGCCAGCAACCGCAATTTCCATTGCGCGCTTTGCAACGCTTTGCCCCTTTACGTCGGCAAAATCCACGCCGTAGCCGTGGTTTACGCAAGCCGATTCGTACGTCGAAGACGGCACTTTGTCGTAGTGAACGCCGGAAAGCATTTCCACGACGTCGCGCAAAGTTTCGAGCGCATAAACTTCAATACCCTCGATAAAACTTGCTTCTCGCGCGTTCGACGCAGGGATTATAAACTTGCGATGTCCCGCCTGCATTGCGGATATGAGCAACGGCATAATGCCGTTGACGTGGCGAAGTTCGCCGTTGAGGGATAGTTCGCCTATGATAACGTATTGTTTGTACGCTTTGTTTTCGAGTTGACCAGTCGCAGCCATGATGCCGAGTGCGACCGCAAGGTCGAACACAGGGCCTTCCTTCTTTGTGTCGGCAGGCGCGAGATTGACGATAATACGCTTTGCAGGATATTGAAAACCGCTGTTTTTCACCGCCGAACGCACGCGCTCTTTGCTCTCCTTGGTAGCCGTCGATGCAAGCCCGACCATATCGTAACCGGGCAAACCGCTGTTGATATCGACCTCAACGTCAACGGCATAACCCGTCAGTCCGTCCAAGGCGTAACTGAGTATCTTTGCGAGCATAACACTCTCCCCTATATATTTATTAGTTTACTTATATTATCATAGCAAGTTCGAAAACGCAATAAAATTTATCGCACCCCAAAACGCAAAGCGTATATGTAAGTGCGATATATTCGGTTAGATACCGTAAAAAAATATTTTTTCGTGTTTTTTTCTTAAAAAACGATTAAACGAGATCTATTGTTCTTTTTTGTCGTCGCACGACGTGCTTTCGGGTGCCTCTTCCGAGAGGTTTTCACCCGTTTTTTCGGCAATATCTTCTTGAATAGTCATGCCGTTTTCACAATTATTCTCGTCTTTCAAACTGTCGAGCAGTTTCAATTTTTCCTCGTCGCTAATATCGTCGAGCGTAAGTTTTTTGTTCTCTTTTTTCTTTTCCGTTTCGATTGCGACCTTATCGCGCACAAAGGATGCGATTATCAGCGCAAACACTATGCAAAGCGGAATCACCACCACCGCTACGTAGCCGTACCAATGGGACATAAACCTGCGCAAACCGCCGATAAAAACCGACTTTTTGACGTATTTTGCCTTGACGTTTTCGGGCGCAAGTTCCCACTTGTCCGCCTCTTTTGCGTTGTCGCCCTTCGTTTTGAAATACTTGACCGTGCCGTCGTCGTTTTTGACGATTTCGATTATGCGATGGGTTTCGTTGTAGTTGCCGTTGGGAGCTTTGAAAGTAATGATATCCCCCACTTGCAAAGCGTTTACGTCCTCAACGCTCTTGCACATAATCACGTCGCCCGGCTCTATCGTACCGCTCATGCTGTCCGTCAGAACGTCGTACATGCGATATCCGAAAAGCTCGGTTTCGCCGCCGTTGTTTTTTTGCACCAACATCACCGCTACGACGACAATCATAAATACGAAAATCAACGCCACTATCACGGTCGATACGGCGTTGTAAATTTTCTTGGCTTTTGATTGATTGCTTTTCATAGTTTTCAGGCGCAAACCGTGCGGGTATGCGATTTTAATAATAAATATTATTAATTTTCTTCGTCGTCTTTATGTTCGGCCTTTGACGCAACGCTGAACACGTCTCCGAACGGATCGTCGCTTCCGTCTTTGAAATGTATTCCGCCAACTCCCACTTTGTCCTCGTCAACCTTGACGAAAACTTTGTTCTTTCCGCTTGGCGTCGAGTACTTTTGATTGAGCGTCGTATCGCTCAAATCCCACTTGTTTTTGCGCGGTTTTCTAGGCTTATTGACGGGTATTTCTTCCGCTTTTTCGGCAGTTTTTTCGTCGATTTTCTCGGATTTTTCTTCCGCTTTTTCCTCGGACTTGTCGGCAGTTTCCTCTTTTTGAGGTTCTTTGTCCTCTTGTGCAACGTCGTCTTTGCTCAAAGCGTTTTGTGCGTTTTCAACTGCATCCGCCGCTTCCGTTGCGTTTTCGCCCTTGTTTTCATCCTCTTTCACGCTTTCAACGGCGTTTTGAGAGGTTTCGGGCTTGTTTTCGTCAACTTGTTCAACGTTTTTGGGTTTGCGCGTATATTTGCGTTTGGGCTTTTGCGCTTCTTCTTCGAGTTTTCCGAGATTTGCGCCCTCACCCCACGGTGTAACCTTATCTTCGCTCTTGAAACTGATGCCCATACCGGCAGTGTCTTCGATCTTGGTGCCGATGTTTATGCGCAGCTCGGACACGGGTTTCACGTCCTCTGCCGATTCGTCGCTTTGAGCGGAATCTACCGCCTCGGATTGTTCGGTTGCGGATTGCTCTTTTTCAGGCTCTTGCTTTGGCTTGCGGTTATATTTGCGCTTGGGTTTCTTTTCTTCCTCGTGCTCGATTTTGCCGAGTTGGGCATTATCTCCCCACGGCGCAACTTCGTCCTCGTCTTTGACGTGAACGTCACCGACTGCAACTTTGTTTTCGTCGACGGGAGTGAGATTTACGCTCTTGTGAGGCTTCTCTTCCCACGGATTTATATCTTGTTGCTTTGCAAGGCGCAGTTTTCCTTTCTTTGCATGCGTTTCGTCGGCGGCTTGCTCCGCTTGCGTATCGGCAGTTCGAGCGATTGCGACTTCACTATTCTGCTCTTCATCCGTTGCGACGGTTGCGGTTTGACCTTGCGCGTCGAGAGTTTGCTTGGATTTCGCTCTTTGAGCGGGCAAAACTTCTCCTTCGATTGGCATAACGGAATCGATTGCGTCGAGAGCGTGATCGATTTTTGCGTTTCGAACGGCATTTGCCCTGCGAGATTCTTCCATCTCGTCAATGGATTTGTTGATATCGTCGGTGTTTTTATCTTCGAGTTCGAGATTTTCGTGTTTGTCGAACTTGATTGCTTCCTTACGTTTTGCTTCCTCTTCAAGACGTTTCTTTTCTTGAATTTTCGCCTTTTGGAAGCTGAACGGATCCATGCCGAAATATGCGGAATCGTTTGAAGAATCCATATTCTTTTCAAGTTCTTCGCGCTGTTTTCTGAACGCTTCGGCACGTTTTTGAATATCTTCTCTGCGACGGCGTATGCGCTCTTGTCTGTCGCGCTCGTCAAGCTCTTCTTGCTTGATTCTGCGATAAGACGTCAAGCAACGATCGATTGCGTCGCGCGCTTTGATGATTTCTTCTTGCTTGATCTTGTCGTCGTCGGGACGTTTGAAGATCTTTCGCACCTCGAAAAGATGCTGATCGAATTTTTCCGCATCGGGTTCGAGATCCACTTCTTCCTGATCCGCTTTCGGCGGCATCTCTTTGAAGCGTTCGACTTCGACGGGATGTTCGACAACGACTTCTTTTTCGATTTCCTGAGGCTTTTCAACCTCTTTTTCTATCTCTTTTTCCTCGATTTCGGGCGGAGTTTCGGGTTGATTTTCTTCTTGCTCCGGTTCTTGTTCTTCGGGCGGAGTTTCGGGAGGAATTTCCTTTTCGGATTCGGCGTCCTCTTGCGGTTTCACCTCTTCGATATTGTCCTTTTCTTCCTCGTTTTCCTTTTTGTCTTCGAGCTTTTGAGCGTATTCGTCGCGGTCGATTTTGTCCTTTTCGAAATCCATCTGACCGACGCGGAGGAAGTCGGCAAACTGCTTGTCCTCCATGTCCATATCCGTTTCGCATTGGTCGTACAAACTCTCGAACACCATTGTGTTGAGGGTTATCATACTGTTGAGCCTTTGCGCGCTTTCGGCGTCTATTTCGTAGTCCTCAACCTCGTCGGACGTTGAAAATCCTGCCGTCTGCTGATACGTTTCGACAAACTGCCAAAGCGTAAGTGCCTTCTTGAAGTTTGGTTCTTTCAAGATGACGTTGGTACGCATGATAGGCGGACGCACGGGAGCGGAATTACGCATGGATTTTGCAAACGACGACGACAAAAAGTCGGTGATAATGCGGTCGATTTTTGCAACGCGCTCGATTTTTGTGAGCGTGTCGGGATCGAGGCGCATAACCTCGTCGAAACTCAACTGCGCAAAATATTCCGTCCTATAAGTGATTTTTTTGCTCGGAAGATTAAATCTCGATTCAATGTCCAACTCGAGCACGTCTTGCGTTGCCGACGCCTTTTTGATCTTGTCGTAACGCATGGTGACGAAATCTTTGAGTTTGAGCAAAAGCGTGTAAATAAAGCGGTTTTCGTAAATCTCGAAAGATTCCTCTTTTGTGATATTGAGGATTTTGGACGGCGTGACGTCCCCCGTCTTTTCGTCGACTTTTGAAATCATATTGGTGTGCTGCGCAAGGTATTTGACGGATTCCGTCGAAATACTTCTTGCAAGCGACACGTCAACGATGTCCTCTTCCTGAACGATAAATTTTCTCGGGTTTCTGACGATGGTATCGAGGTTGGGAAGTATGCTTTCGATCGTATCGATCCAGTCTATCGAAATATCCTGAACGAGGCGTTTTTTTGCGAGTTTGAAGCTCGATGCGCCCTTGTCGACGCGTTTTTTGAATTGCTCATAAAAGCCCTCTTTGTTGAGGACGGAAACAATCTTATTTGCGTACTGTTTGTACACTTCTCTTGTAATCTTGTTGTCTGCCATACTTTTATGAGATTTATTTATATTCCACTCTGGCGGATAGATTGATAAAGCGGAATTTTAAGACGTAGAATTTTGCTACACGCCCTAATTATTCATTGGGGTGTGGGGCAAGCCCCACTCGCACGCCGACACGTTTGTTACAATTAAAACTTCCCCCTTCCTCACGTGTTTGGACTTCGGCGTTTGCGCACCGCAATCCGCCTCGTTCGCTTTGGCTACAACACATTCACCGAATGTGTTGCTTAACGCGTCGCGCCCATACCGCCGTTCCCCCTCTGCATACTTTGAGGGAATCCACGGCGTCCGCTTTGCGTGGGGCAACACTCGGCTCTCACATAGAAAGGTATCGTTCACTCATTATGCCACTCGTTCACGGGCGAAAAAATCCACACTCGCCCGTTCACTTGTACTGTTCATCAAGTTCGGCGCTCGCTTTCTCGCCTCCTTGCGGCTCGCGTTCCGTCTACAAACAAGTGTAGAATTAGAACAATTTTTTAAGTCGATTGATATACTCTTTGCTCTCTTGCATGTTTTCCTCTCCGAAAAGCTCGCTCAAATACAAAATCAAGCCGTCGATTTCGTCGCGGATATATGACAAGTTGAGTGATTCGAACTTACGGAAAATCTTGTTGCAAAGCACATAGTCGAGTCCGTCAAGCTCCGTTCCGCCGCATCCGACATATGACGGGACAAACTCTTTGAGCTGCTTCACGATACGGTTGCCGAACGCGAGGCGGAAGTGCTCGATGACGTAGTCGTCCAACTTGTTGACTTTGTCAAGCACGTCTTGCGACACCTTGTATATCTCTTGCGATTCTTTGAACATTGCTTCGAGGTGCTTGTAACTGATGAAGATGTTATCCGCCCACGGTGCGTCGAAAGGCACGCCCTTGCTGTTGATGTTGATAGGCATAGCACGGTCGTAAACCTTATCCGATATTGCAAACGTGGAGTCGTCGTTGTTTGCCGTGCCGATAAACCACATATTTTGCGGAAGTCTGAAACGACCTTTGTCGATATGTTTTGGGTCGTTGGGCCAACCGGACGGAACGAGGTCGACAATCCACTCGTCGCGGGACGGCATTTCGAGAATTGACAACATTTCCGCGAAATAGTACTCGACACGCGCGATGTTCATTTCGTCGAGGACTGTGAGGTAAATTTGGTCGTTCCAAGTTGCCTCGTACATCTTTTTCAAAACTTCGGTTTCATTGAAGCGTTTGGTAAATTCGTTGAAGTACCCGAAAAGCTCGGTACGGTCACGCCAGGACGGTTGAACGGACGCAATCGTCGCCGGGTTGTTGAGGAATATACCCATAGCGTGCGGAAGCGAAGTTTTACCTGTACCCGAAATACCTTGCAAAATCATAAGACGCGACGTGGACATACCTGCGATAAACAGCCTTATGATACGCGGATTGTAGTAAAGGCGCATACGAGAGCAAGCGAAGTTGCGGAAGCGATCGCACAGCTCGGGCAACGTAATAGAATCATCATATACGGGCGGAACGTAATTTTCGTAAATCTTGTCGATTTCGGTAAGCTTGTAGAAACGGGATTCGCCTGTCGGGGATTGTTCCTCTTTCTTTTCGCCCTCTGCGCCCTCTTCTTCGCCCTCGTAAGTGCCGATATCGCTCACGCGCATACCGAGGATACGGTCTTTTTCGGCGGACATTTTGATGATTTGTTTTTTGAGGTTTGCGCACTCTTCAACGAGATCCTGTGGCAAAACTTTGGCTTTTTGCAGCCTTGCGAGTTTGCGGATTCCAAGTGCAATCAAAACGATAATCGCAACGATAACCGCAACGATAAGAATGATAAAAATTATTGCGACAGCCCACTCGCCCGCGCCGAAGTACTCGGTGTAGTTCTTGAAAGCGTCCACATAGCCTTCGTTGTAGAAGATATGCAAAAAGCCCCAGAAAATACTGCCGATACCCTTGTCGTAAAACGCGCCGAGAAAGGCTTTGAGAAATTCAAACACTAAATTTATGTTCATTATTGTCAATATATTTTATATTCGGCATCTCGCCTCCCGCGATAGCCGACGCCCGCACAATGCGAACGTTTGCAAAGTCAGCCCGATTCGCGATGTCCCCTATCCTAAAAAAACGGATAAACGTATCGACTTTGCAAAAGGATGCTTCGATTTTGCGCATACGCAATGCGCAAAATCGAAATTCGGAAAAATCAAAACTGTTTATTCGGGTTTATCCTCGCTTGCATTGTCGTCGCTGATGTCCGAACTGTCCGACTTGTCGGTTGAAATTTCGTCGGTTTGAGCGTCATCGGCTTTTGTATCGGACGTATCACCGCCTGTCTGCGCCTGCAAAGACGCCAGGTACTCTTGGGCAAGACGGCGTTTTTCCTCGTCGGAGAGGCTGTCCACCGTGATGACCTGCTCGGCTTGCACTTTGCGTTGATTTTCGAGTTTTGCAATGACGAGAGTACGCACCAAAATAAATGCGTAAATAACAAACAGCAAAATAAGCGGAAGCACCACCACGCAGAAGAAACGTGTCTTTTGTTGTGCGCCGAAGTTTGCGGTGTCTTGAATCCAGTTGGAGAAACCGCCTACGCCCTTGAGCATCTTGCCTGACGTGAAATTGCCGTCGGCGTCCACGCTACCCCAAGTGGCAACGATGTTGGACGGAGCCACTGTTTCAGTGAGACCGAGCGTGTTTTGAGCAATGGCGTCTTTCCATGAAAGTTTGGAATTATCCTTGTCTGCGGATTTTGAATTGTCACCGCGCGTGGTGAAGTTTCTTACGGTCGTGCCGTTTTCTTCAAAGTTGATTCTGACGATTCTGTGGGTGTTGAAAACCTCATAGGTATTTCCGCCCGAGCGCACCGTAGTCTTGAAAGTGACGACTTGTCCGACTTTTAGTTCTGCAAGTTGTTTTTCATAGTTGAACGCATTTGCGATAATCACGTCGCTTGTGCTGAAAGTCGGCTCCATTGAGTCGGATGCGACGTTGAGATAAATCTTATCGCCAAAACGCATAAGGTGATCGTCGTTGGTTGTGCCTGCGATGGTGAAAATTGCTACGACGAGCGCAAAAACGATAACCACGATACACACGGCGGTAGCCACCCAATTGAGGATGGTCATAGCTTTCTGTTGTTGAGGAGTGCGTTCCTTTTTGGAAGAGGACGCGAGTTTTTCCTTGATGTTCATAATGTCTTCCTTTTGATGCTTCTTCACTTTCCACTCACGACTTATTGCCCCACCCTGCGCCAAGAGCGCGACCGAGAAGAAAACGAATGACTATTGACGTCACCGAGCCATGCTTATTGCCCTTTGACAGCACGCGATAGCGCACCGCTTTGCTCGAATGATTTTGCTGTAACGTATATTTATAAATATACACTATGTATTTTAGCTGAAAAATCCCTCCGTGTCAATAGCAAATATGCCCCAAAATCATTCAATGCTCCAATATTCCTATCTCCGTTGTCATTGCGAGCCGCAAAGTGCCGTGGCAATCTCGCGGGAGCGAACCTCACTGCTCGTCATCCTGTGCAATGCCGAGGGATCTAGGCGTAAGCCGCATATTTACTTTTAGGCATAAACGCAAGCCGTATTTATTCAAAAATCATTGACAACAAATATTTTGTTATGCTATTATAACCAAGTCAATCGGGCAACAGCTCGTGAACGTCAATATTTATTTCGGTGTAAACCGGCGGTTTTTGGAGAAGTACCCAAGAGGCCGAAGGGGCTCCCCTGCTAAGGGAGTAGTACGAGTGAATCGTAGCCAGGGTTCAAATCCCTGCTTCTCCGCCAACACCTTGAAACCCTACTGTTCAGTAGGGTTTTTTGTTGTCTTTTTGCAGGGATTTCCGTGCTTTGCACGGGGCAACGTCGTTGCCGAACCCTGTCACCGCCAGCTGCACGCTCCGTTTTCAAAAAACAAGTTTTTTTCACTTCGCTGTTGAGCAAATCCCTGCTTCTCCGCCAACACCTTGAAACCCTACTGTTCAGTAGGGGTTTTTGTTGTCTTTTTGCAGGGATTTCCGTGCTTTGCACGGGGCAACGTCGTTGCCGAACCCTGACTTTTACACATTTGCGCACGCAGTGCGCTCACCAAGCAGATAATTTGGCGAAACTGTGACGGGAGTTTTTATCCGTGCTTGAGATGATAGTGCAAATTCTCTGCGCGGTAGTAGGCGTGAGGGCTAATGCGGTTTGCGGCAGTCGTCAAAAAGTTTACGTTTCTATTTAGGGGATTCCCACGTCGCTATGCTCCTCTGAATGACATGATGACGACTGTCTTGACCGCAATGACGCCCGAATGCCTGTTGCACGCTCCGTTTTCAAAAAACAAGTTTTTTTCACTTCGCTGTTGAGCAAATCCCTGCTTCTCCGCCAACACCTTGAAACCCTACTGTTCAGTAGGGTTTTTTTATTACATTTTTCTCATTTTCATTTTTTTCGAGCATACTCAAATTAAAAAACAGCGAGCGTAAGCGAGCCACCAAGCAGATAATTTGACGAAGTTGTGGCAGGAGTT